>JAABUN010000003.1_pt1 | contig 191949 bp, 179 predicted proteins | sample 5559311 | NCBI WGS metagenome assembly JAABUN01 (sample SAMN10711877, study PRJNA513370) | rock metagenome | isolation source: Antarctica rocks | place: Antarctica: Victoria Land, Siegfried Peak sud | reverse complement strand
ATCATCCGGTCCTTGGCGGCCAGATCGCCCTTCTCGATGCGCTTGGCGAGGGAGATCTCCTCCGCCGGCGTGAGCAGCCGATAGCGACCGGCCTCGCGCAGCAGCAGCTGCAGCGAATCGACCGTCGTCTCGGCTTCCTGGTGAGCGGCCGGCACCGGCCGTGGCTTTGTAATGGTCTGCTCAGTCATTCTCAAGTCCTCTTCAAGCGTCCGTGGCCCTGCTCGAGCGGGCCCGTACTGCGGGGTGGAGCGCCGCGGTCCGTCGGCGCTCCGGTGATGAATCGCTCAGGCGCGGAAGCGCCGCAGGTCGATTCCGGCCATCTCCGGCGTCCTGCTGTGGGTACGTGCGCGGCTCGCCGAGCGGATGTCTCCGCGGGCGATAATGCCCGCGTTGGGCGTGATGTGCGTCGCCGGTGTGACACCTGACTCCGGCGTGGCTGTGAAGGAAGCGGTGCTCGGCGCTGTGACGTCATGGCCTCCGCGTCGGCTCGACGTCGTGCGCGGCGTCAGCGGGAGGCGGTTGCGGGCGGTGCGGTGGGAGGGGCGGGTGGTTCCGGTGGCAGCCATCTCCTGGCTCCTTCTGCTCTCGTCTGTGTGGAACCAGTGTCGCGTGCAATCCCATCAAGACAACTTCAGGTTGTCGAGGGCTGGTCTAAGTTGCGCTTATGCCTCTGTACCGTCGCAGCGACCATCCGAAACCGGTTGCCTGCGCCGGCTGACCCCGGCGGCGTCGGCGCGGGCCTGACCCGTCGCCCGCCGGCCGCCGACCGCGAAGTCAGGCGGATCCGGCCGGGCGCTGGAACTTGATCAGTCGCCCCGCGGCGCAGTCCTCGATCAGGGTCGCCAGCCGCCGCTCGCGCGTCTCGGGGCGCTTGGCCGACACCACCCACCACGTCGCGACTCGCCGGTAGCCCGCCGGCCGGGACTCCCAGAAGCGCCAGGCCTCCTTGTCGGCGCGCAGGCGGTCGAGCGCATCGGGTGGAAGCTCGACGGCTTCCTGCTCGAAGGCGTAGATGCGCGAGTTCTCCTCGCTGCGGGCTGCGTAGGCCCGCAGACCGGCGTCCGCCATGCGCCCCTCGGCGGTCAGCCGCTCGACCTTGTCGATGTTGACCGCGCTCCAGGTGCTCTTGGCCTGGCGAGGGGTGAAGCGCTGCTGATGGCGCTGGTCATCGACGCGGCGGACGATGCCGTCGATCCAGCCGAAGCAGAGCGCCTCGTCGACCGCCTGCGACCAGGTCATCCCCTGCCGGCCGGTGTCCTTCTTGTAGAAGCCGACCTGGACTTCGGACTCGGAGGCGTGGTGCTGCTCGAGCCAGGCGCGCCACTGCGCCGGCGACTCGAAGTAGATCGGCTCGAGCGGTGGCGAAGGCATCGGCTCCGGAGGTCCTAACCGCCGGCGAGGACGACGTCGAAGCCGTCGGCGCGCAGCAGTTCGACGACGGTGTCGCGGTGGTCCCCCTGCAGCTCGATCCGGCCGTCCTTGGCCGAGCCGCCGACTCCGCAGCGCTTCTTCAGTCGCCCGGCCAGCTCGCGCAGCCCGTCATCGGCGAGCGGCACGTCGGAGATGGTGGTCACCGCCTTGCCGCGGCGCCCGGCGGTCTCGCGGCGCACCTTGACCCGCCCGCCGCTCGACGGCCGTTCGGCGACGCGCGGATCGGGCGCCTTGCGCAGGTCGCCGCCGCTGCTGGACCAGACGATGCTGGCGTCACGCTTGGCCATGCCCTAGTCCTCGTCTTCTGGAGTCGTCCGGATCTCGAGCTCCTCGCGAAGCGCGGCCAGCTCACCCGACAGTGTCGCGACCTGACGCTCGAGCCGGTCGAGGCGCTCGGATTCCGGCGACGGCGCCGGCGCGGTGCCGACCGCATCGCCGGGGCCGCCATGGGCATCGGGGTGCGGCTGGCTTCCGGGAACCTCCCGCGTGCCGCCGGCCGCCGGGTCGGGCTCTCCGAGCAGATGGGCGAAGCGCTCCTCCTTCTGCCCGGGACGGCGCCCGAGGCGCTGAGCCAGGTGGCGCTCGACCAGCGAGTCGAGGCCGGCCAGCATGGCGGCGGTGTCCGGGAAGTGGTGCATACGCTCCGTGCGCTGCCGCAGCTCGCCCGGCGTCTGCGCCCCGCGCAGGGCCAGGACGGCGAGCAGCGCCTGCTCGGCCGCGCCGAGCTCGAGCGTCTCGTCGAGCAGGTGGCGGAACTTCGCTGCGCGGCTGCCCTGGGTGCTGGTCAGCCGGGTGAGGCGGCGCCGGCCGAGGCGGTGTAGCGCGTCGCGGATCGCCGGCTCGTCGTAGTCGACCACGGGGTCGCGATTCGTCGCCTGGTTGCAGGCCAGGCGCAGCGCGTTGAGGCTGAGCGGATAGGCCTCAGGAGTGGTGCGCTGCTTCTCCAGCAGGGCTCCGAGGACGCGGATCTCGACGTCGCTGAGGTGCACCCGACCAGCGTAATGCGCGGCATTCCCACGGTGACAGCCGCCCGGCCAGAGCAGCCGGTTGCTTGTTTTGTCCAAGGTTTGTACAGTGGTCTGCACATGGGTGCTCACGTCGCTGCCGAACGCCCCGCCGCCGGACTGCTGCACCTCTCCGTCAGCACACGCGCCTCCATGACACGCATCTCGGTGGAGGGCGAGCTCGACATGGCGACCGCCCCCGTGCTCGAGAAGCTCCTCGACCGTCAACGCGGCCCCGTGCTCCTCGACCTGCGGTCGCTGGACTTCATCGACTCCAGCGGCCTTCGCCTGCTCCTGAGTGCCGAGGAACGCTCCCGGCGCGACGGGTCGGGCCTGCGATTGGCCTCGGGCCGAATCACGCGACGGCTGTTCGAGCTCACCGGTCTGACCGAGCACTTCGCGCTGATCGCCCCGGACTTCCCGCTCGACGACTGACGGGAGGCACCCGGCGGCGAGGGCCGCCGCCGGACTCGCCCACGCGACCCGCGCGGATCGTGCGAGCTACAGAAGCGCGGGGGCCAGCCGATCGTTCGGCAGACATGGCTCCCGCGCGCTTGACCCAGACCCTCACGGGCGACCCGTCCGACGTCGGGGTCGCCGACTGGCCGCGCCGCCCGGTCGGCGAGCGCGACGCCAACGGCTACGCGGCGATCTCCGACTACGCCTTCCTGTCGGATTGCCGGTCGGCCGCACTGGTGTCCTCCGACGGATCGATCGACTGGCTCTGCTGGCCGCGCTTCGACTCTCCCGCCGTCTTCGCGGGCATCCTCGACTCCGAGCGGGGTGGGACGTGGAGCATCCGCCCGATCGGTGACTTCGAGGTCTCGCGGCGCTATCTCCCGCGCACCAACGTCCTCGAGACCACCTTCCACACCTCCACCGGCAGCGTCCGCCTCACCGACTGGCTGCACATGGGCGCCCGCCAGGCGCTCTGCCGGCGCCTGGAGGGCCTGGAGGGACGGGTCGACGTGGACCTGGTCTGCGATCCCCGCCCCAATTTCGCCGCCGACGGGGCGATCGGCTTCGAGCGCCGCCTGGGGTGGCTGGTCGCCGAGCTGAGCAACGGCGAGCGCCTCGTCGCCGACGGCTTCGGCGCGCTGCGCGAGCAGCGGACCCTCTACGCCGGCGACGACCACTGCTTCTCGCTCGCCCTCAACCGGCCCGGACCGTCCGACCTGACCAACTCGCTGGAGCGCGCGGTCGCCTTCTGGTCGAAGTGGGCGCAGGACCTGCGGCTGCCGGCCGAGCGCGCCGCGGTCGTCGAGCGCTCGGCGCTCACGCTCAAGGGCCTGCAGTACCAGCCCTCGGGCGCGATCATCGCCGCCGCCACGACCTCGTTGCCGGAGACGATCGGGGGGGCGCGCAACTGGGACTACCGCTACTCGTGGCTGCGCGACGCCACCCTCACCCTCGCCGCGTTCGGCCAGGTGGGCAAGCACGACGAGGCGCAGTCCTGGCTCGACTGGCTCAAGATGATCTCGCTCATCGCCGGCGTCGAGGACCTCCAGATCATGTACGGGATCGGCGGTGAGGCGGAGCTGACCGAGCACGTCCTCGACCACCTCGAGGGCCACAAGCAGTCGAGCCCGGTGCGGATCGGCAACGGCGCCGCGACCCAGCGCCAGATCGACACCTACGGAGAGCTGGCCGACGCCATCTGGCTGGTGCGCACACGCTTCGAGGAGCGACTCAACCCGCACCGCTGGCGGCTGGTGCGCGCGCTGGCCAACCGGGCACTGCGCGAGTGGCACGAGCCCGACGAGGGCATCTGGGAGGTCCGCGGGAATCCCAAGCACTTCGTGTATTCCAAGGTCATGTGCTGGGTGGCGCTCGACCGCGCCATCCGGCTCGCCGAGATGGACGGCTTCGAGGACCCGTGCCTGGGCGAGTGGCTCATCGGGCGCGAGGCGATCCGCGAGCAGGTGCTTCATCGCGGCTACGACTCCGAGCTCGGGGCGTTCACGCAGTCCTACGGCTCCGGCAGCCTCGACGCCTCCAACCTGGTGCTGGCGAGCACCGGCTTCATCTCCGCCGACGATCCACGCTTCATCGGCACGGTCAGGGCCACCCAGCGCGACCTCATCCGCGGCGGCCTGGTCGACCGCTATCGCGTCGAGGACACCGACGACGGCTTTTCCGGCGAGGAGGAGGGGACCTTCGTCATCTGCTCCCTGTGGCTCGCGCTGGCCTGCATACAGATCGGCGACGTCGACGCCGCGGAGGAGATCTACGAGCGCGTCACCGGCTGCGCCAACGACCTCGGGCTGCTGGCCGAGGAGCTCACCCCCGACGGCGAGCAGCTCGGCAACTACCCGCAGGCCTTCACCCACATCGCGCTGATCCTGTGCGCCTTCGAGCTCGAGAAGGCCCGCGCGGACGAGCTCGAGGTGGAGCTGGCGGCCTAGGCCCGGGACGCCGGGCGCGCCGCTCGGCTCACGCCGTGCTTCCGCCCGGCACGGGGCGAAGCCACGCCGGCAGCAGCCACAGCAGCGGCGCCACCACGATCACCGTCGCGCCGATCGCCAGCGCGGCGACGCCGGTGGTGTCGAGCACGAAGCCGCCGAGCAGCGCCAGGGCGGCTCCGAACATGGCCGAGAGCAGGTCGTTGAAGCCGAGCACCCGGCCGCGCTCGGCGGGACTGGTGCTGTCGACGAGCTGGGCGGTGGCGGCGACGAAGGACAGGTTCCAGCCGACGCCCAGCAGGAAGAGCAGGACGGCGGTGGCCACCACCGACTCGGCCCACAGCAGCCCGAGCGTGGAGACGCCCATGGCGATCAACCCGCCGGCGAGCGCCGCCGGGCGGCCGATCGAGTCGATCAGCGGGCCGATCACCAGCACCAGCGCGTACATCCCCAGGACGTGGGCGCCGATGATCGGGAACACGGCGTTCTGGGAGTGATGGTGGTGCTCGACCACGACGTAGCCGCTCAGGTTCATCACCGAGACCATCACGCCGAAGCTGGCGAAGGCGGTCAGCATCGCGGGGCGCACCCCGGGGCGCCGCAGGATCTCCCGCAGCGGGGCGGCGGGAACCGGAGTCGCGGCGGGCCGTGGGCCGCCCAGCAGCTCGGCGATGCGTTGCGGGTCGGGGCGCACGAGCAGGACGAGGCCGAAGGCGAGCAGGCTGATGCCCCCGGCGGCCAGCCACGGCACGGTGAGAGCGGTTGCCGCCAGTTCGCGGCCCGCGAACAGGGGGCCGAAGACGGCCGGCCCGAGGATGGCGCCGAACACCGCGCCGAACAGCACGTAGGAGATCCCGCGCGCCCGTCGCTCGGGCGGGTACATGTCGCCGGCCGCGGTGCGGATCAGCAGCGCGATGCCGCTCGCGGCGCCGGTCAGCGCAAAGCCGAGGATGACCAGGAGAGTCGAATCCGCTCGTGTGGCCAGCGCGGTCAGCCCGCAGCCGGCGGCCGCCGCCAGGTAGCCGCCGGCGATCACCGGCCGGCGCCCCAGTGAGTCCATCGCCCGCCCCGCCGGCACGGCGGCGAGCGCGGAGGCGACGAGGAAGATCGCCGGTCCGAGCCCGAGCAGCCCCTCGATCCCGGTGACCAGCACGAAGGTGATCGACGACACCGCGGCGACGAGCTGCAGGACCGCGGAGTAGATCGCCATCGTGGCGGCGAGGATCAGCGTGTTGCGCCGGATGGCGGACTGCAGCGAGGTGTCCGGCGCGCTGGTCAGGCCGTCGATTCAAGCACCCGCGGCGCGCCGGGGAGGCATGAACTGAAGTCGCGGCGGAGAGACTCCCGGGCATGGAGATTCCCAAGGAGATGGTCCTCAACATGCTGCGCGAGCGCGGTCGGGGCGACCAGGTCGCGCAGGCCGATCAGGAACTGCCGGCTCAGGTCGATCCCGAGCAGCACGGCAGCCTGCTGTCGAAGTTCGGCATCGACGCCGGCGACCTGATCAAGCTCGCGGGCGGCGGCGGCGGGCTCGGTGGCCTGGGGGGCAAGCTCGGACTCTGAGTCCGTCCCGGCACCAGCCCCTGCTGCGCATCGCGGCCCCGGCCGCGAGTCACTCAACGAACGGAGATCACCCCGCATGAGCATCCAGGACTTCGCGGCCTTCCGCGGCCGCAACGCGATCGACTCCAACGGAGACAAGATCGGCACGATCGACGAGATCTACGAGGACACCGAGACCGGCAAGCCGGAGTGGGTGGCGGTCAAGACCGGCATGTTCGGCTCCAAGGTGACCTTCATCCCGCTGGCCGACGCCAGCGAGAGCGCCGACGGCCTGCGCGTCCCCTACACCAAGGACCAGGTCAAGGACGCTCCCAACTCGGACGCGACCAACGGACTCTCCCAGGATGAGGAGGCCAACCTGTACCGCCACTTCGGGCTGCCGTACGGCGAGTCCTCGTCGGATTCGGGCCTTCCCGAGGGCGGCACCGGCACGGGCACCACGGCCGGCAGCGGCACTCCCACCACGGCCGGCACCGGCACTTCGCGTGGCGGCGACCCGACTCCGACCGGCACGCCCGGCGTGGTCGGCAACGACACGAGCGGTCCGGAGACCGATCAGGCGATGACTCGTGCCGAGGAGGAGCTGAGCGTCGGCACCGAGCGCCGCGAGTCGGGCCGCGCGCGCCTTCGCAAGCACGTCGTCACCGAGAACGTCTCCACCACGGTTCCGGTCGAGCGCGAGCAGGTTCGCGTCGAGCGTGAGCCGATCACCGACGCCAACGTCGGCCAGGCGACGGACGGTCCCGCCATCTCCGAGGAGGAGCACGAGGTCGTCCTGCACGAGGAGCGTGCCGTAGTCGACAAGGAAGTCGTTCCCAAGGAGCGCGTCCGCCTCGACAAGGACGTCACCACGGAGCAGCAGCGTGTCTCCGAGGAGGTCCGCAAGGAGCAGATCGACGTCGACGGCGCCGACGAGCGCCGCTAGGACACGAACGGATGGGCCCGGGCTCCGCTGAGCCCGGGCGCCTTCCATCCGTCCTCAGCGGGCCGCGTCGGGCTCGATCGGGCTGCGCTCGACCTCGACGCGCTCCTTGCGCAGCGCGTCGCTCACCGTCCGCTGCTCGACGACGACCTCGCGGTGGATGCGGACGCGCTCGCGCGGGACCACCCGCTTGGTGATCACCACGTGCTCCTCCACCAGCGTGATGTCGACCGTCTCATCGGCGAAGTCCTCGCCGAAGGCCGCGCCGCCGCCGCCGAGCCGGCGGCGGCTGAACCGGGTCTTGAGGCCCTCGACGGCGGCGGGCAGCCGCAGCGAGGCCGCCCGTGACCGCAGTCCGCTCGATGCCGCCGGTGCTGCCGGCGGCGGGGCGGTGGCTCCGCGATCGGCGGTGGCATCGTCTCCGGTGAGATCGCTCACGCCGGTGAGCGGCAGGCGCTCGACGTGGAGCTCCTCGCGCCGGACCTCGTAGGTCTGGGTGATGGTCTCGGTCACGACGCGCTTGACCAGCCGGACCCGCTCGTGGGCAACGCGCTCACGCCCGATCACCAGCTCCTCCTCGGAGCGGACGACGCTCGGGGGCATATCGGTGCCCACGGCCGCCGCGCGACCGGCGTCGGCCGTCGGTGGGCCGGTCAGATCCTCCACGTCGCCGGCCGGCTCGTCGACGTAGTGGCGACGGACCCGGTCCATGTGGTCGGGCTCGAAGCGCTCGGAGGACCCGGTGGTGGCCGGCGAGGAGGTAACGGTCTCGCTCAGGACGACCACGCGCACGCGCTCGCCCTCGACGGTGGCGTGGGCGAGCGGCACCAACACCAGCTGGTCCTCGCCGCCGGGGGCATCGACCGTCGCCCAGGCCGGCTCGCGCGTCGTCTCGTCGAGGAAGATCCCCCGGATGTGGCCGAGCGGACGGCCTCGGCCGTCGACCAGCTCACGACCCTGGGCGTCGCGGATGTCGCCAATCGGTTCTGGAGTCATGTGGCCACGCTAACGGCCCAACCGTCCTGCTTGGCGATTCGCTCGGCCACCGTCTTGACCTGCTCGAGCGTCCTCTGCTCGTCTTCGAGGTTCCGGCGCAGGAGCGCGGCGACGTCCATCGCGCCACGCGCCTCGGCGTTGGTCACCAGGATCTCGTAGACCGCGATCTCGTAGTGCTCGGTCTCGATGGCGCCGGCGAGGATGCCGGCGTCGAGCAGGGAGTCGTCGAGCTTCTTCAGCGTCGCCTTGCCCTCCTTCTGGATGCCGTCCATCGCCGGGCAGGGGCTGTCGTCGACCTTCTCGTCGAGCAGCGTGAACGCCTGCTCGATGTTGGCGATGTGCTGGCGCGTCTCGGCGGCGTGCTGGTCGAGGAGCTGGCGGATCTCGTCGCGATTCGTCTTCGCCTGCATCTCGCCCAGTGTGTCGAGGACGGTGTTCTCCATGCTGAGCGCCGAGCCGAGCTTGAAGGAGAAGATCTCCTCGGGGGTGTTGAGCTTGTCGAACATGTGGGGCCTCCGCCGTCGTTTGCCTCGGAGATACCCGTGGCCGCGAGGCGCAGTCCTCGCGAAGGGGCCGCGGCCAGCCCCGACAGGTCGTGGGCGCGCCGGGAGTCGCTGCGACGCGGTCCGGTCGGCGATACTGACGCGATGCCCGATCGCAACGTCCTGGGAGGCGTGCTCCAGGCCTGTGGCACCGACCCGCTGACCGGCTTCTACCGCGACGGCTGCTGCACCACCGGGCCCCAGGACCGCGGGTCGCACACCATCTGCGCGGTGGTGACGGCCGAGTTCCTCGAGCACCAGAAGTCGATCGGCAACGACCTCAGCACTCCGGTGCCCGAGTACCGCTTCCCGGGCCTCAAGCCGGGAGACCGCTGGTGCGTGACCGCGGTCAACTGGCTGCGCGCCCACGAGGACGACGCGGCCGCGTTCGTGGTGCTTGCCTCCACGCACGAGCGGGCCCTCGACATCGTCGAGTTCGCCGCTCTCCAGCAGCACGCCGTCGACGTCCCGACCGATCCCGGCGACCTCGAGCGCTGACTCACATCGCCATCGCGACGTACTTGGTCTCCAGGTACTCGGCGATGCCCTCGCGTCCGCCCTCGCGGCCGAAGCCGGACGACTTGACGCCCCCGAACGGCGCCGCGGGGTTGGAGACCATCCCCTGGTTGAGCCCGACCATGCCGGTCTCGAGCGCCTCGGACACGCGCATCGCGCGCTTGAGGTCTCGGGTGTAGACGTAGGCGACGAGCCCGAACTCGGTGTCGTTGGCGGCCGCGATCGCCGCCTCCTCGTCGTCGAAGCTCGTCACCGGCGCGACCGGGCCGAAGATCTCCTCTTTGAGCAGACGCGCGTCGGCGGGGACGCCGGCCAGCACGGTCGGCTCGTAGAAGTAGCCGCGGCCGTCGCGGCGGGACCCGCCGATGACCACGCCGGCGCCTCGGGCGGTGGCGTCGGAGACGAGGTCGGCGACCTTCGAGCGCTGATCCTCGTCGATCAGCGGCCCGACCTCGACGCCCTCCTCGGTCCCGCGACCGACCGCCATGTCGCCCATCCGCCTGGCGAGCTTGGAGGCGAACTCGTCGGCGAGCCGCTCGGAGACGTGGAAGCGGTTGGCGGCGGTGCACGCCTCGCCGATGTTGCGCATCTTGGCGATCACCGCGCCCTCCACCGCCGCGTCGACGTCGGCGTCTTCGAAGACCAGGAACGGCGCGTTGCCGCCCAGCTCCATCGAGACGCGCAGGAGGTTGGGAGCCGCCTGGGCCATCAGCTTGCGCCCCACCTCGGTCGAGCCGGTGAAGGAGACCTTGCGCAGGCGCGGGTCCTCCATGATCGGCTTGGAGATCTCGCTCGAGGACGACGACGTGAGGACGTTGAGCACGCCGCCGGGCAGTCCGGCCTCCTCGAGGATCTGCGCCAGGGCGAGCATCGACAGCGGCGTCTTGGAGGCCGGCTTGATCACCATCGTGCAGCCGGCCGCCACCGCGGGGCCGATCTTGCGCGTCCCCATCGCCATCGGGAAGTTCCAGGGCGTGATCAGGTAGCAGGGGCCGACGGGCTGGCGCATGGTCAGCAGCCGGCCCTGGCCGTTGGGAGCCGACGCGAAGCGCCCCTCGATGCGCACCGCCTCCTCGGCGAACCAGCGGAAGAACTCCGCCGCGTAGGCGATCTCGGTCTCGGACTCGGCCAGCGGCTTGCCCATCTCGAGCGTCATCAGCAGAGCCAGGTCGGACTTGCGCTCCATGATCAGCTCGAACGCGCGCCGCAGGATCTCGCCGCGCTCGCGCGGCGGATGCGCCGCCCACTCGCCGCGCATGCCGACGGCGGCGTCGAGGGCCGCGCGCGCGTCGTCCGGAGTGGCGTCGGCGACCTCGGCGAGCACCTCCCCGGTCGAGGGATCCTCCACACCGAACGTCGCGCCTCCGCCGGCGGCGCGCCAGCGGCCCCCGAGGTGGAGCTCGCGACGCACGGCCTCGACGACCGCTTTCTCTCGATCGGCGGTGGAAGTCATGCGGTGAGCGCCTCCTCTGCGGGCTCGCCCGCGACGTCGGGATGCAGCGAGTAGTCGATCGGCACCGAGATCAGCGACGGGCCCTCGAGATCGAGCGCGCGCTCGAGGTGGCGGCCGAGGTCGGCAGCGGTCTCGCAGCGCCACGCCGGCACGCCGAACGCCCCCGCCAGCGCGACGAAGTCGGTTCCACCGAAGGAGGTGCCGAAGTGCTCGCCGAACGACGCGTCCTGCTTGGTGACGATCGCGCTGAGCGCCTGGTCCTCCCAGACCACGCTGATCACCGGGACCCGCAGGCGTGACGCCGTCTCGAGCTCCTGGCAGTTCATGAGGAAGCCGCCGTCGCCGCTGACCGTCACCACCGGCCGGTCGGGGTGGACCAGCTTGGCGGCGATGCCGAGCGGCAGGGCGACTCCCATGCCGGCCAGCCCGTTGGACACGAAGACGGTGTGCGGGTGGCGGGTGGGGAAGAGGCGCGCGAGCCAGAGCTTGTGCAGCCCGACGTCGGAGATCACGATCGCGTCTTCCGGCAACCGCCGCAGGTCGGCCAGCGCGCGTCCGGGGCGCAGTGGGAAGGCGATGTCCTCGAGGCCGTTGGCAAGATGCGAGATGACCAGGTCACTCAGGCGCGAGGCGCCGGAGCGGGGGCGCACCGCGGTTGCGGCCTCGCCGGTCAGCTCGACGCGCAGGTGATCGAGGTTGGACTCGAGGTCGCCGGTCAGCTCCACCTCGGGCCGGAAGTGCGCGTCGACCTCGGCGGGCAGCGTGTCGAGGCAGATCACCCGCTTGTCACCGTCGGGGTTCCAGTGGCTGGGGGCGTGCTCGACGAGGTCGTAGCCGACCGTGACGACCACGTCGGCGTCGCCGAAGCCGGCGAGCTCGTAGTCCGAGGCCTGCATGCCCACCGTGCCGAGCCACAGCGGATCGTCGGAGGCCATCGCGCCCTTGGCCATGAACGTCTCGGCGACGCCCACCCCGGTGGCGACCGCCAGCGTCCGCAGCGCGGTGGTGGCCCGGCCGCGGATCACGCCGGCGCCGGCGAGGATGACCGCCTTCTCCGCGCTCCGGATGACCGACGCCGCGGCCGACAGGGCCGAGGGCGGCGCCCACGTAGCAGCGGGCGCCGGAGCGCCGGCCAGGGGCTTGGCGCCGGTCGCCGCCGCCATCACGTCCTCGGGGAGCTCGAGATGCGTGGGACCGGGCTTCTCGGCGGTCGCGACCTTGAACGCCTTGGCCACCGCCTCGGGCAGCATGGCCGGCTGCGTGACGCGTGCGTTCCACTTGGTCACCGGCTTCAGCAGCGCGAGCAGGTCGAGGTGCTGGTGGGACTCCTTGTGCATCCGCTCGGTGCCGGCCTGGCCGGTCAGCACCACCATCGGGGCGTGATCGAGGTGGGCGTCGGCGACGCCGGTGAGCAGGTTGGTCGCGCCCGGGCCGAGGGTGGAGAGGCACACACCGGGCCGGCCGGTCAGTCGCCCGACCATGCCGGCCATCAGCGCGGCGGCCTGCTCGTGGCGGACCGGGACGAACTCGATGCCCGAGTTCTGCAGGGATGCATTCAGGTCCAGCGTCTCCTCGCCCGGGATGCCGAATACACGGTCGACCCCCTCGGCGCGAAGGCACTCCACCAGGAGGTCGGACGCGCTGCGCTCGCTCAATGCCACTCCTGCCACCCCGATCGCGAAACTTGGGCTCCCGATCCGTGTCGGGGTACGGTAGGGGAGCAGGCGCGCACCACCTCGCGCCCACCTTCACCTGCCCGCTGACCGCCATGACGAATCCCCGCCGAATTCTCACCCTCGTGCTCGCCCTGCTGCTGCTGGGCGCCACGGGCGCCGGTAGCGCGACGGCCGCCACCAAGCTGACGATCCGCGGTGCCGGCTACGGCCACGGCATCGGCATGAGCCAGTACGGCGCCTACGGCATGGCGCGTGAGGGCTGGACCTACTCGCGGATCCTCGCGCACTACTACTCGGGAACCCAGCTCGGCGTGACCGATCCCAACCGGCCGGTGCGGGTGCTGCTGCGCTCGGCGCCGACCGTCGCCTTCAGCGGCGCATCGAACATCGGCGGACGCTCCAGCGACCCGGCCAAGACCTACAGCGTGCGCGCTGCCGGTGGCGGCGCCTTCGCGCTGATCCACTCCGGACGCCGCCTGGCCTCGCTGCCGGCCTCGCTGCGCATCAGCGGCCCCGCCGGGCTGAGCACCGGTGGCCGCTCCTACCGCGGCGTGCTCGAGCTACGGCCCGGGTCCGCCGGGGTCAACGTCATCAACGTGGTCAACCTCGAGCAGTACGTCCGGGGCGTCGTGGCCTGGGAGTCGCCCTCCTCGTGGCCGGCCGAGGCGCTCAAGGCGCAGGCGGTGGCGGCCCGCACCTACGCGATCACCACCTCGAAGGGCGGCGACGGCTGGGACCAGTACGCCGACACCCGCTCGCAGGTCTACGGCGGCATCTCGGCCGAGACGCCGAGCACCGATGCCGCGGTCGGCGCCACTTCCGGCCATGTCGTCACCTATCGCGGCGCTCCCGTCACCACCTACTTCTTCTCGACCTCCGGCGGTCGCACCGAGGATGTCGAGAACGTCTGGCCCGGCGCCTCGCGCAGCCCGTGGCTGCGCTCGGTCGAGGACCCGTTCGACACCGCGTCACCCCGGCACCGCTGGACGCCGGTGCGGATGACGCTGCCCGCGGTCCAGAAGCAGCTCGGCGGCCTGGTCAAGGGACGCCTGCGCGGCATCCAGGTCGTCTCGCGCGGCCGCTCGCCGCGCATCATCGCCGCCGACATCGTCGGCTCGGGCGGCCGGACGCGGGTCAGCGGCGCCACGCTGCGCCTGAAGCTGAAGCTCTACGACACGTGGGCGTTCTTCACCACCGTCTCATCGCGCCGGACCCGGCCTCCGGAGCCCACGCCCGCCGTTCCGTCACCGCCGCCCGGCACGTCGGCCGGCGGCGTCGCCGCGCGCGCGGCGGCCGACGACGACGCGATCGCCGGCCTCGCCGGGCGGTTGAGCCCCGGCCGGCGCGGCCAGCGGGTCGCGCTCGAACGTCGCGAGGACGGGCGCTGGACGCGTGTGGAGACGATCCGCCTCGCCGCCGGCGGCGCCTATCGCGCGGGCGTCAGCGAATCCGGGCGCTATCGCGTCCGCGCCGGTCAGGCCGTCGGCCCGACCGTGCACATCCCCTGAGCGGGGGGCGCCCCGCGGGTCGCGCCCGCGCATATCCTGGTCGCCATGCCGCGCCCCCTCCTGCTGGCCGACGCCCCGGGGCTGCTGTACCGGGCGTTCTTCGCGCTGCCGGACTCGATCACCGCGCCTGACGGCCGGCCCGTCAACGCGCTGCTCGGATCGGTCAACCAGATGCTCCAGGTGATCGAGCAGCACGACCCGCGCGCCGTGGTCGCCTGCTTCGGGCAGGAGTCGGCGACCTACCGCACCGACGCCTTTCCGACCTACCACGCGCACCGCCCGCCGATGCCGGCGGCGCTCGCCGAGCAGTGGCGGCGGGCTCCTGGGCTCTACGCCGCCCTCGGCTGGCTCGTGGCGCCCAGCGAAGACCTCGAGGCCGACGACCTGCTGCACTCCTTCGCGCTGGCCGAAGTCGAGGCCGGGGGAGAGGCGCTCATCCTCACCGGCGATCGCGACATGTTCCAGTGCGTGACCGACCGGGTCCGGGTCCTGCTGCAGGGCGGCGCCAAGGGCGAGCCGCTGGAGATGGGGCCCGGGGACGTGAGCGCCCGCTACGGCGTGCGGCCGGACCAGGTGCCCGACTTCATCGCGCTGCGCGGCGATCCCTCCGACGGCATCCCGGGCGCCAAGGGCATCGGCGAGAAGACCGCCGCCGACCTGCTCAAGCGCCACGACACGCTGGAAGCCGCCCTCGCCGCGCCGATCCGCGAGAAGCCCACCGTCCGCCGCGCCCTGATCGACCAGGCCGACGAGCTGCGGATGTTCCGCGACGTCGCCACGCTCCGGGTCGCCGACGTCGCCCGCCCCTCCGACGCCCCCACGGATTGGGCGTCGGCCGCCGCCGCCGCCCGCGAGCTGGGCATGCAGCGGCTGGCCGAGCGCCTGGAGAAGGCGGGCGCTACGGCGTGAACTTGACGGTGATCACGTCACCGTCGCGCATCTTGTAGTCGCGGCCCTCGAGCCGCAGCACGCCGCGGTCGCGTCCACCGGCGTAGCCACCGGACTCGACCAGCGCGTCCCAGGCGATCACCTCGGCGCGCACGAAGCCACGCTGGATGTCGGAGTGGATGGCGCCGGCGGCGTGCCACGCGGTCAGCCCGCGGCGCATATGCCACGACTGCGCCGGCTTGTCCTCGCCGGCGGTGAAGAAGGCCATCTGGTCGAGCAGGTCGAAGGCGCCGCGCACGACGCGCTGGAGACCGGACTCGGGCAGCCCCATCTCCTCGCGCAGCGCCAGGCCCTCCTCGTCGTCGAGTTCGCGCAGCTCGGCTTCGAGGCGCGACGAGACCGCGACGGCGCCGGCCGAGATCGCCTCGGCGTGGGCGGCGACCCCGGGCGGGACCTCGGTGTCGCCCTCGTCCACGTTGGCCACGAACAGCACCGGCTTGCCGGTCAGCGGCCAGAGGTTGCGCATCGCCTCGGGGGCGTCGGCGGGGGCGGGCACCGTGCGCGCCGGCTTTCCGGCCTGCAGCGCCTCGATGACCTGGCGCAGCCACGCCTCCTCGGACACCACGGCCCGGTCGCCGCCGCGCGCGTCGCGCACGACGCGGGAGTGGCGGCGCTCGGCCTGCTCGAGGTCGGCGTAGATCAGCTCCGTCTCGATCGTCTCGATGTCGCGCAGCGGATCCACCTCGCCCTCCGGGTGGATGATGTTGGCGTCGCGGTGGCAGCGGACGACGTGGACCAGCGCGTCGGTCTCGCGGATGTTGCCGAGGAACTTGTTGCCGAGGCCCTCGCCCTTGTGCGCTCCGGCCACCAGCCCGGCGATGTCGTGGAACTCGACGGTGTCGTAGACGACGTTGGAGGCGCGGAGCGTCTCGGCCACCGCGTCGAGGCGCTCGTCGACGACCGGCACCACCGCCACGTTGGGCTCGATGGTGGTGAACGGGTAGTTGGCCGCCTCGGCGCCGGCCTGCGACAGGGCGTTGAACAGCGACGACTTGCCGGCGTTGGGCAGTCCGACGATTCCGACCTTCATCGCGCGATTCTCCCGAGGACGGTTCCGAGCGCCGCGCCGGCGGCGATGTCGGATGGATAGTGGACGCCGAGGTACATGCGGGAGAAGGCCATCGTGCAGGCGCCGACGTAGAGCGGCGGTGACGGCAGCAGCGGGCCGAAGGCCTGGGCGGCGGCGAACGATGACGTCGAGTGCGACGACGGGAACGAGAGCCCGGTGGGCGTGCGCATCAGCTGCGGCAGGTTCTCGACCACCGGGCGCTGGCGGCCGATCGCCACCTTGACCGACGTCGAGGTGACATAGGCGGCGCCGACCACCGCGGTCGCGCGCAGCCAGCGGCGACGCCGCCGGTCATCGACGATCGCGCCGGCGGCGCCGAGGGCCAGCCAGGCGATCCCGTGCTCGCCCAGCGCCGAGTAGCGTCGGGCCACCGCCACCCGCTGCGGATCGGTGGCCAGCGAGCGGACCGCCCGGTAGACGTCGAGGTCAAGGGCGTTCGCGCGGACCCGCAGGCGATGCCAGCCGAGGTAGCTCAGAAGCCGACGCGGTTCTCGTCGGATTCGACGCGCAGGTAGACGACCTGGCCGAGGTCGATCAGCACCGCACCGTCAGCGGCCACCACCTCGTGCCAGCGCGAATGGCCGTCGCGCAGCGCGTCGCGCAGGCTGGTCAGCTGGTCCTCGGGCACTCGCAGCGCGAGCACCTGACCGCCCTGGAAGCCCACGGCGGTGCGGCGGTTGAGGTCGGCCATGTGTCGGAATCCTCCGCGGATCGGTTCGTCGAAGCTTCGACGCGTAGACGGATGTTGCGGTCGGGCAGGAGTCCGGAGTCTAACTTGGAGGGGTGCAGATCGCCCTCATAACCAACGCCGGCTCAGGCGGAAGCACCGACTCCGAGGAGCTGTCGGTCGCGCTGACGGCGCATGGAGCCGAGATCCAGCACTTCGGCCTCGACGACGACGGGCTGCGCCGCGCGCGCCTGAGTCAGGTCGAGCGGGTGGTGGTGGCCGGGGGCGACGGCAGCATCGGGCCGGCGGCCGGCGTCGCGCACGACCTCGGAGTCCCACTCGCGCTGATCCCCACGGGCACCGCCAACGACTTCGCGCGCAGCCAGGCCATCCCGATCGAGATCCCGCGCGCCTCCGCGCTGGCCATCGAGGGCACCCGGCTGCGCCGCCTCGACCTCGGGCGCCTGTCCTCGGGCTGCCGCTTCGTCAACGTGGCCAACCTGGGCCTGTCCTCGTCGGCCGCGCGCGAGGCGGCGCCGCTCAAGCGCGTGCTCGGGCCGCTGGCCTACGGCGCGGGCGCCGTGCGGGCCGCCTCGAGCGCCGACCCGATCTTCTGCCGCGTGACGGTCGACGGCCGCGAGGTGTTCGCCGCCGACTCCTGGCAGGTGATCGTGGCCGTCACCGGCGCCTTCGGCGGTGGCTCGGAGCTCGGCTCCGCCGACCCGGAGGACGGCAGGCTGGACGTCGCCGTGCTTCCCGCCGGCTCGCGACTGGGCCTGGCGCGCCGGGCGTGGGGAATGCGCCGCGGCACGATCTGCGCCCAGCCCGACGTCATCCACCACCAGGGCCGGGAGATCGTGCTCGAGCTCCCGGAGGGGACCGAGCTCAACGTCGACGGCGAGGTGGTCGTCGCCGCCACTCCCGAGCGCGCGACGCTCGACCACCACGCGTTCGCGCTGGTCGTCGCCTGACCGCTCGCGCTCATCGCCGGCGCGGGGCGGGCGCAGGGAGGGCGCGCCGGGCACTCGGCTAGCTTCTAGGCATCAGCTTCGACTGGAATCCGATCCGATGATCCGTCGCTCCATGGCGGTCATCACCCACCGCGCTCGCTACACCGAGATCGCGCAGGTCCTGTCCCGGCACGGGCTCGGGTACCTGATCGCCGTCGCCGGGCTCGATCGGCGGGTCCCGCTCTACCGGCGATTGGTGGTGCCCAGCGAGGTCGGCGACCTCGCCCCGCCCGTGCACATGCGCCTCGCGCTCGAGGAGCTGGGCGCGACGTTCGTCAAGCTCGGCCAGATCCTCTCCACGCGGCCCGACCTGCTGCCGCCGGAGTACCAGATGGAGCTGGCCAAGCTCCATGACGCCGCGCCGCCGATTCCCGGCGAGCTCGTTCGCGAGGTGATCTCCGAGGAGCTCGGCTGTGCGCCCGAGGACGTCTTCGCGCGCTTCGAAATGGTGCCACTGGCGGCCGCGTCGATCGGCCAGGCGCATGCCGCGACGCTCGCCGACGGCACCGAGGTGGTGGTCAAGATCCGCCGGCCGGGCGTCGTCGAGCAGGTCGAGGAGGACCTGGAGATCCTCGGGAACCTCGCCGCCCAGGCCGACCGCCGCTGGCCCGCCGCCAACGCCTACGACCTGGTGGCGCTGGTCGACGAGTTCTCGACCACGCTGCGCGGCGAGCTCGACTACCTGCGCGAGGGGCGCAACGCCGAGCGCTTCGCCGGCAACTTCGTCGACGACCCCGACGTCCACATCCCGCGCGTGTTCTGGGCGACCAGCACCTCCCGGGTGCTGACCCTCGAGCGGCTGCGGGGGCTGAAGGTCTCCGACACCGTGGGCCTGGAGGAGGCCGGCATCGACCGCCGGCTGCTGGCCGAGCGCGCGACGCGGGTGACGGCGCGGATGATCTTCGAGCACGGCTTCTTCCACGCCGACCCGCATCCCGGCAATTTGTTCATCGAGCCCGACGGGCGGATCGGCCTGGTCGACTTCGGCATGGTCGGCACGCTCGATGAGGACCTGCGCGACCGCCTCGGCGTGCTGCTGCTGGCGGTTGCCCGGACCGATGCCGACCGCATCACCAGCGCGCTGCTGGGGCTCGGGATGGCGACCCAGTCGGTCGATCGCGTGGCGCTGCAGCGCGACGTGAAGGCATTCATCCGCCGCTACGAGGGCCGCTCGCTGGGCGAGATCAAGGTCTCGGCGGTGGTCAACGAGATCTTCGCGGTGATGCGGCGCCACCGGCTGCAGCTGCCGCGCGAGCTGGTGCTGATCCTCAAGATGGTGGTGATGACCGAGGGGATGGGATCGCGGCTCGATCCCCAGTTCCAGCTCGGCAGCGTCCTGCGGCCCTACGCCGAGCAGCTGGTGGCCGAGCGGCTGTCGCCGGTGCTGCTGGTGCGGCGGCTGCAGCAGGCGGGCATCGAGGTGGCGCAGCTCGGGGTCGAGCTGCCGGAGCTCCTGCGCCGTCTGGTGCGGACGCTCGATCGCGACCTCGACCGCGACAAGTCCCAGCTCAACATCCGCATCGACAACCTCGACGAGGCGGTCGCGCGGATCGAGAAGATCGGCAACCGGGTGATCGCCGGGGCGATCACCGCGGCGCTGATCGATGGCCTGGGTGGCCTGGTCGCCTCGCGCGGTGCCGGGCGCAAGACGCTCGGTGCGATCTACGCGACCGGCGCGGGAGCGACCGGAACGCTGGCGGCGTACCTGGGGTGGACCGGATTGAGAGGCGGCCGCAAGCGGCGGCAGCTGCCGCGCTGAGCGGTTGCTTTGGCGCGGGCGGCCCGATGCTGCCGACCTAGACTGGACAGGTGACCTTCTGGCGCGGCATGGACGGCTCCGAGGCGCCTGGCGGGGAGCCGATCGGCCGCGGCGGCGGGATGGAGGAGGAGCGGCGGTCGGGCCGTTCGACCCACCTGGCGACCGGGACGCTGGCGTGCCCGGAGTGCGACGCCCCGGTGGCGCTGGGAGCGGGGCGGCGGTTGGCGCCCTCGGCGGGGATCTCGTGCCCGTACTGCGGGCACGGTGGTGTGGTGCGGGAGTTCCTGTCGCTCGACGTGCCGGCGCGGCCGGCGCGGGTCGAGGTCCGCGTGGTGCGGCGGGACCGGCGGGTCGTGGGGTGAGGGTGGTGGCGCTTGATCCGGCTTGGGTCATGAGAACCATGGGTCGAGGTTGGCTCTCTAGCGCCTGACGGAGTGCTGCTTTCACGCGATAGGAGCAGCGCCCTTCGCCAAGGGCGTCCGTGCCCCCTGGCATGGAAAGGAGTAGTCGCCGGCATGCTCCACTCTGGACGCGAGAGTCGCCGCCCACGCCACACCGTTGCACTGCCGGACGTTCTAGGCGACGAGCCGCCAGGTAGAGCTTGCTCGGATGGCCGCGTGGCTAGGGCCGCGGCGGGTCGTTCGCGGCTTGTTCGCGTAGCCAGGCGGCGAGTTCGGCCGCCCTGCTGCGGTCGGCCGCCGCCGCCGCGGTCAGCTCGTCGTGACCTACCCAAGTCGGATCAGCGCCGCATTCCAGGAGCAATGCGGCAGTCTCGCGCTGGCCGCCGTGCGCGGCGCACCAGAGCGCGTTATCGAGGTCTTCGCGTGTCGGCGGCGACGTGGCGAGCTCGTCGCGGACGCGGTCAGCTAGCCCGAGCGCCGCGGCTTGCCAGAGGTTGGTCTGCGCGCCGCGTTCGAGCAGCCGCCTCGCGGCCGCCCACTGGCCGAAGGCGACCGCGTCGGCTATCGGCGTGCCGCCACCTGTCACGGCGCCGCGGGCTTCGATGTCGGCGCCGGAGTCGAGCAGCGCGTCGAGCGCTTCGAGGTCGTCGCTGCTGGCTGCCCAGTGCAACGGCGTTTCGGTGTGCGGGCCGGTGAAGCGGCCGTTGACGTCAGCGCCCGCAGCGACCAAGGCCCGGATCTTCGCGGCGGCCTCCGGAGCGTGCCCCGGCCAATCCGTGACGACGTGCAGCAACGTCCGCGATTGCCCCCGTTCGGGGTCACTTAGCACCGCGTGCGCCAGCGCGAGGTGCTGGCGCAGGAGCTCCTGAAGCGCCGATGCGGCGCCGGAGCGGAGTGTCTCGGTCACCGTGCGCGCCAACGGCGCGTCGGGCCGCAGCCGCGGCGAGTCACCGGCCAGCTCAAAGTCGGGCTTGGTGTCGGTCTGCGGTTCGGGGGGCAGGCCGGCGCCGGCCAGCGCGGCGGCGCGGTTCGGGTAGTCCTGCATGCGCACGATCCGCCCGTCGCGCACCGTGACAACCATGCACGCCTGGCCGTCGGGCAGTCCCCACTGCTCAAGACGCGGGCCGGTGACCTCGACGAAGACGCGCTCGTCAACGGCGACGACCGCGTTGAGGCCGGTGACGACGCCCTCGCGTTGGCGCTCGAACAGCGTGGCCAGCACTTTCCTCCGGTCGTGGCAGTCCCAGTCGCCCGGCTCGTACCACAGCCACTCCACGCCCGGGTCCATGACCTGGGCAAGCGTGTCCCAGTCGCCGCGCAGGAACGCGTCGAAGCTCGACCGCACCAGCTCGTCGTTGCCCGCCGCCATCGGCGAAGTATGTCGTCAGCCAGGCCCGCCGTCGACCGGCGGGCGGCCGTCGGCACGGGTCCGCGCGTCGGGATCGGGGGTCCCTTGCAGCGCGCTCAGCGGTGCTCGGGTCGCAGCGCCGCGGGGATCGCGTCGCGGATGCGCTCGGCGACCACCTCCGGGCGCTGGCCGTCGGTGCCGAACGCGAGCGCGATGCCGTCCAGCCCGGCGATCACGGGCCTGAGGCGTGCGGAGGCCGCCACGAGCTGGTCGAGCTCCGCCCAGCCTTCGCGCTCGCGTTCGATGATGCGGCGGCGCACCGTCTTGGGCTCGGCTTCCAGGCGCATGACGACGTGTTCGTCAGCGCCGATCGCGCCGAGGACGCCGCGCAGGTCACCGTCGCTCTCGACGGTGGCGGCGACGAGCAGCAGCCCGTAGCCGAAGCGCCCGCGCAGGCCGCAGATCGCCTCGACGGGCGCCGGCCACTGGTCGTCGCCGAGCGGCGGATGCGCGGATGTCAGCGCCTCGACCTCGACCATGGCGTGGCGGATGTCCTCTGCCGACAGCGCCTCGCTGAGCGCCTCCAGGGGGCCACGGTCGCGCGGGTGCACGCCGCCCGTCTCGGCCGACCGCCACGTCGCCTCTCACCTGCCGCTAGGCCACCTGCGCGCTGACCGCGCCCTCCTCGGCGGCGGCGGCGAGGTCAGCGCGGCGGACGACGCCGAGCAGCCGCCCGTCGGGGTCGCTGATGACCGCGGTCGTTAGGTCGCTGCGCTCCAGCCGCTCGCGCAGCCGCGCGGGCGGCCTGTCGGCGCGCATCGTCCGGACGTCGCCGATGCGGTCGGCGAGCCGGCAGGTGACGGCGTCTTGGCGGGCGAAGTCGACGGCGCGCGGGGCGGCTGCCTTCTCACCCTCGCGCGGCAGCGCGAGGGTGCGCGCGGCAGCGCGCGGGCGAGCCAGTCGGCCTTGCCGGGCATATAGTCGTAGACGTGCTCGAAGCCGAGCGTGTCGAGCCGGCATGCGGCTCGTAGGCTCATGTCTCACAGGCTGTCGTCCCCGCCAGTAGACGACCACCGCCTTGGTCTTGTCGAGCTGCGCGCTGCTGGCGGCGTCGAGGGTCTTGAGTGGGACGATCGCGCCCGGCAGGTGCTCCTGGCTCGGGCACCACCTCGACGAGCTGTGTACCGGCGTCGATGAGTTCCCGCAACCGTGGGTGAAGGATCGGCTCAACCCGCGGCATCGACCTGGCTACGTCTGCCACAACGACCCCTCGCCCTGCAACTACGTCTTCCACGACGGCTACCCGGTCGCGTCCATCAACTTCGACCACGCCGCCCCCGGGCCACGAATTCGCGACGTCGCCTACATGGGCTGGCTATGGGCCATCTCCGCCGACGACGGGCCGCCGATCCTCGGCCATGAGCCGCCTACGGCTCATGGCCGAGGCCTACGGGCTCACCGACCCCGGGCCGCTGCTCGACGCCGTCATGGCCCGCCAGCAAGACAATCCCGCCGACGCGCTCGCACGCACGCGCTCACCCGTGGCCGCTGTCGCCGCGTACGCGCGCGCTTCGGTCGCGTGGCAGCGCGAGCAGATGGCGTGGCTGCGCGAACACCAGGCTGCGTTTAGCTCGGCGCTTGGCAGTGCAGCCGTCAGCCGGCCACAGCGCCGGCAGTCGCCCAACAGCCGCTGTCTGGCGCGCGGTACGCGCGCCAGACAGAAGTGCCCGTTATGCGACCGACGGCCGCAGTAGCGGATGTCGGCTTCGTCTCGTGCGAGAGCGCCCCGATCCAGCCCTATCGTCGAGTTTCGCAGCGCTGCCGGTTTGGACGACAAGCGACAGTGGGCGAACAAGCGGCCTGGCTATCGGTCCTGCCTCAAGGCAATCGCCGCTGCCTCGACTTGGCGTGCTAGCGGAGGTAGGCTCGTCTCGATGATCAGGCTGCTCCGCCTCGCGCTTCAAGTCGTTCTGTTCTTCCTCTTGATCTCGCTGGTTGTGGGAGTCGCCTCCGCCCAGACGGGCGCCGTCGAGAAGGTCGTGCTGATCGCCGTCGGTGCCGTCCTCGTCTGGCTCGCGTCACTAGTGCGGCGCATCGGCGCGCCGCTGCATCAGGCGTAGCCAGCGCGTCGGCCACCGTCCCTCTCCCGCTTTTCGCCTACCAGGAAAGCGCAGTCCGCGTCCGGACAACGTCTCTATGGCCGCGGTCGCGTTGGCGATCAGCGGCGGTGGTGCCCTGAGCTCGCTCGAAACGACGGTGCTGTTCACCGTCGACGAGACAATGGAGGCTCTCGGCAGGGTCGAGCAGGTCAAGTACCGACCGCCTGGCACGTAGCGGATCACAGCCTCGCTGGGAGCTGCCGCGCATCGACAAGACGACCGGGCGGCCGATCCTGTCCATTGCTCTGCGCGGCCGAGCGGCAGTCGTACGATTCCCACCATGGACCGCTTTCTGCTCTTGGCCGGGATTTCGGCCGCGCAGCTCGGCGCGGGCGTGGTTCGCCGTCACCCGATACGCCTTTCTGATGCTCCGCGGCGATCCTGATCGCGTCGCGCGGGAAGCTCTCGGCATGGGGACAGCGCTGTCGGCGCCCGGCGTGATGCTCTTCACTCAGGGGGCAGTCACGGTTGAGTTGATACGGACGAGGACCGCATTGGCCGAGCGGGTCCTCGGCACCCTGGGTGCCGGCATGCTTGGCTATCTCGGTGAGGACTTGGTCCGGCGGCGCCTTCGCCCCTCCGGTTGGGACAGAATCGAATCACCTCTCGTAGCCGTGGGACTCGGGCTGGCGTCGGCAAATGGCCGTCCTCGGACTCAGCCAGCGATATGCGACCAGCGCCCGAGCGACATCGTCATGGCCTCGAGACGCAAGGCAGACCAATCACCAAGAGCTTCGTCGTGAGTGATGAGCGGGACCCGCGCGTCGACGACTACATCGACGCCCTGCCCGAGGGGCAGCAGGCGATCTGCCGTGAGCTCCGCGAGCTCGTGCACGCCGCCGACCCCGAGGTCTCGGAGACCACCAAGCGCAAGGTGCGCCGTACTTCGTCCTCCAAGGCAACGTCTGCGCGCTGCTGGCCGCCAGGCGGCACGTGTGCGTGTTCGTCTACGACGGGGCGATGGTGCCCGACCCGCACGGCATCATCACGTCCGGTCACGACAACACACCGCCCGCCAGATCTCCATTCACGAGGGAGAGACGATCAACCGCTCCGCGCTGCAGGCGATGCTTGCGCAGATCATCGCCAACAATCGGGCGGGTGGCTGGCGCAAGATCAAGGCCGCGCGCTCAGACGGCTCCGCCTGACGTCCAAGACGGCGCCGCCGGCTTCGACTCAGGGCCTGGTCGCATCCACGCTCACCGTGCGCGCTGCCAGGATGGACGACCGATGCCGCCCGCTCCCCGGAACCTCGTCAACTTCAAGTCCGTCGACAAGGGCTACGGCAGCCGCTCCGTCCTTCGCGACATCACGCTCGGCATCTCCGCCGGCGACCGGATCGGGATCGTCGGGCGCAACGGCGACGGCAAGTCGACGATGCTCAGGCTGATCGCCGGTGTCGAGCCCCCCGACTCGGGCGCGGTGACGCGGGTCGGGGGGCTCGACCTGGCGATGATCGACCAGGGCGACGACCTCGACTCCGGCAAGACGATCCGCGACGAGCTGGTCGGCACCCGGCCCGACCACAAGTGGGCGGGCGACGCCACCTTCCGCGGAGTGCTCGACGGGCTGCTGGGCGGAGTCGAGCTGCGGCGCTTCCCGGAGGGCATGGACACCCGCATCGGTCCCTTGTCGGGCGGCGAGCGCCGGCGCATCGCGCTGGCCCGGCTCCTGCTGGACTCACCCGACCTGCTCCTGCTCGACGAGCCGACCAACCACCTCGACGTCGAGGGCGTCGACTGGCTGGCCCGCCACCTGGCGGCGCGCCGCGGCTCGATGGTGGTCGTCACCCACGATCGCTGGTTCCTCGACGCCGTCTGCACGGCCACCTGGGAGGTAGCCGACGGCGACGTCCACCAGTACGAGGGCGGCTACGCGGCCTACGTCCTCGCCCGCGCCGAGCGCGACCGCCAAGCGTCCGCCCGCGAGGACCGCCGCCAGCAGCTCATGCGCAAGGAGCTGGCGTGGCTGCGCCGCGGGCCGCCGGCGCGGACCGCCAAGCCGAAGTTCCGCATCGAGGCCGCCAACGCCCTGATCGCCGATGAGCCGGAGGTCCGCGACTCCGTCGAGCTGCTGCGCTTCGCCAGCGCGCGCCTCGGCGACAGCGTGCTCGACGCCGTCGACGTGTCGGTCTCCTTCGACGGCCGGCCGATCCTGCGCAACGCGACGTGGCGCCTGGGTCCGGGCGACCGCGTGGCCCTGGTCGGGGTCAACGGGTCGGGCAAGACGACGCTGATCAACCTCCTCACCGGGGCGCTCGAGCCGTCGTCGGGCACGGTGAAGCGGGGAGCCACCGTGCGCCTGGCCCACCTCTCCCAGGACGCCGCGGAGATCCCCGGTCACCTGCGGGTCCTGGAGTCCCTCGAGGAGGTCGGCGGCAACACCCGGCTCTCCGACGGCCGCGAGATGACACCCGGCATCCTGTGCGAGCGCTTCGGCTTCCGCGGCGAGAAGGCGCGGACGCTGGTGCGCGACCTGTCGGGCGGCGAACGCCGGCGGCTGCAGCTCATGCGGCTGCTCATGGAGCAGCCCAACGTGCTGCTGCTCGACGAGCCGACCAACGACCTCGACATCGACACGCTGAGGGGGCTGGAGGACCTGCTGGACGCCTGGCCGGGAACGCTGGTGGTCGTCAGCCACGACCGCTACTTCGTCGAGCGCGTGTGCGACGACGTCTACGCGCTGATGGGCGACGGCGGCACGCGCCACCTTCCCGGCGGCATCGACCAGTACGTCGATTTGCGTCGAGAGGACGCCGAGCGCGCCGTCCCCGTCGCGTCCGGCGTCGCAAGGGCGCCGGCTCCGTCGGGGGCCCAGACGCGGGCGGGACGCAAGGAGGTGCAGCGGCTCGAGCGCACGCTCGAGCGGCTGGGGGAGCGCGAGGCGCGCCTGCACGAGGACATGACGGTCAGCGCCACCGACCACTCCCGGCTGCGCGAGCTCAACGCCGAGCTGGCGGGCGTCGCCGCCGAGCGCGACCAGCTCGAGGCGGCATGGATGGAGGTCTCGGAGTCACTCGAGGGTTGAGTCCCCGCCCCGGTCCCGCAAGCGCCTAAGGTCGGTGGCATGGATGCCGAGCTGCTCGAAGCGCTGGACGACTGGTTGCGGATCCCCTCGGTGTCGACCGAGGGTGGCGATGCCGCGGCGCTCGCGGCGGCGGCCGACTGGGCGGTCTCGCGCGTGCTGGCCGCGGGCGGCACGGCCGAAGCGGTGGTGATCGGCGGCGGCAACCCGCTGGTGGTCGGAGAGCTGCGGGCCGCGGATCCCGACGCGCCCACCGTCCTCATCTACGGCCACTACGACGTGCAGTCGACCGGGCCGCTCGACGCCTGGGCGTCGCATCCGTTCCATCCCCAGACGCGCGGCGGGCGGCTCTACGCGCGAGGCGCCTCCGACGACAAGGGCAACTTCCTGCCGCTGTTGCACGTCGCCTGCGCGATGGCGGAGGCCGGCGAGCTGCCGGTCCACGTGCGCGTGTTGATCGAGGGCGAGGAGGAGGCCAACGGCGACGCGGTGGGGACGTGGATCCGCGGCGACGAGCGCGGCGCCGACGTGGCGATCGTCTTCGACAGCGGGATGGCGGATGGAGACACGCCGGCGGTCACCGTCGGCCTGCGCGGGATGGTCGCCGCCGAGCTGACGGTGACCACCGCCGAGCGCAACCTGCACTCCGGCCTGTACGGCGGCAGCGTGCTCAACGCGCTGCACGTCCTGCACGGCGCGCTGGCCGACGTGCTGCCCGACGCCGACGGCCGCGTGCCGGCCTCGTTGAGGGAGGGCGTCCGCGAGCCGGCGCCGGCCGAGGTGGCGTCGTGGGAGCGGCTGATGCCCGGCGGGCAGGCGATCGCCGAGGTCGGCGGCCGGCCCGTCGCCGCGCAGGCCGGACGGGAGTTCTACGCGCGGACCGGGGCCCAGCCCGCGCTCGACGTCAACTTCCTCGGTGGCGGCGAGCGCCGGACGGTCGTCCCCGCGAGCGCCGAGGCCTCGGTGACGCTGCGACTGGCCCCCGGACAGGACCCCGAGGCGATGCAGGCCGAGCTCGAGCGGCTGCTGCGCACGGGGCTTCCCGACGGCGCCGAGCTCGCGCTGCGCTTCCATCGCGCCGCGCCCGCGCTGTTCGACGTCGAGGAGCCCGCGCTCCAGCTCGCCGCCGAGGCGCTGAAGCGCGCCTGCGGCGTCGAGCCGGTGTTCGTGCGCAGCGGCGGCAGCATCCCCGTCGTCGCCGAGATGGCGGCCCGGGGCTATCCGGTGATCGTCAGCGGCTTCGGCCTGCCCGAGGACGCGATCCACGCGCCCGACGAGTCCTTCTCGCTCCACAGCCTCGAGTGGGGCGCCGCCGCGGCGCGCGAGCTCTACGTCTCGCTCGCCGCGCTGCCCGCGCGCGAGCGCTGAGGGCCGCCGATCAGCGGGCGGCGGCTCGCGCCACGCTGTCGCGCACGGCCGTCCACGCGTCGCTGTCGGGGTCGCGGACGTGCGAGTGGCCGGCTCCGGGCAGCTCCACCAGCTCGGCGTCGTCGCCCGCCGCCCGTGCCGCGGCCACGTAGGCGCGACTGCGCTCGACCGGCACCAGGTCGTCGTCGGCGCCGTGGACGACGATCACCGGCACGCCGAGGGGCAGCGCGCCGATCGGCGAGGCGTCGGCGAGGACGTCGGGTCGCTCGGCGGGATCGCCGCCCAGCAGCGCCGCCACGTCGTCGTGCATGTCGTCCTCGGCGGCCGCCAGCACCAGGTCGGTGACTCCGGCGAGCGAGACGACGCCCGTCACGCCGGCGTCGCGAGCCGCCCACAGCGCCAGGTGGCCGCCCGCGGAATGGCCGACGGCGACCACCGGCCGACCGCGCGCCGCGCTCACCGCGCCGCGCAGCGCGGCGCGGACCGACAGCCCGGTTCCCGGCCAGCCGCCGCCGTCCATCCCCGGACGGGCGTACTCGATGTTCCACACCCAGTGGCCGGCGTCGGCGAGCGCCGCGGCGAGCGGCTGGGTCATCTCGGCGGTCAGGTCCGGGCGCCAGTTGCCGCCATGGATCACCACGACGACGGTGGACGCGGTGGCGTCACCGAGGATCTCGGCCGTCCAGGGCCCGGGCAGGTCGGAGGGAGTCTCGTCAGGCATCGGCGCGAGAGGATGGCACGCCCGCGTGGATCGCTCTAGGCTCGCGGAGTGCCGACTCTGCGGGGCACCCGAGTCGAGCTGCGCCCCGTCGAGCGCGACGATGCGGACGCCCTGAGGCGCATCCACGTGACGCCCGAGGTGGCTGCCTGGTGGGGGCGTCCGGACGAGACGTTCCCGTTCGACGACGACCCGCGGACCACGAGCTTCAGCATCTTCTGCGACGGCGCGGTGGTCGGGCTCATCCAGCTCAGCGAGGAACTCGATCCCGACTACCGCTACGCCTGGATCGACCTCTACGTCGATCCCGCGCACCACCGGCATCGGCATCGGCATCGACGCGGTGCGAACCGCGATCCGGCACCTGACCGAGGACCGCGGGCACCATCGCGTCACCATCGACCCCGCCTCCGACAACCTGCCCGCCATCCGCTGCTACGAGGAAGCGGGCTTCCGGCCGGTGGGGATCACCCGCTCGTCGTGGCGCGACACCGCCACCGGGCAATGGCGCGACTCGCTGCTCATGGAGCTGGTCGTCGCGCCACCCGGGGCCGCCGCAAGCGCCTAGCTCAGCGGCTGCCGGTCCGGCGGCTGACGTCGCTGGCCGCCACCACGCGCAGCCCGTGGCCGCCGACGGCAGGCTTGGGGTGCGCCACCTCGCTCATCAGGTGCTCGATGTCGTGGCGCTCGAGGATCTCGGTCCGCAGCAGGTGCCCGGCCATGCGGTCGAGCGTCTCGCGGTGGTCGTGCAGGAGCTGGTGGGCCATCCGCAGCGCCTGATCGGCGAGGTGCTGCTGCTCGTCGTCGCGCAGCTCGCGGGTGCGGTCGGAGACCTCGCCGCCGTGGGCGGAGAGCTTCAGCGACGTGATCGACGTCCCCATCGCGTACTCGTGCACCATCGCGCGGGAGATCTCGGCGACGCGCGAGAGGTCGTCGGCGGCTCCGGTGGTCACCGCGCCGAAGACGATCTCCTCCGCCGCGCGACCGGCCAGCAGCACCGCCATCTGGTTGATCAGCTCGTCGCGGGTCTTGAGGTAGCGATCCTCCTCGGGCAGGTTGAGCGTGTAGCCGAGCGCGCGGCCGCGGGGGACGATCGAGACCTTGTGGACGCGGTTGACGCCCGGCAGCAGCTCGCCGGCGATCGCGTGGCCGGCCTCGTGGTAGGCGACCACCGTCCGCTCGTGGTCGTTGAGGACCTTGCGCGACTGGACGCCGGCGACGACGCGCTCGAGCGCCGAGTCGAAGTCGGCCTGGGTGATCACGTCGCGGCCCGTGCGGGCGGCGAAGATCGCCGCCTCGTTGCAGATGTTGGCCAGGTCGGCACCGGTCAGGCCGGCGGTCTGGCGGGCGATGATCTCGAGGTCGACCGGGCCGAGCGGCTTGTTGCGGGTGTGGACGCCGAGGATGGCGTGGCGACCGTTGACGTCGGGTGCCGCGACCAGCACCTGGCGGTCGAAGCGACCGGGGCGCAGCAGGGCCGGGTCGAGCTTCTCGAGCAGGTTGGAGGCGGCGATGACGACGACGTCGCCCGACGTGTTCATGCCGTCGAGCTCGACCAGCAGCTGGTTGAGGGTCTGCTCGCGCTCGGAGTTGTTGTCCGAGCCGCGCACGCCGCCGACCGCGTCGATCTCGTCGATGAAGACGATGGCCGGGCCGTGGCTGCGCGCCTCGGCGAACAGGCGCCGGATGCGGGCCGCGCCGAGGCCGGCGAACATCTCGACGAACGACGCCGCCGACTGGGAGTAGAAGTGCGCGCCGGACTCGCGCGCCACCGCCTTGGCCAGCAGCGTCTTGCCGGTGCCGGGCGGTCCGTGGAGCATGATGCCCTTCGGCACCCGGGCGCCGAGCTTGCGGAAGCGGGCGGGGTCGCGCATGAACTCCACGACCTCCTGGAGCTCGGCCTTGGCCTCGTCGGCGCCGGCCACGTCCTCCCAGGCGATCGCCGACTTGGACTCCGGCTTGATCTCCGTCGGCTTCGTCCGCGGCATCAGCTTCATCGTCTTCCAGAGGAAGAAGACGAGCAGGCCCATGAAGATGATCGGGGCCCACGTCTGGATCCACAGCGAGAGCTGGGGCCAGTCGTACCAGTTCACCGAGGACTGGGCGATCGGCGGCATCCATGCCGCAAGCGGAGTCATGAACTGGATAGTCGCCAGGGTGACGCCGTCACACAAGGGACTGGACGCATGTTGCCGATCATGACGCCGGGTTCGCGTGCTCGGCGCGCAGCACCTCGGCGAGCGCGGCGCGCCCCACCTCGAGCTGGCGCTCATCGGGCTCGCGCGTGCCGAGCAGCCGCTGCAGCTCGTAGCCCGGCCGGCGCAGCGCGCGCGCCAGGCCGGTCTCCGAGTGGCGCTCCGACCACGAGAACACCTCGACCGCAATGCCGGTGGAGGCCAGCCCGAGGAGGCCGCCGGCGACCGGTCCGGGCTTCTCCAGCGCCCGGCGCAGCAGGAGGGTGCCGGCGAGGTTGGAGGCGAGCATCGGCGTGACGAGGTGCGACCCGCAGCGGTCGTGCTCCTTGGGGGCGTCGGCGGCGTCGGCGCCGTCGGACTCGTAGGCGGCGATCGCCTTGTGCTCGACCCCGTGGTAGGCGGCCAGCTCCCCGCCGCGCAGGGCCAACAGGGCCGGAGCCAGCGAGACGACCGCGGCGGCGGCGTCACCGGCGCTGCCCGCGCGCTTGCGCAGCAGCGACGCGGTGATCGAGGCGCCCGCCGCCACGCCCAGCACCGCCGGGTTCTCGATGGCCAGACGGGCATCGGGCAGCGCGCGGCGGACCAGCGGGATGACCGCCATCGCCTCGGCGAGGCGCACCACCCCGCGCACGCCGGGGACGTCCTCCATGACGCCGATCTTCGGCTTGGCGCCCGAGGCGACCTTGAGGCTGCCGTCCGGCGCGCGCACGGCGGCCGCCCATCGCGTCGGGCCGTGGACCAGCAGGCCGTTGCGCAGCGCCATGCCGCCCAGTCGCAGCTTGTCTTCTCCGCTCATCCCAACAGCCTCCCCGGCAGGTCGGCGAAGAACTCGCAGGCGAAGCCCAGGTCGCGGATGTCGATGCGCTCGTCGGCTCCGTGCATCAGCGGCCACGCCTCGTAGAGGCTGGTGTGGCGCATCGGGAAGAAGCCGTAGGCGGCGCAGTCGGGGAACGCGGCGCGAAACCAGCGCGAGTCGGTGAAGGCGGGCAGCACGGTCGGCACCGCCTCGGCGTCGGGCTCGACCTCGCCCAGCCACGCGGAGATGGCGTCCATCAGCGGCGAGGCGATCGGCGAGCGGTTGCCCGGCACCTCCTCGATGAAGGAGACGTCGAGGGAGTCGTCGCCGACCAGGGCGCGGATCCGCTCCATCGCGGCCGCGCCGGTCATGCCCGGTGGCACCCGGCAGTCGACCTGCAGCTCGGCTCGGGCCGGGATGACGTTGATCTTCTCGGAGGCGAACACGCGGGTCGGCACCGCGGTGACCCGCATGGTCGGCTCGATCATCGCGGCCAGGCGCGGCTCGACCGCCCGCAGGCGCTCCATGGCCGCCTCGGGAGCGGCGGGATCCTCGCCGAGCGCGGTGATCAGCATCCGCGGCTCGTCGGTGAGGTCGAAGTCGGCCTGGCGGCTCGCGAGCCGCTGGAGCACGGGCCCGAGCTTGAGCAGCGCGTTGTCGCCGAGGCCGGGCACCGAGGCGTGGCCGGCGACGCCGCGGGTGCGCACGCGGAAGCGGTAGGTGCCCTTCTCGGCGCAGCAGACGCCGAACAGGCGGCGATCGCCGTAGGTCATCACCGCGCCGCCGCCCTCGTTGACCAGCCAGTCGGCCCGCGCGAGGTCCGGGCGCTGCTGGGTCAGCCACTTGGCGCCCAGGGTGCCGCCCGCCTCCTCGTCGACGAGCGCCATCAGCTTCAGCTCGCCGCTTCTCGGCCTCCAGCCCGACCGCGCGAGGGCGGCCACCGCGACCACCTCGGCGGCGGTCTGGCTCTTCATGTCGATCGTCCCGCGCCCCCACAGGAAGCCGTCATGGACCTCGCCCGACCAGGGATCGTGGACCCAGTCGTCGGCATCGGCGAGCACGGTGTCGACGTGCGAGAGATAGCCGAGGACCGGTCCCGGCCCATCGCCGCGCAGCCGCGCGACCAGGTTGGGACGGTCGTCGTGGGCGCCGACGAGCTCGCACTCAAGGCCGGCGTCCTCCAGATAGGCGCGCAGCCACTCCTGCAGCGCGCGCTCGTTGCCCGGGGGGTTGACCGTGTCGAAGCGGATCAGCCGCGAGAGGACGTCGATGGCTTCCTGCTGCAGTCCGCGGGCGTCCATGGCCGGCTCAGGCTACCGCCACGACGACCGGCATACTCGCGGACGTGGACTCGCTGTTCGATGCGCCCGACCCGGCCGAGCCGGAGACGCGGGCCTCTCCGCAGGCGATGGGCTCGACACCGCTCGCCGACCGGGTCCGGCCCGTCTCGTTCGGCGAGGTGGCCGGGCAGCCGGCGCTGACGGAGCCCGGTTCGCCGCTGCGCGCCGCACTGGCCGCCGGTCAGGCGCACTCCCTGATCCTGTGGGGTCCGCCGGGCAGCGGCAAGACCACCATCGCCCACGCCATCGCCGCCAACTCGCCGGCCGCGTTCGAGCAGCTCAACGCGGTCACCGACGGCATCAGGGAACTGCGCGCGGTGACGGAGCGAGCCGGCATCCGCGCGGCTTCGGGACGGCAGACGCTGCTGTTCATCGACGAGATCGCGCGGTGGAACAAGGCCCAGCAGGACGCGCTGCTGCCCTTCGTCGAGAGCGGGGCGGTGGTGCTGATCGGCGCGACCACCGAGCACCCGGGTCGCGAGATCAATCCCGCGCTCATGTCGCGTCTCAAGCTCTATCGGGTCGAGCCGCTCGATGACCGGGCGCTCGAGCAGATCCTCGAGCGCGGCCTGGCGAGCGCGCTGGCGCCGTCGGGGGACTCGGCCGCCCCGCCGGCCCTCGAGCTCGACTCCGACGCGCGCGAGCACCTGTTCCTGCACGCGGGCGGCGACGCCCGCGTCCTCCTCAATGCGGTGGAGGCCGCTGCCGCGCTGCTGCCCGGCGGCGGTCTGATCACGCTCGACATCGCCCAGCGGGCCAGCGGCTCCCGCCGTCTGTCGCACGACAAGGCCGGCGAGCAGCACTACAACCTCATCTCCGCGCTGATCAAGAGCATCCGCGGCTCCGATCCGGATGCCGCCCTCTACTGGCTCGCCCGCCTGGAGGCGGGCGGTGAGGATCCCGCCTTCGTCGCGCGGCGCCTGGTGATCTCGGCGTCCGAGGAGATCGGCGTGGCGGCGCCGCATGCGCTGGGGGTCGCGATGGCGACGCTCGACGCCGTCAAGGCGATCGGTCCCCCGGAATGCTGGATCAACCTCGCCGCGACCACCTGCTTCCTGGCGGAGTGCCCGAAGTCATGGGCGTCGTACGAGGGCTGGCGCAGCGCCCAGCAGGTCGTCGAGCACGAGCCGGCGCACGCTGTGCCGTTGCACCTGCGCAACGCGACGACGGCCATCGACCGGACGCACGGGGTGGGCGAGGGTTACGTCCACGCCTCCCAGCGCGGGGCCGCTGCGATGCGCTTCCTCCCGGAGGCACTCGAGGGCCGCCGCTTCTACGGCGACCGCGCACCCTGAGCCGGCCCGATCGCCGCGAAGGTGGTCTCAGCCTGCGGAAGCCGGCGCGGAGCGGCGCAACGGCTCCAGCTCGAGACCCTTGGCCTCGACCGCGTCGATGATCCGCTGCAACCCGGTCGAGGTGTGCCGGCCGGTGCCGTGCATAAGGATGTTGCCACCGCGGGCGATGGGCGGGGTGAGCTCGTCGCCGTGCCGGACGCGCTCGGCCATCCGCGCCGCGGTGTCCCCGTGCCAGTCGTAGGTGTCGACCGTCCAGCGGCAGAGCCGGTACCCGCGCGATGCGGCGATCGAATCGAGGCGACCCGTCAGGGCTCCCGCCGCAAACGGCGGCCGCAACAGCCTCGGTGAGGTCGTGGCGCGCACACCCCGGTCGATCTGCCGGAGGACCTCGGCCTTCGGGACCTCGCTGAGCGCGGCATGGGAGTAGGAGTGGTTGCCCAGCAGGTGGCCCGCCGCCCGGATCTGCCGCATGAGGGCGGGATTGGTCGCCGCCCACGCTCCGGTGAAAAAGAAGCGGCCTCTGACGTCGTTGCTCGACAGCGTCGCAAGAATCCTGCGTACCTGCGTCGAGCTGCCCCCGTCGTCGAAGGTGAGCCAGACGCGATTCGTCGCATTGTGGCAGCGCTCGATCTCGCCGATCCGGCGCGCCGTCAGCGGCCGCGGTGACGGAAGCCCGCTGGCGCGGATCGGCCGGCGGCCGGCGCCCGATCGCCGGACCGTGGGCTTCCCGGCACGGCTCAGGTCGGCCCTGCCGGTGACGACATGGGATCCCTGCCGTCGCGGAAGGCGCAGATAGCATTTCCTCGAAGCCGTCCGCCGCCTGCGGTTGTGCCAGACGCGGCCGCGGCACCTGACGGTGGCTCCTCCCGTCGCCGTGGCCGAGATGGCGGCGGAGTGGCCGCTCGGCACGTAATAGGCCGTCACGATGACCGGGACCGTCCCGCCGGGCGACTCGTACAGCGGAGCGCTGACGTCGACGAGCCGGTCCGCGGCGGGTGCCGGTGTGGCCCCGAGCACGAAGCTCAGAACCACCAGCCGGCCGATTCGCAGGGGACGCCTCATCGCCTCCCGGCGAGATTAGGCCCTGCGGCGGTTCAGCGCCCGGCCGGCGCCGCCGCCAGCTCGGGCTCGGGGCGCGGGGTGCGGACCCGCTCGGCCTCGCGGGCCGGACCGGCCGGGATGGCGAAGGCGGCACCGAGGGCCAGCAGCGCGCCGAGCGACGAGATGATGAACGCCTCGGTGTAGGCGCCCTCGGTCGGCAGCAGGGAGCCGGGAATCGTCTGGGCGGTCAGCAGGGCGGTGACCAGCGCGGCTCCGAAGGCGCCGCCCATGGTCCGCATGATGGTGTTGATGCCGGTGGCGATGCCGACATCCTGCGGCGGCACCGAGACGACGATCAGGTTGGCCATCGAGGCGAACGCGAAGGAGATGCCGGCGCCCATCAGGACGCCCGCGAAGACGACCTCCCAGACCTCCTGGTGGGCGAAGGCGAGCATCAGGAACGAGAGCCCGGCGAGCGTCGTGCCGAGCATGAGCACGTAGCGGAAGCCGATCCGCCCGCCCAGCACGCCGCCCAGCGGGCCGGCGAAGAGCATGGTCACGGCGCTGGGCAGCATCACCAGGCCGGACTGGGTGACCGTCATGCCGAAGCCGTAGCCGGCGCCGTCGGGCGTCTGGGCGAACTGCGGGATGAGCAGAAACGAGCCGAACATCGCCAGGCCGGTGAGGAAGGCGGCGATGTTGGTGGCCAGCACCGGGCGATGGCGCAGCACCCGCATCTCGACCAAGGGGTCGGTGGTGCGGGTCTCGAGGAAGCCGAAGGCGACCAGCCCGGCGATGCCGGCGACGATCGTCCCCAGGGCCAGCGGCGAGTCCCAGCCCCACGAGTTGGCGTTGGAGATCCCCAGCAGGATGGCGGCGAGGGAGAGCGAGAGCACGATCGCGCCGATCCAGTCGATCCGCGTCCGCGCGCGGGGCGGCGAGGGCGGGACGAGCTTGTAGACGGCGACGGCGGCCGGAGCGGCCAGCAGGCCGACGAGGAACAGCCAGGAGAGGTCGGTGTTGTCGACGATGACGCCGGACATGGGCAGGCCGATGCCGCCGCCGATGCCGAACATGGCCGACATCAGGCCGATGCCGAGCGCCCGGCGTTCGGACGGGACCTCGTCGTTGATGATCGCGAAGGAGAGCGGAAAGACGCCGCCGGCCACGCCGGAGACGATGCGGCCGGCGATCAACCATTCAATCGTCGGCGCGAACGCGCACATCACCGATCCGAGCGTGAAGAGGCCCAGCACGATGGTCAGGACCCGCGCCTTGCCGAACAGGTCTCCGAGCTTGCCCGCCAGCGGGGTGCAGACCGACGCCGACAGCAGGAAGCCGGTGACCACCCACGCCGCGGTCGAGGCGGTGGTGTCGAACTCCTCGGCGATCTTCGGCAGCGCCGGCGCGACCATGGTCTGCAGCAGGGCGAAGGAGAGCGCCGCGAGCAGCAGGGCTCCGAGGACGGGGGCCAGCGGACGGCCGTTGATCGTGCGGTTCATGAGACGGATTCCTGGAGGCGGGTGGTGGCGCGGCGGTGCGAATAGATGCGCACGCAAACAATCTAGCGACGAAGTGGAGCCCTTCGCTCCACTTGTTCGATCGCTGGCACCGCGGCTCGAGGACCGGGGCGGGATGTCAGGCGAGCGAGTCGACCGGCAGGTAGCGCAGCTTCTGCGGCAGCAGCGGCACCACCAGGCGACGTAGGTACTCGGCGCCGCCGTGCAGCGCCGCCGCGCGCGCGGGATCCCACGAGAACCCGTATTGCCGCCGGATCGGGACCGGCAGCAGACCGATGGTGGTCTGGTTGACCGCCTCCACCAGCCCGCGCGCCCACAGTGGCGCGGGGGGACGCAGCACGATGTCGATCGACAGGTCGCGGGCCTGCGGGGTGACGTAGATCTCGTCGCCGTGGATCATCTCGTCCATGTAGGACTCGAAGTCGGCGAGCGATTCCGGCATGTCGGAGTCGGCGAGGCCGAACAGGTGGCCGACCTCCCGGAACTCCCGCCAGTAGGTGGCCCGCTCGGCGCGCTCGAGCGGGCGCACGTACTTGGAGTAGACGACGAGCGCCGAGTCGACCAGCGTGGCCAGCACCCACAGCAGCAGCTTGGGATCGTCGGCGGCGTAGGGCGTGCCGGCCGGGAACGGCCCGGCGGCCTCGTCGAGCGTGCCGTGGACCTTGGAGTGCATGGACCGCACGCGCCGCGTCAGGCGCTCGGCCTCCTCGCGCTGGCCGAAGTAGATCGTGTACATCACCTGCGCCGTGCGCTCGAGCCGCTTGTAGGGCTCGGCGAGCGAGTCCGTGTGCGCGTAGAAGCCGGCGAAGGCAAGCGGATGCGCCGCCTGCATGAGCAGCGCGCGCCCACCGGAGAACGCCACGGAGCGCTCCCGGTTGACGCGGCGGACCATCGAATCCTCGTTGAACATCTCTGCGCCCATTGTCACTGCCAACGGTACGAGCCTGGCTAACCTCTGGCTCATGCCCGCTCAGGCCTACGCCGGAAAAGAATGCGTCTGCCAGTTCCGCAAGGGGATCTGCGACCAGACCTGTGTGCAGGGCATGCTCGAGACGCCGTTCTACATCGCCTGCCTGAAGCTGACCGGGCGCCGCTGCCTGGTGGTCGGCGGCGGCGAGATCGGCCTCGAGAAGGTCGAGGGGCTGCTCGCCTGCGACGGCCGCGTCGTCGTCGTCGCGCCCGAGGTCGAGCCCGGAATCGAGCGCCTCGCCGCCGAAGGGTCGATCGAGTGGCATGCGCGCGAGTACGAGAGCGAGGACCTCGAGGCGACCTTCATCGCCATCGCGGCCACCAACGACACCGACGTCAACATCCGCGTCTACGACGACGCGGAGCGCCGCGCGATGCTGATCAACGTGGTCGACGTCCCGCCGCTGTGCAACTTCATCTTGCCCGCCATCGTGCGCACCGGGCCGCTCGCGATCGCCATCTCGACCGCCGGCGCGTCACCCGCGCTGGCCAAGCGGATGAAGGCCCAGATCGCCGCCGAGTACGGTGAGCCCTACGCGCGCCTGGCGGTGCTCCTCAACGAGGTGCGCGGCTGGGCCAAGGGCACGCTGCCGACCTACCAGGACCGCAAGGTCTTCTTCGAGGGGATCGTCGGCGGTCAGCCCGATCCGATCGAGCTCCTGCGCGCGGGTGACGAGCAGGCCGTCCGCGACATCATCGCCACGGCCCAGGCCGCTCACGCGACGCCCGTCGCCTGAGGCGATTCGCCGGCGGGCCTGAGCGGCGCGCCGGCGCCCGCCGGTGGCGTGGGGGGCGACCGGTAGGCTGGCGCGCGGTGCGGATCTGGGTCGACCTGAGTGCTCCCGCTCACCCCGTCGTCTTCCGGCCAGTCATCGAGGATCTGCGCCGCCGCGGTCACGACGTCAGCGTCACCGCCCGCGACTACGCGGAGACGCTCGCCCTCACCGAGCGGCTGGGTCTCAAGGCGACTCCGCTGGGCAGTCACGGCGGAGGGGGCCGGACCGGCAAGCTGGTGTCGCTGATGGCGCGCACGATCGCCATGCGGCAGGTGGGCCGCGGCGGCTTCGACCTCGCGCTCGCGCACGGATCCAACGAGCTGGCCCTCGCCGCCGCTGCCCTGCGGATCCCGGCGGTCAACATGTTCGACTACGAGTTCGCCATCACCCAGCACCGGATCGGCTGCCGCTTCGCGCGCCGCGTCCTGGTGCCGGAGGCGATCCCGCTGGAGCGACTGGCGCGCTTCGGCGTCGGCCGCGACCGGCACGCGCCGTTTCCGGGCCTCAAGGAGGAGTACTACCTGTCGGACTTCGAGCCCAATCCGGCGGTGCTCGACTCGCTCGGACTCGATCAGTCGCGCATCATCGTCGTCCTGCGCCCGCCGCCCGACGTCTCGCTGTACCACCGCCGCGCCAACCCGCTGTTCCCGCAGGTGCTGCTGCACGTGTCCGGCCACGAGGGCGCCCAGAGCGTCGTCCTGCCGCGCTCGCGCCGCCAGCGTGAGGACCTGCGCGCGCTGCGCCTGCCCGGAGTGCTCGTCGCCGACCACGCGGTCGACGGCCAGAGCCTGATCGCCCTCGCCGACCTGGTCGTCTCCGCCGGGGGAACGATGAACCGCGAGGCGGTCGCGCTGGGCACTCCCGTCTACACCATCTACGGCGGCCGGCTGGGCGGCGTCGACGAGCAGCTGATGCGCGAGGGCCGGCTGCGGCCGCTCACCGACCCGCGCGCGCTCCATCTCACCCGTCGTCCGCCCTCCCCGGTGCCGCGAATCCGTCGCGACCCCGCGCTGCTCGCCGAGCTGATGCTGGGGGCGGTGGCGTGAGCGCGCCGATCGCACCGCCGCCCGCCGGCGACTCGACGCTCGATCGCGTGCTCGCGCTGGCCGCGGTCCCGGGCCACGCCCGCTCGGTCGACCTCGCGCTGCGCACGCTCGACGTGACGCTGGCCGGAGCCGCGCTGGTCGTCCTCGCGGTGCCGATGGGCGCCGTCGCGGCCGGAGTCGCCGCCGCGTCCGGGCGACCGGTCTTCTACCGGGGCCGCCGGGTCGGGCGGGCCGGACGGCCGTTTCAGACCTTCAAGTTCCGCACCCTGCACCCAGGCGCCGAGGATCGTCTCGCCGGCCTGATCGGGGCCGATCTCGACGCCCGCGCCGAGGCCGAGATCACCCCCCTGGGCCGCGTGCTGCGCCAGACCCACGTCGACGAGCTGCCGCAGCTGATCTGCGTCCTGCGCGGCGACATGTCGATCGTCGGGCCGCGTCCCGTCCGCCCGGCGTTCTTCGCCCAGCTCGTCGAGGAGATCCCGCAGTACTGGCAGCGGCTGGTGGTGCCTCCGGGGCTGACCGGTATGGCGCAGCTGCGCATGACCCGCTCCATCGGCTGGGAGGAGAAGCTCGCGCACGACCTCGAGTGGATCGCCGACCGCTCCGTCGCGCTCTACCTGCGCATCATCCTGGCCACCGTGATCCGGGTCGTCCGTCGCTCGCTGGGCGCGCCGGATCGCGAGCCGAGCTGATGTGCGGGATCTGCGGCCTCGCCGCGCGCAACGGGAGCGGTGTCGATCCGGCGCGGCTCCGGGCCATGAACGAGGAGCTGCGCCACCGCGGCCCCGACGACGACGGCGAGCTGCTCGACGGGCCGGTCGGCCTGGCCATGCGCCGCCTGTCGATCATCGACCTCGACCACGGCGCCCAGCCGATCTCCAATGAGGACGAGACGATCCACATCGTCCTCAACGGCGAGATCTACAACCACGAGCAGTTGCGCGCCGAGCTGCGCGGGCGCGGCCACTCCTTCACGACGGGCTCCGACGTCGAGGTCGTGATCCACGCGTACGAGGACGAGGGACTGGCCTGCTTCGAGCGCCTGCGCGGCATGTTCGCGCTGGCGCTGTGGGACTCGCGCGCCGGCCGCCTGATCCTCGCCCGCGACGCTTTCGGCATCAAGCCGCTCTACTACTCCGAGCGCCCCGAGGGCCTCGCGTTCGCCTCCGAGCTCAAGGCGCTCCTGCGCGATCCCGCCTTTCCGCGCGACCTGGATTCCGCGGCGCTGGAGGCCTATCTCGCCTTCAACTCGATTCCCGCCCCGCTGACCATCTTCAGCGCCGCGCGCAAGCTGCGCCCGGGCCACCTGCTGATCTGGCAGGACGGGCGCGCGGAGATCCGCTGCTGGGCGCGCCCGCGCCCGGTGTCGGCCGGCTCCGAGCGCACCGAGTCGGCCGACGAGCTGGCCGAGGAACTGCGCGAGCGGCTGCGCGACTCGGTGCGCGCCCACCTGGTCTCCGATGTGCCGGTCGGCGTGCTGCTGTCGGGCGGCGTCGACTCCTCCGTGCTCACCGCGCTGGCCGCCCAGGAGACCGCCGGCCAGATCTCGACGTTCTCGATCGGCTTCGAGGAGAAGTCCTTCGACGAGCTCGACCGCGCGCGCCTGGTCGCCAGCCGCTACGGGACCGATCACCACGAGGAGGTGCTGCGTCCCGACGCCGTCGACCTGCTGCCGCGCCTGGCACGCGCCTTAGACGAGCCGATGGCCGACTCGTCGTCGCTGGCCACCTGGCTCGTATGCGAGCTGGCCTCGAAGCACGTGAAGGTGGTGCTCTCCGGCGAGGGCGCCGACGAGCTGTTCGGCGGCTACTTCACCTATGTGGCCGACCGGCTGGCGTCATTCGTGGGCGGGCCGGCGGCGCTGGCGACGCCGTTGGCCCAGCGCCTGCCGAGCTCGTCGAAGCGCGTGAGCCTCGACTACAAGCTCAAGCGCTTCACGGCGGCGGCGGCGCTGCCACCGCTCGAGCGCCACCACGCCTTCAAGGAGATCTTCAGCGCCGACATGCGGCAAGCGCTGCTCGACGGCTCCCGGCCGTCCGGAGACCCGGTCGACTTCCTGCGCGCCCGCTACGCGGAGACGGCGGGCGTCGAGCCGATTGCGCGGCTGCAGGACGTCGACGTCGGCATCTACCTGCCCGACGACCTGCTGGTCAAGACGGATCGCACGAGCATGGCCCACTCGCTGGAAGCGCGAGTGCCGTTCCTCGATCCGGCCGTCTACGAGCTGGCTTCGGCGCTGCCATTGGCGTTGCGGATCCGGGCGGGCGCCAAGAAGCGCCTGCTGCGCAAGGCGATCGAGCCGCTGGTGCCGCGCAGCATCGTCCACGGGCCGAAGCGCGGGTTCTCGATCCCGGCGGCGGCGTGGCTGCGGGGGGAGTTGCAGCCGATGGCGCGCGACCTGCTGGCCCCCGACGTCATCCGGCGCCAGGGTGTGTTCTCGCCCGGGGCGGTGACGGATGTGCTCGAGCGGCACACGTCGCGGCGGGAGGATTTGAGCCGGCAGCTGTGGGGGCTGCTGACGTTCGCGGTGTGGCACGAGACGCATCTGGGGTGAGGGGGCTGTCGCTTTCACGCAGCGGCGGCGCGCGAAGCGCTTCGCACCGGGGCCGAAGCCGACCAGCACCTCGGCATGCCCCCTCCGTCGCGCATCGCAGAGCCCCGAATCCGGTCGCGGTCGCTGCCGCTTGTCTCCACGCAACGGACTGCGAGCGTCAGGCGAGGAACTCGACGAGGACCGGCTTGAGGGCGTCCGGCGAGAGGTCGTGTCCTTGGCCGGCGAGGGTGCAGCGGCGGGCGTCTGGCAGCGTCCGGACCAGCGCGTCGGCCGCCTTGTGCATCACCGGAGGGCTTGTCTCGCCGTCGATTACCAGCGTCGGCGCCGCGATGGAGCGGATCAGGTCGGTGGGCAGCGTGAGGTCACCGACGATCCTTGCGTCGTAGGACAAGGTGTGCGCGATCGCTTCCAGCGCGGGTCGGAACGGCGCCTGGCGCATGCGGACGATGAGGTCCTCAGGGAGGCCGACGGCGACACGCTGGTAGAGTTCGACCGCGTCGCCTCGACGGCCCGCTGCGATCAACCGCTCGAGGTCGTCGGCGAAGCCCGCCGGCAGCCGCGGATGGCTGTCGTCGACGGCGAAGGGGGCGTCGTAGACGACGAGCTTGGTGATCGTGTTTATGCGGGCGGCTGCCTGGAGCGCGAGGGTGGCTCCCGCCGAGTAGCCGAACACCGCAGCGGAGCCGCCCGCCGCCCCGATCAGCGCATCGAGATCTTCGATCTCGCGCTCGACCGCGTACGGCGGCGTGTCTCCGCTGTCTCCGCGGCCGCGCCGATCGAGGTTGAACGTGGTGAAGCGGTAGCGCAGGGCAGCGGCGAGCGGCGCCGTCGTCGGGCGGGTGTTGAACGCGCCGCCGACGAAGATGATCGGCGGTCCATCGCCGTCGACATCGAAGGCGAGCGTGGTGCCATCGGACGACTTGATCGTCCGCGTCCAGGTCTCGGCGGTCGGGCTTCCGGCCTGTGTGTGGTTCATGGCAGCTGAGACTCGCGTGCGCCGAGAAACTCATCGCCGCCGGGTTACCGCTTTCCATGCAAAGCGCGAGTTCGCGCGGCGCTCCTGCTTTGCGCGAGAAGCATTAGCGACGGGAGTACCAGCCGGCACCGGGGATGCGCCGCGAAGCTGAATACGCGGCGACGCCCACGCGGTACAAAGCCTCTTCATAGGCGCAGGAATTCCCGTGCGGCAGATCTCATTCGCGCGCGCGTTCGTCTACGTTCCGACCGTGGAGGTCGTCCGGGCGAGCGGGCTTGAGATCGCCTACGAGCGCGTCGGCGAGGGCCCGCCGCTGCTGTTCGTGCACGGTGCCGGTGACGACCACCGCGTATGGCGCCCGCAGCTCGCCGCCTTGGCCGACGAGTTCACGGTCGTCTGCTGGGACGAGCCCGGGGCGGGGCGCTCCTCTGATGTGCCTGCGGAGTTCGGCTTGGCCGACTACGCAAATTGCCTCGCGGCGCTGATCGAAAGGCTTTGCGCTCGGTCCGGCACACGTCGCCGGGCTTTCCTGGGGCGGCACGGTCGTCCAGGAGCTCTACCGCCGCCATCCGCGGCTGGTCGCGACGCTGATCCTCGTCGATACCTACGCTGGCTGGAAAGGGTCGCTGCCCGAGGAGGAGGTGCGGGCCCGCGTCGCGTCCGCGCGTGAGATGCTCGCCGCGCCCACCGAGGCGTTCGATCCGACCCTTCCCGGGTTGTTCGCCGGCGCCCCTCCGGCCGAGTTCCTGCCGCTGCTCGAGGACATGGCGGCCGCCGTCCGCCCCGAGAGCCTCAGGACCCAGCTGTTCGCGATGGCCGAGGCGGACCAGCGCGACCTGTTGCCGCGCATCGCGGTGCCGACGCTCCTGATCTGGGGCGAGCACGACGCGCGTTCACCGCTCAGCGTCGCGCATCAATTCCAGCAAGCGATCCCGGACGCGACGCTCGTCGTGATTCCGGAATCTGGTCACCTCAGCAACCTCGAGAAACCCGAGCAGTTCAACGCCGCCGTGCGCCAGTTCTGCCGCACCCACCCGCTGGGTCACACCTGAAGCTACGGAGCAGCGGGCTCGTCCGCTCACGCCGCTTTGTTCTGCGCGAATTCTGGCACCAACGTCCTCCAGCGCAGGTTGCGGTAACGAGGCGGCCCGCCGCATTGATTCCGGGCGTGCTGCGAGCACGACCGATGGTGGCCGAGTGCCTCTCAGCCATCCAGGCAGCCGTCAGACGGTCGGGCCGGTGGATCGGAGTCCCCTCGAGACGCGCCTGGGCTGAGCGAGGCAGTAGGGGAGGCCCGATGCGGAGCCGGCCGCGCCGCCGTGCGATCCACCCTCCGGCGAGCCCCGTAGTCGCAGTGATTCCAACCAAGGGAGAGCCGATGGCCCACCTTCAGGCCCCGCTCGACGGGAATGCAGCGACAGGCCCCACCGCGGACGGCCGAGCCATCTCGATCGCCGCTTCCGACGGTCACCCGGGGATTGATGCGCGATGAGCAGGCATCGTCTCGGAGTGACGCTGTTCCTGGTCGCCGCCTTCGCCTCATTCCTGCTGTCGATCGGCCTGTGGTTCGCCGGCTACCGCCAGGAGGGCGTATTCGTCGGGCTGTGGGTGCCCTCGATCCTCGCCGCCGGCGGGTTCTGGATGACGGCGGTGAGGCAGGCATGAGCGATCTCGACCTGCTGCTCGCCGTTGCCGGGGGCATCGTCACGGTGCTCGTCGTCGTCGGGATGATCCTCATCACGCCGCGCGGGCAGGTGACTGAGAATGCTGAAAGGTCCGCCACCCGCGTCGACGGCGCTTCCGGTCCCGCATCCACACCTATGTCGGGTAACCGCCACTCGAGCCCACATCCGGCCCTCTCGCCGATCCACGAGCGGGAGGCCACCGTCGATGGAGTCGCGCGCCCCCGTTAGGCCGCGGCAGGATAGGCAAGTGGACTTGCGGACCCGCTCGACTCCCGACGACCCGGCGGCGGCGCGCGGATCAGCCGCCGCTCAGCCTCCAGCCGTCGGCGAGCCCGAAGCCGTCGGCGCCGAGCGGTCGAAGCTCGGCGCGCTCTGGCGTTGGGGCCAGCACGGCTGGCCCGCGCGCTTCCCGGTGGTGCAGTTCCCGAACGCGCCGCTGCTCGTGGCCCTGATCGGGTCGTTCGCCTCCTCGCTGACCGACGGCGTGGCGCACCCGTATGCGCGCGGCGCGTTCTACGCCGGCCTCTCGGTCTGGGCCTGGGGCGAGATGTCGAGTGGGGTCAACTGGTTCCGCCGAGTCCTCGGGGTCGGCGGCCTGGCGTATGTCTTCCTCGAGCTGGGAGCGGCGCTCGCGGCACGAAGCTGAAAAGCGGAGTCCGGCGAGCGACTCGCCCCTCACAGCGCCCGCATCAGCTCCATCTCCAGCGCCCCCTGCAGCTGACGAGCGTCCACCGCCGTGCAGTGCAGGTTGGGCAGCGGAAAGACCGCCACGCCGACCACGTCGGCGATCAGCTTGGGGATGACCAGATCGAGGAAGTCGTCGAGGCGCAGCAGGGTGGGATGCCGGTGCGACCAGTGCAGGTGACGGCAGGCCTCGGCGAAGCGACGGTGGGGCCAGACGGCGAACAGGTCAAGGCCGTTGACGTCCTTGGTCATGCCCCAGTCGGCGCCGTCGACCGCCAGTCCCCACACCTCGCCCGTCTCGACGCAGCGCTCGACGAAGTACGCGAACTGCTTCGGCGCGCCAAGCCGCAGGATGTCCTCGAACTCGCGGTCACTCAACTCCCAGGCCATGGCCGAACCCTAGGCAGACCGACGGCGAGACGGCGTGGCGTGGCGCGGGTCGCGCCTCGCGCGCGAGTAGGGTGAGAGCCATCCGCGCCGCGATCGTCACCATCTCCACGTCGGTCTCCCGCCGTGCCGCCGAGGACCTCTCCGGTCCGCGCCTGGCCGCCCTCGCCGAGGAGGCGGGCTGCACCGTCGAGGCGATGGAGGTCGTGCCCGACGACGTCGCGCTCATCGAGGACCGCCTGCACAACTTCGTCGATGACGGCTTCGACTTCATCTTCACCACCGGCGGCACGGGCCTGACGCCCGACGACGTGACTCCGGAGGCGACCCGGGCCGTCGTGCAGCGCGACGCGCCCGGTTTCGCCGAGGCGATGCGCACCGAGGCGGCTCGCCACACGCCGCACGGCATCCTCACCCGCGGGGTGTCCGGAATCGCCGGCCGCACGCTGATCGTCAACTTCCCGGGCAACCCGCGCGCCGTCGACCAGCTGTTCCCGGTGCTCGCCCCGACCCTCAGCCACGTCGCGGCGACCCTGCGAGGCGAGTCCAAGCATGGCGGCGCCGGCGGGCGCTGAGCCCGCCGTCGAGCTCGAGGGCGTGGGTCGCCGCTACGGCGAGCGCGACGCCCTGGCCGGCGTGACGCTCACCCTGGCGGCGGGCGAGACGCTGGCCGTGTTCGGCGCCAACGGCGCCGGCAAGACGACGCTGCTGAGGATCCTCGCCACGCTCCTGCGCCCACACTCCGGCCGCACCCGAGTGCTCGGGCACGACCTGCCCCGCGAGGGCTGGGCGGTGCGCGGCCGCGTCGGCCTGCTCGCCCACGAGCCGATGCTCTACCGCGAGCTCTCCGCGCGCGAGAACCTCGAGTTCCACGCGCGGCTGCACGGCGTGGGGCCCGGGCGGGTGAGCGATCTGCTCGAGCGGGTCGGGCTCGGGCGCCGCCAGGCGGATCCGGTGCGCACCCTGTCGCGCGGCATGACGCAGCGTGCGGCGATCTGCCGCGTCGCGCTGCCTTCACCGGAGCTGCTGCTGCTCGACGAGCCGCTGGCCAACCTCGACCCGGGCGCCGGCGCCGCGGTCGCGCCGCTCATCGGCCGGGACGCCGGGGCGGCGCGCGTGCTCGTCTCCCACGACGTCGAGCAGGGGCTCGCCGAAGCCGACCACGTGCTCGGGCTGCGCGACGGCCGGGCGGTCCTGCTCGCCCCGGTCGCCGCCGTGGGTCCCGCCGACGTCCGGGCGCTCTACGCATGAGGTCGGCCGTCCTCGCCCTCGTCCGCAAGGACCTGCGGCTCGAGCTGCGCACCCGCGAGTCCGTGCCGGCGATGCTGCTGTTCAGCATCTCGACCTTCGTGCTGTTCCACTTCGGGCTCAACCGCGACGCCCTGGAGGGCGACCTGGCGGCGGGCGTGCTGTGGGTGACGATCCTCTTCGCCGCCGTGCTGGGCATCAACCGGCTGTTCGTCTCCGAGCGCGAGGAGGGCGGCTTCGACGGGTTCCTGCTGGCGCCGGTCGATCGCAGCTCGATGCTGGTCGCCAAGGCGCTCGTCCTGTTCTCCTTCCTGCTGGCGGTCGAGCTGGCGGTGGTGCCGGCCTTCGCGCTGCTCCTGCTCGGCCCGCCGCTGACCCAGGCACTGCCGTCGCTGATCGGGATCCTGCTGCTGGCCGACGCCGGGATCGCGGTGGTGGGGACCCTGGTCGGCGCCCTCGCGGTGCAGACCCGCGCGCGCGAGCTGATCGGCCCGCTGCTGTCGCTGCCGCTGATGGTGCCGCTGCTCACGGCCGCCGCGCAGGCCAGCGCGCCACTGCTGCTGGAAGGTGGCGCGGCAGACGCTCCGGGGCGCTGGTTGACCGTCCTCGGCCTCTATGATGTGGTCTTCGGGTTGATCGCTTACGCGGTGTTCGACTTCCTGCTGGAGGACTGATTCCGGCGAAGCGAAGCCGTCGCCTGCGATCAGCGGACCAACCACTGGCGGCGCGGTCGCCGCCAGACCGCCACGAGGAGTCGCGAACGTGCACGCAACGTCGTTTGGCCGGGGACTCAGAGTCCTCTCCATCCTGTCGGCGCTGCTGATGGTCGGCGCCTTCGCGATGGTGTTCTTCTACGCGCCCATCGACGCTGACCAGGGTTTCGTCCAGAAGATCTTCTACGTGCACGTCCCGCTGGCGATCGTCGCCCTCTGCGGCTTCGTGGCCGGCGGGGTCTACGGCGCGCTGTACCTGTGGAAGGGTGATCGCGCCCACGACCTCAAGTCCTACGTGGCCATCCACCAGTCGATCATCATGGGCGTCGGCGCGCTGGTCACCGGCTCCATCTGGGCCCGCGCCTCATGGGGGCACTGGTGGGTCTGGGGCGAACCGACGCTGGTGTCGTTCCTGATCGTCTTCCTGCTGTTCTCCTGCTACTGGCCGCTGCGCTTCTCGATCGACGACCCCGAGCGCCAGGCGCGCTTCGCCGCCGTCTTCGCGGTGGTCGCGGGCGCCTTCGTCCCGCTCAACTTCCTTGCCGTGCGCCTCGCCGAGTCCTTCGCCCCGCATCCGAAGGTCCTCATGGCCACCGGCGGCGGCATGCCGCCGCAGATGATGAACACCTTCCTGCTCGCCCTGCTGGCGATGGCGCTGCTGTTCATCACCCTCTGGAAGTACGAGCTGGCCTCCAAGCACGCGACCATGCGGGTGCGGGCGCTCAAGCGGCGCTTCGCCGGCGATGACGCCGTCGCGCCGCTCGGCCGCAGCGCCGCTCCTCAGCAGATCTGATGCCCGCTCTGCCGCTCGACGCCTCCGGACCGTACGTCGCGGGCGCCTACCTGGTCTTCCTGGCGCTCGTCCTCATCTACGTGAGCATCATGGCCAGCCGGCTGGCCCGGATCGACCGTGAGCTGGGGGAGCTGACCGAGCTGCTCGAGCGCCGCGATCCGCAGGCGTCGGCCGCCGTGCCGGATCCCGCGCCGGTGGCGCCCGTCTCGGGCTCGGAGCGGGTGGCATGAGCGAGCTGCTCGCCCTCGGCGCCTCGCACAAGACGGCCGCGCTCGCACTGCGCGAGCGCCTGGCGGTGACCGATGCCGCCGGTGAGCGCCTGCTGGAAGAGCTCGTCGAGCACCCGTCGATCAGCGAGGCGGTGGTGCTGTCGACGTGCAACCGCATTGAGATCTACATCGTCGTCGCCGACCCGGTGGACGCTGAGAGCATCGTGCTGGCCATGCTCGCCAAGCGCTCGGGGATCCGCCCGACGGAGCTCGTCGAGGGCATCTACTCGCTGCGCAACTGCGACGCCGCGCGCCACCTGTTCCGGGTCACCGCGGGCCTGGACTCGATGGTCGTCGGTGAGGCCGAGGTCCAGGGCCAGGTCAAGCGCGCCTACGAGCTGGCGCTCGAGAACCAGACCACCGGGTCCCTCACCAACCGCCTGTTCCGAGGGGCGCTGGCGGCCGGCAAGCGCGCTCGCAGCGAGACGCGCATCACCGTCGGGCACGCGAGCGTGGCCAGCGTCGCCGTCGACCTCGCCCACGAGGCGATCGGCGACCTCGAGAACCGCCCGGTGCTCATCGTCGGAGCGGGGGAGACGGCGGAGCTCACCGCCCGCGCGCTGCACGAGCACGGCGACACGACGATGTTCGTGGCCAACCGCCACCGCGCCCGCGCCGAGGCGCTCGCCGAGCGCTTCGGCGGCCAGACGATCTCGCTCGAGGCGCTGCCCGAGCAGCTCGAGCACGCCGACATCGTCGTCACCTCCACCTCCTCGCCTCACGTCCTCATCGACGCCGAGCTGCTCTCGCGCGTGATGGAGATCCGCGGCCGTCGCCCGCTGCTGCTGATCGACCTCGCGGTGCCCCGCGACATCGACCCGGACTGCGCCCGCATCGAGGGCGTCTCGCTGTGCGACATCGACGGCCTCCAGGCCCAGGTCGACTCGCACAAGCTGGTGCGCCGCGCCGAGGCGCGCAAGGCGGAGGGCATCGTCGAAGAGGAGATCCAGACCTTCGCCGGCTGGCTCGGCTCGCTCGAGGTCCTGCCGACGCTCTCGGCGCTGCGCCTCCACGGGACCAGCATCGCCGAGCAGGTTGTCGTCGAGAACGCCGGCCGCTGGGAGTCGCTCTCCGAGCGCGACGCCAAGCGGGTGGAGGCGGTGGCGGCCGCGGTGGTCAACCGGCTGCTGCACGAGCCGACCGTCCGCCTGCGCCAGCTCGACGGCGAGCACCGCCACGCCCGCCTGCAGCTGCTGCGGGAGCTCTTCGGCCTGGAAGAGGAGCCCGCCGAGGACGCCGCCGGGCAGCCGGCGGCCGAGGTGCGCGCGCTCCCGCGTCGCACGCATTGAGCGTCCTGAGGATCGGCACCCGCGGCAGCGCGCTAGCGCTCGCCCAGGCCGCCACGGTGGCCGACCGCCTCGAGGGCGCGCATCTCATCCCGGTCGTCACCTCGGGTGACGCGCGACCCGACGCCGGTGACAAGGGCCGCTGGGTGGGGGCGCTCGAGCGGGCGCTGCTCAACGGGGAGATCGACGTCGCCATCCATTCCGCCAAGGACGTTCCCGGCGAGCTGGCCGACGGCTGCGAGCTGGTGGCGGCTCCCACGCGGGCCAGCGCGCTCGACGTGCTGGTCGGCGCGGCCGCCCTCGACGATCTTCCCCACGGCGCGCGTGTCGGCACCAGCGCGCTGCGGCGACGTGCGCAGCTGCTGGCGGTGCGACCCGACCTCGACGTGGTCGAGTTGCGCGGCAACGTCGACACCAGACTGGCCAAGCTCGACGCCGGCGCGGCCGACGCGCTGGTGCTGGCCCGCGCCGGTCTCGACCGCCTCGGTCTTGCGCACGACCGGCCGATGGCCGACCTCGACGGCGAGCTGTTCGTTCCGGCGCCCGGTCAGGGCATTCTCGCCCTCGAAGCGCGCGCCGGTGACGAGGACGTGCGTCGAGCGGTGGCGTCGGTCAACGACGAGTCGGCGTTCGCCGCGCTGAGCGCCGAACGCGCGGCGGTGCGCGGGCTGAGCGCGTCTTGCGACACCCCGGTCGGCGCCCACGCCCGGCGGCTCGACGACGGTGCCTTCGCGCTGCGCGGCTTCGCCGGGATGCCGGACGGATCCGAGTGGGTGCTCGACGAGGTGGTCGACGCCGACGGCGAGGCGCTCGCCCGCCGCATGCTGGCCGCCGGAGCCGGCGAGCTGCTGCAGCGCGCGGCGGCGATGTCGTCGTGACGCCCGGCAAGGTCTACCTCGTCGGAGCCGGCCCCGGTGACCCCGGCCTGCTCACCGCCCGAGCGCTCGAGCTGATCGCTCGCGCCGACGTGATCCTCCACGATCGCCTGATTCCCGCCACCGCGCTCGACGGCGCCCGCCCGGACGCGGAGCTGATCTACGTCGGCAAGGAGGGTGGCGGGCCGTCGATGCCGCAGGCCGACATCGAGGTCAAGCTCGTCGAGCGCGCGATGGCCGGCCGGAGCGTCGTGCGCCTCAAGGGCGGCGACCCCTTCGTCTTCGGTCGCGGCGGGGAGGAGGCGCTCACCCTGCTCGCCGCCGGGATCGACTTCGAGGTCGTCCCGGGCGTGACGGCCGGCATCGCCGCGCCCGCCTACGCCGGCATCCCGGTCACGCAAAGGGAGGTGGCCAGCGCGGTGGCGTTCGTGACCGGCCACGAGGATCCCGACAAACCGGAGTCGGCGCTCGACTGGCCCGCGCTGGCCGCCTTCCCCGGCACGCTCGTGTTCTACATGGGCGTCCGCGCCCTGCCGACCATCGCGGAGCGCCTGGTGGCGGGCGGAAGGCCACCGCACGAGCCGGTGGCGGTGGTCGAGCGCGGCACGCTGCCCGGCCAGCGGACGTTGGTGGCGACGCTCGCCGATGTCGCCGAGCGGGCGCGCGAGGAGCGCATCCGGGCGCCCGCCATCACGCTCGTGGGACCCGTCGCCACCCTGCACGCCGACCTCGCGTGGCTCGAGCGGCGACCGCTGCACGGACGGACGGTGACGGTGACGCGAGCCCGCGCGCAGGCGAGCCCGATCGCGGTGCGCCTGCGCGACCTCGGCGCCGAGGTCGTCGAGGCGCCGACCATCCGCGCGGTGCCCCTGCCCGCCGAGCTGCCCGACCTCGGCGCCTACGACCTCGTCTGCGTGACCTCGCCCAACGGGGCGGTGGAGCTGTTCCGCCGACTGGACGAGGCCGGCCTTGACGCTCGCGCGCTGGCCGGGACCCACGTGGCGGCGATCGGGCCCGGCACGGCGGCGGCGCTGGCCGACGGCGGGGTGCGAGCCGACACGGTGCCCAAGCGGCCGGTCGCCGAGGGGTTGGTCGAGGCGCTCGACTCCCGGCGCTTCGGCTCGGCCCTCATCGTGCGCGCGGCGGAGGGACGCGACGTGCTGGTCGAGGCGCTCCGCGAGCGCGGAACGCGGGTCGAGGTGCTGCCGGTCTACGAGACCGTTCCCGATCCGCTCGACCCCCCGACGCTGGCGGCGGCGGCCGCTTCGGACTACCTGACCTTCACATCGGCCTCCACGGTCCGATTCTTCGCCCAGGCGGCCGGGGACGGCGCGCTGCGGGGCCCGCGCATCGGCTCGATCGGCCCGGCGACCAGCGCCGAGCTGCGGGCCCGCGGCGTCGAGCCGGACTTCGAGGCCTCGCCTCACACTCCTGACGGCCTGGTCGCGGCACTGGTGACCGACGCGGCGCGCTAGCGTCGCCGCGTCGTGGCCCCCGTCATCACCTTCCTCTCCGACCACGGCCACGCCGACGAGTTCGTCGGCGTGGTGCACGGCGACACCGTCGCCATCCGGCCCGCGTGACCCTCGGCCGTCCGCGCCGCCACCTCCGGGTGACCGGCTCCACCAGCGCCGACGCGGCCGCGCTGGCCGCCGCCGGGGCGCCGCACGGCACGCTGGTGACCGCCGGGATGCAGACCGCGGGACGCGGCCGGCAGGGTCGCCAGTGGTCGGCGCCGCCCTCCCGGGCGCTGCTGTTGTCGGTCGTGCTGCGCGACTTCGACCGGCTTCTGCCGCTGCGGGCCGGGATCGCGGTGGCGGTGGCCGCCGGCCCGGGGGCGCGACTCAAGTGGCCCAACGACGTGCTGCTGGAGGGCCGCAAGGTGGCCGGCATCCTCGTCGACGCCTTCCCGCATCGCGGCTGGTCGGTGCTCGGCATCGGCGTCAACGTCGCGGTCGAGACCGGTGAACTGCCGCCCGAGCTGCGAGCCACGGCGGGCACCCTGGGAGCGTCGGCGGACCGGATCGAGCCGCTGCTGCGCAGCCTGCTCGGCGCGCTCGAAGACGCGCTCGCCGCTGCGCCGGCCGCCGTCCTCACCGATTGGTCACGACGCGACGCGCTGGAAGGACGAGCGGTGTCGTGGGCCGGCGGTCACGGGCTCGCCGCCGGTGTCGACGCCACGGGCGCGCTGCGGGTGGCGCGGGCGGACGGAACCGCGGTGACCCTCGACGCCGGCGAGGTCCACCTGCTGGCCTGAGACAGAGACGATCCCGCCGAAGGCGGCGTCTCAGGCCGCTTCGGTGGGGCGGTCCTCGCCCTCGGCGCCGCGCACCGCTTCGCTGACCCGCCGCGCGCTGTCGGCGAGGTCGACGCCCGGCGCGACCTTGCGCCGCGTCGGACGGGGACGGCGAGGGGCGACGGCGACCACCTCGGCGCTCGCCTGTTCGCGCGCCCGCAGCTCCGCCGCCGTCGGCTTGGCCGCGGCCGGCTTGCGACGGGGTTTGGCCGGAGCCTCGGCAGCGCCCTCCGGCGCGGCCGGGTCGCCCGCGCCGGAGGAGGCGGCCGTCTTGCGCGTTCGCCGGACCGGAGCCGGCGCCTCGCCGGTCTCGGCCGCCGCGGCCGCCTTCGCACCGGTCCGACGAGGCGCGGGAGCGGCAGCTTCGGCGCCCTCGGTCGCCTCGGCGGCGGCGGTGGACCGGCGCCGCCGGGCCGGGGCCGCCTTGGCCTCGGAGGACGGCGAGTCGCCGTTGCTCGATCCGGGGACGTCGGTGGCGGCCGGGACGTCGGCCGTCGCCTCCGGGCCTGACTTCGCGGCATCCTCGGCGCTGACCGCGCGCGTACGCCGCTTACCGGGCGCGGCGGCGGCCGGCTCGGTGGCCTCGCCGTCGGGCGTGCTGTCGGCGGCGGACGTCGCGGTAGCGAGCTTCCGGGCACGGGAGGCGCGCTTGGGAGCCGGCGTCTCGGGCTGGGCGTCGTCGCCGGCGGGCGCGACCGCGGTTGAGTCCGCGTCCGCGTCGGAGACGGCGGCACGGGCGCGGGAGCGACGAGGGCGGGGCGCGGGGCCGTCGCCGGCTTCCCCGGTGCCCGCGGGCGTGGGGGACACGTCGTCAGATTGGGTGGAGGTGGCGTCGGGATCGCTGACCGCGTTCGCCTCGGCTGAAGCGGCCGGATCGGCATCCGGCCGGCGACGAGACGACCGACGCCGTACGCGCCCGCGCGGCGACTCCGAGCGCGTCCCGGTCGCGTCGCCGGTCGATGCGGTCGGTGTTCCGGACTCGGCGCCCGGCGCAGCGTCGTCGCCCGCGGGCGTCTCGCGACCGGCGCCCTGGCCGTTGCCGCGACCGCGCCGCCGGCCGCGGCGCCGCCGGCTCGACTTGCGGCTCGAGCCGGACTCGGCGGCCGGCGGTCCATCCCCGTCGGGCGCTTCGCCGGGCTCGATCTCGGCGCCGGATCCGGTCGCGTCGATCGACGTGGCGTCGATCGAGGTGAACAGCTCGGGCTCCTCGCCGGCCTCGCCCGCGCCCTTGCGCCGGCGGCGCCGGGACTTCTTGGCCTTCGGCTTGGGGAAGTTCTTGAGCAGCTCGCGAGCCAGCGACGGCGGCTTGCGCGCCAGTCGCGCGCGGGCGCCATTGATGATCTCGCCCGCCTCGGCGGTGTGCGGCAACGCCGCCGCGAGGACGGCCGCCTGCAGTCGCCGGTCCTGATCGCGCGCGGCATGGACCAGACGCCGGGCGTTGCGGGCGTGCGCGCCCGCCGCCGAGTTGGTCAGCAGGCCCAGCAGCCGCTTGGTCTCCGGCCAGCGCTGGACCGCGTACTCCTCGTGCACCTCACGGGTGTACTCCGCGCAGCGCCAGATCCAGTTGTTGGCCTGGTCGCGACGCCCCAGCTTCTTCTCGGCCAGCGCCTGCAGCACGACCTTCACGCCCTCGCGCTGCTCGTCGCTCGACCAGCCCGCCATCACCTCGATGGCGGCGTCGAAGGCGTCGTCGTCCCGCGCGGCGGCGATCTCCTGCAGGGCACGCAGCCGCAGCTGAGCGTTCTTGTTGCGCTGGACGGCGGTGACCAGGAAGGTGCGCTTGAGCTCCCCGCCCTGGTCGAAGTGCAGCATCGCGCGCGCCCGGCGCCAGCCGGTCAGCGTCACGCGGGCGCCCGCGAGGGCGGCCCACTGCACCTGCTCGCCCCAGTCGAGGTGCTCGACGGCGATGCGCCAAAGCTCCCGCTCGAAGACCTCGATGCGGCGATCGGGGTCCGCGGTCACCGGGACGACGCGACGCTCTACGCGCAGGCGCCGTCCACGACCGCGTCGCACCGGGCCGACGATGATGGCGCCGCCCCGGTAGACGTCCCGGTCGAGCAGCGAGTGAAGCGTGACCACCGGGTCGTCGTGCTTGGTGGCGGGGTGGACGAAGTCCACGACGATCCCCGCCTCCTTGCCGGGATGGCGGCGCGTGACCCGGCCGACCCGCTGCTGGTAGATCCGCTTGGAGGCGGTCGGCGCCAGATGCAGGCAGACGGTCGCGCGGGGCGAGTTCCAGCCCTCGGCGAGCAGCTGGGCGTTGACGAGCACGTCGATCTCGCCGTGCTCGTAGGCGGCGAGGATCTGCGCCAGCTCGCGCTTGGGCGTCTCGCCGGAGACCGCGCGCGCCTTGAGGCCGATGTCGCGGAACGCGTCGGCGACGTTGTGCGCATGCCTGACACCGGCGGTGTAGACGACGCCGGGCACGCTGTCGAAGCGCGTCTTGTAGAGGTCGGCGATCGCGACGTTGAACGGCTGCTGGTCGAGCAGCTCGGCCAGCATCTCCTGGTCGAACTCGACGTCGACTTCGCCCCGGCGCAGCGGCACCTTGGCGATCGTCCGCACGCCCGGACCCGGCGGGATCCGCACGGAGCGCAGCGGCGAGATGACGCCGCGCCGGGCCGCCTGGGCCAGGTCGAAGCGCGACGTCTGCGTGGGGAACAGGTCGGTGACGTGCCGGGCGATCAGGGCGCCGGTCGCGGTCATGCCGACGAACACCGGGCCGCCCCACGCGCGGATGGCGCCTGACGTCTTCTCGCCCAGCGCGGTGTGCGCCTCGTCGCAGATGACGATCGTGTAGGCGTCGGAGATGTTGCCCGCGTTGCGGACGAACCACTGGTAGGTCTCGACCGTCACCGGGCCGTCGGCGGCGTCCTGCCCGAGCAGGAGCGGCGGCGTGATGCGCTTGGCGTAGCCGCGGTCCTTGAGCTCGCCGTGGAACTGGTCGACCAGGTTGCGGCGATGGGTGAGGATGAGGACTCCGCCGGACTGCGAGCTCTCGACGAAGCCGAGTGCGGCGACCGTCTTGCCCGCGCCGGTGGCGTGCTCGAACCAGAACCGCTTGCCCGCGTTGGGGTCCTCGGGCTGCTCGGGCATCTGGTCGGCGTCGTCGGCGTCGTGGCCGTCGTCGCTCCAGTCCTGCGGCTCGTCGTCGCCCTCGTCCTCCTGCAGCTCGTCGGGGAGCTCGACCTCGCCCGGGATGCCGGCCGAAGCCAGCTCGGCCGGCTCCAGCTCGTTGTTGGCGGACGCCGACGCCGCGCCCTCGACGCGCTCCACCTCGGCCAGCAGCGCGGTCAGCGTCCCGGACAGCGCGTCGACCTGGTGGGCGGAGAGCGTGGTGCCGTCGACCAGGTGCGGCTCCTCCTGGCTGAGCACGCGGTCGAGGCCGAGCAGCAGCGACCACTCGCGGCGCCAGGCCACGGACGGGACGGTGGCCCCGGCCTCGATCTCGGCCAGCGCGGCGTCGAGCGCTCGCCGCCGCGGGGTGCCGGGCGCGAGCGCGACCGCGGCGTCCTCGCCCTCGGAGAGGAACGGCTCGCGCGCAAACGCAGCCGCGCTGTCGAGCGCGTCGGTCGTGGGAAGGGAAGCGGTCCCGAGGACCGCTGAAGCGGAATCGGCCAAGGAGGCTCGGGTGATGGTGGAGGCGGCGCGGGAAGCGCGAGCGACTCCGGGTCCGGCACGAGCCGCAGGAGGGATGGTCGAACGGCGACCCTCCGGATGCGGCCTCGCGAGGTGCCTCCATTGTACGAGGTCCGGCGGCGGGCGGACTTTTGCGTTCGCGCGCGCTTCTGGCAACCTGAAGTCATGCGCGCCCTGCTCGCCGTCCTCGCCGTCGTGCTGCTCGCCGCGGTCGTCATCGGAGGACTTCTCCAGGCCGCCGGTGGCGACGAGCCGGCGGCCGACGAGGGCGGCTCGTTCGACCTCGCCGCGGCGCAGCGCGAGCTGGCCGGCGCGCCCGCTCCGCTCGCCGCTCTGCACGAGCGCGCCAATCAGCTGCTGCCCGGCGGCGAGGCGTCCTTCGAGCGCCGGCTGGCGGGCCTCGAGGGCCACCCGGTGGTCATCAACAAGTGGGCGGCCTGGTGCGGTCCCTGCCGGGCGGAGGCGCCGATCCTGCAGCGCCAGGGCGTCGAGCATGGTCGCCGCATCGCCTTCCTGGGCATCGACTGGCGCGACTCGACGAGCAGCGCCCGCGACTTCCTCGAGCGTCACCCGCTCCCGTTTCCGTCCTACGTGGATCCCGACGGGAAGATCGCCGCGGCGCTGAAGATGCCCAACAACATCCCGGTCACCGTCTTCCTCGACGAGCGCGGGAAGCTCGCCTACCTCCACCAGGGCGGCTATCGGACCGAGCAGGACCTCGCCGCCGACATCGACCGCTACCTCCCCGGCGCGTGAGCGCCGAGATCCGCCGTCCGCGCGACCAGCGCGAGCGCGACGCCGCCTTCGCGCTGCGACGCGAGGTCTTCGTCGGCGAGCAGGGCGTGCCGGCCGACGCCGAGCTCGACGCCGCCGATGCCGACGCGGTCCATCTGGTCGCCGTCGACGAGGACGGGACGGTCCAGGCCACCTGCCGCGTGCTGGCCGACGGCGTCGGCGTGATGCGGGTCGGGCGTCTCTGCGTCCGCGCGACGGCGCGACGGCAGGGTCTCGGCGCGGCGCTGCTGGCCGAGGCCGAGCGCGAGGCGCGTGCCGCGGGCGCGGACGTTCTCGTGATGAACGCCCAGACCCATGCGCTGGCGCTCTACGAGTCGCTCGGATACGAGCCGTGCGGGCAGCGCTTCGACGAAGTGGGTATCGAGCACCTTGCCATGGAGAAGCCACTTGTCTGAAATGCGCACCGACCCCCTGACCGGTCTGCGGTCGATCATCGCCGCAGCCCGCGCCGACCGGCCCGGCGGCGGCTTCTCGGTCGCGCCCGCCGCGGCGATCGACCCGGAAGCCGACCCGTTCGTCGAGGGTCACGAGGACCGGACCCCGCCCGAGATCCACGCCCTGCGGCCCGCGGGCGGCGAGCCCGACACGCCGGGATGGGCCGTGCGGGTGGTGCCCAACCTGTATCCCGCGCTCACCCCCGATGCGCCCGTCCCCGCACGCTCGCACAACCAGGACCTCTTCCACGCGCAGGCGGCGTCCGGCGCCCACGAGGTCATCGTCAACTCGCCGCGGCCCGTGTCGTCGCTGTCCGACCTCAGCCCGGAGGAGGTGGCCACGGCGATGGGGGTGTGGCGCGAGCGCATGCGCGCCCACCGCGAATCGCCGTACGTGCACCTGCTGGTCAACGAGCGCGTCGAGGCGGGAGCGTCGCTGCCGCACACCCACGCCCAGCTCTACGCGCTGGACTTCGTGCCCGCCGCCATCGCCCGCGAGCGCGAGCGCTTCGGCGCCTACGCGACCCGGACGATGGGGGGCAACCTGCTCGCCGACCTCCTCCAGGAGGAGGTCAGGCTGCGCGAGCGCCTGGTGGCGGTGGACGACGAGGCGGTGCTGTTGGCGCCCTACGGCTCGCGACTGCCGTTCCAGCTCATGCTCGTGCCGCGCGCCGTCTCCCCGCGCTTCGAGGACGACGGCCCGACCGGGGCCGCGCTGCTGCACGACGCCCTGCGGCGGCTCAAGGCCCGCCTGGGCGCCTCGCCGCCGCTGAATCTGTGGATCCGCACCGCTCCGCGGGGCTCCACCTCGTTCTGCTGGCGCATCGACATCCTGCCGCGCCTGTCGCACCTGGCCGGCCTCGAGCTCGGCACCGGCCTGAACCTCAACGTGATGGCGCCCGAGCAGGCGGCGGCGGAGCTCCGCGCCACCTGACCCTCGTCGCCCTGTGCGTGGTGCTCGCGACGTCCGCCGGCCTGGCCGCCGAGCGTCGCTTCGCCGACTTCGCGCGCCGCCTCAGCCAGCGGATGATGTCGCTGCTGCTCTACGCGGTGATGCCGGCGGTGGCCTTCTTCAACATCGCCCGGCTCGAGATCACCGTCGACGTCGGCGTCGGCCTGGCGCTCGGCTGGGTGGCGCTCGGGCTGGCGGCGGGGATCGGCTACCTCGTCGCCACCCGCGGTCTCCATCTCTCGCGCCCGGCCACCGGGACGCTGGTCAACACCGCCATGCACGGGAACACCGCCTACCTCGGCCTGCCGCTCTGCGTCGCCCTGCTGGGCTCCGAGCACCTCAGCGAGGCGGTCGCCTACGACGTCCTCGTCCAGTTGCCGATCTTCCTGATCGGCGTGGCGGGAGTGGGAGCGACGTTCGGGACCGCCGGCGGCTCGAGCCTGCGCGAGCGGCTGCGGGCCTTCTTGGCGCGCAACCCGCCGCTGTGGGCCACGATCGCCGGCCTGATGGCTCCCGCGGCGCTGGCCCCCGACGTCCTGGTCGACGCTACCCGTCTCCTCGTCTTCGCCATGTTGCCGGTCGGCTTCTTCGCGGTCGGAGTGACGATGGGCGCCGAGTCCGAGCAAGGGCGCATCCCGCTCGTGCCCCGGCTCGGCGCTCCCGAGGCGGCCGCGGTCGCGCTGCGCCTCGTCGTCGCGCCGCTGCTGCTGCTCGTCCTCGCCGCGCCGCTCATCGACCTGCCGCCCGCCTATCTCCTGCAGGCGGCCACGCCGGTGGGCATCAGCGGGCTGGTGATCGCCCACGCCTACGGGCTCGACATGGGCTTCGCGGCCGCCGCCATCGCGTGGACGACCGCCGTGGTCCTCGTCATCGCGCTCCTCTTCGGCCTGGTGGTGTGAGACTGCGGCGATGCGGGCGCTCGTCCAGCGGGTGAGTCGCGCGAGCGTGCGCGTGGGAGGAGACACGGTGGCGAGCATCGGCCCCGGACTGCTCGTCTTCGTCGGCGTGACGCACGACGACGGTTCCGAGGACGCCGATCGGCTGGCCGCGAAAGTCGCCGGCCTGCGGATCTTCCCCGGAACGGACGGCGGCGCCGAGGAGCCGCTCGGGGAGCGCGAGGTGCTGTGCGTCTCCCAATTCACCCTCTACGCCGACACGCGCCGCGGGCGCCGGCCGTCATACGCCCTCGCGGCGCCCGGCAACCGCGCCGAGCCGCTCTGTGAGCGCTTCCGGGACCGTCTCGGCGCCCAGGGCGGGGTCTTCGGGGCGCAGATGGAGGTCGAGCTCGTCAACGATGGACCGTTGACCGTCCTGCTGGAGTCCCCCGCACCGTGAGCGGGCCCACCGCCGCGGGCGATTCGGCTGTCCGGATCGCCGCCGCCCGGCGCCCGCGCACGGTGCCTGCTTGACTACGTCACAGAACGCGCAAGGGATGCGCGTCGTCTGGCATTCGCAGGATCAGCAGTGACCCGCTGCCGCACGACGGCGGGCGGGTGGGACATCCCCGAGGAGGAACTAGATGAGAAGCACCCTGAGGCACCTCTTGGTCGTCGCCCTGGCGCTCACCGCGCCGCTCGGCATCGCCGCGTGCGGCGGAGACGACGCCGAGCAGACCACCGGCAATGCGCCGGACAGCAGCGCCACCGAGGGCAACGCGGCCGAGGGCGCCTCGGGCGGACGGGCGACGATGAACCTCACGTCGTTTCCGGACTACCTGGACCCGGCGCTGAGCTACACGCAGGAGGGCTGGCAGTCGCTGTGGACGGTCTACACGCCGCTGCTGACCTACCGTCACGCCGAGGGCGCCGAGGGCGCCGAGCTGATCCCCGGACTCGCCGAGGCGATGCCCGAGGTCTCCGAGGACGGCAAGACCTACACGCTGACCCTCCGTGAGGGCCTCGAGTTCTCCGACGGCACTCCGGTCAGGGCATCGGACTTCGAGCACACCATCAAGCGCGTGCTCAACCTCGAGTCCGGCGGCGCCTCCTTCTACTTCCCGATCGTCGGCGCCGAGAACTACGTCGAGAGCGGCAGGACCGGCGGCGACATCGAGGGCATCAAGACCAACGAGGAGACCCGCGAGATCGTCATCGAACTCGCCGAGGCCGATGGCTCCTTCCCGTACCTGCTGGCGATGGACTTCGCTGGCCTCGTGCCCGGCGACACCGAGTTCGAGAACCTGACCAAGAGCCCGCCGCCCGGCGTCGGGCCGTTCAAGTTCGAGAAAGTCAAGCAGAACCGCTCCTACGACCTCGTTCGCAACGAGCGCTTCCCCGACATCGAGGGCGTTCCGGCGGCCAAGCTCGACTCGGTCACCGTCGAGATCAAGAAGAACCAGCGCCGCCAGACGCAGGACGTCATCCAGAACAACGTCGACTACATCCTCGACCCGCCGCCGGCCGACCAGCTGCGCGAGGTCAAGGCGCAGTACGCCGATCGCTACGAGGAGTACGTCACCAACTCGACGTACTACTACTTCCTCAACCACCGCGAGAAGCCGTTCGACGACAAGCGCGTGCGCCAGGCGGTCAACTACGCGATCGACAAGCGGGCGCTCGCGCGCCTGTTCGGCGGGCTGCTCGAGCCGGGCTGCAACTTCCTGCCGCCCGGAATGCAGGGCTACGAGAAGCTCGATCCGTGCCCTTACGGCGATCCGACCGCCGCTCCGCAGATCGACAAGGCCCGTCAGCTGATCGCCGACGCCGGCGTCGAGGGTGAGAAGGTCACGGTGTACGGCAACGACGAGGATCCGTCGCGCCCGACCACCGAGTACCTGGCCGACGTGCTCAACCAGATCGGCCTGGACGCCGAGCCGCGCATCGTCGAGGGCTCCGTGTACTTCCAGACCGTGGGCAACCAGCGCACCGAGGCCCAGGCCGGCTTCGCCAACTGGTTCCAGGATTTCCCGCATCCGCGGAACTTCCTGTTCCTGGTCGATCCCGCGTCCATCCAGAGCACCAACAACCAGAACTTCGGGAACGTGGAGGACCCGCAGATCGCGCAGATGCTCGAGGAGGCCAACGCGCAGCCGATCGACGAGGCCGCCGACCAGTACGCGGCCATCGACCGCCGTGTCGTCGAAGAGGGGCACGTCGTGCCCTACGGCCACCGCAAGCTGGCCAACTTCGTCTCCGAGCGCGTGGACTTCGGGAACTGCACGGTCACCCATCCCGTGTACCAGCTCGATCTCACGCAGCTCTGCGTGACGGAGTAGCGCAGAACCCGCAGGACGGGGGCCGCCGACCGGCGGTCCCCGCTGTCCTCACCGGACCAGCGAGCCGACATGGCGCCCAACCCTCCTGAACCTGCGATCGAGAGCCCGCCCGCCGCGCAACCGGCCGCGCCCGGCTCGCCCCGCACGCGGCCCGCAAGCGGTCCCTGGCGGGTCGCCACCCGGCGCCTGCGACGCAACCGCGTCGCGCTCATCTTCGGGGTGCTGTTCGTGCTGCTGGTCGGCACCGCGCTGATCGCTCCGGTCTTCTCCGAGCGGCTGGCCAGGACCGGCCCGAACACCAACCACCTATCCGACACCATCGAGGTGGGCGGCGAGACGCGCAACGTCGTCGAGTTCGACGGCGTCCCGATCGGGCCGCAGTACCTGTCCGCCGGCGGGCGCTTCGTGCTCGGCGCCGACGGCAACGGACGCGACGTGATGGTGCGCCTGCTCTACGGCGCCCGCAACTCGCTCTTCATCGGCCTCACCGCCTCCCTCATCACGGTCTTCCTCGCCGTCGTGCTCGGCATGTTCGCGGGCTACTTCCGCGGCTGGGTCGACGCGCTGATCTCGCGCGGGCTCGACATCCTGTGGGCGTTCCCGGTCCTCCTGCTCGGCGTCGCCCTCGGCGTGTCGCTGGCCCTCGGCGGCCTCGAGGTGGGGCCGATCTCGATCAGCGGCAACTCGCTGTGGATCCCCACCCTGATCATCGGCCTCGTCGGAGTCGTCTATCTGGCGCGGCCGATCCGCGGGCAGGTCCTCGCGCTGCGCGAGAAGGAGTTCGTGGAGGCCGCCCGCTCGCAAGGCGCGAGCGACTGGCGGATCATGTTCAGCGAACTGCTGCCCAACCTTCTGACCACCATCCTCGTCTTCGTGCCGGTGCTCGTCGCCAACGCGATCCTGCTCGAGGCGGCGCTGTCGTTCCTGGGCGCCGGAGTGCAGCCTCCGGATCCGTCGTGGGGGACGATGCTCGCCGACGGCATCAACCTGCTGATCACCTCGCCGCACCTCACCATCGCGCCCGGCCTGATGCTCGTCCTCACCGTGCTGTCGCTCAACGTGTTCGGCGACGGCGTGCGCGACGCGCTCGACCCGCGCGCCGAGGTCCGGCTGGAGGGCTGAGGAAGTGGTCGCCTTCGTCATCCGCCGGCTGCTCGCGATGGTCCTGGTGCTCTTCGCCGTCTCGGTGCTCGTCTTCCTGATCTTCAACGTGATCCCCAACGGGGATCCGGCGGCCCGCATGGCCGGCAAGAACGTCACCCCCCAGGTGGTCGAGGCGATCCGCGTGGAGTGGGGCTTCGATCGCTCCCTGCCGGTCCAGTACGCCACGACGATGCAGAAGCTGTTCACCGGCGACCTCGTGTCCTACGAGAACCGGGTCAACGTCGTCGAGGAGATCGTGCGCGGAGTGCCGCGGACGTTCGCCCTGGCCATCGGCGCGGCGGTAATCTGGCTCGCGGTCGGCATTGCGCTGGGGCTCTACACCGCGGTCCATGCCGGGCAGTGGACGGATCGGCTGGTCACCGTGCTGGCCCTGGTCGGCATCTCCATGCCGGTGTTCTGGCTGGGCGCCCTGGCCGCGTACTACCTGGGCTACAAGGCGGGCATCTTCCCCAACGGCGGCTACACCGAGATCGCCGACGAGGGCCTGCTCTCGTGGCTGCACCACCTGATCCTGCCCTGGATCGTCCTCTCCGTGCTCTTCATCGGCGTCTACTCCCGGATCGTGCGTTCCAACGTGCTCGACACGATCAACGACGACTACGTGCGCACCGCCCGCGCCAAGGGGCTGTCGGAGCGGCGCGTCCTCGTCCACCACGTGCTCCGCAACTCGCTGATCCCGGTGGTCACGCTGTGGGGGCTGGACTTCGGCCTCGTCCTCGGCGGCGGCGCCATCCTCACCGAGACGGTCTTCGACCTGCAGGGCGTCGGCCAGTACTTCGCCGAATCGATCCGCCGTCTCGACGTCCCGCCCGTGATGGCGGTGACGATGTTCGGAGCGTTCTTCATCGTGATCTTCAACACCCTGGTCGACATGCTCTACGCCATGCTCGATCCGAGGATCCGGCTGGGATGAGCGCCGGAATCCCGCTGCTCGACGTCTCGCACGTCAAGGTCGACTTCCGCACGGAGGAGGGCGTCGTCCACGCCGTCGACGATGTGTCCTTCACCCTGCGACCCGGCGAGGTGCTCGCCGTGGTCGGCGAGTCCGGCTCTGGCAAGTCGGTGACCGCGATGACGCTGATGGGCCTCACGCGGACGCCCAACGCCGTCTTCGGCGGCTCGGCCAAGCTGCGCGATCTCGACCTCATCACCGCCTCGGACGCCGAGCTGCGTCGAGTCCGCGGCAAGGAGATCGCAATGATCTTCCAGGACCCGATGACGTCGCTGAACCCCGTCCACCGGGTCGGGGCGCAGATCGTCGAGCAGATCCGCACCCACGAGGACATCGGCGAGGAGGAGGCCAGGCGGCGCGTGATCGACCTGCTCGAGCGCGTCGGGATCCCGCGCGCCAAGGAGCGCGCGGCGAGCTATCCGCACGAGTTCTCCGGCGGCATGCGCCAGCGCGTGATGATCGCCATGGCGATGTCCTGCGACCCGGCGATCCTCATCGCCGACGAGCCGACCACGGCGCTCGACGTGACCATCCAGGCGCAGATCCTCGAGGAGATGCGCGAGCTGCGCGAGCGCTCGGGCACCGCGATCCTGCTGGTCACCCACGACCTCGGCGTGGTCGCCGACATCGCCGACCGGATCGCGGTCATGTACGCGGGCCGCATCGTGGAGACCGGGACGCTCGACGAGATCTTCTACGACCCCCAGCACCCGTACACCTGGGGACTGCTCGGCTCGATCACCCGCATCGACCGCGACCGACCGGGGCGCCTGCCGTCGATCCCGGGACTGCCCCCCTCGCTGGTGGACCGCCCCGAGGGCTGTCACTTCCGGCCGCGCTGCCGCCACGAGTTCGGCGCCTGCAGCCGCTATCCCGAGCTCGAGGGCCGGCTTCCGGAGGCACCGCGCCACGACGACCGCTGCTGGCTGCCGATGGAAGACAAGCGGCGTCTGCGAGTGGTCGGTGACGGCCAGTTCGGGCTCGAAGCCGGCGGAGTCATCGCGTGAGCGCACCGGTGGCCGCCGACGGGCCGCTGCTCGAGGTCGAACACCTCAAGCAGCACTTCCCGGTGCGCGGCGGGCTGCTGAACCGCGCGCGTGGCTTCGTGCACGCCGTTGACGACGTCTCCTTCTCGCTGCGCGGCGGTGAGACGCTCGGCCTCGTCGGCGAGTCCGGCTGTGGCAAGACGACGCTGTCGCGCACCGTCATGCGGCTGCTGGAGCCGACCGCCGGGACCGTCGCCTTCCAGGGACGCGACATCTCCCACGCGCGGCGCAGCCAGCTGCGCCCGCTGCGCCGCGACCTGCAGATGGTCTTCCAGGACCCCTTCGCCTCGCTGAACCCGCGCAAGCGCATCGGGCAGATCATCAGCGCCCCGCTGCTGCTCCAGGGCGTCAACCGCCGTGACGTCCCGGACCGTACCCGCGAGCTCCTCGACCGCGTCGGCCTCTCGCCCGAGCACGCCAACCGCTACCCGCACGAGTTCTCCGGCGGGCAGCGCCAGCGCATCGGCATCGCGCGGGCACTGGCGCTCGAGCCGCGCCTGATCGTGCTCGACGAGCCGGTCTCGGCGCTCGACGTCTCCGTGCAGGCGCAGATCGTCAACCTGCTCGACGACCTGCAGGAGGACTTCGGGCTGGCGTACCTGTTCGTTGCCCATGACCTGTCGGTGGTGCGCCACGTCTCCAATCGCATCGCCGTGATGTACCTCGGCCGGATCATGGAGCTCTCGCCCGCCGAGGAGCTCTACGTCAAGCCGATCCATCCCTACACGGCGGCGCTGCTGTCGGCCATCCCGGTTCCGGACCCGGTGAGCAATCGCCGCCGCCAGCGGATGGTGGTGGGCGGCGAGCCGCCGTCGCCGGTGAACCCGCCCTCCGGATGCGTCTTTCACACCCGCTGCCCGCGCGCCCGCGAGCTTTGCCGCCACGAGGTGCCGCGACTGAGCGAGTACAGCGACGGCCATGTCGCCGCCTGCCACTTCCCGCTCAACATCACGCAGGCCGAGGTGGAGGGATCCACTAAGTCGCGGCTCAGCCCGCTCGACAGCGGCGACACGCAGCCCGTGCGCGTGGAAGACGAGAATGCGCCGCTGACCGCCGGCGCGCTTCCCGGCTGAGCGAGTCGGATGCCCCCGGCAGGAGTCGAACCTGCGCGCCCGGTTTAGGAAACCGGCGCTCTATCCACTGAGCTACGAGGGCGCGGCAAGAGCGTAGCCGCCGCGCGGACCGTGAGCGCCCGTTCAGGCGCGGTCCGGGCGCTCCGGGTGGATGTCGTCGATGGTGACCAGCGGCGCGTAGGGCGCATCCCCGATCGCCGCGCGGATGGCCTCGGCGCCACCGGCGAGCCGGTCGAGCACGGTCAGGACGCCGATCACCGTGTGACCCTCGGCGCGGACGGCCTCGATCGCGGTGAGCGTCGAGCCGCCGGTGGTCACCACGTCCTCGACGATCAGGCAGCGCTCGCCGGCGGGATCGAGCAGCGGTCCCTCGACGCGACGCTGGAGCCCGTGCGGCTTGGCCTCCTTGCGGACGAAGAACGCCTTGACGTCGGCGCCGCCGGCCAGGGCGGCGCAGGCGGGCGCGTCGGCGCCCATCGTAAGGCCGCCGACCGCGGTCGCACCCCACTCGCGCGCGTGCCCGGCGACGAGCGCAGACAGCGCGAGGAAGCCGGCCGGCAGCAGGATCGCCCGCTTGGCGTCGACGTAGTAGGAGGCGACGGCGCCCGAGCTCAGCGTCACCTCGCCGAGGATGAGCGCATGGCGGCGCAGCTCGTCGGCGAGTCGGCGGCGGGCGTCCACGGCGCCGATCCTACGCGTCAGGCGGGAAGCGGCGTCGCCGGAGGCGAGCGGCGGGCCAGCACCAGCGCGGCGGCGACGATCAGCCCGCTGCTGCCGAGCATGGTGGCCACGATGGCGACGGGCTCCCACTCGAGCGCCACGCCGAGGGCGATCGAGTTGTTGAGCGCGTGCAGGACCATGCACGGGATGATCGAGCCGGTGCGCCAGTAGAGCAGGCACAGCAGCGCGCCGAGGACGGCGAGGGGGACCAGGAACTCGGGATCGGTGCCGCCGGCGTGGATGAGGCCGAAGATGGCACCGGTGATCACTGCGCCGGCGACCACGCCGAACGAGCGCCGCAGCGCGGTGAAGCAGAAGCCGCGGAAGAAGAACTCCTCGCATACCGGCGCCAGCAGCGTGACCAGGATCAGCACACCGATCAGCGCCGCGGTCGACTCGTCGGCGCCCAGCTCGGCGGGCAGGTCGTCGTTCTCGGTGATGTCGAAGATGGCCGCCCACGCCGCCGAGAAGGCCAGGAACGCGAACCACGTCAGCACGGTCCAGCCGATCGCGGGGCGCAGTGCGGTGGCCCGGATGCCGAAGTCCCGCGGTCGGACGCCGCCGGCCCAGATGCGGGCGAAGAGCGCCGCCGAGCCGATCAGCGCGAGGTCCTGCACCACCGTGCCGCCGATGGTGATCCCGGGCGGGAGATTCGCCGAGTCGATCTCGCGGCCGGTCAGCTCGACCAGCAGCACCAGCACGAGCGTGCCGCCCAGCGCGATGAGGAAGGTGAGCAGCAGCGCCGGCAGCGGAGTCCACGCCGGCCAGTGCGGCAGGACGCCGTCGCGTGTCGCGACGGGCGCGGGCTCCGGTGGCGGTGTGACACCGATCGGGAGCTCGGGCCGGTTGGCCAGGGGCGGGGGAGGCGGGGGCGGTTCGCTCGTCATGCCTGAGAGCCGAGGTTAGGGGGTGGCGAGCGCGCGGCGGATCAGTCGAGCAGCCCGAGCAGCTCGTCGAGCTCGTCGATGACCACCACTCCCGCGGGCGGGGGCGAGTCGCTCCGCGCGACGTAGACGGGCTTGACGCCCGCCGCCTGGGCGCCCATCACGTCGGCATCGGGCGAGTCTCCGACGTGCCAGGCCTCCGTCGCGGCGACTCCGGCGAGCGCGAGGGCGTGCTCGAAAATGGTGGGATCGGGCTTGGCGGTGCCGTGCTCGGCCGACGACACCGCGCCGTCGACCAGCTCGTCGATCCCGGTGTTGGCCAGCATCTCGTGCAGTGAGAAGTCCCAGTTCGACAGCACGATCAGGCGCAGCCCGCGCTCGCGGAGGGCGCGCAGGGTCGCGACGGCGTCCGGATAGGGCGTGAAGCGGATGGAGGCGACCAGCGCGTCGGTGATGACGTCGAGGTCGGCTTCGCGGGCCTCGGGCGGCAGCTCTCCGAGCATCACCGTCGCGCACTCGCGGCGCAGCTCGGCGAGGGAGTGCGCGTCGCGACCGCGGTGCAGGTTGGCCCGGTAGTGGGTGATCTCGGCGCGCATGGCCGCCTTGGCCTGCGCCTCGCCGACCTCGAGTCCGAGGCGGTCGCGCAGCTCGACCCGCAGATGCGGGCCAGGGCGCTCGAAGTGCACCAGCGTGCCGAGCGCGTCGATCAGGATCGCTCTGGGAGAAGTCACTCCCGGAGTATCGACGCCGAGCCGCCGGGCGAAACGGGCCGCCCGCGCAACGGCGATCCGCTCGTCGCGCCGCGGTACTAGCCTCGAGCGCATGGATCAGGGCCTCGCCGCCGCCTCCTTCTTCGACTTCGCCGGTCTCACTCCGGAGCAGCAGCCGTGGGCCCGAGCCGCCTTCTCGGTCCTCGTGGCGCTGCTGATCGCCTGGTCGGTCGACTTCGCCCTGCTGCGTCGCGGGCGGACGCTGGCTCAGGCGGTCACGCGTGGTGAGCTGTCGGCCGAGGTCGACACGCGCCTGCGCTTCGTGCGCCGGCTGGTGCTGGCCTCGATCGTCATCTTCGGCATAGCGGTGGCGCTCGGCCAGTTCGAGGGCTTCGGGCGCCTCGCCACCAGCCTGCTGGCATCGGGAGCCATCGCGGCGGCGGTGGTCGGCTTCGCCGCCCGCCAGACGCTGGCCAACCTGGTGGCCGGCGTGATGATCGCCATCACCCAGCCGGTGCGGGTGGGCGACTGGGTGACCTTCGAGGACGTCTACGGCGAGGTCGAGGACGTGCGCCTCAACTACACCCACCTGCGCACGCCGGGCAACCAGCGGGTGATCATCCCCAACGAGAAGCTCGCGTCGGGGATCCTGCGCAACGACACGCTGGCCACGCACGCGATCGACCTCGAGGTCTCCCTGTGGCTGCCCCACAGCACCGACACCGACCGCGCCATCGCCGTCCTGGCGTCGACGACGGGGTGCTCGGTGACCGTCGCCGAGACGCGCCCCGACGGCCTGCGCCTCTCCGTGGTCGGCGATCCCGTCTCGCCACCCGAGCGCGGGCGCCTCGAGGGCGAGCTGCGCACGCGCTGCCTGAGCCTGCTGCGCGCCGACGGGCTGCTGCCCTCGAGCCCGCCGGCAGGGCTCGAGCCCTCCACAGCGAACTGAAACGGCGGTTCTACAATCGTGAGCCCCCGTGCGGCCTCGTGCCGTGCGACTTCTGATGACCCGCTCTCACAAAGACAGGCGCCGGCGCGGCCGGGGCCGCGGCCGTAACAAGGCGTTCCTCGCTCTGGCCGTGCTCGCCATCGTGGTCGGGCTCACCGGCCTGTCGGCGGTCGGCTACGTCGTCTCGGTCGCCGCGTCGGCTCCTTCGCTGTCGGTGCTCAAGCCGCGTGAACTGGGCGGAGCCTCCCGGGTGTTCGCGGCGGACGACAAGCCGCTCGGCTTCATCCAAGCCGACGAGTTCCGTCAGACGATCACCGGTGACCGCATTCCCGACGTGATGAAGAACGCCACGGTGGCGATCGAGGACGAGCGTTTCTACCGGCACACCGGCGTCGACTTCATCGGCGTGGTCCGGGCCGCGGTGGCCAACTTCACCTCCGGCGAGACGGTCCAGGGCGGCTCGACGATCACCATGCAGCTCGTCCGCTCGCTCTACATCGGCAACGAGCGCACCTTCGACCGCAAGCTCCGCGAGGCCAAGCTCGCCGAAGAGCTCGAGAACGAGCGCTCCAAGTCGTGGATCCTCAACTCCTACCTCAACAGCGTCTCGTTCGGCACCGTCGGGGGACAGACGGCCATCGGAGTCCAGGCCGCCTCACGCATGTACTTCGACAAGCCGGCATGGAAGCTCGACCTCCATGAGGCCGCGATGATCGCCGGGCTTCCGCAGGCGACCGACTCCTACTCGCCCACGCGCAATCCGGAGGCGGCCCGCAAGCGCCGCAACGAGGTCCTGGGCAAGATGGCCGAACTCGAGATGGTCAGTCAGGAGGCCGCGGCCCGCGCCATGGAACGCGATCTCGATCTCAAGGACAACGACTACTTCACCAAGCGCCGTGAGCAGTACTTCTTCGACTACGTCAAGGACGAGCTGATCCGGGAGTACGGCCTGGAGACCGTGCGCAAGGGCGGGCTCCGCGTCTACACGACGATCGACCTCGACAAGCAGAAGACGGCGCGCGAGGCGATCGCCGGTCGCCTGGAGGGCGCCGGCCCGTCGGCGGCGATCGTGACTCTCGACGCCAGCGACGGTGAGATCGAGGCGATGGCCTCCGGCGGCGACTACTCCGCATCGGTGTTCAACCTCGCCGCGCAAGGCAAGCGACAGCCGGGCTCCACCTTCAAGGTCATGGGCCTGATGGCGGCGGTCCGCAAGGGCATCAACCCGGAGACGACGACCTACGACTCCAAGCCGCTCAAGTTCGAGGATCCGAAGTACGGGCCGATCGACGTAAAGAACTTCGACGACAGCTACGGTGGCAGCAAGAACCTGGTTCGAGCGACGACTTCCTCGGACAACAGCATCTACCAGCAGCTCTCGCTGGACATCGGGCCGGAGGAGGTCAAGCGGGCGGCGCGCGACATGGGCATCCGCGCCAAGCTGTTCGGCTTTCCGGGTGAGGTCCTGGGGGGATTGCGCTACGGAGTCTCGCCGCTGGAGATGGCCACGGCCTACGCCACCATCGCCAACGGTGGCTATCGCGTGCGCCCGACCGCCATTCGCAAGGTCGTCTTTCCCGACGGGAAGTCCGAGCGCCCCGCGCGCTTTAAGCCCAAGCGGGCCAAGGCGTTCGAGCCCTGGGTGACCTACGAGGTCACCAAGATCCTTGAGCGCAACATGACCGACGGAACCGGCACCAGCGCTCAGATCGGCTGCCCGGCGGCCGGCAAGACCGGCACCACCGACAATCACGGCGACGCCTGGTTCACCGGGTACACGCCGAAGCTCTCCACCGCGGTGTGGGTCGGCTATCCCGAGTCGCGGATCCCGATGCTGACCGAGTACGGCGGCGGACGCGTGTCCGGCGGCACTTTTCCGGCTGAGATCTGGAGCGACTACATGAAGCAGGCCAAGGGCAAGGCCTGCGGCGACTTCCCTCAGCCCGACGTCGGCCCTGAGTGGGTCCCGTTCTCGGGCAAGTTCGAAGGCGGCGCCGGGCCCGATACGGGCGGCGGCGACGACGACCAGGAGTCTCCGGACACGGCTCCCACCTCCGCTCCCGCCTCGGCTCCCGACGCCCCGAGCGCCGACTCCGAGGAGGAGGGCGGAGACGACGCCGCTCCCGACCGTCGCGACGCACCGAAGACGCCGGACACGGGCGGCGGTGACGCCGGCGGCGGCGTGGACCCCGGCGACTACCAGTCGCCGGTCGGCGGCGGCGTGGCCGCTCCCGACGGGACCTGAGCCCCCGGCATGGCGCTCGGTGCTATAAAACCGCGCCGTAGGGCCGCATCAGCGGTTCGCAGCGTGCGGGAAGCAGTGTCAGCAGGACAACTCCTCGCATGCAACCACCCAGAGGAGCAAGTGGCATGGCAACCGGTGTAGTGAAGTGGTTCAGCGACGACAAGGGCTTCGGCTTCATCACCCCCGATGACGGGGGCAAGGACGCGTTCGTCCACTTCTCGAGCATCTCCGGCGACGGGTTCCGGACGCTGGCCGAGAGCGCGAAGGTCTCCTACGAGCTCGGTGAGGGTCCCAAGGGCCCCCAGGCGACGAACGTGAGGCTCATCTAGCTTGCCCAAGGAAGAGAAGGTCGAGTTCGAAGGCGAAGTGGTGGAGGCTCTGCCCAACGCCATGTTCCGCGTGATGCTCGACAACGGCCATCCGGTGCTCGGACACGTGGCCGGCAAGATGCGCCGCTACCGGATCCGCATCCTGCCCGGCGACCGCGTCCGGGTCGAGGTCTCCCCGTACGACCTCGACCGCGCGCGCATCGTCTACCGCCACCGCTGAGCGAGTCCCGCTCGCCGGTGTCCGGCGAGCGCGGCGGGACCTGACGTGAGGGAGCGCGCTCTCATCACTGCGATCGAGCGCGTCCTCTCGCCGCGCGGCGGGTCACGGGTTCTGCGGTGGATCGGCGACGACGCGGCCGTGGTGCGCGCTGACGGCGTCCAGGTGGTGTCCGTCGACGTCATGGTCGACGGCACCCATTTCCGCCTCGGTCCCGACTGCACTCCGGCCGACGCCGGTCATCGTGCGCTGGCCGGCGCGCTGTCGGACATCGCGGCGATGGGCGCGGCACCCGGCGAGGCCTATCTGGGTCTCGTCCTGCCGCCCGGCATGGCGCCCGCCGAGGTGCTCAGCCTGCACGAGGCCGCGGAGGCGCTCGCTGCCGAGACGGGCTTCACCATCGCCGGAGGCGACATCGTCGCCGGGCCCGCGCTCTCGCTGGCAGTGACCGTGACCGGCTGGGCGGCGTCACCCGACGCGGTCGTCGGTCGCGACGGCGCCCGTCCCGGGGACCTCGTCGGGGTCACCGGGACGCTCGGCGACTCGTCGGCCGGGCTGGCCATCCTCGAGGGGCGCGCGAACGGCTCGGCGGCGCTGGTGCGGCGTCATCTGCGGCCCCGCCCCCGGATCGCCGAGGGGCGCGCGCTGGCCGCGGGCGGCGCGCACGCCATGCTCGATCTGTCCGACGGGCTGGCCACCGACGCGCGCCACATCGCCGTCGCCAGCGCGGTGGACCTGTCGATCGACGCCGCCGCGCTGCCCGTCTCTCCGGAGCTGCGCGAGGTGGCGGGCCGGCTGGGCGTCGATCCGTCCGAGCTCGCCGCCACCGGGGGCGAGGACTACGAGCTGTGCTTCACGGTGCCGGCAGCGGCTGCGGCCGCCATCCAGCGCGCCATTCCCGTCACCTGGATCGGCGAGGTGGTGGCCGGCGACGGCGGCCTGCGGTGGCGCCACGCTCCGGCGTCAGCCGCCGGGTGGAGCGGTTGGGAGCACTGAGGCGAGTGCTTCCGATTCCTCCACCCGGCGGCGCCGGGCGTCAGCTCTGGCGGCCGGCCGGGCTCTGGCGCTCGGCCAGCAGGCGGGCGAGGATCGCCCCGGCGACGGCTTTGGAGTCCACTTCGTAGTCGGAGCGACCCACTCGCTCCCGCAGTGCTTCAAGTTGCATGGTTCTCAGCTCGTCAATCGTCTCGTCGAAGGAAGGAGGACGCGCGGCAGATCGGGATGCGGGGTCGATCCGGACCCGGGCGTCTGAGCGCGGCTTTTCGGCCGCCTGCTCGAGGTATCGGATCGTGGCTCTCATCCCAATAGGCGTATCGGCGCTCGGCTGATCCGCGCCCATGGGGTCCAGACCGCATTCGCGGTCGGTCATCGGGGGCGGGCGCCCGTCAGCCGGGCGAACACCACGATCCGCTGCGCCGCCGAGTAGAGGGGATGGCAGGCGGTCAGCACGAGGCGGTCGTGACGCACCCGCCGGGTGACCCATAGCGCGGTGGGCGCGACGATCTGCGTGCGCTCGACCGCGTAGGAGAAGCGCCCGTAGGACGTCTCGACCTCGAGCCGATCTCCGCGGCGCAGGCGATCGAGGCCGCGGAACGGCGCGCCGTAGGTCGTGCGATGCCCGGCGATGCCGACCGTTCCCCGAGCGCCGGGCAGCGGCGTGCCGGGGTAGTGGCCGGGGCCGCTCCGCAGACTCGCGGTGTCCGTGCCCTCCACGAAGACGACCGACTCGTCGATGCTCGGCATCCGCACGCGTCCGAGCGGGTCGCCCGCCCGGGCGCGGGCGTTGATCGCGCGGGCCGAGAAGGCCAGCCGGCGCTTCTCGCCGAGCCGCGAGACCACGCGCCGCTCGGCGGCCGCCAGGACGGGAGGCGTCTCGAGACGGGCCTCGAGGCGCTGCTGCTGGAGCTCCGCGTATGCCCACGAGACTGGTTCTTGCCACGTGACGGTGAGGAGGGCGTCGAGCAGCAGCAGCACGCCGCCGACCATCAGCACGATTGCGAGGGCGCCGCGCCCACGGCGGCGACGGGGCCCTGGACGCGCCTGCGGGGGGTTGCCGTCGGGCGGGGTCACGGCCGCAGGGCGGATCGGGTTCCGCCGAGCGAGCCAGGTCCGGCGTAGCCGGCCGGGCCCCGTGTGACCAGCATGTCGGGGCGCTCGCCGGCTGCTCGTCGGCGTGCGGCGAGCAGGACCAGCAGGGCGACCAGGCAGCCGCCGTAGAGCGAGATCGCCACCGCGGTGCCGAAGCCCAGCGCTCCGCCGGCGGCGGCGAGGAACAGCAGCCAGGCGAGCTCGATGGATCCCATGCCGAGTGTCACATTGTAGACGAGCAACGCCAGCGCCGGAAGGGCCAGCCCGCCGGCGAGGGCGATCAGCGTCAGCCACCACGGCGCGCGCGACTCGGGCGCCGTCACCGCCGGCCACACATGGGCGGCGGGCAGGACGAGGGCGGCGGCGTAGGGGTTGCCGACGGCGAGCGCGAGCGTCAGGGCGATCAGCAGCGCGCCGAGCCCGGCGGCGCCGCCGCCTGCGGCGGGATCCCCATGGGCACCGGTGGCCCGGCGGATCACCGGACGCAGCAGGACCCAGGCGGCGACCGTGACGATCAGCGTCGAGACCATGGCCGCCACGCCGCCGGCCTCCAGCGGCACCGCCTGGACCGGGGTTCCTCCCCGCGGGGCGTCGAGGACTCCGGTCAGGTCGAGCAGGCGCGCCCAGGCCCAGCCGACGAGGAGCGGCGCGGCGCCCGCCGCCACCCACGCCAGCCACCGTCCGGGACGCGCGCCACGACGCCGGGCGCGCATCCAGGCGTCGATCGCCGCCAGCAGCGCGGGTAGCGCGAGGGTGAGGACCGCGGTCCTCACCGCCCAGGTCGGCAGCACCTTGCGCAGGGTCACGACGCCGTCGGTGCCCGTCGCCGCGGGGTCGCCGCCCACGATCGGGCGCGGCGCGGGCGCCTCGTCGAGCGCGGTGATGGTGCGGAGGGCGGCGCGGCCGAAGCCGTTGAGGCGGCGGAGCGAAACCTCGTCGCCGGGCCGCGGACCCGCCTCGCCGGAGGCCTGCAGGAGGACCGCGGGCAGTCCGGCGGCCAGCAGCGGTCCCTGCTCGGTGACCGCCAGCGGAACGGCGCGGCGCATCCACTGGACGACGGCTCGGGCACCGCCGGGATCGGACCCGACCTCGCTGCGCACCGCCGCCTCGAGCGTCCGGCGCAGCGCCAGCGGTGCCGGCTCGGAGTCGTTGGACCACGGGACCACCCAGGGGCGGCGCGTGTTCACGGACGCGAGGTCGCCCAACACGACGATTCCGTCGATCTGCGTGGGATCGCCGACCGACTCCGCCCAGGCCCGCGCGCCCGCTCCGCCGATCGTCCCTCCGGAAGTCGAGACCAGGACGAGCGTCCGGCGCAGGTCGCGGAGGTCGGCGATGCGCGAGAGCTCGAGCAGCACCGCGGTGCCCGACAGCTCGGCCAGCGCCGGGGTCCCGGCCGCGTCGCGGTGAGCGACCACGACGATGCGACGGCTGGAGACGCCGGGTCGGACGCCGACCACGGTCTCGAGCTGGACCTCGCGCCGGCCGGTGTCGGCGGGATGCTCGAGGCGCCGGACCGTGAAGCGCCCGTCGCTGGCGAACGCCCGTGCCACCCGGTCGGCCAGGCCGGCATCGCCCGGGGACCCGGGGGAGCGCTCGGGATAGGTGCGACCGAGCTCGAGCAGCGAGTTCAGCGGCGGGGTGGCGGGGCCGCTTCCGAACGTCCGCGTGGCCGAGAACGCCTCGGGCGCGAGAGTGGTGCTCGCCGGAGCCGGGCGGTTCTCGAGCGAGAAGGCGACGACGAACAGCACCAGGAAGGCGGGCAGGAACGCGGCGCGGTATGCGCGGCCGTCGAGCACGCGACGCACGGTACCGACCGACCGGCTCGGTCAGCGCCCCCTGGAGCCCCGCCGCGGCCACGGATCGCCGCCCGACTCGGCGCGGTGGCGCCGAGGACCGCGACGTATGTTGTCTCCCATGGCTCCGCGCGTCCTCGCCCTTCTCCTTGCGGGATTCGCGCTGGCCGGATGCGGCGGAGACGACGGCGCGGGAGAGGGCTTCCTGGAGGCCCGCGCGACTCCCACGCCCCCGCCGCCGCAGGCCACTCGCGTCGAGGTCGTGCCGCCCACCTCGCCGGGCACGGAGTTCGATCCGCACCTCATCTACGAGCGCGAGGCGCCGGGCGTGGTGACGGTCATCTCGCTGTTCGGCGGCGAGGAAGACGGCGCGCAGGCGGCCGGCGACGACGAGGGCGTCGGATCCGGCTTCGTCCTGTCCGGCAGCGGCGAGGTCGTCACCAACGCCCACGTCGTCACCGCCGGCGAGGGCTTCTCCGCCCGCCGGGCCAGCGAGGTGTTCGTCGAGTTCGCCGACTCCAACAAGGTCGCGGCGCGCGTGGTCGGCCGCGACCTCGACGCCGACGTCGCCCTGCTCGAGATCGACCCGGCCGGCCTCTCGCTGCGGCCGCTGCCCCTCGGGCGCAGCAGCGCGATGCGCGTCGGCGAGCCGGTGGCGGCGATCGGATCGCCGTTCGGCGAGCGCCAGTCGCTGTCGGTGGGAGTGGTCTCGGCGATCGATCGCTCCATCCGGTCGCTCACCGCCTTCGACATCCCGGGCGCCATCCAGACCGACGCGGCGGTGAACCCCGGGAACTCCGGTGGGCCGCTGGTCAACGCCCGCGGCCAGGTGATCGGCATCAACCAGCAGATCCGATCGTCCAGCGGAGGCGGCGAGGGAGTCGGGTTCGCGGTGCCGATCGACGTGGTCAAGCGTTCAATCCGCCAGCTGCGCGACGACGGCACGGTCGACTACGCCTACCTCGGAGTCGCCACCGTCGAGCTCTATCCCCAGCTGGTGGAGCGCTTCGGGCTGCCGGTGTCGCGGGGCGTCTGGGTGCAGTCGGTCTCGGCCGGCGGCCCGGCGGCGTCCGCGGGCCTGCGCGGCGGCGACGGGAAGCGGACCTCGTTCCAGGGGGAGGACTACCGCGACGGCGGCGACGTCATCACGCGACTCGGCGACCGCCCGGTCCGAGACGCCGACGACCTCGCGCTCGCGGTGACGCGCTATGACCCCGGAGCGCGCGTCGACGTCGAGCTGTGGCGCGACGGGCGGCGCCAGGTGGTGGCGGTGGCCCTCGAGCGGCGCCCGTCGGGCGCGGACGAGACGCCGTGAGCCGCGCTATGGTCCGCCCGCCCGATACAACCCAAGGAGCAGCCCGACGTGCTCACCCCCGTCGCCGTGGCCCACAAGAGCCTCGCCGACTACACGCACATCGTCGGCCGGGGACTGATCGACGAGATCCGTGAACTGGCCGAGCCGCTGCAGGGAAAGCGGATCGTCCATCTCAGCGCGACGGCCTATGGCGGCGGCGTCGCGGAGATCCTGCACACGATGATCCCGCTGATGCGCGACGTCGGACTCGACTGCGAGTGGCACGTCATCTACGGCCAGGACGAGTTCTTCGAGGCCACGAAGGTGATGCACAACGCCCTGCAGGGCAATCCGAACGACCTCACCGACGAGCAGTGGCGGATCTGGTCGCAGTACAACGAGATGAACGCGCGCGAGCTGGCGCGCGACTGGGACGTCTGCATCGTGCACGACCCCCAGCCGGCGGCCATCATGTCCCTCGTCCGCGAGAAGGCGGCGGCCTGGGTGTGGCGCTGTCACATCGACGTCTCGACGCCCAACCCGGCGACGCTCGAGCGTCTCCTGCCCTTCATCACCGGCTACGGCGCCTCCCTCTTCCACGTCGCCGACTACGTGCCGCCGGGCCTCAACGGCGGGGTCAACGTGGTCCCGCCGGCGATCGACCCGCTGGCACCAAAGAACATGGCCCTGTCGCGCGACGACGCCACCCACATCTGCCGGCAGCTCGGCATCGACGTCAACCGCCCGCTGATCTGCCAGGTCTCGCGCTTCGACCCCTGGAAGGACCCGCAGGGGGTCATCGACGCCTATCGCATGGTCAAGCAGGAGCGCGGCGACGTCCAGCTCGCCCTGGTCGGCTCGATGGCATCCGACGATCCGGAGGGCTGGGACTTCTACAACGCCACGATCGCCCACGCCGGCGGCGACCCGGACATCCACATCCTCAACAACTTCAACAACGTCGGAGCCATCGAGGTCAACGCCTTCCAGTCGCTGGCCGACGTGGTCATCCAGAAGAGCACGCGCGAGGGATTCGGGCTGACCGTCAGCGAGGCGCTCTGGAAGGCGCGGCCGTTCATCGGCGGCGACGTCGGCGGCATCCCGCTGCAGGTCGAGGACGAGGTCAGCGGGTACCTGGTCTCGAGCGTCGAGGAGTGCGCGAGGCGGGCGCTGCAGATCCTCGAGGACCCTGAGGCCGGGCGTGATCTCGGCCGGCGCGGCAAGGAGCACGTGCGCGAGCACTTCCTGATGCCGCGCTACCTGCGCGACTACCTGAGGATCTTCTCGGAGGTACTTGATGGCTGACGGAGTCGAAGGCGGCGCTCCGGCCCGCCCCCTGGTCCTGGTCTCCAACCGCGGGCCGGTGACCTTCCAGGCCGACGGTTCCATGAAGCGCGGCACCGGCGGACTGGTCACCGCGCTGCAGGGCCTCGCGTCACACCGCGACGCGGTGTGGATCGCGTCGGCGATGACCGACGAGGACGCCGAGGTGGCGGCCAAGGAGGGCGGTCGGCCCTTCGAGGTCGAGGCGCCGGAGGGCGGCAAGTACCGCATCCGCCTGATCTCCTCCGATCCGGAGGCCTACAACGGCTTCTACAACATCATCGCCAACCCGATGCTGTGGTTCATCCAGCACTACCTCTGGGACCTGAGCAACGCGCCGGACATCCGCTCCGAGGAGGTCGAGGCGTTCGACAACGGCTACCAGACGGTCAACCACGACCTCGCCGAGGCGGTGCTCGAGGAGATCGAGGGCGAGGACGAGCCGGTGGTGATGATCCACGACTACCACTTCTACACGCTGCCGGCGATGATCCGCGCGGCACGCCCGGACGCCTTCCTGCACCACTTCGTGCACATCCCGTGGACGCAGTCGGACGCCTGGCGCGTTCTGCCGGCGCGCGTGCGCGAGGAGATCTTCCGCGGGGTGCTGGCCAACGACATCATCGGCTTCCACACCCGCTCCTACCGGCGCAACTTCCTGCAGTGCTGCCAGGACCTGCTCGATCTCGACGTCGACATGGACAAGGGGATCGTCTCCATCGATGGCCGCGAGGTGTGGGTGCGCGCCTACCCGCTGCCGATCGACTGCCGGGCGACGCTGCAGCTCAAGAAGCGCCAGCGCGTGCTGGACTTCGAGGAGAAGCTGCTCAAGCGGCGGCGCGAGTTCTCCATCCTGCGCGTCGACCGCGCCGACCTCTCCAAGAACGTGCTGCGCGGCTTCACCGCCTTCGACATCTTCCTCGAGCAGCACCCGGAGTTCTCAGAGCGCATCACCTTCACCGCCCAGCTGATGCCGTCGCGTACCGACGTGCCGGAGTACGCCGAGTATCTCGAGCGCATCGAGGCGCTGGTGGCGGTGGTCAACCACCGCCACGGCACGACCGACTGGATGCCGATCGACCTGAAGCTGCGCGACGACCTTGACGAGGCCATCGCGTCCTACAAGCACTACGACGTGATGATGGTCAACGCCATGTTCGACGGCATGAACCTGGTCGCCAAGGAGGGCCCGCTGGTCAACGAGCGCGCCGGAGTCTCGATCCTCGGGGAGAACACCGGTGCTCACGAGGAGCTTGGCGAGTTCGCGCTGTCGGTCAACCCGTTCGACGTGCAGGAGCTCGCCGACGCCATCTACTCCGCGTTGACGATGCCCAAGGAGAACCGCGAGCGCCGCGCCAAGGGCCTCTACGACATCGTCACGCGACGTGACCCGGGCAACTGGATCGACGATCAGATCGCCGACATCCGCCAGAAGGCGCGCGGAGCCCGCCTGACCGGCTGACCCGGCCGTCCTCATCGCTCGAAGCCGAACTCGGGCGATCGGGCGGGAGGCGGTTCGGGCACGGGCCGCGGCGCCGCTGACGGCGGTCCGGCGGCCGGTGACGGCGGTCGGGGCCTGACGACTGGAGGGGGCGCAGCGCTCCTGCTCGGTGCCCGGAGCAGGCGGGGAGGGCGGCGTTCGGCCTCTCGAGCCCGCCGCCGCGGCCGGGGGACGGCGGCGGTGCGGCCATCTCGCGTGGCCATCGGACGACGGCGGGCGCGAGGCGGGGCTCGTTGCGGCCGCGGCTCACTCCTCTCCGCCACTCCCTCCGGCGCGCGGAAGGGATCGGGCTCGCTCCGAATGGGTGCGGGCGTCGCCCGGGCGGGCGCGACGGCCGGGACCGGTGCCCCGTCCGGCACGCTCGGAGCGGGGGAGGCCAGCCGCGGCCACGCCACCACCACGGCGACGGTGACGACGCCCGCGCTCGCCCGCGCCACGTTGCCCCAGCGAATCCTTCTCCAAGCGCTCATCCTCCTCCTAGGCCACGGGGCCCGCCGATCCGCCCCCTCGCTGCTAGCATCGCTCGCCGCATGGCCGCTGAAAGCCCCACCTACGACTTGACCCTTCTCCTCGACCCCGAGGTCGAGGAGGCGCGGCGCGAGAAGATCGTTACCGACGTCGAAGCGCTCATCCAGACGCACGCCGACCTCATCGGTCGCCACGACTGGGGAATGCGCAAGACCGCGTTCGACGTCCGCAAGCGCGGCGACGTCGACTATCGCCTCATCCAGTTCCACGCCACGACGCCGCTGCTCGAGTCACTCGATCACGCGCTGAAGATCACGGACGGCGTCCTGCGCTTCCGGATCGTGAAGCTCCGTCGCGGCACGGCGCCGCCCCCGGATTCGCCACCCGCCCTCTCGTCGGCACCGTCCGATGAGGACGGCGATCGTGACCGAGACCGTGATCGCGGTCGCGATCGCGATCGAGACCGCGACCGCGACCGCTGAGAGCGCTGCGGCGGCCACTCGCCGCCGCCGCTCCCGGCTCATGCCGACGTAGAGCCGCAGAGCTGAACGCCCGACTGCGTGAGGTCGGGCACGCCCTGAATGCCGTCGCAGCGCGCCCTGAATGCCGTCGCAGCGTGCCGGTCGGACGCTGTCACGGTCGGCATCAACTCCGGCCTGGCCAGAGTTGGCGACGGTCCCCGCATCTGACGACTGGAGCGGTCGGACTCGCGTCGCCGGTGACGGGTGACCGGAGACGAGCGACCGCGCTGATTCGCGGCCTGTTCGTGCCGCACCTGTTGTGCCGAGTGTCGTGATCGCAACGGGGCCGCTCCGGAAACGTCGCAACTAGCGGCAGCCGGCCGATGTCGCCCGAACCCCGACGTAGACTCGCCGAGACTTCTGAACCTGCCCTTTCGGCACGTCGTGGAAAGGAGCCTTCATGGCTGCAACCAACATCAACCGGGTCATCCTGACCGGCAATCTGACTCGCGATCCCGAGCTGCGCTCACTGCCCAGCGGGATGTCGGTCTGCTCACTGCGCATCGCCTCCAACACCCGTCGCAAGAACGGGTCCTCCGGGGAGTGGGAGGACAAGCCGAACTTCTTCGACATCACGGTGTGGGGCGCTCAGGGCGAGAACTGCTCGCGCTTCCTGAGCAAGGGCCGCCCGGTGGCGATCGACGGACGCCTGGAGTGGCGCGAGTGGACGGCGCAGGACGGCGCCAAGCGCCAGAGCGTCGAGGTCGTCGCCGACGTCGTGCAGTTCCTCGGCGGCCGTGAGGAGGGCTCCGGCGGCGGCGGTGGCGGCGGTTTCACTCCGCGCAGCGACGTCCCCGTCGACGACGGTGACTTCCAGCCCGCGGGTGCGGGCGCGGGCTCCCAGGACAACGACGACATCCCGTTCTAGGCCCGTCGGAGGTGTGTGTCGCACCGGCTGCTCGCGTCCGCGCGAGTGGCCGGTGACCGGTGCTTCCGCCCACGTGCCACAATGTCGAGATTCCGTGCCGGCAGGCACGCTATTTCGTGACGTAGCAACGAGAGGTTTCTGACCGTGGCCAAGCAGCGCAGCAAGCCGACGCGTCGGCGTGAGAAGAGGGGCGGACCCGGATCGGGCCGTCGCAAGCCGTGCCCGTACTGCCGTGACAAGGTGGAGCAGGTCGACTACAAGGACATCGGGACGCTGCGGCGCTTCGTGTCCGACCGCGGCAAGATCCGCTCGCGCCGCATCACCGGTGCCTGCCGCCGCCACCAGAACCAGATCGCCAAGGCGGTCAAGCGGGCGCGCGAGCTCGCGCTCCTGCCCTACGCCGGCGACCAGCGCTAGCGGCATGCCTCAGGCGATTCTCCTCAAGGACGTCGAGCACCTCGGTGAGTCCGGTGCGGTGGTCGACGTCTCCAAGGGCTACCTGCGTAACTTCCTCATCCCGCGCAAGCTCGCCCAGCCTGCGACCCGGGGTTCCATCCAGGTCGCGCTCCAGCGCCGCGCCGCGGCCGATGCCGCCGTCGCGGATGCGACCGAGCGCGCGCAGGAGACCGCCGCGCTGCTCAACAAGACGGTGCTGACGATCGCTCATCAGGCTGGCGATGACGGTCGCCTGTTCGGCTCGGTGACCTCGCAGGACCTCGCCGACGCCATCCGCGAGGCCCGCAACGTGCGCATCGACAAGCGCAAGGTCAACCTCGAGGAGCCGATCAAGACCGTCGGCACCCACATGGTCCAGGTCGAAGTCGCCGACGGCGTCATCGCGACCGTCAAGACCATGGTGGTCGAGCAGAAGTAGGTGGACCGGGGCTCGGCGACGAGCCCCCGCGAGCCGGTCGCGCCTGCCTCACGGGCACGCAGCCGGCTCGATCCGGTGAGCGAACGGCCGCGACACCATGGTGGTGCCGGCTTCGCTCGTCCAATGCGCGGAAAGTCGCGCTGAATGCAGGAATGGCGTGCGAGCCGGCCGGGGGCGCTCCTAGACTCAGCCCTCGCGATGGCCGTCCCCGAACGCATCAGAGGCAACGGCAACGGCGGCGGCGACGGAGGCAGCTGGGGCTCCGCGGAGGCCGGTCCGCTGGCTCCTCCGCACAACCTCGAAGCCGAGCAGTCGGTGCTCGGCGCCGTGCTGCTGTCGGACACGGTGATGCCTTCGTTGATCATCGATGAGCGCCTCAACCCCGAGGACTTCTACCGCGAGGCGCACGGCCGCATCTACGCCGCCATGCTCGCCCTGCACTCCGTGGGCGAGCCGGTCGACGCGCTGACCCTCACCGAGCACCTCAAGCAGGCCGGAGAGCTCGAGGGCATCGGCGGACGGGCGACGATCGACGTGCTGTCGGGCTCGGTGCCGGCCATCAGCCACCTGCGCCAGTACGCCCGCATCGTGCGCGAGAACGCGATGCTCCGGCGGCTGTTGCACGCCACCTACGAGATCCAGCAGCGCGTGCACACCCACGAGGCGCCGCCCCGCGAGCTGATCGACCTCGCGGAGCGCAGCATCCTCGAAGTCGCCCACGACGACTCGCGCAAGGACTTCCGGCCGATCGACCAGCTGCTCGACGCCGAGCTCGACAAGCTCCACGAGCTCTCGCGCGACGGCAAGTCGATCACCGGTACCGCGTCGGGCTTCGAGGACCTCGACACCATCACCGGTGGCTTCCAGCCCGGCAATCTCATCATCCTCGCCGCGCGTCCGTCGATGGGAAAGAGCGCGCTGATGGCCAACTTCGCCGAGAACGCCGCCCTCGGCAACGGCAAGGCGGTCGCCTTGTTCTCACTCGAGATGTCGGAGTCCGAGCTCGCGCAGCGATTCATCGCCTCGCAGGCCTCGATCAAGGGCGACGACCTGCGCAAGGGCAAGGTCCCCGGCAGCCGTTGGCCGAAGATCCTCGAGGCCTCCAGCCGCCTGGCCGGCTCGCCGCTGTTCATCGACGACTCCTCGGATCTCTCCGTGCTCGATGTGCGCGCCAAGGCCCGGCGCCTGCACCAGCAGCACGCCGACGGCCTTGGCCTGATCCTCATCGACTACCTGCAGCTGATGCGCGCGGGCGGCAGCGGGACCGACAACCGCGTGGAGCAGATCGGACAGATCTCCCGCGGGCTCAAGACGCTCGCCCGCGAGCTCGAGGTCCCCGTCATCGCCCTGTCGCAGCTCAACCGCGGCGTCGAGCAGCGCCACGACAAGCGCCCGGTGCTGTCCGACCTGCGCGAGAGCGGCGCCATCGAGCAGGACGCCGACCTGGTCATGTTCATCTACCGCGACGAGTACTACGACGACGAGAGCGAGCGGGAGGGCATCGCCGACCTGATCATCTCCAAGCACCGCAACGGCGCCCTCGGAACGGTCGAGCTCACCTTCCAGAACGAGTACCCGCGGTTCATGTCCTACGTCGGAGAGGATCGCTATGGCGGCATGTGAGCCATCCCGGCGCCGGCGTGGTGACGCGGCATGAGCGCCTGCCCCGACGACCGCTGCGACGGCTCCGGCTTCCTCTACGACGAGGCGCGGCGGGTCGCGCGCCCGTGCAGCTGCCGTCCGTCGCGGCTGGCGCGCCGCAAGGCCGCCGCGGTGGCCGGCCGCATACCGCGCCGCTTCCGCGACACTTCGCTGGACCGCGAGCCGCTGGTCTCGATCGAGCGCGTCAACCCGCACGTCGTACGTGAGGTGCGCCGCTACGTCGATGCGATCGGCGAGCGGCTCGACGAGGGCCGCGGGATGTGGTTCCGCGGCGACGTGGGGACCGGCAAGACCAGCCTGGCGATGATCGTGTCGAAGGCCGCCATGGAGGCCAACCGGACCGTCGCGATCTACTCGCTGCCACGCCTGCTGGCGATGATGCGTGAGACCTACGACGACTCGGTCGAGATGTCACTCAACGGGCTCATCGACCGCCTCTGCGCGGTCGACCTGCTCCACATCGACGACGTCGGCGCCGAGCAGACCTCGCCGTGGGTGCTCGAGCAGCTCTACTCGATCGTCAACACCCGCTACGAGGACGGCCGCGCGATCGTGCTGACCACCAACCTCGAGGACGAGCCGCTGCGCGCGCAGATCGGCGACCGCACCGTCTCGCGCCTCTACGAGCTGTGCGGCGACCCGCTGCCGGTCTACGGCCCCGACCGGCGGCTCGATGCCCACATCCGGATGCCCGAGGTGACGGCTCCGGCCGAGCCGGCCGGGTGGGCGCCGGGCGGCATCGCGGACGCCGCCGGAGACGGCGGGGAGCGCGAGCCGGTGGTCTACGGCGTGGCGCCAGCGCGCCCGCAGCGCCCCGCCGCTTAGACTACGGCGCGATGCCGGGAATCGTGATCGTAGGTGCCCAATGGGGCGATGAGGGCAAGGGGAAGGTGACCGACCTGCTGGCCGAGCCGGCGGATCTGGTCATTCGCTTCCAGGGCGGCAACAACGCCGGCCACACCATCGTGCGCGAGGGCACCGAGTGGAAGCTCCACCTGATCCCTTCGGGAATCCTCCACTCGCGGACCCTGTGCGCGATCGGTAACGGCGTGGTGGTCGACCCGAAGGTGCTGACCGACGAGATCGACGCCCTGCGCGGGCAGGGGATCGACCTGTCGAACCTGCGGATATCCGCCAACGCCCACCTGATCATGCCGTACCACCTGCTGCTCGACCACGCCGGGGAGGCGCGGCTGGGCAAGCTCGAGATCGGCACCACGCGCCGCGGTATCGGCCCCGCCTACGAGGACAAGTCGGCGCGGCTCGGCATCCGCGTGCAGGACATGCTCGACGAGAAGATCCTCAAGAAGAAGATCGTCACGGCGATGGAGCCCAAGCGCACGCTGCTGCGCCCGTTCGCGAAGTCGCCCGAGCTCGACCTGCAGTCGATGACCGAGGCCTACCTGACCTACGGGCATCGCCTCGAGCAGTACATCACCGACACCGCCCGCCTGACCTGGGACACGCTCGACAACGGCGGCCACGTCGTCTTCGAGGGCGCCCAGGGCACTCTGCTCGACATCGATCACGGGACCTATCCCTTCGTGACGTCGTCGAACCCGATCGCCAGCGCGGCCTGCACCGGCTCGGGCGCCGGCCCCAAGGACATCGACGAGATCTGGGGCATCACCAAGGCCTACGCGACCCGCGTCGGCGCCGGGCCCTTCCCGACCGAGCTCGACGACGAGCTGGGCGACTCCATCCGCGAGTCCGGCGGCGAATACGGGACGACCACCGGCCGGGCTCGCCGGGTGGGCTGGCTCGATCTGGTCGCCCTGCGCTACGCGGCCCGCCTCAACACGCTGACCGCCCTGGCGGTGACCAAGCTCGACGTGCTTTCGGGTCTCGACACCCTCAGGGTCTGCGTCGCCTACCGCGGCTCGGATGAGGCGCGCTTCGACGACTACCCGTACCACCAGACCGTGCTGCACCAGGCGACCGGGATCTACGAGGAGCTGCCGGGCTGGCAGGAGGACCTCGGGGACTGCCGCGACGAGTCCGAGTTGCCGCAGGCCGCCATCGACTACCTGCAGTACATCTCCGACTACGTCAACGTGCCGGTCACGCTGATCGGCGTCGGACCGGGTCGCGAGCAGGTCATCTGGACCGCGGCCGGCAAGGCCACCGCTCCGGCGATGCGCGCCGCCCCCGGCTGATCGCGGGGCCTACACCGAGCTGAGCGGGGCGCCGCCCGGCGCGGCGGGCGACGCCGTCCCGCTGCGCGACGGCAGCACCCGCTTCTCGCCGCGCGCCAGGACGCGACGGGTGAGCTCGCCGCCGGCGAGCAGCGCCATCGCGGCGAGCGTCACCTGCACCGAGACCAGCCCGCGCTCGCTCCAATAGACATCCTCGAGCTCGATGAGCAGTGCCGCCTCGTCGAGCGTGAGGGCGGCGCCGGCGCCGAACGGGATCGCCAGCCACCGCTCGACGGCCTCGTCCGCGCTGATGATGCCGGCGGTGCCGGTGACGAGCGCGATGACGATCCCCGGGACGAGATGGTGGATGTGTCGCTCGCCCAGCTTCATGTGGCCGAGCGGCCCGATCGTGCCCAGGTGGCGGATCGCGTAGGTGGTGGCGCGGGCGGCCCCGAAGGTGGCCGAGAACGACATCAGCAGGTTCAGCAGCGTGTTCTCCCGCGCGCTGCCGCTGCGGTAGCCCTCCACCGCCACGGCAACCGTCTCCCGGGCGGCGATGCGGCTGCCCCCGAGGACGTTGCCGGGCACGGGCGGCGGTGCCTGTCCACGCCGCCAGACGTGTGCGTACTCGAAGGCGGTCGCCAGCACGGTGGCGCCGACGGCGAGGGCCCCGAGGCCGTGGGTAGGCCGCAGGTTCACCGCCAGTGCTCCAGTCGGTCCTGCGGGCCGACTTCGCGCACGTGCCGGGCGGGCACGCCCATCACCACCGACCCGGGCCGCACGTCGCGGGTCACCACCGCGCCAGCGGCGACGAACGCCTCCTCGCCGACCTCGACGCCGGGACACAGCGTGACGCTTCCGCCCACGCGCGACGCCCGTCGCAGGACGCACCCACGCAGCGCGTACTCCGGGCCATGGCGCGACATCGTGTCGTCGTTGGTCGTCTTGACGCCCGGGCCGACGAAGACGTCGTCCTCGATCTCGGCGAAAGCGGCGATGTAGACGTCAGTCTGGATCCGTACGCGCTTGCCGATCACCACGTTGGGGTCGATCGCGCTGTTGCGGCCGATCAGCGTGCGCTCGCCGATGTGCGCGCGCTCGCGGATGTAGGACTGGTCGCCGAGGATGGCGCCCGTCTCCACGCGGGTGCCGGCGAAGACCACCGCCTGGGCGCAGACGACGACGCCGGCCTCGAGCACCAGCGGCGGCAGCGGCTCACGCGAGGCGTTCGAGTGGCGCGCGAGCTTCGGCGGCTTGCCGAGGATCGCGCCGTCCTGGATCTCGCAGGCGTCGCCGACCACCGTGTTGTCGTGGATGACGACGTGGGCGCCGATGCGGACGTCCTCGCCGAGCGAGACCCCGTCCCCGAGGACCAGCCCGGGAGCGAGGTCAGAGAGCCGCACGCGGGCTCCGCGAGGAGGCGTCGAGGCTGTTCTGCAGCGCCTCGAGCACGCGCACCACGCGCAGGCCGGTGTGGCCATCCGAACGCGGCGTCGTGCCGTTGCGAACCGACTCGACGAAGTGCTCGCACTCGAGCCGCAGCGGCTCGCGGCTGGGGATGCGCGGGCTGTGGATGTCGCCCGATCGGGTGATGTACTCGCCGTAGGACGAGACGTCCTCGTCGAAGCCCTTGTCGTAGACGGTGACCTTGCGCTCCATGTCCATGTCGTCGAAGGTCGCCATGCGCTTGGAGCCCACCACCGTGAAGCGGCGCTCCTTGTGCGGGTCGAGCCACGACAGGTGCAGGTGGGCGGCGCGCCCCGACGGGAAGCGCAGGTAGCAGAAGACGACGTCCTCGATGCCGTCGCGCATGTAGGACTCGCCGCGCGCCTCGACCTCGGTGGGCTCCTCGTCGAGCAGGTGCAGCATCACCGAGATGTCGTGGGCGCCGAGCGACCACAGGGCGTTCTCGTCGGCGCGCAGCTTGCCGAGATTCAGGCGGTTGGAGTAGAGGTAGTGGATGTCGCCGAGCTCACCGGAGGTGGCGATCTCCTTGAGCGTGGCCACCGCGGGGTGGTACTCGAGCAGGTGGCCGACCATCAGCAGGCGCCCGGCGGCCTCGGCGGCCGCCACGGCCATCTCCGCGTCGGCGACCGACTGCGCGAGTGGCTTCTCGACGAAGCAGTGCTTGCCGGCCTCGAGGACGCGGGTGGCGAGCGCCGCGTGCGTGGGCACCGGCGTGGCCAGCACCACGGCGTCGAGCTCGGGATCGCTCAGCAGGTCTCCGAGGTCGGGAGTCACGCGCGTACCCGGGAAGCGCGGTGCGAGCTGGGCTCGCACCTCCTCCGACGCGTCACACAGCCAGGCCAGCTCGCAGCCGGGAATGGCGGCGAAGTTACGGGCGAGATTGGGGCCCCAATAGCCGAGGCCGGCGACACCGATGCGAACGCTCACCCGGCCATCCTAAGCAGCGCCTCGACCACGCGCACTCCGGCGCGCCCGTCGCCGTAGAGAGCGGGGTGCGCGACCGGCGCCGGGCGCTCGATCGCTGCCACCGCCGCCGGGAGGTCGAGGTCGACGAGGACGTTCCAGCCGGCGTCGACCGTCTCCACCCACTCGGTCGAGTCGCGTAACGTCACGCACGGCACGCCGGCCAGGTAGGCCTCCTTCTGGACGCCGCCGGAGTCGGTCAGCACCCGCCGGGCCTGACGCACCAGGGCGGTGAACTCGAGGTACCCGAGCGGCGGGGTGAGATGGAGGTGGGGGGCGGAGCAGAGCGCGTCGAGCCCTCCGGAGCTCTCGAGCCGGGCGCGCGTGCGCGGGTGCAGCGGGAGCACCACCGGCTCGGGCAGCGCCAGCAGCAGCTCGACGAGCGCCGCGAGGCGCGGGGGCTCGTCCACGTTGCCGGCACGGTGCGCGGTGACCAGCAGATATCCGCCGGCCGTCACCCCGTGGGTGGTGGGCACGTCGGTGCGCGATGCCGCGGCCGGCCCCACCATCGAGGCGACGTCCACCATCACGTCACCGCAGACCAGCACCTCCCCGTGGACCCGCTCGGCCCGCAGGTTCTCCGCGGCAGCGGGGGAGGGGCACAGCAGCAGGGAGGACGCGTGATCGGTGAGGACACGGTTGAGCTCCTCCGGCATCCGCATGTCGAAGGACCGCATCCCCGCCTCGACGTGGGCGACCGGGATCCGCGCCTGAGCGGCGGCGAGGGCGCCGGCCAATGTCGAGTTGGTGTCGCCGTAGACCAGGACGACGTCGGGCCGCTCGTCGGCCAGCAGCGCCTCCACGGCAACGAGCATGCGCGCCGTCTGGGCGGTGTTGGAGCCGCCACCGAGGTCGAGCCGGTGCTCGGGGCGGGGGAGGCCGAGCTCGTCGAAGAAGACCCGCGACAGCTCGTCGTCGTAGTGCTGGCCGGTGTGGACCAGGACCTCCTCGGCCTGCTCGCGCAGGGGACCCGACACCGCGGCCGCCTTGACGAACTGCGGCCGATTGCCGATCACCGTCAGGACGCGGATGACTGAGCTCCGGTAGCCGGCGACGTCATCGCCGCCGGCTCGCCCGGTGGCCGCCTCAGGAGGCGGCCGGTGCGGCGGCGCGGACCTCGCGGTCGATGCGCTCGAGCAGGGCGGAGTGCGCGGCCTGCGAGACCGGGCCCGGCGCGTTCGGCAGCTCGTGGTCGTCGATCGCCGAGATCGGCTGGACCTCGCGGGCGCTGGAGGCGATGAAGGCCTCCTCGGCACGGGCGAGATCCTCGCGGGTGCAGGAGCGCTCCTCGACACCGCTGCTCTCGATGATCAGCCGGCGGGTGATCGAGTCGAGGATGTTGTCGCTCAGCGGCGGCGTCAGCAGCTCGCCGTCGCTGACCCAGAAGAAGGTCCAGGTCGCGCCCTCGAGGACCTTGCCCTCGGGCGTCACGAAGAGCCCCTCGTCGAAGCCGCGCTCCTTGGCGAGGCGGCCGGCCAGCATGTTGGCCGCGTAGGACAGCGACTTGACGCCGTTGAGCAGCAGTGTCGGCATGTAGGTGATGGTCGCCACGCGCGCGGCGGCGGGTTGCGGCGGCAGCGGCTCGATGGTGAGGATGCGGCGACCGCCGCGGGTGAGGACCACGCGGATCTGGCCGTCGACCGGGCCGGCGGCCTTGAGCAGCGCCTCGGTCTCGGCCTCCAGCGCGTCGTAGTCGGCGGGCAGCCGGAGGTTCTCGGCGCTCAGGCGCAGCCGCACGATGTGCTCGTCGTGGGCGAAGGGCACGCCCTGGTAGAGGCGCGAGACCTCGAAGGCTCCGTCACCGCGCAGCAGCCCGTCGTCGGTAATAGGGATGAGGGCCTTCTCGGAAGGTCCGATTACGCCGTCAAGGCTTGCGAGATTCATCGCGTCCAGTCCTACCCGATCGTGTGCGCGCCGCAGTTTCCCGGCTCCGGATGGAGTCGGCCGTTTGCCATGCCCCCGGAAGGAATCGAACCTTCAACCTTCGGATTAAGAGTCCGCTGCTCTGCCAATTGAGCTACAGGGGCGCGAGTCGGGCAGTCTAGCCGGTGCCATGAGTCGCAGATGTCCCGCCCCGCGCGGCCTCCGCGGGGCTCCGCTCGGCGCAGCGTGACCGGCGGAGATCAGCCGCCGGTCGGGGGCGCCGCGGCCTGAGCCGCCTGCGCGCGGGCCTGCTCCAGCTGCTGGCGCAGCGTGCCGCGCTGCTCGCGATCGGTCAGCTCCAGGGCACGGTCGCGCGCCAGGTCACCGCGACGGGTCTGCCCCGCTGCGTAGGCGTAGACCGCCAGCTGAGCGAAGACGCCGGCCCGGGGACGCGCCTCGGTGATGACCTCCTGCGCTCCCGCCGCCTTGGCCGGCTCGCCGAGCTGGATGTAGGCCTGCGCGATGACCGCGGCCAGGCGATCGTCGGGCTCGTCGGCGACTTCGACGTGCTTCTCCCAGGCGGCGGTCGCCTGTCGCAGCTTCGTACGACCGTCGGCGGTGAACGTCCCTGTCTCGGCGTTGACGTTATCGCCCACGCTGGCCAGCTGGAAGCGCGCTCGCGCGAGCTCGCCCCATGCGGCGGCGTCCTCGGGATCGGCCCGCGTGGCGGCCAGGGCGCGCTCCTCGCGCTCCTCGAAGCGGTCGCTGCCGTCGTCCCCACCGCCGTTGGTCCCGGTGATCGCGTCGACGACTCCGCCCGACACCTCACCGCCGATGCCGAACAGCACGAGACCGCCGCCCATCAGGAGCGCGAGGGTGACGTAGACGGTCTTGACGATCCGGCGGCGTCCGGGACTGCGAAGGTCGAACAGCATGAGCTAGGTGGAGCCCTTGTCGTCGGAGTGGCTGAGCGTGGGCTCGGATTCGTCGGCCGTCATTTCGTCGAGGTCGCGCTGGGCCTCCTCGGCTTCCACGCGCTGGCGCTCGCGTGCCGCGCGACGGTCGAGCAGCGCCGCGAAGAGGATAGAGCCCTCGTAGAGCAGCGCCAGCGGCGCCATGGAGACGACCATGGTGATCGGATCGGTGCCGGGCAGCAGCATCGCCATCACCGCGATGACCAGCAGCGCATAGCGCCGGTTGCGGCGCAGCTGCTCGACGGTGACGATGCCCATCCGCGTCGCGCCGAGGATCGCGACGGGAATCTGGAACAGCAGACCCATGACGATCAGCAACAGGATCGAGAAGCGGTAGTAGTCGCGCGCCTGCAGCAGGATGTCGAACTGGTCGTCGTTGAAGTTCTGGAGGAAGTCGATCGCCCGCGGCAGGACGATCAGGTAGGCGAAGACGACGCCGGCCATGAACAGGAACGGCACTGCCAGCATCAGCGGCAGGGCGACCTGTCGCTCGCGGGGCGAGAAGGCCGGCAACAAGAAGGCGTAGAGCTGCCAGAGCAGGATCGGCAGCGAGAGCAGCAGCGCGGCGTAGGCGGACACCTTGATGGTCACCGCGAACGGCTCGCCGACCCCGAGCGTGACCGGGCGCCGGGTCACGCTGCTCGGTGTGGCCGCTGCCGTGTCGCGCATGGTCACCGCGGCCGCCTGCAGAAGTCGCCGCAGCTCGGGGTCGTTCTCCTCCAGCGCCTGGCGACGGGTGAGGGCGGCGAGCTGGAGCCAGGCCTTGCGCTGCTGGGTCTGGTAGCGGGCGGTCTGTTCGAGCGGGTCGCTGCCGTCCGCCGAGACCCGCTGGAGGGCCTGCTCCGAGGGCCGCTCCATCACGTCGAGGATCGCGCCGTTCTGCCACAGGCAGAGGCCGAAGAAGATCGTGAAGACGATCACGCTGAAGATCAGCCGCTTGCGCAGCTCGTCGAGGTGATCGACGAGGCTCAGCCGGTCATCGTGGGCGATCGGCCGGAGTCTGGTGGCCATCGGGTGGTCGCCTAGGAGGGGCGGCGCTCGGGGACGACTTCGCCGTCGACCGTCTCGCCGGGCATGGACGAGGTCAGGGCCGAGCGCGAATCCGGAGTAGTCGCGTCACGGTCTCCGGATGTCTCGTCGGACCCCCGGATGGACCTGCGGAACTCGCGGAAGCCTCCGCCGAGCTGCCGGCCCAGCGACGGGAGTCGCTTGGGCCCGAGAATCAGGAGCACGATGACCAGGACCACGAGCAGCTCGGTGGCGCCGGGCGTGCTCATGCGGCGACCCGCGTATGGGTGGTGGGGGCCATGGCCGGTCCAAGCGTACCGCGGACCGCCTGCGGACCCCTCGGGTCAAGTTCTCGGTGGGGGTGGTCGATCAACGGAGCATCGGAACCAACCGACCTCCCCGAAAGCCATGAGCCTTCCTGATCCCAGCCACCACATCCGCCGCGTAGTCCTTCCCTCCGGCCGCTCCATCGAGGTCGTCTACTTCGACGCCGTCGGAGAGACGCCCGCCGCCCCCGACATCGCGTTCGAGAGCACCACCCAGGATCTTCACGTCTGCCCAGAGTGCAGCAAGGACCAGGTGTACCCGGTGGACTGGGACGAGGTCTCCTCGACGCACTGGGAGGTGTCGCTGCGCTGCCCCGGATGCGAGTGGACCTACGTCGGCGTCTACGACCAGATCACGGTCGACCATTTCGACGACGAGCTCGACCGTGGCACCGAGGCGCTCGTGCGCGATCTCAAGCGCCTGACGCGGGCCAACATGGAAGAGGAGACCGAGCTCTTCGCCTCGGCGCTCGCCGCCGACGCCATCTGGCCGATGGACTTCTGAGGCGAAGCCGCGAAGTCAGCTGTAGCGGTCGACGACGCCGTCGGCCACCAGCTCGAGGGCCGCATGCTGCTGGAGCGTGAGCTCCGGCAGCCCATGCTTGGCGTCGGCGACCATGTCGAGCGCCTCGTCGCGCGCCACCTCGAGCGCACCCGAGGCGGCGATCGCGTCGCAGACCCGCTCCGCATCGCTCCCGGAGGTCACCGTACGCACGTCGAGCGCCGCGAGCGCCGGGTCGCGCTCGCGCGCGATGATCAGCGGCAGCGTGACCGTGCCGTCGAGCAGATCCGTGCCCCGGTGCTTGCCCGTCTGCTCGGGCGGACCGGAGATGTCGAGCACGTCGTCGAGCAGCTGGAAAGCCAGGCCGATCCGCCGGCCGAAGTCGCCGAGCGGCTGCTCCGGGGTTCCGGCGAGTTGCGCGCCGAGCCGGCAGGCGGCTTCGAACAGGCGGGCGGTCTTGAGATCGCAGCGGCGCATGTAGCGCTCGCGGGTGGTGGAGGCGTCCCAGGCGTCGGCGCGCTGCAGCAGCTCGCCGTGCGCCAGCGCGTTGGAGGCGTCGGAGAGGACGCGAACCTGATCGGCGCGGCGGTTGAGCGCCAGCTCGGCGAAGGCCCGCGAGAACAGGAGATCGCCGGTGGCGGTGGCCATCGCCGGCCCGGCGGTGGCCATGACGGTGGGTCGTCCGCGCCGCAGCGCCGCGCGATCGAGGACGTCGTCGTGGACCAGCGTGGCCGAGTGGACGAGCTCGACCGCCACGCCGGCGCGCAGCAGGGCGACCGGATCGCCGGCCGCCGGACCGGCGGCCAGGAAGACGAGGAGCGGTCGCAGTCGCTTGCCGCCCGCGGCGATGGTCGCGGCGGCGTGGGCGCCGAGGACGTCTCCGTGGTCGTGGGCGAGCTCGGCGAGGCGAAGCTCGAGCGCGTCCATCAGACCCGGCACGTGGGCGCCACCCGCTTCGACCAGCGCGGCGACCGCTTCGGCGCTGCTCATGAGCCGGCGGGGCCGGATTCGGGGCGAGTCCCCGAGTGCAGCGCGATGATGCCCCCGGCGGTCAGCAACCAGCTCACGTCGGCCAGGCCGGCGGCTGCCAGCCTGGCCGCGAGCGACTCGGGACCGGGAAAGCGCTTGACCGAGCTCGGCAGATAGGTGTAGGCGTCCGGATCGCCGGTCAGCCGCCCCAGGGCCGGGACCAGACGGTTGAACCAGATCGAGAAGAAGGTCGACAGCGGCGGCCGCGTGGGGGTGGTGATCTCGAGGACGACCACGCGGCCGCCGGGGCGGACCACGCGTGCCATCTCCGCCAGTCCCCGATCGAGGTCGGAGAAGTTGCGGGCGCCGAAGCCGACGGTGGCGGCGTCGAAGCTCGCGTCCGGATAGGGCAGCTCCAGCGCGTTGGCCCACTCCCAAGTCAGCTGCGGAGCCTTGGCCCGCGCCTGCTCGAGCATCGAATCGGAGAAGTCGCAGCCGATCACCGTGCCGCCGGGACCGACGCGGTGAGCGAGCTCGACCGCCAGGTCGCCGGTGCCGGTGGCGACGTCGAGCGCCCGGTCACCGGGGCCGAGTCGCGCCAGTTCGACGGCGCGGCGACGCCAGGAGTGGTGGAGACCGGCCGTCATGACGGAGTTCATGACGTCGTAGAAGCGCGAGATGCGGTCGAACATCGCCCGCACCTGGCCTTCCTCCATTGTGCCGGCGCGGGCGCCGGGACTGGGTCCCGGCCGCCCGGCCGGACCAGGCAGAGACACGGCTACTCGGGCGCTGGGCCCTGGGGCTCGCCGCGCAGCTGGGCCAGGAAGTCGACCAGCTCCTGCTTGCGCTCCGTGTCCATGTCGGCGTAGGACGGCATGGGCGCCGTCGGGTTCTCGAGCGTGCGCAGAATGGCCGCCTTGGGCAGCTTGTTGGCGATATCGGTCAACTCCGGCCCGGGCCCGCCGTTGCCGTTGTGGCCGATCTTGTGACAGGCCAGGCACCCGGACTGCGCGGCCACCAGCTTGCCGGGCTCGTACTGGGCGGCGACCTGGATGTCGATCTCGTTCGGAGAGCCGGCGGCAGCGCCCTCATAGGTGAGGTAGCCCATCGTGAGGATGGTGAGGATCCCGGCGATGGTGGCGATCGGGCGGCGCTCCGGCCGACGCTCGGCACTACGGTCGTAGAACGGCAGCAGGATCAGCAGGATGATGGCGAGGGTCGGCACGCCGATGGCGGCGACCGGGGTCAGCATCGCCGGCTTGATGATCCGCAGCACCTCGAAGAGGAAGAAGAAGTACCACTCCGGCCGCGGCACGTAGGTGGTCGTCGTCGGATCCGCCTTGGGGCCGAGTTCGGCACCGAGGAAGAGCGACATGAGGACGATGACCACCATGACCACGACGGCCATGAGCGAGTCCTTCGCCACCGCGTAGGGGAAGAACGGCTTCCCCTTGCTCTTGAGGATCGAGTACTCGCGGAGGTACTGCTCCTTCTCGCGCTGGTTCATACCCGCTCCTCCCTGAGCTCCGGGGCGACGTCGGCCTTGAGCCACGGCGGGGCCGTGGTGCCGAGCCGGGCGACCATGTACAGGTGCGCTCCGATCAGGGCGATGAGGCCGCCGGGGATCAGCAGCATGTGGATGGCGTAGAAGCGCGACAGCGTGGTGGCGCCGAACTCAGCTCCTCCGCGCAGGAAGTCGTTGAGGAACGGTCCCATCAGCGGCGCGGTGCCGTTGATGTTGACGCCCACGATCGTCGCCCAGTAGGACCGCTGGTCGAACGGCAGCAGGTAGCCGGTGAAGGACATCGCCATCGTCAGGATGAGCAGGACGACGCCGATGATCCAGTTGAGCTCACGCGGATACTTGTAGGCCCCGAAGAAGAACACCCGCGCCATGTGCAGGAAGATCAGGATCACCATCACCGACGAGCCCCAGCGGTGCATGCCGCGCACGAACTCGCCGAGGAAGACCTCATTGGTGAGATAGCGCACCGACTCGTAGGCGTTGATCGCCGAGGGGTCGTAGTACATGGCCAGGAACGCGCCCGTGACAGCCTGGGACATGAACGCGAAGAGGGTCGCCGATCCCAGCGTGTAGAACCAGTTGGTTCCCTTGGGGATCTTGCGGAACATCAGCCAGCGCATGCCGCCGGACAGGGAGGTGCGCTCGTCGATCCAGTCGACGGCCGCGATGCCGCTCTCCTGTGCGCGGCCGATGCGGCCGGCGCGCTCCGGTTGCCCCGGACGCGGGGCGGGCGACTTCACGGCACCGGCCTGCGTCGATGCGGGGAGCTTCAGCTTGCCCATGGATCAGTCCCCCAGCTTGGGAGTCGAGAAACGGCCCGGATAGAGGTACTCGCCGACGCCCTCGATCGGCTGTCCCGGATCGCGATAGGACGGGAAGCGCTCGAACTCGCCGTTGACCGAGTAGCGCGGACCTACCTCGACCTGGCCGTTGCGGACGCGGGTGTAGAAGCGGTCGAGCGGACGGACGGGCGGGCCGCCGGACACCTTCCCGCGGAAGTCGTACACGCCGCCGTGGCAGGGGCAGATGAAGCGCTTGGAGGCGTCGACGTAGCGGACCGGGCAGCCGAGGTGCATGCAGCGGTTGGACACCGCGACGAACTCGTTGTCGATCGCCGGGTCGGCGGGACCGTCGAACTCCTCGTTGCGGGCGCGCATATAGACCGTCGTCTTGCCGATCTCGCCGATCCCGAACACCGTGGTGATGACCTTCGGCACATAGGTGTCGTTCGGGAACTCGTCCGGCTCGCCGACCGGAGACCAATGGGCCGGGGGCCGGTCGAAGACCGCCGAACCAGCCGCGAAGCCGAGCGCCGGCAGCGTGAACGCGGCCACGGCGAGTCCACCGGCGCCGTGCGCCGTCAGCGTCATGAAGCGACGGCGGGACACGGTCTCGCCGTCGAAGGCGCCGGCGAACTTCTGGTCCTCGGTGTACTTGGACTTCTTCGGGTCTTGACTCTCAGGCACGCGATTTTCTCCGGGGCTAAGTACGGAAACCATATCGGGCCGCGCACTCCAACCGCACCCTTGGTCGAGCTTGCACGCGCCGCGTAGTGCTGCACCCGGCGGCCAACCACTCGGCAGGCTCTGCGCGCGGTCCTTCGAGCGTCTTGGGGCTCACTGGGCCGAGCCCCGTGGGTCCGGGTCCTCGCCGGCGCGGGCGCGCCCGACGCCGTGCCCGACGGCGTCGGCTCCGCGCTCCCAGATCGCCGCCGCGTCGGCGCCGCGGCCCTCGGCGTGGGCCTGCGCGCAGTCGGAGATGACGTCGGCGAGCACGGCGACGGCGTCGAGGTCGCCCAGCTCGGCCAGGCGCGACAGGCCGAGCGCGTAGAGGCGGTCTCCGGCCAGCAGGGCGAGCTCCGGGTCGGCCGGGCGCACGATGCGTCCGCTGCCGTAGTGCTGGAGGTACCCCTCGAAGATGGTCTCGACGAGCTGGGCGTAGTCCTCCTCATGCCCCGCAGCGCGGGCTCCGGCGGCGACGCGCCGCCCGAGGGCGCCATCGGCGTCGGTCGCCGCCGGCGTCACCACCGCGTCGCCCAGCAGCCCGCCCTCGCGGCGCAGGAGCGCGGCGAGGGCCTCGAGCGCGGGCACGCTCAGAAGACCTCGGCGAAGGCGACCGTCGCCGCCTCGACCGTCCGCTCGACGTGCTCCGGGGTGTGAGCGAGGGACGGAAACCAGGCTTCGAACTGCGACGGCGGCGGGTACACGCCGCGCGCCAGCAGCTCGCGGCACCACGCGGCATGGCGGACGAGGTCCGACGAGGCCGCGCCGGCGTAGTCGTGGACCGGCTCCTCGTTGAAGAACACGGTGAGCAGACCGCAGGTGCTCACCACCTGGACGGGCCGGTTGCCGGCCGCTTCGCGCAGCCCCTCGGCGAGGGCGACGGTGGTCGACGCGAGGCGCGCGTAGGCGGCGTCGTCGAGCAGCTCGAGCGCGGCGCGTCCCGCGGCGACTGCCAGCGGGTTGCCGCTGAGGGTGCCGGCCTGGTACACCGGCCCGGCGGGCGCGATGTTGCGCATGAGGTCGACCGAGCCGCCGTAGGCGGCGGCCGGCAGCCCGCCGCCGATCACCTTTCCCATCACGGTGAGGTCGGGGAGGACGCCGATGAGCTCCTGGGCGCCACCCGGGCCGATCCGGAAGCCGGAGATGACCTCGTCGAAGACCAGCAGGGCGCCGGTGGCGGTCGCCCGCTCGCGCAGCAGCTCGAGGAAGCCCGGCTGCGGGGGCACGAGGCCCATGTTGGCCGGATACGGCTCGGCGAGCACGGCGGCGAACTCGTGCCGCTCGAAGGCGGCGCGGACCTCCTGCTCGTCGTTCCAGGCGACCACGACGGTGTTGGCGGCCGCCGCGGCCGGGACGCCGGGAGACGACGGGATGCCCTGCGTGGCCAGGCCCGAGCCGGCGTCGGCGAGCAGGCCGTCGACGTGGCCGTGGTACGCGCCGGAAAACTTCAGGAGCTTATCCCGCCCGGTGGCCGCCCGCGCCAGACGGACGGCGGTCATCGCCGCCTCGGTGCCCGAGGAGGTCATCCGCAGCATGTCGACGGCCGGCATCCGCTGGCACACGATCTCGGCCAGCTCGACCTCGCCGGCCGTCGCGGCGCCGAAGGTGGTCCCCTTTGTGGCGGCGGCGGCGATGGCCTCCAGCACCACCGGGTGCGCGTGGCCGTGGATGAGCGGCCCCCACGAGCAGACGTAGTCGACGTAGGTGTTGCCGTCGACGTCGGTCAGCTCGGCGCCCTCGCCGCGGTCGACGAAGATCGGGTCGCGGCCGATCGAGCGCATCGCGCGGACGGGGGAGTTGACTCCGCCGGGCAGGACGTGGAGCGCCCGCGCGTAGAGCTCGGCCGAGCGCGTGTCGGTCAGCGAGGTCGTCACCTAGGAGTTCTCCTGCTCCCAGCGGCGGAAGTCGTCGATGAAGTAGAGCATCCGCGTCTTCTTGAACTCCGTCGAGGAGTACAGCGTCGCCCGCTCGGTCACGCCGGTCTTCTCGGCGATCGAGTCGAGGATGGCGTCGCACTCCTCCTTGGAGCGGCCGTGGGCCATGGTGAAGACCGAGTAGGGCCAGTCCTTGTAGGTCGGGCGCTCGTAGCAGTGCGAGATCCCGCGGAAGGAGGCCATCTGGATCCCGGTCTCCAGGATGCGGTCGCTGGGAACGCCCCAGACGCCCATGCCGTTGGCCGAGAAGCCGGCGCGGCGATGGAAGAGGATGGCGGCGACGCGTCGCAGTCCGCCGCGCTCGCGCAGCGACTCGAGCCGCTCGAAGACCACGTCCTGCTCGACGCCGAGGCGCTCGGCGGCGGGGGCGAAGGGCTCGGCGATGACCGGCATCTTGCCCTGGGTGGCGCGGATGGTGGCGATGTCGGTCTCCGACAGCTCGATCGGATCGAGCTCCTTGGGCGGAACCGCGGCGCCGGCCGCCGCGAGGGAGTCCGTGCCCTTCTCCATCTCGAGGTCCATACGGATCTTGAACAGCTTCAGGGTCGGCAGCTGGCGGATCGACTCCGCGCCCGTGCGCTCCTGGATGACGTCGAGGGTGCCCTGCATGCCCAGCGGCGAGTCGGGCTCGACGCCGATCGTGAACCACAGGTTGAAGTCGTGGTTGCGCAGGTAGTTGTGGGTGACGCCGGGATGCGAGTTGATGAAGTCGGCGGCGCGGTGCGGGTACTCCGGATCGACCTTGGCGGCGACCAGCATGGACTTGTAGCCCAGCGCGCGGGTGTCGAAGATCGGCGTGATCTCGCGGATGATGCGCTCGTCGACCAGCCGGCCGACCCGCTGCAGCGTCTCGGTCTCGGTGATCTCGGCCAGGCGCGCGATCTCGGCGAACGGACGACGGGCGATCGGGAAGCGGCCCTGCATCAGGTTGAGCAGCTTGCGATCGAGCTCGTCGAGCGGAACGGCGGCGCCGTCCTTGCGCGACCGGACCTTCGGTTGGGCTACTGATCGAGCCATCTGGCGACGTCCTTGGCGTGGTAGGTGATGACGATGTCGGCGCCCGCGCGGCGGATGCCGGTCAGCGCCTCGAGGACGGCGGCCCGCTCGTCGAGCAGACCTCGCTCGGCGGCGGCCTTGATCATGGCGTATTCGCCCGAGACGTTGTACGCGGCCACCGGGAGCCCGGTGGCCTCCTTGACGCGGCGGATGACGTCGAGATAGGCGAGCGCCGGCTTGACCATCACCATGTCGGCGCCCTCGTCGGCGTCGAGCACCGCTTCGCGCACCGCTTCGGCGCCGTTGGCGGGATCCATCTGGTAGCCGCGGCGGTCGCCGAACGCGGGTGCCGAGTCCGCCGCCTCGCGGAACGGCCCGTAGAACGCCGAAGCGAACTTCGCGCTGTAGGCGATGATCGGCGTGTCCTCGAGGCCCTCCTCGTCGAGCGCCCGGCGCAGGGCCCCGACACGCCCGTCCATCATGTCGCTGGGAGCGACGGCATCGGCTCCCGCTCTCGCCTGGGACACCGCGGTGCGGGCCAGCAGCTCCAGCGTCGCGTCGTTGTCCACCGCCGTCCCGCTCAGCACGCCGCAGTGGCCGTGGGTCGTGTACTCGCAGAGGCAGAGGTCGCAGAACACGAGCAGGTCCGGGCACGCCGACTTGATGGCGCGGGTGGCGAGCTGCACGATCCCCTCGTCGTCCCAGGCGCCCGAGCCCTCCTCGTCCTTGGCGGCGGGCAGGCCGAACAGCAGGACGGCCGGAATGCCGAGGGCCTGCACCGAGCGCGCCTCATCGACGGCCGCGTCGATGCCGAGGTGGTCCACTCCCGGCATCGACGGGATCGGCGTGCGGCCGGTCGTCGAGGCCGAGATGAAGAGGGGATAGACGAGCTGGGAGACCGACAGCTCCGTCTCCCGGACCATGGAGCGCAGGGACTCCGTGCGCCGGAGTCGTCGCATGCGGGTGGCGGGAAAACCCATTGCCGCCAGCTTAGAGGCGCGTGCCCGGCCGGCGGCCCGGGAGCCGCGGCCCGGCGCGCCGCCGATGGACACTGGGCGCGCGGAGCGCGGCCCGCCCCACCGCTACGGTGGGCGACCATGCCGGCCATTCTCTTCGTGGGCGATGTAGTGGCGGCCGCGGGCCGGCGGACCCTGCGCGGGCTGCTGCCGGCGCTGCGCGAGGAGCTCCGAGTGGACTTCGTGGTGGTCAACGGGGAGAACGCGGCCGGAGGCATCGGCATCACGCCCCAGACCGCCGACGAGCTGCTTTCGATCGGCGCTGACGCCATCACCCTCGGCAACCACACCTACCGCCATCGCGAGGTGTGGTCCTACCTCGACTCCGAGCCGCGCATCGTGCGCCCCGCGAACTTCCTGGCGGCGCAGCCCGGCCGCGGCACCTGCGTCGTCGAGCGCGACGGGATCAAGCTCGGGATCGTCAACCTGATCGGCAACCTCTTCATGGGCTCGGCCGCTCCCGCCTTCGCGGCGCTCGACGACGCGCTGGCCAAGGTCGCCCACGCCGACCACGTGCTGGTCGACATGCATGCGGAGGCGACCAGCGAGAAGGTGGCGCTGGGCTGGCATCTCGACGGCAAGGTGACCGCGGTGGTCGGCACCCACACCCACGTGCCGACCGCCGACGCCCGCGTCCTGCCGGGCGGCACCGCCTACGTGACCGACGTCGGCATGACCGGCGCCCGCGGTGGGGTCATCGGCGTCAAGCGCGAGCAGTCGATCGCCGTCATGCGCACCCACATGCCGATGCGTTACGAGCCCTCCGAAGTCGATCCGTGGCTCAACGCCGTCCTGATCCGGGCTGACTCGCCGCGGCGCGCGGACTCGATCGAGTCGGTGCTGCGCCCGGCGGCCTGACTCGCCGGCTCAGGCGCCGGCGGCCGGCCCGTCGGAGACGGCGCGCTCCGGCGGCTCGGCGTACGGCGCCAGCAGCGCCAGCCACAGCGGCGGCAGCAACCACACCACGTACGTATAGAACCAATGCCCGAGCGCGAGTTGGACGGCGATCAGCACCGCGGCGGCCAGGGCGCAGACGACGACTCCGTCGCGCCGGCGGGGCAGCACGGCGGCGCCGGTGGCGAGTCCGATTGCGGCCAGCGTCGCTGCCAGCCGGCCGCCCGGCAGGTCGTAGAGGCCCCACGGCGAGAACGGCGAAGCCCGCTCGGCCTGGAAGCCGAGGGTGCGCTCCAGCAGGCGACCGGATCCGTCGAGGAGCAACACCGGGGACAGCAGGAGGGCCGCGGCCGACGCGAAGGCGAGGGCGGTCAGCGCGGTGCGCCATCCGGCACGCCGAGACGGTTCCACGCGGCCGAAGTCTCCGGGGCTCAGGCCGCCCGGATGGGTCGCGACCAGGGGGCCGAGCGCGAGCGGCGCGAACTTGGCGAGGCCCGCGAGCGCAACCGCGCCACCGCCACGGATCGGGCCGGGCAGCGCGAGCAGCACGACGCCGACCAGTGCGGCCGTGAGCGAGTCGTTGGTGTTGGTGTCGAGCGTCAGCAGGGTGAAGGGGAAGGCGCACCACAGATAGGCCAGCAGCATTCCGAGGCGAGGCCCGCGCATCACGCTCCCGAGCCTCCACAGCACCGCGATGGCGGCGAGGTCGAAGGACGCCGCCGCGGCATGAGCGGACGGCAGGCCGTCGAGCGTCCCCCGCCAGGGCAGGAGCAGCTCCCACGGCACGTAGGCGTAGTAGGTCACCGGGCCGTAGGTGTCGCCGCGAGCGTTGTCGAGCGGGAACGTCCCGTAGAGCCCGTCGCCGGCGAGCAGGCGGTCGGCCCCGATCACGCCCGCGTAGCCGACGTCGATGACGGTCGATGCGGTCACGTTGAGGGCCAGGCGGGCGATGACGAGGAGGACCACGCCGACTCCCAGCGCCCGCGTCGACAGGGTGAGGGCGAGCGGCGCCGCATGCACGGGAGTGCGGCCGCCGGCGCGTCGCCATGCGAGCGCGAGCATCCTCGCCAGCAGGTATGCCAGCGGCGGCACGGCGAGCGGCACTGACGCCTCCACCCTGCCGGAGGTGAACAGCGCGTAGGACACGGAGAGTCCGAGCAGGGCGGCGAGGTCGAGGTGCAGCAGGCGCAGCGGGCGGCGCAGGAACGGCAGCACGAACAGGGCGCTCAAGCCGAGCCAGATCCACGGCGAGCTGGCGCTGCGCCCGAAGGCGCCGGGATAGCCGCGGGCCATCGCCCAGTCGACGCGGAACCCGGTCCAGGCCTCGACAATCGTGGCGTCGGCGTCGCGCAGCAGGACGACCGCGATCTCCCGCCTTGGCCGCCCGGTCGCCTCCGGCTCGTCGTAGTACGACACCTGCCAGTGGCGCCGAGCCTTGAGATAGGCGCGCGGGACGGCACCGGGATGCCGACCGACGGCCCCGCGGACGTCGGCCGAAGTGGCGGCGACCGCGATCGCCTGCTCCGCGCTCAGGCGCCATCCCGGGGGAGGGGAGTCCTCGGTGGCCGGCGTCCTCTGCTCTCCGCCGCCCGCGATCACGCGGGGCGCGGCGGCGACGCTCGGGCTGACGCCCGACACCAGGATCGCCACCAGCGCGAGGACCGCGGCGACCGCCGCTCGGCGCAGTTCGCTCAGCCTCGCTGGGAGGCGAAGTGCTCGCGGGCCATGACGGCGATGTCGGTCAGCGTCCACTGGGCGCGGGCCGAGGCCTCCGCCGGGCCGGTGCCGCACCACAACAGGCTGGCGTTCGAGTCGACGGCATGCAGCGAGCCGTGCGAGCCGCCACCGACGTGGTGGCCGCCACCCCAGTCGAGGAACTCGTAGCCGGGCTCGGCGGAGGCGAACACGTCGCCCGCGGTGCGGCAGCGCAGCCCCGCCCAGATGCGGGCGAAGGCGTCGGGATAGTCGTCGGACTGCACCGTGTCCCCGTCGCGGTCGAGGCGCAGGACGTCCTGATCGCCCTCGATCCGCCAGGCCCTTCCGCGCAGGTCACGCGCACGGCCTCCCGGTCCGAAGCGCAGCTCGGCGTCCCCGCGTCGCACGGATATCTCCCCGTCGGGATGGTCGGTGCGCCGCATGGTCAGCTCGACGCCGTCGAGATCGGCGAGGGCGCGTTCGACGCGCCGGACGAGTCGCGTCTCGCCGCGCTTGAGCGCGTAGACCTGCGCTGCCCGCGAGTTCGGGCAGACGGCCAGCTCGGCGGGAGTGGCGGGAGAGCGGCGGTTGGGCGTCGGCTGCTGGACGCTCCAGTCCTCGAAGGCCTCGAACAGGTCGATCGTCGCCTTGACCTCGGACTGCGAGTGATCGGAGCAGACGATCACCGCGTGGGTCTCCAGGAAGGCGTCGACGCCGCCGCCGGCGTCCATGACGCGGGCCATCGCCGAATCGGCGACGGCCAGCGACTCGACCTGCGCGTCGGGTCCGCGACGGTGCGAGTGCGAGTCGTTGTCGGGCAGCGACAGCAGCAGGAAGTCGAACAGGTCCTGCTGCACGAGGTGCTCGCCCACGCAGCCGGAGTGCTGGTCGCGGTTGCCGCGCAGCCCCAGCTGGGACCGGCAGGCGGTCGGCCGGGTCGCGAACAGGTCCGCGTAGAACAGCTCGCGGGGGCCTTTGACCGGATGCCGGAAGACCGCCGAGGCGATGCGCGCCAGCGCGTTGTCGTCGGCCGGCTGCTGCTCGTGGCGGCCCCGGTAGATCAGGAAGGTGGTGGCGGCCGTGCGCAGGTCGGCGTCGTCGAAGGTCTCGAACAGCGTCTCGACCCGGGCGGCGAGGTGCTCGCCGTTCATGTTGTAGATCGTGTCGGTCAGCGATCGCTTGAAGCCGAACGCCTGCGAGGCGCGGAAGCTCGTCCCGTACTCGACGTATCGGCCCTGCTCGCGGTGGTACCACGTCATGCCGGGGATGTTGTGGCGGTCCTGCCAGGACCCGGTGGCGATGGTCGCGGCGCAGATCGGCGTCACCGAGGGGAACGCCGACGCGCAGTCGTCGACGTGGATCCCTCGTTCGAGGAGGGCGCCGAACGCCGGCGCGCGGCCCTCCGCGACGGCTCGGTGCAGCATCGCCGGCTTCATCGCGTCGACCACCACCAGCACGAGTTTGCGCGGGGCCTGGCGCCGTGCGTCAGCCACGCTTCAGCGCAGTATCCGCAGTCCGGCGTACTTGCGATCGTCGCGCCGGCGCGTACCGCGAAGCATCCAGGCCAGCACCGCGATGATGAGCACGGCGACCGGAGGCGCCAGCACCGAGGCGCCGGCGGCGGCCAGGGCGGCTCCCTCGCCGTAGATCGGCAGCGTCGAGGCGGCGTCGGCGTCGAGTCGCCGCCGTGCGCGCGCGAACAAATTTCGGGCAGCGAAGAAGCCGAGCGCCGCACAGGCGGCTCCAAGTAGGATTCCCGGGACGATCGGATGGCCACGGTCGGCGAGGGAGCCGGCGCCCTGCAGGGCGCCGATGGCGACCGAGAGGATCAGCAGCGCGATCCACACGGGCCGGGACTCGCCGGCCTGCCCGCGCCGGGAGGAGAGATCGAGGACCACGACCAGCACCACCGCTGCCAGCAGGAATGGCCAGGACTCGAGGAAGGCGAAGTCCGTGCCGCCGAAGTCGAGCCCCAGATTGGCGGCCGCCAGCGCGCCGACCAGCAGCACCGGCAGCGACGGGCGGATCCCGACGGCGGCCGCTATGCCGGCGCCCTGCAGGAGGTCGAGGAGGAAGTCCATGGGGTGACGCCGCGCCCGGCTCGCTAGCGTTGAGGGCGGCCGCATGAAGATAGAGGACGAACACACAGGCTCGGGGCGCATCGACGGTCCCGCGCGCCCGCAGCCGACGGCGGCGCACGAGCTCGAGCGCTACAGCGGCCTCTTCGCTCGGCGCACCCAGATGATGCGCAGCTCCGCCATGCGTGACCTGATGGCGGTGACCGCGCGCCCGGAGGTGATCTCCCTCGCGGGCGGCCTGCCCGACACCAGCACCTTTCCGGCCGAGTCGCTGGCGTCGATCCTGCGCGATGTCGCCATCCGCGACTCCACACGCGCCCTCCAGTACGGCCCCACGGAGGGTCACCTGGAGGCGCGCGAGTGCGTGGTCGAGGTGATGGCCGCCGAGGGGATGAGCGTCGAGGCCGACGAGGTGCTGATCACCACCGGTGGGCAGCAGGTCATCGACCTGGTCTGCAAGACGCTCATCGATCCGGGTGACGTCATCGTCGCGGAGGGGCCGACCTACCCCGGCGCGGTGCCGACCTTCTGCTCCTACCAGGCCGATGTCGTGCAGATCGCCATGGACTCCGACGGCATGCGCATCGACGTCCTCGAGGAGACGCTCGACGCGCTGGCCGGCGAGGGGCGGTCGCCGAAGTTCATCTACACGATCCCGTCGTTCCACAATCCGGGCGGCGTGACGATGTCGCTGGAGCGCCGGCAGCGCCTCGTCGCCCTGGCCGCCGAGCGCGAGCTGCTGATCCTCGAGGACAACCCCTACGGGCTCCTGCGCTTCGAGGGCCAGCCCCAGCCGACGCTGCGCTCGCTCGACGGCGGGAACTTCGTCATCTACCTCGGCACGTTCTCGAAGATCCTCTCGCCGGGCGTGCGCCTGGGCTGGACGGTGGCGCCGCGGCCGGTGTTCGAGAAGATGAGCATGGCCAAGCAGGGTGTCGACCTGTGCTCGTCGTCGTTCACGCAGAAGTTCGTCAGCCAGTACTTCGCGACGAGCGACTGGCGGGGCTACGTCAATTCTCTGATCTCCGTCTACCGCGAGCGGCGGGACGTGATGTTCGAGGCCCTGTCCGAGCACTTCCCGGCCGACGCCACCTGGACGCGACCGGAGGGCGGGCTGTTCCTGTGGGCGACGCTTCCCTCCTACATCGACACCACCGACCTGCTGGTGCGCGCGCTGCGCGAGAACGTCGCCTTCGTGCCCGGCCGCGGCGCCTACCTAGACGGTCGCGGCGGCTCGGAGCTGCGGCTGAACTTCTCCGGAGTCGGCGCCGCCGACATCCGCGAGGGCATCCGCCGGATCGGCAAGGTGATCAGCGAGCAGGTCGAGCTGTACTCCAGCATCACCGGAGCCGAACCCGCGGTCGCCCCCGGGCGGTCGCGCCCGGCACCGGCGGCCGGAGGCGACGAGCCGGTCGAGGCGGCGCGCGTGGTGCCTCTGCACCGCCGGCGCGCCGGCGGCCGGTGAGCCGGGTCGCGGTCCTCAAGGGCGGCCACTCGCTCGAGCGGCAGGTCTCGCTCAAGTCGGCCGCGCGCGTCGAGGACGCGCTGCTGCGGCTCGGCCACGAGGTGGTGGAGATCGACGTCGGCGGCGACCTCGTCCAGCGACTCGCGAAGTGCGGGCCCGATATCGCCTTCGTCGCGATGCACGGCCGCGATGGCGAGGACGGCACCGTCCAGGAGTTGCTCGAGTTGGTGGGCGTCCCCTACACCGGGTCAGCGCCGTTTGCCTGTCTGCGCTGCTGGGACAAGGTCCTCACCAAGCACTCGCTGGTGGAGGCGGGGATCCCGACGCCTGCTTTCTACGCCTTCAACGAGACGGCTTTCCGGGAGCTCGGAGCGGCGCAGGCGCTGCCCGCCATCGAGGAGCGCCTCGACTTCCCGATCGTGTCCAAGCCCGCGAGCCAGGGCTCGGCGCTCGGCATCAAGTTCGCCCGCACCGCCGCTGACGTCCCGCGCGCGCTGATGACCGCCTTCTCGTACGACACCAAGGTCCTGCTCGAGCGCCACGTGGAGGGGCGTGACCTCGCCGTCTCGATCCTCGACGGCCCGGAGGGCCCACAGGCGCTGCCGGTGGTCGAGGCGATCGCCCATCCGGACGACGACTTCTACGACTTCGTCGCCCGCTACGAGATCGGGCGCACCACCTTCGCCTGCCCGGCACAGCTGCCCGGCGAGCTGGGCGAGCGGGCTCAGGGAATGGCGCTGGAGGCCTTCCGCCTGCTCGGGTGCCACGGCTTCGCGCGCGTGGACCTGATGCTCGACGCGAACACCGACGAGCTCTTCGTCATCGAGGTGAACGCAATCCCCGGGCTGACCGAGACCTCGCTGCTGCCCCAGGCCGCCGACGCGGCGGGCATCGGCTTCGACGCGCTCATCGCGCGGATGCTGTCCTCGGCGCTGTCGCGCGCCGAGACCTGAGCCAAGCCGGTCCGGCGCTCAGGAGTCGCCGGCGGCGAAGTCCTCCGGCGTGACCTGGTCGAGGAAGTCCTTGAACTTGTCGACCACCTCGTCGGTGTCCTCGACCTCGTGCTCGAACTCGATGGCCGACTCGGCGATCACCTCTTCGGCAGCGAAGATCGGAGCGCCGCAGCGCACCGCCAGCGCCAGCGCGTCGCTGGGCCGCGAGTCGATCTCCACGTCACGGCCGTTCACGGTCAGCGTGATCGACGCGTAGAAGGTGTTGTCGCGCAGCTCGGTGACCGATACCCGCGTGCAGGAGGCTTCGAGCTCTCCGAGCATCTCGTGCAGCAGGTCGTGCGTCATGGGCCGCGGAGTCGTGGCGCCCTGCAGCTTCATCAGGATCGCCGCCGCCTCCGGATGTCCGATCCAGATCGGCAGGAACTTGTTCGTTTCGACGGCCTTGAGCAGGACGATCGGCTGCTTGCCGACCATGTCGAAGCTCACGCCGTAGATGACCATCTCCTGCAACGAGCGCTCCCTTGGCGTCGGAAAGTCCAGCCTCGGCCAGTATAGGCAGCGCGGCCGGGTGCTCCGGCGGGTCCGGCTCCGCCGCCGGGGCGGCTCCGGCAGCGGCGTCGCGAGCGCGCCGGCCCGGCCCGGGGAGCTTCGCCCGTGGCGCACGGAACCTCTACTCTCCGCGAGGCGTCGCAGTCCGGACGCTTTCTCCTGCCCGACCGTCGAATTCCAGGGACCAGCGATGCCCGACGAGATCCTCACCGCGGACGCCGCCGCTCCCCCTGCGACCGATCCTTCCGCCGCCCTGCGTCGCGACATCCGCGGGCTCGCCGCGCTGCTCGGCCAGACCCTGGTGCGCCAGGAGGGCTCTGGCCTGCTCGAGCTCATCGAGCAGGTCCGTCATTCGATCCGCGACGACCGCGCCGCTGCCGCGAAGCTGCTCGGCGAGCTCGAGCCTACGACGGCGACTCCGCTGGCGCGAGCGTTCACCACCTACTTCTATCTCGCCAACGTCGCCGAGCAGGTGCATCGCGGACGCGAGCTGAAGGTCATCCGCGCCGAGCACGGCACCTGGCTCTCGCAGGCGGTGGACCGCATCGCCGCGGCCGGCTACACGCCGGCCGAGATCGTCGCCGACCTCGAGCACCTGAACCTCAGGCCGGTGTTCACCGCGCATCCCACCGAGGCCGCGCGGCGGACGGTGCTGGCCAAGATGCGGCGCATCGCCGACCTGCTCCAGGAGCGCCACCTGGCGCAGGGGCCGGACGGCTCGCCCACCGACCCGGTCGCCGAGCGTCGCATCGGCCGTCGCCTGGAGGAGCTCGTCGACCTGCTGTGGCAGACCGACGAGATCCGCGGATCGGCGCCCGACGTCATCGACGAGGCCCGCAGCGCCGTCTACTACTTCGACGCGCTGCATCACGACGCGGTGCCGCACGTCCTCGAGTCGCTCGTCGAGGAGCTCGACCGCCTGGGCGTCACGCTGCCCGTCGACGCGCGGCCGATCACCTTCGGATCGTGGATCGGCGGCGATCGCGACGGCAACCCGAACGTCACCGCCCGCACCACGCTCGAAGTGCTGGCCCTGCAGCACGACCACGCGATCCGCGACGCCATGGACCTGGTCGACGAGCTGCGCGAGCACGTGTCCGCGTCGATGCGGATCACGGGAGCCGACGACTCGCTGCTCACCTCGCTGGCCGAGGATCTGCGGCTGCTGCCCGAGCTCGAGCCGCGCTACCGGCGCCTCAACGCGGAGGAGCCCTATCGCCTGAAGCTCACCTGCGTGCACCAGAAGCTCGCCAACACGCGGCTGCGCCTCGCCGAGCGCCGGCCCCATGAGCCGGGCCGCGACTATCTGGGCGTCAGCGAGCTGCTGGCCGACCTGGCCATGGTGCGCGACTCGCTGGCCGCCAACCGCGGCGCCCTGATCGCCAGCGGAAGGCTGGAGCGGGCGATGCGGACGCTGGCCGCCTTCGGCCTCCACCTCGCGACGCTCGACATCCGCGAGCACGCGGACCCGCACCACCACGCGCTCGGGCAGCTCTTCGACCGGCTCGACGACGGACCGCAGCGCTACGCCGACCTCTCCCGCCCCGAGCGCCTCGAGCTGCTCGCCGGAGAGCTCGAGTCGCGCCGGCCGCTGGCCACGCCGCCGCCCGCGCTCGACGATGGCGGCGCGACGACCTTCGAGACGATGCAGGCGATCGGCGTCGCGCTCGATCGCTACGGCCCCGAGGTGATCGAGTCCTACATCATCTCGATGTGCCGCGGCGCCGATGACGTCTTCGCCGCCGTGCTCCTGGCCCGCGAGGCCGGCCTGGTCGACATCCATGCCGGCAAGGCCCGCGTCGGCTTCGTCCCGCTGCTGGAGACCATCGAGCAGCTCCGGGAGGCCGACGCGATCCTCGAGGAGATGCTGTCGAATCCGGCCTACCGCCGGGTCGTCGCCCTGCGCGGGGACGTGCAGGAGGTGATGCTCGGCTACTCGGACTCCAACAAGCAGGCGGGCGTGACCACCAGCCAGTGGGAGATCCACCGCTGCCAGCGCCACCTGCGCAACGTCGCCACCCGGCACGGCGTGCGGCTGCGGCTGTTCCACGGCCGAGGCGGCACAGTCGGGCGGGGCGGAGGACCGACGCACGACGCGATCCTCGCCCAGCCGTGGGGCACCCTGCTGGGCGAGATCAAGCTCACCGAGCAGGGAGAGGTGATCTCGGACAAGTACCTGATCCCCGCCCTCGCGCGCGAGAACCTAGAGCTGAGCCTGGCCGCGGTCGTCGAGTCCTCCATCCTGCACAAGGAGTCGCGCTCATCCGACGAGGAGGTCATGCGCTGGTCGGAGGCGATGTCGTCGATCTCCAACGGGGCCTTCAAGTGCTATCGGTCGCTGATCGACGACCCGGAGCTGCCGGCGTACTACTTCGCCTCCACGCCGGTCGAGCTCCTCTCCGAGCTGCACTTCGGCTCGCGCCCCTCACGCCGGCCGGATTCGGGCGGCGGCCTGGACGGGCTGCGCGCGATTCCCTGGGTGTTCGGCTGGACGCAGTCCCGTCAGATCGTGCCCGGCTGGTACGGTCTCGGCTCCGGCCTCGCCGCCGCGCGCGCCGCGGGCCTGACCGACGAGCTGCTGCGCGAGATGCTCGCCAAGTGGCACTTCTTCGGGAACTTCCTCGGCAACGTGGCGATGACGCTCGCGAAGACCGATCTCGAGCTCGCCGGCCACTACGTCCGCGAGCTCGCGCCGCCGGAGCTGCACCGGCTGTTCGACACCATCCGGGCCGAACACGAGCTGACCATCTCCGAGGTCCTGCGGATCGTCGGCGGGGACACGCTGCTGGCCGACAACCCGGTCCTCGCCCGCACGCTCGAGGTCCGCAACGCCTATCTGGCTCCGCTGCACTACCTGCAGGTCGCGCTCACCGCGCGCCATCGCCGCGAGTCGAGCACACGCAGCGAGCCCGATCCCGCCCTCGTCCGCGCCCTGCTGCTGACCGTCAACGGCATCGCCGCCGGCATGCGCAACACGGGGTAAGAGCACGTGTCATGCCTCGATCCGAGGCCCTTCCCATCGGCCGCAAGTCTGATATGTTGCATACCAGTGGGGAGGACGGGGCACGCATGGCCGTGGCAACGCTGAGCAGTGGGGAGGAAGTATCTCGCGCCCCGCTGGCTGGCGCGTTGACCCTACCTCCACTCCGCATCGCTCCGAGCGTCTCGCAGAGTGCCTACGAGGCGCTTCGCAAGTCGATTCTCGACATGGACGTGTATGCGTCCAACGACGATCTGCGGCTGGACGAGAAGCGTCTGGCCGCTGCTCTGGGCGTCAGCCGGACCCCGGTGCGCGAGGCGTTGGCACGCCTCGAGCACGAGGGCCTGGTTCGCATTGTCCCTCGGCGCGGCGTCTACGTCGTGCGCAAGAGCAAGGCCGAGGTCATCGAGATGATCACGGTGTGGGCGGCGCTGGAGAGCATGGCCGCTCGGCTGGTCTGCGAAAGGGCCAGCGAGGAGGAGATAGAAGGGCTCCGCGCGCTATTCTCGGAATTTCAGGATGGTGCGCCGCGCTACCGACTCAACGAGTACTCGGTGGTCAACCTCAGGTTCCACCAGCGCATCATCGAACTCGGCCACTCGCCCCTCATCCTGAGCATGGCCAACGGTCTGCTCCTGCACGTCCGGGCGATTCGAGGCCACACGATCGGCGAGGAAGACCGCGTTGAGCGGTCGATGGCTGATCACATGCACATCATCGAGGCGCTCGAAGCACGCGACGCCGCCCTCGCCGAGCGCCTGGTCCGTGATCATGCGCTCGACCTGGCCGGACATGTCGAGCAGGCACTATCTTGACCGCACTTACGACCCGCGTTGTTGCGAGACAAGCGGATACCGACACCCTCTCGCGCCGGGCAAATCCGCCTGTGCGCGTCGGGTTCAGGGGAGGAGAGCCAACGTGACCGCCACTGGCACCGCGGTAACAGCAGAGAGCAAGCCCGCCGCAAGCGGGTCTGACACCGGAACGATCTCGGGTGGTCACCTCGTGGCCAAGGCCCTCAAGGCCGAGGGCACCGATGTGATCTTCACCCTCTCGGGTGGTCACATCATCGACATCTACGACGGTTGCGTCGATGAGGGCATCAAGGTCATCGACGTGCGCCACGAGCAGGTCGCCGCGCACGCCGCCGACGCCTATGCGCGTGTGACCGGCAACCCCGGTTGCGCCGTCGTCACCGCAGGCCCGGGCACGACCGACGCCATCACCGGCATCGCGAACGCGTTCCGTGCCGAGAGCCCCTTCCTGCTGATCGGCGGCCAGGGCGCCCTCAACCAGCACAAGATGGGTTCTCTCCAGGACCTGCCGCACGTCGACATCATGAAGCCGATCACCAAGTTCTCCTCGAACGTGGTGACCACCGAGCGTGTGGCCGACATGTGCTCGATGGCCTTCCGCGAGGCCTTCGCCGGAGCCCCGGGCCCGGTGTACCTCGAGATCGGTCGCGACATCCTCGACGGTCACGTGCCGATCGAGAGCGCCGTGCTGCCCGAGCCGGGTCGCTATCGCGCCTCGACCAAGAGCATCGGTGATCCCAACGACGTCGACAAGCTCGTCGAGCTCCTCGGCAATGCCGAGCGCCCGGCCGTCCTGCTCGGCACGCAGGTGTGGACGTCGCGTGGCTCCCAGGACGCCATCGACTTCGTCCGCGAGCTCAACCTGCCGGCGTTCATGAACGGCGCCGCCCGCGGCACTCTGCCCCCGGGCGACCCGCACCACTTCCACCTGACGCGCCGCTATGCGTTCAACAACGCGGACGTCATCGTGATCGTGGGCACCCCGTTCGACTTCCGGATGGGTTACGGCAAGCGCCTTCCGGAGGCCGCCAAGGTCGTCCAGATCGACATGTCCTACGCGACGGTCGGCAAGAACCGCGACATCGACCTGGGCCTCGTCGGCGATCCCGGCGCGATCCTCGCCGAAGTCACCAAGGCCGTCCGCGGCGGCAAGCCCAACGCCACCGACAAGCGCAACGCCTGGCTCGAGCAGCTGCGTGGCGAGGAGAAGCGCCTCACCGAGGAGCGTCTCCCGCGTCTGCAGAAGGACTCGGCCCCGATCCACCCGCTGCGCCTCGCGCATGAGATCAACCAGGCGCTGACCGACAACACCATGTACATCGGTGACGGCGGCGACGTCGTGACCTTCTCCGGTGGCGTCGTGCAGCCCCACGGCCCCGGCCTGTGGATGGATCCGGGTCCCCTGGGCACCATCGGCGTCGGCATGCCGTTCGTCCTCGGCGCCAAGCAGGCCCGTCCGGACCGCGAGATCATCGGCCTGTTCGGCGACGGCTCCTTCTCGCTCACCGGCTGGGACTTCGAGACCGCAGTGCGCTACGACCTGCCGTTCATCGGCATCATCGGCAACAACTCGTACATGAACCAGATCCGCTACGGCCAGATCGCCAAGTACGGCGAGGAGATGGGTGACGTCGGCGTGAAGCTCGGCGACGTCAAGTACGACGAGTTCGCCAAGATGCTCGGCGGATACGGCGAGGAAGTGCGTGACCCGAAGGACATCCGGCCCGCCATCGAGCGTGCCCGGGAGTCCGGCAAGCCGTCCCTGATCAACGTCTGGATCGACCCGAACGCTTTCGCGCCGGGCACGATGAACCAGACGATGTACAAGTAGGAAGAAGGACGACCAATGGCCAAGGCCCTTGAGGGGATTCGCGTCGTCGACATGACGCACGTGCAGGCAGGACCTGTCTGCACGCAGCTGCTCGCCTGGATGGGAGCGGACGTCATCAAGATCGAGCAGCCGGGCAAGGGTGACGTCACCCGCAGCCAGCTGCGCGACATCCCGGACGTCGACTCCCTCTACTTCACCATGCTCAACAGCAACAAGCGCTCGCTTGAGCTGAACATGAAGGACGAGGGAGACAAGGAAGTCTTCACGGAACTGGTCCGTCAGTCCGACATCCTGGTCGAGAACTTCGGCCCTGGCGTGCTGGACCGTATGGGCTACACCTGGGAGGCGATCCAGGAGATCAACCCCAAGCTGATCTTCGCGTCGCTCAAGGGCTTCGGCCCGGGTCCGCTGCAGGACGCCAAGGCCTACGAGAACATCGCGCAGGCCACCGGCGGCGGAATGAGCACCACCGGATTCCCGGACGGCCCGCCGGTGGTTGCCGGCGCCCAGATCGGTGACTCCGGAAACGCGGTCCACCTGTTCGGCGCCATCTGCGCGGCGCTGTTCCAGCGCACCCACACCCACAAGGGCCAGCGGGTGCAGATCTCGATGCGTGGCGGGATTCTCAACCTCTGCCGCGTGAAGATCCGCGACCACCAGCGTCTCGACCACGGACCGCTCAACGAGTACCCGATGGACGAGTTCGGCGACTACGTCCCCCGCGCGGGCAACGCGTCGGGCGGCGGTCAGCCGGGCTGGGCGCTCAAGTGCGCCGGCGGCGGCGAGAACGATTACCTGTACGTCGTGATTCAGCCCCAGGTGTGGAAGTCGCTGGCCAAGACCATCGGCCACGAGGAACTCGCCGACCACCCGGACTACGCGACGCCGGGGGCCCGACTGCCCCGCCTGATCGAGATCTGGGCGATGATCGAGGAGTGGACGCAGACCAAGTCCAAGTGGGACGCGTTCAAGGAGCTCAACGAGGCCGGCGTCCCGTGCGGTCCCGTCTACAGCACCAAGGACATCATGGAGGACGAGGGGCTCCACAACGAGGGCATGCTGGTCAAGGTCGACCACCCGGATCGCGGCGAGTACGTGACCGTGGGCTGCCCCTTCACCCTGTCGGACACGCCCGTCGAGATCACTCGCTCACCGCTGCTCGGTGAGCACAACGAGGAGATCCGGCAGCTCCTCGCAAGTTCGAACCCGAAGCTCGAGGCCGCCGGCGCTCAGTAGCGCCGGCCGGTCCCTGCTCGAGAAGACTCAAAGATCAAAGGAAGATTCGACACGATGGCATCGACGGTTACGGAGTCCGGCGTCAGCGCCGACGCGAAGGCGACAGTCCGCGAAGTGCTCGACGGCGTCAAGGCCGACGGGCGCGACGCCCTCTCGGCCCCGGAGGCCAAGCGCGTCGCCGACGCCTACGGCATCCCGGTCCCGGGTGAGGGCCTCGCCACCTCCGCTCAGGAGGCTGTCGAGCTCGCGGAGGGCATGGGCTTCCCCGTCGTCCTCAAGATCGTCTCGCCCGACATCCTCCACAAGACCGAGGCCAAGGGAGTCCTCGTCGGCATCAATTCCGCCGACGAGGCCGCCAACGGCTTCGACACGATCGTGGCCAACGCCAAGGCCTACAAGGCCGACGCGTCGGTCACCGGCGTGCAGGTTCAGCAGATGCTGCCCTCGGGCGCGGTCGAGGTGCTCGTCGGCGCCGTCACCGACCCGAGCTTCGGCAAGATCATGACGTTCGGTCTCGGCGGCGTGCTCGTCGAGATCCTGCGTGACGTGACCTTCCGACTCGCTCCGACCTCGCGGGTCGACGCGCAGGCGATGCTCAATGGCATCAAGACCGCCGAGGTCCTCCGCGGGGTCCGCGGTGGCGAGGGCGTCGATCAGGAGGCGCTGATCTCGATCATCGTCAACGTCTCCCAGCTGATCTCCGATTTCCCGGAGATCTCCGAGGTCGACCTCAACCCGACGCTGGCGACGCCCCAGGGCGCCACCGCCGTCGATGCGCGCTTCATCGTCGACTTCACCGACCACTCCGCCACCACGCCGGCGAAGCACTCTCAGGAAGACATCCTGAAGACGATGAACCGGATGATGCACCCGAAGGCGATCGCCGTCATCGGCGCGTCGAACGAGCAGGGCAAGATCGGCAACTCGGTCATGCGCAACCTGATCGACGGCGGCTTCCAGGGCGAGATCTACCCGGTCAACCCCAAGGCCGACGAGATCACGGGCAAGAAGGCCTACAACAAGATCTCGGATCTGCCCGACGGCATTGACGTCGCAGTCTTCTGCGTTCCGGCGAAGTTCGTCGTCCAGTCCATCGCCGAGATCGGCCAGAAGGGCATTCCGGCCGCGGTCCTCATCCCGTCCGGCTTCGCCGAGACCGGTGAGGTCGACCTTCAGGTCGAGCTGCAGGAGACCGCCAAGGCGAACGGCGTGCGCTTCATCGGCCCGAACATCTACGGCTTCTACTACACGCCGGAGCAGCTCTGCGCGACGTTCTGCACGCCCTACGACGTGAAGGGCTCGGTCGCCCTCGCCTCGCAGAGCGGCGGCATCGGCATGGGCATCCTCGGCTTCGCTCGTTCGACGAAGCTCGGTGTCTCGGCCATCGTCGGTCTCGGCAACAAGGCCGACATGGACGAAGACGACCTGCTGACGTTCTTCGAGCAGGACGAGGCCACGGACGCCATCGCCCTCCACATGGAGGACCTCAAGGACGGTCGCGCCTTCGTGGAGGTCGCCCAGCGCGTCTCCAAGAAGAAGCCGATCATCGTCCTGAAGGCCGGCGCCACTCCGGCCGGCTCGTCCGCGGCCGCCTCGCACACCGCGGCGCTGGCTGGCGACGACAAGGTCTACGACGACATCCTGCGTGAGGCGGGCGTCGTCCGGGCCCGTGGCCTGCTCGAGCTCCTGAACTTCGCTCGCGCGGTGCCGGTGCTGCCGACCCCCAAGGGCGAGAACGTGATCATCATCACGGGCGCCGGTGGCTCGGGAGTTCTGCTCTCGGACGCTTGCTACAACAACGGCCTCTCGCTGATGGAGATCCCGGAGGACCTCGACAAGAAGTTCTTCGAGTACATCCCTCCGTTCGGCGCCGCCGGCAACCCGATCGACATTACCGGCGGCGAGCCGCCCTCGACCTACCGCAACACCGTTGCGCTGGGCCTCGAGGACGACCGCATCCACTCGATCGTCCTGGGCTACTGGCACACGATCGTGACGCCGCCGATGACCTTCGCGAAGGTCGTCTCCGAGGTCGTCGCCGAGTACAAGGCAAAGGGCATCGAGAAGCCGATCGTGGCCTCGCTCGCGGGGGATGTCGAGGTCGAGGCGGCCTCCGAGTACCTGTTCGAGCACGGCGTGCCGGCCTACCCGTACACGACCGAGACGCCCGTCGAGGTGCTCGGTGCGAAGTACCGCTGGGCCCGCAGCGCAGGCCTGCTCTAGGGCAAGTCTTCATGACCCTGTAACGTTCAGGGTTAGAAGGACAAGGGGAGGACGCGCCCGGCTTGGGAGCGTCGCGGGGATCAGGGGTCCCCACGACGCGGCCGGGCGCGTCAGCAGTACTCATCAGTTCAAATAAGCAGGGGAGGGGGAAGTTAGTGGGGATTTCTGATACGCCCGCTGGCAGCGGCGCGGTAGCCGCTGGCACGGCAACGGACGGAAGGGTGCATCACGCTGGTCATCTTGCGCCCATGCCGATCCGCAAGCTGCCCGAGGCGCCCGAGTCGGCGCACATCTTCGGGCCCGCGATGATTCTCGTCGCGCTCGGCGTGGGTTTCGGCGAGACGGTGCTGTGGCCACGTCTCGTGATCGTGTTCGGCCCGGAGATCCGGTGGATGTTCCTGGTCGGCGTGGTCGTGCAGACCATCGTCATGCTCGAGATGGCTCGCTACGCGATGGCGACCGGCGAGTCGATCTTCTTCGGCGCCGCTCGAATCGCGAAGCCGCTCATGTGGTTCTTCTTCATAGTCGCCATGTTGGTGTACGTCTGGCCCGGTCACATCTCCGGTGGAGCCGAGAACCTCGAGATCCTCACGGGGATCCCGTGGCAGGTCTCAGCCACGATCGGTCTGCTGATCATCGGGATCATGTTCACCGTCGTCTCGGTGATCTATGACCTCCTCGAGAAGCTTCTGGCGGTCCTGATCGGCGTGCTCGTCATCGGGTCGGCAATCGTCGGCGCAATCGTCGGCAGCCTCTCGGACCTCGGAGCGGTGCTGCTCGGCCTGTTCCGCTTCGATACGGGCTTTCCGCCCAACTCGCTGACGGCGCAGTGGTTCCCGCTCGTCGTGGGCGCCATGGCCTTCGCAGGCCCGTCGGGCATGCAGCAGATGTGGTACACGCTGTGGCTCCGGGACAAGGGTGCCGGCATGGGCGTTCACATTCCGCGGGTCCGCGGTCTCCTGCACGCTGACGAGGAAGAGACCATCCCCGACACCGGATCGATGTTCGACGTGAACGATCCGGAGGAGATGCGCAAGTGGCAGGCCTGGCGTAAGTGGGTCACCTTCGACGCTATAGCGCTGTTCTTCGGCACCACGATGCTGGTGACCATCATCTTCACGGTCCTGGCCATGAACGCTGCCCGGGAGAGCCCGAACGCACGTCAGGCACTGCTTGACGGCGAAACCGAAGTCGCGTTCGAGGCAATGGCGGCATCGTTCGCCTCCGCCGCGCCCTTCCTCGACACGGTGTTCTACTCGTTCATCGCGCTCGTCGGCTTCAAGGCCAGCATCGGCCTGTTCGACGCGTTCGCCCGTGGCCAGTCCGACATGACGTACTTCTTCATGCCGGGCGCCAAGAAGTTCAAGATGGCTCAGCTCTACTCCATGTACCTGTGGGGCGTGATCATCTTCGGCATCCTGATCCTGAACTTCGGGCCGGCTGACGGTCCGTCGCAGATCCTGAACATCCTGGCGTTCCTGTCCACGTTCGTGATGGGTTCCTACTGCCTGACCCTGGCGGCGGTGAATCGCATGATGCTGCCGAAGGAGATTCAGCCGAACATGGCGATCACGGTGGTCCTGGTCCTCGGCGGCATCGGCTACATCGGCATGCTGATGTACAGCCTGATCGCCTTCGGCGTCACGGACATGGGCTAGCAGGATGGAGACCATGCGAGCAGATCGATCCGTGACGAGCAAGCGCGTGGATCAGACGGTTGCGACACTCTGGGCCGGCCTCAGCCGGCGCCAGGTGGCGGAGCTCCTGGTTCCGGGTGTAGCCATCGGTGTGTTCGCTGGTCTGATCGCAGGGGGGCTGGGCGTCATGGCCAGCCTCCCCATCGCGGTCATCATCATCGCGGCCGTGTCGCTTGCGCTGCCGCTCGCGATCGGAGGGGCTATCTATGACCTCCTGCTGACGATGGGAAGGATCCCCTTGGGGCCGTTGGCTCCCATGGCGATCTTCTGGTTCGTCGGCTTTCCGCTCGCGCGGATCGCGAACGCCGCGCTGGTAAACACGGTCGCCGGTGACCCCATCGCGGTGCCCCACGGCTGGCTTGACTTCATCGTCTACAACATGCTGCTCAGTGTCGGCTTCGCGATCGGCTTCTGGTATATGCACCAGAACTACGCTCCGCGCTGGTGGTTTCACCTGCGCGGGCGCAATCCCGTCGCGGCGTACTTCATCAATACCCAGCTCGCCTTCCTCGGCTGGCAGAGCGAGCAGCGTCTCAATAAGCGCCAGGTTCGCCGCGCCAAGCGGGCGGCGAAGCGAAGCGCTTCGGTCGATGACCGGGATGCTGCTGGTTCGGCTCGGGGTCGCGGGGGCGGGAGCGTTCCTCAGGACTGAGGGCGCTTCCGCTCCGCTGTCCGCGGGTCGTCGAAGCGCACCGGCAGTGCCGCGACGTATGACGATTCGTGGCACGCAACCCGAATAGCCGTAGCCCTGGCCGCGCGATCCCCCAACTTGTGGAATCGTGCGGCTGAGGCTATGTTCCGCCATCGCGCCAGGAACTCAACGGGGGCGACGGATTCTTAGGCGAGTCCATCGGCTCGGAAGGCGCTCTCGGAGTCGCACGGCCGAGTCGTTGCCGGATGTAGGACGCAGTACGCAGGACGGCCGCCGCAGGATGAGATCCTGCTAACGAGGCCAGACACGCATCGTGATCGAGCTCACGATGGCAGCGGCGCCAGATGAGGCATCGGCCTCAAGGGCACCACGTCATCGACCACGACGTCACCGGCACCGGGGAGCGCAAGCGTCCCATCGTCCCGGACGGCGTCCTGGGACTTGGGCTCACGAACCTCCGGAGGTGAAATGGATCTACTTGAGTATCAGGGCAAGCAGCTCTTCGCACGACACGGGATTCCCGTGCCGTCAGGGCTGCCCGCCACGACCACCGAAGAAGCGGTCGCTGCCGCCGAGAAGATCGGCTACCCCTGTGCCGTCAAGGCACAGGTGCAGGTCGGAGGCCGCGGCAAGCTCGGCGGCATCAAGATCGCCAACAACCGCGAAGAGGCCGAGCAGCATGCGAGCGCCATCCTCGGCATGGACATCAAGGGCCTGACGGTCCACGAGGTCTGGGTCGAGGGCGCGTCGAAGATCGAGGCGGAGTACTACGCGTCGATCGTGTTCGACCGCAGCGCCAAGGCTCCGCTGATCATGTTCTCCACCAAGGGCGGCATGGACATCGAGGCCGTCGCGGAGGAGACTCCCGAGGCACTCGCGACGCTGCACGTCGATCCCCTGCTCGGCTTCCAGGCCTACCACGGTCGCAAGCTGGCCTTCGACGCCGGCGTGGACGCCGATCTCGTCCGTCCCGCAGGCGACTTCCTGGCCAAGCTCTTCGAGACGTTCGTCTCCGAGGACGCGATGCTGGTGGAGGTCAACCCGCTGATCGTCACGCCCGAGCGGACGCTTGCGGCCCTCGACGCCAAGGTGACGCTCGACGGAAACGCGATGTTCCGCCATCCCGACAACGCGACTCTGCGTAACCCGTCGGGCGAGGATCCCCAGGAGGTCATGGCCAAGGAGCGCGGCCTGACCTACGTCAAGCTCGATGGCGACATCGGCATCCTCGGCAACGGCGCCGGCATCGTGATGTCGACGCTCGACGTCGTGGCACAGGCCGGCGGCCAGCCGGCCAACTTCCTGGACGCGGGTGGAGGATCCAAGTCCGAGGCGATCGTTGCCGCGGTCGAGGTCATCCTCTCCAACCCGAAGGTCAAGGCCGTCCTCTTCAACATCTTCGGCGGCATCACGCGCTGCGACGAGGTGGCGAAGGGCCTGATCGAGGCGTTCGGCCAGGTGAAGCCGACCGTCCCGTTCGTCGTGCGCCTGGACGGCACGAACAACGAAGAAGGCCGCAAGCTGCTCAGTGACGCGAACCTGCCGAACCTCTTCGTCGAGGCGACCATGAACGGCGCTGCCGAGCGGGTCGTCGAGCTGGCGAACTCCAACGGAGCCAAGTCATGAGCATTCTTGTCGACAAGGAGACCCGGCTCTGCGTGTCGGGCATCACTGGCCGCGAGGGCACGTTCCACACGCTCAACAACCGCAACTACGGAACCAACGTGGTCGCGGGCGTCACGCCCGGCAAGCAGGGCCAGGACGTCGAGGGCATCCCGGTGTTCAACACGTTCGCCAAGGCGGTGACCGAGAGCGGCGCCAACACCGCGATGATCTTCGTGCCGCCGCGCTTCGCGGCGGACTCGATCCTCGAGGCGGCGGATGCCGGCATCAAGACGATCATCGCCATCACCGAGGGCATCCCGGCTCATGACGAGCTGCGGGTCTTCAACTACATCAAGAACCTCGAGGGCGTCCGGCTGATCGGGCCGAACTGTCCGGGCGTCCTGTCTCCGGGCAAGGCGAACGTCGGCATCATCCCGGCGTCGTTCTTCAAGGAGGGCAACGTCGGCGTGGTCTCGCGCTCCGGCACCCTGACCTACCAGATCGGCAACGAGCTGGCCCAGCAGGGCTTCGGCAACTCGAGCATCGTTGGCATCGGCGGAGACCCGGTTCCGGGCTCCAGCTTCATCGACATCATCGCCCTGTTCGAGCAGGACCCGGAGACGGAGCTCATCGTCATGAGCGGTGAGATCGGTGGCTCGGCCGAGGAGGAAGCGGCCGCCTTCATCAAGGAGAACGTCTCCAAGCCCGTCGTCGGCTACATCGCCGGCTTCACCGCGCCCCCCGGCAAGACCATGGGTCACGCCGGGGCGATCGTGTCGGGCTCCAAGGGCACCGCGCAGGCCAAGGCCGAGGCCCTCGAGGCCGTCGGCGTGCGAGTGGGCCGTACGCCCACCGAGGTGTCCGACATCGCCATGGACATCCTCCGAGGCTGACCCGCGTTGTCGGAGACCCCCCAGCAGACAGCACCCAAGTCACGCGGAGCGGAGAGGCGGCCCCCCGAGGGGGCCGCCGCCGTTCCCTTCAACCAGAGGTATCCGGCATGAGCCAGGCTCCCGTGGAATCCCGGCCGACTCACGAGCCCCCGCCGGGCGATCGACACGACGGCGGCAGGAAGGGCATCTTCGGATTCCTCTTCAGCGGCGAGGGCTGGCCCTACATGCTCGCGCCGATGATCCCCATCGCGCTCATCCTGAATTTCTTCGTCGAAGGTACGTCGGCGGAGGTCCTCTTCGTCACCTCGACGCTCGGAGTGATCCCGACTGCAGCGCTCATGGGTCGTGCGACCGAAGAGCTCGCCGAAAGGTCCGGGCCGGGCATCGGTGGCCTGCTGAACGTGACGTTCGGCAACCTGCCTGAGCTGATCATCGCCTTCATCGCCTTGAACGCCGGCCTGTATGAGGTCGTGAAGGCGTCGGTCATCGGTTCCATCCTCGGCAACGCCCTGCTCGTGCTGGGCGCGTCGATGTTCGTCGGTGGTCTCAAGAACCGCACCCAGACCTTCTCGCCCAAGGCCGCGTCGGCTCAAGCGACGATGCTGATCCTCGCCGGCGTCGCTTTACTCATCCCGGCCATCCTGCACGTCATCCAGGGCGGCGCGCTGCCGGTGCCGGGCAACGAGGACATCGCTGCCAGCGGCGACATCGAGACCGTCTCGTTCCTGGTCGCTGCGGTGCTGTTCGCCACGTACTGCGGTGGCCTGCTGTTCTCGCTCAAGACCCACCGTGACCTGTTCAACCCGGAAGCCGAGACCGGGGAACACGCCGGGATCGGCCACGAACCGTGGACGGTCAAGAAGGCGGTCATCCTGCTGGCCATCGCCGGCATGGCGGTCGGGCTCATGTCCGAGATCCTGGTGCACTCGATCTCCGAGACCGCGGAGGGCGCCGGCGTCTCCGAGTTCTTCGTCGGCGTGATCATCGTCGCCGTCGTCGGCAACGCGGCCGAGCACTGGGTGGCCATCCTGGTCGCCTACAAGAACAAGATGGATCTGGCGGTCAACATCGCCATCGGCTCCAGCGCGCAGGTCGCGCTGTTCGTCGGACCGTTGCTGGTCATCCTCTCGTTCTTCTTCGGGCCGCACCCGATGCCGCTGGTGTTCAACGCGCTCGAGATCGCCGGCATTCTGCTAGCGGTGTTCGTGTCGAGCTACATCGCCAGCCAGGGCGAGTCGACCTGGTTCGAGGGGCTGATGCTCCTCGCGGTCTACGTCGTCCTCGGCATCACCTTCTTCTTCACCTAGGAGGAAGAAGGGATTGAGCCGGCGGTGCGGGCGAGATGTCCGCACCGCCGCTCGACCGGGTGGCGGATCGGTGGCCTCGAGGCGAGATCACCGACCCGAGCGTCCGCCTCGAGCGTCGCTCTACGGGAGCTTCGCCTCACTGCCCTCGACGTTGGCCGGCTTGCTCTCGTCCTCGTCCGGGATCTTGACCGTGTCGCTAGTGGCGTCGGCCACCGCGTCGTCGACCTCCTCCTCGCTGGGACGGCCCTGCTGCTTGTCGTCAGCCATGCTGCCTCCTTCGGAAGCTTCTGGGATCGCGCCCTCGGGTCCGTGCAGGACACGAGGGCCCGGGCGATTCCTTCCCGGTGCGACGGTGCCGAAACGGGACAGCGCTTTCGCACGCCTGCTTTTCACGATGCGGAAAGCACCTACTGGCACGCAGGATCTCGGATCAGTAGGGTTCCGCGTCTATGCGATTTGACGTGAACCTCTCGATCCTCTTCACCGAGGTGCCATTCCTCGAGCGCTTCGCGCGTGCGCGTGATGCCGGATTCGACTCGGTCGAGTTCTGGTGGCCGCGCGGCGAGGACCCCAAGGAGGTCGCCGCGGCCGTCAAGGACGCCGACCTCGACGTCGTCGGGCTGAACTTCGACGCGGGCGACATGCCCGGCGGCGATCGCGGCCTGATCTCCGATCCGGCCCGCAGCGACGAGTTCCGGGCCAACGTCCCGGTCGCCCTCGAGCTCGCCGAGGCGGTCGGCGCCAAGGCGCTCAACGCGCTGGCCGGCCACTGGAAGGACGACCTCGATCCCGAGCAGCAGCTCGAGCTGGCCCGCGAGAACGTGCGATTCGCCGCCGACGCCGCCAAGGATCAGGGCGCGTCGATCCTCATCGAGGCCGTGAACACGATCGAGAACGGCCCCTACCTGTTCGCGCGGACTCCTGAAGCGCTGGACTTCATCCGCTCGGTGGAGCGCGACAACGTCCGCTTCCAGTTCGACTTCTACCACCTGCAGCGCATGCAGGGGAATCTCGTGGCGACGTTCGAAGAGCACCTCGCCGACATCGCCCACGTGCAGATCGCCGACTCGCCGGGCCGCAACCAGCCCGGGACCGGCGAGCTGAACTTCGACTACATCTTCGACCGCATCGAAGCCTCCGGCTACGACGGCTTCGTGGGCCTGGAGTACAAGGCCCCCGACGGGGACACCGAGTCGAGCCTGAGCTGGCTGCCGCGCGAGAAGCGCGCCGCCCGCGGAAACGTCTGAGAAGGAGAGCAATGCCTGAAACGATCGGATTCGTCGGCCTCGGGGTCATGGGTGCGCCCATGGCCAGCAACCTCATGAAGGCGGGCCACTCGCTCGTCGTCTTCGACGTCGTGAGCGACGCGCTGGACAAGGCCATCGCGGATGGCGCCAAGGGCGCCGGCAACCCGCGCGAGGTGGCCGAGCAGGCCGACGTGGTCATCACCATGCTGCCTGACTCCTCGGTGGTCGAGGCCGTCATGTACGGCGACGACGGCGTCCTCGCCGGGCTCTCCGACGGCAACCTGCTGATCGACATGAGCTCGATCCACCCGACAGTCTCGATCGCGGTCGCGGCCGCCGCTCGCGAGCGCGGTGTCGCGGCGCTCGACGCGCCCGTCTCCGGTGGCGACGTCGGCGCCCAGCAGGGCACCCTGTCGATCATGGTCGGCGGCGACGAGGCGGCCTTCGAGCGCGCCAAGCCCTACTTCGAGGTCCTCGGCAAGACGATCGTCCACGTGGGCGAGCCGGGTGCCGGACAGGTCGTGAAGGCGTGCAACCAGGTGGTCGTCGCCGTTTCCATCCAGGCGGTCAGCGAGGCGCTGGTGCTCGGCTCGAAGGCCGGCGTCGCGCCCGATCGCATCCTCGACGTCCTGAGTGGCGGCCTGGCGGGCAACAAGGTCATGGAGGTACGGCGTCGCAACTTCCTCGAGCACGACTTCACGCCAGGATTCCGGATCGACCTGCACCATAAGGACCTCAAGATCGCTCTTGAGACCGCCGGCACCTATGACGTCGCGCTGCCCGCCACCGGCATCGTGCATCAGGCCATGAACGCCCTGCGCGCCAACGGCCACGGCTCCGACGACCACTCCGGCCTGCTGCGTCTCGTCGAAGAGCAGGCGAACCACACCATCGGCAGTACTTCCCCCACCGCGAAGGATTGAGGAGACACACGTGCCTCGCATGAAGCCCATGGACGCCGTCGTCAAGGTGATGGAGGACGAAGGCGTGAAGGTCGCCTTCGGCGTCCCCGGCGCGGCCATCCTGCCCCTGTACGACGCGCTGCAGACCTCGTCGATCCGTCACCTGAGCGTCCGTCATGAGGAGGGCGGCACGCACGCCGCCGACGGTTGGGCCCGCATCACCGGCGAGCCCGGCATCTCCATCGGCACCTCGGGGCCGGCTGGAACCAACATGATCACCGGCCTCTACACCTGCCTGGCCGACTCGATCCCGATGATCTGCATCACCGGGCAGTCGGCCACCAACGTCCTCCACAAGGAGGCGTTCCAGGCCGTCGACATCGTCTCCATCGCCGCCCCGGTCTGCAAGTGGGCCTATCAGGTCAAGGAGACCGCCCAGCTGCCGTGGGCCTTCCGCGAGGCCTTCCGCGTCGCCCGCGAGGGTCGCCCGGGCCCGGTCCTGCTCGACCTCCCGATCAACGTGCAGCTCGGCGAGGACATCGAGTACGACCCGGATACGGACGGGCCGCTGGAGTTCATGAAGCCGACCGCCAACCCGCGCGCGATCGCGAAGCTGCTCGACATGATCGAGGCGGCCGAGCACCCGGTGCTGCTGCCCGGCGGCGGCGTGATCATCTCCGAGGCCTCCGACGAACTCGTCGCGGTCGCCGAGAAGCTCAACATTCCGGTCTCGCCGACCTACATGGGCAAGGGCTGCATTCCCGAAGACCACCCGCTGTGGGCTGGCACCGTGGGCATCCAGACCACCCAGCGCTTCGCCAACGAGCTCTTCCTGGAGAGCGACCTGGTGGTGGCGATCGGCGCTCGCTTCGGCGATCGCCACACCGGCGACCTCGAGACCTACCGGGGCGATCGCAAGTTCGTCCACATCGACATCTCCCCTGAGCAGCTCGGCCGCGTGTTCCCGGCCGATCTGGGCATCGTCTCGGACGCCAAGCCGGCTTTGAAGATGCTCCTCGAGCAGGCCTCGCAGCGCGAGCTGCGCGACCGCGACGAATGGGTCGACCGCCTCGCCGAGCTGCGTGGCACGCTGACGCGCCGGACCGACTTCGAGAACGTGCCGATCAAAGTCCCGCGGGTCATGGGCGAGGTCAACGACTTCTTCAGCCCCGACACGGTGTTCGTCACCGCCATCGGCCTGTACCAGATCTGGAACGGTCAGTTCCACCTGACCTACAAGCCCCGCCACTACCTCTGTTGCGGCCAGGCCGGCCCGCTGGGCTGGGAGGTCTCGGCCTGCACCGGCGCCAAGCTGGCGGCTCCCGACAAGCAGGTCGTCGGCATCGTCGGCGACTACTCCTTCCAGTTCATGATGGAAGAGGTCGCGGTGGCCGTCCAGTACAAGGTCCCGTTCGTCCTGGTCATGACGAACAACGGCTACATGGGCCTCATCCGCCAGGCCGAGACCAACTACGACATGAACTTCCAGGTCGGTCTCGCCTACGAGGGCCCCGAGGGCCATCCCGGCGTCGACCACGTGATGCTCATGCAGGCCATGGGCGCCGAGGGCATTCGCGTCACCGAGCCCGACGACATCGCGAGTGCCTTCGAGTGGGCCGTGAAGATCTCGAACGAGCGCCAGGTTCCGGCGCTGGTGGAGATCATGACTGCGCCCGAGGACAACGCGGCGATGGGCAAGTCCATCGCTCACGTCAAGGAGTTCGAGCCCGCGCCCGAGCTGGTCGGCGCGATCGCCGACTCCGACGGCCCGATGCCGGACATCGCCGGCTGATCGAAGCGGCGCCTTGGCTGATCCCGGAATCCAGAATCGCGGCGTGGTGCCCATCCCGGCACCGCGTCGTGACCGGGTGCAGTCCCTCGACCGTGCGCTGGACGTCCTCGAGACGCTGGCGCACGGCGAGGAGCTGGGCGTCTCGGAAGTGGCGGCCCGCACAGGACTGGTGGTCAGCACCGCCCACCGGCTGCTCGCCGGGCTGTCCGATCGCGGCTATGTCGGCCGCAACCCCGCCACCGGGCGCTACGCGCTCGGGTACAAGGTGATGGAGCTGGCCGGCGGCCTCGAAGCCCGCACGGCGGCGCTGCGGGCGGCGGCCCGCCCTCACCTGGAGGCTCTGCAGCGGGCGACGGGGGAGACCACGAACCTGGTGATCCTCGACGCCGACCGCGTCGTCTACATCGACCAAGTCGAGGGCTCCCACAGCGTGCGCATGTTCACCGAGCTCGGCTCGTCGGCCCTCGCCCACACCACCGGCTCGGGCAAGGCGATCCTGGCCCACCGGTCTGCCGAGGCGATCGTGAAGCTCTACCCCGCCTCACGCGAGCCGCTCGAGCGGCTGACCTCGCGGACGCTCACGAGCGTCGAGGCGCTGCGCCACGACTTCCTGCGCATCCGCCGCCGCGGGTACGCCCTCGACAGCGAGGAGCACGAAGCCGGCGTGACGTGTGTGGCCACGCCGATCTTTGACTCCCGGGCAGTCGCATGCGGCGCGCTGAGCATCTCGGGACCGACCGCTCGGATGGCGGAGGCCGACCCCGGTGAACTAGGGCTGTTGCTTCGACGCCACGCCGCCGTGGTGTCCGCCGGTCTCGGGTACCATGAAAGCCCTGAAGGCGCCCGGGCCGATGCCGGTTAGCCGAGTGAATCTCTTTGCCGAAGCCAACGTTGTCCCACCTGACTGCGACGGGTCCGCTACGCGGCTATCGCGCCGCCAGACCTTGAGGAGTAACTGAAACCGTGGCGATCTCCATTTCCGCTCCAGCCGAGACCCGCACCGTCAGTCTGAAGATCGACGGGCGCGAGGTCGAGGTACCTGAGGGCACCACCATCCTGGACGCGGCGAAGGGTCTCGGAATCGAGATCCCGGTCCTCTGCCACGACGACCGCTACGACCCCGTCGGGGTCTGCCGGGTATGCGTGGTCGACGTGGGCGGCCGGGTCTACGCCCCCGCCTGTCTGCGCCCAGTCGAGGACGGCATGGACGTCAAGACCGACACCGACAGCGTCGAGAAGCAGCGAGCGATGCTGACCAAGCTGCTGCTGGTCGACCAGCCCCCGATCGATGAGGACCCCAAGGAGACCAAGACCGCCGACAACGAACTGCTCGTGCTCGTGCGTCGCTACGGCCTCGAGCAGGAGAACGGCATCCCCCGTGGCCGTGGCCGCGGCGAGGATCACTCCAACCCGGTCATCTCGATCAATCACGACGCGTGCATCCTCTGCGACCGCTGCATCCGCGCCTGTGACGACATCCAGGGCAACGACGTCATCGGGCGCTCCGGCAAGGGCTACTCGGCGCGCATCGTGTTCGACCTCAACGATCCGATGGGCGAGTCCTCCTGCGTGACCTGCGGCGAGTGCGTCGCGGCCTGCCCGACGGGAGCGATCACCAACAAGCCGATCAACAACGTCGCGATCCGGCCGCGTGACAAGCTCAAGACGGTCGACTCGACCTGCCCCTACTGCGGGGTCGGCTGCGCCATCCGATACCACGTGGACCCGGAGGAGAACAACATCGTCTTCGCGGAGGGTCGCGAGTCGCCGGGCTCCCAGAAGCGGCTGTGCGTCAAGGGCCGCTACGGCTGGGACTACTCCAAGAACCCGCAGCGCCTCACCGTGCCGCTCATCCGGCGCGACGGCTCCTACCCCAAGGGCCCGCTGTCGGCCGACGTCAAGGGTGAGGGCACGGGCAAGCGCCGCAAGGCCGGCGGCGTCGTGGACTATGGGGAAATCATGCCGCACTTCCGCGAGGCCACGTGGGAGGAGGCGCTGGATCTCGTCGGCGAGAAGCTGCGCGGGATCCACGCGACCGGCGGTTCGGACGCGATCGCCGGATTCGGCTCGGCGAAGTGCTCGAACGAGGAGGCGTACCTCTTCCAGAAGCTGATCCGGGCGGGGTTCGGCTCCAACAACGTCGACCACTGCACGCGGCTCTGCCACGCCTCGAGCGTCGCGGCCCTGTTCGAGGGCGTCGGCTCGGGCGCTGTCTCGACCACCTACGGCGACATCATCAACGCCGACGTCGCGATCCTGGCCGGCACCAACACCACCGCCAACCATCCCGTCGCATCGTCGTTCTTCAAGCAGGCCAAGCGCCGCGGCACCAAGCTGATCGTGGTCGACCCCCGTCGCGAGCGGATCGCCGATCACGCGGACCTCTACTGCCAGCTCAAGCCCGGCACCGACGTCGCCTTCTACAACGGCGTCATGCACGAGGTCATAAAGCTCGGGTTGATCGATCAGGAATTCATCGCCCAGCGGACGACCAACTACGGCGACATCGCCAAGACGGTCAGGGAGTATCCGCCCGAGCGTGCGTCTCAGATCTGCGGCGTGCCGGCCGACGACATCCGCACCGTGGCCAGATGGTGGGGCGAGGCAGGCGCGGGTGTCATCTACTGGGGCATGGGCATCTCCCAGCACACGACCGGCACCGACAACGCCCGCTGCCTGATCGCGATGTGCGGGATCACCGGCCACGTCGGCCGTCCCGGCACCGGCCTGCACCCCTTGCGGGGCCAGAACAACGTGCAGGGCGCCTCCGACGCCGGCCTGATCCCGATGATGTATCCGGACTACCAGCCGGTGACCATTCCCGAGGTGCGTGAGTCCTTCGAGAAGGCGTGGGGACGCGAGCTCAACCCCGAGACCGGCCTGACGGTCACCGAGATCATCAAGTCCATCCTCGCCGGCGGCGTCCGTGGCATGTACATGATGGGTGAGAATCCATTCCTTTCGGACCCGAACATCAACAAGGTCCGCAAGGCGCTCTCGCAGCTCGAGTTCCTGGTCGTCCAGGACATCTTCATGACGGAGACCGCCGAGTTCGCCGACGTGATCCTGCCCGCCACCACCTTCTACGAGAAGGAGGGCAGCTACACGAACACCGACCGGCGCGTGCAGCTCGGCGCCAAGGTGCTCGACCCTCCGGGCGAGGCCCGCGAGGACTGGTGGATCACGCAGGAGATCGCCAAGCGCATCGGCCTGCCGATGGACTACACCCACCCCAGCGAGATCTTCGACGAGCTCGTGGGCGTGATGCCCAACTACGCGGGCCTCGACTACGGCAACCTCGGCGAGTACGGCAAGCTCTATCCCAATCCGGATCCGGAGCACTCCGACGGCACGGTGGTGCTCTTCGACGAGCGCTTCTCCACCGACGACGGCAAGGCCCACCTCGTCGCGGCGGAGTGGATGCCGGCCAAGGAGCTGCCGAGCGAGGAGTTCCCGTTCGTGCTCAACACGGGCCGGTTGCTCGAGCACTGGCACACCGGGACGATGACGCGGCGGACCTTCGTGCTCGACGCGATCCAGCCCGAGCCGCACGTCTACATGAACCCGGACGACTGCGCGCGGATGGAGATCGAGGACGGTGACTTTGTCCGCGTCTCCAGCCGACGCGGAGCGATTGAGCTCGCGGTCCGCGTGTCGCATCGCGACGTGCCCGGCACCTGCTTCGTCCCGTTCCACTTCCGTGAGGCGGCGGCGAACCTGCTGACCATCGACGAGGTCGACCCGACGGGCAAGATTCCGGAGTTCAAGTTCTGCGCGGTGAGCATCGAGCGCGTGGGCAGCACCTCTTCCCACGAGGCCGCGACCGTACGAGAGGGCGTCTGATGGCTGAAGGCAACGGAAACGTCCATCCCGACGCGACGCCGGACGGCAACGCGAACGGGCGGCGGCTGCACACCACGGTGACGCTGCGGCCGCCCGTGCCCGGCGTGGAGGCCCGCGACGGGCGCTTTCCCGGTCCAAGCCTCATCCCGGCGCTGACCACCATCCAGCGGGAGCACGGGTGGCTGCCGCGCGAGGAGTTGCTCACGCTGTCGCGCGAGTGGAAGCGGCCGCTGTACGAGATCGAAGGCGTCATGTCCTTCTATCCGCACTTCAAGACCTCGCCGCCCAAGAAGGTCGACCTCGCGGTCTGCCACGACCTGTCGTGCTGGCTCAACGACGCCGAGCCGCAGATCGCCGAGCTCAAGGCACGCTACGGCGATGACGTCGAGGTTCACGTGCACGAGGTGTCCTGCCTCGGGCGCTGCGACGTCGCGCCCGCCGTGGCGGTCCAGGAGCAGCCGGCCAACATCGGGCGCGTCCACGAGATGGTGGAGGCCGCCCGCGCCGACAAGCTCGACGTGGTGACGGCCAAGCGGACGGGCGACGCGTATCCCAACGACCCGTACGCGTCGAAGTCCGAGCACTACGGCGTGCTGCGCCGAGTGCTCGCTGGCGAGATCTCCCACGAGACGATCGTCCAGACGCTCAAGGACTCCGGACTGCGCGGCATGGGCGGCGCCGGCTTCCCGACCGGCACCAAGTGGGGCCTCGTCGCGGCCCAGCCGAACCTGCCGAAGTACGCGATCGTCAACGCGGACGAGTCCGAGCCCGGCACCTTCAAGGACCGCCAGATCATGGCCGAGCAGCCGCACCTCGTTCTCGAGGGCCTGCTGCTGGGCATGGTCGTCACCGGCGCCGACGAGGGCTGGGTGTTCATCCGGCACGAGTACGCGCCCGAGGAGCATGTCCTCGAGGCCGAGCTCGACTACCTGCAGGAGCAGAACCTCATCGGGCCGGACGTCCTCGGTACCGGTCGCAAGCTGCTGGTGGACATCTTCACCTCACCGGGCGGCTACATCCTCGGCGAGGAGTCCGCGCTGATCGAGGCGATGGAGGGCCATCGCGGCGAGCCGCGCAACAAGCCGCCGTTCCCCGGCGTCTACGGCTTGTGGGGTAAGCCGACGCTGATGAACTCCGTCGAGACCTTCGCCCACGTGCCGGTCATCCTCGACCGCGGCGCCGACTGGTGGAAGGCGCAGGGCAAGAACAGCGCCACCGGGCTGAAGTTCTTCTCGGTGTCCGGTGCGGTCAAGGACCCCGCCGTCTACTGCGTTCCGGCCGGGACGACCGTGCGCGAGCTGATCGATGTCGCGGGCGGGATGAAGGACGGGTCGGAGGTGCAGGCCTTCCAGCCCGGAGGAGCCTCCACCAACTTCCTCGGGCCGGACGCGCTCGACACGCCGCTCGACTGGAAGCCGCTGCAGAACGCGGGGTCGGCGCTCGGCGCCGGCGCCATGGCGATCATCGACCAGCACACCGACCTGCTGGCAGCGGCGACGAACGTCCTGCGGTTCTTCCGCAACGAGTCCTGCGGGAAGTGCGTCCCCTGTCGGGTGGGCTCCGACAAGGCCCACACCATCCTCACCGACCTGCTCGAGCAGGGCGGGGGACCGGCCGACGTGGACTACCGGATCACCGACCTCGAGGAGACGCTGCGCCTCACCTCGATCTGCGGCCTCGGGCAGGTCGCGCTCGGACCGGTCGCCAGCGTTCTGGCCCTGTACGGCCAAGCCGAGGCACCCTCGGCCGTCGAGCAGGTCAAGAACACTCCGAGCAGCGCCGAGCAGGTCTAGATCCACCCCCGGACGGGACGGGGCCATGCGCTCCGCCCCGTCCGTTTCGTCGCGTGCGACACGGGTAAGGTTTCGCCATGGGCAAGATCGTGCGCAGGCTAATGACGGAATACCAACCGGTAATCGAGTGGTCGGCCGACGATGCGGCCTCCTTCGAGGCGGCACAGCAGGTGTTCCGGCGCGAGGTCGATGCGGGCTTCAACGCCGTCCACTCCTCGGACGGTCACAACGAGCCCGTGACCGAGCTGCCCAAGGACGCGGAGCTGATCATCCTCACCACCGCCATGGGCGGCGGCTGATCGACTCCGTGCTGCACGCGAGGACGCCGATCGGCTTCGTCCGCGTCTCCTGAGGCCGGCGGCATGTCCGGCGGCGCTCAGCGGGAGTTCTTCACGGTCAGCACCGTCGCCGATGCGCTGGCGGGCTTCCGGCCGAGCGGCCGCACGCCGGTCGAGATCGTCGGATTGAGGGAGGCCGCGGGGCGGATTCCGGCCGGTCCGGTGCCCGCCGTCGCGGCGCTTCCCGGGTTTCCGCGCTCGACCGTCGATGGCTACGCCGTCCGCGCGCAGGACACCTACGGCGCCTCCGAAGGACTCCCGAGCTACTTCGACGTCGCCGGCTCGGTGCGGATGGGCGAGGCGCCGGCCGATCGTGTCGGCCCGGGCACGGCGGTCTACATCCCCACCGGCGGCGTCCTACCCACCGGCGCCGACGCCGTCGTCATGATCGAGTACACCCAGGAGGCGATGGAGGGCACCGTCGAGGTGGTCCGTCCCGTCGCTCCGGGCGAAGGCATCGTGCGGGCCGACGAGGACGTGGCTCCGGGACAGGCCCTGGCCCGGAGCGGACGCCCGCTGCGCGCCCAGGACGTCGGCCTGCTCGCGGCGGCCGGGATCACGCGAGTGCCCGTCCTGGCTCGACCTCGCGTCGGGATCCTCTCCACCGGCGACGAGGTCGTTCCTCCCGAGACGGAGCACCTCGGCGTCGGCCAGGTGCGCGACGCGACGTCGGTGGCTCTGGCGGCGCTGGTGCGCGAGGCGGGCGGCGAGCCGGTCTTCCACGGCATCGTCGCTGACGACCGCGACGCCCTGCGTGAGGCGCTGAGCGCTGCGCTGGCGGACTCCGACGTCGTCGTGATCTCCGCCGGCTCCTCAGTGGGTGCGCGTGACGAGACGGCCACCGTCGTCGCCGAGCTCGGCTCGATCTGGTGCCACGGGCTGGCCCTGCGACCCGGCAAGCCGACCATGCTCGCCGACTCCGGCGGCGTTCCGCTCATCGGGCTGCCCGGCAATCCGCGCTCCGCGCTGGTGGTCTTCCGGCTCGTGGGCATGCCGATCATCCGCCGCGCCGGCGGCTGGACCGAGACGCCGCCCGAGCCGACCGTCGCCGCGCGCCTGACGCGCAACCTCCCCAGTGCCGCCGGACGCCTCGACGTCGCCCAAGTGGCGCTGCGCGACGGGGAGGCCGAGCCGCTGTTCGGGTCCTCGTCGCTGCTCTCGATCCTCATCACCGCCGACGGTTACGTGATGGTCCCCGAGGAGGCCACCGGTCTCGCGGCCGGGACCGAGGTCGAGGTCATCCTCTACTCCTGATGGCCGTGACGCCCTACATCCACGACGTGCCCGCCGCCCAGGCCCTGTCCGGCTGGTTCGCCGCGTGCGCGGCCGCCGGCTGCCCGCCGCGCCTGCCGTTCGAGCGCGTGGGGCTGGCCGACGCCATCGGCCGCGTCACCGCGGAGCCGGTGTGGGCGACACGGTCGTCGCCGTCGTTTGACGCGTCGGCGATGGACGGCATCGCGGTGCGGGCGGCGGACACGGTGGGGGCCGGAGAGACGACCCCGGTGCTCATCCGCCCGGACGGCTACGTCGTGGTCGACACCGGCGACCCGCTTCCGGAGGGCTTCGATGCCGTCGTGATGCGCGAGCAGGTCCACTACGCCGGCGACTCCGCCGAAGTGCGCGCGGCGGTGCCGCCCTACCAGCACGTCCGCTCGATCGGCGAGGACGTCGCCACTGCCGAGCTGCTTCTGCCGCAGGGGCATCGCCTGCGCCCGGTCGACGTCGCGGCGGCGGGAGCCGCGGGCGCCGTCGAGCTGGTGGTGCGCCGCCGCCCACGCGTCCTTGTGCTGCCGACCGGCGACGAGATCCGGCCGATCGGGTCGGCGACCGCTCCCGGCGAGATCCTCGACACCAACTCGCTGATGCTGGCCGGCCAGGCCCGCGAGATCGGCAGCGAGACCGTCACGCTGCCGATCGAGCCCGACGATCCCGCCGGCATCACCGCGGCGCTGCGCGCCGCGACCGCCGACGCCGACCTGGTGATCCTCATCGCCGGCTCGAGCGCGGGCCGCGACGACCACACCGCCGGGGTGATCGAGGGAGCCGGCGTGCTCGCCGTCCACGGCGTCGCGGTGCGACCCGGCCATCCCGTGGTGCTCGGAGCGGTGAACTCGACGCCGGTGCTGGGCTGCCCCGGCTATCCGGTGTCGGCGGCGCTGACCTTCGAGATCTTCGCGGCGCCGCTGCTGGCCTCCCTCGAAGGAGCGGCGATCCGCGAGCGGCCGCGGGCACGGGCCCGCCTGGCCCGCAAGCTCGCTTCGAGCATGGGGATGGACGACTGGGTGCGGGTGCGGCTCGGCCGGGTCGCCGGCTCGCTGGTGGCCACTCCGTTGCCGCGCGGTGCCGGTGTGCTGACCTCGCTGGTGCGGGCCGACGGCCTGCTCGTGGTGCCATCCGGCCTTGAGGGCCACCATCCCGGGGAGGAGGTCGACGTCGCCCTCCTGCGCGGGCTGTCGGAGATCGAGCGCACGATCGTCGCGGTCGGCTCGCACGACCTGGTGCTCGACCTCGCCGCGTCGCAGCTGCGAGCGCGCGATCCCGACGTCACCCTGGCGTCCTCTAACGTCGGCTCCCTCGGGGGTCTGGTTGCGTTGCGCGACGGGCTCTGCCACCTGGCCGGCTCGCACCTGCTCGACCCCGCGACGGGCGAGTACACGCTGCCGTATATCGACCGGGTGCTGAGCGGCCACGCGACCGCGGTCATCCGCCTGCTGCACCGTGACCAGGGGCTGATCGTCGCGCCCGGCAACCCGCTCGGGATCTCCGGAGTCGAGGACCTCACTCGGCCCGGCCTGCGCTACGTCAATCGGCAGCGCGGCGCCGGGACGCGGGTCCTGCTCGACCATGAGCTGACCCGCCACGAGATCGCGCCGGAGCAGGTCTCCGGCTACGAGCGCGAAGAGCACACCCATCTGGCGGTCGCCGCCGCCGTCGCCGCGGGTCGGGTCGACTGCGGCCTCGGCGTGCTCGCCGCGGCCCGGGCTTTCGAACTCGACTTCGTGCCCGTGGCCCGCGAGCCCTACGACTTGGTGATGGCCGCCGACACGGTCGACGATCCGGCGCTGGCGCCTCTGTGGGCTCTGCTCGAAGACCCGGAGTTCCGCGCCGAGGTCGAGGCACTCGGCGGCTACTCCACCGCCGAGACGGGACGCCGGATCCGCTAGCGGCGCGTTGTCTTACCCTCGAGTCGAGGGTAAGACGGGCTCAGTTGCTCGACGGATCGACCGGCATGGTGGCCAGCAGGCGGTAGTCACGGCCCTTGCGGCGCATGACCTCCGCCCACAGCGCCTCGGGATCGTCGGTGAAGACGTCGCCGGCCAGCGCGGGCTCCACGATCCACGAGTTCTCGTCCATCTCGGCATCCAGCTGGCCGGGACCCCAGCCGGCGTGCCCGGCGAACACCCGCGAGCGCAGGACGCCGGACGCCAGTCCCTCGGCGTCCTCAGGGGAAGCGGGCACGAAGCCGACGGCGCCCACCACCAGCGCGGCGGCCAGGGTGGGATCCTCGAACTCGGCGAGGACGACGACCGAGTCGGTGGCCACCGGGCCGCCCGCGTAGACGGGCTCCTCGCCCGCCAGCGCGAGCCACAGCAGGTCCGGCACCGCCTCTCCGACCGTGACCTCGGCCGGCCGGTTGAGCACGACGCCCATCGCGCCCTGGTCGGTGTGCTCTGCGATCAGCAGCACGGTGCGCCGGAAGTTCGGGTCGAACAGGTTGGGAGCCGACAGCAGCAGCTGCCCGCGCAGGGAGTCGTGCATCTCGAACCCGTTGTCTCCGAAGTCAGGTTCCGGCAATCGGCGCCGGAGCCACCGGGCGCTGCACGAGGTCGCGTCCCGGCTCGACGTCCCAGCGGGCGGCGACCGCGGCCAGCCGTTCGGAGACCTCCCAGCGGTCCGGCTGCTCGGGTCCGTCGTGCTGCGGCGCGGCGCCCTTGAGAACCATGCTGCCGCGGTTGTCGCCGATCTCGCGGATGGCGCGGACCTCGTCGGCCGACAGCACCGGCCCGGCCGGCACGCCGGCGAGCTCCTCGCGCTTGGCCTCGACCGCCTTGGCGTCGTCGCCGGGCTCCTGGATCAGCGTCGGAGCCACGCAGGCGACCGGCGGCTGGGCCAGATCCCACGCGCAGGCCAGCTGCAGGGGAGTCAGGCCGTGACGCTCGGCGATCGGACGCACCGCGTCGAGGCGGCCGCGTCCGGCCTCGATCCAGCCCTCCGGCCGGAACGAGCGATGGTCGTGGCGGGGGAACGGGTGGCCGGGGAGGACGTCGTCGTGGAACAGCCCGCCATAGTCGACGACCCGGGCGATCAGCTTCACGTCGTGGGCGCGGGCCGCGGGCAGCACCAACTCGCCCGGCCACGGCTCGAACGGGTTGAGGATCACCATCGCCCAGTCGATCAGGTCGCCGAAGGACTCGAAGCAGTCGAGGATGTCGAGCGTGAAGCCGTTGGCGGGTCCGGGCGCCACGCCGATCCGCCGGGTCAGGCCGGCCTCGCGCAGCGCGGCCATGCCCTCCCAGACCGCCGGGCTGGTGTAGCCGGTCCGATCGGGATTGTGCAGCAGCAGCAGGTCGAAGGAGTCGACTCCGCAGCGCTCGAGCGACTTCTCGGTCGCCATCCGCAGGTAGTCGGCGTAGGACTCGGGGCCGCGCAGGTCGGGGTGGGTGAAGCGGGGGAAGCCACGCGGGCCGGAGCGCTCGCCGGCGTAGAAGTCGTGTCCGACCGCGCCGACCAGGCAGTAGGAGTCGCGAGGAACCCCGCGCAGGGCGCTGCCGAGCAGCGAGTCGGCCGCGCCCTCGCCGTAGGCGTCGGACGTGATCACGGTGCGGACCCGCTCGTCGGGGCGCAGGAGGGCACTCAGGCGATCGTCGTCGAGCGGTTCACCGAAGCGCATGAAGCGCCCGCCGCTCCAGGTCCCGATGGCGGTGTGAGTGGGATCGAGCATCGACTCTGATCCTACGCGCGAGTGGCGGAGCCGCCCGGCGGCTTGAGACGATGGCGGCATGGACGACGCGGAGGCGCAGGGGGTCCTGGCGCTCGGGGACTCGATCACCAACGGCGGCGGAGAGCTCCAGTGGGGCGTCGCCCTGCAGTCGTGGACGCAGTGGCTGGCGCGCGGCCTCGGCCTGCCGCTCACCAACCACGCGGTCGATGGCGCGTCGGTCGCCGACGTGCTGCGCACGCAGATCCTCCGGCACGAGCGCTTCAGCGCCCGGCCCGCGGCGCGCTTCGATCTGGGATGCCTGTACATCGGCGTCAACGACGTCCGGCGCGACGACTGGGACGAGCAGGCCTACGCCGCCGGGCTCGACGAGGTGCTGGGCTGGCTGACGGCGCGCTGCGAGCGCCTGCTGATCAGCACCCTGCCCACCGACCTGGGACGTCCACTCGCCCCCGGTGTCCCGGCCGCCAATCGCCGCGTGCGCGCGGCCGCCGAGCGTCACGACGCCCTGCTGCTCGACCTGGCGGACTTCGGCGCCCGCAACCAGGTGATGGTCGATCACGTCCACCCGACGGCGTTCGGGCAGATCGCCATCGCCGAGCGGGCGCTGCGCGTGCTGGCCGCCGACGGCCTGGCGACCCGCGTGGCGCCGAGCACGCTGATCTCCTACGAGACCAAGCGCCGATTGCGCCTACGCGGGGATCTGACCTACGTGTACCGCCACGCCAAGGTCAGCGCCAAGGCGATGCTCCGGGGCGGGCGCTAGGGCCGAAGCCGACGGCGAGCAAGGCCGGCCGGCGACGCTGGACAAGCGCTGAACGAGAGTCGGTCGGTGGGTTGGAACCGTGCCCGCACCTCTCAAGTTGGCGTGCAGGAAGCCGACGCTAACGGAGGAGACCCGTCGGCGACCGCCGCGGGCAAATCGTCCTTTCCGCCCGCTGGAGGCTTCCTTCCCATGAGTTTCGTGTCCAATCTACGCCTGGCCGCCAGGCTCGGGCTCGCCTTCGCCGCGCTCATCATCGGCCTGGTGGCCGTGGCGGTCAGCGGCACGCTGGCGGTCGGCGGCCTCCAGAGCGACGTAAACGACATCACCAGCCGCGACATGGTCGAGCTCCAGCTCTTGGGCGTCACCTCGCAGGCCTTCAGCACTCAGCACCGCCAGGTCACCGACCACCTCTACGTCTTCGACGGCGATCTCAGCGCGCAGGACAAGCTCCAGAAGGAGTTCAACGAGCTCGCCGCCGCCGAGGAGAAGGCCAACGAGCAGTTCGCCGGCCTGGTCAGGAATCCCGAGATCAAGGCTCTCTTCGAGGCCGATTCCGCCGCTCGCGAGAAGATGGACGTCCAGTACGAGAAGGCGCTGAAGCTCTCGCGCCAGGAGACAGTCGACAAGGTCGAGGAGCGCGACGCCTCGCGCACGGTCTACACCGAGGGCATCACTCCGATCACCGCCGAAGTGTCGGGCGCCAACGTCGCCCTCACCGAGGCCCTCACCGGGCAGGCCCGCGCCAAGGCCGAGGCCGCCGATGCGACCGCCGCCGACTCCAAGCGGCTCATCCTGATCGTCAGCGGCATCGCCCTGGCCCTGGCCATCGGCCTCGCGCTGTGGATCACCCGCAGCGTCACCAAGCCGGTCGGCGCCCTCAGCGCCCGCCTGCGGTCGCTCAACGAGCAGGACTTCGCCGAGCTCGAGACGGGCCTGCAGGCCGTCGCCGCCGGCGACCTTACCCGCGACGTGAAGCCGGTCACCGAGCCGCTCGTGATCAAGTCCCGCGACGAGATCGGTCAGCTGTCCGAGACCTTCAACGAGATGCTGGGCAAGGCCCAGGGCGGCATCGCCTCCTACAACGAGATGCGCGCGCAGGTCTCCTCGGCGCTCAACGAGGTGTCGGCGAACGCCGGCACGGTGTCCTCCGCCTCCCAGCAGATGGCCGCCACCTCCAAGGAGACCGGCCGTGCCGTCGATGACATCGCCCACGCGGTGACCGAGGTCGCCGAGGGCGCCGAGCAGCAGGTCCGCATGATCGAGGCCGCGCGCACCTCCATCGAGGAGGCCGCCCGTGCCGTCGCCGTCAGCGCCGAGAGCGCCGAGAACACCGCCGAAGCCGCCGGTCAGGCCCGCGCGGTCGCCGTCGAGGGCGTCACCGCGGCCGAGGAGGCCACCGGCGCCATGCGCGAGGTGACCGCCTCGCAGCACAACGTCACCGAGGCCATCCGCGGGCTGTCGCAGCGCACGGAGCGCATCGGCGGCATCGTCGACACCATCACCGGCATCGCCGAGCAGACCAACCTGCTGGCGCTCAACGCCGCCATCGAAGCGGCGCGCGCCGGCGAGCAGGGCCGCGGCTTCGCCGTGGTCGCCGAAGAGGTCCGCAAGCTCGCCGAGGGCTCGCAGACCGCCGCCGGCGAGATCGCCTCGCTGATCGGCCAGATCCAGACCGAGACCAACGGTGTCGTGTCGGCCGTCGAAGAGGGCGCCCGTCGCACCGAGGACGGCGTCGCCACCGTCGAGCGCACACGTGAGGCGTTCGAGGCCATCGGCGCGTCGGTCGAGGACATGAGCAGCCGGGCGGCCGACATCGCCGCCGCAGTCGAGCAGATCTCGGCCGAAGCGGCTCGCACCTCGGAGAGCATCTCCCAGGTGGCCGCCGTCGCCGAGTCGTCGTCGGCGTCCGCCGAGGAGGTCTCGGCCTCCACGCAGCAGACCAGCGCCTCCGCCCAGGAGATCGCCGCCTCGGCGCAGTCGCTGGCCAGCACCGCCGAGGAGCTCGAGCGCCTCGTCGGCCGCTTCACGCTCGCCGAGCGGGCCTAGTCAGACCCGGAACACGAGAGCGGGGCGGCTCTACGCGAGCCGCCCCGCCCGCTTCGTGATCGCCTCCAGCCGCCGCGCGGCTTCCGGGGTCAGCGCGTCCGGCTCCATGCGCCACTTCCAGGCGGCTCCCGTCTGGCCCGGCAGGTTCATCCGCGCCTCGCTGCCGAGTCCGAGCACGTCCTGCAGCTGCACCATCGCCAGCCGCGCAGGCGAGGAGTGCAGCATCTCGATCAGACCCCACCAGGGCTCGGCATCGGCGACTCCCGCCTTCTCGCGCGCCGCGTCGACCTCCTCGCGCTGATCGGCCGGCAGGCTCGCGTACCAGCCGGCCAGCGTGTCGTTGTCGTGGGTGCCGGTGTAGGCCACCTGTCCCTCGATGTGGTTCTCGAGGCGGTGCGTTCCCTGCGGATCTCCCGGGTCGAATCCGAACTGCAGGACCACCATCCCGGGAAAGCCGAGCGTGTCGCGCAGGCGACGGACGCCCGGCGTGATGACCCCAAGGTCCTCGGCGATGACCGGCAGATCGCGTCCGAGGGCGCGCGCCGCCGCGTCGAACGGGGCGCGCCCCGGACCGCGCAGCCAGCGGCCGGTGCGGGCGTCCTCGGCCTCCTCGGGCACCGCCCAGTAGGCCGTGAAGCCGCGGAAGTGGTCGATCCGGGCGACATCGAAGAGCTCGAAGGTGCGTCGCAGACGCTCCGTCCACCAGGAGTAGCGGCGGCGTGAGAGCCGGGGCCAGTCGTAGAGGGGGTTGCCCCACAGCTGCCCCTTCTCGGTGAAGGCGTCCGGCGGCACGCCGGCGACCTCACCGGAGCGGAAGAGCTCGGGATGCGCCCGGTGGTCGGCCGCGTCGGGCGCCACGTAGATCGGGACGTCGCCGATCAGCCGCACTCCGCGCCCGGCGGCGTGGTCGCGCAGCGCGGCCCACTCACGGTCGAAGCGGACCTGATCGGCGGCCGCCCCGTCTCCTGCGTAGGCCTCCCAGTCGTCGAGCCAGAACGACTGGCGACGGCGGAACTCGGCGATCTCGGCCTCGCTGACCGGGGCGTCGGGCTCGGCCAGCAGCCCCGGCCACGCGGCGAACGCCGACTCGGCCTTGTAGGGCGACCCGTGGCGGTCGGGCGGGTTGAGCGGCAGCATCTGCCACCACGACTGACCCGCCTCGGCGAGCCAGTCGACGAAGGCGAGGGCCTCGGGGCCGAGGCGGCCGCCGGGCAACGAGGTCGGATGCAGCTGCACGCCGCTGGAGCGAGAAAGGTTCACGTGGATTTGGGTCGGAAAGTTTTGTCGGAGTGGAGTCGGGATACTCGATCGCCCAGCATGCCCACCCGAGCCCCCGCCGAACCACCGGCCCGCATCCAGATCGAGAACCCCGCGCCCACCGTGGACGCCGGACGCCATCCGGCGAAGCGCTGCGTGGGTGACCGGGTGGAGGTCTCCGCCGACGTCTTCCGCGACGGTCACGACATCCTGCGCGCCGCCGTCCGGTACCGCCGGGCCGGCAACGAGGCGTGGAGTGAGGCGCCGATGGCTGCCGTCGACGCCGCAATGCAGGGCGTGCGCTGGGTCGGCTCGTTCAACGTCGACGCCTGCGGCTCGTGGGAGTTCGACGTCGAGGGCTGGACCGACACCTTCGCCACCTGGCGCGACGAGCTGCGGCGCAAGGTCGACGCCGCCCAGGCCGAGCTGAGCGGCGAGCTCGGCGAGGGCGCGGTGCTGCTCGAGCGCGCGGCCGGCCGCCTGGAGGGCGCCGACCGCCGGACGGTCGAGGCCGCGCTGCGGGTCCTGCGCGACGAGGACGCCTCTCCCGCGCTCAAGCACACTGTCGCCCTCGATCCGCACCTGCTCGAGACGCTCGGGCGCGATCCCCACCGCCACGGCGCCGCGCGCCTGCCCGCCCCGCTGCCGCTCGAGGTCGACCGCGTCCGGGCCCGCTTCGGCTCCTGGTACGAGCTCTTCCCGCGCTCCTTCGGCGGCCTGGCCGGTGTCGAGCGGGTGCTGCCGCAGCTCGCCGACCTCGGCTTCGACGTCCTCTACCTGCCGCCCATCCACCCGATCGGCGTGCGCAATCGCAAGGGCCGCAACAACGCGCTGGCCGCGGGTCCCGGCGATCCCGGCTCGCCGTGGGCGATCGGCAGCCCCGAGGGTGGCCACGACGCCGTGCACCCGGAGCTCGGCACGGTCGAGGACGTCCGCCGCCTCGCCGCTCGCGCCGGAGAGCTCGGCATCGACATCGCGCTCGACTTCGCCATCCAGTGCTCAGCCGACCACCCATGGCTGGCCGAGCACCCGGAGTGGTTCCACCGCCGACCCGACGGCACCCTGAAGTACGCCGAGAACCCGCCCAAGCGCTACCAGGACATCTACAACGTCAACTGGGACACGCCGTCGTGGGAAGAGCTCTGGCAGGAGCTGCGGCGGATCGTGTTGTTCTGGGTCGACTGCGGCATCAAGGTGTTCCGCGTCGACAACCCGCACACCAAGCCGCTGCCGTTCTGGGAGTGGCTCATCCGCGAGGTCCATGCCGTCGATCGCGACGTCGTCTTCCTGGCCGAGGCGTTCACCAAGCGGGCGGTGATGCGCGCGCTCGGCAAGCGCGGGTTCACGCAGTCCTACACGTACTTCACCTGGAAGACCTCCCGCTGGGACCTCACCCAGTACGTGACCGAGCTGGCCCACTCGGGCGAGCAGGAGTACTTCCGCCCGAACTTCTTCGCCAACACGCCCGACATCCTTCACGAGTACCTGCAGCACGGCGGGCCGCCGGCCTTCGCCACCCGCCTGATCCTCGCCGCCACGCTCAGCCCGTCCTACGGCATCTACTCCGGCTACGAGAGCTTCGAGAACGTGCCCGTGCGGCCGGGATCCGAGGAGTACCTCGACTCCGAGAAGTACGAGGCCAAGGCCCGCCGCCTCGACGGGCCGCTGCTGCCGCTAGTCAAGCGGCTCAACGAGGTGCGGCGCGCGAACCCCGCGCTGCAACGGCTCGACAACGTCACCTTCCTCGACACCGGCAACGACGAGCTGATCGCCTATTCGAAGCGCGACGGCGGCAACACGGTGATCACCATCGTCAACCTCGATCCGCACCACCCACAGGAGGGCGCCGTGGTCATTCCCGCCCATCTGGGCCTGCCGCCGGCCTTCGCGGCCCGCGACGTCATCCTCGGCGTGCGCTACGACTGGCGGATGGGCCCCAACTACGTGCGCCTGTGGCCGCCCACCCAGCAGGCCCACGTGCTGGTCGTGGAGACCGCGTGAGCCGCCAGAACGATCCGGGCCACTGGTTCGAGGCCGAGCCGCTGTGGTTCAAGACGGCCGTCTTCTACGAGATCCACATCCGCGGCTTCTTCGACGCCGACGGTGACGGGTCGGGCGACTTCCGCGGCCTGACCGAGAAGCTCGACTACCTGCAGTGGCTGGGCGTCGACTGCATCTGGCTGCTGCCGTACTACCGCTCGCCGCTCAAGGACGGCGGCTACGACATCTCCGACTACATGGAGATCAACCCCGAGTACGGCACGGTCGAGGACGTCCGCGCCTTCCTCGAGGCGGCACACCAGCGCGGCCTGCGGGTGATCTCCGACCTCGTGGTCAACCACACCTCCTCGGAACACCCGTGGTTCCAGGAGGCGCGCTCGAACCCGGACTCGCCCAAGCGCGACTGGTACGTGTGGTCGGACACGGTGCACCGCTACGAGGATGCGCGCATCATCTTCACCGACACCGAGACGTCGAACTGGACGTGGGACGAGGAGGCGGGCGCCTACTACTGGCACCGGTTCTTCTCGCACCAGCCCGACCTCAACTACGACAACCCTGAGGTCATCGAGGCGATCATCGACGTCCTGCGGTTCTGGCTGGACCTCGGGCTCGACGGCTTCCGGCTCGACGCGGTGCCGTACCTGATCGAGCGCGACGGGACCATCTGCGAGAACCTGCCCGAGACCCACGAGATCCTCCGGCTGCTGCGCAGGACCGTCGACGAGGAGTACCCCGACCGCGTGCTGCTGGCCGAGGCCAACCAATGGCCCGAGGACGTCGTCGAGTACTTCGGCGACGGCGACGAGTGCCACATGGCCTTCCACTTCCCGGTCATGCCGCGCATGTTCATGTCGGTGCGCCGCGAGGAGGCGACGCCGATGTACGAGATCCTCGAGCGCACTCCCGACATCCCGGCCAACTGCCAGTGGGGCCTGTTCCTCCGCAACCACGACGAGCTGACGCTCGAGATGGTCACCGACGAGGAGCGCGACTACATGTACTCGGAGTACGCCAAGGATCCGCGGATGAAGATCAATGTCGGGATCCGCCGGCGCCTCGCGCCGCTGCTCGACAAGGGCCGCGACGAGATCGAGCTGATGCACGCGATCCTGTTCTCCCTGCCCGGCTCGCCGATCCTCTACTACGGCGACGAGATCGCGATGGGCGACAACGTCTACCTCGGTGACCGCGACGGCGTCCGCACCCCGATGCAGTGGACCGCGGACCGCAACGGTGGCTTCTCGAAGGCGGACTTCGCACAGCTCTACGCCCCGCCGCTGATGGATCCGCTCTACGGCTACCAGGCGGTCAACGTCGAGGCGCAGCTGCGCACCCAGACCAGCCTGTTGCGCTGGCTGCGGCGGTTCGTGGCGCTGCGCAAGGAGCATCCGGTCTTCGGGCTCGGGACCTACGAGCCGCTGGCGCCGAGCAACCACCGCATCTTCGCCCACGTGCGCGCCTACGAGGACGACGTGATGCTCTGCGTCCACAACCTCGCGCGCTCGGCCCAGTACGTGGAATTGGACCTGTCACGCTTCAAGGGGCGTCACCCGGTCGAGATCTTCGGCCGGACCCGCTTCCCGGCCGTCGGCGAGCTGCCCTATCTGCTCACCCTCGCGCCGCGAGGCTTCTACTGGTTCCAGCTCGTCGAGGACGAGAGCGAGGAGGCGAGTCACGATGGCTGACGTGCCCGCCGCCGTGGCCGAGGGAGACCTGTCCGGCATCGACGAGCAGCAGCTGCACGACTGGGTGGTCGAGCAGCGCTGGTTCGCCTCGAAGTCGCGCGAAGTCGCCCACACCAACGTGCTCGACGCGATCCTGCTCGGCGAGCGCAACCCGCTGCTCACGCTGCTGCTGGTCGAGGTCCGCTTCGCGACCGGCACGCACGAGGTCTACCAGGTGCCCGTCGGCCTCCGGCCGGCCCGTGAGAAGTGGCAGGACGGCGTCATCACCCAGCTCGACGGCTGGACGGTGTACGACGCCCTGCGCGACCCCGCCTACGGGTCCCGCCTGCTCGAGCTCATCCACGCCGACGCCGATCGCGACGCCGTGCGCTTCCGCTGCCTGCCCGAAGGCCCGGGGATTCCCGACGGCCTCGAGGCGCGCCCGCTGAACACCGAGCAGTCCAACTCGTCGCTGGTGTTCGACGACAAGCTCTTCCTCAAGGCCTTCCGGCGCCTGGAGGCGGGGGAAAACCCGGAGCTCGAGATGCTCCACTTCCTCACCTCGCACGGCTTCGCCAACATCGCCCCGCTGGCCGGCTGGTTCGAGTACGAGGGGCGCCTGATCGACGCGACCCTCGGCGTCGTGACCGGCTTCCTGCCCAGCGGCCGCGACGGCTGGGAGCTCACGCTCGACGAGCTGGCGAGCGGCAGCGAGTCGCTGTTCGACTCCCTGCGCGAGCTCGGCGGCGTCACCGGCGAGATGCACACCCGGCTGGGCTCGGACTCGACTCATCCGCAGTTCGCGCCCGAGCGCCCGAGCGGCGAGGCGCTGTCGCTGCTGGTCGCCACGCTCGACGAGCAGATCGAGCGGGTCTGGAACGAGCTGCCCGAGGACGTCGAGGCGCTCGAAGCCATCCGCGGTCGCGGACAGGACGTGCGCGAGTCGCTCCAGGGCCTCTCGCACGTCAGCGCCGCCGGCCTGCAGATCCGCACCCACGGTGACTACCACCTGGGTCAGACCATGCGGACCGAGTCCGGCTGGGTGATCCTCGACTTCGAGGGCGAGCCGGCGGCGCCGCTGTCCGAGCGCCGCCTGAAGCGCTCGCCGCTGCGCGACGTGGCGGGCATGCTGCGCTCCTTCTCCTACGCCGCCAGCGCCGCGGGCCGGATGCGCGGCGCGGATGTGCCCGAGGACTGGGAGGACTCGGCCCGCACCGCCTTCCTCGAGGGCTACTTCGGCGCCGTCGACGACGGCCTGATGCCGCCCGGGCGCCAGGCCACGCAGCAGCTGCTGGCGGTCTTCGAGCTGGAGAAGGCTGTATACGAGCTCCGTTACGAGCTCAACAACCGCCCGGATTGGGTCGGCATCCCGGTGGCCGGCATCCAGAGACTGCTGGAGGCAGCATGATCGCTACGCCCGCCGACCTTGACCGCCTGGTCGACCGTCGCCACTCCGACCCGCACTCGCTGCTGGGCGCCCATCCCGCCAAGGGCGGCGTGGTGGTCCGCGCCTGGCGTCCCGGAGCGGCCGGAGTGAGCGCACGGGTGACCGGAAGCGCGCCGGTGGCGCTGGAGGTGGTCCACCCGGCCGGCGTCTTCGAGGTGCTGCTGCCGGGCGCCTCGCTGCCGCTGGCCTACGAGCTCGAGGTCGACTACGGCGAGCACGGGACCTGGACGGTCCGCGACCCCTATTCGTTCCTGCCCACGCTGGGCGAGCTCGACGTCCACCTGGCTGGCGAGGGCCGCCACGAGGAGCTCTACCAGCACCTCGGCGCGCACGTCCGTGAGGTCGACGGCATCGCCGGAGTGGCCTTCGCGTTGTGGGCGCCCGCCGCCCGCTCGGTCTCGGTGGTCGGCGACTTCAACGCCTGGGACGGCCGGCTGAACCCGATGCGGGTGCTCGGCCCGTCCGGCATCTGGGAGCTGTTCCTCCCCGGCGCCGGTCCCGGCTCGCACTACAAGTTCGAGGTGGTCACCTCCGACGGAGAGATCCGCCTCAAGGCCGACCCGTACGCCTTTGCGTCCGAGCTCCCGCCGCTGACCGCCTCCGTGGTGCACGTGTCCGAGCACGAGTGGGCCGACGAGAAGTGGATGGCCCACCGCCATGCCGCCCGGCCGCTCGGCGAGCCGGTGTCGATCTACGAGGTCCACCTCGGCTCCTGGCGGCGCAACGCCCTCGAGGGCGGGCGCATGCTCACGTACATCGAGCTGGCCGACGAGCTGGCCGCCTACGTCAAGGACATGGGCTTCACCCACGTCGAGCTGCTGCCGATCCAGGCGCACCCGTTCAGCGGGTCGTGGGGCTACCAGGTGACCGGCTACTTCGCCCCGACGCCGGTGTTCGGCTCGGCCGACGACTGCAAGGCGTTCATCGACCGCCTGCACCAGGCGGGCATCGGGGTCATCCTCGACTGGGTTCCGGCGCACTTCCCGCGCGACGACTGGGCGCTCGCGCGCTTCGACGGCACCGCGCTCTACGAGCACTCCGATCCGCGGCGTGGAGCGCACCCGGACTGGGGCACGCTGATCTTCAACTTCGGCCGCAACGAGGTGCGCAACTTCCTGCTGGCCAGCGCTCTCTACTGGCTGCGCGAGTACCACGCGGACGGGTTGCGGGTCGACGCGGTCGCCTCGATGCTCTACCTCGACTACTCGCGCGAGTCGGGCCAGTGGGTGCCCAACCAGTTCGGCGGCAACGAGGACCTCGAGGCGGTGCACTTCCTCAAGGAGCTCAACGAGGTCGTCCACGCCCGCGAGCCGGGCATCATCTCGGCCGCCGAGGAGTCGACCGCGTGGCCGGGCGTCTCCCGCCCCACCTACCTCGGAGGCCTGGGCTTCGGGTTCAAGTGGAACATGGGGTGGATGCACGACACGCTGGGCTACTTCGGGCAGGACCCGATCCACCGGCGCTGGCATCACCACGAGCTGACCTTCTCGCTGATGTACGCCTTCAGCGAGAACTTCGTCCTACCGCTGTCGCACGACGAGGTGGTGCACGGCAAGGGGTCGCTGCTGGATAGGATGCCCGGCGACGCCTGGCAGAAGCGGGCGAACCTGCGCGCGCTCTACGCCTACATGTGGGCCCACCCCGGCAAGAAGCTGCTGTTCATGGGTTGCGAGATCGGCCAGGAGCAGGAGTGGAACTACCAGCAGTCGCTGGACTGGCACCTGCTCGAGACCCGCGAGCACGCCGGTATCCAGTCGCTGGTGCGCGATCTCAACGCCGCCTACCGGGCCGAGCCCGCGCTGTGGGAGATGGACTTCGACCCGTCCGGCTTCTGGTGGCTCGAGCCCAGCGCCGCCGAGGACAACGTCATCGCCTTCGCCCGGCGCAACGCCGAAGGTGACCGGGTGGTCGCCTTCGTGGCGAATCTCTCGCCGGTCCCGCGTCACGACTACCAGCTCGGCCTGCCGCGGGCGGGCGCCTGGCGCGAGCTGATCAACACCGACGCCGACGGCTACGCCGGCTCCGACGTCGGCAACCTCGGCAGCGTGGTGGCCGACGGTCCCGGCTACAACGGCCAGCGCCATTCGGCCCGGGTGACCCTGCCGCCGCTGGCGGCGCTCTGGTTGGTTCCGGAGGATCAGTAGGCCCGAGGCGGGATGCACGGCGGGCCGGCGGGATCGCCCGGCCCGCCGCTGGTGTCCAAGCGTGAGCCATTGCGCCGCTGAGGCGGCGGAATGACTCAAAGGGGCGCGGGGTATGGGATTTTGGTGCCCGAACCCGACCAACTTCCCTGGGAGCAGCCGCTCGGCGCTCATCCGCTCGACGACGACACCACCCGCTTCCGCGTGTGGGCACCCCGGCCCGACCGGGTGATCCTTCGCGTGGGCGGCGCCGACCACGAGCTCACGCCGGAGGGCTTCGGCGTCCTGTGCGTCGCCGTGGCGGCCGGCCACGGCGACGACTACTCCTTCGTGGCCGACGGCCAGGCGCTGCCCGACCCGTCCTCCCGCTGGCAGCCGGACGGCCTGCGCGGCGTCTCGCGCGTCGTCGATCCCCGCACCTTCGCCTGGAGCGACAACGGCTTCGAGACCCCGCCGCTGGCCGAGATGGTCATCTACGAGTGCCACGTGGGGACCTTCAGCGCCGAGGGCACCTTCGACGGCGTCATCAGCTACCTGAGCGGCCTGAGCGAGTTGGGGATCAACGCGATCGAGCTGATGCCGGTCGCCGAGTTCCCGGGCCGGCACGGCTGGGGCTACGACGGCGTCTACCTGTCGGCGGCGCAGTCGTCCTACGGCGGCCCCGAGGGACTCCAGCGGCTGGTCGACGCCGCGCACGCCGCCGGCATCGCCGTGCTGCTCGACGTTGTCTACAACCACGTCGGCGCTTCCGGCGGCGGCGCCCTGGACGCGTTCGCCCCCTTCTTCACCGAGAAGTACTCCACCTTCTGGGGCTCGGCGATCAACTACGACGACTCCGACTCCGACGCCGTGCGCGAGTGGGTGCTCCAGTCGGCCGAGGGGTGGATCCGCGACTTCCACCTCGACGGGCTGCGCCTGGACGCGATCCACGCGATCTTCGACGACTCCCCCGAGCATCTCGTCGGCGCGATCGCGCGCCGCGTGCACGCCGTCAACCCGGGCGCCGTGGTCATCGCCGAGTCGGGCCTCAACGACCCGAAGGTGATGCGCCCCGCCGAGCGCGGCGGGTACGGCTGCGATGCCGCCTGGGCCGACGACTTCCACCACGCGCTGCGGGTCCTGCTGACCGATGACCGCGAGGGCTACTACGCCGAGTTCGGGGAGGTCGCTCAGCTCGCGAAGGCGTTCCACCGCCCGCACATCCACGACGGCACCTACTCGACGTTCCGCCGCCGGCGCTTCGGGGCGCCGGCCGACGACGTGGCGCCCGAGGCCTTCGTCGTCTTCGACGCCAACCACGATCAGGTCGGCAATCGGGCCTTCGGGGACCGGCTTCCGAGCGCCGTGCGGCCGCTCGCCGCGCTGGTCACTCTCCTGTCACCCTTCACGCCCATGATCTTCCAGGGCGAGGAGTACGGAGAGACTGCCTTCTTCCAGTTCTTCTCCGATCACATCGACGAGGACATCGCCACGGCGACCCGCGAGGGGCGCCGGCGCGAGTTCGCCGCCTTCGCCCAGTTCGGCGAGGAGGTCCCTGATCCCCAGGATCCGGCGACCTTCCACGCCTCCAAGCTGACGCGCACGGGCGAGCCGCTGGGCATCGAGGACCTCTACCGGCGGCTGCTGGCGGTGCGCCGCGAGCTCCCGGCGGGCGACGCCGGCGACGTCTCCTTCGACGAGCAGGCGCGCTGGCTGCGCGTGCGCCGCGGCGACGCCGAGCTGGTGTGCAACTTCGGCTCCGAGCCGCTGCGCGCCGACGGCCGCGTGGTGGTCGCCGCTGGCGACGTCGAGTCCGGATCCGACGGGGTGGTGATCGGCGCCCTCTCCGGAGCGCTGGTCCGTTGACCGAGCTGTGGCCCGGTCGCCCGTTCCCCCTGGGCGCGACCTGGGACGGCGAGGGCACCAACTTCTCGCTGTTCTCCGAGAACGCCGAGCGCGTCGAGCTGTGCCTGTTCGACGACGATGACGAGGAGACGCGTCACGAGCTCTTCGAGCGGACCGCGTTCAACTGGCACGGCTACCTGCCGGGCGTCGGCCCCGGCCAGCGCTACGGCTTCCGCGTCTATGGCCCGTACGAGCCGCTCAACGGCCACCGCTTCAACCCGGCCAAGCTGCTGATCGACCCATACGCCAAGGCGATCGAGGGCCCGGTGCTGTGGGACCAGGCCAATACGCTCGGCTACGTGCCGCAGGACGGCGACGACGACGACGACTTCGAGCGCGACGACGAGGACTCCGCCCCGGCGGTGCCCAAGGCGGTGGTCGTCGACCCCCACTTCGACTGGCAGGGCGACCAGCCCCCGCGCATCCCGATGCACGAGTCGGTGATCTACGAGACCCACGTCAAGGGCTTCACTAAGCTGCGCTCCGACATCCCCGAGGAGCTGCGCGGGACCTACGCCGGCGTGGCCTCCGACCACGCGATCGCTCACTTCAAGGAGCTCGGCGTCACCGCCGTCGAGCTGCTTCCGGTCCACCAGATCGCCGACGAGTCGTTCCTCAGCGACAAGGGCCTCACCAACTACTGGGGCTACTCGACGATCGGCTTCCTCGCCCCGCACGCCCAGTACGCGGCCTCCGGCCGTCTCGGCGAGCAGGTCACCGAGTTCAAGGGCATGGTCAAGGCGCTGCACCGCGAGGGCATCGAGGTCATCCTCGACGTGGTCTACAACCACACCGCCGAGGGCAACCACCTGGGTCCGACGCTGAGTCTCAAGGGCGTCGACAACGCCTCGTACTACCGGCTGGTGCCCGACGACCCGCACTTCTTCATGGACTTCACGGGAACGGGCAACTCGCTCAACGCCGTGCATCCGAGCGTGCTGCGGATGATTATGGACTCGCTGCGCTACTTCGTCACCGAGTGCCACGTCGACGGCTTCCGCTTCGATCTGGCCTCGACGCTGGCGCGTGGCCTGTACGAGGTCAACCGCCTGAGCGCGTTCTTCGACGTGATCCACCAGGACCCAGTGCTCTCGCAGGTGAAGCTGATCGCCGAGCCGTGGGACGTCGGTCCCGGCGGCTACCAGGTGGGCAACTTCCCGGTGGTGTGGTCGGAGTGGAACGGCATCTACCGCGACACCGTCCGCGACTTCTGGCGCGGCAAGGCCTCGGTGGCCGACTTCGCGTCGCGCCTGACCGGCTCCAGCGACCTCTACGAGGGCGACGGGCGCCGTCCATTCGCGTCGATCAACTTCGTCACCGCGCACGACGGCTTCACCCTCAACGACCTCGTCTCCTACAACGGCAAGCACAACGATGCCAACCTCGAGGACAACAAGGACGGCACCGACGACAACCGCTCCTGGAACTGCGGAGCGGAGGGGCCGACCGACGACCCCGCGATCAAATCGCTGCGGCGCCGTCAGCAGCGCAACCTGCTGACCACCCTCATGCTGTCGCAGGGCGCGCCGATGCTGCTGGGCGGCGACGAGTTCGCCCGCACCCAGCACGGCAACAACAACGTCTGGTGCCAGGACAACGAGCTGTCGTGGTTCGACTGGGACTTCGGGAAGGAAGGCGAGCAGCAGTTCGCGTTCACCAAGCGGCTGATCGCGCTGCGCCAGGGCCATCCCGTGTTCCGTCGCCGGCAGTTCCTCTCGGGCCAGGACACCGAGGGCTCGGGCCTGCCCGACGTGTGGTGGTTCCGCACCGACGGCCGCAAGATGGCCGCCCGTGACTGGGAGGGAGGCTCCCCGGTGGTGGGGATGTTCCTCAACGGCGAGGAGATCATCACGCCGGGACCCAAGGGCGAGCGCATCATCGACGACTCGTTCCTGATCCTGTTCAACGCCCATCACGAGGACGTCACCTTCACGCTGCCCAACCGCCGCTTCGGGCAGCGCTGGACGTGCGAGCTGACCTCGATCGGAGACGGTGACGGCTCCCTCGACCTCGAGGTCGAGGCGCTCGAGGAGGTCCCCGTGATGGCGCGATCGCTGGTCGTCCTCAAGCGGGTGGCATGACCGACTTCCGCTGCACGTACCGCCTGCAACTGGCGGGCGACTTCGGCTTCGCCCGCGCGCGGGAGCTCGTGCCATACCTGCGCGACCTCGGCATCTCGCACGTGTACCTGCCGCCGTCGTTCCAGGCCCGGCCGGGATCGACGCACGGCTATGACGTCGTCGATCCCACCTCGATCTCCGAGGAGCTGGGAGGCCGGGAGGAGTTCCTCGCCCTGTGCGCCGAGGCGCGCGCGGCGGGGATGGGGGTGATCCTCGACATCGTCCCCAACCACATGGCGACCGACGAGGCCAACGAGTACTGGATGAACCGGCGCGACAAGTTCTTCGACCTCGACCCGGCCACCGGCCGCCACCGGCGTTTCTTCGACATCGACCACCTCGCCGGCGTGCGCCAGGAGGACCCCGAGGTCTTCGCCGAGACGCACCGCCTGGCGCTCGAGCTCGTCGCCGACGGGACCGTCGACGGGCTGCGCATCGACCACCCGGACGGGATGGCCGACCCGGCCGGCTACCTCGAGCGCCTCGCCGACGGCGGCGCCCGCCACGTCTGGGTCGAGAAGATCCTCTCCCATCCCGAGCCGCCCGAGCAGCTGCGCGACTGGCCGGTCGACGGGACGGTCGGATACGAGTTCCTCAACGACGTTGCCGCGCTGTTCGTCGACTCGAACGCCCGCGCGCCGCTGACCGCCCTGTGGGAGGAGGTCTCCGGCGACGCGCGCCCGTTCGACGAGTACGCCGCCGAGGCCAAGCTCGAGCAGGCGCACGGCCCCTTCGCGGTGGAGTGCGACCGCCTGCGCAGCGTCGCGGGCCGCCCGGTCAACGACCTCGAGGCGTCGCTGTCGGCGCTGCCGGTCTACCGCACCTACATCCGCGACGGCGTGGCCGACGCCGAGGACGCCGAAGTGCTGCGCCGGTCCGGCCTGGAGTGGCTGCCCGACATGCCCGCCGAGTTCGTCACGCGCTTCCAGCAGACATCGCCGCCGATCATGGCCAAGGGCGTCGAGGACACCGCCTTCTACCGCTACGCGCGGCTGCTGGCGCTCAACGACGTCGGCGGCGATCCGGGCCGCTTCGGGCTGTCGGTGGCCGAGTTCCACGCCGCCAACACCGAGCGCGCCGAGCGCTTCCCGCGCAACCTCCTGATCACCCAGACGCACGACACCAAGCGCTCCGGCGACGTCCGCGCGCGCATCGGCGCGCTGTCGGCCATGCCCGACGCGTGGCGGCGCTTCACCGAGCGCTGGCTGGGCGAGATCGACGGCCCGGATCCGGTGGAGTGCTACCTGCTGCTGCAGACGCTGGTGGGCGCCTGGCCGATCGACGCCGATCGCCTCGAGGCCTACATGGAGAAGGCGCTGCGCGAGCGCAAGGTGACCACCAACTGGATCGAGCCCGACGAGCAGCACGAGTCCGCGGTGATGCGCGCCTGCCGCGCCCTGCTCGACGACGAGCGCTTCGTCGCCGACCTCGAGTCCTTCGCCGCCGAGGTCGCCGCCATCGGCGACCGCCACGCGCTCGGCCAGCTGCTGCTCAAGCTCACCGTGCCGGGCGTGCCCGACATCTACAACGGCGACGAGCTGCTGGCGCTGTCGCTCGTCGACCCCGACAATCGCCGGCCGGTGGACTGGGAGGCACGGCGCTCGGCGATGGTCGAGATCCACGCCGGCGCGGCGCCCACCGAGCGCACGCGCAAGCTGTGGCTGATCGTCAAGGCCCTCGAGCTGCGCGCGCAGCGGCCGGAGGCCTTCACCTCCGGCTACGAGGCGCTCGACGCCGGCAGCGACGTGTGCGCCTTCACCCGCGGCGGCGACGTGTTCGTCGCGGTGGCCACCCGCGAGCGCTGGGACGACGAGGCAACCCTGCCGCCGGGCGGGTGGGAGGACGTGCTGGCCGGGGGACTGGACTGGCGGCGCGACGGGCTGGCGCTCAGGGCGCGAGCCGCTCGATGAGCCAGCCGTCGGGCGCGCGCCGGTAGCGCAGGCGGTCGTGCAGGCGGCTGCGGCGGCCCTGCCAGAACTCCAGGGTCTCCGGCACGACCACCCAGCCGCCCCACCCGGGCGGTCGGGGGACGTCGGCGCCGGCGAAGCGCCGCTCGGCCTCGGCGACCTCGGCCTCGAGCGCCGCCCGGTCGGCGAGGACCTGGCTCTGGCCGGAGGCCCACGCTCCGACCTGGCTGCCCCGGGGGCGCGACGCGAAGTAGGCGTCGTTAGCGGCGTCCGGCAGCGGCTCCGCGGTCCCCGTGACGCGGATCTGGCGATGCAGCGGCAGCCACCCGAACGCCAGCGCCGCGCGCGGGTTGGCGGCCAGGTCGACTCCCTTGGGCGAGTGCAGGTGGGAGAAGAAGCTGAAGCCGGACGAGTCGGCGCCGCGCAGCAGCACGTATCGCGAGCTGGGCTCGCCCGCCTCCGAGACGGTGGACAGCAGCATCGCGTTGGGCTCATAGAGCTCGGCGGCGACCGCGTCCTCGTACCAGCGCTCGAACTGGACGATGGGATCGGCATCGAGATCGCCGAGATCGAGGCCGTGCGAGTCGTACTCGTTGCGTCGGCTCTCGATGTCCACTCCCGCAGTCAAGCGCACGCAGAGCCGAAGCGGGAGGGCGACGTCCGTACTGGGCGCGATGCGACCCTCCCGCGCGCGCTCGGCGGGTGGTCCATGGGCTTATCCTGCTCAGGTGGGCGCGCGTAGTGCCAACAAGTAGGAAATACGTCGGATCATCGAAGGAGAGCACGACATGAAGGCATTCACCTGCGGGGCAGTGGTACCCGGCTGCACCGCCACGTTCGAGGGCGAGTCCGAGGACGCGCTGTTCGCGCAGATCGCCGAGCACGCGCGCAGCGAGCACGGCATCGAGCAGGTCACTCCGGAGCTGGTGGCCGAGGTGCGTCGCCACATCCACACCGTCTGAGCGGTCGAGGACCTCGATTCCAGTGATGCTCACCGAGGGGAGGAGCTCGGTCGTTCGGGAGCGTTCTCCTGTCCGCCAGCGGCACGCTCGGCCGGGTCCGTACAAGAAGAAGCTGGCGCTAACCGCAGCTGCGGTCGCCGCGGCGACACCCGAAGGCCGGTTGCACGGAGCGGTGCGCTGGTGCCGAGAGGGATCTGATGTGCACCGACCGGATTGCTAGGACCTGGACTTCGCGACCGCGACCGCGAACGCAGCAGAAGCGGCGATGCGCTCGACGAGGCCGATGAGCTCATGCGGCTCGCCTGCGTCGCTCAGCGACACGCGAACCGGCAGCCGGTCATGCAGCGCCTGGCGAAGCGGCGAAAGCACGAACTGATCGAAGTCCCACTCGTGGAAGTCGCTGCTCGCGGGTGACGCATGGCTAGTGGCTCTCGCAGCCGCAGGCCGCTCGAGTCGGTCGCTTGAGGCCGCAGTAGGTGCAGACGCAGCAGAACTCGTGCATGGAAGGCTCGGAGGGTCGTTGGTGGTCGCGGTGAGCCGGTGTTGAGCGTCTTCTGCCCTGTTGTCGAGCGTGGCGGCGATGTGCCCCCCTGCGACTTGCCGGCTGCCTATGCCCGGTCGTTCCTGTATCGGTGCCGCGTCGTTGGAGCGCCGCAGTGCTTAGGCGTCTTCGACGTGCTGCGCGACCCAAAGCGTCAGCGTGACGGCCGCGGGCAGCAGCTTCATGCCGGCGGACGTGACACCAGGTCGGCGCCGGCGCTTTCGCTTTGCACCGTGCGCTCGGAAGGGCCTAGTCCTTGAGCTCGTCGAGCTCCCGCAACTCGCTCGACGTCGCTCATGCCGTCAGGCGTCGTCATCAGAGCGGGACCTGACCGCTTGCTTCGAGCGCGGTGGGCAGTCCAGCTTCGTCGATCACCGGGATGTTGAGCGCTTGGGCCTTGTCGAGCTTGGAGCCGGCGCCCGGCCCGGCGACAACAAGATCGGTTTTCTTCGACACGGAACCGGAAGCCTTGCCGCCGGCGCGCTCGATCGCCGCTTCGGCGTCTTTGCGGCTCATCGTTTCCAGCGTGCCGGTGACCACCACGGTCTTGCCGGCGAACGGCGAGCCGGCGGGCGCGGCCACCGGGCGGTCTGAGTCGAGGACGTCGAGGTTGACGCCGAGCTCGCGCAGGGCGGTGAGCTCCTGCTGCGTGGCGGGCTGCTGGAAGAACGCGGTGAGCGCCGCGGCGACCGCGGGCCCCACGTCTTCAACCCGCTGCAGCTCTTCGGCAGAAGCGGCCGCGACAGCTTCCGCGGACTCATAGCCGGCCAGGCACAGCCGCTTGGCGGTACCTTCAGACGCCAGCGGAATCGCCCATCCGACCAGCGCGTGGCGCAGTCCGATCTTCTTGGACGCCTCGATCGAGGCGATCATCTTCTCGGCGGTCCGCTGCCCCATACCGTCGCCGGCGAAGCGCTTCAACAGAATGGCCGTGGTGAGGCGGTAGAAGTCACCGGGCGCGCTCAGCAGCCCCGCGGCGGCGAAGCGCTCAAACCATGAGGCACCGAGAGCGTCGATGTTCGCCGCCGCCCGCGACGCCCGATGCTCGAGGCGCCGCAGCGTCAGAGCCGGGCAACCTTGGACGTTTTCGCAAACCAACTCGCGCGACTCGCCGGCTTCGATCAGCGCGCTGCCGCAGGATGGGCACGCGGCCGGGGCGGTGATGTTGGGTGCCGGCCGCCCGGCGGCCGTTACGTCGACGGGGCCGACGACTTGGGGAATGACGTCGTTTGCTTTTTGGACCCGCACGCAGTCGCCGATCCGGATGTCGCGCTCAGCGATCACCGCGAGATTCGCCAGCGACGCGCGCTTGACCACGGAGCCGCCGAGGGCCACGGACGCCAGCGACGCGACCGGCGCCACCTTCCCGGACTTGCCGACCTGCCAGATGACGTCGAGCAGAGTGCTTTCGCCAGCCTTGGCCGGCCACTTCCCGGCGATCGCGCCGCGCGGAAACTTCGACGTGGTTCCGGCTTGCTCGAACGCGCCCCGGGTCGCGACGCGCAGCACGACGCCGTCGATCTCGTGTGGTGCCGACGGGACCTCACTCCACAGGGCATCATGGCGTGACAGCGTCGTCATCGTTGGGAGAACGATGCGCGCCGCCAACACGCGCTCGCTGGGCAGAGGAGCTCCTATTCCAGGAGAAGGGCCTCGATGACGCCTTCCTTAAACGACTTCGAGGGCGAGGTTGCGCTCTTCGCGACGAGGATGCAGGACGAGTAAGCGTTAGGCGGCGAGTACCGCCCCAGCACGAGGGAACGGCCACGCGCCGTTCCGTCGTGCCGCTGAAGTGCCGCCCACCGACTACGGCGTGGCCGAGAATATGTCTTCGCCAGGGGCGCCTCCGTGCCCCGCTACTACGGACTGTATGGTCAAACCGTATACAAAGCAGCTTGGCCGTGGTACAAGACATGATGCGGCGGATCTGAGTGGCTGCATCTTCGGAGGGGCGGAGGAGGAGGATCTACATGCGGGTGTTCGAGCCGGTCAGCGGTCCGTTGACGCCGTCATCCTGTTCCAGCTTTCGTCGACGGCTAGGCGGTGCCGCCGTGGTGCGGTCGGACGGGAATGCGATGGCCAGCCTAAGTGTCGCCACGAAGGGTCTTCAGACGCCTCGCGTCAAGCTGAAGGAGGTTGGAGGCTCGCATGCCGGTGTCTGAGCTGCTGTCTGCGCTGCGTGACCTCTACACGCCCTCGCGGGTGCTGAGCGACTCGGCTTCGGTGACTCCGTACGAGTGCGACGGACTTACCGCCTTCCGCGCGCGACCCGCTGCCGTCGTTCTGCCGGAAAATCAGCAAGAAGTGATCGAGACCGTCCGCCTCTGCCACCGCGAGAAAGTGCCCTTCGTGGCGCGTGGAAGTGGGACCTCGCTGTCGGGCGGGTCGCTGCCGGTCGAAGGGGGCATAGTGATCGCGCTGAACCGGCTCGACAAGGTCATCTCGCTGGATCCAGACCAGCGCATCGCGGTGGTCGAGCCGGGGATCATCAACAACCACGTCACCCGGGCGGCCGCTCGGCACGGCTTGTTCTATGCGCCCGACCCCTCGAGCCAGTCCGTCTGCACGATCGGGGGCAACCTTGCCTTCAACTCCGGCGGCGCGCACTGCCTCAAGCACGGTATGACGTCCAACCATGTGCTCGGAATCAAGGCGGTCCTTCCCGACGGCGAGGTGGTGACCCTCGGCGGTCAGAGCACCGAGCCGGTCGGACCGGACTGGGTTGGGATGTTCTGCGGCTCGGAGGGACTGTTCGGCATCGCGCTGGAGATCACGGTCCGTCTGATGCCGGTGGCTGAGACCACGCACACCGTGCTCGCCGCTTACGGGAGCCTCCAAGCGGCGGGTGACGCCGTCGCGCGCGTCGTCGCCTCGGGTCTGCTGCCGGTGGCCATGGAGATCATGGACGCACTCGCGATCGAGGCGGCGGAGGCGTCGGTCAAGCCGCACTACCCGAAGGCGCCCGCGCTGCTCATCGTCGAGCTCGAGGGCGAGCGCGAGGTGGTCGATGCCGACGCCGCGCTCCTGCAGGACGTGATCGCCGACTCAGGCGCCACCGACGTGACGGTCACCGAGCGCCTCGACGAGCGCGCGCTGATCTGGAAGGGGCGCAAGAGTGCCTTCTCCGCCGTCGGCTGGCTGGCGCCCGACTACATTGTCCAAGATGGGGTTGTCCCGCGCGGGCGCCTCGGCGAGGCCCTCGGGGAGATTGACCGGATGAGCGCGGAGACCGGAATCCGCGTCGCCAACGTCTTCCACGCCGGCGACGGGAACCTGCACCCGTTGATCCTCTTCGACGGAAGCCAGCCCGGCGCGCTCCACGACGCCGAGCAGCTCGCTTCGAACATCCTGCGCCTGTGCGTCGAGCTCGGCGGCTCGATCACCGGCGAGCACGGCGTCGGCGTGGAGAAGCGCGAATACCTGCCGCTGATGTTTTCCGAAGACGACATGGACCTGATGCGGCGCCTGCGCTCCGCCGTGGACCCCGACGAGCTGGCCAACCGCGGCAAGATGCTCGAATCGGCCTTCACAACCGAAGCCGAGCGCGGCGGCGGCGAGGACCCTGGGTCCGGCACGTCGCCCAGCGCAGTTCCGCCGATCGGGGCGAAGGCATGACCGTCGTCGCCGACGACGTCGAGGCGCTGCAGGAGGCGGTGCGCCGGGGCCCGCGCGTGCTGCCCCGCGGAGGCGGCACTAAGCCGGCGCTGTGCGCGCCGCCCGACGACGCCGGCGCCCTCGACGTCTCCGGACTGTCGGGAATCCTCGAGTACGACCCCGCCGAGCTCACCTTCACAGCGCTGGCCGGGACGCCGGTGGCCGAAGTATCCGACGCGTTGGCCGAACACGGCCAATACCTGCCCTTCGATCCCCCACTGGCCGAGGCCGGCGCGACGCTGGGCGGCACGGTGGCGGTCGGCGCCTCCGGTCCCAACGCCTTCCGCCACGGCGGCGTCCGGGACTTCGTGATTGGCGTGCGCTTCATCGACGGAACCGGGCGCCTGGTCAGCGGAGGCGGCAAGGTGGTCAAGAACGCGGCCGGCTTCGATCTGCCCAAGCTGATGATCGGCTCGGCCGGTCGCCTCGGAGTGCTCGTGCAGCTGTCGTTCAAGGTCTTCCCGCGGCCGCAGGCGACGACGACCCTGCGGGTCGAATTGGGCGACACCGAAGCCGCCCTCGCCGTAATGGCCGAGCTCGGCCGCGGTCCGCTGGACCTCGACGCGCTCGACCTCGAGCCGCCGGGCACTCTCGTGACTCGCCTGGGCGGAGCCGCCGAGACGCTGCCTGTCCGCGCGGCGCGGCTGGAAGCCGCGCTCGGGGCGACCGCCGAGCGGCTGGAAGGCGACGCCGACCGCGAGGAGTGGCGGAATGCGTCCGAGCTGGCGTGGGTGCCGGCTGGCAGCGTTCTGGTGAAGGTGGGCCTCAGCCCGCGACGCGTGCCGGGCCTGGAGGTGGCGCTTTCTCGCGCCGATGCGCTGGCCCGCTACAGCCTGGGCGGCAATCTCGCCTGGGTCGCGTGGCCGGCCGACCGAGCGCTGAACGAGCTCGACTCCGCGCTGCGCGCGCTCGGGATCGCCGGCATGGTCCTCACCGGAGCGCCTGATCGCATCATGCTCGGCGCCGCGCGTGGCGGTGCCTTCGCGGCACGCGTCCGCGCGGCCCTCGATCCCGATTCCCGCTTCCTGGAGGTCTGACTCGTGCAGCACACGATCCCGGTGGACTCCCTCGAGCCACAGGCTGAGAACATGGCGGGCGCGATCGGTTCCTGCGTGCACTGCGGCTTCTGCCTGCCGACGTGTCCGACGTACCTGACCATGGGCGAGGAGATGGACTCGCCCCGTGGGCGCATCTTTCTCATGAAGGAGGTGCTGGAGGGTGAGCTCGAGCTCGAGACCGCGCTGCCCTACATCGACAACTGCCTGGGCTGCCTGTCGTGCGTGACCGCGTGCCCGTCGGGAGTCGAGTACGGCGATCTGATCACGCCGTTCCGCGCCTACGCCGAGGAGCGCCGACACCGCCCGCCGATGGAGCGGGCGCAGCGCGAGATGGTGCTGCGCACCCTGCCGTATCCCAACCGCTTCCGACTCGCCGCCAAGCTCGGGCGCTTCGGCAAGCCGTTCGCCCGGTTCATGCCGGACTCGATGGCAGCGATGCTGCGGCTGCTGCCCGAGCAGCTCCCGCCGCGCCTGAAGTTGCCCGAAGTCGTCCCCGCGGTGGGAACCCGGCGCGCGCGGGTGGCGCTGCTGGCCGGCTGCGCACAGCAGGTGCTCGCACCCGACATCAATGCGGCCACTCTACGCGTGTTGGCGCGCAACGGGGTGGAGACGGTGATTCCCTCCGGGCAGGGGTGCTGCGGCGCGCTGGCCATGCACACTGGCGCCTCCCAGCAGGCCAAGCCGCTCGCCCGCAACAACCTCGACGCGTTTCCCGACGACGTCGACGCCATCGTCACCAATGCAGCGGGCTGCGGCTCGGGCATGCACGAATACGGGCTGCTGCTCAAAGGCGAGCCCGAGCAGGAGCAGGCCGAGCGCTTCGCCCGGCGCGTTGTCGACGTGAGCGTGTTCCTCGACGGACTCGGCCTGTCGGCGACGCCGCCCGCGCTGGCCCAGCCCACGCGGGCGGCCTATCACGACGCCTGCCACCTCGCCCACGCCCAGGGTGTGCGCGGAGCCCCGCGCAGCCTGCTGCAGGCGGTCGGCAACCTGATACTGGTGGAACCCGACGAATGGGAGATTTGTTGCGGATCGGCCGGCACCTACAACGTGGAGAAGCCCGACACCGCCGCCGAGCTTGGGGTGCGCAAAGCGCGGAATCTCCTGGGCACCGGGGCACAGTTGATTGCCACGGGCAACATCGGCTGCATCACTCAGGTGCAAACGCACTTGCGGGCGCTCGGCCACGAGATTCCCGTGATGCACACGATCCAGGTGCTCGACCGTGCCTACGGCCGCGAGTCCTGACGTTGCATGGCCGCGGTCCGGTTCTCCGAGCAGTACCACACCTGGAGTTCTCCCGGGTTCGCCCTCCGACGAGCGTCAGGGTCGACGATGCGCAAGCTAAGGCGGCGCGGCCAGGAAGCTGAAAGGTGCAACGAGAACACCTCCGCGGTGATCGCCAAGGTGCAGCGCAAGACCAGTCTCGCGGCGCGGCGTCCAGGTCCACTCGACGGTGACCGAAGCGGACATCCGTCAGCGAGCGGACGCGATACTCACGTTGCAGGGGCACGCGGACGTTGACCCACGGACGGCTTGGAGCGGGCCTGGATGCTCAAGGCGCGACCGGTTCCAAGGCGGTCCGCACGAGCAAGCCACTGGCCGCCCGCACCGCCGAAGCGAGGCGCAGGTGATCAAGCTCAGCAGCGCAAGCCTTACTTGTCCCTGCAGATCGGCCGGCCGTCCGAATCGCTGATGGGACGAGCCGGTCTCTGATCTTCAGCCGGCGTGGCGGGCGACCCGGTCGGTCGGCCACCTTTCTCACCGCGCCCCGCCAGATCCTTCGGTTGCGGGCGGCGCACGGTTTTGCCCCGGGCACCCCGTTGAGGGTCACTTTGTTGCCCTTGCTCGGCAAGATGAACGAGTTCCGCTACGACGCTCGGATCCGCAAGGGCCAGCGGGCAGTCGGACCATCGCGCCACGTGCAGACCACCGATTGCTCGTCGCGCTTTGCGTCCTCAGGAGCTGAAGGCGTGCGGAACCGTGCTGGTCAAACGCGGCATCCATCGCTCGAGCGCACTTAGCGCTGCTTCTGGGGGACGACGCTTTCGGAGAGCGCCGCTAGATGACCGTCCCTGTTCGTACGGCTTGACACTAGCCAGGCGGCGCCCATATGGTATGACCACAACGACGGGGGTGGGGGAATGGCTACAACTGGGGCAGTGGGAGAGGTCGGCATCCCGACTGGGACGGACGCCAACATCGCTCAGCGGTTCGAGCGGCTGCCTCTGACCCGTTACCAAAAAGGAATCTTCGCGATCATCGCGACCGCTTGGTTGTTCGACTCGATCGATCTGGCGGCGCTCACGTTCGTGCTGGCGCCGATCAGCGACGAGTTCGGTTTCACGAAGGGCCAGGCTGGTCTCTTCGCCAGCGCGAGCTTTTTCGGCATGTTCCTTGGCGCCAGCGGAGCCGGAATGCTTGCCGACCGCGTGGGACGAAAGAGCATCTTTCAGGCCAGCATGATCATCTGGGGAATCGGGAGTCTGCTGCTCGTTCTGGCTCCGAACCTGGCGACGCTGGTCGCGTGCCGCGTGATTATTGGTATCGGTATGGGCGCAGAATTCCCAGTGGCGCAGTCATTGGTTTCCGAATTCATCCCAGCTCGGAGTCGCGGCAAGTACATGGGGTGGCTAGAAGGCTTCTGGCCGATCGGCTTTGTCGTGTGTGGCGTACTTGCGATCGTGTTGATCCCGACGCTCGGTTGGCGCTCGCTGTTCGTCGTGCAGTTCCTCCTCGCTGCCTGGGTGCTGGTCATTCGCCGGCGCGTTCCCGAATCGCCGCGCTGGTTGTCGTCACAGGGCCGCGAGGAGGATGCCAACCGGACAATGGACCAGATCGAGCGGGACGTCGAGCGCTCAAGTGGTAGTCCGCTGCCCGAGCCTCAGCCGGCGAACTTCCGCGAGACGTTCAGCAAGCAGTTCTCTCTGAGCACCCTTTTCACTGGTCAGTACCGGTCTCGTACGATCATGGCGTGGGTGCTGTGGTTCTGCGTTCTATTGGGGTATTACGGAATCACGACGTGGATCGCTGCGCTTCTAGCTGAGGGGGGCTTCAGCGTTGCGAAGTCAACGAACTACGTGGTTCTGATGGCGCTGTGGGGCATTCCAGGGTTCCTCACCGCGGCGTATTTGCTCGACCGCATCGGCCGCAAGCCGGTATTGATTGGCTTCATTCTGCTGAGCGCCGCCGCAGCCTTCATCTACGGACAGGCAGCGTCGAACTTCCAGCTGATTTTGTTCGGGTCGTTCATGCAGTTCTTTTTCTTCGGCATGTGGTCTGCGCTGTACGCCTACACGCCGGAAGTGTTTCCCACTCGCGCCCGGGCGACCGGGTGTGGCACTTCGTCTGGCGTCGGTCGCCTTGGCGCTCTGCTTGGCCCCTCGCTCGTTCCGCTCATTCTGGTGGCGGGGGGCACGGGTGCCGTTTTCGCGTTGGCCGCCGCAGCATTCGTCGTCGCTGCGTTGGTCGTTCTGATCTTCGGTCCGGAGACGAATCAGAAGGTCCTCGAGGAGGTGTCAGCGTGACGGATGCGAGCATCACTGCGGGGAAGTTGCGGTCCGCGCGCAGCGTTACGGAACCGTTCGCGATCAAGCTCCCGTCGCTGGTCGAGGTCGGTGGCGGCGTATCCGAGCGGCTACCCGAACACTTGCAAGTCCTCGGCGCACGCCGCGTGCTCGTCGTCACAGACACGTTTCTAAACGAGCACGGCCCGGTGTCAGCGATCGTGGCGAGGCTGGAAGAGGCTGGTATCGCGACCGCCGTCTTTCATGAGGTCCAGCCGGATCCCACCACCATCAACGTGCGGGACGGCCTCGAAGCCCTGCATCGGCACGGCGCCGAGGCGGTCGTCGCCGTCGGCGGCGGTAGCCCAATCGACGCGGCGAAGGCCGTCGCCGTAATGGCCGGCCGCGACGGCAGCATCGCCGACTACGCGGGATATGACCGCATTGGTGGCAAGGGGCTTCCGCTCGTCGCCATCCCGACAACGGCCGGATCCGGAAGCGAGCAGACCCGCGCGACGGTCATCGCCGATACCGAACGCAACGTGAAGTTGGCGATTTACGACGACGCGCTGTTGCCGGTCGTAGCCCTCGTTGACTACCGGCTGTCGCTGACTCAGCCGCGAGAGCTGACGGCACACGTGGGCCTTGACGCGCTGGTCCACGCCGTAGAGGCGTACGTGTCGCGACGCGCAACTCCGGTCAGCGATGCATTGGCGGTCGAGGCGGCGCGCATGGTCTGGTCCAACCTCCGGACGGCTTTTGGCACTCCCGACGCCGAGCCTGCTCGGGCGGCGGTGATGCTCGGCGCTTCTCTAGCGGGTGCTGCGTTCAGCAACTCGTCTGTGTGCCTCGTGCATGGGATGAGTCGGCCGATCGGTGCGAACTTCCACATAGCGCACGGACTCGCCAACGCGCTGCTGTTCTCCACGGTGACGCGCTTCGGCCTGGAGTCGTCCGGCGGCCGCTACGCCGAGCTCGCTCGCGCCATCGGGTTGGCGGACGAAACCGCGGGCGACGATGAAGCCAACGCGGCGCTCATCGAGAGCCTCGACAGCCTGGTGGCTGCTCTGGAGATCCCGACCATGCCTGATCTCGGTGTGTCGGAGACGGACTATGAGGCGGCTCTAGCCGAGATGGCGGACGCCGCGCTCGCCAGTGGCAGCCCCGCTTTCAACCCACGTCAGCCGACGAAGCAGGAAATAATTGAGCTGTACCGGGAGGCTTATTAATGCTCGACCCAGTTGTTATCGTCGGCGGAGGGGTGACCGCACAGCGCTGCGCGTTTGCGTTGCGAACCCTCGGCTTCGACGGCGGGATCGAGATGATTTCGGCCGAAACCGACGCACCGTACGACCGGACGCTCGTCTCCAAAGACATGCTGGCCCGCACGGATTTCGGGCCGCCGGTACCACTACGGGCCGTCGAGGACTATCAAGCGGCCGGCGTTTCGCTGCGATTGGGGACACACGCGACCTCGTTGGACACGGCCGCGCGCCGCGTCTACCTCTCCGACGGAGACTCCCTTGCCTACGAACAGCTGGTCGTTGCCACGGGCGGTCGGCCCGTCGTGCCGCAGTCGCTCGCCGCCGAGGGGGTGCTCACGTTGCGAACGGCAAGCGACCTCCCGGAGCTACACGATGCGCTCGAGCGGAGCATGCACCTTGTTATCGTGGGCGCTGGCTTCATAGGTGGAGAAGTCGCTGCTGCTGCGGTCGCGCGCCACTGCCCGGTCACGCTCATTGAGGCCGCGCCTGCCCCGCTTTCACCACTTTTCGGCGAAGAAGTCGGGCGCCGCTTCGCCGACTTGCATCGAAGTCGGGGCGTCGAAGTCATCTGCGGAACGCCTGTCGTCGGGATCACCCGTGAGCGTGACGGCTCGCGAGTGGCCCTCAGAGACGGGCGGAAGCTGCGAGCCGATGCCGTAGTCGTCGGTGTCGGTATGGCGCCGAACGTTGAGTGGCTGGCCGGCTCGCCGCTGGAGCTGGACGCCGGCATCGTCACTGACGCCTGTTGTCGGACGAACGTCCCGGGAGTCATCGCCGCCGGTGACTGTGCTCGTTGGTTCAACCCCTACTACGGTGCGCACATGCGAGTTGAGCACTGGGACACCGCCGCGCGGCATGGAGAGGCTGCGGCTGCCTCGGTGCTCGGCATAGAACGTCCCTTCGCGCTTGTCCCGTTCTTCTGGTCAGCTCAACACGACGCGAAACTTCAGTGGGTCGGTTACGCCCCGGTCTGGGACGCCGTCGAAATCGAAGAAGAAGACGGTGAGCCGGGGTTCGCGGCGCACTACCGACTCAACGACTCCGTCGTCGGTGTGCTGGCCGTCAATAAGGCGCGCGCCTTGGCTAGAGCCCGCCGAGAGATGACATCAGCGCTCAAAGAGGTGGTCGCCCAATGACCCTTGAAGTGGAAGTCGATCCAGAGTTGTGCATCGGCTCCGGCAATTGCGTCCACCTGGCTCCCAATGCCTTTGAGCTAGACGACGACGGCGTCGCGAGCCCAACGAACCCAGAAGCAGTTTCAGAAGATCAGCTTCGGCTAGCTGCTCGGTCCTGTCCGACTGGCGCCATCCGCGTAAACGACTAAGCGAACGGAGCTTCACCGTGGCGATCACCACATCAGCACCAGAAATCGACGAGCGCGAGTCGTTGTCCGACGTCCTCATCGTCGATACCGATATCCATGTGCATGAGCGACCCGGAGATCTTGCGCCGTACTGCGACATGCCGTGGCGTAAGGCGCTCGAAAACATCGCCGACGCCCCCGAGGGCTACCTCGACATCCCGGGGTTTTCCCCTGGCGTGTCCGACGGCAGTTACCAAGCCAAGTTTCCCACCGCCCACGAGGGCGCGCGGATGGTTTGGACGCCCGAGCAGATGCGCGAGGAACTCAACGAGATCAAGGTTGACCTGGGAATCCTCTTTCCCGATCACCTGCTGAAGCTGCCCGTCCTCACCCAGACGGAGTACGCGGCCGCGCTGGCCCGCGCCTACAACGCTTGGCTCGTGGACACGTGGACGTCAGTGGAGAACGGACTGCTGGGATGCATCGTTGCGTGCCCGCACGATCCGCAGGATGCCGCTCGAGAGATCGAGAAGTACGCCAAACACCCCGAGATCGTCGGCGTCTACCTGCCGTGTGCCGGCCTCGACCCACTGTGGGGGCACCGCATGTACGACCCGATCTGGGAAGCCGCCGAGACAGCCGACCTGCCCGTCCTGCTGCACAGCGTGACCGTCACGCACCCGGTCTTCCCGTTCAACAACCATGGCTTCGACACCGAGATCGCCCGCCACAGCCTCAGCCATACCACGTCGATCATGGCAAACCTCGTGCACATGATCACGACGGGAGTGGTGGTGCGCTACCCAAAGCTTCGCATCGCGGTCACCGAGGCGGGCGTTTCCTGGATGCCGTTCCTGCAGATGCGCATGGACAAGGAGTACTTGGAGCGACGACGTGAGGTGCCGTTCCTCACCGAGCGCCCAAGCCATTACCTCAAGCAGGTGTACGTCGCGACGCAGCCAATCGAAGAACCCGAAAATCTCCAGGATGTGGCCACCCTGATCGACCTCTACGACGCCGGGTGGGAGCGCACGATGTTTGCGTCCGATTGGCCGCACCATGACTTCGACCATCCGATGAAGCTGGACCAAGTGCCGATGACCGTCGAGCAGCGGCGCAACGTGTACGGCGAGAATGCCCTCCGGCTTCTGAACATCGACGCCCGTGGGCGCCGTCTGAACCTCTAGGAAGGAGAGCGAGCGTGACCGACCTACAGGGGGCCGACTCAGTAGAGACGACCCGGGAATTCGAGGACCACGTGGTGGGAAAAATCGCCGACCTCCCTGAGGGAGCGCACAAGGTGGTCGAACTCAAAGGTCGCCAGGTGGGAATCTTCAACATTCGCGGCGAGCTTCATGGCTTGCCGAACATCTGCCCCCATCAGACCGGTCCATTGTGCACGGGAAAGATCGTGACCGGGTCGCTTCGCTCCGATGCCGAGACGGGATGGCAGCCCGAATGGGTTCACGATGGAGAAATAGTGGTGTGTCCCTGGCACGGGCTCGAGTACCACATCCCGACGGGGCGTTGCCTGGCGTTCGAGCACATCAAACTACGGCGCTATGACGTCCGAGTCGAAGGCGAAGACATCGTGATTCGGGTCACTGCCCGGAGGCGCTGACGCCGTGAAGAGCCCCGATGACGGCAACCCTCCCATGCCGGTCAGCGGCGAGGCGCAGATTGACGCTGACTTGTCGGTGGTCGAGGTTGACGATGCCTATCTCGTCGTGGTCGAGGGTGACCACGACGACTGGCTCGTGCGTTTCGAGCGGGCCGAAGACTTCGATGCCCACAGCTGGGCCGACAACATGGCGAACGTCTACAACCGCCGGCGCAGCGGGAACATAGACGCGCGCCTCAGCGCGCGTAGGCCCGAGTAGAACGTGCCGCGCCAGATCGATCCGGCCGAAGCGGACGCCGTCACGAGGCTGCTGAGGTCGCGGGTGATCGACCTCGAGCAGCCGAGACGCATGCACATGCCAGTGTTGCCGGTGCACTGGCCGGGTCACACGTTCTGGCTGCATCGTCGCCATGAGCCGGGGCCCGAGGCCCGCTCAGGTGCCTCGGGGATGATCGTCACGAGCGAGCACGCGGGTACGCACATCGACGCCCTCTGCCACCAGGCTTACCGGATGTGCTTACACGGGGGAGTGGCGGTCGATGCACAAGTACAAGGCCAGCACGGCTTCACGCAGTTGGGCGTGGAGACCATTGAGCCGCTGGTCACCCGGGGAGTGTTGCTCGACGTCGCCGGCGTTCACGAAGATCCGCTCCCTGCCGGTTCTTCGATTACGGCCGAGATGTTGCAGCGCACCGCGGACGCCGACGATCTCTCGATAGGCGAAGGATCCGTAGTGCTCGTGAGAACCGGCTACGGCCGCTTCTGGGACGACCCACCGCGCTATCTCGAAGCCGCCGGCGTAGACCGCAGTGGGTCTGAGTGGCTCGCAGCTCAGGGAGTCCGCGCGGTGGGAGCCGACAACGTGGTCTGGGACCTCCCCGACCACGTCGATGCCAGCACTGAATCGACTCTTGCCGGACACGTCGTATTGCTCGTGCGGGGCGGGATCTACATCATCGAGAATCTGCGTCTCGAGGAGCTCGCGGCGACCGGCGTGCGCGAGTTCGTGTTCGTCTGCCTGCCGCTGAAGTACGAAGGCGGAACGGGCTCTCCGGTGCGCCCGATCGCGTTGCTCCCCGAACCTGACTAGCTCGTGGTATGCGCGGGCCAGCGAATCGCGACGTCCATCGAAGCGAGGGTCCAGAGAGGCAGCGTGGGCCAGGGCGACTCGCCCGCTGGTATTGAACACGCCCGTCGATACGCTTAACACCATGTCGACACCGGACAACAGCGCGTCGTCCGCTGGTGCGAACGTCTTCAACGTGGTTCGGCGCGTGCGTTCCTTCGACGATGTCGTATTGCAGGTGCAAAACGCGATCCTCGAAGGCACCTTTCAGACCGGAGACCGGCTACCCAGTGAACGGGACCTGTGCCAGATGTTCGGCGTCGGACGTCCGACCCTCCGCGAGGCCCTGCGAGTGCTCGAGGTGCTCGGCGTCGTCGACATACGGCCGGGCAAGTCCGGAGGAATTTACGTTGCCAGGCAGACCGGCGAAGGCGTCGGCGTAACCCTGGCGTCGCTCATCCGCATGGCGGGGGCGACGCCAGAGGAGCTGGCAGAGTTTCGAGCCAGCTTCGAGGGCGAGACAGCCGGTTGGGCGGCCCGGCGGGCACTACCCGAAGAGGTCGAGCGATTGTGTGTCGCCGCCGCAACCGTACGGTCCATCGCACAAGACCCGAGCGGTCGGTGGAGCGAGGTGGTGGCGATTGACATCAACTTCCACCAAACGGTGGCGCATGCTTCCCGCAACCGTGTGCGGGTTGCGGTCATGCAAGGTCTGCTGCGCGCAGTCGAGAGGGTTGAGCGCGGCATCACTTCACTCGCCGAACCGCGCCTTTTGGCGTCCACGGCCGATGACCTCGAAGCTATAGCCGCAGCAATCCGCGATAAGGACGAGGACCGAGCGCGAACAGCGATGCGCGCACACGTCGAGTGGTTCAGTGAACTGTACGTGCGCGCCGCTGACGGACGTAGCGACAGCGGTGCGCGGGTGCGCCGCGTTGAGAAATGCCCGCTCTCGCCACGAGAACTCGACATCCTCAAAGGTCTGGCCACCGGCAAGGTGTATGCGCAGATCGCCAGAGACCTCCACTTGAGCACGAGCACCATTCGCACCCACGCCCACAACGCGTACAGCAAGTTGGGCGTGGCCGACCGAGCGCAGGCGGTGCTCGCCGCCACGGCCCGAGGCTGGCTCGACGACGCAACTGGATGACGTTCGGCTACTGCCCCTTATTGCGACAACCTCGCGTGTAAGCAGTAGTCCGACTCCGACGGCAGGACGCCGTCTCAGAACGACCGGTTCTGCGACCAAGAGCGTCTCATAACTTGTCTAGTTTCGAGACCGCGAAACTCGGCCGGCGTGGCGGCTGCCGCTTTTCGCGCGCAACGCAGCAGTGAGTCGGCAAACGAGCGTCTAGCAAAGCTCGCGAAGCCGCAGGTACTCGTTCGGCCGCGTAAAGGCCTTCACGACCGCTGTGAACAGGAGATCAACGCGGACGGTTCGTGGCAGCCCTCTTTCTAACTCGGGCGATGGAACCGCCGGTGCAGATCTCGAACCTTGACGGCCAGATCAGAAATCGGCCCTTTCAAGGGGATGCCCGGCACGATCTCTTGGATGGGGATCGGCCGCACCGGCGGCCGAGGAACTCCCATCTCGTCGAGCCAACCGGCCAACTGCTCCGATGAGTGGACGTAGACGATCCGACCGAGGCCAACCCAGCCATGCGCCGCCGAGCACATCGGGCAGTGCTCACCGGACGTAAAGACGGTTGCGCGCGCCCGTTCCTCGGGCGTCATGTTGCCGGCAGCCCATCGCGCGAGGGCGAATTCCGGATGCCTCGTCTGGTCGCCGCTCTCCACCACTCGGTTGTGGTCCTCGGCGAGACGCGTCCCGTCTGCGGCCGCGAGCACCGAACCAAACGGCTCATCGCCGGACGCGAGCGCCTGCTCCGCGAGCTCGACGCAGCGTCGGAGATGTCCCCGGTCAGATTCCGGCAGCTCGGAATAATCCATCCTCCACCCCCTCTTCCGCTTCGCACGGTCCAACGTTGACTTTCAGCTCCACGCGGCCTTCGATGAAGCACAGCAGCCCGCGGACGCCCTCGCCGTCGTGGAACGGCTCGGGGTAGGTCCACACGAGGTCCTTCTCGTGGCGGTCGTCGAGGCGGAGCGACCAGTAGTGCGCGATGCCCTTGTAGGGGCAGCGGGTGGTGGTGTAGCTCGGCTCCAGCAGATCCGTGCGCACGTCTTCGCGCGGGAGGTACCACCGAACCGGTAGGCCGCTTTCGATCAGCATCCGCGGACGCGCGGAGTCGGCGACCAGCGTTCCCCCGACACGGACGCGTACCCGGCGCGAGCTTCTGAGCACGTCGATGCGCGTGTAGGGGTCGCGGGGGTGGACGAACACCTCTTCATCCTCCTCGAAGACCGCGTCCATCGAGTCCCAGTCGAACGCAATCAAACCGGCGATGGTCGCCGCGCTTTCCGGCGGCTGCTCCCACGAGTAGGCCGCATCGATCGCCCGCCGATCTCCGACCCGCACGGTCCAATACGTGCCGACACCCATTCCCGCGTCCGATCGCCGCCGCTCGCTCGCCTCAAAGAATTCGGTACGCACGTGCCTGCGCGGAAACAGGTATGTCGGAGTGCGTCCCGGCGGGTGCAGCAACAGCACCTCGTCGCTTTCCGCGACGGTTGCGCCACCGAGAACGACGCGCACGCGTCGCGGCGACGTCTCGATGTACAGCACCTGGTCGGGGGCCTGCGGGTCGAAGTTGAAGCTGCCCGCCGGGTGCTCGCCGAACGGACCGCTGCCCTTGGTCAAGCCCATGCCGCCGCGGTTACCCCGGCCGCCTCGCCCGGACACTCTCGAGCGGGACGGTCAGCGGTCGCCCGGTGGCAGCGCACTGGTCTCACGCGATGGCTCGATCGATTGGTGGAGCGCGCCGCGTTTTGACGCCCCGGCCGTGTTCGCACGCCTGCTCGATCGGGAGGCAGGTCATTGGTCCGTGCGCCCGGTGGGCGAGTTCGAGGTGGGCCGGCGCTATGAGCGGCGTCGCAGCAGCGGCGACCGGCGCTTCCGACCGCCCGAGGACCTACTGTCCTGCGCTCGCTGGTCCACGGTGGCCGCGCCGCCGTCCTCGATCGATCCAAGGAGAACGCTCCGCCTTGCCGGCCCCTGCCCGCGCGGCTCATCGCAGCATCCCCGCCTGGCCCGCGGACCGCCCCCTGCGCGCCTGGCAGGCGGAGGCGACCGAAGCGGTCTTCGCCCACGACGGTCCCTGCTTCCTCGCCTCGGCGACTCCGGCGGCGGGCAAGACCACCTTCGGGCTCCACGTGGCGCATCGCATGCTCGGCGAGGGGCGGATCTCGCGCGTGGTGGTGGTCGCACCGACCACCCACATCTGCCGCCAATGGGCCGCGGATGCCGCGCGCTACGGGATCGACCTCGAGCCCAACCGCCCCAACGCCGCCGGTCCCGAGCCGCGCGACCGCCACGGCATCGCGGTGACCTACCAGACTGTCGCGGCCGGCTTCGGGCCGCACCGCCGGCGCTGCGCCGAGGCGCCGACGCTGCTGATCGCCGACGAGCCCCACCACATGGGCGAGCAGGCGGCGTGGGGGCGCCAGACGGTGGCCGCCTTCGAGGGCGCGCGCTTCCGGCTGCTGCTGTCGGGCACGCCGTTTCGCTCCGACAACACGCCGATCCCGTGGGTGACCTATGACGGCGGCGGCGTGTCGCAGTCCGACTACGCCTACGGCTACACCGACGCGCTGCTCGACGGGGTCTGCCGGCCGGTGACCTTCCACCCCTACGAGGGCGACATGGAGTGGGTCTCCGACGGCCGCCGGCGCAGCGCCGACTTCGCCGTCGGCCTGCCCGCCGCCGAGTCCGCCCGCCGGCTGCGCACGGCGCTGGATCCCGACGGCGACTGGATCACCCAGGTCCTGCGCGACGCCCACCTGCGGCTCGCCGAGCTGCGGGCGGGCGCCCATCCCGACGCCGGGGCGCTGGTGGTGGCGATCGACAAGGAGCACGCCGAGGCGATCGCCGAGCGGCTGGGCCGCGTCACCGGCGAGCGGCCCGAGGTGGTGACTTCCGACCAGGCCGACGCGTCGAAGCGCATCGCGCGCTTCGCGACCAGCGCCACGCCGTGGCTCGTGTCGGTGCTGATGGTCTCCGAGGGCGTCGACATCCCGCGCCTGCGCGTCGGCGTCTACGCCACCACCGCGCGCACCGAGCTGTTCTTCCGCCAGGTGGTGGGGCGCTTCATCCGCCGCACGCCCGCGCCGCGGGCGCAGATGAGCCACGTCTACATGCCCGCCGACCCCCGGCTCAAGCAGCTGGCGGGCGGCATCGAGGAGGAGCGCAACCACGCGCTGATGCAGGAGACGGCGGGCGAGGCTCCGGACGTCGAGCGCGAGCGCGGCGAGGCGACCGACGCCTTCCGCGCCCTCTACGCCAGCGCGCGCCCCGACGACGCGGTGCTGCAGACCACGCAGCCCGGCGAGCCGCTGCAGCTGTTCGCCGACCCGAAGCCACCGAATCCGGTGGCCGCCATGCCGGTGGTGATCCCGGCGCCGGCCGCGGTGGTCGCCGAGGCGATGCCGGACGTGGCGGCGGTGCCCGCCGGCGGCGCCCCGTCGCGCCCGGCCGGCGAGACGGCGCACGAGCGGCGCGAGCGGCTGCGCGAGGCGCGCCGCGACCTGGTCGCCGCGCGGGCGCGCCAGACCGGGGAGCCGCATCGGGCGATCCATGCGCGCATCAACCAGGCCACGCACGCGCGCTCGGTGGCGGGCGCCACCTCGTCGCAGCTGGAGAAGGGCAACCGCCTGCTCCAGCGCGAGATAGAACGCCGGCGCTAGGCGGCGACGACCGCCGCTAGTCGGCGGTCTGGGTGCGGTCGCGTCCGGAGGCCTTGGCCTCCGACAGCGCGTCGGTGGCGCGCATGACCAGCAGCTCGGCCGGCTCCTCGCCGTCCCAGCGGGCGACGCCGGCCGACGCGGTCTGCTCGCGCGGGGTGGCCTCTCGCAGGCGGTCGGTGACCTCGACCGCGTGATCGAGGTCGCAGTTCGGCAGGATGACGGCGAACTCGTCGCCGTTGAGCCGCGCGAGCGTGTCGACCTCGCGCAGCTGGCGGTCCCAGAGCGCGGCGGCCTCCTTGAGCAGGCGGTCGCCCTCCGGCTCGCCGTGCAGCATGCAGAAGGCGCGCAGCTCGTCGAGGTCGAGCAGCGCGATCGAGACGGGCAGCTCGCCGCGGCGGGCGCGGGCGAGCTCCCGCGGCAGCTCGTCCTCGAAGACGCGGCGGGTGACCAGGCCGGTCAGCGGATCGCTGAGCGCCAGCTGCTCGACGCGACTCTGCAGCGAGGCGTGGTTGATGGCGGCGGCGGCCTGGGCGGCGAGTACGCGCAGCGACTCGGCGGTGCCGGAGTCGATCGAGGTCAGGGTGCGGTTCCAGATGAGGATCAGGACCGCGGCGACCTGGCCGTTGCGCAGCACCGGCTCGAATGACGCCGAGCGGGCCCCGGTCGCCTCCACGAGCGGCGCGGCCAGCGCGGCGTGGTTGGTCGCGTCGGCGACGAAGTAGCTTTGGGTGCTCTGGAACGCCTTGCCGCGGCCGTCGCCGCGCGGCTGAATGGTGACCGGGCCCATCTCGACGCCGTGCATGGCGGTGGAGACGAACTCGCGGCCGGAGGGCTCGAGCAGGAAGACGGCGCTGGCGCCGGCCAGGTCGGCGGCGGCACGGCAGACGGTGGGCCGGGCGTCGGCGCCGGAGGCGACCGAGTTGGCCACCGCGGTGATCGCCGCGGACGCCTTGGCTCCGGCGCGCAGGGTGTCGTCAGAGCGGTGGGAGTCGCGCTGCCGGGTCTCGCGCTCGAGCTCGACGGCGAGGACGCGGGCGAGCATGGCCAGCAGCTGCTCGTCCGCCTCGGTGAAGCGGTTGGGGCGCCGCGAGAGGGCGCCGAGGCTGCCGACGCGAGTGCCGTCGGAGAGCTCCAGCGGCACCGCGACGTAGGAGTGCACCAGCCAGCGGCGGCGGGCCGGGACGTCGGCGTAGACCGGATCGGCCGCGACGTCGTTGCACAGGCGCGGCGCGCGATCGGCGGCCATGGCGGCGCACAGCGAGTCGCCCAGCGCCATGGTCTGGTTGGGCCGCAGGCCGAAGGCACCGCCGCCGCGCGAGTCGACGATGCGGTGCAGCTCCTGCTTCTGATCGATGTGCGCCAGGAAGACGGTGACGGCGACGAGATGACGCTCGAGGAGGTCGAGCACGGTCCGAGTCGCCTCGGCGAAAGATCGGTAGCTGGCCGACGAAGCGGCGGCGGCTTGCTTGGCGGCGTCCACGTCCACTTGATCGGCCTCTGCGCCGGAGGCTGTAGCCCGGAGACGCCGGAAGGTCAGTGTGTCGTGAGGACCCGGTCGATCAGTCCGTACTCGACGGCCTCATGGGACTTGAAGAAGCGGTCGCGCTCCATGTCGCGATGGACCTGCTCCTCGGGCTGGCCGGTGTGCAGGGCGTAGATCTCGTCGACGCGCTTGCGCGTCTTGAGGATCTCGCGGGCGTGGATCTCGATGTCGGTCGACTGGCCCTCGAAGCCGGCCGAGGGCTGGTGGATCAGGATGCGCGAGTTGGGCAGCGCCGAGCGCTTGCCCTTGGCGCCGCCGGCCAGCAGCAGGGAGCCCATCGACATCGCGATGCCGACGCACATGGTGGCGACGTCGGGCTTGATGAAGTTCATCGTGTCGTAGATCGCCAGACCGGCGTAGATCGAGCCGCCCGGGGTGTTGATGTAGATCGAGATGTCCTTGTCCGGATCCTGGGACTCCAGGTGCAGGAGCTGGGCCACGATCAGGTTGGCGACCTGGTCATCCACCGGCGTGCCGAGGAAGATGATGCGCTCGTTGAGAAGCCGCGAGAAGATGTCGAACTCGCGCTCGCCGCGGGCGGTGCGCTCGATGACCATGGGTACCAAAGGCATGCGCGCATCCTTGCATACGCGCGGAAGCCCGCCGGCGGGATGGTGGGCCGCCGGTCAGGCCGGATGCGGCCGCAGGCCGGCCAGGCGCGGCAGCATCCGGTCGATGCGGCGCAGGACGCCACGGCGGTCCATGTGCAGCGTGTCGGCCGCCTCGGCCGGCGGCGTGCGGTCGGCGAGCATCGCCAGCAGCGCCAGGTCGTCGGGCTCGACCCGCTGCGCCGCCGCCTCGAGCTCGGCGGGACGCAGCGGCGGCAGCGCGATGGCGCCGTCGCCGATCGCCCGCAGCGCGCTGAGTAGCTGGGGTGCCTCGGTCGCCTTGTCGAGCAGGCCGTCGGCGCCGGCCACCCGCGCCTGCAGCGTGATCCCGGCCGCGCTGGCGGTGTCGGTGTAGACGACCACGCGCGCGCCCGGCGTCGCCGCCTTCACCCGCCGGCACAGGGCGAAGCCCTCGGCGCCGAGCAGGGTGGGGTCCATCAGCACGACGTCGGCGCGGCATGCCTCGAGGGCGGGGATCGCCGCCTCCGAGTCACGGGCGGCGCCGACGAGCTCGAAGCCCGGGTGCGAGGACGTGAGCGCGGCGAGCCCGGCGGCGACGACCGGGTGGGGGTCCACGCAGAAGAGGGCGAGCATCTGCCGCGAATGCTCTCCGCTCGTCCTGAACTCGGGATAAAACACCGACGGATGTACGGCTAACGTGCCGCGGATGCCGACTTCTCGTCACCGCATGGCGCCGCGCCGCTCGGGTGGCTGAGGCCTCGACGGCCGCCGGCGCCGGCGACGGCCGGGTGGCGGCGGTCGGCCGGGTGATGACCGCCGCGGCGTCGATCCAGTTCGGCGCGGCGTTCGCGGTCACGCTGTTCGACTCGCTCGGCCCGGGTGGCGCGACGCTGCTGCGGCTGGGCTTCGCCGCCGCGCTGCTGCTGGCGTTCTGGCGCCCGCGCCTGCGCGGGCAGGCGCCCGGCGCGCTGCGGCTGGCGGCCGCCTTCGGGCTCGCGCTGGGGCTGATGAACTGGACCTTCTACGAGGCGATCGAGCGCATCCCGCTGGGGGCTGCGGTCACGTTCGAGTTCGTCGGCCCGCTGGCCGTGGCGGTGTTCGGCTCGCGCCGGGCGCGCGACCTGGTGTGGGTCGCCCTCGCCGCGCTGGGCATCCTGCTGCTCTCCGACGCCGGGGGCGGCGGGGGACTGGACCCGGCCGGCGTGGCTCTCGCCCTGTTCGCCGGGATCTGCTGGGCGGCCTACATCCTCCTGAGCGCCCGCACCGGCGCGGTGTTCGCCGGAGGCGGCGGGCTCGCGCTGGCGATGGCCGTCGCCGCGCTGGTCGCCCTGCCCGCCGGGCTGGTCCAGGGCGGTTCGAACCTGCTGGAGCCTTCGCTGCTGCTGGCGGGGCTGATCGTGGCGCTCGCCTCGTCGGTGATCCCGTACTCGCTCGAGCTCGAGGCGCTGCGGCGGCTGCCGCCGGCGGTCTTCGGAGTCCTGATGTCGCTGGAGCCGGCGATCGCCGCGCTAGCCGGGCTGCTGATCCTGGCCCAGTCGCTCAACGCGACCGAGGTTGCCGCCATCGTGCTGGTCATCGCCGCCAGCGCCGGAGCGGCGGTCACCGCGCGATCGAGTCCGCCCGTCGACCTCTGAGGCCCGGTGGCGCACCGCACGTCGCCGCCTCGCGCGGCCGCGTAGCCTGCCGCTCGTGTTCGAGCCACATCTGCCGAACCTGCTGACGGTCTTCCGCATCTTCCTGGTGCCGGTGCTGATCGCCGCCATGCTGTCGTCCTGGGAGCACGGCGACCTGCTGGCCGCGCTGATCTTCACGGTCGCCTCGCTCACGGACGCGCTCGACGGCTGGATCGCGCGGCGCCGCGACATCACCTCGAACTTCGGCAAGCTTGTCGACCCGCTGGCCGACAAGCTGCTGATCACCGCGGCGCTGGTCTCGCTGGTCTCCCTCGACCGCCTGGAGGCGTGGGTGGCGATGGTGATCATCGCCCGCGAGTTCGCGGTGACCGGCCTGCGTCAGCTCGCCATGGAGCAGGGCGGCGAGGTCATCGCCGCGAGCGTGTGGGGCAAGCTCAAGACGATCATGCAGGTGGTGATGATCCTGCTGCTGATCACCATCGAGCCGACCGGGCTGCTGGTCGACCTGGTCGTCTACGCGACGGTGCTGGCCACCGTGATGTCAGGCGCCGACTACTTCTTCGGCCTGCGGCGCCTGATGCGCGACGACCCTCCGGCGGACGTCGCTCAGGCGGGCCCGTCGAGCCACTCGCGCATCGACACCTGACGCGCCGAGCGCTCGCCGGAGCGCAGCTCGCGGCGGATCTCGCCGAGCATGCCGAAGCGCTCGGCCACCACGTTGTGGTGGTGGATGGTCTCGAGGTTCTCCTGGTGGGCCGAGACGAAGGTGTCGTCGCCGAGCACGCCGAGCTCCTCGACCACCGAGCGCACCATCTCGCGCACGCAGTCCTCGACGAAGCGTGGGCGGCGATGGGCCTTCTCGACGACCGCGCCCTCGTCGGAGCGCTTCATGAGCTCGTAGATCTCCGAGGACATCGAGCCCTCGACGATGGCCAGCAGCCGGGTCGCGTCGATGTCGGTGTCGCAATCCTCGGGGAAGCCGAGGCGCAGCGTGCCGATGCCGCGCTGGTTGTGGGTGGCGACCGGGACGGCGGCGAAGATGCGCTCGACCTCGTCGGAAGTGAAGCCGTCGGCGTCCAGGCGCTCGCGGGCGCGGGCCTCGACGAGGCGCTGGGCGCACGGACAGGCCGTCATCCCCTGCGCGCGGACGCCGACCAGGCGCCGCGTGCCGCGCTCGGAGGCCACCGCGGTGCCGAGCAGCTCGTAGATCTCCTGCGTCTGGATGCCCGACACCGGCGCCGGCCGGTACTCGGGGTAGCGCGCGTGGATGTGGACCTCCGCCGAGCGCGCGCCCTGGCGGTCACGCACCTTCTCGGCGATGTGCATCGCCAGCATCTCGGCCCGGAACGCCGACTCGCCCAGCACGACCTCGCCGATCGCCTCGTTGACGACCTCCTCGAAGCGCGACATGTGGGCGCCCTTCTGATCCGGCCCCAGGTCGACGAAGCACTCCAGGCGGGCGGAGAACAGCTGGCCGCGGCCACCCTGGCCGATCCGGATGACCTTTTCGACGCTGGTCACGCCGACGCTCGAGAGCGAGAGGGCCAGCGATGGCGCCTCGGCTTGGACATCCTCGGGAGACAGCAGCGGCTTGGCCATTGCCACCAGGGTAATCGTCGCTCCCCCGGACGACTACGTAACAACTACCTGGTTCAGCGGCAGGCACTAATTCCCTTGTGCGTTCTGTGATAAACATACGTGTCGAAGTCGGTGGTTGGGGAACCGCCGGATCGGGGTGCCGGGGACCTCAGAAGGGACCCGGCATCTCTGCGGGGTGGGGCCGGATCGGTGAGAGTGGGCCGGCTGTCATTGCTGGAGTTGGGAACTAGCGTTGAACGCAAAGACCGGGGCAGTGCTGGAGGGGCAGACACCTTTCGCAGAGGTGGAGGAGCTTCGCCAGTTGTTGGCCGAAGGTCAGGAACGGGGATTCCTGACCTTCGAGGAGATCGCCACGGCGATGGAGGAGGTCGAGCTCAGCAAGGAGGAGCTCGCCGACTTCCATGGCTGGCTGCAGGGCAACGGCATCGACGTGATCGGTCCCGACGGGCGCCTGGCGCTCGCCGAGAGCGCCAAGGCCGAGCCGGGTGCCGTCGCCGGTGACGCCGGCCGCCGGCCCGAGGCGCTCGTCGACCTCACGGTCGAGCCGAGCCTCGATCCGCTGCGGCTGTACCTGCGGGCGATCGGTCGCCGGCCGCTGCTGTCGGCCGACCGCGAGATCTCGCTGGCCAAGCGCATCGAGCGCGGCGACCTGGCCGCCAAGCAGGAGATGGTGGAGGCGAACCTGCGCCTGGTGGTCTCGATCGCCAAGGGCTACATGGGTCGGGGGCTGTCGCTGCTCGACCTCATCCAGGAGGGCTCGCTCGGCCTGATCCGCGCGGTCGAGAAGTTCGACTACCGGCGCGGCTTCAAGTTCTCCACCTACGCGACGTGGTGGATCCGGCAGGCGGTGACGCGGGCGGTGGCCGACAAGGGCCGGACCATCCGCATCCCGGTGCACATGGTCGAGCGCCTCAACAAGGTCACCTACGCCGAGCGCCAGCTGGTCCAGCGCCTCGGACGCGAGCCGACGCCGGCCGAGATCGCCATCGAACTCGACTGCTCCGAGCGCGAGGTCCGCGACATGCAGCGCATGGCGCAGCAGCCCGTCTCGCTCGACAAGCCGATCGGCGAGGACGACGACGGCGACCTCGGCGACCTGGTCGAGGACGAGAACGCGGTCTCGCCGTTCGAGATGGCCGCCGACTCGCTGCAGCGCGAGAACGTGCGCCGCGCGCTGAGCGCGCTGCCCGCGCGCGAGCGCGAGGTGATCGAGATGCGCTTCGGCCTCTCCGGCCCGCGCGCCTACACCCTCGAGGAGGTCGGTCAGGCGTTCAACGTCACGCGCGAGCGCATCCGCCAGATCGAGGGCCACACCCTGCGCAAGCTGCAGGCCCTGCCGGAGGCCCAGCGGCTGAGGGAGGCCGGATAGCGAGGAGGAGCGGGAGCCGCCCACGGGTCAGGGCCACCGCTATTGTTGGCGGCCGCGGGAGGATGCCCGAGTGGCTAAAGGGGACGGGCTGTAAACCCGTTGGCTATGCCTACGCAGGTTCGAATCCTGCTCCTCCCATGGTCTGCGTCACGGCGCTTGATGCAGCAGTCGTTGCACCTGCTCGTCCGTCGTCTGCGTGAAGTCCTCGTACCAGGCGCTCACCGCGCCGAACGGCTCCGGGGTCTTCACGCAGACGACGGCGTCGACCTCGGCGCGCAGTCGCGCCGCGGTGCCGGCGGCGGCGACCGGCACGGCGGCGACGATGCCGGCGACGCCGCGCGCCCGCAGGCCGGCGACGGCGGCGCGCATCGACGAGCCGGTGGCCAGCCCGTCGTCGACGACGATCGCCGTGCGCCCGACCACCGGGGCCGCCGGCCGCCCGTCGCGGTAGGCGAGCTCGCGCCGGATCAGCTCGCGGGACTCGCCCGCGGTGACGTCCTCGATGACCTCGGGCGGCACCGATAGCGCCTCCACCACCGCGGTGTTGAGGACCCGGATGCCGCCCGAGGCGATCGCTCCCATGGCGAGCTCCTCATGACCGGGAACGCCGAGCTTGCGCACGAGCAGGACGTCGAGCGGGAGGCCGAGCGCGCTGGCCACCTCGTGGGCGACCGGCACTCCGCCGCGCGCGAGCCCGAGCACCACCGAGTCGCCGTAGACGGCATTGGGGATCAGCTGGGCGGCCAGCGCTCGCCCCGCGTCGGCGCGGTCGCGAAAGGGGTTCACGGGCGCCGGCCGGCCTCACCGCATATCGTGCGACTTGACACGAGCATGTCGGGTAACAGACGCTTCCTCTCCATCGCACTCCAACCACCCAGGAGGTTCGCATGAGTCCCGAAGGCGGCGACATCACCGGTACGCAGGACAAGAACTACAACATCATCTGGTTCGTGGAGCAGTGCCTCAACAACGCGCTGCGCCTCGAGACCTACGCGCAGGACGCCGAGAAGGACGGCGACTCGGAGCTGGCCGACTTCTTCCGCAAAGCGCAGCACGAGAGCGTCAAGGGTGGCGACAAGGGCAAGCAGCTGCTCAAGAGCCGTCTGAGCTGAGTACCGCGGCGGCTCGCGGCGCGCGCCGGTTCCCGCCCGCCGGGGGCCGCGCGCGCCCAGACGCGCCACCGGCCGCGGGTCGCGGCTGACGCGCGGCAACGAGTAGAGTGCCGTAGCTCGGCATCACCCCGCCTTCGCGACGAGGCCTCCCTTGCACATGACCGACCAGCGCCCTCATGCCGTCTCCATCCGCTTCCGGGATGTGACCAAGCGCTACCCGGGCGCCGGCGACACCGCCGTCGACTCCCTCTCGCTCGAGATCCCGGCCGGTGAGATCTGCGTGCTGGTCGGGCCGTCCGGCTGCGGCAAGACGACCGCGATGCGGATGATCAACCGGCTGATCGACATCACCGAGGGCGACATCCTGCTCGGCGATCGCAGCGTCAAGGACCGCAAGCCGGCCGAGCTGCGGCGCGAGATCGGCTATGCGATCCAGCAGGTCGGCCTCTTCCCGCACCAGACGATCGCCCAGAACATCGCGACGGTGCCGCGGCTGCTGGGCTGGTCGAAGGACCGGATCAGCGCTCGCGTCGACGAGCTGCTCGAGCTCATCTCGCTCGATCCCGCCGAGGTCCGCGGCCGCTATCCGGCCCAGCTCTCCGGCGGGCAGCGCCAGCGGGTGGGCGTCGCCCGCGCCCTGGCCGCCGATCCGCCCGTGCTGCTGATGGACGAGCCGTTCGGCGCCATCGACCCGATCACCCGCGAGCGGCTGCAGAACGAGTTCCTGCGGCTGCAGCGCGAGATCAAGAAGACGATCGTCTTCGTCACCCATGACATCGACGAGGCGATCAAGATGGGCGATCGCATCGCGGTGATGAAGAAGGGCGGCCTGCTCGCCCAGTACGCGACGCCCTCGGACCTGCTGCTGCATCCCGCCGACGAGTTCGTCGAGCAGTTCGTCGGCGCCGATCGCGCCCTCAAGCGCCTCGCGCTGCAGCGCGTGCGCGACATCGACCTTTGGACCGCCGCGACCGTGCGGGCGGGCGAGGAGGTCGGCTCGGCGCGGGCCAAGCTCGCCGACGCCGACCTGAGCATGGCGCTGCTGGTCGACGACCAGCGCCGCCCGCTCGGCTGGCTCTCGGAGCGCGGGCTGACCGGCGAGCGCGTGCGGCCCGAGCTGCGCTCACCGGCCGAGCCGATCGTCGAGATGGACGACGTGCTGCGCGACGCGCTGTCGGACCTGCTGTCGGCCGGCACCCGCTACGCGCCGGTGGTCGACTCGACCGGGGCGACGGCCGGGGTCCTGTCGGTGGAGGTCATCTCGCAGTCGCTGGCCGATCACTCGAGCGAGTCGCAGCCCGAGCAGCCGGTGTTGCGGACGGATTCGCTGGCCGAGTGATCCCGCTCCCGACAGCCCAGGTCCAGATCCGCGAGCGGACCGGCGAGGGCTGTGTGGCCGAGAACGGGTTCTGTCCCGACTGGATCGCCGACAACCTCTACAAGTACTGGACGCCGCTCCTCGAGCACGTCTTCCTGACGGTGGTGTCGGTCGCCATCGGCTTCGCCATCGCCTTCGGGCTGGCGCTGCTGGCCCATCGCCGTCGCTGGCTGATCGGGCCGATCGCGGGCGTCACCGGCGCGCTGTACACGGTGCCCAGCGTGGCCGCCTTCCTGCTGCTGCTGCCGATCACCGGGCGCGGCAACCTGACCGCGGTGGTTGCGCTCGTCGCCTACACGCTGCTGATCCTGTTCCGCAACATCATCACTGGCCTGCGCAATGTTCCCGAGGACGCGCGCGACGCGGCCCAGGGCATGGGCCTGACCGAGCGCCAGACCCTTTGGCGCGTCGAGCTTCCCCTGGCCGTGCCGGAGATCCTCGCCGGGCTGCGCATCGCGCTGACCACCACCGTCGGCCTGGCCACGCTGGCCTTCTTCGCCGGCGGCGGGGGCCTCGGTGAGCAGATCTACTCCTCGCGCGCGGGCACCGGGGGCATCTTCTTCAAGTCCAACGTGGTGGTGGCCGGCAGCCTGGCCGTCCTGCTCGCCGCCATCGGCGACCTGCTGATCCTCGCGGTGCAGCGCTGGGCGACCCCGTGGCGCCGGGTGAGCACGGTATGAGCCTCGGCCTGCCGCTCGTCGTCGCGCAGTCCAGCGGGCCCGGCTGCCCGCCGGCGCCCGAGAACGTCGGCGCCTTCGCCGACGCCTTCAAGTTCATCTTCGGCGAGCGCGAGTCGATCTCCGGCGGGGTGTGCGTCGGTGGCCTGGGCGAGATCGGCTCGCTGGCCGCCAGCCACATGTCGGTCAGCGTGGTCGCGATGCTGCTCGCCGTCCTGGTGGCGGTGCCGATCGGCCTGTACCTCGGGCACAAGGGGCGCGGCGAGTTCCTCGCGGTGTCGCTGTCGAACATCGGCCGAGCGGTGCCGACGCTGGCGCTGCTGGCGTTCTTCGTCGCCTTCCTCGGGGTCGGCTTCACCAACGTGACGGCGGTGCTGACCCTGCTGGCCATCCCGCCCATCCTCACCAACACCTACGTCGGCGTGCGCCAGGTCAACCGCGAGAGCGTCGACGCGGCGCGCGGCATGGGGCTGAGCGAGGGCCAGATCGTGCGGCGCGTCGAGCTGCCGCTTTCGCTGCCCTCGATCTTCGGCGGCATCCGGACCTCGGCGGTGGCGGTGGTGGCCACCGCGACGATCGCCCCGCTGGCCAACGTCCAGTCGCTCGGCACGCCGATCCTCGAGCCCCAGTCCTACGGCAACGCCGGCCAGCTCGGCGCGGCGATCGTCGTCGCCCTGATCACCCTGGCCACCGATACCGGCCTCGGCCTGCTGCAGCGCGCGGTGACGCCCACCGGCCTGAAGATCGCCGGCCACCAGCCGACGACGCGGCGGCTTCCCTTTCCTACCCTCCGAAGGAGAACGAGAACAGCATGAAGACCACCATCCGCGCCCTGCTGGCGCTGCTGGCCGTCATGGCGCTCGCCGTGGGCCTCGCAGCGTGCGGCGGCAGCGACGAAGAAGGCACCGGCGGCGACCAGTCGACCACCGACGGGACCAACGAGGGCTCCACCAATACCGCGGTGGAGGCGATCAAGGCCGATCCCGCCAACGAGGGCAAGACCATCACGGTCGGCTCCAAGAACTTCGACGAGCAGTACATCCTCGGCGAGATCTACGCCCAGGCGTTCGAGGCGGCGGGCTTCGACGTCAAGAAGCAGCTCGACCTCGGTTCCGAGCAGGTCGCCTTCCGCGCGCTGCGCCGCGGCGACATCGACGCCTATCCGGAGTACACCGGCACGGCACTGACCTCCTTCTACCGCGTGAAGATCGAGGACGTGCCGCGCGACAAGGACGAGGCGTACACGATGCTGCAGGAGGAGCTCAAGGCCGACGAGATCACCGCGATGGCGCAGACCGGCTTCGAGAACTCCTACCGCATGACGTCGACCAAGGAGACCGCCGAGAAGTACGGCAACGTCAAGACGATCACCGAGATCGCCGAGGCGGCCGGTGACAAGGCGACCCTGTCGGGCTTCCCCGAGTGCCGCCAGCGCACCGACTGCCTGCTCGGCATGAACCAGACCTACAACTGGGATCCGAAGTTCATCTCCTCGCAGGGCAAGTACGAGGATCTCGACTCCGGCGAGGCCGAGTTCACGTTCGGCTTCTCGACCGACGGCGCGCTGTCGACCGACAAGTACGCTCTCTACGAGGACGACAAGGGTCTGTACCCGCCGTACTTCGTGACGCTGCTGACCAGCGCCGAGGGCGTCGAGAAGCTCGGCGCGAACGGCCAGGAGCTCGTCGAGCGCATCCAGGAGCCGCTCACCGAGGAGGTCATGCGCGAGCTCAACTCCCGCGTGTCCCTCGACAAGGAGGAGCCCGAGGCGGTCGCCAAGCAGTACCTGACCGAGTCCGGCTTCATCGGGTCCGGCGCCTAGTACGCAGTCGCAGTGGCCGGCGGCGGAGTGCTCGCCGCCGGCTTCCGGGACGGGTGGCGGGCCGATACGGCTCGTCGCCCGCCATCGGGCTTCAGCGGGCCGTCACCGACAGGTCGGTGACGCGCGCCCCGTCGGGTCCGGCGTGGATGACGATCTCCTCCGCGCCGCCCTCGACGAGCAGGTGACCGAGGACGTAGCCGTCCTCGCCGCTGATCTCGGTGCTCCCGTCCCCGGCGATCACGGTCGCCGAGCCGTGCACCGCGACGCTGAGCTCGAGCGGTCCCGAGCCGCCCCACTCCCACGACCGCTGCTCGCCCGGCGCGAGCCGGTGGATCCGCTCGTCGTCGAAGTGCGAGGTGAGATTGCCGGCGACCACTTCGCCGTAGGAGCCGATGTAGGGGCGGTGGTTCCCGCCGCGGACGAAGGCGAGCCGGCCGTCGACCCACACCCGCAGGCCCTCGAGCCCCTGGTTGACGCGGACCCGGACCGGACCCGTCTGCAGCGGCAGCGCCACCTCCAGCGAGTCGATCTCCAGCCAGGAGGCCTGCACGAACAGGTCGGCGTGCCACCAGGGCACGTCGGGGTCATGGACCGCGCGGGGAGGCAGGGGCTGCGCCGCCTCGGTGGGTCGCCCGCACGCCGCATGGGACCCGATGAGGGGACGGTCGCCGCACCAGCGCAGCCGATCGAGGTTGACCTTGCGGCCGGGCTGGCCGGAGTCGTAGCCGTGGTAGACGGCGTAGGCAGTCACGCCGTCGGGGGCGAGGATGACGCTCTGGTGGCCGGGACCGGCAATCCGCGGGCCGCGAGCGAAGATCGGGTTGCCCGAGGGCTTGCGCCACCCGCCGCGCAGGGTGTCGGAGCAAGACAGGCCGATCGAGTACCCGTCGCAGCGGTAGTGGCTGCCGGAGTAGAGTTCGTGGTAGCGGCCGCGGCGCTTGAGGACGTAGGAGCCCTCGTTGAAGTACTCCGACCCGTCGGCCGAGGCCTCCCAGCGCGCGCTGGGGATCGAGACGGGCGTCGGCTTCCCGGCGAGTTCCGTCGGGGTGATCAGCCGGTCGACGACGTTGGCCGACGACGGCAATCCGTTGTAGGAGAACTCGTCGCGGCGGACGTTGTAGAACAGCCACAGGGAGCCGTCCTCGTCCTGGAAGGGATGGGCGTCGATGGCGTACTCGTCGGGAACCAGCGGCTCGGGATCGGGAACGAAGGGGCCGAGGGGATGATCGGCGCGGGCGACGCCCAGCCGCCGCCGGCTCGCGTCGCCGTGCCCGTCAGAGCCGAAGACGGTGGCGGCGAAATACATGTAGAAGCCGCCGCGCCAGTAGATGACCTCGGGCGCCCACAGGTCGGTCTGCGCCCAGGAGCCCGGGCCGCCGGCCTCCAGCGCGTAGCCCGCCCACTCCCAGTGCACGAGATCGCGCGAGCGATGCACCGAGACGCCCTGATCGCCGTCGTCGGTGGTGTGGTAGAGGAAGTAGTCGTCCAGGTGGCGCAGGACGAAGGGGTCCCCGTGGTCGCCGCCGCGCGCGCCGGAGATCACCGGGTTGGTGAAGGTGGGCGGCGCGACGCGCGGGGGAGCTGCGAGCTCGGGAAAGGCGGTGGCCATGCCTACCCTTCTAGCGGCCGGGGCGGCGGGGTCACCCTTTCTTCACAGGCGCTGTCGCATGCGCGACGCCACCGTGAAAAGGTGGTGAAGAGCAGGCGTTTCCGCCGTTCGCCGTGATACGCGCCGCTCAGCGGGCGGTGACCGCCAGGTCGGCGACGTGGGCGCCGGCGGGACCGGCCTGGATGACGACCTCCTCGGCGCCCGACTCGACCAGCAGGTAGCCGAGGACGTACTCCCCGTCGCCGGCGACCTCGGTGGCGGCCTCACCGGCGGTGACGGTGGCGGCGCCGCGGACGGCGACGCTGACTTCGAGCGGGCCGCTGCCGCCCCACTCCCACGTCATCCGCTCGCCGGGCGCCAGCCAGTGCAGCGCCTCGTCGTCGAAGTGCGAGGTGAGCGTTCCGGCGACGATCTCGCCGTCGGTGTCGAAGTCGGGCTGGCGGGTCCCGCCGGCCTGGGCGCTGAGGTGCCCGTCGATCCACACCCGCAGGCCGTGGAGGCCCTGGTTGGCGCGCACTCGCAGCGGCCGGGACTGGTCCTCCGGAAGCTCCACCGTCAGCCCGTCGATCTCCAGGCGCGTGCCCTGCACCCACAGGTCGGCGTGCCACCACGGCACGGCGGGGTCGTGGACCGGCGGCCAGGGGACCGGCTGCGGCGTCTCGGTCGGGCGCCCGAACGCCGCCTGGGTGCCGATCACCGGGCGGTCGCCGCACCAGCGCAGCGGGTCGAGGTGGACCTTGCGGCCGGGGGCTCCGGAGTCGTAGCCGTGGTAGACGGCGTAGTAGGTGACCCCGTCGGGCGCGAGGATGACGCTGTGGTGGCCGGGCCCGGTGATGCGCTCACCCGTGGCGAAGATCGGGTTGCGCGGGTACTTGGTCCACTCGCCGCGGACGGCGTCGGAGCCGGACAGGCCGATGGCGTAGCGGCCGTCGCGGTAGTGGCTGCCGGAGTAGAGCTGGTGGTAGCGGCCGCGGCGCTTGAGCACCCAGCAGCCCTCGTTCCAGTAGTGCGTGCCGTCGAGGGAGCCCTCCCACGGCTCGCTGGGCACCGCCACCGGAGTGACCTCGCCGGCGAGCTGGGTGGGAGTGACGAGGCGGTCGACGACGTTGGCCGACGACGGCAGCCCGTTGAACGACAGCTCCTCGCGGCGCACGTTGTAGAACAGCCACAGCGTGCCGTCCTCGTCCTGGAACGGGTGCGCGTCGATGGCGTACTCGTCGGGTATCAGCGGCTCGGGATCGGGAATGAACGGCCCGAGCGGGTGGTCGGCGCGGGCGACGCCGAGCCGGCGCAGCTCGGGGTCGCCATGGCCGTCGGAGGCGAAGACGGTGCCGGCGAAGTACATGTAGAAGCAGCCGCCCCAGTACATGACCTCGGGCGCCCATAGGTCGGTCTGTGCCCAGTGCCCGGGCCCGGCGCCCTCGAGCGCGTAGCCGGCGAACTCCCAGTGGACGAGGTCGCGCGAGGAGTGCACCGAGATGCCCGAATCCCCGTCGTCGGTCGTGTGGTAGAGGAAGTACTCGTCCAGGTAGCGCAGGACGAACGGATCTCCGCGGTCACGGCCTTCGGAGTCGGTGATCACCGGGTTGGTGAAGGTGCGCGCCTCGTCGGTGCCGGCGGCCGGATTGAGTGCGGAGAGCATCGCCATGTCTTGATAACGCATGGTCGTGCTGTTCCTCACTAAGGTCGCCGCCATGGCGCATACGGAGGGGGTCGGTGCGGGCGCGGTGCGCGCGAGCGCGCCCGGTCGCGTGAACCTGATCGGCGAG
>JAABUN010000108.1_pt1 | contig 192653 bp, 189 predicted proteins | sample 5559311 | NCBI WGS metagenome assembly JAABUN01 (sample SAMN10711877, study PRJNA513370) | rock metagenome | isolation source: Antarctica rocks | place: Antarctica: Victoria Land, Siegfried Peak sud | reverse complement strand
AGGTCTCCGGCGCCGGCTCCGCCGAACTCCAGGACGATGGGCTCCCTCCTGATCGAATTCGACTACCACCTCGGCGATGAGTCCGTCCTAAAGGCCGTTCGCGAGCCTACTTCAACAGCCTGCTAGACTACGAAGCCCCCGACCAAGTGATAGATCTCCCTGAATTGAAGGGGCTTGCCATCGCAAGCACACACCGGGCCATCCTGCGGGGTCAGCAAGTGTTTGTGCGGTTGGATAGCGGCGCAATAGTGCTTGTCGCAACCTTGGAGCAATGGGACTTCCTGGTGAATGCGGCTGTGGCCCCAACCGGAGGCTCTCTGCTGGTTCAAAGCTACTGGAACGCCTTCGAGGTGAAACTCGACAGGGCTGACGACGGAACGATCGTAGAGCCTAGCGACGCTCGAACCGTGAGAAACCGACCCGCAAATCTTCCGTTCAGGCTTCCACCCGTGCCAACGCGACTGGGCGATGCCATCCTGCCTTCGGCCAAACCTCCTTTCGAGATCCCCGTTCGCGGCGACTTCATGGGGTCGACACCTGACGGTCTCTACCTCTTGGTGGACCGGAACGGCCCGCGGGGCAGCAAGTGTTCTACTAGACCTTGATTCAGAGGGGCGGCGGTGCTCGTCTTCGATTGAACGACGAACCTCGCACGGCAACAACATCAGAAAACGTAGCCCGTGACTCCGGAGCTCGGCAGCAGTCTCCAGAGCCGGAACAACGAGGCTGGTCTAGGTCGGTCGGGACGGCGCCGACAGGGGCGGCGTCTGCTTTTGAGCGGCGCATCTTCGCCCAGCTTAGACCGCTCCGGGCGCGATCCGGACCCTATCGGGGCGGTCTCCTGGCTCCTGTGAGGAACCGGGTCACGATACCCGGCTGTGGTGACGTCGGCGCCCTTCCCACCATCCTGTCGCACACCCGAGAGCTTGGTTTTTATGGCCGCCCTCGGCAGCCCACCTCCCTCACCCGGCGGCCAGCGAGTAGAATCGCGATGACGCCGCGAACTCCACCTTCCGGGAGGCTCGGCGCACCATGGCGTCGTGGTCCTCGCCCCAGCGGCTTTCCTGAAAAAGCTCGTCGACATGGGCGGCCCGCCAGGCTGCCTCCGCGTCGAGCGAGCCGGCCGCGTGCATGAGCGGGATGAGGGCGGAGCCGGTGAGCGTGGTCATGACGTGGAGGGCGGCGAGGCGGAAGGGCGGCTCGCGACCGATCGCATCCGCGATCCTGGCCGCAATCTCCGGCGGCTGCTCGACGAAGGTGAGCCCCTCCCGCAGGTTGAAGCGGGCGCCGAGGCGCTCCCTCGCCCAAAGAACGACCGGATCCCAGGCGGCGGACTGCATGGCGACGAGCTGTTCAGGCTCGCCCGCGCGATAGACGACGAGGTCGGAGCCGGCGTAGCGAACAAGGTCGGACGCGACCGCCTCCGGGTTGGTCGCGACGCCGTCGATGGCGGAATTGGCGAGCTTCGTCAGCGGCATCGAGCGGGGGTCGATCGTGTCCCCCTGCGCCGCCCATTCGGCCGCGACCGCCTCGCCTAAAGCTCGCGTCGGCACGGCGAGCGGCTGGCGTCCCGGCGTGCGGGCGGGGCGGCCGTCCAGATGGAGGACGAAGCCGCCCTCCCCCGGCTCGACATCCGCGACCTTGTAGAACCGCTTCGGCGGAGACGGAAGCGGGTCAGCCATCGATCGAGGCTCGATGGTCGGTCGACAACCGGAGGGCCCGCTGGAGCTCCGCCGCATCCTGCACGACCGTGTCCGCCCCCGCCTCGCGCAGGGCGGCGACGGGATGGTAGCCCCAGGCGACGCCGATGGCCCGCACGCCGGCGGCTCGCGCCATCGCCATGTCGAACGAGGTGTCGCCCACCATGGCGGTCTTGGCCGGCGCGACCCCGGTTTCGGCCATGGCCTGCAGGATCATGCCCGGGTGCGGCTTCGAGGGCGCGTCGTCGGCCGTCTGGATCGTTGCGAACACCCTCTCCCATCCGTGCCGCAGGACGAGGTGGGAAACCCCTCGCCGCGACTTCCCGGTCGCGATCCCGAGAACGACGTCGTCACGAGCGGCGAGCCGTCCGATCATGGCCTCGATCCCGGGAAAGAGCGGCTCGGCATGGGCCGGATCGGCCCGAAGCTCCCCGAACGCGTCCCGATACGCTTCGGCCAGCCGCTCGACCGGCCCGCTCGACCCGACCAGGGCCGTGAACGCCTCGCGAAGCGAGAGGCCCACGATCGAGAGCGACCGCTCCCGGGTCGGCGCAGGGAGACCGCAGGCCGCGAAGGCGCGGCGCTGAGCGGCGACGATCAGGGCCTGGCTGTCGACGAGGGTCCCGTCGACGTCGAGAATGACGAGCTGCAAGCTAGGTCGGCTCCGTCGCGGCGGGAGCGGAGAACAGGGCGGCTGGCCCACGGCCGAGCGTTGTGAAGCGCCTGCAAGCGGTCGACCTGGCCGTCATGTCTCCGGCGCGTCCTCGATCGGGTCGAAGCGCGACAGGTCGAAGCCGAGGAGGTTGAAGCTCTGCTGCATATGGGGCGGAAGCGGCGCGGTGACATCGACCGGCCGCCCGGTCCTCGGATGCGGCACGACGATGCGGCGCGCGAGCAGGTGCAGCCGGTTCTGGATGCCGCCCGGCAATTCCCAGTTCTCGACATCGAAATATTTCGGGTCGCCGACGATCGGGTGGCCGATATGCGCCGCGTGCGCCCGGAGCTGGTGCGTGCGGCCCGTCACCGGCTTCAACGACAACCAGGCGAGCTTCTGCGCGACTTGATCGACGACCGCGTAGTAGGTCAGGGCATGGCTTGCGCCCGCGTCACCGTGCTTGGCGACCGCCATTCGGGTCTCGGTCTCATCGCCCTCCTCACGGGCCAGATAGGTCGAGACGCGGCCCTGCTTGACCCGCGGCACGCCCGCGACGAGCGCCCAGTAGATCTTGCGCGTCGCCCGCGAGCGGAACGACTTGGCCAGGGCCGAGGCGGCGAAGCGCGTTCTCGCGACCACGAGGCAACCGGCCGTGTCCTTGTCGAGACGATGGACGAGGCGCGGCTTCTGCCCCTCGCGGTCGCGCAGCGATTCCAGCAACCCGTCCACGTGGCGCACGGTGCCGGACCCGCCCTGGACGGCGAGCCCGAGGGGCTTGTTCAAGACCATGAGATCATCGTCCTCGAACAGGATGATCGAGCGCAGGAAGGCCGCGTCCGTGTCGGATTCGGAGGGGCGCCGGGTCGAGGGCGGCTTCGCGTCGAGCCTGAGCGGCGGCACGCGGATGCCCCAGCCCGCCTCCAGGCGGTCACTCGGTTTGGCGCGATGGCCGCTCACCCGAACCTCGCCTTTGCGGACGATGCGCTGGATGTGGGTCAGGGCAAGCGCCGGGAAGCGTGCGGACAGGAAGCGGTCGAGCCGCATGCCGGCCTCGTCCGGTCCGACCGCGACGATCTGCACGCCGATCGGCAAGGGCGGGTGCTCGGGCTCCGCAACCCGCGGGAGGGGCGGCTCGGGTGGCGGAGGCTTCGTCGCAACGCGGGCAGCCGGCCGGCTCCGGGGAGGCGCGACGCTCCGCTTTGGCGGGCTCTCGCTTCCGCCGCGACGCGGACCTCTCTCGTCACGCCGACGACCGGTCCCAGCGCCGGCAGGCGACCGAGGACGGCCAGGCCCGCCGCGACTCACGCGACGCTCCGCATCGCGGAAAGCCCGAGCGCGAGCGCCGCAATCGACCCCGCGACCGAGGCGCCGATATAGGCGAGCGCCAGCCCGAGCTGTCCGCGCTCCCACAGAAGCACCGAATCGAGCGAGAAGGCCGAGAAGGTAGTAAAGCCGCCGAGGATCCCGGTGGTCAGGAACAGGCGCAGCGCCTCGCTCCAGCCCTCGCCCGCCCTCGCCGCGAGCCACCCGACGATCAGCCCCATTGCAAGCGAGCCGACGACGTTGACCGTCAACGTTCCCCACGGGAAGGCGACGCCGCAGAAACGCGCGCAGCCGACATTCACGCCGTGCCGCAGCACGCCGCCGACCCCGGCGCCGACAAAGATTAGGAAGGTCGCTTGCATGGCCCTCCTCTAGCAGGAGGTCGACGGCGGGCAAAACAACGCTATTCTCTCGGCAGCCGGGATTGGGACAGCATGGCCGACACCGACACGATCGAGCGCCCGCGCGCGCACCACGACATGGGCGGCGTGCCGCGCTTCCTGTGCGAGGAGATCGACACCCAGCCGCACGAACTCACCCCGTTCGACCGCGAGGTCGACGCGCTTCGACAGGTCCTGTCGGCGAAGGGGCTGATGAGCGTCGACGAGCTTCGCCGCGGCGTCGAAGAGATCCCCGAAGAAGAGTATCTCCGGCTCAGCTATTACCAGAAATGGATCCGCTCGATCACCGCGACGCTGATCCGCCGAGGCGTGCTCGACGAGGGCGAGCTGGCCGAACGGCTGGCCCAAGAGGGCGCGTCGTGACGTTCCAGGCCGGGATGGCCGTCTGCGTGAAGGATGCCTGGCCGGAGGCGGACGGGCCGGTTCACGTGCGGACGCCGCATTACGTGCGGGGGCGACGCGGAACGATCGTGCGCCATCTCGGCCATTTTCCGGATCCGGGCGACATCGCCTTCGTGCGCCCGCCCGCGATCCGCAGCCTCTACCATGTCGCGTTCCCGCTCCGGGAGCTGTGGCCAGATGGGGGCGGCGACGAACTGGTGGTCGAGATCTACGAGCATTGGCTCGAACCGGACCGGAGGCCCTCATGAACGTGCGCGAAGCCGACAGCGCCAAGCTCCTCGCGGCCGTGACCGGCATCTTGGCCGAGCGGGGCCTGGTGAGCGCCTTCGAGCTCGCGGAGCGCGTAGCGGTCACCGAATCCGCCTCCCCGGCCCAGGGTGCCCGCATGGTCGCGCGAGCGTGGTCGGACCCGACCTATCGGGACCTCCTGCTCAGCGACGGGACGGCGGCCGCGGAGGCGGCGGGCGTGTTCATGCGCGGCGTTCCGCCCCTCGGCGTCCTCGAGAACACGCCCGATATCCACAATGTCGTCGTCTGCACGTTGTGCAGCTGCTACCCGCGGGCAGTGCTGGGCTATCCACCTTTCTGGTTCAAGTCGGCCGGCTACCGCGCCCGCACCGTGCGGGATCCTCGGGGCGTGCTGTCCGAGTGGGGAACGGTCATCCCCGACGACGTCCGCATCCGGGTGGTCGATTCCACCGCGGATTACCGCTGGATGGTGCTGCCCATGCGTCCGGACGGCACCGAGGGTTGGTCGGAGGAACGGCTCGCCGGCATCGTTCGCGAAACGGACATGATCGGGGTGAGCGTCCCGAGCGCTTCGCAACGCTGAGGCCGCATCGAGATGGCGCAAGACAAATGCGGCGCCCGGGCCTCGAGCGCCTCGGCCGGACGGAGTAGGCAGGAGCTCCCCAAAGGCAGTGGAGGGTTCAGGCGGCCTTCTTGCGATTGGCCGCGAGCTGGGCGTCCACGAGCGCCACGGTTTCGTCCACGATGGGGTTGCGCATGCCCTTCTGGGCCGCGATGAGTTGAACCAACCGGTCGACACGCTCGATGTTCGGCGCGCCGGCGAACAGGGCGCGGGCCGCAGAGGAGGGGCGCGACAGGCCTTCGCCCGCAGTGGCGTATTTCTCGAAGGGCACGAGGTCCGCCGGGGCGGCGCCGAGCGTGATGCAGAGCTCGCGCACCCAGTCGTAGACCGATCGCGACTGCGCGAGATCGGTATGGACGGCGTCCCGGATGGCGCGGGCGCCATCCTTCGTCACGCAGCGATAGTTGCCGGTGAGCAGCATGGCCCACTTGGCCAGCGGAACGAACACGCTGTCATGCACCTTGAGCTTCACCGGCAGCTCGACCCCTGCGTCGCCGGCCGGGAAACGGACCGCTTCGATGTCCGCCTGCATCCGCCGCAACAGGGCGGTGTGCTCGTCCGACTCAAACCGCGCCGCCTTGAAGTTGGTCGGCAGCGTCACCTGCAGCACGTTGACCGGCTCCTCTGGCGGCCGGAACGCTTGTGGGTCGGGGCTGCACAGCGTCATGCAGGCGGAGTCGAAGTTCTGCCAAACGCTCGGATCCGTGTAGGCGGAGGTGAGCCCGGCGACGTCGAGGCCCGGAACGCGCTTGAGATAGGTCAGAGGCGGCATGTTCATGATCGACATGCAGGGGACCCGCGCCCTCGCGACCTTGTCCAGCAATTCGCGCACGCCTGGCGAGCCGTATTGAGGCTCCTGCATGGCGAGGGCGACCAGATCGTAATCGGCCGGATCGACCGCGTTCGGCGCATCGGCCGACAGCTTGCCCGGAAGCTTCCGCGAGTCGATCTCGACCGGTTCCCTGCCCTTGATCGGCAGACGAACGCGCGTGCCCTCCCGGTTGATTACCTCCGCCTCAGCCGGAAGGCAGACCAGCTTCACGTTGTGCCCGGCGAAAAGGAGCTTCGTCGCGAGGAGAGACCCGTAGGAAGCCCCCATGATCAGCGTGTCGGTCGGTGTTGGCACGGCAGGAGATCCCGAGTTGGAGGTCGTAGCGAGACAAGCGGGGGAAGGCGGGGCGATCCACGGACCGCTGCAGCTGTCACGCGCCTGCGGTGACGCGACGGGCCGCTAGAAATCCACGCGATGGTAGTCAAAGATGCTTCCCTGCCCCGAGCCGATTTTGTGTGCGACGCCGGGATGATTGACCATCCTCTGAGCTTGGCTTGAGCGAAACCTAGACCAGAACCTGGAGTTCGTGAAGACGGCGTGGCTAGCAGAAAATCCGGAGGGCTCAGCATTCCCACCGAACCCGCAGCCGGGACGGCCCTTCCGCCGTCGCTCCGAGAATTCCGCAAGTCACCGCTCCACTGCGGCGAGCCGAGCCTGAGTGTCGACCGCTCCCATGCCGCGGGCCAAGTCTTCGGCAGTCAGCCCTCCCGCGTCGCGTCGGGCAGCGTCCGCGTCATGCGACAGCAGCAGGTCGACAGCTTCCGTTCGGTCGAACATGGCCGCGACCATCAGCGCCGTTCGGCTTCCGGAGCCGCTGCCGTCAACGAGGGCGCCGCGCTCCAGCAGCAGCCGCAGCACCGACAAGGCGCCCTTGAAGGCCGCGGCCGCCAAGGCTGTCTGACCCCGATCGTTCGCCCGCTCCGGGTCGGCGCCGGCATCGAGCAGCACGCAAACCGCTTGGTCGTGGCCGTGATAGCTCGCCAGGATCAGGAGCGTGTCGCCCTTGTCGTTCGTGAGGTTCGCCGGCAGGCCCTGGCCTAGAAGTTCGGCGAGCTCGGCTGCATAGCCGCCTCGCGCGAGGTCGAAGACGCGCCCCGCGAAGGCGATCGTGCCGGCGTCTAGAGCGTTGGCTTGCGGTTCGGCACCGTTCGGCATGACGCCTCTCTTTCCGCAGAGTTCACCGAATCTCAACGATCTCGGAGCGTTTTGACCGGACGGCTTAACGGGCGCGACCTGTAGCGCGACTGTCGGGTCGAGCCGGCGGCGCCCTCCGCCCAGCGTAGCGTATCGTGTGGGGGAGTTCACGGTTTTGGCGGGACGGTTCGGAGCCGCGGGAGCCGCGGCGGTGGTCGCGACCGCCTTGTCGCTCGGCGGCTGCGGGCGCTTCTCGGTCTCGGAATCGGCGCTGAGCGACCGCGAATGCATGGCGCGCGTCATGTACTTCGAGTCGAACCGCTCGAGCGAGGACGGCATGCTCGCGGTCGGCACGGTGGTGATGAACCGCGTGCAGGATCACCGCTATCCGAAAACGATTTGCGGGGTCATCGGTCAGCGCTCGCAATTCGCCGAGGGGGCGCTGACGAAACCGGTCAGCGGAGCAGCCTGGACGCGCGCGCTCCGGGTCGCGGACGCGGTGCAGGCGGGCCAGCGCCACGACACCGTCGGGTCCTCCCGGTTCTTCCACACGGCCGGGATGACATTCCCCTACCGCAACATGGCCTACGTTGTGATCGCGGGCGGCAACGCCTTCTACGACAAGAAGCCGGCAGGCACCTTCGAGCGCCTCATCCCGACCGCGACGACGCTCGTGGCCGAGAACGAGGTCCGCAGCCGGGCCGAGCGCATGCGGCTCGCGGCGGCCGGGCAGGAAGCTCTCCGTCGTGAGGGCAAGCCTGTCCGCGTCGCATCGACGTCCGAGGATGATGGAGACGGGCCGCGCGCCCGCGCCGCGCGAGCGGAGCCCCCGCGGTCCCGGGAAGCCGCAGCTTTCCAGCGACGGCCGACGCCGCCCGCCACCCTTGCATCCGCCACCGAGGACGAGGAGCCGCCACGCGCCCGCACCCCGCGAGCGGAACGTCCCCGCTTCGCGGAGGCGGACGAGGACGATACGCCCAAGCGGCGCGCGCCGGTCAGGCTCGCATCCACGGTCGATACCGAAGACCTTGGTTTGCCCTCGCCGCGCGCCCGCACGCGTCCGCCCGAGCAAGCCCGATCTTCCGCCGCATACGACGACGAGCCGGCACCGCCGTCCCGCGCCTCCCGTGCAACGGCGACCCCTCCCCGCCCGGAGCGGGCCTTGCCCACAGCCCCGTCACGCTCGACTGCCGAGCCGCCTCTGCCGCAGCGCGAAGCGCGTCCCGCCCCGCGTATGGAGGAGCCGCTGGTCCTCGCCTCCGCGGCGCGCCGCGACCGGGGGCCGCCGACCATCGGCGAGCTGATCGAGCTCGACCTGGAGCGGCCGAGGAAGCGGTGATAGCGGGGTGACGCCGGGTCACTCGCCGCCCCGCTCCTCCCGCAAAGCCGCCCATCGCTCCAGCCGCTCGGCGATCCGGGCCTCGAGCCCGCGCCCCGTCGGACTGTAGAACACCTGCCGGCCGAGCCGCTCCGGCCAGTAATCCTGGCCCGAGAAGGCGTCCGGCTCGTCATGGTCGTAGCGGTACCGATCGCCGTAGCCGGCCTCTTTCATCAGCTTGGTCGGCGCGTTCAGGATCGTGCGGGGCGGCATCAGCGAGCCGTGCTCCTTCGCGGCCCGGGCCGCGGCCTTGAACGCCGTGTAGACGGCGTTCGATTTCGGCGCCGTCGCGAGATAGACGACGGCCTGCGCAAGCGCGAGTTCGCCTTCCGGCGAGCCGAGGAAGTCGTAGGCGTCCTTGGCGGCGTTCGCGACAGCCAGCGCCTGCGGGTCGGCCATGCCGATATCCTCGATTGCGGCCCGGACGAGCCGGCGCGCGATGAAGAGGCGGTCCTCCCCTCCGTCCAGCATGCGGGCGAGGTAGTACAAGGCGGCGTCCGGGTCGGAGCCCCGGATCGTCTTATGAAGGGCCGATATGAGGTTGTAATGGCCCTCCTGCGCCTTATCGTAGATCGGCGCGCGGCGCTGGACGATGTCCTGCAAGGCCTCCTGATCGAACAGCTCGCCGGGCTTCGCAGAGCGCCACACCTCCTCGGCGAGGGTCAGCGCGGCGCGGCCGTCGCCGTCCGCCATGCGGGCGAGCGAGGCGCGGGCCGCCTCCTCGAGCGGCAGCGCCCTCCCCTCGACGGCCTCGGCGCGGGCGAGGAGCTCGGCCGTTGCGTCCTCGTCGAGCCTCCGGAAGATCATCACCCGGGCGCGCGACAGGAGGGCGGCGTTGAGCTCGAAGGACGGGTTCTCGGTCGTGGCGCCAACCAGCGTGACGGTGCCGTCCTCCATCACGGGCAGAAAGGCGTCGAGCTGGGCGCGGTTGAAGCGGTGGATCTCGTCGACGAAGAGGAGCGTGCCCTGCCCTGTCGAGCGCCGACCCCGCGCCGCCTCGAACAATTTCTTCAGGTCGGCGACGCCCGAAAAGATGGCCGAGATCTGCTCGAAATGGAGCTTCGTGCCCCCGGCGAGCAGCCGCGCGACCGTGGTCTTGCCGGTGCCGGGCGGGCCCCAGAACACGAGGGAACCGAGCGAGCCCGACTCGAGGAGCCGCGTCAGCGCCCCGACAGGGCCGACAAGGTGGTCCTGGCCGATGACCTCGGCCAGCGATGTCGGGCGAAGCCGGTCCGCGAGCGGGCGTGGAGCTCCCTGATCGAGCCCGGCGGCGGCGAAAAGGTCGGGCATCACGCGCCCGAGCGGATCGTTCGACCCATCTTGCTCATGGCTACCTGAAGTTGAGCCTGTGCCTCAACCTCCCTACCCCCCGAACACGCTTGTCAGCACCTGCCCGCCACGGTTGATGGACACCTGCCAGGCGCCAGCGCCGGCCCGCATCATGCGGTCGAGCTCTCGCGTCGAGCCGACCCTGTCCCCGTTGATCGAGAGAACGACGTCACCCTTCTGCAGCCCAACGCGCTCCGCCGTCGTCCCAGGCTCGACATCCGTCACGACCACGCCCTCGGAGGCGTCGAGCCGCATCTCGTCGGCGACCGCGGGCGAGGCGTTGACGAACGTCGCGCCGCTGAAGGGAATTCGCCCGCGCGGCCGCACGGGGTCGCGGGCCGGGATCTCAGGCGGCGACTGCAGGCCGAGCGTCAGCACCTGCCGCTTGCCGGCACGGTTGATCGTGACCGGGGTCTCACCGGTGACGCCCTTCAGCGCGAAGCGCCAGCCGAACGCATCCGGGTCGTCGACCACGCGTGAATCAACCTCGAGGATCACGTCGCCGCGCCTCAGGCCGGCCGCCTCGGCCGGGCTCTTGTCCCGGACCAGCACGACGAGAGCGCCGGTCGGCGGGTCGAGGCCGAGCCCTTCCGCGATATCCGGGCTCACCTTCTGCAGGGAGGCGCCGAGCCAGGGTCGCTGCATGGTCTTGGCGCCTGCTTTGGCGGAGGCGACCACGGCCCGCACCATGTTCGCCGGGATCGCGAAGCCGATCCCGACGCTGCCGCCGCTCTGCGAGTAGATGGCCGAGTTGATGCCGACCAGCCGGCCCTGCATATCGACCAGCGCGCCGCCCGAGTTGCCAGGGTTGATGGCCGCGTCCGTCTGGATGAAGTAGCCGGATTCCGTGACCCCGATATTCGTGCGGGCGAGCCCGGACACGATCCCCTGCGTTACGGTCTGGCCGACCCCAAACGGATTGCCGATGGCGAGAACGAGATCGCCAACCTCGAGCGCGTCGGCATCGCCCGTCTGGATCGCCCGGTACGGCGCGCTGCCCTTCAGCTTCAGCACCGCCAGATCGGCGCGGGGATCCCGCAGCACGATCTCGGCCTCGACCTCGCGACGGTCGGAAAGCGACACCTTCACCTCAGTCATGTTCTCGATCACATGGTGGTTCGTGACCACAAGACCGGACGCGTCCACGATCACCCCCGATCCGAGCGAACGCTGCGTGCGGTCCGGCGCCATGTTCGGCGCCTGCTCGCCGAAGAAGCGTCGGAAGAACTCGTCCATCACCACCATGCGGCGGTTCTTTTCGACACGGGCCCCGTAGACGTTGACAACGGAGCCGGCCGCGGCGCGCACCACCGGTGCGAAGGAGAGCTGGACCTGGCTCCGACTCTCGGGAGCGCGCCGCTCCTCCGCGGCCCGGTTCTCGGACGGGGTCCCTCGCTGGGCGGCGGCAGGGAACGCCGCCGCCGCGGAGAGGAGGGCAGCGAAGGCGAGCGTCGAAGCGCGCATGGAAGGCATTTACCGTGTGTCGGGCGATCGTAGCGGCCGATATAGGCGTGAACGCGGGGACCGGAAAGGCGGGTTCAGGCAGGGCCGGACAGCATCCCTGTGTAGAGATCGATCAGATTTCGGGCATGCGTCTCGGCGTCGAGCGGCGCCTGCCAATAACGCTCATAACCAAGGGCGCCCATGCGGCTGGCGGTGACACCTTCGGCCAGGGCCCGAAACGCGGCCGCCAGCGACGCGACGTCCGGCTCGACGATCAAGCCTGTCCGGCCATGCTCGACCTTCTCGGCGGCGCCCGCACGGGAGGACACGACCGGGGGAACTCCTGCCGCCATCGCTTCGTACACGGTGAGCGGCCCGGTCTCGTACCAGCGCGAGGGAGCCGCCACTGCCCGGACCTCTTTACGCAGGATGCGGTCCACCTCGGCCCGAGGACGCCAGCCCAGGATGGCGGCGCTGGGCGACAGACGCCGGATCTCCGCTTCGGCCGGACCCTCGCCCACGAACAGGACCGGCACGCCGGCCGCCTCGCCGGCCGCCGCCACGATGTCGGCTCCCTTTTCGCGTGTGAGACGGCCAAGGAACGCGATCGGCCCTCCATGAGGAAGTCGCGCGGGCGGCCGCCGCTCCGCCTGGACCGGGTTGTCGATGCGGTGCTGCCGCAGCGCTCGGGGCAGGAACGGCGCAATCGTGTCTCGCCCCCGATCGGACACATGGATGACGTCGAATCGGGCCCCGCGCAGGGCTGCCCGTAGCGCGGCCGTCCGGATTACCCGGACCACCTTGTGGGCCATCGAACGCGGGTCGCAGGGTGCCGCGATGCAGGCGAGCGAGAGAGGCGTCAGCTCGCAGGGCTCGCCGCGGTCGAAGCGGTAGTAGACTCCGTTCGGGCAAGCGCTGAAATAGTCGTGCAGGGTCAAGGCGAGCGGGTGCTGGGACGCGAGGAGCGCGGGGAAGACCGAGGGCGACAGCGAGCGCGTCCAGAGGTGCAAGTGCAGAATGACCGGGCCGGCGGGAAGACGTGCAAGCGCCGCCTCCGTCCTCTGGTGCGCCTTGGCGCTCCAGATTCCGGCGGCCGCGGCGCGAGGGCCCGGAAGGGACCAGACGTCCTGCAGGCCGAGGGACACGATGTCGATTCCGGCCTTGGCGAGGCGCGGGTCCACGGGCCCCGCCACACCCTGGATGAAGGTGACAGGGGCGCCTTGCCGGGCGAGCGCGAGGGCCGAGAGCAAGGCGACGGCTTGCGCGCCACCCGACGGCTCGGCGAAATCGGCGATGATCACGACGCGCATGGCGACAGGGTCGCAACTGGAGGACGCTCGCGCAAGTTGGTTGCAACTCCGTGCAGACGACGTGGGAGCAGCAGCCGGACCGTGATCCGCGACAGGCTGTCCCGAGGGGACTGGATCGCTGTTGCCTCGTCGTTAACTGGTTCGCCCGATGCTCCTCGCCGTCAGCGGAGTCTTTGGCGATGTCACTCACTCAGCTCGTTTATTACAGCAGGAACCGAGCGGTCGCCGGCACGGACTGCTCGCATCTCGATCTGCTGCGGACGATCCTGTCCGCCTCGCGACGCAACAACGCACGCGACGACGTCACGGGGTTTCTCCTGTTCGACAGAACCTGGTTCTTCCAGGTTCTTGAAGGAGAACGGCCGCGCGTGATCCCGACTTATGACCGCATCCAGAAGGATCAACGCCACGGAGAAGTGACGCTGATGTCGATGCGAGACGTCAGGCGGCGGAGCTTCCCGCGCTGGTCGATGGGGGGCGCGATGCGCAGCCTCGAGCAGCAGGAGATCTACCTACGACATGGCGTGTCCGGCGCGCTTGACCCGGCCCGGATCATGGCCCCAGGCGTGGTGGCGCTCGCGATGGACCTGCAGGATTTCGAGATTGCCCAGCAAGGCGGGGCCCTGCGGCCGACCGGCTGACATCGAGCCTCTCGCGTTCCCCGTGCTGGAAGACCTGCGCGAACGCCACGTTCGCGTCGTTCTGGGCGGAGCGAAGCGGAGACCTGGAACCCACCGCTCGCATGACCTGTGGATAGCTTCCAGTCGCGGTGCTTCCAAAGCTCCGGATCTGCGGAGCAACGCTTTCGCGCTGCACCGCGTCCGGAATGACGGCGCGACGCTGTGGATGGCGGGACCTCCTTAGTCCCCTAGGCGGCGTCCTCAGCCGACTGGGTCGACTGCGACGGCCCTGAATCGAGGCCCTTCGCGTTCACATCGCGGTCGACGAATTCGATCACCGCCATCGGTGCGTTGTCGCCCTGCCGAAACCCAGCTTTCAGGACACGGCAATAGCCGCCCGGCCGCTCCTTGTAGCGCGGGCCCAGCACGCCGAACAGCTTCTTGACCATGCCGAGGTCGCGCAGCTCGGACATGGCGTTGCGACGGGCATGGAGATCGCCGCGCTTGGCGAGGGTGATCAGCTTCTCGACGACTGGTCGCAGATCCTTCGCCTTGGGAAGCGTCGTGACGATCTGCTCGTGCTTGATCAGCGCCGCCGACATATTGGCGAACATCGCCTTGCGGTGTTCGGACGAGCGATTGAACCGCCGCCCCCTGAAACCATGACGCATCCGGCTCTCCTGTGGTTCACGGCCGCCGTGCCAAGGTACGGCCGTCTCTTCTTAGTTGATGGTGGATCGTGAGGTGGTGGTGACGAACTCCTCACTACTCACCATTCACCAGTCACTTAGTAATGCTCTTCGAACCTCTTCGCGAGGTCGTCGATGTTCTCCGGCGGCCAGCCGGGCACTTCCATACCGAGGTGAAGGCCCATGCCGGCAAGCACTTCCTTGATCTCGTTCAACGACTTGCGGCCGAAGTTCGGGGTCCGCAGCATCTCGCCCTCGGATTTCTGGATGAGGTCGCCGATATAGACGATGTTGTCGTTCTTCAGGCAGTTCGCCGACCGAACGGACAGCTCGAGCTCGTCGACCTTCTTAAGGAGCGCCGGGTTGAACGGAAGCTGAGGTGCGAGCGTCTGGGCCTCTTCGCGTCGCGGCTCCTCGAAGTTCACGAACACCGAGAGCTGGTCCTGGATGATGCGCGCCGCGTACGCAACCGCGTCCTCCGGGGTGACCGCTCCGTTCGTCTCGACCGTCATCGTCAGCTTGTCGTAATCAAGGATCTGGCCCTCTCGCGTGTTCTCGACACGGTACGAGACCTTGCGGACGGGCGAGAACAGGCTGTCGACCGGGATGAGCCCGATCGGCGCATCCTCCGGCCGGTTGCGCTCGGAGGGAACGTATCCCTTGCCGGCCATCACGGTGAACTCCATCCGGATCTCGGCGCCCTCGTCCAGCGTGCAGAGCACGAGGTTGGGGTTCAGGATCTGGATGTCGCCTGTGGTGGCGATGTCGCCGGCCGTGACGGTGCCGGGGCCGGTCTTGCGGAGCGCGAGACGCTTCGCGGTGTCGCCCTGCATCCGGATTGCGATCGTCTTTACGTTGAGGACGATGTCGGTCACGTCCTCGCGCACGCCCGGGATGGACGAGAACTCGTGCAGGACGCCGTCGATGTGGACGGAGGTCACAGCCGCGCCCTGGAGGGAAGACAGGAGCACGCGCCGGAGCGCGTTGCCGAGCGTCGTCCCGAAACCGCGCTCCAGCGGCTCGGCCACCATCGTGGCGACGCGCTTCGGATCGTCACCCTGCGCAATCTCAAGCTTGTTCGGCTTGATGAGCTCTTTCCAATTCTTCTGGATCATGGGCGTACCCCTTGGACGGCGATGACGGGGCTGCGGCCGTCGCCGCACCCCGCCTGATCGCATGGATATTCAATCGGGCCGGCCCGCTCGGGACCAGACATCGCACGCTCAGACCCGCCGGCGCTTCTTCGGCCGGCAGCCGTTATGCGGAATCGGCGTGACGTCGCGGATCGAGGTCACGGTGAAACCGGACGCCTGGAGGGCCCTCAACGCCGATTCGCGCCCGGACCCCGGGCCCGACACCTCGACCTCGAGGGTGCGCATGCCGTGTTCGGAGGCCTTTCGAGCCGCATCCTCGCCCGCGACCTGCGCGGCGTAAGGCGTCGATTTCCGCGATCCCTTGAACCCCATCGAGCCGGCCGAGGACCAGGAGATGGTGTTCCCTTGCGCGTCCGTGATGGTAATCATCGTGTTATTGAAGGACGCGTGCACGTGTGCCACGCCCGACACGATGTTCTTGCGTTCGCGGCGCTTAACGCGGGTTGCTTCCTTGGCCATGATCCTGATCCTTCAAGCGCGCCCGTGATGCCAGGCGCTCGGGATGGTGAGGTGATCGATCGGTCCTCAGACCGACCCTGCGTCGTGACGGGTCGTCCCGGTCCGGAAGGTGCGAACCCGATCGAGATACTCGGGTTGAGAGCCCGGGGGATGACCTTTCGCGTCAGGTCACTTCTTCTTGCCGGCGATCGGCTTCGATTTGCCCTTGCGAGTGCGTGCGTTGGTGTGGGTGCGCTGACCGCGTACCGGAAGGTTGCGGCGATGTCGCAGGCCCCGGTAGCAGCCGAGATCCATCAGCCGCTTGATGTTCATTGACACCTCGCGGCGAAGATCGCCCTCGACCTGGTAGTCCCGGTCGATCGTCTCGCGGATCTGGAGAACCTCGGAATCGGTCAACTGATTGACCCGTCGCTCCGCCGGGATCGCGACCTTCTCGACGATCTCCTCGGCCTTCCTGGCCCCGATGCCGTGAATATACTGGAGCGCAACGACGACGCGCTTGTTCGTCGGGATGTTGACACCTGCGATACGGGCCACGTGCGCCTCTCCTCGCGCCGGCTAGGCCGCACGCCTTAAACCTTGCCTGTTCGGCCAGAAACCGACCGGCGTCAATACGGGCCGCGCAACGACGCTCCGGTTAGGAGCATCGCACGGTGACGCGAGGGCGGTTCGATGTTGCCCGCAACTACGATCGGGCGGGGCCAAAGTCAAGGCGAACGGCTCGACCTGCGAAGGCCCTCCGGGTAGGTAGCCATCTCGTGGCAGGGCTGAGGCGCCGTGGATCGCGTGGGTGGTATCGACGAACCGGCTTGGCGGCCGAATCTGAGCTGGATCACTGGATCCCTCGCGGTCGGGGGTCGCTTTCCGTCCGCGGGAGCCGAGCACTTAGCCGCAGCGCTGGAGATCCGGGCCGTCGTCGACCTCCGCGGCGAGGACCGGGACGACGAGTCCCTCCTGATCAGGCACGGCATCACCTTTCTGCATCTTCCGACGCCCGATCACGGCGCCCTCTCGGCCGGGATGCTGGAAGACGGCGTCGGCTTCGTGGGCCGCCATCTCGACGGCGGCGACCGCGTCCTCATCCATTGCGAGCACGGGATCGGGCGCTCGCCGACGCTCGCGCTCTGCGTGCTCGTGGAACGCGGGATGGAGCCGCTGGAGGCGCTCGAGCTCGCCAAATGTCGCCGCTCGCTCGTCTCGCCCTCGCCCGCCCAGTACGAGTGCTGGGCGCGGTGGCTCGCCCATTTCGCCCGCGTCAACCATGCCGGATGGGAGGTGCCGTCCTTCGAGGCCTTCAAAACGATCGCCTATCGCCACCTCCGCTCTCCCGCCTGATGCTGGTCTTCGGCGACGCGGTCCGGGAGGAGGTCCCGGCCGCGAAGGTGGCCCGCATCCGCGAGCATCTCGCGGATGCGTCGAGGCAGGCGGGAGTCGTGCGCCACGGCCTCTTCGTCGCGGCCCTGATCGAGGCGGGCGAACTCGCGCAGGGAATTGCAGATTCCGCATTCGAAGCCTGCGGCCGTCGGGACGCGCGTAGCCCGGCCGGAGAAGCCGCGATGGCCGTGACGACCGCCCTCGCCGGTTCCGTCGTGCAGTCCTGGTCGAGCGGCTTCGAAGGACCCGGCGAGAGCGGGATAGCGGTTGTCCCGGCAGCGCTCACCACGCTTGAGGGCCTGCCCTGGCCGGCCTCGATCTCGGTCCGGCAAGCGGAAGGCTTCGCCCTTTATGCGGTTTACCCGGAATCCTACCTCACGGCCGCGCAAGGGCTTGCCTCGGGGACGCCTGTCGAGGTGATCGGAACCCGCAGCATCGGGACGACGCTCGCCGCCATCGTGGCGGCTGCGCTTGGCGCGCCCGCGCCCGCGACCGTGCGGCCGATCGGTCATCCCTTCCATCGCGAGTTGTCACTCGACCACGCCCTTGAGGCCGAGTTCCGCTCGGAACGCAGCGCGAGCTTCGCGATTGTCGATGAAGGCCCGGGGCTGTCGGGTTCGTCCTTCGCGGCCGTAGCCCGGCGCCTCTCCGAGGCGGGAGTGTTCGCCGCCCAAATCCACCTCTTTCCCAGCCACGGAGGCTCACCGGGTCCGCAGGCAGGAAACGAGGCGCGGGCGGTCTGGGCGCGACACCCCCGGCACGTAGCGACGTTCGACGACGTGATCCTGAACGCGCCGCGCTCCGAGCACCGCCTGGAATCCTGGGTGTCGGACCTGATCGGCCCCCCTTTGGTCCCCTTGGAAGACCTCTCGGGAGGCGCGTGGAGGCGGCGCCGGTTTTCGAACGAAGCCGACTGGCCGCCCGTCCATGCCTGGCAGGAGCGGCGCAAGTTCCTGTGCACCACCGAGTCGGGGACGTGGCTCCTGAAATTCGCCGGCTTAGGGCGCGTGGGGTTCGAACGCGCCGAACGCGCCCGCGCCCTCGGCGAGGCAGGTCTTACGCCGAAGCCCGCCGGCTGGCGGCACGGTTTCCTCGTGGAGCGGTGGCACGCCGAGGCGGCGATCCCCGAGCCCGAGGAACTCGCAAGCGACGCCTTTCTCGACCGGCTCGGCGCCTATCTCGCATTCCGCGCTAGCGCCTTCCGGACGGATCCCGGGAGGGGCGCGTCGCTCGAGCAGCTCTACGGCATGGCGCTCCATAATGCCGGTGAGGCGCTTGGCCAGGCGGCCGCGGGTCGGTTGACGCGGCTTCGACCCTCGCTGGAAAGGCTGCAGCGCCACGTGAGGCCCGTCGAAACGGATAGCCGCCTCCATGTGTGGGAATGGCTGCGATGCGGCGGCGCGTACCTAAAGACGGATGCGGTCGACCACCATGCCGGACACGACCTTGTCGGCTGCCAGGATGTGGCGTGGGACCTGGCGGGCGCGGCGGTCGAGCTCTCGCTGAGTCCGGACCGTCTTGCCGCTCTGGCCGCCCGGGTCGAGCGGGAAGGCGGCGGGCCAGTCTCCCCCGAGTTGATCGACGCCGTGACCCCTCTCTACGTGGCGTTCCAACTTGGCTACTGGACGGACGCTCTCCGCTCGGCGCTCCCCGGCGAGGGAGGGCGCCTGGCCGCCGAGACCGCTCGCTACGCAGGGCTGCTAGGTGGCCTGCTTGGCGTCGAGGGCAACTGTACGCTAGGAGACGTATGACGAGGGCGTCAACCATGTACAAGGAAGATGCTTTGCTCCCATCGCGTCAAGCGGCGTATAGCGCCGCCCACGCATATTCCTTTGCCGGTCGAGACGGTCGGCCGGCTGACGGAGCCGAAGGTGGATAGACCCGAGACGACCAAGACGCGGCCGCTCGCGAGCGGCCGCACGACAGGGAAGGTTTGAGGGCGGGTGGCAGACACGATCCTGATCACGGGCGGGGCCGGGTTTATCGGCCGCTACGTCGCCCGAGCTCTCCTGGACCGCGGTGACAAGGTTCGGATTCTCGACAGCCTGATCGAGCAGGTCCATGGGGATGTGTCCCGCCCGGCCGGGTTCGACGAGCGGGCGGAACTCATCGTCGGCGACGTGCGGGAGGAGATGGCTCTCCGCAAGGCTCTGAAGGGCGTCGACAAGGTCGTTCATCTCGCGGCCGAGGTGGGCGTCGGCCAGAGCATGTATGCGGTCGATCGCTACGTCTCGGTGAACGACCTCGGGACCGCCACTCTGTTCCAGGCCCTGATCGCCCAGCCTGTGAAGCGGGTTGTGGTCGCGTCCTCGATGAGCATCTACGGCGAAGGTCTCTACCGGACGCGGGACGGCGAGGTTCGCGAAGACGTGATCCGCGCCCCGAACGGTGGGGCGCCATGGGACCCGCAGGACGAACAGGGCCGCGCCCTTGTTCCGGTCCCGACGCCGGAATGGAAGCGTCCGAGCCTCGCCTCCGTCTACGCCATCACCAAATACGTCCAGGAGCGGCTGACCCTCACGCTCGGTCCGTATTACGGGATGGAGGGCGTCGCACTTCGGCTCTGGAATGCCTACGGGCCCGGCCAGGCTCTCTCGAACCCGTATACCGGCGTGCTCGCGATCTTCGCGTCCCGGATCCAGAACGGGAAGCGTCCGATGGTGTTCGAGGACGGTCGCCAGCGGCGCGATTTCGTTCATGTCGAGGATGTGGCGCGGGCCTTCCTGCTGGCCTTGGACCATCCCCGGGCGGCCGGGCAGGTCTACAACATCGCGAGCGGCGTCGACCGCACGGTCACGGAGGTGGCCGAGCTTCTGGCGTCCGCGATGGGCCGGCCGGACCTGACGCCGGAGATCGCCGGCAAAGCGCGCGCCGGCGACATCCGGCACAATATCCCCGATATCACTCGCGCCACGGCCGAAATCGGCTACCGGGCAGGCCAGGATTTCGGTGAGGGCCTGGCCGAGCTTGCGGCCTGGGTGGCCGAGCAGGAGGCGGTGGACCGCGTGGCCGAAGCCCGCAAGGAGCTCGAGACCCGGGGTCTCGTCGCGTGAGCGGACCGCGCGTGGGCAACGGAATCCGCCCGGTCCTGGTCACCGGCGGCGCCGGCTTCATCGGGTCGAACATCGCCGATCGGCTCGCCCGCGACGGGCACGATGTCGTCATCTTCGACGCGCTGGCGAGACCTGGGGTCGAGCGCAACCTCGCCTGGCTGACCGAACGCCATCCGCGCCGCATCTCGGCCGTCGTGGCCGATATCCGGGACCAGCAGGCGGTGGCGGACGCGGCCCGCGAGGCCTCGGCCGTGTTCCACATGGCCGCCCAGGTCGCGGTTACGACGAGCCTCACCGATCCGGTCGCCGATTTCGACATCAACGTCCGTGGCACCCTCGCGCTGCTGGAGGCGCTCCGTCGGCGCGATGATCCGGCCCCGCTCATCTTCGCGTCCACGAACAAGGTCTATGGCGACCTCGCCGATATCGAGCTCGCGCTGAGGGGCGACGCCTACCTGCCGGTCGATCCGCAGGGCCGCGCCAACGGCATCGGCGAGCATCGCCCACTCGATTTCCACACGCCCTACGGCTGCTCGAAGGGCGCCGCCGACCAATACGTGCTCGATTACGCCCGCTCCTACGGCGTCCCGACCGCTGTCATGCGGATGAGCTGCGTCTATGGCCAGCGTCAGATGGGCACGGAAGATCAGGGCTGGGTCGCGCATTTCGCGATCAGTGCCCTCACGGGCGAGCCGATCTCCATCTTTGGCGACGGCGCGCAGGTGCGCGACGTGCTCGACGTCTCGGACGCGGTCGAGGCCTACATGGCCGCCTGGACGCGCATCGGGGAGGTGTCCGGGCGGGCCTTCAATCTCGGGGGCGGACCCGCGAACGCGATCAGCCTCCGCCACCTCATCGCCCATCTCGAAATCGTCGTCGGCCGGCCGGTGAACGTCACCCATTCGGATTGGCGGCCGGGCGACCAGCGCTACTTCGTGGCCGACACGCGCGTGGCCGGCCGAACTCTCGGCCTTAAGCCGCCGGTCGGGTGGCGTCAGGGTGTCGCGAGCCTGGTCCGCTGGCTCGCGGACGAGCGCGGGCTCGAGGTCAGGCAGACCGCACCGGAGCCCGCGCGGGCGGCGGCGCTGTCGTGATGAGGTCTCCGAGCCGACACATGGATGGTGCCGCGCACCTCCGCTTCCCGGCGTGGCGAGGCGATCGCATTCGCCTCGACGTCTCCGCCGGTGGAACCCTCTCCCCGGCGGGGAGAGGTCGAGCCGCGAAGCGACCGGGTGAGGGGGAGAGTGCTCTCGGCAGAAGCCACGGCCCCCTCCCTCGGGCGGCGCTTCGCGCCTGCTCGCCTCTTCCCGCCGCCGAGGAGAGGGGGCGGGTCGGCCAGCAAACGCAGCCCCCCACCTCCCTGCGAGCGGGAGGCCAGTCTCGGCTGCGACCTGTCCCCGTTTGCGCAAGCATGCCCGATCCCCGCCAGCCGGGGGACCGGCCGTGAGAGTCGCTCTCGTCAATCCGACCTGGGATTTCGCCAACAGCATCTATTTCGGCTGCCGCCATCCCCATCTGCCGCTGGAGCTCGGCTACGCGAAGGCGCTGCTCGAGGCGGGCGGTCACGAGGCCCTGCTCGTCGACGGCCACCTGTTCGACATCGCGACGGGCGACCTCGCCGATCGGGTCGCGTCCTTCGGTCCCGACATGACGGTCGTGGCGACCGCCCCGAGCTATCTCTTCTGGCGTTGCGCCCCGCCGGAGCTGCGCGTGCCGCGCGAGTTCCTGGCGGCTCTCGGGGCCCGTGGGGGCCGAACCGTGGCGGTCGGGCCGCACGGCTCCGTCACGCCCGAAACGACGCTCGCCAAGCTTGACGTCGGCGTGGTGATCCGCGGCGAGTGCGAGGAGATCGTGGCGGAGCTCGCCTCTGGCGGGCCCCTCGCATCCGTGCCGGCGATCGCGTTCCGGGACGGCGACGCAATCCGGGTCACCGACGCGCCTCATGCGAGCGCCTTCACCGACCTGCCGGCGCTTCGCTGGCCCGACGAGTGGGTGCGCAGGCACGATCACCACCACCACCGCTTCGATCGCGCGCCGACCGGGCCGGGAGCCGAGGTGGAGGCGTCGCGCGGCTGCCCGTACCACTGCACCTTCTGCGCGAAGATCGACTTCCGCGACAAATACCGGAAGCGGGATCTCGAACCGCTTCTCGCCGAGATCGACGGGCTGATCGCGCAGGGCGTCGAATACGTCTACTTCATCGACGAGATCTTCCTGCCGAACCGGCCGCTCCTCGAAGCGCTCGCGTCCCGCCCGATCGAGTTCGGCGTGCAGACCCGGATCGACCTCTGGAAACCCGACATGCTCGACCTTCTCGGGGCGGCCGGGTGCGTTTCGATCGAGGCCGGCGTCGAGAGCCTCACGGTCGAGGGACGGGCGGCGCTCGATAAGATGTGCCGCGCCTCGACCGACGACCTGACCGAGCGGCTGATCCACGCCAAGAGGTCCGTGCCGTTCGTGCAGGCGAACCTCCTCAAGGTGGCGGGCGACGAGAAGGAGCTCGTCGCCGCATGGCGCGAGCGGCTGAAGCGCGCCGGTGTATGGGCGAACGACCCGGTGCCGCTCTACCCCTACCCGTCCTCCCCCGACTACCGGCGGCTCTGGGGCATGCCCGACGGGCGCGCCTGGGAGCGGGCTCACGAGCATTACCTTTCGCAGTTCGATTCGTTCAGCGACATCCAGGAGGAGCGGCCCATTCCGCTTCCGGAGCTGGAAGCCGTCTGCTGCGTCCATTGATGGCTGCGCCATCGTTCAATGTGCTGATGACCGCCGACGCGGTCGGCGGGGTGTGGACCTACGCGGTCGACCTCGCCCGAGGCCTGAGCCGGCAGGGCGTGCGCACGACGCTCGCGGTTCTCGGGCCGTCGCCGAGCCTGGACCAGCGCAACGGGGTGGTGACGATCCAGGGTCTCGCCGTGGTCGAGACCGGGCTCCCGCTCGACTGGATGGCCGAGAGCCCCGAAGAGGTCCTCGCGGCCGGGCGGTCGATCGGCGAGCTTGCCGGCGCCATCGGGACCGATCTCATCCATCTGAACTCCCCTGCCCTGGCGGCCGGCATGGCGTCGGGTCGTGGGATCGTGGCCGGGTGCCATTCCTGCGTTGCGACGTGGTGGCAAGCCGTACGCACGGGCCCCTTCCCGGTCGACTTCGTCTGGCGATCGGATCTCGTCCAGCGTGGTTACGCCGCCGCGGATGCGCTTCTCGCGCCGAGCGCCGCCTTCGCGCGGGCCACGGCAGCTGCCTATGGGCTCGGGCACCCTCCGGCCGTCGTCCACCACGGGCGGCAGGCTTTCACGAATTTCTCTGCGGACGGAGAGGAGGATGGGGGCCGGTCCCCGTTCGTCTTCACCGCCGGACGGCTCTGGGACGACGGTAAGAACGTCGCCGCGCTCGATCGAGCGGCGGGGCGGCTCGATATCCCGGTCGTTGCCGCCGGCCCGACCCGCGCGCCGAACGGCGCCGCGATCGACCTCCGCCACATCCGGGCGCTCGGCCTCGTGAGCACCGCCGAACTCGCCGCGCATCTCACCCGGCAACCCATCTTCGTCTCCTGCGCCACCTACGAGCCCTTCGGCCTAGCGGTGCTGGAGGCGGCTCAGGCGGGCTGCCCGCTCGTGCTGGCCGATACCCCGACGTTCCGGGAACTCTGGGACGGGGCTGCCATCTTCGTCCCCCCCGGCAATGACGCGGATCTCGTTCGGGCGGTCCAGTCCCTGGCCGGCGACGCGGGGACGCGGCGCGAGCGGGGCCAGGCCGCCCGGGAGCGGTCGAAGAGCTACGGCGTCGACGCGATGGTGAGCGGCACGCTTGCGCTTTACCGAACGGTGCTCGCCGCCAAGGCGGTGGCGGGGTGAGGCTCGTCTACTTCACCCACTCGCTCCGGTCCTGCTGGAATCACGGCAACGCGCACTTCCTGCGCGGTGTCCTCGGCGAGTTCGCGTCCCGCGGGCACGATGTGGCGGCCTACGAGCCGCGCGGGGCCTGGAGCCTCGACAACCTCCTTCGCGACCATGGCGAGGAAGGCCTCGACGCCTATCGACAGGCCTATCCCGGCCTGAACTCCACGACGTACGGCGACGACATTGACCTGGACCAAGCCATCGGTGGCGCGGATGTCGTGATCGTCCATGAATGGAACGATCCCTGGCTCGTCGCCGCGATCGGCGCCCACCGGGCACATGGCGGGACCTATCAGCTGTTTTTTCATGACACCCACCACCGAGCTGTCAGCGATCCTGTCGCGATGCAGGCCTATGCTCTCGATGGCTACGACGCGGTGCTCGCCTTTGGGGAAACCCTCGCCGAGGTGTATCGCGGCTGGGGCTGGGGCGAGCGGGTGCGGGTCTGGCACGAGGCTGCGGATACGAGGGTGTTCCGTCCGCCAAGCCCCTCCCCCGAGCCTGGCGACACAAGCGCTAAGGGTTTGGTCTGGATCGGGAACTGGGGCGACGACGAGCGCAGCCAGGAACTCGAGGCCTACCTCTTCCAACCCTCCCAGCGCCTCGGGCTGCCGCTCGACACTCACGGCGTCCGCTACCCGGAATCGGCGCGGGCAACGCTCGCCCGCTATGGCGCGAGCTACCGCGGCTGGGCCCCCAACGCCGCCGCGCCGGCGATCTTCGCCCGCCATCTCGCAACTGCCCACATCCCCCGCCGCTTCTACGTCGACGCGCTGCCCGGCATCCCGACTATCCGGGTCTTCGAAGCGCTCGCCTGCGGGATCCCGCTCGTCTCCGCACCCTGGCACGACACGGAGGGCCTGTTCCGGGTCGGGACAGACTTCCTGATGGCCGAAGACCCGGCCGAGATGGAGCAGCATCTCGCGGCCGTCCGCGACGATTTGGACCTTCGGGCGTCGCTCGCGGCACACGGGCTCGCGACGATCCGGGCGCGCCACACCTGCGCGCACCGGGTCGACGAGCTTCTCGCCTTCACGGCCCGGCTCGGAGCGGGTCGGACGCTGGAAACGAGCGCATGAACATCGCCTTTTACGGCTCGAGCCTGCTCTCCTCCTATTGGAACGGCGCCGCGACGTACTACCGTGGGCTCCTGTCCGACCTCGCCCGCCGGGGGCACAGCATCACCTTCTACGAGCCGGACGCCTTCGACCGGCAGAAGCATCGCGACATCGATCCGCCGGATTGGTGCGAGGTCCGGGTCTATCCGGCGACCGACGAGGCCGTCCGTGGCGTGATCTCTGAGGCGGCCCGAGCCGATGTCGTCATCAAAGCGTCGGGCGTCGGGGTGTTTGACGACGTGCTTCTCGAGGGCGTCGTGGCGGCGGCCCGCACGGGCGCGATCCGCATGTATTGCGACGTCGACGCTCCGGCGACTCTGGCCGAGATCGCCGGATCGCCGGATCACATTCTTCGGCGCACGCTTCCGCTCCTGGACCTCGTCATCACCTATGGCGGTGGGCCGCCGGTCGTCTCCGCCTACGAGGGCTTCGGGGCGAGATCGTGCGTCCCAATCTACAACGCGCTCGATCCGTCCACGCATTTCCCGGTGCCGGCCGAAGACCGTTTCCGGGCCGACCTGTCCTTCCTCGGCAATCGGCTACCGGACCGCGAGGCTCGGGTCGAGACCTTCTTCCTGGACGCCGCCGCCCGCCTTCCCCGGCGCGCGTTCCTGATCGGCGGCAACGGCTGGGAAACGAAGACGATGCCGGGCAACGTTCGGCATATCGGCCACGTCTACACGGCCGAGCACAACGCCTTCAACACCTCGCCGCTTGCCGTGCTGAACATCGCGCGCGACTCGATGGCGAGCGTCGGGTATTCGCCCGCAACGCGTGTCTTCGAAGCGGCGGGCGCTGGCGCCTGCCTCATCACCGATGCCTGGGTCGGGCTTCAACAATTCCTGGCGGACGGGACCGAGGTGCTGGTCGCGCGCGATGGCCGCGACGTCGCCGACCACGTGGAGGCGCTCACGCCTGAGCGTGCGAGCAGGATCGGCGAAGCAGCCCGTGCCCGCATCCTCGCGGAGCACACATACGAGCGCCGCGGCGCCGAACTGGACGCTCTCCTGCGCAGCAAGGCCGCGGAGAAGCGCGAAAGAAGCGCGGCGTGAGCGTCGCCCCCATGCGGCTCGCCGTGATCGGGCTCAGCCTCTCCTCGTCGTGGGGTAACGGCCATGCCACCACCTACCGCGCCTTGCTGAAAGCCTTCGTGGCTCGGGGTCACGAGGTCACGTTCCTCGAGCGGGACGTCCCCTGGTATGCCGGTCCGCACCGCGATCTCGCCGATCCGGATTGGTGCCGGCTTATCCTTTACGACGATCTCGCCGGCCTCCACGCGCACGCAAGCGAGATCGAGACCGCGGATGCGGTGATCGTCGGCTCGTACGTGCCGGACGGGGTCGCGGTCGGCCGCTTCGTCCAGGAGCACGCGCGCGGCGTCACGGCCTTCTACGACATCGACACCCCGGTGACGCTGGCCAAGCTGGAGCGCCGCGATTTCGAGTACCTGTCGCCGGACCTCGTCCCGGGCTACCGGCTGTATCTCTCCTTTACCGGAGGCCCGACGCTTCGCACGATCGAGGACCGGTACGGCTCACCCGCCGCGCACGCCCTCTACTGCTCGGTCGACCCGGCCGCCTATCCGATGCTGAAGAGGCCGCGACGCTGGGACTTCTCGTATCTCGGGACCTACAGCCCAGATCGGCAGCCCGTGCTCGACCGGCTGCTGCTCGAGCCCGCTCGCCGGGCCCCCCATCTCCGCTTCGTGGTGGCCGGCCCGCAATACCCCGCCGACATCATATGGCCAGCGAACGTCGAGCGGTTCGAGCATGTCGGCCCGCACGATCATCCCGAGTTCTACGCCGCGAGCCGGTACACCTTGAACGTCACCCGGGAGGACATGGTCCGGGCAGGCTGGAGCCCGAGCGTGCGCCTGTTCGAGGCCGGCTGCTGCGGCGTCCCGATCATCTCGGATTCCTGGCCGGGGCTCGATTCGTTGTTCGCCCCCGATCGTGAGATCCTGCTCGCGGACGGGGCCGAAAACGTCCTGTCCGTCCTCCAGGACTCGTCGGAGGCGCGGGCGATCGCAATCGGCCGGAACGGACGGGCTCGGGTTGTCGCGGAGCACACCGCGGCCCATCGGGCCGCGCTCCTCGAAAGCCTGCTCGCGGCGGCCCGGGCAGCCATCCCTGTTCGCTCGTCCATGAGGCCGTCCGGACCGCTCGCAGCGGCCGGCTGATCTCAGGTTCCGGGCTTCCGAGCCAGAAATGCCGGGGCGTCCCAAAGCGAGAGGTCGCGCGCGCCGGCGCGCTCGACCACGAGTCGGGCCCCTTGGAGGAGGCTCGTCAACTCGCGCCGATCCGTCTCGAGATCCCCCCGGTAGGAGCAGCGGAGGAAGCCGGCGCGAGATTTCGGCAAGCCGCAGGCTCACGGCCTGGTCCGGGACATCGAGCGGAATCAGGTGCCCGTCGGGGCGGCCCGCCGCCACGAGGGCCGCGCCGAGTTCGCGACGTCGCGCTGCCGCATAATCCTCGCCTGAGGCGAAGCCGTGCCGGGCCGCATCGGCTCCGTTCGGCGGCGCGCCGTCGGTGACGTGCACGATCGTCAGGTTCACGAGGCGCGCAAGCACCGCCCCGCAGGCGAGGACCTCATCGTCCGGATGGGCCACGACGACCACCACGCGCTCGTCGATCAGGGGCCGCGTGGCTGAGGTCAGATGGTCGAGGAAGCTCGACGGCGGCTGCCGCCTCACGTCGTCCCTGGTGGCTGACCCGGCGGACGCCGACTGCGCACATCCGCCACGTCACTCGGCCGCTCGGACCATCGTGGAGGCGGGCGCGTAGCGCCTGACCATGGCGGCGCAGAATTCGGCGAACAGCTCCGGCTCGCGCGGCGGGCTCGTGTGATGCGGCTCGATGCCGAGATGCTCCGGCGTGAAGCAGAAGGTCACGGTCACATCGAAGTCGCGCAGCGCCTCCATCTGACGGTCGAACCAGGCGAGCGCGTCGGGGCGGAAGAAATCCGCCCAGGACAGCCCGGTGCGGAGATAGGTGACGCCGAGCCGCTTCATCCAAGCCACCGCGTCGTCGAGCCGGTGATCCTGATAGTGGAACCACTGGCAGATCCCGAGCGCAGGCGCGAACTCGCCGAATGCATCCGCCGCAAGCTTCGGGGTTCCGTCCTCGCGCAACAGGCCCATGTGGAAGTGCCGGTAATAGGACGAACCCTCGGCCTCCTTGTGCCGGGTGGTGGCCTCCCAGGCCTGGGGCAGATCGTAGAGACTGTACCAGTGGATGCGGGGAGCCCGGCCGGTCAGAAGCTCGGCCGTGCGGCGCAAGCCCCAGAGCTGCACCTCCTCCGCCCCGAAGGTGGAGATGCCGACCTCCGACACCCAGACCGGCTTGCCCGTGACGGCCTTGATCTCGGCGATCTTGGCCGGCCAGTCGTGGATCGACCACAGGTTCCAGTCGAGCGGAAAGCCGTGCACCGCCAGGGCGTCGATCGAGTCCAGGGTGCCGTAACCGGCGAGGCGCTTCACGAAAGCCGGGTCGATCGGCGACATGCCGCCGAGCACGCGCGTGAGGTTCGCGTTCTCGGCCCCGATCGCCTCGCCGGCGAGCTTGAGGCAGCGGCCGAAGATGGACCAGTCCGGGTCGAGATTCGGGTCCCAATGCGACTTGTTGTTGGGCTCGTTCCAGATCATTGCCGCCTCGATCACGGGCGAAATCCCTTCTCCGGATAGACCGCGCCCGACCAAACCGGGATGTCGATCTCGAGCCGCCGGCACACGAACACCTCCGGCTCCGGATGCGCCATGATGGCGAAGCCGGCCGAGCGCAGCATGGCGGCCGAGCAGGCCGCGTTCGGCGCCCACCAGTTGGTGGGATCGCCGGAATACGAGTGCTCGATGAAATGCAGCTTCGGGTAGCCAGGGCTGTCGAACATGGCCTGATCCCAGAATTCCGCGTCGGTCGGCACCGTGTCGACCGCTTCGGACCCGCGTTGGAGCGATTGGTAGATCAGGAGGTCGCGCGCCACGTGTTCGTGGATCAGGTCTAGGGCGAGGAGCGGGTGGCGGAGGTGGTAGAGCACGCCCATGAAGATGACGACGTCGAAGCGCTCGCAGAGCGTTGCCACGTCGTAGACCGACAGCTGGCGGAACTCGATCTCGTGCCCGAGCGCCCGCGAGGCGAAGCGGGCTTGGGCCAGGTAGTCGTCGTCGAAGTCGATGCCAAGCACGCGCTCCGCGCCGCGCTTCTTCATCTCGATCGAGTAGAAGCCCCCGTTGCAGCCAATATCGAGCACCGACTTGCCGGTGAGGTCGGCCGGGATGGCGTGCGAGAACCCCCTGAACTTCACCCCGGGGTAATCCCCGAGGAAGTGGTCGGGCGCGGTCCAGATTCCGCCGATCTCCATGTTGTGGAACCACGGCCCGAGCGCATCCGCCTCCCGGCGGATGTCGTCCCGGCAGATCGCAACCCTCATCGTCCCTCTCTGCTTCCAGGCACCGGCAGGGCGTCGCGCGCGGAGTGGCCGGAGGGCCAGCCGAGCCCGACACGAGCTCCCACCGCGCCGTCGCCGCCATTCGCGGTCGCCTCGGCGAGGAGCGTGATCGCGGAGCGATACCCGCCGAGCGTGCCGACATCGACATAGGACCGCCCGGCCTTGATCCCGACGGCATGCCCGCCGGAAGCGATCCAGCCATTGACGAGGGTCCCGATGAACTCGTCGGTCCTCCCGCGCTCGCGCCAGAGGTCGTGGAGTTCGTGCAGCACGCGGCCCGGCATCTTGAACGCGCCCCAGATCCAGTGTGACCCGGCATCGGGCCGCTTCACCTGGATCTCGACGACGCCGCCATCCTCGTCGAGCATCACGGCGTCGAAGAATTCCGGCCTCTCGACCGGGAACAGCAGGAAGGAGAGCACGTCGTCCGGAAGGTCGGCGAGCGCGGTTTCGGGGAACCAGATGGTGTCCGGCAGGCCTACGATCACGGGCTCGTCCACCGGCACGAGGGGCGCCGCGCGGAAGATGGCGTCGCACAGGCCGGCGGCCTGGGGCTGGACCACGTAGGCGATCGCGGCATTCCCGTAGCCGCCGCCGTAATAGGCGAGGATGTCGGACTTGCCGGGCGAGATCACGAAACAGACCTTGTCGGCGCCCCCTCGGATCATGCGCTCGACGAGGTATTCGCTCACCGCGCAAGGCCGCTCGACGCCGTCCTCCAGTCGGCTGCCCACGGGCAGGAGTTCCTTCGAGAACGCGAGCGGCTGGATGCGGCTGCCGCGGCCGGCAGCCGGGATGATGCCCCACATGGCTCAGGCCTCCGCGAGGGTCGGCTCGGGCCGACGCGCCGCGTCAAGCGCCCGTTCCAGGTCGAGCACCCGCCGCTCGGAGGTGTGCTCCGCCAGCGTGCGCTCGCGCGCTCGCGCGGCGATCCGACGGAGGTCGGCGTCGCCGAGATCGAGGGCATCGACGGCTTCTTCGCGCGTGCCCGCGACAAGAACCTCCTCGCCCGGCTCGAAGAATGCGTCGAGGCCCGGCCAGGAATCGGTCAGGATCGGCGCCCCGCAGGCTGCGGCTTCGAAGAGGCGGCCCGACGGGCACCATCCCACGGCGGCCATCGCTTCGCGCGTGACGTTCAGCGTCAGCCGTCCCGAGGAGAAGAAGGCCGGGTGGTCCGCCGGCGGCAGGTGCCGGACGAAATAGATGTTCTTCGTCCAGGGAAAGCTATCGGGGTACTGCGCCCCGCCGATCAGGAAACGGAGCGCCGGGCGGGCGCGGGCCGGCTCGACGAAAAGCTCCTCCAGTGTCGTCTGCCGGTCGGCCGCGTAGGTGCCGAGATAGGAGAGGTCCGCCCGGAAGCGCTCGTCATGCAGGGCCGGCCGGTGCACGTTCGGGTCCACATGGCCGTAGAGCGGGGCCACCCGGCGCGCGCCTAGGCGGCTCTTCAGCTCGTCGAGAGCCCGGCCGCCCGTATAGCTGAGCACGAGATCGAATTCGGAGAGGCCGCGCGGCCCGATATAGCCGATCGCCTCCCCGCGCCCGATCCGCGACAGCGTCACGGGCGTATCGAGGTCGTAGAAGGCGCTGAGGCCGCGGGCCTCGTCGAGGACGAGTTCGGTCGCGGCGACTCCGTCCGGGCAATAGGAGGTGACCATCGCGACGTCCGCGTCCGCGACCTCGTCACGGGCGCGCCCGCGGACGTCCTCCCAATCGGGATAGAGCACGAGCGTCCCGCCCGGGACATGATCGAGATCGCGGTTCAAGGCGTAATAGGGCGCGTCGCGCTCGAAGAAGACGACGTGGTGACCCCGCAGCGCCAGCGCGTTGCAGAGGCCCCGCCAGAGTGTGGCGTGCCCGTTACCCCAGGATGATGTGATCGTCAGACCGAAGACGACAATTTTCACGACCCGGAACCTCCGGCCCGCGGCACTTCGTTCAAGGTCAGGAGCTTTCCGCCGCCCTCCCAGACGACCACGGTCGTGATCGAGGCCGGATCGACATCGAACCTGTCGTATCGATCGAGGGACAGGTCGAGCACCCGGCACACAAGCGCCTTGACGACATCCGCGTGCGAGACGCCGACCACCGCCGCGCCCCGATGCTCCTCGCGCCAGCCCTGGAGGCACGACGCCACGCGGTCCTGGACCGCTCGCATCGACTCGCCCCCGGGAGCCTGGCCGGCGGTCCGGCTCTGGTTCCACCCATGCCAGCGCTCGTCGCGGTGGAGCTCGTCGAATGTCAGCCCGGTCCAGTCGCCGCAATCGATCTCGTTCAAGGCCTCCGAGATTCGCAGCGGCAGCCCGAGCGCCGCCGCGATGGGCTCGGCCGTTTCCCGAGCCCGCTCGAGCGGGCTCGAATAGACGGCGACGATCGGCTCCGATCCGAGTCGGGCCGCCACCCGGCTCGCCTCGGCGTGACCTGTCTCGCCGAGCCGGATATCGGGCATGCGGCCCGCCAGAATTCGGCCGAGCCGATCGTGCGTGGCGTGCCGCACGAGATAGATCGTCGTGGCCGACGCTCCCGGGTCCAAGACTCAGGATCCGCCATCGACGAACGCGTCGACACGCTCGCGCGCCTCGTTGTCGGTGAACTGCTCCGGAGGGGATTTCATGAAATAGCTCGACGGGCCGATGAGCGGTCCAGCCACTCCGCGATCGAGGGCGAGCTTGGCGCAGCGAACCGCGTCGATGACGATGCCGGCCGAATTCGGCGAGTCCCAGACTTCGAGCTTCACTTCCATGTTCAAGGGCACGTTGCCGAAAGCTGTCCCTTCGAGCCGGATGTAGGCCCATTTACGATCCGTCAGCCACGGCACGTAATCGCTCGGGCCGACATGGACGTCGGAGGGCGCCAGCGGGATCTCGAGCTGGCTCGTCACCGCCTGAGTCTTCGAGATCTTCTTTGACTCAAGGCGCTCGCGCTCGAGCATGTTCTGAAAGTCGGTGTTGCCGCCGAAATTGAGCTGGTACGTGCGATCCACCCGCACGCCGCGTTCGCGCATCAGGTTGGCGAGCACCCGGTGCACGATGGTGGCGCCGACCTGGCTCTTGATGTCGTCACCGATGATCGGGAGCCCGCGGCTCTCGAAGCGCTTCGCCCAGGACGGCTCGGACGCGATGAAGACCGGGATGCAGTTCACGAAGGCGCAGCGGGCCGACAACGCCTGTTCGGCGTAGAATTCCGTAGCACGCTGCGAACCGACCGGCAGGTAGGAGACGAGCACGTCCGTGCGGCTGTCCTCCAGGATGGCCGCAACGTCGCTCTCCGGCGCATCCGATTCCGGAACCTCGTCACGGGTGTAGCGGCCGATGCCGTCAAGCGTGGGGCCCCGCTCCACGGTCACGCCCCGCCGGGCGACCTCCGCGAAACGCTGCGTATTGTTGGGACGCGCCCAGATCGCGTCGGACACGTCGCGGCCGACCTTCCCAGCGTTCACGTCGAAGGCCGCCGATATCTCGATGTCGCGAACGTGATAGCCGCCGAGGCTCGCATGCATCAGCCCGGGCACAGGCTCGTTCGACCGAGCTTCACTGTAGAAAGACAGACCCTGCACGAAAGAGGATGCGCAGTTTCCGACTCCGACGATCCCGACCCTGACTTTACGGGTCAAGACGCAGCTCCGCACATCTCTGCCCCGTGAGAAACCAGCAATACGCCTGCTGCCGACAACGTTGGCGCGCCCGTTCGCGTCTTCATCCGCGCAGCTTCATCTTCATCTAAGTTGCTCTCCGAGAGCGGGACACTTGGGGTACTTACCGTCAATCGCACAGCCGGGGAATGCGCGGGCGTCACGATGCGGTGAGACGGGCGCACAGCGTGCGCGTCCGTATCATGCTGACAGGGCTCGCCCCCGACTGCGCCAGGCGGCATGACTTATTCCTTGCGGACAGGGCATCGCATATGCCGTATGGCGCGGTGGACGCGCCGTCGGCCGCCCGGGCGGCGAGAGGATTGGGGCACGGAGGCATGACACCACGCGTACTCCGCTTCGCCCTCGCGGGGACAATCTCGGCCCAGGCGGCCGGATGCACTCTCCAGAGCTTCACCTACACGGTCGACCGCTACGGGTCCGTCGCGGGCGTCAGCGTCAGGCTTGGTTGCCGGGACACCTACGAAGTCTTCGACCGGCCGGAAGCCGCCACCTTCATCGTCATCACGAACGGGCTGAACGAGGTGCTGGCCGGATGCCTCGACGGAGGTCCGCCGCTGGCCGAGCGCCAGAGGCAGGTGGCCAAGATCTTCCTTGAGGAGAAGTCGAACCGGCCGCAATGCCGCTTGCTGGGAGACGCCGAGCTGACGCCGCTTCACCGCGAGTTCAGTTACCGCTGCCCGGCTTCCGCGTTCGTCCCGCCGCCCGCTTCGGTCCTGCCGCCGACGACCGTCCCGGGTCCTGTGGCGATCCCGGTTCCCGCCCGCCGGCGCGGGTGAGCGGTTCTCAGCGGCGGCCGCAGATGCTCCGCATGACGCGCTGCATCCGCTGCTCGCGTCGCTTGTCGCGCTCCTCGGATTCACGAAGAAGCCGCTCGTTCGGCGCCTTGTCGGGCTGGACCTGGCCGGACGGAGCCGGCGGAGCCGACCTCCCGCTGGGGCGGGAGGGACCGGGCGTCCGGGCGTCCTGAGCGGACGCGGCTCCGGTCAGGAAAACGAGCCCTGCGCCGGCGAAAGCGACTCGCCAGAGCCAGACGCCTCCGACGCGACCGCTCAAGGTCATGCGAGCCGTCATGACAACCTCATCCCGCGTCGCGTCCTCGGTTAGCCGATCGCCACCACGATGCGGCCGCGGATCTTGCCGGCGATGATATCCTGCCCGGCCGCGATCACGTCGTTGAGCCCAATCGTGCGGGTCATGGCATCGAGCTTGGCGCGATCGAGGTCGCGCGCGAGGCGCGCCCAGGCTTGGAGCCGGAGCGCTTTGGGCGCCATCACGGAATCGATGCCGAGCAGAGACACGCCCCGCAGGATGAAGGGCGCCACCGAGGAGGGAAGGTCCATGCCGGACGCGAGACCGCAGGCCGCGATCGCTCCGCCATACTTTGTCATGGAGAGAAGATTCGCGAGCGTCGTGGAGCCGACCGTATCGATCCCGGCCGCCCAGCGCTCCTTTCCGAGCGGGCGTCCCGATTGTGCAAGCTCCACCCGATCAAGGATCTCGGCAGCCCCGAGGCCCTTCAAGTAATCGGCCTCGGAGACACGGCCCGTGGAGGCGATCACGTGCCATCCCGCTCGCGCCAGGAGCGCGATCGCGACCGACCCGACGCCGCCCGCCGCCCCCGTCACGATCGCCGGCCCCCGCTCGGGCGTAAGGCCGTGACGCTCGAGCGCCATCATGCAGAGCATAGCGGTGTAGCCGGCCGTGCCGATCGCCATGGCGTCTCGCGGCTCGAGGCCTTCGGGGAGCGGCACGAGCCAGTCGCCCTTGACGCGGGAGCGCTCCGCATAGGCGCCGAGATGGGTCTCGCCCGTTCCCCACCCGTTCAGGAGGACGTTGTCGCCGGGCTGGTAGTCAGGATGTGACGAGACCTCGACCACGCCCGCAAAATCGATGCCGGGGATCATGGGAAAGCGGCGCACCACGGGCGCCGTTCCGGTCAGCGCGAGCCCATCCTTGTAGTTCACGGTCGAATGCGTCACCCGAACGGTGACGTCGCCCTCCATCAGGTCGGCCTCTGCGAAGTCCCGGATCGTGGGCGGGGCTGCGCCGCCCTCTCCCTTCTCGACGACGATCGCGCGGAACGCTGCCATCGTCAGCCCCAGCGCAAGCCGAGCAGGACCAGCACGATCCCGAGCATGGAGACGAGCCAAACGGCCGTCCGGACGTAGGAGATGCCGGCCGCATAAACTGCGACGTAGGCTAAGCGTCCCCAAAAATAGAGCGCCGCGCCCCACGCCGTGTAGGCGTTATGACGTCCCGCCATGTGCGCGATCAGGATCGCCGCGACCGCGAAGGGCAGCGTCTCGAGAAGGTTCTTGAAGGCGCGCTCGAAGCGCCCGCCGAGCTGTGACATGTGCCGGGGCGGGGGCGCGTCGCGCGGGCTTGCGCCATATTCGAGCCCGTTCGCGGCGGTGAAGAACTGCGCGGTCACCAGCAGCTGGATGAGGCCGAGAACGATTGTCCAGACGAGATAGTTGAGCTCAGTGTCCATCAGCGCACCCTCTCCCCCGCCCGGCCGATCAGGCCGCCGCGAATGCAACGGGCCGTGTGACCGGCTGTTCCCGAATCGGCAGGTTGATGATCGCCGACGCGACCCCGAGCGCCACCGACAGCCACCAGACCAGGTTGTAGCTGCCGTAGGCCTCGTACAGCACGCCGCCGAGCCAGACGCCCAGGAAACCGCCGACCTGGTGGGAGAGGAACACGAACCCGTACAGCATCGCCATGTAGCGTGTCCCGAACATCAGCATCACGAGAGCGGAGGTCGGCGGCACCGTGGAGAGCCAGAAGACCCCGATCGAGAGCCCGAACAGGATGCAGGTCAGCGGAGTCGGCGGGATTAGGATGAAGACCGCGATGACAATCGCGCGCCCGAGGTAGATCCAAGCGAGGAGATGCCGTTTCGGCATGCGGGCGGACAGCCAGCCTGAGCCGAGGGAGCCGACCGCATTGGCGAGCCCGATCACGGCGAGCGTCCAACCTCCGACCCAATCCGACAACCCGGCATCCTTGAGGTAGGCCGGAAGGTGGACGGTGATGAAGGCGAGCTGGAACCCGCAGGTGAAGAACCCGAGCGTCAGGAGGACGAAGCTTCTGTGCCGAAACGCCTCCGCCAGAGCCTGTCGGATGGATTGGTCGGGAGCCGGGCTCGGTCCCGCCATGGGCGTCAGGTTGGGACCCGGACGGGTCGCCAGAAGCGTGGCGAACGGCAGGATCAGGAGGACGCTTGCCGCGAACACGACGAGGGCCTGCTGCCAGCCGAAGGAGGCGATCAGCACGTTGCCGATCGGCGGATAGAAGAACTGGCCGAAGGAGCCGGCGGCCGTTCCCGCCCCGAACGCCAGAGGGCGCCAGCTTTCCGGCAGCAGCTTGCCGAACGCGCCGAGGATGAGATTGAACGACGCCGCCGAGAGCCCGAAGCCGATCAAGACCCCGGCCCCGAGATGCAGCAAGCCGGGCGTCGTCGCGTAGGCCATCACCACGAGGCCCGCCGCGTAGAGGATCGCGCCGACCCAGAGGACGCGGGTCACGCCGTAGCGGTCCGCGAGACCTCCGGCCACGGGAGAACCCAGGCCCCAGAGCAGGTTCTGGATCGCGATCGCCAGACCGAACGTGTCGCGGCCCCAGCCATACTCCGAGATCATCGGCAGCTGGAAAAGGCCGGACGAGGCCCGTGGCCCGAATCCGATCAGCGCGATCGCGCAACCCGCGAAGACGATCCACTCGGGCGGAAGCCGCCCGACCGTGCGCGATCTCATGACGATCTCCCCGGGCATCCGGAGGTCGTCGGTGTAACGGCTGCTCAGGCGTGTGCCAAACGCCGCGCTGTCAGGTCACCCATCACCGGAGCGAATGGGTCGAGGCTCGGCTGGCCGGGGCGATCCCTCCCGACGCAGCTTTTTCGCGTGCCCGCCTCCTCCGCGCATTTGGCGAGGTGCGCCGCGCGGTTGATCACCTGCAGGTTCGGCGCGCCCCAGAACGCGAGGAGGTCGGGCCAGGGCGCGTCGCGATGCTCCCGCCAGACCCGGAACAGCGGCACCTTGTGATCGACCTCCGCGCTCCGGAGGAGCCGCTTCCCCGTCTCGCGGCAGCGACGGCCTTGCGCGCGTTTCAGGGCCTGGACGTGGGTCGCGGGATCGCACCAGAGCTTCCAGGCCGCGACGCAGGCGGAGTGCCAGGACGCGCGGGCGTTCGGCCGCCCGTCGGCCCAGAGATCGCGGTGCCAGCCGAAGCGGAACACGGGCCGGCCGCACACGCAGCAGGAGCCGGGCCCGCGCGCAAAGGCGGCTTCCCGGAAGGGAGCCGGGGGCGCCCGGAACGTCGTCCGCCGCCCCTCCGGCACGGCATCGAGCCGCCACGTCCACCCGTCGGGCGATCCGCCCGATCGGGCGAGCGCGCGGGCGAGGCGGTCGGCCCGCAGGGGATGGTCCCGCCAATAGCCCTCGATGGCGCGCCGCGGCGTCGGCGGGATGAGAGGCCTTGCCAGCGCGCTCTGAAGCACCGGCGCGGGGAAGGTGCCCGGCAGGGCGCGCCTGAGCCGCGCCAGCGACACCTCGTTCCGGCTGTCGCGCCACGCGCTCATGTCATGTCCGTCAGCTTCGTCGCGTGCGAATCACGCTCGCGAGAGTGGCCGAGAGCGATGACCGATCCGTTGCCGGAGTCTCCTCGCGCCGCGCGAGAGGCGGCCCGGGCATCGACGAGGCATCCTCAGCCCGCAGGAGCACCGTTGCCGAGGCGGCGACGATCAGGACGAGGCCGATCCAGTCCGATCCGGTCGGCCGCTCGCCGAGGATGACCGTCGCCCCGATCACGCCGATCCCCGGCACCAGGAGAGACCCGATCGACGCGATCCCGGCCGGCATGCGGCCGAGCATCGTGAACCAGAGCGTCGACGCGAAGGCCTGGCCGATGACGATGTTGTAGCCAAGGCCCAGCCAGGTCTGAGGGAGAGCCGGAACGTGTCGGGGCAGCCCTTCGAAGGCGAGCATCCCGCACGTGGTCGCGATGGCGCCGAGCCCGAGCTGCCACCCCGTAATGACGAGCGGGGACGCCGCGATCGGCCAGCGTTTCAGCATCACGCTGCCGGCGGCCCACACGACGCCCGACAGCACGGCGAAGAGCAGGCCCCACGAGAGCTCGCCGGATTGCACGAGAGGCCAGCCGAGCGCCACGAGCCCAGCCACGCCCAGCGCCAAGCCGACCTTCCGGGGGCTGTCGAGCGGCTCGCCGAGCACGATGCGGGCGAAGATCACAGTCCAGATCGGCATGGTGTAGGACAGGACGGCGCTCCGGCTCGTCGAGGCGGACAGCTGCGCGAAGGCGCTGAACAGGTTGTAGGCGACGGTGGACAGCGCGCCGACCGCGACGAGCCGCAGCCAGTGCCGGCGCGGCACGGCGGGCGAGGCCCCGAGCGCCAGGATGATGCCGAAGGTGAGGAGCGTCGCGGCCGAGAACCCGACCGCCCGGAAGGTCCAAGGCGGGATCTCGTCCAGCACGAGGCGCACCGCCGGCCAGTTCAAGCCCCAGGCCAGCCCCAGCATCCCGACGAGAACGAGATTACGGAGCATTCGACCGGCCCCCGCATGTCATTCCGGGGCTCGCGGAGCGAGAACCCGGAACCGATGATCCGCCCGTATGGTCGAGGCGCTTCGATCCCGCGTGTCGCCCGTGGGTTCCGGGTTCCGTGCTCTGCACGGCCCCGGAATGACGGGCCGGGTCATTCCTTCCAGAGCCATGCCGCCCCCCGGACGCCGGAGGCGTCGCCGTGCCGATGCTTCACGACCGGCGTCGAGAACGCGTCGGAGAAGACGTAGGGCTCGATCCGGGCCGGGAGATCGGAATAGAGCTCGTCGACATTCGACATGCCGCCGCCGAGAACGATGACGTCGGGATCGAGGATGTTGACCACGTGCGCGATGCCGCGCGCCAGCCGGTCGAGATAGAGATCGTACGTCCGGCGCGCCTCGCGTTCGCCTGCCCGCATCGCGGCCGCGATGTTCGGGGCGGTCAGGACCTGGCCCGTCCGGTCGCGATGGTCGCGCTCGATGCCGGTTCCCGAGACGAACGTCTCGAGGCAGCCGCGCCGGCCGCAGAAGCAGGCCGGCCCCGGTCGCTCGTCGTCGGTCGGCCAAGGCACGGGGTTGTGGCCCCATTCGCCCGCGATGCGGTTGCGGCCCCCGAGCGCCCGGCCCCCGATCGCAATGCCGGAGCCGGCCCCCGTGCCGATGATGACGCCCCACACGACCGGAAACCCCGCCCCCGCGCCGTCGACCGCCTCCGAGACGGCGAAGCAGTTCGCGTCGTTCTCGACCCGGACATCCCGACCGAGCGCGTGAGCCAGGTCGCGGTCGAGCGGCCGCCCGATATTCCAGGTTGAGTTGGCGTTCATGACGAGGCCGCTGGCCGGCGAGATCGCCCCCGGGATGCCGATCCCGGCCGTGCCGCCCTCCCCCGCCTCCTGTTCCAGCTCGCCGACAAGGCCCGCGATGGCCGCGACGCAGCCGTCGTAATCGCCTTTGGGCGTCGGGACGCGGCGGCGCGCCAGGGTCTCTCCCCCGGCCGAGAGCGCGATCGCCTCGATCTTCGTGCCGCCCCAATCAATGCCGATCAGCATGGAGCGGCTCAGGCGGCCATCCGGAGCGCGCGGTCGACCTCCAAGGAGCGCCCGAGCCGGCGCATGACGTCGGCGAGGTGCGGTTTCGAGGCGATCTGCCGGGCATGGAGCCGCGAGACCGCGGAGGACAGCCCCCCGCCCCGCGCCAGGATGTCGTCCGCGAAGCCGGTCATGCGGGCGTTCGGCCAGGCCTGGGGGCGGATCGCGGTCAGGCGCGCGACGATCTCCTCGTCGCTCTCGTGCGGGTGAGCCGTCGCGAGCATGATTGCCATCGCGGCCGTCGAGCGCGAAATCCCCATGTGACAATGGATGAGAAGGTGCCCGCTTTCGCCCTCGGCGATGTCGTCGACGATCGCTTCGCCGAAGGTCACGATCTCCTCGGCGTCTCGGTGCTCCGGCATAACCATCCCGGCCATCGGCTCGACGATGTCGTGGAACCGAAGGACCGTGCGGTGGTGGCGATCGAAGGCCTTGAAGGAGGCCGGATCCGGGGTGCCCGGGTCGAGGATCGACAGCACGTGGGTCACGCCCCTCTCGCGGTGGCTCTCCAGCTCTTCGATGCCGCAGACGGTGAGGAGTGTGATCGAGGCGCGCTTCATGGCCGCGCGTCTAGCAGCATTGCCGGTTCGATCCTACCCGACGCTATTCATCCTCGTCTTCGTCGATGTCGTCCTCATCGACATAGCTGCGGCAGAGAAGCGGGGCATCGCCGCCCAGAAGCCCGCAGCCGCGCCGGATCTCCTCCTGCAGCAGGGCGCAGGACTTCGCGGCGCTGCACGGATTCCGGCTCGCGAGAGAGACCTCGCGGCATTGTCGCAGGTACTCGGCGGCTCGCACTGCACCCACTTCCGCGGTGCAGGATACCGAGGCCTTGCCCTGCCCGAGCGCGAAGCCGGGCGCGAACAGGGACGCGAGAAGCACAGCCACCCCCGCTCGACCGAGCTTCATCGCCGTCACCGTCAGGGCGCCGTGCCGTATTCCATCCGGGCCCGGCCTCCGACCCGGATCTCCGTCCCGCCGCCGACATCGATGAACCCAGGCCGGCTCCCGACCCGCAGCCGTTCGGGATCGTAGGGCTCGACCTTGCGGGGCGGCGGCGGGCAGTTCTTTCGAGAGGTGGCAGCGCGGCCCTCCAGCTCCTTGCAGGGCGCCGCGAGGACCGGGCCGGCCGACATCAACGACACGGTCATGGCGAGAAGGTAGCGGGTGGCGTTCATAGCAATCCGAGCTCCACGAGTTCGCGCCGCATGGCTTCCGGCAGGAACCGGATCGCGGTGGCCTCGGAGCCGAGATCCGCGGGCGCGCTGTCCGGTTCGAGATAACGCCAGCCCTGAAAGGGGCGGCACGGCCGGGGAGAGATGGGCGTGACGGCCGGATCCAGCACGAGCTGGCAGCGACCGATCCCCTCCCCGTCCGTGAAGGGCCGCACGGCGAGCAAGGCCTGCCGGCAGGCGAGCTGGCCCTTGATCACCCAGTAAAGCGAGCCGCCGTCCAGCAGCGCCTCCGCCCGTTTCGGGGCCATGCGGGTGACGTGCATGTGCTCGTAGGTCATCCCCGGCCTTGCGAAGCGGCGCCGCTTCTCGACGATCCAGTCCTCGAGCTCGGCGATCGTGTCGATGCCGACGCAAAGCTTGATGAGGTGCAGGCTCATCCGATCTTTCTAGCGCCCGCCGCCGGCGCCCGCCCTGCGGCCCCGTGACCGTCCACAGCTTACGTCGCTATGGAGGCGAGCGTCACCAATCGAGCCCCTTCGGCCACCTGCCCGCCGGGTTCGCCCGAAACCTCGGCCACCTCGCCGTCGCGTGGGGCGAGCAAAGCATGCTCCATCTTCATGGCCTCGACGATCGCCAGGCGCTGGCCCTTCTCGACCCGGTCCCCCGGTGCCACGAACAGGGCGACGAGCTTGCCGTGCATCGGCGCCTTGATCGAGTCGCCTCCGTCGAGGTGTTCGAGATCGATCGCGAAGGGGTCTTGCGGGCGTACCGACACCTGCCGCCCGCCCGAGAGCACGAGGACACCCGCGCCTGCCTCAACGACGTTGATATCGGCCGCCCTAGGGGAATGCGCGCCGTTGATGCGAGGACCGGCCGCGTCCCAAGCAAGCGTCAGCTCCCTCGGCTCTCCCTCGACCTCCAGCCGAAGACCCGTCGCCCTTGTCCCCACGAGCTGGAAAGCGTCCGCCACGTTCCAGGGCTCCCCGGGGCCACCCCTTCGGAGGCGCCCCGCCTCTCGCGCAGCGAGATGGAGGGCTCCCGCCGCGACGGCGCCGGGGTCCGGATCGCGAGCCACGGCCCCAAGCGCGACGAGGTTGCGGTCGATGGAGCCCGTGTCGAACGCTCCGGCCCGGAACTCGGGCATGTCGCAGAGCGCCCGCAGGAACGCGACGTTCGTCTTCGGCCCCGCGACCAGGGTCCCGGCCAGCGCGGCCGAGAGCCGGTCGAGCGCCTCCGTGCGGTCGGCCCCGTGCGCGATCACCTTGGCGATCATCGGATCGTAGAACGGCGTCACCGTGTCTCCGGCCTCAACGCCGCTGTCGATCCGCACCCCTTCGCCTTGCAAAAAATCGAGAGCCCAAAGCTTGCCCGTCGAGGGCAAGAACCCCTTCTCCGGATCCTCGGCGTAGAGTCGCGCCTCGACGGCGTGACCCTGGATCGTGAGGTCGTCCTGGCCGAACGGGAGCGCCTCGCCGGAGGCGACGCGCAACTGCAGCTCGACGAGGTCGAGCCCGGTGATCGCCTCCGTGACCGGATGCTCGACTTGCAGCCGGGTGTTCATCTCCATGAAGAAGAAGCGGTCCGGCCGGAGACCCTCCCGGGCGTCGGCGATGAACTCGACCGTTCCCGCCCCGACATAGCCGACGGCGCGCGCCGCCTCCACGGCCGCCCGGCCCATGACGGCGCGCATCTCGGGCGTCATGCCGGGCGCCGGGGCCTCCTCGATGACCTTCTGGTGGCGGCGCTGCAGCGAGCAGTCGCGCTCGAAGAGGTGGACGACGTTGCCGTGCCCGTCGGCGAAGACCTGCACCTCGATATGGCGCGGCGACAGCACGTACTTCTCGACCAGGACGCGCGGGTCGCCGAAGGAGCTCTGGCCCTCGCGTTGCGCACTCTCCAGAGCCGCCTCGAACTCGGCCGCCTTGCCGACGCGGCGCATGCCCTTGCCGCCGCCACCCGCGACCGCCTTGATCAGCACCGGGTAGCCGATCTCGTAGGCTTTCTGGCGCAGGAAGTCCGGCTCCTGGCGGCTGCCGTGATAGCCCGGCACGACCGGCACCCCGGCCCCGGCTACCAGGGCCTTCGCGGTGTCCTTGAGGCCCATTGCCCGGATGGCGGAGGCGGGCGGGCCGACGAACACGAAGCCGGCGTCGGCGCAGGCCTCCGCGAACTCGGCCCGCTCGGACAGGAAGCCGTAGCCCGGGTGGATGGCGTCCGCGCCCGAACGTTTGGCGACCTCGATGATGCGGTCGATGCGAAGATAGCTGTCGTGCGCGGGCGCGGGGCCGATCCCATGCGCCTCGTCGGCCTCCCGCACGAACAGCGCGTTCCGGTCGGCCTCGGAATGGACTGCGATCGTCCGGAGGCCCAGACGCCGCGCCGTGCGGATGATGCGGCAGGCGATCTCGCCGCGATTGGCGATGAGGACGGATGACAGCACGGCAACCCCGTTCGACCGACGACGGCCTTATCCGGGTCGGGCCGCCGATGTCGAGCCGCGGACGGGTCGCCCGCGGCCGCTCGTTTCAGAGGTCCTGGATACCGCTGCCGCTCGGCTTGCTGGTTACGTTGATTTTGACCGTCACGGTTTGCGTCTCGCCATCCGTGCTGCGGGTCTCGTAGGAAATTTCGTCGGAGCCCTGGTAGTTCTTGTTCGGCTGGTAGAACAGCGCCTGGACCGGCGTCTCGACGTTGGGGCATCGGAAGGAGGCCGGCGTCTTGAGCTTGCCGCCCCGGACCACGATCGAGCCGTTTTTCGGCGCGGTCATGACCCGGATGCTGCCGACCTCGCCGACCGAGCAATCCTTCTTCAACCCCGTCACGACCGCGACCCGCGCGGCCTTTCCGGGCGCGACGGTCGCGTTGCGGGTCGTTTGCGCGGAGGCCGCGCCCGCGAACAGAGCGAGGCCCGATGCGGCCACGAGCAGTTGCACGCCAAGAGCGGTTCGCATGGCCTGATCATCCCCTGTCGGCTCGGCGACGATGCCGGCCCGCTCAAGATAGGTGCGGGGCCGCCCGGCTTCCAGCCGGCAACCGGGTCATCCCGTCAGGAAGTCGAACGCGACTTTCACGTTCAGCGCGACGATGATCGCCGCGGTGGTCGTCGCCGCTAGCTTCGCGTCCCGACCCACCTGACGATGTCGAGGAGCACGCTCGCCTGCGCGCGATCGAGACCTTGCGCGACCGTTGCGCCGGCCGCATCGGAGACCGGCACGCGAGCGCTGAACACGCGCGCATTGACGATCTTGCCCGTCCGCAGGCTGAGGAGCTTTGCGGACACCTCGACGAACGCTTCGCCACGAACCGCGTCCAGCTGGAAGGCGCGCAGGTCGCTGTTGAGCTGGTAATCGGCCGTGACGCCCTCGCCCGGACGGCTGACGGCCCGGATGCGCGAGGCGTTCTCGAAGGTTTGGACGAGGCGGGTCTGGAACAGCCGCGGCAGGCGGTCCGCCCATTGCGCACCCCCGATATAGGAGACGGCACCGGCGGCGTCGCGCGCCAGAATCCGGTTATCCTCAAGCGGCTGGATCGCGCTCGGCTCGGCGACCACGAGCTGTCCGCCACTGCCCCCGCCGCCGCCGAGCTTCTGACGCGGGGCCGTGAGATCGTAGGCCGGGCTTGACGGCGACGAGCAGGCTCCGATCCCGGACACGCCGGCGAGCACGACCAGAGCCGCCGCGAGCCGAGCGGTCCGCCAAGCGCGAGGGCGGAGCCAGCCTGTGGTCGAGTCATCCATGATTGGACAGGATCTCGGCGTCACCGGCCACCGTATTCGGGGATGGGGGGCCGGCCCGAGCCGAAGATGACCGAGGAGGGGTTCTGCTCGAGAGTCCGGGCCGCACGCCCGACCGTGTTCACGGCCCGCCTCGCATCCGTTCCAAGGGCTTCCACCTGCCGTGAGCCGCTCCCCGAGAAGCGCCCGACCGACTGGGCGATCTCGGTTGCACGCCGCTCGAGGTTCTCGCTCGCCTTGCGGAATGCGTCCATCGCGGTCCGAATCGACTCGAACGTGCTCTTGCCTTCCCGCCCGGCAGCGGAGCCGAGGAAGCTCTCCGCCGCTTTCAGCACGCCGTCGATGCGGTCCGCCGAGGCGTTCAGCTTCGCGGTCAGCGAATTCGAGTTCCGCAATGCTCCCTGCAGGTCGGGAGTTGAGGCTGAAAGACCGGCTGTGAAGCGTTCCGCATTCTCGACCACGTGGTTCAGCTTGGTCGCGTCGACCGCCGCAACCGTCCGGCTGACGTCGCCCAGGATGCGATCCAGCTTCGGGGCAGATTCATTGAGCCGGCCCGCGAGACTGGCCGCGTCACGCAGGAAAGTGGCGACCTTCTCGCGGTTCTGATCCAGCGTCTGCACGATCGCCTGAACGCCGTCCGCCGAGGCGTTCAGCTTGGCCGAGAGAGAGTTGGCGTTCCGCAGCGTACCCTGCAGGTCCTCCGTTGAGGCGGAGAGACTGGCCGTGAAACGTTGCGTGTTGTCGATGACCTGATTGACCTTCACCGGATCGACGACCGCAATGGTCCGGCTCAGATCGGTGATTGCCTGATCGAGCTTCGGCGCCGTCTCGTTCAGCCGCCCCGCGAGGCCGGCCGCCTCGCGAAAGAGGTTCGCCAGATTCGTCCGGTTCTCCTCGACGGTTTGCGTCACGCCCTCGACGTTGCGCACGATAGCGCGCATGCGATCGGGCTCGATCGCCTGCACCAGAGCGGTGGCGTTGTCGGTCAGGACCTCGAGCTTCGCCGCCACCGGGCCGATCTTGTTCGCTGCCTCGGCGACCGACCCGAGGAAGGTGTCGATCTTCGCCGAATTGCTGGCGAGCGCGTCCGTGAACGTCCGGACGTTGGCGACCGACGCGTCGATGTTGCCGCGATTGCCCTTCACGACCTCCGTCACGAGATCGAGGAGCACGTTCGCCTTCTCGGCCGTGCCTTTCGCCGTCTGCACGACGCTGCCGAGGCCGCCCTGGTCGGCGACGATCGTCGGGAACGGGTCCTTCTGGTCGCGTTTTTCGAGCGGCGGCGCGTTCGCGGCCCCTCCCGTCAACGCCACCTGGGCGACGCCGGACAGGAGGTTCACGTCCAGAGCGGCCTTGGTGTCCTTCCGGATTGGCGCCGTCTTCTGCACCTGGATCGTCGCGAAGGCCTGGTCGGGGGCGGTCTCCGATAAGTCGACGGTCGTCACCTCGCCGATTCGGATGCCGTTGAAGAGAACCGGGGATCCCTTGGACAGGCCCGCGACCGAGCCGGAGAACTCGACCCGGTACATCGGGCGGTCGACGCCACTTTCCGTGCCGGCAAACCAGAACACGAAGCCGAAGCCGGCCACGATCACGGCAAGCGTGAAGATCCCGATGATGGCGTAGTTGGCACGAGTTTCCATTCTGTCCGCCTACGCGCTTCCGGCGATCGCCGTTCGCGCCCGTTTGCCGTGGAAGTAGGACCGGACCCAGGGATCGTCCGAGGCCAGCATCGCGTCCATCGGACCCTGGGCGATGATTCGCCCATCTCCCAGCGCCGCGATCCGATCGCAGACGGTATAGAGGCTGTCGAGGTCGTGAGTCACCATGAAAACGGTGAGACCGAGTGTCCTCTGCAGCGTGGCGATGAGCTCGTCGAACTCCCCGGCCCCGATCGGGTCGAGCCCGGAGGTCGGCTCGTCGAGGAACAGGATCTCGGGATCGAGCGACAACGCGCGGGCGAGCGACGCTCGTTTGATCATTCCACCCGACAGCTCCGAGGGAAGCTTGTCGGCGGCTTCTGGCTTCAAGCCGACCATCTCGATCTTCAGCATCGCGAGTTCGTCAAGGAGGCGAGCGGATAGGCTGAGATACTCCCGCATCGGCACCTGCACGTTCTGCCGAACGGTCAGGGCCGAGAACAGCGCCCCCTGCTGAAACAGCACGCCCCAGCGCCGCTCGATCTCGGAGCGCGACTTCGCGGACAGGCCGTCGATGTTTTCGCCGAACACCTCGATTGTGCCGCCCCGTTTGGGAACGAGCCCGAGGATCGCGCGCGTCAGCACCGACTTGCCCTGGCCCGACGGGCCGACGAAGCCGAGGATCTCGCCCCGATACACGTCGAGGTCGAGCTTCTTCATGACGAGGCGTTCGCCGAACCCGACCTCGAGGTCGCGAACCCGGATGACCGCTTCGCGGTCCCGGGCTTCGGCCGCCCCGGCCCCGATCGATCGCGCCGCGCTCAAAACTTGATGGCCGCGAAGAAAATGGCGAAGAAGCCGTCCAGCACAATCACCATGAAGATGGATTTCACGACCGACGAAGTGACATGGCGGCCGAGCGACTCGGCAGAACCCTCGACCGCCATTCCCTCTATGGAGGCGATGACCCCGATCACCAGCGCCATGAAGGGCGCCTTGATGAGGCCGACCATGAAGGTCTTGATGTCGATCGTGGCCTTGAGCCGCGCGAGGAACACGTCGGGCGTGATGTCTCCGTAGATCCAGGCGACGACGGCGCTCCCGAGGAGGGCCGCCATCGCGGCCAGGAAGGCGAGCAGCGGAAGCCCGATCACGAGCGCCAGGACGCGAGGCACGATCAGGACCTCGACCGGGTTGAGGCCCATGACGCGGAGCGCGTCGATCTCCTCGCGCATCTTCATCGAGCCGATCTCGGCCGTGAACGCGGACCCTGATCGACCCGCGACCATGATGGAGGTGAGCAGGACCCCGAGCTCGCGAAGGTTGAGGATGCCGACGAGGTTCACGACAAAGGTTTGCGCTCCGAAGCGCTGAAGCTGGAAGATGCCCTGCTGGGCCACGATGCAGCCGACCAAGAACGAGATCAGCACGATGATCGGCACGCCCCGGAAGGCGATCTGCTCCAGCTGGTTCGTCAGTGCGGGAAACCGGAAGCGGCTCGGCACGAGGATCACGCGAACCAGCGCCGATATGATCTCGCCGAGGAAGCTGACGCCGTGCGCCAGGTCCTTGCCGGCGTTCACGATCCCCTCGCCGACATCTGCGAAGAGGTCCATCAAGGTAGAGGTCCGCTTCACGGGCTCGGGCTGGAAGCCCCGGTAGGCAATCTCGTTCAGGAGGATGTGGTGCTCGGAGCGGGCGCCGACGAAATCGGCCGCGAGACCTTCCGCCCCGAACTGATGGCGCGTCCGATCGAGCACCCAGGCCCCGAGCGTATCGAGGCGTTCGATATCGGACAGGTCGATGAAGACGCGGGCGCTCTCGTGGGCGGCTTCGGCGAGCCGCGCCGCCTCGCTCTCGACGGCGTTTGCGTGCTCGACGGTCCAGCGACCGGCCAGCCACGCGCGCAGCTCGTCGCCGTTGCGCTCGAACTCCGCCGTCGGATCACGGTGACCCGCGTCCTCTCGCGCAACCCTGGCGCCCAGTTCCTTCGCAGCCAAGCCGCTCAGCCTTCCCGCCTAGCCTTCCCGCCTAGCCTTCCGGCCCCTTGGCGTTTTCCGACCCGGGTGATAGCGCGCTTGAGGCAGGCAAGTCGAGCGCCGCGGGCCAGATGGGGCCGAGCCTCGACGGTCACGGAGGCCCGAATGGCGCGGCAGCTCAGCGTGCGGATCGAGCGCTTCCCCATTGCGGGGCGGTTCACGATCGCGCGCGGCTCCCGGACGGAGGCGGTGGTCGTGACCGTCGCGATCCGGGATCGCGACGCCGTGGGACGTGGCGAGTGCGTGCCTTACGCTCGCTACGGAGAGTCGGTGGAAGGCGTCGCAGCCGCGATCGAGGGATTACGGCCGATCGTCGAGGAGGGACTGACCCGGTTCGACCTGCAAGCCGCCCTGCCGGCCGGAGCCGCCCGCAACGCGCTCGACTGCGCCCTCTGGGACCTGGACGCGAAGCTCACCGGCGTGCCGGTCCATGTGGCGGCCGGCATCGATCGCCTGTCGGCGGTGACGACGGCCTACACGATCTCGCTCGGAACGCCGGCGGAGATGGCCGAGGCGGCCGCTAAAGCGGCGGCTCGGCCGATCCTGAAGATCAAGCTCGGCGCGCCGGAGGGTGACGAGGCTCGGATCGAGGCCGTGCGCCGGGCGGCTCCGGACTCGACCCTGATCGCGGACGCAAACGAGGGCTGGAGCGCAGAGCATCTTCGGCGCCATCTCGACGCTTGCGCGGCAGCAGGGTTCGCGCTGATCGAGCAGCCGGTCCGGGCCGAAGCCGACGACATCCTCGCCAACCTGGCGCGAGGGGTGCCGATCTGCGCGGACGAGAGCCTGCATGACCGCGCCGGGCTCGAGCGTCTCCGCGGGCGCTACGAGGCTATCAACATCAAGCTCGACAAGGCCGGCGGACTCACGGAGGCGCTGGCGCTCGCGGCCGAAGCGCGGCGGCTCGGCTTCACCATCATGATCGGCTGCATGCTGGGCAGCTCGCTCTCGATGGCGCCGGCCTTGCTGCTGGCGCCCATGGCCCGCTTCGTCGATCTCGACGGCCCGCTGCTCCTGGCGCGGGATCGAGAGCCGGGCCTGTTGTACGAGGGCAGCATCGTCAGGCCCGCGTCACCCGCCCTCTGGGGTTGAGCCTCCGCGACGGCCGCTCGACACCGACCCGAAAGGTCTTTGGGCGAAGGTTCCTCCGACGCAGGTCGACGCAATCGGAAGATGTCCAAGAGCCAAGCGCCCCGCAGCCCAGCCGCGCGTTACGACGAGATCGAGGCCACGCTGGCGCAGACCTCCCAAGGGCGGTGTTTCCTCGACGAGTTCAAGCGCCGCAGCCGCGCGGAGGACACCCAGCTGCTGCTGAGCGCCGTGGCCGGTCTCGAGAACAGGGTTTGCGCGGTCAAGACGCTGAGCGCGGCGGATCGCCTCCGGCAGCTCTTGGCCGAGATGACGGCCGCGATCCGTCGCGCCAAAGTGGAAATCGCCGAGCTGTCGACGCGGGCGGCCGACCCCACCTGTCCGTCCGAAGCCTCCGACGCGCTGGACGGCGTTCTGCGCGGAACGGAGCGCGCCAGCTCCGACATCCTCGATGCCACCGAGCAGATCCAGGAGACCGCCTGGACGATGCGGGAAGGTGGGTTCGACGCCGCGTTGTGCGACGTCCTCGATCAGCGCGTGACGGAAATCTATGCCGCATGCGCGGCGCAGGACCTCACCTTCCGCGGCATCGATCGCGTCGTGCGCTCGGTCGCTTTCATCGACGACCGGATCTCGGCCCTGAACCGCGTCATGGGTTCCGATGCCAGGAACGTCGGCCTCCGGCCCCCGCTCGACCCGCACTAGACGGTGCTCTCGCCGATCGACATCGAGTTCATGGTCGTCGAAACCGGGACGAGCCTGAACGAGCCTCCCCGACCGAAGCCGCGCCAGTCCTTCGGGATGCTGACCCGGATCGCCCGCCCGTCGTTTCGGCCGCTTCCGCTCGGGGTGTCGCGCTGGCCGAGTTGGCTGGACAGACTCGGCACGCAAGACGAGCTCCGTCTCTCCCCTTGACAGGCGAGGGGCGAGGCGATCCCTGACCGCAGCTTCGGGCGAGGCGGATGGAGGGCCGTAAGTGACCGTGATCGCGCTCACGATCGCCGGTTCCGACTCGGGCGGCGGAGCCGGGATCCAGGCTGACCTCAAGACCTTCTCAGCCCTCGGCATCTATGCCGCCACCGTCCTGACGGCGCTCACAGCCCAGAATACGCAGGGCGTCCAGGCGATCCACGACGTGCCGGCGGATTTCGTGACGGCCCAGATGGACAGCGTCTTCTCGGACCTCGCGGTCGCGGCCGTGAAGATCGGCATGCTGTCGCGCCCGGCCGTGATCGAGGCCGTGGCGCAGGGGCTGGTCCAGCACGGCGCACGAAGCATCGTGCTGGATCCCGTCATGGTGGCGACGAGCGGCGATCGATTGATCTCGCCGGACGCGGTCGCAGCCTTGCGGGTCCGCCTCCTGCCGATGGCCGATCTCATCACGCCGAACCTCGCGGAAGCGGCGGAGCTACTCGGGGACGCCGTCGCAACCGACGACGAGGCGATCGTCGGCCAGGGCCGGCGATTGCTCGGGATGGGGGCGCGCGCCGTTCTCGTCAAAGGGGGACATGGCGCAGGGCCGGAGAGCGTCGACTGGCTGGTGACTCCCGACGGGACGCGTCGCCTCTCCGCGCCCCGAATCCCGACGGTTCACACGCACGGTACCGGGTGCACGCTCTCGGCCGCGATCGCGGCCGGTCTGGCGCGGGGCGCGGGGCTTCCCGAGGCCGTCGAGGCCGCCAAGACCTATCTGAGCGGCGCGCTCGCGGCCGCCGACGGGCTGGCGATCGGGCGAGGGTCCGGTCCGGTGCACCACTTCCATGGCTGGTGGTAGCTGCGCCGAGCGACTCTCCGCTTCTTGATCTTTGGGGCGCGAAGCTCTTTCGTGCCTCGCCCGTCAGCCCAATCGGTCGGGCCGCGAGGGAGCCGGATGGCGATCGAAGGACGCGAACGCGTGCGCGAGTTGGAGGCCGGCGCCCAGGTCCTGTCGGGGCAGCTCGGCAAGACGGTCCAGCGGCTGCGCAAAGCCTACAACCTGTCCCTCTCGGAGCTGGCCGAGCAGTCCGGCGTGGCGAAGTCGATCATCAGCCAGATCGAGCGGAACGAGACCAACCCGACGCTCGCCACGATCTGGCGCCTCAGCCAGGCCTTGGACGTCTCGATCGAGCGCGTGCTCGCGACCGCCGACGAGGAGCCCTTCATCGAGAAGTCCTCCCGGGGGGATACGCCCGTCCTCGCCTCGGATGACGGCCGGATGCGTCTCGCCATCATCGGCTGGATCAAGACCGTCGAATGGCTGCAATGGTACGACGTGACATCGGACCCGGGCGGCGTCCTCGAATCGGATGCCCACCAGCGCGGGTCGGTCGAGTGCCTGTCGGTGATAGAGGGCGCGTTCGAGGTCGAAGCCGGTGGCGAAACCCAGCAGGCGCGCGTCGGCGAGACGCTCCGCTACCGCTGCGACCGTCCCCACACGGTCCGCTGCACGAGCGAGGTTCGGGGACGAGCCACGATGGTCTGCATCCTCAAGGCGGCCGTCATGGAGTGAAACGCCTGCCGAGCTCAGAACGGCAGCTTGCCGCCGAAGGCCTTGACAGCCCCCAGGACCAGGGCGGCGGCGGCCGCAAGGCACAAGGCCGCCCGCAGCCAGGACCAGGGCGCCGGGCTCATTTCCCGCTGGTCGGCGAAATCCTCGACCGGCTTCACTCCCGTGATCATCGCAGCCACCACCGGATCCCGTTTCACGAACTGGTAGACCAGGTTGACCAGCACGTGCACGATCGCGAAGGCCAAAATGATGTTGAATGCCCAGTGATGATACCGGGAGAAGAAGCGCTGCACCGGGCTCGGGTCGCCGAAATCGAAATTGGCGAAGGGACCTCCCATCAGCCCGTTCGAATCGACCGTGAACAAGCCGGCCACGGCCTGTGACGCGACGACGCCCAAGAGCGCGATGATCATCCACCCGCCAAGCGGGTTGTGGCCGAGATACGGGCGCCCCTTCCCTCGCACGAGAGCGAGGCCATAGCGGGCGGCCGTCCAAGGCCAGGTCACCCAGGACGAGAACCGCGCGGTCGAGGACCCGACGATCCCCCAGAGCAGACGGAACACGACGAGGATCAGGACCGCGTAGCCGTTCCAGGTATGGAGGCCGAGCCAGGGATCGCCGCCAAAATGGGTCAGCCACGCCGTGACGACGAGCGCGACGAGCGTCCACTTGAACAGCCGCGTCGGCCCGTCCCAGGCTCGCACGCGCCCGGGGACACGGACCTGCCCCCGCCCTCCGGTCTCGACGCCCTCCGCCGTCCCCCGCACGGGCAGGACCGAGGCGCCGTCAGGTCTTGATGCGGTAGGTGTTGTGGCAGGAGCCGCAGGCCTTGGTCACGTTGCCGAAGGCCGTCCGGAAGGTGGGAAGATCCTTCGTCTCGGCGGCCGCCTGCTTGATGTCCTTGGACCAGTTCTCGAACCTGCTCCGGAACTCCGCCTGGCTTTCCCAGATCGCCGGCGCCGCCGTGGTCTCGCCACCAGTCTTCGAATCCTCCGGGAAGTGGGTATGCGCCGTCTCGGCGGCGGACCCGAAGGTCGATAGGACCTCCTGCGCCTTGGCGAGCTCAAAGGGCACCTCGGCTTTCGCCATCTGGCCGCCCAGCTTGGCCGCGGCCCCGACGTTCTTCATCAGGTTGCGGCGGGTCTCGATCGGGTTGGATTGCGCAACCACGACGGTCGTGGCCGCGATCAGGGCGGCGGCCGTGAGCAGATGTCGAAGCAGCATGCTGTGTCCTCTCCGGATGTCCCGAAACGGTGTCGGGAGGCTAACCCAAGGTGGACGACGTGTCGCGGCGAATTATTCCAGCCCCATCTAGTCGACCGCCGCGCGGCGCGGGGCCGCATTCCGGATGGCGGCCCTGACGGCGCTCGGGGTCGCCGGCATGTCGATGTGCCGGATGCCGTAGGCGTGGTCGAGCGCGTCCACGAGCGCGTTCATCACGGCCGGGCAGGACCCGATCGCGCCGGCCTCCCCGGCGCCCTTCATGCCGAGAGCATTCGTGGTCGAGGGGACGTTGCGGGTCTCGAACCGGATCGGCGGGATGTCGGCGGCGCGCGGCAGGCGGTAATCCATGAAGGACGCGGTCACGAGCTGCCCCTCGGCGTCATAGACCGTGCGCTCGTGCAGCGCCTGGCCTATCCCCTGGACGATCCCGCCATGGACCTGGCCGGCGAGGAGGAGCGGATTGAGGGTCACGCCGAAATCGTCGACCACGACGTAGCTCACGACCTCGACCTCGCCGAGATCGGGGTCGAGCTCGACCTCGACGACGTGGGTTCCGTTCGGGAAGGTGGCGGCCGGCGGCGTCCAATCCCCGTCCGCCTGGAGATCATCCGGCTTTACGTCGGGACCGGACGCGAGGGTTGCGAGGTCGATCGACTTGTCCGTTCCGACCACCGTGATGGCGCCATCGACGATCTCGAGGTCACCCGGGCCGGTCTCCAGCCTTTCGGCGCCCAGCCGCTTCAGCTTCTCGACGAGCTTACGCGAGGCGCCCGCCAGCGAGGCGCCGCCGATCGGGATGGAGCGGGAGCCGCCGGTTCCTCCTCCGGTCTTGATGAGGTCGCTGTCGCCCTGGACCACACGGATTCGCGTGAGCGGCAAGTCGAGTTCCTGGCTGACGATCTGGGCGTATGCGGTCTCGTGGCCCTGCCCGCTCGACTGCGTGCCGATCAGGACGGTGACGTCGCCGGTCGGCTCCACGCGCATCAGCGTCTTCTCGCCGCCGCCGCCCGCGCAAGCCTCGACGTAGCTCGCGAGGCCGATCCCGCGCAGGCGCCCTCGCCGCGCCGCCTTCGAGCGGCGGCTCGCGAAGCCGTTCCAATCCGCTCGCTCCATGGCGGCCCGCATGTGTCCGTCGAAATCCCCCGAATCATAGATGTTGCCGGTCGCGGTCCGGTACGGGAGCTGGCTCCTCGCGATGAAGTTCCGGGACCGCAGCGCGTCCGGCGCCATGCCGATTTCGCGCGCGATATGGTCGACGAAGCGCTCGATCGCATAGGCGGCCTCGGGCCGCCCCGCCCCGCGATAGGCGTCCACCGGTAGGGAGTGGCTGTAATAGCCCCGTATGCGGGCCCGCACGGCCGGGATGTCGTAGAGACCGGGTGACATCGTCGCGCCGGCGGTCGGGATGTAGGGCGCGAAATAATTCAGATAGCCGCCCATATCGGCCTCGAGGTCGACCCGGAGCGCGAGGAACTTGCCGTTCCGGTCGAGCGCCATCTCGAGCGTCACGATGTTGTCCCGGCCTTGCGCGTCGCCCAGGAAGTGCTCCGTCCTGTCCGCGATCCATTTCACCGGCTTGCCGGTCCGCTCTGCCGCGATGCAGACGAGCGGGTACTCGCGATAGGGAAAGTATTTCGTGCCGAACCCGCCGCCGACATCCGGCGTCTTCAGGTGCAGGCGCTCGGGCCCGACCTTGAAGACCGACGCCGCGAGGGCGTCGCGGATGCCGTGAACACCCTGCCCGCCGAAGGTCAGGATCCAGCGCTGCGACGCCGGGTCAAACTCGCCGATACAGGCCCGGCCTTCCATGAAGTTCGTGACGAGCCGGTTGTTCACGAGCGTCAGGGAGACCGTCCGGTCCGCTCGGGCGAAGGCCGCGTCCACGGCCGCCTCGTCCCCGATGGCGGTGTCGAAGGCGAGGTTCCCGGGAACCTCGTCGAAGACGAGCGGCGCGCCCTCCGCAGCGGCCCCGGCGATGCCGACGACCGGGGGCAACGGCTCCCACGCGACGGGGATCGCCTCGACCGCATCGCGGGCCTCCAGGGCAGTCGAGGCGACTACGAACGCGACGGCGTCGCCGACGTGGCGCGCGGTTCCGTCGGCGAGCAGCGGATAGGCCGGAAGGGCCATCGTGGCGCCGTCCTGGTTCTGCACCGGCGCAGCGCACGGGAGGCCGCCATAGCCGGCCACCTCGGCCTGCGTGAGCACAAGGCCGACGCCGGGCATCCCGCGAACCCCGTCGAGGTCGCCGAAGGTGAAGCGCGCATGGGCGTGCGGGCTCCGCAGGATGGCAGCGTGCATGACGCCTTCGGGCGCGATATCGTCCGTGTAGCGCCCCTGGCCGGTCACCAGACGAACATCTTCTACCCGAGAGGCGGGCTGCCCTATTCCAAACTTCATCGGCCGCATCGAGCTCTCAATCCTGGTCTGCCGTCAGCGTATCGTTGCTCGACGGGGCCTCCAAATCCCTCCTCGCGACGCCCGGCGGCCAGGAACGCGCCGGCTGCTCTGTCCCCAACCGCTGTGGGGGTGGCCGAGCGTCCTAATCGAGCTTCGCGCCCGAGAATTCGACGACCTTCCGCCACTTCTCGGTCTCGTCCGCAATGATCTTGCCGAAATCGGCCGGGGAGCCGCGCATCGGCACGCCGCCGAGGTCGGCGAGGCGCTTCAGCATGCCCGGGTCGTTCAGCGCCTCGTTCACCTCCCGGTTGAGGCGCTGGATGATCTCGGGCGGCGTGTCTTTTGGCGCCCCGACGCCGAACCACGCGCTCGCCTCGTAGCCCGGCACGGTTTCCGCGACGGTCGGAACGTCGGGCAGGGCCGGAGAGCGCTCGGCCGTGGTCACAGCGAGGGCCCGCAGCGTTCCCGCCCTCACATGCTCGATGGAGGACGGCATGTTGTCGAAGAGCACGTGGGCTTGGCCGGCGATCATGTCAGTCAGAGCGGGCCCGGCGCCGCGATAGGGCACGTGCACCATCTCGACGCCCGTCATAGCCCTGAACAGCTCGCCCGAGAGATGCACGGAGGTTCCCAGGCCCGACGACGCCATGTTGATCTTGCCCGGATTGGCTTTGGCGTAGGCGATGAACTCGGCGACCGATTTCGCGGGGATGTTAGGGTTGATCTCCATCACGTTCGGGACCCGCGTGATGCCGGCGACCGGCGCGATGTCCCGGATGAAGTTGAAGGGCAGCTTTTTGTAGAGCGTGGCGTTGATGCCGTTCGCCGGGTTGACGAGCAGGATCGTGTAGCCGTCCGGTTGCGCGTTCACGACCGCATCGGTGCCGATGTTGTTTCCGGCGCCGGGCTTGTTTTCGATGTAGACCTGCTGGCCGAGACGCTTGGTCAATGCCTCCCCGACGAGCCGCGCCAGCACGTCCGTGGTGCCGCCCGGGGGATACCCGACGACCCAGCGGATTGGGCGAGTCGGGTAAGGCGCCTGGGCGAGCGCAGGGCGGCCGATCAGGGCCGCACCCAAGCCCACACCAAGGATCGTTCGCCGAGGCAACTCGCGGGTCATGACGTCGTCCTCCCAGCTGTTTGGTCGACCGTAACGGCCCGCGGCCGGCTGGCAAAGCGGGGGAGACCCGGTGTTGCGGCACGAAGCACCGTCGTAGCACGCGACACCTTTTACGCGAGCGTCGAGACGCGGCCTTCGGCCGCTCCCCAGCACGGACACCTTTGCACCACCCGCGGGCGCCGACATTCCAGATGCGATGGAGCGCGAAGCTGCTCCGCAGGTCCGGAAGCCATGAAGCATCCGGTAGATCGGATGAGATCCCCAGTCATTCGAGCCACCGGTTCCGGGTTCCGCTTTGCGGCCCCGGAATGACGGAATGTGGCAACCGCGCCAAGATCTCCGGCACGACACGGGTTGTGATCTGGCCCGTCGACGGACGGCCCTGGTCCATTCGGAACCGCGCTACTCGGCCGCGGTCGCGAGCTTCGGCGGGGACGGCGGCTGCCGCGGGGTCTGTTCGATTGTCGGGGCTCCCGGTCTCCGCCGCTTGCCGCCGAGCCTCATCGTGACCAGACGGATCACGACGTAGAACACCGGCGTCAGGAAGAGGCCGAAGAGCGTCGCTCCGATCATGCCGAAGAACACGGCCGTGCCGAGCGCCTGGCGCATCTCGGACCCGGGCCCCGTCGCGATTACGAGCGGCACGACCCCCAGGATGAACGCGAACGCCGTCATCAGGATCGGGCGCAGACGCAGCCTCGCGGCCTCGACCACCGCGTCGACCGGGTCTTTCCCGTCCCGGTCCTCGATCTGCTTGGCGAATTCCACGATCAGAATCGCGTTCTTGGCCGCGAGCCCGATCAGGACGACGAGGCCGATCTGGGTCAGGATGTTGTTGTCCTGTCCCCGGAGGAGCACGCCTCCGAAAGCCGCCAGAACGCCCGTCGGCACGACCAGGATGATGGCGAGCGGCAGCGACCAGCTCTCGTACTGGGCGGCAAGGACGAGGAACACGAAGAGGACGCCGAGCGCGAACACGAAAATCGCCGTGTTGCCGACCGCGCGCTCCTGATAGGCGAGCTCCGTCCACTCGTAGCCGATGCCGTCCGGCAGGCGCGCCGTCAGCTTCTCCATCTCGCTGAGCCCGATTCCCGACGAGACGCCCCGCGCGGTGTCGCCCTGGATCGGCACGGCCGTGTACATGTTGTAGCGCTGGACGAGATCGGGCCCGGCCGTGTCGCGGATGTCGACCAGCGAGCCGAGCGGCACGAGCGCTCCGGTCGAACTCCGCACCTTGAGCCGGAGAATGCTCTCGCGCTCGAGACGGAAGCGCTCGTCGGCCTGGATACGGACCTGGTAGACGCGGCCGAACACGTTGAAATCGTTGACATAGGCGCCGCCGAGATTGACCTGCAGCGTGTTGAAGATGTTGGGCAGGGGGACGTCCAGCATGCGGGCCTTGGTCCGGTCGATGTCGAGGAAGATCTGCGGCGTGTTGTTGCCGAAGGTCGTGAAGACGCGGGTCAGGTTCGGGTTCTGGTTCGCCTGGCCGATGATCTCGCGCGCAGAGGCGAGCACCGTCCCGAGCCCTGCCCCGATACGGTCCTGGAGCAACAGCTTGAACCCGCCCGCATTGCCGAGCCCTCGCACCGGCGGGGGCGGCAACGCGAAGATGGTGGCGTCCTGGATGACTGACAGCTTCCCGATCACCTGACCGGCGAGCGCCGCGGCCGTGAGGTTCGGCGTCGTCCGCTCCTCGAACGGCTTAAGCGGCAGAAACATGACGCCGCCGCTCGTCGTGTTGGTGAAGGTGGCCCCGTTGAAGCCCGCGATCGTGATGATGTTCGCGATGCCCGGGATGGTCCTGATGATGTCCTCTGCCCTGTGCATCACCTCGTCCGTGCGGGTGAGCGAGGCTCCGTCCGGCAGCTGGATGACGGCGATCAGGTATCCCTGATCCTGGGCCGGGATGAACCCCGTCGGCGTCGACCGGGCCAGGAACTGCGTCCCGGCGATCATGCCCGCATAGACGGCGAGCATCACGAGCCGCATGAAGACGCCGCCGACCACGATCCGAACCATGCGCGAATAGCCGTTCGCGGTCGCGTCGAAGGCGCGGTTGAAGCCGTTCGCGAGCGCGCCGCCGATCCGCGCCAGGACGAAGCGCGGCGTCTGGTGAGCCTCCCGGTGCGGCTTCAGCAGGAGTGCGCACAAGGCGGGCGAGAGCGTCAGCGAGTTGAAGGCGGAGATGATCGTCGCGGCCGCGATCGTGAGCGCGAACTGCCGGTAGAACTGGCCCGAGATGCCCGGGATGAAGGCGGTCGGGATGAACACCGCCGACAGCACGAGCGCGATCGCGATGACGGCCCCGCCGACCTCGTCCATCGTCACGTGGGCGGCGTCGCGTGGACTCTTGCCTTGGGCGATGTTGCGCTCGACGTTCTCCACCACGACGATCGCGTCGTCGACCACGATGCCGATGGCGAGGACGAGCCCGAACAGCGTCAGGTTGTTCAGCGAGAACCCGAACGCGCTCATGAGCGCGAAGGTGCCGATCAGAGAAACCGGGATGGCCACGATCGGGATGATCGCGGTCCGCCAGCTCTGGAGGAAGACCAGGATCACGATCACGACGAGGAGCACCGCCTCGAACAGCGTCTTGTAGACCTCCCGCACCGACTCGGCGATGAACAGCGTCGGGTTGTAGGCGATCCGGTATTCGAGCCCCTTCGGGAACTGCGCCTGCAACTGCTTCATCTTGTTGATCACGGCCTCCGACGCGCTGAGCGCGTTGGTGCCGGGGCGCTGGAAGACCCCGATGCCGATGGCGGGCTTGCCGTCGAGATAGGAGTTCGTCGTGTAGTCGCGAGCCCCGAGCTCGACCCGGGCGATGTCGCGCAAACGCACGAGGCGACCGCCGACCGATTTCACGATCACGTTCTGGAACTGCGCGACGTTCTCGAACCGGCCCTGCGTCTGCACGATGAGCTGGAAGGAGTTGTCCTTGGGCGAGGGAGGCCCGCCGAGCGCGCCGCCTGCCACCTGCACGTTCTGCTCCTGGAGGGCTGACGTGACGTCCGTCGTCGAGAGCTGGTAGGCGGAGAGCTTGTCCGGATCGAGCCACACGCGGAGCGAGTATTCGCGGGCACCGAAGACCGTGACGTCGCCGACGCCGTCCAACCGGACGAGCTCGTCGCGGATGCGGATCAGCGTGTAGTTCGAGATGTAGAGCTGGTCGAAGCTGTCGTCGGGGGACAGCATGTGCACGACGAGCAGGAAGTCGGACGAGGCTTTGCGGGTCGTGACCCCGAGATTGCGGACCTCCACCGGCAGGCGCGGCTGCGCTGTCGCCACGCGGTTCTGGACGAGCACGTTCGCCTGGTCGAGATTGGTCCCTGGCTGGAACGTGATCGTCAGCGTCATGTTGCCGTCGCTGGTGGCGTAGGAGGACATGTACAGCATGCCTTCGACGCCATTCACCTCCTGCTCGATCGGGTTCGCGACCGTCGACGCGACCGTTTCCGCGTTGGCGCCCGGGTAGGAAGCCCGGACCGTGATCGTGGGCGGCGCGATCTCGGGATACTGCGCGACGGGAAGACGCGTGTAGGACACGTACCCGATCAGCACGAGCACGATGGACAGAACCGACGCGAAGATCGGCCGATCGACGAAGAAATGTGCGAATCTCATCGGGGCTAGGAGCGCGTCGCCGGCAGGTCCTGCCGTTGCGGCGTGACCTTGCCGCCGGCCCGCACCCGCTGCAGCCCCGCGATCACGATCGTCTCCTCCCCGGTCAGCCCCTCGCGGATGAGACGGTAGCCGTCGATCCGCGGACCGGGCCGCACGACCTTCGAACTGACGCTGCCATCCTCCGCGACGGCCCAGACGATGCGGCGGTCCTGATCCGTCGCGATCGCCTCGTCCGGCACCAGCACGCCGCGATGGGGGCTCGATCCCGCGATGCGGATGCGACCGAAAAGCCCGGGCACGAGGAACAGGTCGGCATTGGGTACGACGGCGCGGGCCCGGATGGTGCCGCTCGCCTGGTCGACGCGGTTGTCGATGAAGTCGAGCTTCGCCGCACGCCTGGAATCCTTCTCATCGGTCACGCCGACCTGAGCCGCGCTGGTCGTCTCCCGGCCTGCTTGTCGCTCGATCTGCAAGGTCCGCGCGTAGGCCAGGTAGGAGCGCTCGTCGACGTCGAAATAGAAGTAGATGGGATCCAGCGACACGATGGTCGTCAGCAATGTCTCGTTCGCGTTGACGAGGTTTCCCTCCGAGATGAGCTTGCGCCCGATCCGGCCGGAAAGCGGCGCCTTGATCTCGGTGAAATCGTAGTTCAGCTGCGCGTTGCGGAGCACTGCGTCGGCATTGTCCTGGTCGGCGCGGGCGCTGGTATAGGCTTGCCGGCGTTGGTCCACCGACTGCTCGGCGATGTTGCCGGTCCTTTGCAGCGACTGCGCCCGGTCGAGGTCCGACTGGGCGAAGGTCAGCTTCGCCTGGGCGGACGCGACGCTTGCCCGACCCTGGTCGAGCGCCGCCTGGTAGGGCCGGCGGTCGATCCCGAAAAGGACATCCCCCTTCTTCACGACGGCTCCATCCTGGAAGCCGACTTTCTCGAGGTAACCGGACACGCGGGCCCGGATCTCGACCGAGTCCGCCGCCTCGAACCGGCCCGTGAAGTCGTCGAACTCGACCACGTCCTTGACCACGGGCCTGGCCACGGTCACGGCCGGGGGCGCCCCTCCGGGCGCCTGAGCGGTGGATGGCGCTCCGCCGAGGAGAAGCGCCGACGCGCTGAGAAGCGCCAAGGATCTCGACCGCCGCATCGTGCTCACTATCTCCCGGCGCCCATGTATGGTGCGGTGCAGCGAATGTCAGGTGCGCCGCCGCACATTGATCGAATGCTCAGCCGTACGGCTCGACCGCGCCGCCGGCCGCGACCCAGCCCTTGAAGCCCGGCAAATAATGCTCGCTCAGGTCGAGCCCGGCCCTCCGGCTGACCTCGATCGCGACACGCGATCGAAACCCCGCCGCGCAGGAGAAGACGATGCGCTTGCCTTCGCCGGTCGGCAACGCTGATGGGTCGAAGCGCGACAGCGGCATGGACAACGAGCCGGGGATCATGCCGCCCCCGTGCTCGTTTGGCTCCCGCACGTCGACCACCAGGATGGAGCCATCCGCCAGGCCCGAACGCAGGTCGTCCGTGCCCACGTCTCGGATCTCAGAACCGCTTTCGATCATCGGGCCTCACAGGGCGCTCCCCCATTTCGTATTTAGGGCCGGACGGCCGTCCACTTCAATCGACCGGAGCGATCACGATCCCGATTGCACGAGCCTTGCATCGATGACGGCCTTCGCGCGTTGTGGCGAGACAACCAGCGTGGGACGACAGGACCGATGAGCGACGCCGACACCGCAGAGGCCGACACCGCCGCCGACACCGCCGCCGACACTTGGCAAATGATCGAGTCCGCGCCGCAGGATACCGAGATCCTCGTCTACACTAAGCCTTGGGGACCCATCGTGGCGAGCTATAGCAGCGAGTTCGGCGAATGGTTCTCGCGGATGCAGGTTCCCGTCTCGATCAAGGAGGAGGACGAGCTGCCGACCCATTGGCGGCCCCTGCCCCCTCCCCCGGACGGCGTTGAGCCGGAGGCGGGCCGGTGACCCCAGCCGCCAGCCTCCTGTCCCTTCGGCGGGGCGCGAAAAGCTCGCGTCGGTGATGGATGTATCTGCGGCCGCGAACTGTCCATGAAGCCTGCGAAGCGCTCGCCGTGGCCCCCGCCACGATCCTGTCGGGCGGCACGGACGTCTTTCCGGCTCTCGGCGACGGACCCCTGCCGTCCCGTATGCTCGACCTTTCGCGGGTCGGCGGCCTCTCCGACATCGCGCGCGAGCACGGGCGGACCCGGATCGGAGGCCGGGTCACCTGGACCCGCCTCGTCAAGGCAGACCTGCCGCCCTGTTTCGACGGGCTGAAAGCGGCGGCGCGCGAAATCGGGTCGATCCAGATCCAGAACGCCGCGACGCTCGCCGGCAATCTGTGCAACGCCTCCCCGGCCGCCGATGGCGCACCGCCCTTGCTCGCACTCGACGCCTCGGTCGAGCTCACTTCGCTTGCCGGCACGCGCCGGCTGACCCTGCCGGAGTTCCTGCTCGGCAACCGCCGCACGGCGCGCCGGCCGGACGAGGTGCTGACCGCCATCCTCGTGCCGTCCACGATCGAGCGTGGACGGGCGGCCTTCCTGAAACTCGGCGCACGGCGCTACCTCGTGATCTCTATCGCGATGGTCGCGGCGATCGTCGAGCAGGAGAACGGCCGGGTGGGCGCGGCCCGGGTCGCGGTCGGGTCCTGCTCGGCCGTCGCGCGCCGGCTGCCGGCGCTCGAGGCGGCGCTTGTTGGCGCCGAGGCCAGCGGCTTGGCGGACCTGGTTCGACCGGAACATCTGGCCCCGCTCTCCCCGATCGACGACCTGCGGGCGAGCGCCGAGTACCGCATGGAGGCGGCGCTCGAGCTCGTTCGGCGGGCGCTTGACGCCTGCTCGAGAGCCTGACCCCGTGTCGGCCGGGATCGCCCTCGAGCTGAACGGTCGTCCGGTGCGTATCCTGTCCGGCCCCCGGACGCGGCTCTCGGCGGCGCTTCGCGACGAGTTCGGCCTCTTTGGCACCAAGATCGGCTGCGACGCCGGCGATTGCGGCGCCTGCACATTGCTCCTCGACGGCGAGCCCGTTTGCGCCTGCCTGTGCGCCATCGGCCAAACCGAGGGGCGACGGGTCACCACGATCGAGGGTCTGTCCGCCGCGAGCGAAACCGCCCGGAGCCTGCAGGCCTCGTTCGGGCGCCACGGGGCGGCCCAATGCGGGTTCTGCACGCCCGCCATGATCGTCACCGCAACTGCGCTCCTCGACGCCTGCCCGGACCCGGACGAGGCGGCCGTGCAGGACGCGATCGGCGGCGTGCTCTGCCGCTGCACCGGCTACCGCAAGATCGTGGCCGCGATCCTCGACGCCACGAGCGAGGCCCTGCCAGCCCTCCGGCCCGCCACGGGACAGGCGATCGGCGCTCGCGTCGAGCGAGTGGATGGCCGGCGCAAGCTGAACGGCAGCGACATCTTCGGGGGAGACGCCTACCCGGCGGACGCGCTGCTCCTGCGCGCGGTGCGGAGCCCCCACCACCATGCCGCCTTCCTGTTCGGCGATCTCGACGCCTACGCGGCTGCCCATCCCGGCGTCGCGGCGATCCTGACGGCGCGGGACGTCCCCGGCCTGAACCGCTTCGGCGTCATCCCGAGCTTCGCCGACCAGCCGGTCTTCGCCGAGCGGGAGGCGCGTTTCCGGGGCGAGGCGGTGGCCGCGATCGTCGGTGACCCCGGCGTCATCGGATCGCTCGACCTCGCGACCTTTCCGGTCTCCTGGACGGAGCTGCCGGCTCTGCTGAGCCCGGGCGAAGCCCTTCGGGACGGCGCGGAGCTCGTCCATCCGGACCGCCCCGGCAACGTGCTCGTCCGCGGCCGCGTCGTGCGCGGCGACGTCGAATCGGCGCTCGCCTCAGCCCCTGTCGTGGTCGACCGGGTGTTCGAGACAGGCTTCGTGGAGCACGCGCCGATCGAGCCGGAGGCGGGCTTCGCGCGCCGGGTCGGCGACCGGATCGAGGTTCACGCCTGCACCCAGGCGCCCTACCTGGATCGCGACGACGTCGCCGGCATTCTCGGGATCGCGCCGGACCAGGTCCGCATCGTGCCTACGGCGGTAGGCGGCGGGTTCGGGACCAAGCTCGACCTCTCGGTGCAACCTTTCCTCGCTGTCGCGACCTGGCGGCTCCGGCGACCCGTCCGCATGACCTATACGCGGCCGGAATCGATGATGACGACCACGAAGCGCCACCCGTCCCGCATCCGCGTCCGGGCCGGCGCGACGCGGGACGGCCTCCTCGTCGCGCTCGACGTCGATGCCGAGTTCAACACCGGCGCCTACGCGTCCTGGGGCCCGACGGTCGCGAACCGGGTGCCGGTCCACGCGTCAGGTCCCTATCTCGTGCCGAACTACCGCGCGCTCAGCCGCGCCGTGCACACCCACCTCGTGCCGGCGGGCGCCTTCCGGGGCTTCGGCGTGCCGCAGGCCGCGATCGCCCAGGAGCAGGTCTACGACGAGATCGCGAACCTGCTCGGAATCGAAGCGCTGGAGTTCCGCATCCTGAACGCCTTGCGGGCCGAGGACCCGACCGTCACGGGCCAGGTGCTCGGGGAGGGCGTCGGCATTCGGGCCTGTTTCGAGGCCCTGAAGCCGCGCTGGGAGACTGCCGGGGCGGAGGCCGCCGCCTTTAACGCTGACCATTCCCATCAAGGCGGTCTCCGGCGGGGCGTGGGGGTGGCCGGGATGTGGTACGGGTGCGGCAACACGTCGATGTCGAACCCCTCAACCATGCGGATCGGGATCACGCCCGCCGGCCGGATCGCCCTGCATCAGGGCGCGGTCGATATCGGCCAGGGCTCGAACACGGTCGTCGCCCAGATCGCGGCCGACGCGATCGGCGCGCCCATGGACATCATTGATCTCGTGGCGGCCGATACCGATCTCACGCCGGATTGCGGCAAGACCTCCGCGTCTCGCCAGACCTTCATCACCGGCAAGGCGGCCGAGCTCGCCGGTCGGGCGCTCCGCCGCGAGGTCCTGCGCCTGGCCAATGCCGGCGAGGATGCCCGGCTCTCGTTTTCGCCGGGCGCGATCCATGTCGAGGAGGGCGAGCACGGCCGCGTGATCCGCCTCGCCGAGCTTGCCCTCGACGAACGCGGCTACGGGCTCTCGGCCGAGGAGACCTTCGACCCTCCCACGACCCCGCTCGACGCGGACGGTCAGGGCAACCCCTACGCCGTCTACGGCTTCGGAGCGCATCTGGCCGAGATCGAGGTCGACCTGGACCTTGGGACGGTGCGGGTGCTCCGGATCACGGCCGCGCATGATGTCGGGCGCGCCATCAACCCGACCCTGCTCGAGGGTCAGATCGAGGGCGGCATCGCCCAGGGGCTCGGCCTCGCCCTGATGGAGGAGTTCCACCCCGGCCGGGGCGAGAACCTGCACGATTACCTGATCCCGACCGTCGGCGACGTGCCGCGGATCGACACGATCCTGATCGAGGATCCGTCCTGGGTCGGGCCCTCCGGCGCCAAGGGCATCGGCGAACAAGCGCTCATCCCGACCGCGCCCGCGATCCTGAACGCCCTCCATGACGCGACGGGAGTGCGCATGACGCGGGCACCGGCGACGCCGGACCGGGTGCGGGCGGCATTGCGGGCGCAGGCCGGCGCTCCACCTGTCATTCCGGGGCCGCAGAGCGGAACCCGGAACCCACGGGACGTCGCACTGATGAACATGGGTTTCGGGTTCGATGCTGCGCATCGCCCCGGAATGACAGATGTTGCGGAGCTGGGACGGTGACCGCGCTCGCCGACGACCGCATCCGCTGCGACGCCTGCCCGGTCATGTGCTACATCCGGCCCGGCCAGGCCGGCGCCTGCGATCGCTACGCGAACGAGGCCGGGGAGCTGATCCGGGTCGATCCGCACATCGTGCTTGAGCGAACGATCGCCGAACACGGGGCCATCGTGCCCTTCGCGGGGTCCGGCCGCGAATGGGACGGCCGCGTGGTCGGGGAGCCGGCCGTGTTCGTGACGGCGATCGGGGCCGGAACGACCTATCCGGACTACAAGCCCGCGCCCTTCATCGTCTCGGCCGAGGTCGCAGGCGTCGACATGGTCACGGTCGTGACCGAGGGCATCTTCAGCTATTGCGGCGTCAAGGTGAAGCTCGACACCGACCGCCATCTCGGCCCCGAGCGGTCCCTCGTGCGGGCGGCCGGCGAGCCCGTCGGCCATGTCACCACGGGGGAATACGGCTCGCAGATGCTCTCGCTCGGGGGGGTGCACCACCTCACCGGCGGCTCGAAGAAGGAGGGCCGCATCACCTGCGACACGCTTCTCGCGCTCTGCAACGGGGCCGAGGTCGAGCTCGCAGTCGACGAGGGCGCGACGGTCCGCATCCAGGCCGGCCGCCCTCCCCTCGTGAACGGCGCCCGGGAAGAGCGCATGCGGGTCGGCTGCGGCTCGGCCACGATCGGCATGTTCGCCAAGCAATGGGAAGGCCGCGTCGACGAGGTCGTGGTCGTCGACGACCACATCACCGGCGTCTTGTCGGAACATCAGGCCGGCAAGGTGCTCGGCGTTCGCGACACCGGCATCAAGATCAAGGGACGCCGCTCGACGCCCGGGCGCTACTTCCGGGTGGCGGAGCCCGGGACCGGCTGGGGCGGCACGGACATCTCCGATCCGCTCTCCATCCTGGGTCCGTTCGACCCGCAGGTGGCGCGCCCCGGTCTCACGCTCCTGATGGTCTCGACGACCGGCGAGCATTACGCCTTCTACGAGCTTGACGGGACGTTGCGACCGATCGAACGGGAGCTGCCCGAGACGCTCCGGCGCTCGGTCGACCTGATCGAGGAGAATTGCGAGCCGGCGCTCGCGACGGTGCTGTTCATGGGCGGCGCCGGCGGATCGCTGCGGGCCGGCGTGACCGAGAACCCGGTCCGCCTGACGCGCTCGGTCAAGGACGCGCTCACCACCGTCACCTGCGGCGGCGCGCCCGTCTATGTCTGGCCGGGCGGCGGCATCACCTTCATGGTGGACGTCTCGCGCGTGCCGGAGAACGCCTTCGGCTACGTGCCGACCCCGGCCCTTGTCGCCCCGATCGAGTTCTCGCTGCCGCTCGCGGCCTACCGGGCGCTCGGCGGCCACGTGGACGAGGTGCGCCCGCTTGCTGAGGTGCGCGCGTCCGGCCCACCCCGGCGGGCGGTGCCGCAACGGGGCGAGAATCCCTGGCCGCTCTCGGCCGACCGGTCCGGGAGGCCGGGATGAGGGTTCCTCCGCAGGCCCGCCTCCTCCCGGACCGCCGCCGCCTTCACCTGCAGCACGGCCCGATCGACCTCGTGATCGACGCGGTGGGAGGGGATACCTCAGGCACCCCCGCCCCTTGTCCTGCAGACCTCGACACCGTCATTCCGGACGCGGTGCAGCGCGAAGCGGTGCTCCGCAGATCCGGAACCCATGGAAGCCTTAGCGAACCGGAAGCGGTCCACACCTCGTGCGAACCGTGGGTTCCGGGTTCCGCTTCGCGGCCCCGGAATGACGGAACGTGGCAGCCGCGCAAAGATCTCCAGCATGACGAAGGTCCCGCCGTCATTGAGGCGTACCGGGCGGCAACCGCGCGTTTCGCCACGATCCTGGACGAGCTCTGCGCCGAGCTGCCGCTGCTGCGGGCTGCGGCCCCGCCCGGCCCGTGCCGCCTCGTCGGCCGGATCGCGCGGCGCATGGACGCCGCCGTTCGCCCCTTCGCGGTGGACGGGTTCGTCACCCCGATGGCAGCCGTAGCCGGGGCGGTCGCCGAGGAGGTGCTTGCCGCGATGACGGCAGCCGCGCCCCTTCGGCGCACCTCCGTCAACAACGGCGGCGACATCGCTCTCCATCTCGCCCCGGGCGAGAGCCTGTGCATCGGCCTGGTCGACCGACCGGCCCGGCCGAGCCTGTTCGGCGCCGCCACCGTCCGGGCCGAGGACGGAATCCGGGGCGTCGCGACCAGCGGCTGGCGCGGACGCTCCTTCTCGCTCGGCATCGCGGACGCCGTCACGATCCTGGCCAGGACGGCCGCGGAGGCGGATGCGGCCGCGACGATCGTCGCGAACGCGGTCGACCTCCCCAGCCATCCCGCGGTGAGCCGCATGCCGGCCCGCGACGTGCAGGAGGACAGCGATCTCGGGGGCATGCTCGTCACGCGCGGCGTCGGGCCGCTGTCGCGGGCCGAGATCGACGAAGCGCTGGCGAGAGGGGTCACGATGGCGGACGAGCTCATCGCGGGGGGCCTGATCGAGGCGGCGGCACTTTATCTCCAGGGCACGACGGTAATGGCGCATATGCCCTCCCCCTTGCGGGGAGGGCGGAATCGCGCGAAGCGCGAGCCGGGTGGGGGTGGAGCGGAAGGCACCGCCGGTGTTTCACCCTGCGCCACCCCCACCCCGGCCCTCCGCTTCGCTCCGGCTCGGCCCTCCCCGCAAGGGGGAGGGTAAAGGGAGGTTCCGTGACAGCCCGGATCCGCAAGATCGTCACCCTCGTCGAGGAGACCCGGACCGAGATGGGCCGGGCGGTCGAGCCCCCGACGCGCCGGGCCGCCGCGATCGCCGTGATCGCGAACCCGTTCGCAGGCCGCTACGTCGAGGATCTGTCCGATCTCGTCGCCATCGGCGAGGAAATCGGCGCGCTCCTCACGGAGACGGCCGTGGCCGCGCTCGGGATCGATGGCTCGCAGGTCCAAAGCTACGGCAAGGCCGCCGCCGTGGGCGAAGATGGCGAGCTCGAGCACGCGGCAGCGATCTTGCACCCGAAGTTCGGCGCGCCCGTCCGGGCCGCGCTCGGCGGAGGCGCGGCCCTGATCCCGTCCTCGAAGAAAAGGGGCGGTCCCGGCGTGACGCTCGACATCCCGCTCGGCCACAAGGACGCGGCCTTCGTGCGCAGCCATTTCGACGGGATGGAGGTCAGGGTGGCCGACGCGCCCCGTGCCGACGAGATCGTGGTCGCGGTGGCGGTCACGGATTCCGGCCGTCCGCTGGCGCGGGTGGGCGGGCTCACGGTCGCGGAGATCGAGGGCGAAGACGGGCTGAGGTAGGTACTGGCCGGGAGACATCATCGGTTCTACTCTCCCGATGCTCGCGATACTCGCTCGCCGTCATTGCGAGCGAAGCGAAGCAACCCAGGGGCCGTGCGCTTGCCCATAGGTTGCTTCGTCGGCTTCGCCTCCTCGCAATGACGGGGTTTTTGGCATTCATCTCAACGGGGGAGAACCAGGCATGACGACGAGACGGGGTGTGGTCACGGGTCTTGCAGCCGGGTCCGTGCTGGTTGCACGGCCTTCCTTCGCCCAGACCGGCGAGATCAAGATCGGTGAGGTCAACAGCTATTCCGGCCTGCCGGCCTTCACAGAGCCCTACCGCAAGGGGCTGCAGCTCGCCGTCGAGGAGATCAACGCCAAAGGCGGCGTGCTCGGCAAGAAGCTGAACGTGATCACCAAGGACGACGGCGGCAAGCCGGCCGACGCCGTCACGGCCGCGAACGAGCTCGTCTCCCGCGAGGAGGTCGTCATGATCGCGGGCGGCTTCTTCTCCAACGTGGGTCTCGCCATCGCGGATTACGCCAAGCAGAAGAAGGTGTTCTACCTCGCGGGCGAGCCGCTCACGGACGCGATGGTCTGGTCGGCCGGCAACCGCTACACGTTCCGGCTCCGCCCCTCGAACTACATGCAGGCCGCGATGCTGGCCGAAGAGGCCGCGAAGCTGCCGGCGAAGCGCTGGGCCACGATCGCGCCGAACTACGAATACGGGCAATCGGCCGTGAAGGTCTTCAAGGAGATCCTGTCCAAGGCGCGGCCCGACATCGAGTGGGTCGGCGAGCAATGGCCTCCGCAAGGCAAGATCGAGGCAGGCCCGATCGTGCAGGCGATCGCGGCCCTCCGGCCGGACGCGATCCTGAACGCGACCTTCGGGCCGGACCTCGTGAAGCTCGTCCGCGAAGGGAATACGCGCGGGCTGTTCAAGGGGCGCTCGGTCGTGTCCTTCCTGACGGGCGAGCCGGAATACCTCGATCCGCTCAAGGAGGAGACGCCGGAGGGGTGGCTCGTGACCGGCTATCCCTGGTACGCGATCAAGACGCCCGAGCACGACACCTTCCTCAAGGCCTATCAGGCCAAGTTCAACGACTATCCGCGGCTCGGTTCGGTGGTGGGCTACGCCCTCGTGAAGGCGGCCGCCGTCATCATCGAGAAAGCCGGCTCGACCGAGACCGAGAAGCTGATCGCGGCCGCCGAGGGCATCGCTTTCGAGACGCCCTTCGGCAAGTCCGCCTTTCGCGCCATCGATCACCAGGCCACGATGGGCGCCTATGTCGGCAAGACGGCCGTGAAGGACGGCAAGGGCGTGATGGTGGATTTCGAGTACCGCGACGGCGCCAAGTACCTGCCGACGGACGACGAGGTGAAGCGGATGCGGCCGCAGGGGTGAAAGCGGCGCCTGTGGATTGTCATTCCGGGGCGGAGCGTAGCTCCGAACCCGGAACCCACCCGTTTGTGAGCCGCTGGGTCGAGGTCGTCGCGAGCCGTGGGTTCCGGGTTCTCGCCTCCGGCAGTCGGATGTTTCCGACTTCCGCCAATCGCAAGATCGAACTCGGGAGCACCCGAGTTCGCTGCGAGCCCCGGAATGACATCCGGAATCGCTGACGTCCATGGACTTCCTCTTCGTCCAGTTCCTGACGGGCCTCGCAGGCGCGGCGTCGCTGTTTCTCGTCGCGTCCGGCCTCTCGATCATCTTCGGGGTGACCCGGATCGTGAACTTCGCCCACGGCGCCTTCTACATGGCGGGCGCATACGTGGCCTATACGCTGACGGAGCGGCTCTCGGGCGGCCTCGGCTTCTGGGGCGGGCTGGTCCTGGCAGCCCTCATCGTGGCGGCGCTCGGGGCCCTGATCGAGATCGTGCTGCTCAGGCGCATCTACCACGCGCCGGAGCTGTTCCAGCTCCTCGCGACCTTCGGCGTGACGCTCGTCTTCCAGGACCTGTCCGTCATGATCTGGGGCGCCGAGGACCTCGTCGGCCGGCGGGCACCCGGGCTCCGGGGCGCGGTCGAGCTGTTCGGGCAGCTGGTGCCGCTCTACGACCTGTTCCTGATCGTGCTCGGCCCGGCGGTGCTCGGCCTCCTCTGGCTCCTCTTCCACCGCACCCGCTTCGGCATCCTGGTCCGGGCCGCCACGCAGGATCGTGACATGGTGGCGGCGCTCGGCGTCAACCAGAAATGGCTGTTCACGGCCGTGTTCGGGCTCGGCGTCTTCCTGGCCGCGCTCGGCGGGGCGCTGCAGCTCCCCCGCGACGCCGTCAGCCATACGATGGACCTGCGGGTCATCGTCGAGGTGTTCGTGGTCGTGGTGGTCGGCGGTCTCGGCAGCGTGACCGGCGCTTTCGTGGCGGCCTTGCTGGTCTCGGAGCTGAACGCGTTCGGGATCCTGGTCCTGCCGCAGGTGTCCCTGGTGCTCGTCTTCGCCGTGATGGCGGTGGTTCTCGTGGTGCGGCCCTTCGGCCTCTTCGGCCGGCCGGTGGGGCCGACCCGGCCCTCAATCGCGGCCGCGATCCGGCCCTGGCGTCCCTTGTCCAGCCAGGACCGCCTCCTCGCCGCGGCCGGCGTGGCGGCCGCCGCCCTGATCCCGCTCGTCGCGGGCGACTACGTGCTGGCCGTCTCGGCCGAGCTCCTGATCTTCGCGCTGTTCGCCGCCAGCCTGCAATTCCTGATGTCGACGGCCGGCCTCGTCTCTTTCGGTCACGCGGCCTATTTCGGGTTCGGGGCCTATGGGGCGGCGCTCGCCACGAAGGCGCTCGGCTGGCCGATGCCGGCAGCGTTGGCCTCGGGAGCCGTGCTGGCGATGGTCGGGGCGGCGCTCTTCGGCTGGTTCTGCGTCCGGCTCTCCGGCGTCTATTTCGCGATGCTGACCCTCGCCTTCGCGCAGATCGCCTGGTCGGTCGCGTTTCAATGGACGGGGGTCACGGGCGGCGATAACGGCCTCCTCGGCATCTGGCCTCCTGCCTGGGCCGCGAATGCGCGGGTGTTCTACTGGCTCTCGCTCACGGCTGCCGTGGTCGGGATCGCGGCCCTTCGGGTCGCCGTCTTCTCGCCCTTCGGCTTCGGGCTCCGGGCCTTGCGCGATTCCGCGCTCAGAGCCGAGGCGATCGGCATCGACCGCGGCCGCCAGCAATGGGCCGCCTTCACGCTCGCGGGCGGCGTGGCCGGGGTCGCGGGCGCGCTGTTCGCGTTCCTCAAGGGAAGCGTCTTCCCGGACAATCTCGGCATCCCGCTCTCGGTCGACGGGCTCGTCATGGTGCTTCTCGGCGGCGTCGAGACCGTGTCCGGGGCGGTGGTCGGCGCGCTCGTCTTCCGCACGCTGACGATCCTGCTGATGAGCTACACCGACGCTTCCAAGCTCGTTCTGGGCCTGGTGATCGTGGTGCTAGTGGTCGCGTTCCCTCGCGGCATCGTGGGCTCGTCGTCGGAACTCCTCTGGCGCCGCCGGGACCGATCCTCGGCACGGCGCGCGGACGCTCCGGGTGGGGCCGGGTGAGCGAGGTATTGCTCATCGTCGAGGGCCTGTCCAAGGCGTTTGGCGGCGTCCACGCCGTCCGGGACGTGTCGTTCTCCGTGGCGCCGGGCGAACTCCTGGCGATGATCGGGCCGAACGGCGCCGGCAAGTCGACCTGCTTCAACATGCTGGACGGCCAGACGGCGCCCGATGGCGGCCGGGTGACGGTCGCGGGCCGCCTCACGACCGGCATGCGGCCACGCGCGATCTGGCGGCTGGGCGTCGGCCGGACGTTCCAGATCACGGCGACCTTCCCGTCGATGACGGTCCGGGAGAACGTTCAGGTCGCCCTCCTGTCCGGTGCCGGACGGCTGTGGCGGATGGCGGGCTATGCCGGGTCCGCCTTCGCGGCGGAGGCGGAGGCGCTCTGCGGGCTCGTCGGCATGGCGGCCGCGGCCGGGCGGCCCTGCGGCGAGCTGGCCTACGGCGACCTGAAGCGGCTCGAGCTCGCCGTCGCGCTCGCCAACAGGCCCGTGCTCCTGCTGATGGACGAGCCGACCGCCGGGATGGCGCCGGCCGAGCGTGTCGAGATGATGCGGCTCGTGGCCGGCATCGCCCGCGACACGCGGCTCGCGATCCTGTTCACCGAGCACGACATGGACGTCGTGTTCGAGCACGCGGACCGGGTGATCGTCCTCGATCGCGGCCGCGTCATCGCGGAAGGCCCCCCCGCCGAGATCCGCGCGAACAAAACCGTGCGGGCGACCTATCTCGGAGAGGGGCTGACCTACGGACACGCCGCGGCGCCCTCCCGTGCTTGAGGTGTCCGCCCTCAACGGCTGGTATGGGCCGGCGCATATCCTGTTCGACGTCGACCTCGCGGTCGGAGCCGGCGAGGTGGTCGCCCTGCTGGGGCGAAACGGCGCCGGCAAGTCGACCACCTTCCGGGCGATCGTCGGGCTTCTCGCGAAGCGGCGCGGCCGGGTGGTGTTCGCCGGTCGCGACATGTCCGGATCGCCGACGCACGAGATCGTGCGGGCCGGGCTCGGCTACGTGCCGGAGGATCGGCGCATCTTCACCGAGCTCACGGTCGCCGAGAACCTGGAGGTCGGGCGCCAGCCGCGGCGGGCGGGCGCGGCGGCTTGGACGCCCGAGAAGCTGTTCGACCTGTTCCCGAACCTCGGCGCCATGCGGGATCGGCCGGGCGGTCGCATGAGCGGCGGCGAGCAGCAGATGCTCACCATCGCCCGCACCCTGATGGGCAACCCGAGCCTGGTGCTTCTCGACGAGCCCTCCGAGGGGCTCGCGCCGAAGATCGTCGAGGAGATGGCGCATGCCATCGGGGCCATGAAGCGGGAGGGCCTGTCGGTCGTGCTCTCGGAGCAGAACCTCCACTTCGCCCGGCTGATCTCCGACCGCGCCGTCATCATCGAGCGCGGCCGCCTCCGCTTCCAGGGCTCGATGGCCGAGCTGGAGGCGAAGCCCGAGGTCAGGGACGCCTATCTGGCCGTGTGACGCCCCTCGCTCTGAGGTGCCGCGGAGGCCCCGAGCCACAGGCTGTGTTAGGCCTGCGGCTCCACCGGAGTCCTGGCCGTGCCCGCTGCCGCCCTTGCGCCCTCGCGGCGCGGATTTCTCGCCGGCGCCGCCTCGGGCGCGGTCGCGGGCGGCGCCACGACGCTCGGCTACGACCTCCTTCGGCCGGCCCCGACCGTCCCCGTCCCGGCCGCGGGCGACCGGTTCGCGACCCTCGCGGAGGCCCAGGCCGCCACCCTGCCGTCCCGGCACGCCGCCATCACCGTGCTCGGGATGGCGAGGCTCGGCGATTGCCGACCGATGCAGCTCGCGGTTCTCCCGTCCGATCCGCGGATCGGGCTGCGGGTCCCGCTCGCGTCCGGGAGATGGGGGGCGCTGCTCAACCACGACCTCGACCCGATGTGGTTCGGGCTCAGCCTGGCGCCGGACGCCGACAACCGCGCCCCCTTCGCGGCGCTCTCCGCCGAGGTGCAGAGGCGGGGCGGGTTCAGCCGCATCTACCTGCCGCCGGGCGCCGTCATCAGCTACCGGTCGGACACGCCGGCCCTCGCGCCCGGCGGATATCTCTTCGAGGCGGTGTTCCGGTTCACGGGCGTGAAGAACGTCGCCATCGAATGGCAGGGCGCCCGGCTCACCTGCGCCAGCAACTTCCGTCCGCACGGCGCGGGCGACGAGGCGACCTACGCGGTCGCGGCGCATTTCCTCGCCGATTGCGAGAACGTCGTCATCAACGACCCGGTCGTCGAGCAGATTGCCTACCCGCATCGTGACCAGAATGCCGGCTTCACGCTCGTCTGGCTGCGGGGCGGAACGGAGACGGTCCGGGTCAACCGGGCGAAGATGCTGAACGGGGGCTCGGCCGCGCTCGTCGGCGACCGCGACCCCTCGAACCCCACCGCCCGGATCCGCGACGTGGAGGTCAACGGCCTCTTCATCAACAACGTCGAGTACGGCCTCAACGGCCGCAAGAACCTCGACGACCTCCGCGTCGTCGGGTTCAAGGCCAGGGGCCAGGCCCGCGCCGTCTACCCCTATAATTGCCGGGGCTGGTACGTGGAGGTCGACAGCGACAGCGGCGACGGCTTCCAGGACGTGGTGGTCAAATCCTACGCCGACCCGACCGAGACCGAGACCCAGAACACCACGGCCGACATCACCGTCCTGTACCGGAACCTCGACCGGGTCCCGGCGCCCGGCGCGGCCTGGTCGCGCAACGCCGGCTGCCTCCACCTCGCGATCCAGCAGGACACGAGAACGGGCAAGCTCGCCGCCGAGGGCGCCGGCGGCGGCTCGGGGTTCTTGCGCAACATCCGCTTGGTCCTCGACGTCAAGGACACGGCCGCCGGCACGATGGGGCCGCTCGTCACGACGACGAAGCTCGACCGGTCGGGCGCTCCCGATCCGGCGACGCGCGGCCACGTCGTCAGCAACGTGTCGATCGAGGGGCGCTACCAATCCCGGTCGGTCGCGGGCTCCGGCGACATCGCCTACCTGTTCACCGAGAACCCGAGCTGGGCCGGGGAGACGATCAGGAACCTCGCCTTCGAGAAGCTCGACATCGTCACCGAGCAGCCGCTCGCGCTCTCGATCGCGGCGGGCGGCGTCCAGTCCCTCAGCTTCCGGCAGGTCGAGGCCCGCAACACGAGCCTCGCGATCGTGGGGGCCGGTCTCGGCGTCATCTCGGCCGCCAATGTCGCCTTCCGGAACTTCAAGTCCTCCGGGGGAAGTGGCGGGCCCGGCGGCTCCTCCGACCAATCCTATGAGCGGGGCTCCAATGGCAGGCTGGAGCACCGCGGCTCGACCCTCGTCGCGAGCGGCGCCTTCGTCGACCTCGCGTTCGAGGCGCCCTTCAGCGCGCTCGCCCCCCTCCCGACCGTCACCTTCTCCTCGCAATCCGGTGTCAGCCACAGACGCGAGAACGTGACGCGCCAGGGCTTCCGGATCAGGTCCAACGGCCCCTCCGGCGACGTCGTCCAATGGCTCGCGACAGGACACTACACGGAATAGCCGGCCGAAGCCGGTTCAACCCAGGCGTGAGCTGGACGCGGCAGTGGCTCCGGAAGCCTTAGGGCTGCTGGAGGATAAAAGAAGCGACTCCACAACCTGTGGTCGCGTCTCTAAAGTTGCGCCGGCATGTCCGGCCCTTTCCCGCACGAACCGAGTGACGAGGACGTCGAGGCGTTCATCGCCCGCTGGTCGGATCGTGAGGGCGGTCAGGAGCGTGCGAACTACGCCCTCTTCCTGATCGGGCTGACGCGCCTCCTCGGCTTGCCGGAGCCCGACCCGTCGGGCATCAGCCACGAGGGCAACGACTACGTGTTCGAGCGGGCCGTGCCGAAGCGTCGGGACGCCGGCGACACGGTCGGCCGGATCGACCTCTACCGGCGCGGCTCGTTCGTGCTCGAAGCCAAGCAATCGCGCGTCAAGGGCGGCCAGAAGGAGGTCCCGGGTCGGGACGATCTGTTCCGGGCGGGACCCGAGGAGAGCCGCGGCCGCCGCGGAGCGAGCCGGGCATGGGACGTCCTCATGCTCAACGCCAAACGGCAGGCGGAGGATTACGCCCGCGCCCTACCGGCCTCGCATGGCTGGCCGCCCTTCATCCTCGTCTGCGATGTCGGCCACGTCATCGAGGTCTTCGCCGACTTCACCGGGCAGGGGAAGAACTACACGCAATACCCGGACCGTCAGGGTTACCGCATCTACCTCGAGGACCTGCGCGACCCGAACATCCGCAAACGGCTGCGCCTGATCTGGCTCGATCCGACCGTGCTCGACCTCAGCCGGATCGCGGCCCGCGCCACGCGCGCCATGGCGGCGCGTCTCGCGGCCGTGTCGCGGCGGCTCGAGCAGCAAGGTCACGACGCCGAAGAGGTCGCGCATTTCCTGATGCGCTGCCTATTCACGATGTTCTCGGAGGATGTCGGTCTCCTGCCGGAAACCTCATTCAAGACGCTCCTGGCGGAGTGCAGCGACAATGCCCGCGCGTTTCCGCAACTGGTCGGCGACCTCTGGAGGGCCATGGACGAGGGCTCGCCCTTCGCCATCTCGATCCGGGCGCGGGTCCTCAGGTTCAACGGCTCGCTGTTCAGGCAGGCCAAGGTGCTGCCTCTGGGTCGCGAGGAGATCGGCGAGCTCGCAGCGGCCGCCGCGCAGAACTGGCGCGAGGTCGAACCGGCCATCTTCGGTACGCTCCTCGAACAGGCTCTCGATCCGGGGGAACGCCGCCGGCTCGGCGCCCATTACACGCCGCGCGCCTATGTCGAGCGGCTGGTGGTCGCGACCGTGATCGAGCCGCTGCGGTCGGATTGGCTGAACGTGCAGAACATCGCCGAGGAGCGGCGCGCGGCGGGCGATCACAAGACGGCGGCGGCCGAGGTGGCAGCCTTCCACCGGACGCTGTGCGAGACGCGAATCCTCGACCCGGCCTGTGGCACCGGCAACTTCCTCTACGTGGCGCTGGAGCTGATGAAGAAGCTGGAGGCCGAGGTGCTGGACGCCCTCGTCTCGCTCGGCGGGCAGGAGGCGCTGGCTGGGCTCGGCGGCCATTCGGTCGATCCGCACCAGTTCCTGGGGCTGGAATTGAACCCGCGCGCCGCCGCCATCGCGGAGCTGGTGCTCTGGATCGGCTACCTGCAGCAGCATCTCCGGACCAAGGGCGGCATCCCCGAGCCGCCGATCCTGAAGGCGTTCAGGAACATCCAGGTTATGAACGCCGTCCTGACCTCCGACGGGTATCCGGCCGCTCAGGTGCCGCCTGCTTCGCCCCGCCCCCTCTACCATGCCGCCGGCAAAGCCGGACCGCATGGTCGTCCTCCCCCTGCGGGAGAGGAGACCCTTCCCGATCCGCCACAGGGTCTCCGCCCGCTTTGGGGGCGGGGGACCACTCTAAGGGTGGTGGAGGGGGAAAGCCCGAAGAGCGTTGGGGGTACGCCGCCCCACCTCGCGTACCCGACCCCGCGCCGACCCGAATGGCCGACGGCCGAGTTCATCGTCGGCAACCCGCCGTTCATAGGAAAAGGTGCAGCGCTTCGAGAGGCTTTTGGGGAGCAAGTCGAGGCGCTTTGGGCGGCCCATCGACACATCAATCCGTCCGCCGACTTTGTCATGTACTGGTGGGACCGGGCGGCCGATATTCTCACCCGCAAAGGGACGGCACTAACGCGCTTCGGCTTTGTCACCACGAACTCGATTACGCAGGAATTCTCCGGGCGCGTCATGAAGAAGCGGATGGAGGCGAAAACACCCGTGTCGCTGGTGATGGCGATCCCAGACCATCCCTGGACGAAAGCAACGCCCGACGCCGCTGCAGTGCGGATCGCAATGACTGTGGTCCAGGCCGGAACGCATGACGGCGTGCTCCGCGAAGTCGTAAACGAGGACGGGCTCGATACTGACCAGCCACGAGTCGCCTTCGTGGAGCGGGTAGGTCGCATCAATCCGGATCTGACACTAGGAGCAAACGTCTCTCTCGTAACTGAGCTCCGCTCAAACCGTGGGCTCTCGAACAACGGGATGTTGGTGGCAGGCAGGGGCTTTATTTTGACGCCGAGCGAAGCGGCAAGCCTGACTGGGCAAGGATTAGCTTGCCAGAACGACTACTTGAAGATCTACCGAAACGGTCGGGACTTGATAACCGGACATACCAACAAATACATTATCGACTTATTTGGATTATCAGCAGAAGCCGCGAGAAACGCGTTGCCGCGCGCTTACCACCACCTTCTCTCAACGGTGAAACCCGTACGTGAGTCAAACAACCGCGCCTCCTATCGCAACAAATGGTGGATTTTTGCGGAACCGCGCTCCGAGTTTAGGCCTGCCCTGATGTCCTTGAATAGGTACATTGCGACAACCGAGACAGCGAAGCACAGAACTTTCCAGTTCATCGCTGGAGAGGTCGTTCCCGACCACATGATTGTGGCATTCGCCAGCGACGATGCGACGACCCTTGGTGTTCTCTCTTCCCGCGTTCACGTAGCTTGGTCGTTGGCTGCTGGCGGATGGCTCGGCATCGGCAACGATCCTCGGTATTCCAAATCCCGCGCCTTCGACCCCTTCCCGTTCCCCGATCCCGACGAAGCGCTCAAGGCCGAGATCCGGGCCGTTGCGGAGGAGCTCGACGCCTTCCGCAAGGCAAGGCAAGCCGAGCATGCCGGCCTCACGCTGACCGGCATGTACAACGTGCTGGAGAAGCTGAAGGCGGAGCAAGCGGGCGCGCGCCTGCCTCTCCCCGGCGGGGAGAGGCGGGCCGGTGCGCTCACCCCGGCGGAGGAGCGCATCAAGGAGCAGGGGCTCGTTCTCATCCTCAGGGAGCTGCACGAGCGGCTCGATGCGCTCGTGTTCCGCGCCTATTGCTGGCCCGAGACGCTCTCGGACGACGAGATCCTGGAACGGCTGGTCGCGCTCAATCGGGAGCGGGGCGAGGAGGAGAGGCGCGGGTTCGTGCGCTGGCTCCGGCCCGAATACCAGATCCCGCGCTTTGCGAAACCGGCCGACCGGCAGGAAGCCGCCGAAGCCGGCGCGCAGGTCTCGGCCACCTTACACGTGCTGGAGTCGAGGCAGAAGCCTGGCTTCCCGGCGAGGGCGGTCGAGCAGAGCGCGGCCGTGTTCGCGGCGCTCGCGGCCGCATCCAGGCCGGTCGGCGCGGCCGCGATCGCCTCCGGCTTCAGGCAGGGGCGGCGCATCGAGCCGAAGATCGCCGCCATCCTCGCCTCGGCGGCCCGGATCGGGGCCGTCTCGACCCGTGACGGGACGATCTTCAGCCTGCGCCGGGCGGAGCGCCCTCTGCCGCGCCCCTCTCTCTCACTCAATCGTGGGTTCCGGGTTCGGCGCTCCGCGCCGCCCCGGAATGACAGACCTAAGCGACCGCCCGGATGACCTTCCCGACCTTGTCCGCGATCTCCCCGATCTGGTCCTCGCTCACGATCAGCGGCGGGGACAGCGCCAGGGTGTCGCCGGCCGCGCGGCACATGAGGCCGTAATCCTGGAAGGCGCGGTCCATGGCCTCGTAGCCGCGCTTGCCGACCGCGTCGGGGCGGGACGCCATCTCGACCGCGCCGACGAGCCCGATCGTGCGGATGTCGATCACGTTCGGCAGGCCCTTCAAGCCGTGGATCGCATCGGCCCAGACCTCCTCCAGGCCGCGGGCGCGCTCGAACAGGTTCTCGTCCCGGTAGACGTCGAGGGTCGCGAGCGCGGCCGCGCAGGCGAGCGGGTGGCCGGAATAGGTGTAGCCGTGGAAGAGCTCGATCACGTGCTCCGGCCCGGTCATGAAGGCGTCGTGGATGCCTTTCCGGACGATCACGCCCGCCATCGGCACCGTGCCGGAGGTCACGCCCTTGGCGAAGGTGATCATGTCCGGCACGACGCCGTAGCGCTCGGCCGCGAAGGCGTGGCCGAGGCGGCCGAAGCCGGTGATGACCTCGTCGAAGACGAGCAGGATGCCGAACTTGTCGCAGATCTGCCGGAGGCGCTTCAGGTAGCCCTTGGGCGGCGCGATGACGCCGGTCGAGCCCGCCATCGGCTCGACGATCACGGCCGCGATCGTGGAGGCGTCGTGCAGGGCGACGATCCGCTCCAGGTCGTCCGCCAGATGCGCGCCCCATTCGGGCTCGCCGCGCGAGAAGGCCTGCTCCTGGCGGTTATAGGTGTGCGGGAGGTGGTCGACGCCCGCCAACAGCGAGCCGAACACCTTCCTGTTCGACACGATGCCGCCGACCGAGATGCCCCCGAAGCCGACGCCATGGTAGCCGCGCTCGCGCCCGACGAGGCGGCTCCGCTGCCCCTGACCTTGCGTGTGCCAATACGCGATGGCGATCTTCAGCGCAGTGTCCGCGGCTTCCGAACCCGAATTGCAGAAGAAGACGTGGTCAAGGTCGCCCGGCGCGAGCTTGGCGATCCGGCTCGCGACCGTGAACCCGGTCCCGTGCGCGAACTGGAAGGCGGGCGCGAAATCGAGCTCGGCCGCCTGCTTCTGGATCGCCTGGACGATCGGCTCGCGGGTGTGGCCGGCATTGACGCACCAGAGGCCGGCGGAGCCGTCGATCACGGCCCGGCCGTCCGGGGTGTAGTAGTGCATGTCCTTGGCGCGGGTGACGATGCGGGGCCGGGCCTTGAAGGAACGGTTGGCCGTGAACGGCAGCCACCAGGCCGAGAGGTCGTTCGGGGCGTCGTTGGGAGCCAGGGCGTCGTTGTCGGCCTTGAGGCCTCGGGCTCCGGACATGGTCGTTCCTCCACGGCTCTGCGGATCCGGACCGTACACGGCTTCGCGGGCCCGGAGCAACGTCAACCCGCGCAGGGGAGGCCAGCCCACAGCGGGGCTGGGCACGCCGCGACCCGGACGGTGCGAGTTCGTGGGCGCTCGACCCCGGGAGGCCCCATCGCGCACCTCGCACGCACCTGGCGAGGACCTCGCAAGCGACCTGGCCAGCACCTGGCCAAGCACCTGGCCAAGCACCTGGCCAAGCACCTGGCCAAGCACCTCGCGGGCCCTCTTGTCGGGTGCGGCCATCACAGTGGCAAGGCCGGGATCGGGCTGGTCGCGACAGGCGTCGATTTCGAGAGGCGCATTCCCGACCTTCTCGATGACAAGATCCCGCTCGCGCAGGGTTCGGCCATCGCGCCGCCGAGGCCGGCCCGCGCCGAGGTGTTCGTCGAACCGACAAGCCAGGAAGCAGAACGGCCGCCACAGCTCGAGGGCCGAGACGGCGGCGCCCACGAGCCTGACGGCCCGGTGTCCTTTCGAGAGTTCCTACGCCGCGCCGGTTGACACCCTATCCACCAAGCCATAGCGGCGGCCCATGGACGACAAGAGCGCCGCGACGAAACTGCCGGCCCGAGGCTCCATCGTCCAGTTCGTCAGCGGGCTGGGCGAAGTCGCGGATCGCTACGATCTCGTCCTTTGCGACGTCTGGGGCGTGCTTCACGACGGGCTGAGCGCGTTCCCGGCCGCGAGCGACGCGCTGACGCGGTACCGGGCCGGCGGCGGCCGGGTCGTCCTCGTGTCGAACGCGCCCCGACCGGGCAGGGTGGTGGCGGAGCAGCTCAAGCGGCTGGGCGTCGCCAGCGGCGCCTATGATGAGATCCGGACATCCGGCGACCTCACCCGTGCCATGGTCGCGGATCACGGTTCCCGCACGTTCCATCATATTGGGCCGGAACGGGACCTCGGCCTGTTCGAGGGCCTGTCGGCCGGGAGGGCCCAGCTCCACGACGCGGATTACGTCGTCTGCACCGGCCTATTCGATGACGAGACGGAGACGGTGGACGACTATTCGGACGCGTTCTGCATCATGCGGGAGCGCGATCTCCTGATGGTCTGCGCCAATCCGGACATCGTCGTGGAGCGCGGTCATCGATTGATCCTGTGCGCCGGGGCGCTCGCGGCAGCTTTCGAGGACCTCGGCGGACGGACTCTGACGCCGGGAAAGCCGCATCGCCCGATCTACGAGGCAGTGCTTGGGGTCGGAGCCGACCTCCTCGGCCGACCTCTGGACCGGCGTCGCGTGCTTGCGATCGGGGACGCCATCCGGACGGACATCGCGGGTGGGCAGGGGGCGGGCCTTGACACCGCGCTCGTGGCGCGTGGAATCCATGCAGCCGAGCTCGATTTCGCGAACGGAGTGCTAAACCGGGCAGCAGTTCTGGATTGGATCAGCCGGCAGCCGTTCGGCCCGACAATGGTCATGCCCCATCTCACATGGAGCGCGGCCTCCTGAGCCGGCTGCCGCAGCGTCAGTGGCCGCAGACCGCCTCGATCTTGCTCCGCAGCGTCTGTGCGTTGAAGGGCTTGACGATGTAATTGTTGACGCCGGCGTTCTTGGCAGCGGTGACGTTCTCGGTCTTGGATTCGGCCGTCACCATGATGAAGGGCGTCAACTTGAGGCCCTCGTCGGCACGAACCTGCCGCAGCAGCTCGTAGCCTGTCATCGGTTCCATGTTCCAGTCCGAGATGACAAGTCCGTAACGGCGATGCTTCAGCTTGGCCAGCGCCGCACTCCCGTCGGGAGCGTCGTCGACATCCTCGAATCCAAGCTGTTTCAGGAGATTGCGGATGATTCGGACCATCGTCTGGTAGTCGTCGACCACGAGGATCGGGGTGCCGAGATCAAGAGCCATGGTCCCCTCCGGGCCTCCGCTCATTTCCGGGCGGGCATCGTGACCGTCTTTACGCCTTCTCGGTTGCCGCCGTCTTAAGGTGCGTCGCGACAAGCGGCTCCTTGACCGGGGGCGGCCTAGTCGACAGGGTCGAGCGGACATTCCGACCCGGCTCCTAACCCTTGACGGCGACCACGGCACGAAACGACGGCCGCCACCGCGGCCCGATGATCTGCCGCGACCGCGAGCCTCCTCCCAGGGCTGGGGCTGTGGCGGCAATCGGCAATTTCGACGGCGTGCATCTCGGGCACCGTCGGCTGATAGAGGCTGCGCGGGCCGAGGCGGCGCAGGGCGGGCGGTCGACCGCCGTACTCACATTCGAACCGCACCCGCGCGACTTCTTCCGCCCGGACGAACCTGCGTTCCGGCTTACGCCTGAGCCGGTCAAGCTCAAGATCCTCGGCGCGCTCGGCGTCGAGATCGTCTTCGTGCGACGCTTCGATGCGAGCCTCGCCGGAACAAGCGCTGCCGAATTCGTGTCCCGGGTGGTCGCACGCGAACTCGACATCTCCAAGGTGGTGGTCGGACAGAACTTTCATTTCGGCCGGGGACGCGAGGGTACGCCCTCCATGCTGCAGTCCCTGGCTCACGCGAGCGGCATGGAGGCCCGGATCGAGCCGGCGATCGAGGAGGACGGCGCGCCGGTCTCGTCGAGCCGCATCCGGGCCGCGCTCGCCGTTGGCGACATGACGGCAGCCAACCGCCTCCTAGGCTATCGTTGGCTCGTGCGGGGCGAGGTCGTTCACGGAGCAAAGCGGGGCCGCACGCTCGGCTTTCCGACCGCGAACGTTGCGTTGGGGATGGGCTGTCGGCTCGCTTACGGCATCTATGCTGTCCGCGTCGCGACCGCCCCGGGTACCGTCCATGCGGGTGTCGCGAGCTACGGTCAACGCCCCACCTTCGACGACGGCCCTCCCCTTCTGGAAACGTTCGTGTTCGACTTCTCGGAAGACCTCTACGGGCGGGTGATCGAGGTCGAGTTCATCGACCGGATCCGCGGCGAAAAGCGCTTCGCCTCCGTCGACGAACTCGTTCGGCAGATGCGCCGGGACGGTGAGCGGGCCCGGGCCATTACGGCCGGCTCCGATGGGCTTCAATCATTCCTGGGCTGACCGGCGCCACGGCGCCGGCTCTTCCTAGCCGCATCCGGCGCTGATAAGGGCGAAGGCCTGCACGCCTGCAAAGGTCGGGAACCCGTGCTATCCGGTCGGCCAGAATCGCTGGGTCGACGCGCACCCAAGCCCCTCAAACCGGCCGACGATCGATGAGCGAGACCAGGACAAAGCCCGCGACCTTGTCGGGCCGCGACTACTCGGAGACCCTGTTCCTTCCGCGGACGGACTTTCCGATGCGGGCCGGGCTGCCGCAACGCGAGCCCCTGCTTTTGAAACGCTGGGAGGAGATCGGTCTGTATCGACGCCTCCGCGAAGCCTCCGTCGGGCGGGAGCGCTTCCTACTCCATGACGGGCCCCCTTACGCCAACGGCAACATTCACATCGGGCACGCCCTCAACAAGATCCTCAAGGACCTCGTCACCCGCTCCCAGCAGATGCTCGGCTTCGACTCGAACTACGTTCCGGGCTGGGACTGCCACGGCCTTCCGATCGAATGGAAGATCGAGGAGCAGTACCGAGCGGCGGGAAAGAACAAGGACGAGGTGCCCGTGATCGATTTCCGGCGCGAATGCCGGGCTTTCGCGGAGCACTGGCTCGGGGTGCAGCGCGAGGAGTTCAAGCGACTCGCTGTCGAGGGCGACTGGACGAACCCCTACACCACGATGACCTTCCCGGCGGAGGCGCAGATCGCCCGCGAGATCATGGAATTTGCTCGAACCGGCCAGCTCTATCGCGGTTCGAAGCCTGTGATGTGGTCGTCCGTCGAGAAGACGGCGTTGGCCGAAGCCGAGGTCGAGTACCACGAAAGGACCTCGCAGACGGTGTGGGTGGCCTTTCCAATCATTTCGACCCTCGACGGCGATCTGGAGAGCGCCTCACTCGTCATCTGGACAACGACGCCGTGGACGATCCCGGCCAACCGAGGGATCACCTACGGGGCCGAGATCCCCTATGGGCTCTATCGCGTCACGGAGGCTACGCCTGACACTTGGGCGAAGACGGGAGCCCGCTACGTGCTTGCCGATAAGCTCGCGGCCGAGACCTTCCAGGCCGCCCGTGTCACCGGATTCGAGCGCGTCAAGGATGTGCTCCCGGTGATGATCTTGGAATGCGCTCATCCCTTCCGGAGCTTGCCGGCGGCGCGCAAGTACTGGGATTTCGATGTGCCAGTGCTGCCGGCCGATTATGTCACCGACGATGCCGGGACTGGGTTCGTCCATAGCGCGCCCGGGCACGGCCTTGAGGATTACGGCACCTTTCTTGGCCATCGGGAGACATACGCCGCGTGCGGCATGAGCGAGGTGCCGCACACCCTGGATGCCGATTCCGCCTACTTCCCGGACGTGCCTCTGTTCGCGGGCGAGCGCGTGTTCGACGTCAAAGGCAAGGACGGCGGAGCCAATGAGGCGGTCATCCGCACGCTGGCCGAGGTTGGCGCGCTCGTGGCGCGAGGCCGGCTGAAGCACCAGTATCCCCATTCCTGGCGCTCGAAGGGCCCCCTCCTGTTCCGCAACACGCCGCAATGGTTCATCGCCATGGACCGCGAACTCGATGGCGGTACAACGCTGCGCTCGCGCGCGCTCGACCAGATCCACCACCATGTGACCTGGGTGCCCGCTGCCGGGGAGAACCGCATCACCGGGATGATCGAGAACCGGCCCGACTGGGTTGTCTCGCGCCAGCGTGCCTGGGGCGTTCCCATCGCGATCTTCGTCCGCCGCGAAACGGACGAGATCCTGCTCGACCCGCGTGTGTTGACCGCCATCGTGGAAGCATTCGAGGCGGAGGGCGCCGACGCCTGGTTCGCAGACGGCGCGGCGGTGCGGTTTCTGGCGGCCGGCGGATACGAGCCGGCAGAGTACGAGAAGGTCGACGACATCCTCGACGTCTGGTTCGACTCGGGCTCCACCCATGCCTTCACTCTGGAGGACCCGCGCCACTTTCCGGGGCTCGCCGGCACGCGCCGGAAGGTGGATGGGGGCCGCGACACCGTGATGTACCTCGAAGGCTCGGACCAGCACCGGGGCTGGTTCCACTCCTCGCTGCTCGAATCATGCGGGACCCGCGGGCGCGCTCCCTTCGACGTCGTCCTAACCCACGGCTTCGTGCTCGATGAGCGCGGGGAGAAGATGTCGAAGTCTCGTGGCAACGTGACGGCTCCGCAAAACGTCATTGCGGCGTCTGGAGCCGATATCCTGCGCTTGTGGGTCGCGGCCTCCGACTATTCCGACGATCTTCGGATCGGTCCCGAGATCCTGAAGACTTTCTCGGAAACCTATCGCAAGCTGCGCAACACGATCCGCTGGATGTTGGGTTCGCTCGCTCATCACGACGGCCGTGGCACCCCGCCCTTCCAAGGCCTGCCCGAACTCGAACGCCTGGTTTTGCACCGGCTGGCCGAGCTTGACCGAGAGATCAGAGCAGCCTACGCGGCCTTCGATTACAGCCGGGTTGTGTCGCTCCTGTCCGGCTTCATGACAGGCGACCTGTCCGCTTTCTATTTCGATATCCGCAAGGACGCGCTGTATTGCGACCCGATCTCGAGTCCGACCAGGAAGGCGGCTCTGTTCGTGATCGATCAGGGCTTCCGCTGCATCGTGACCTGGATCGCCCCGATCCTCGCCTTCACGGCGGAGGAGGCTTGGCTCGATCGCTATCCCTCCGAGGAGGGCTCCGTACATCTTGAGCAGTTCCCCGCCATTCCAGACGTATGGCGTGACGAGTCACTTGCTGAGCGCTGGAGTCGGATCCGTCGAGTTCGCCGCGTGGTCACGGGGGCGCTGGAGACCGAGCGCGTCGCGAAACGGATCGGCGCGAGCTTGGAGGCGGCCCCGATCCTCTACGTCAAAGACGAGAGCCTAGCAGCACTGCTTCGGAACACGGACATGGCCGAGGTCTGCATCACGTCCGGGCTGAAGATCGAGTCCGGCGAGGGGCCCGTGACTGCCTTTCGGCTGGAGGATGTTTCCGGGATCGCCGTGGCGCCGGCCCGCGCCGTAGGCCGCAAGTGCGCGCGCTCCTGGAAGATCTCGCCCGAGGTCGGGTTGGATCCGGACTACCGGGACGTCACGGCTCGGGACGCCGCGGCTTTGCGGGAATGGACCGCCGCCCGAGATGCGCCCGCCTGAGATCGGCAGGCAACCGCGATGCCCCCCGCTAGCCTTGGCCTGATGTCTGCCATCCTGACGCTCGCGCTGGATCAGGCGTCCAAGCTCTATCTTCTGATAGGCTACGACCTGCCTGTCCGAGAACCGATCCAGCTCGGGCCATTCGCCACCCTGACCGCAGTGTGGAACAGGGGTATCTCGTACGGGCTGTTTCAGCAGGGAACGGAGCTTGGCCGATGGCTCCTGACAGGGTTCTCGGTCCTAGCCTGCGTGGCGCTCGGCGCCTGGATGGCCCGAACCGGCAACCGGTTTCTCGCAGGAGCCCTCGGACTGATCCTCGGCGGGGCCGCCGGTAACGCAGTCGATCGGGCCGCCTACGGCGCCGTGTTCGACTTCATGCACCTGCACGTCGGCTCGTTCTCGTGGTACGTGTTTAATGTAGCGGACGCGGCGATCGTGGCCGGCGTGGCCGGGCTCATCTATGACGCGTTCGCCTCACCTCGGCGCCCTTCCGTCCCGACATGATGGATTTGCGGAGAGGCCGTCACAGGAAAGCCCAAATGGGGGCTGAAGCGGACGTGGGGACAAGGATCGAACATGCACAGGACCTTTCCGGCCCGCTTTGGGGCCGTTTGCGGCCTCGCCGCATCCTTGGGGTTCAGCGGGGCGGCGATCGCTCAGGAAGGTGTCGCCTTCAAGAACATCATGGGCAGCATCGGCATCCTCCCCGAGGAGAAGGACCCGATCCGCTATCGGGAGCGCGCTCCTCTTGTCATCCCGCCGAAAGCCGAGCTGAGGCCGCCGATGGCGTCCGACAGCTTCGCGTCGAACAACCCGCAATGGCCGAACGATCCCGATGTCGCCGCGAAGCGGCGCCGAGCCGAGGACGCTCGCCGACCGGTCACGTGGAGCGAGACGCGGCGCATGTCGGATAACAACGCGCGCTTGACGCCGGACGAGCTCGGTAGGGGCCGGAGCGCAGATAAACTGGCACCGGTTCCCGGGTCGCACCGCGGCGACAATGCCCGGGACGTTCTCCTGATGACACCCGACCAGTTGCGGGCGGGTCGCAAAGTCAGCGACGATGAAGCGGGGGTCGCGGGGGCTGCGGGCGGTGAACCGGCCCGGAAGGTGCTGACCGATCCGCCTTCCGGCATGCGCCGCACGACAGCCGCCGGCGCCGCCAAGTCCGATTACTACCAGCCACGCGTCGACCAGCAGGCGCTGGACGCGAACCCCATGACCTGGTTGAGGCGGAAGTTCAGCAGCGACGGCGATGAGGAGTAGCCATTAGGCTCGTCAAGCGCGGTTCACGCCTGCACATTTCCTTCCAGACGCGAAAGCACCTGTGAGCCTCAGAACCGAAGCCGCGCCGCTTGGGCGCCTTGAAGGGGGCGGCCCCGAACTCTCCGTCCATCGGCTCGACAACGGACTCGACATCCTCGTCATTCCGGACCGCCGCGTCCCGGTCGTGACACATATGCTTTGGTATCGGAACGGCTCGGCCGACGACCCGCTTGGCCAATCAGGCATTGCCCACTTCCTGGAGCACCTGATGTTCAAAGGTACGGAGCGGTATCCGGCCGGCGAATTTTCGAAGGTGGTTTCGGCGCTTGGGGGACAGGAGAACGCATTCACGTCCTTCGACTACACGGCTTACTTCCAGCGCGTCGCGCCAGAGCATCTCGGCCGCATGATGGAGTTCGAGGCCGACCGCATGAGCGGCTTGAACTTCGACGACGCCGTAGTCGGCCCTGAGCGCGATGTGGTCCTCGAAGAGCGTCGTATGCGGGTCGAGACCGATCCGGCTGCCCAGTTGTCGGAAGCTATGGCGGCATCCCTGTTCGTTCATCATCCCTACGGCATCCCGATTATCGGCTGGATGCACGAGATCGAGACGCTCGATCGCACGAACGCGCTCGACTATTATCGTCGGTTCTACTGCCCCGCTAACGCGATCCTCGTCGTGGCCGGCGACGTTGCCGACGGGGAAGTTCTGCGTCTCGCTGAGCGTACCTACGGCCGTAATACGATGAGAAGCGAGGCGCCGGCGCGCCGGCGGCCGCGTGAGCCCGAACCCCGAGCCTCCCGGCACGTCTGCATCGCGGACCCGAAAGTGGAGCAGCCGACGTTGCAGAGGCTCTACCTCGTCCCATCCTCGCGGACCGGAACCAGACGTGAGAGCCATACCCTCGAGGTCCTGGCAGAGGCCATCGGTGGAGGTCCGACGTCGTGGCTCTATCGCAAGCTCGTCCTGGAGGGCGGCTGCGCGGTCAATGCCGGGGCCTGGTACATGGGGTCTGCCATCGACCAGTCACGCTTCTCGCTCTACGGGGTTCCCGCCCAGGGCGTGACGCTTCCGACGCTGGAAGCGAAGCTCGACCGGGTAATCGGCTCCTTGAGAGACGAACTGGACGAGGTCACGATCGAGCGCGCCAAGACGCGGCTCATTGCCGAAACCATCTACTCGCTCGACAGTCAATCCTCGCTCGCCCGCATCTACGGCTCCGCGCTCGCCGTCGGCGAGACTCTCGAGGACGTCCGGACTTGGCCCGACCAGATCCGGGCCGTCACACGTGACGACCTCGTCTCATCGGTCGAGACTTCGCTCACGAAGCGGCGGTCGGTGACCGGCCATCTCGTGAACGAACGGCTTTGATCCGCTATGCCCTGGCGATAGTGGCCTAATGTCGACCTCTCTCCGATCAGGCTCCAGCCCGGCCGATATCCGGTCAGTCGTTTCTCCGGGCGGGATCGAGACATGGCAGGTCCGGTCAAACTTCGTGCCGCTCGTGGCGCTCGCCTTCGCGTTCGAAGGCGGGGCCGCACAGGATCCACCCGGTAAGGCCGGAGCCGTCCAAATGCTGGCCCGGCTTCTCGACGAGGGTGCCGGTCCGTATACATCCGATGCTTTCCAAGAGCGGCTCGCCGAGCACGCGATCGAGCTCAGCTTCACCGCTGGACCCGATGCTCTTGGGGGTTCCCTGAAAACGCTCGTCGCGCATTCCAACCACGCCTTCGAGCTTCTGAGGCTCGCCCTGAACGAGCCGCGTTTCGATGAAGATTCCGTGGAACGGGTGCGGGCCCAGACGCTCGCCGGTTTGCGTCTTCAGGCTAACGACCCGGGTACGGTTGCGACGAAGCGCTTCCTAGCCGAAGCGTTTCCCGGCCACCCGTATGGCCACCCAGCGTCCGGCACCCCGGAGAGCGTCGCGGCGGTGACGCGCGACGACCTGGTGACCCTGCATCGACGGGTGGTTGCAAGCGCCAAGCTGAAGGTTGCGGCAGTGGGCGACATGTCGGAGGAGGAGCTTGCGCGGCAGATCGACACCGTATTCGGCGCCCTGCCCTCGATGCCTATCCTTGAGACAGTCGCAGATACGCGTCCGGTCGGGCGCGGACGCAAGGTCGTGGTCGATTTGGACGTGCCGCAATCCGTGATTCGTTTTGGCTTCCAGGGTGCTTCTTGGCGCGATGCCGATTTTATCCCGACTTACGTTCTGAACCATATCTTAGGCGGCGGAGCCTTTACGTCGCGGCTGTTTCAGGAGGTTCGCGAGCGGCGCGGGCTCGCTTACAGCGTTGGAACCTCACTCGTCAGCTATCGTCGGGCCGCCATGACCTGGGGCTACACCGCAACAAAAAACGAGCGCGTGGCCGAATGCCTGGAGGTGATCGCCTCGGAGATGCTTCGTCTCCGGCACGAGGGCCCGGGTTCGGACGAGATCGCGAAGGCCAAGGACTACCTCAAAGGTTCCTACGCGCTCGGCTTCGACACCTCGACCAAAATCGCCCACCAGCTGGTGCAAATCGCCTTCGAGGATCTCGGTATCGACCACATCCGCCGCCGGAACGGGCTCGTGGCCGCGGTGACCGAGGCCGACATCCGGGCTGCGGCCGAGAAGACGCTCGACGACGGGTCGATGCTGGTCGTGATCGCGGGACGGCCGACGGGGTTCTAGTTCGACCGGGGCAGGCTGGCTCGCCGAAGGGAGAGCAGTAGGAGCGGGCGTGGTCGGGGATCTATCGATCGGACGCTCGAGATTGAAGTAGCGTGGGTCAGCGCGCAGGAAACCGGCGGACTCGAGTCGGACGTGCTCGGCGTGACCTTACCGGGCAAACTTGCGATGCTTCTGCTTCCCTCCCCCGAGTTCGTCCACGCCGAGGCGGCGCTTCTTGTCCTCCTCGTAATCGTGGAAGTTGCCCTCGAACCATTCGACGTGGCTGTCCCCCTCGAAAGCCAACATGTGGGTCGCGATGCGGTCGAGGAACCAGCGATCGTGGCTGATGATGACAGCGCAACCGGCGTAGTCCTCTAACGCCTCCTCCAAGGCCCTGAGGGTCTCGACGTCGAGATCGTTCGTGGGCTCGTCGAGGAGCAGGACGTTAGCGCCTGATTTCAGGATCTTAGCGAGATGCACGCGGTTGCGCTCGCCCCCCGAGAGTTGGCCGACCTTCTTCTGCTGGTCCGGCCCTTTGAAGTTGAAGGCTCCGCAATAGGCGCGCGCGTTCATCTCGCGCTTGCCGAGATGGATGATCTCGTTTCCGCCCGAGATCTCCTCGTAGACCGTCTTGGTGGCCGCCAAAGTGTCACGCGACTGGTCGACATAGCCGAGCTTCACCGTCTCGCCGATCTTGATCGCCCCTTCGTCCGGAGTCTCCTGGCCGGTGATCATGCGGAACAGTGTCGTCTTGCCGGCACCATTTGGGCCGATCACGCCAACAATTCCGCCCGGCGGCAATTTGAACGACAGGTCGTCAATCAAGTCCTTCTCGCCGTAGCGCTTGGCGATGTCGTCGAACTCGATAACGTTCTGGCCCAGACGCTCGGCGATCGGGATCACGATTTGGGCGGCGGTCGGGCCGCGCTCGGAGGCTTTGGCCACGAGATCTTCGTAGCGGCTGATCCGCGCCTTCGACTTGGCTTGGCGGGCCTTCGGCGAAGCCGAAACCCACTCGCGCTCCCGCTCGATCGTGCGTTGGCGGCTTTCGTCTTCGCTTCGCTCTTGAGCGAGCCGTTTCTGCTTCTGCACGAGCCAGGACGAGTAGTTGCCCTGATAAGGAATGCCCCGGCCCCGATCGAGCTCCAAAATCCATCCGGTGACGTTGTCTAGGAAGTAGCGGTCGTGGGTGACGATCAGGATCGCGCCCGGATAGCTCCGCAGATGCGCCTCGAGCCACTGCGTCGTCTCCGCGTCGAGATGGTTCGTCGGCTCGTCAAGGAGCAAGAGCTCCGGTTGTTCGAGGAGGAGCTTGCACAGCGCGACACGACGGCGTTCTCCCCCCGAGAGCTGGTCGACGGTCCAATCTCCGGGCGGGCAGCCGAGCGCTCCCATAGCCTGATCGACGCGCGAGTCGAGCTCCCACAAGCCTTTGGATTCGATCTCGTCCTGCAGACGGGTCATCTCGTCCGCGGTTTCGTCCGAATAATTCATTGCGATCTCGTTGTAGCGGTCGAGAATCGCCTGATGCTCCGCCACACCGCCGAGCACGTTGTCCCGAACCGTTTTCGACGTGTCGAGCTGAGGCTCTTGGGGCAGGTAGCCCACCCGGGCGCCTTCGGCCACGAAGCCCTCGCCGTTCCACTCGGTGTCGGTGCCGGCCATGATGCGGAGCAGCGTGGACTTGCCCGAACCGTTGACACCGAGGACCCCGATCTTCGCGTCGGGGTAGAAAGACAGATTGACGTTGTCCAAGACCTTCTTGCCATTCGGATAGGTCTTGGTCAGGCCCTGCATGTGATAGATGAATTCTCGGGCCATGGGGGTCCGGATCCTGCCTTGCCGCTAACGGGAATTGCGCCAGCGAGTAGCAGGGCCCACTCGGCGGGGCAAGACGAGGCGCCTCCCTTTCCCTACGGCGCCCGAATGGTTCTCGGCGATTAACGCCCCCTTAACCACGTCCGTTAACAATGCCGGTGGAGCGACGGGGCGATCGATGGAACACGCGCGCAAGTACAGGGCTGAACTCGACAACGATGATCACCGACGGCCCAGAACTGATCCCGGTTCCGGGCTTGACGGTTTGGAGAAGGTGCTGCGGCTCTCGCTCCCGAGCCGCGACGGCGATACCGAACCAGGCCGCGAGCGCGGCGCCGGCCTGACGGCTCGCGACGTGACACAGGCCATGGAGATGGTGCACGAGGCGGCCCAGAGTATAAGGGCTGCGGAGGAGCGGGCTCGTGAGGGAGAGGCCCGCACGCAAGCCCTGCTGCAGCGCGCGACCGAAGAACTGAAGGAGATGGAAGGTCAGATCCAGGCAGCCGAAGGTCGCGCGCGGGTTGCCGAAACCCGCGCCCAGGAGGCCGAAAGCCGGGCCAAGGAAGCAGAAAACTGGTTACGTCAGATCTTCTCGACGATCTCGGAAGAATTGCCGCCGCGCCGTTAGAGCCCGTCTCGAAAGGTTTGCGTGGCCGGGACGGCGCTGATTCGAGGAGGGTGCTGAAGCCTGACCTGGAATCGCGATGTGGACCCCGACCGCGCGGCGGCATCATAGCCGCCAAGGGTTGCGTTATGATACCGATCTGACGGATGCGGAATGGGCTCTGGTGGAGCCGTACATGCCTCCTCCGTGCGCCTGCGGGCGACCTCGCGAGTGGCCGCTTTCGGGAAGTTCTGAACGCCATCTTCTACTTCCTGCGGGGGCGGGATCGCGTGGCGGCCCCTTCCGAGAGACCTGCCGCCGAAGAGCACGGCCTTCCGGTGGTTCTCAGAATGGCGCGACACGCGGCTGTTCGAGACGATCAACCACATGCTGGTCATGGCCGACCGTGAGCGCGTCGGGCGTGAGGCGTCGCCCTCCGCAGTCGTGCTGGACAGCCAGAGCGTCAAGACGACCGAGAGCGGCCGGCCGCGCGGCGGAGCCTGTCCTTGGGCCAGTCGAAGGCTGGACCCGAGGGACGCGGGCAAGAAGGTGAAGGGGCGCAAGCGCCAGCGAGGCGAAAAGAGCTCAGGAAGTCTCGGCCGACCGCACAGCGGACAGGCCGGGCCGGCTCACACGTTCGATCGCGCCGGATTGCGGCTTCAGCCGCACCCGGCGATTATCGTCGGCCTTATCCCGGACGACAGTTGGTTGCCAGACGCCGTTCTTCATCACGGCCGGCCTGACGAGACGATTGAAGAGCGCTGACGTCTCGGCCACGGAGTGCCGAAGGTCGTACAATCGCTCCGCCCGCTCCCGGCAGGCCCGCCGCATGCGGACCAACCGCTCCGGATTCCTGAGAAGATCCAGTGATGCCGCAGCGATCCCCTCCCAGTCGCCAGGGTAGGGACTCGAAACACCCGGCCAGTCCCCCGGGCTCACGAGAAGCCCGGTCGTTCCGCCCTCTACGACTTCGGCCACTCCGCCCACCGCAATGGCGACGACCGGCACGCCCGAAGCCATCGCTTCGAGTAACGCGAGCGGCATAGCTTCGCTCCGCGAGGTTTGAATGAGGAGATCGAACGCCGGGTAGACGTCTTCGATGTCGCGTCGCAGGCCGGCCAGATGAACGCGGTCCTCCATGCCGGTCTGCGCCAGGAGATCACGAATGTCCGGTTCGACCGGCCCCTCGCCAACCATGGCGAAATGCACGTTCGGAAGATGCTGACCTATGCGCTGGGCCACCTGAACAAACTTGTCTGGGCCCTTCTCCCAGGAAAGACGGCCCACGAAGCCGACGAGAGTCGTGTCGGGGTCAATTCCGAGCGACATGCGGAACTCTTGACCCGAGCGCGACGGCGAAAAACGAACCGTGTCTACCCCGTTCGGGATGAGAGACAGGTTTTCGGGGGCAATTCCGCAGGCAAGCGCTCCCGCATAGGCTTCCTGGCACACGGTCACCAAGTTCATCCCGGTGAGGCGTGTCACCGAGAGTTCCTGGATCCACAAGGAGCGAGAGTGAATGGTTGCGACCGTTGGCGTGTTGGTCAACCGACCGACGACACCGGCGAGCGTATGCGCGTTAGCGAGGTTCGCGTGGATCACGTCAATGCGGTGCTGCTTGATCACCTCGACCGACATCTCGATGGAGCGCCAGAGCGGGTCATCGTGAATGGGCGTGATGAATACCTTGCAGCCGAGATCTCGGAGCGAAGCCGTGTACGGACTTTCGTAAGGTAGGATGCACGTGACCTCAAACTCGTCCCGCGAGAGGCTCGCAATCAGGTTCCGGGTATAGATCTCCATTCCGCCCACGATCGCGTTGCCGATAATCTCGAGTAGGCGGATGGGGCGCCGGGACGGCGCCTTGCCGTTCAAGGCACCGTTGCCATCGTGATCTGACATTCCTCACCCTTCTCGCCGGCTGCTCTCGCTGCGGCCCGATAAACCGAGCCACGCCGCGGCGGTTCCCCACATAATCCGATCCCGGTCTTTACGGCTGACTCCGAGTTGGTCCAGGAGGTCGAGGACCTCGTCGACCAGCGCGCGGATATGAGCCCCGCTACAGGGAAAGAAACGGTCGCTACCGAACTGAATGAGCCCTGGCCCGAGAACCGCGAGCGCCTTGGCCAAGACCTCTCGGCGATAGACCGGCGGCGGCCCGAAAGAGATATCGAAACGGAATTGGCTGTCGTCCGGCTGGACACCGTGGATGAGATCGATCAGCCCCACGGCATTGGCTTCGTCGCACCACGGCCAGCCGAGATGTGCGAGGTTTACCTTCAAGCCCGGATGGTCGCGCACCGCCTCGAAGAAGGTCGGCCGGCAGAAGCGTCCGGACCTGCCGTCGATGAAGATGCCGGAATGAAAAAGGATCGGCAGGCCGAGCGCGTTCGCCTTGGCATAGACTTTGTGAGCACAATCCTCGTACGGGTACCAACCGGTCGGCACGAGCTTCAGGCCGCGAATGCCACCCCGATCGACAGCACCCTCGACGTCTTCCGCCGCGTGTTGATCCATTGGGTTGACGACCGCAAACCCGAACAACCGGTCCTCGTGCCCTCGGACGAGGTCTGACAGGTGACGGTTGCCGTCGCGGAGAGATTGAGGGTCGTCGAGCCGATAGGGTTCGGTCAGAAAAGGCGCCAGGAGAACTGCTCCGTCGATGCGAGCCTCATCAAGGCTGCGGAGGACGGACCCGGCATCCTCGCGGCCGGACAGATGTAGGTGCGCGTCGATCAGCACGCCGCACCATCCAGGGCGCCCGTTTGCGGGCGGCTTGTCCGAACGTTGAACTTAAGGGAAAGGTGAGGCGAGATCGGCCTGCTCCGCATGGCCCAGCATCGTCGGCGAGGCATGAACGGCCAGCCTTGCTGAATTTGGTACGTGGCTCAAGGGCCGCGGATAGTTTTCCAAAGGTGCTCCACTGAATGACCACGGATCAGGCGATTTCGACAAGCAGTGTCCGTTTTAGGACAGAGACCGCGGTCTCGCCAGTCTCAGTGGCGGAGAGACCCGCACCGCTCTCCGCCGACGGGATCGAGGCAGCCCTCCGCAACCGCAGAAGCGTACGTGCGTTTCGGCCGGATCCGGTAGATCTTGGGCTCGTTGAGAGACTGCTCGATCTGGCCGCCCGCGCGCCGAGCGGCACGAACATGCAGCCCTGGCGGGTCTACGCCCTGTCTGGAGAACCGAAGGCAGCCCTGTCCAGCGCCCTTCTCCAAGCTTATGACCGGGAGGATTATCTCGCGAACGCCTCGGAGTACGAGTACTATCCTGACCCATTTTTTGAGCCGTACCTCACGCGCCGGCGAAAGGTGGGCTTCGATCTCTACAGTCTCCTCGGCATCGGGCGAGGCGACAAGGCCAGAATGCATGTCCAGCACGCCCGCAACCTCGTCTTTTTCGATGCGCCGGTTGGGCTGATTTTCACCATCCACCGTGGCCTGCGGATCGGAAGCTGGCTGGATTACGGCATGTTCCTGGAGAACCTGATCATCGCCGCCCGGGCATGGGGGCTTGAGACGTGCGCGCAGGCAGCTTTCGCGCCATTCCATGCCACCATCCGGCGGCAGCTACCGATTCATGAGGATGAGATTGTGGTGTGCGGCATGGCGCTGGGCTACGAGGACACGACCGCGATCGAAAACAGCCTCGTCACCGAGCGCGTGGCCGCCCGCGCGTTCACGACCTTCCTTGGCTTCGACGCACCACCGTCCGTCACTTCCCCGAAATGATGGCGATCGTAGTCTCGTCGTTCTTCACGTCAACGACATCGTACACCGCGCCGCCGCGGGTGAGATACGATCGCGGCTCAGTCCCGAAGATGCGCGTTGCTACAATATAAGGACCTGGGGCCAAGTCGTCGAACGAAAACTTGCCTGACATGTCGACCTTGGTTTCGCGGCGGTACCGGTAGTACTCATCGGGCGGATCTTCGACGGCGTTCCCGAAGTAGGATCTCCTGTCACCGCCAAACATGCTATTGAAGCGCTCAACAGCGTACCTCGTCGCGGGAATGAGAAACACCCGCTCCCCCGCCGCCGTGACGAGGCGCCCGTAGTCGCGGCGCAGGAAAGCCTGACCATCAATCCGGCCAGTTCCCTTCGTGAGAGCGTACTCGGCAGCCTTCCTCTCAAAGGGGGCGTCGATTTTGGCGCTTTGGCAACCGGCTAAGGCAGCCGAAAGGGCTACGAGAAGAGAAATACGCGACATCCGAAAGCCACTCGACCTCCCGGGCAGTTTGGCGTACCGGCAGGTCTCGTCAAGCGACTTTCTCGCCCAGGATTTGGGAAATCGCCTCGCTCACGAAATTAATTGGGGCCATGCCGTCCGTGACCTGGAGAATGCCCCGACGGCGGTAATACTCAGAAAGCGGGGCGGTCTGCGCGTGATAGGCCGCGAGCCGCGTCTTGAAGGAATCTGGGTTATCATCCTTTCGGACCGGCTCTCCGCGGGCACGCGTCTCCGCCACCCGCTTAGCGATCCGTTCGAGCAAGGCCGCCTCATCCACCTTTAGCTCAATCACCGCATCGAGACGCATCCTCTTGTCCGAAAGCATGGTGTCGAGCGTTTCGGCCTGGGCCACTGTCCGGGGAAAACCGTCCAGGATGAAGCCACGCCGCGCATCTGGCTCCTCGATGCGGTCGGCCACAATTCCTACGACGATCTCGTCCGAGACCAGTTCGCCCCGCGCCATAACGTCTTTCGCTCTGGTCCCGACAGGTGAGCCGGCCGCGACCGCAGCGCGCAACATATCGCCCGTCGCGAGTTGCGGGATCCCGAGACGCTCGACGATCCGCGCCGACTGCGTCCCTTTCCCGGCCCCTGGCGGCCCGAGGAGGATCAACCTCATGAACGTCTCATCTCCCCCAAGCCGCCCAATCCGTCACTGGAGCGTCGGCAGCCAGTCTACCGTCGACGCGCGCCCCGCAGCTTGGCCTTCTTGACGAGGCCCTCGTACTGATGGGCGAGCAAATGCCCGTGCACCTGCGCGACGGTGTCCATCGTGACAGAGACCACGATCAGAAGCGATGTGCCACCGAAATAGAACGGCAGCGCGGCGTATGAGACGAGAAGCTCCGGCAGAAGGCAGATAATCGTCAAATAGGCAGCCCCGATCACAGTGATGCGGGTCAGCACGTAATCGATCTGCTCGGCCGTCCGCTCGCCCGGCCGGATGCCGGGGATGAAGCCGCCATGCTTCTTGAGATTGTCCGCGGTTTCCTGGGGATTAAACACGATCGCCGTATAAAAGAAGGCGAAGAAGATGATCAGGGCTGCATAGAGGAACATGTAGGCGGGCCGGCCATGGCCGAGGAATGCCGAGAGGGTCTGCACGAAGCCCGTACCGGTCTGATCGCCCGAGAAGCTCGCAAATGTCGCAGGCAGCAGGAGCAGCGACGAGGCGAAGATCGGCGGGATGACGCCGGAGGTATTAAGCTTCAACGGCAAGAACGACGTCTGCCCCTCGTACATCCGGTTTCCAACCTGTCGCTTCGGATAGTTGATCAGTAGGCGGCGCTGCGCCCGCTCCATGAAGACGATAAAAGCAACGACGCCGACCGCCATCACGATCACGGCGAAGATCACGGCCGTGGAGATCGCCCCCTGGCGCCCTAATTCCAGCGTGCCCGCGACGGCCGAGGGCAGGTTGGCGACGATGCCCGCGAAAATGATCAGTGAGGAGCCGTTGCCAATGCCGCGGCTCGTGATCTGCTCGCCGAGCCACATCAGGAACATCGTGCCTCCGGTCAACGAGATTACGCTCGTGATGAGGAAGAAGGGACCCGGATCCTGGACGATGGTGCCCGAGGATTGCAGGCCGACCGCAATGCCCCAGGACTGAAACACGGCAAGAACTACGGTGATGTAGCGCGTGTATTGGTTGATGACCTTACGGCCCGACTCACCCTCTTTCTTCAAGGCCTCGAGGGTCGGGATGACGGAGGTCAGGAGCTGGATGATGATGGAGGCCGAGATGTAGGGCATGATGTTCAGCGCGAAGATCGCCATCCGCTCGACGGCGCCACCCGAGAACATGTTGAAAAGGCCGAGCACGCCTCCAGATGCCTGGCGGAAGCTCTGGCGCAGCGCTTCCGTATCAATGCCGGGGAGCGGGATGTAGGTGCCAAGCCGGAACACCAGCAGCGCGCCAAGCGTGAACCAGATGCGCTTCTTCAGCTCCTCGGCCTTGGCGATGGCGCCGAAGTTGAGGTTGGAGGCAAGTTGCTCGGCTGCGGATGCCATCGTGTGTTCCTAGAGGCGACCGCCTGGCGGTCGCTTGCCCGTCCCATGGTGCTCAGGCCGGGCGGCGAGCGTGGTCCTCAAGGTGCAGTCCGAACGGCGCGACTCAACCCCCCAGGGCGCGACCTTACGCCGTCTCCCCGGCTGCCACCGCGCCAATCACCTTGACCGTTCCGCCGACCCGCTCGATTGCCTCTGCCGCCGAGCGCGACGCACCCGCTACCTCGAACACGAGGGTGGAAGTCAACTCCCCGTTGCCGAGAATTTTGACGCCGTCGCGCGGCTTCGACACGATCCCTGCCGCGACAAGCGTCTCGACAGTGACCGGATGAGCGGCGTCGAACTTGCCCGCACTGACGGCCGACTGGATGCGCCCGAGATTCACCTCGTTGAAATGGCGGGCGTTCGGCGGCGTGAAGCCGCGCTTCGGCAAACGGCGGTGAAGCGGCATCTGCCCGCCCTCGAAGCCTTTGACCGCGACGCCGGTGCGGGCCTTCTGGCCTTTCACGCCGCGGCCCCCTGTCTTGCCCTTGCCCGACCCGATGCCTCGGCCGATGCGCATCCGACCCTTCGTGGCGCCATCGTTGTCGCGAATTTCGTTCAGCTTCACGGAAGCCTCCTCAGCGCGCCGGCGCGTCGACGACGCGCACGAGGTGCTTGACGGTTTCGATCATACCCCGGGTCGCGGAGTTATCGGGAAGGGTCGCTCTGCGATGGAGCCGGTTGAGACCCAAGCCGATCAGCGTTTGACGCTGGTTCGCCTGACGCCGGATCGGCGACCCGATCTGCTCGACCGTCACGGTGGCGGCGATGCTGTCAGCCATGCTCAGCGTCCTCAGGAATCCGCGCCGGCGCCGTCCGACATGTCGGCGTCGCGGCGGCGGGACTGCAGCGTAGAGACCTTAAGCCCACGCCGCGCGGCAACCGTCCGCGGGCTGTCCTCCCGCTTCAGCGCGTCGAAGGTTGCCCGAACGAGATTGTAAGGGTTGGACGAGCCGAGCGACTTGGCCACTACATCCTGCATCCCGAGCGTGTCGAAAACCGCACGCATCGGGCCACCTGCGATAATCCCGGTACCCTGGGGGGCCGAGCGCAGGATGACCTTGCCAGCCCCCCAACGTCCGTTGACGTCGTGGTGCAGAGTACGGCCCTCCCGCAGCGCAACGCGGATCATGCCGCGCTTGGCGGCTTCGGTCGCCTTGCGGATCGCTTCCGGCACCTCCCGCGCCTTGCCGTGGCCGAAGCCGACGCGGCCTTTCTGGTCACCCACGACGACGAGCGCCGCGAAGCCGAAGCGGCGGCCGCCTTTCACCACTTTGGCGACCCGGTTGATGTGGACGAGTTTGTCAACGAACTCCGAGTCACGCTCCTCCCGGTCGGGCCGGCGATCACGATTGGGCCGGCCACCGCCGCCGGAATGAGGTTCTCTTGCCATGTCTTGTCCTGTCTCAACTTGAACGCAGGCGGCGGCCCGCTCGCTTGACGTGTGTCGCCTTGCCCGCCGTCAGAATTCCAGACCGCCCTCCCTGGCGGCATCGGCCAGCGCCTTGACGCGGCCGTGATAGAGATACCCGGAACGGTCGAAAACGACGGCCCGCACCCCGGCCGCGGATGCCCGCTCGGCCACGAGCCGGCCGACCTCTTTCGCTGCCGCGATATCGGCGCCCGTCTTCATCGAGCCGCGCAGGTCCTTTTCTAGGCTCGATGCCGAGGCGAGAGTATGGCCCTCCGCGTCGTCGATCACCTGAGCGTAGATCTGTTTCGACGAGCGGAACACGGATAGCCGCGGACGCCCATTCGCGGCCTTGCGGATCGCGCGGCGAACACGCGCCTTGCGACGATCCTCGGCACCCTTCTTCTCAGCCATCTCCGGTCCTTACTTCTTCTTGCCTTCCTTGCGGAAGATGAACTCGCCTGCGTACTTCACGCCCTTCCCCTTATAGGGTTCGGGGCCGCGATATTCGCGGATCTCGGCGGCCGTTTGGCCAACCTTCTGCCGGTCGATCCCGGCAACCACGACCTCGGTCGGCCGCGGCACCGTGATAGTGATGCCGGCCGGGATTTCATAGTCGATGTCGTGGCTGTAGCCGAGCGACAGCTTCAGCACCTTACCGGTCATGGCGGCCCGATAGCCGACGCCGTTGATCTCGAGCCGCTTCTCGAAGCCCTTCGACACGCCCTCGACGAGGTTCGCGACCTGCGCGCGCGACATACCCCAGCGCGAACGCGCGGTCTTCGACTGATCGCGCGGCGTCACAGTCACGGCTCCGTCTTGCACCGCGACGGTGACCTCGTCCGGAACTTGGAACGACAGCTCGCCCTTCGAGCCCCTGACCCTGACGACCTGCCCGTCGACCGTCGCTGTCACCCCGGACGGTACCGAAACCGGCTTCTTGCCTACGCGAGACATCCTCGCCTCCAATCCTGTTCGATCCTGCCGGTTGGAAGGTTGCCGACCATGGCGCCCGTCCGAGACGGCTGATGGGGCGTCAGAAGACCTGACAGAGAACTTCGCCGCCGACGTTCTTCTCGCGGGCTTCGTGGTCGGCCATGACGCCTTGAGGCGTCGAGACGATCACGACGCCTAAACCGTCGGCGACTCGAGGCAGCGTGTCGACCGAGGCATAGACCCGCCGGCCCGGCTTCGAGACGCGGCTGATGCGCCGGATCACAGGCTCGCCCTCGTAGTACTTCAGCTCGATCACGAATTCCGATCGACCGTTGCCGTAATCGGTTGTGCCGTAATCGCGGATGTAACCTTCCGCCTTGAGCACGTCCAGGACACGGGCCCGCAGCTTCGAGCCCGGGGTCACAACCGAGTTGCGCTTGCGCATCTGCGCGTTGCGAATGCGGGTTAGCATATCGCCAAGAGGATCGTTCATCGACATCGCTCGTCCTCCCTTACCAGCTCGACTTGACGAGGCCCGGGATCAATCCCTGCGACCCGAGCTGTCGCAGCGCGATGCGCGACATGCCGAGCTTGCGGTAATAGGCGCGAGCACGCCCGGTGACCTCGCACCGGTTGCGGATCCGGGTCGGCGCGGAGTTGCGCGGCAAAGCGGCCAGCTTGATGCGCGCCTCGAACCGCTCCTCCATCGAAAGGCTCTCGTCGTTAGCCGTCTCGTGGAACTGCAGGCGCTTGGCAGCAAACCGCTGGACCATCTTCCTGCGGGCCTTGTTTTTCTCGATCGAACTTTTCTTCGCCATGTCGATGTTCTCCGGTGTCCGCGTCTGCCGTCGCCTCAGGCGAGCGTCACTGCCGGAACGGGAAGTTGAAGTGCTTGAGGAGCGACTTGGCTTCGTCGTCGGTTTTAGCCGACGTCGCGATGATCACGTCCATGCCCCAGACCTGCTCGGCCTTGTCGTAGTTGATCTCGGGGAACACGAGATGTTCCTTGATTCCGAGCGCATAGTTGCCGCGCCCGTCGAACGAGCGCGGGTTCAACCCGCGGAAGTCGCGAACGCGCGGCAGCGCCACTGTCACGAGGCGGTCCAGGAACTCGTACATCCGCGCCTTTCGGAGCGTCACCTTCGCCCCGATCGGCATGTTCTCGCGGACCTTGAAGCTCGCGATGGCCTTGCGGGCACGGGTGATGACCGGCTTCTGGCCGGCGATCAACGCCAGGTCGGCGGCCGCAACCGACGCCTTCTTCGAATCAGCCGTGGATTCGCCGACGCCCATGTTCAGCACGATCTTGGTGAGCTGGGGCACCTGCATCGGGTTGCCGTAGCCGAACTCCTCGGTCAGCTTCTGTCGAACGACCTCATCGTAGAGCTGGCGCATGCGCGGCACGTAGGAGCCATTCGCAGGTGAGGTCTCGACCTGATCGGCCTCCGCAGCGGCAGGAGCTTTGGGTGACTTAGCCATCGATCGGGTCTCCGGAACGCTTGGCGAACCTGACCTTGCGGCCGTCATCGAGGATGCGGAAGCCGACGCGAGTCGGCTTGCCATCTTTCGGATCGGCGATCGCGAGGTTCGACACATGGATCGGCGCCTCTTTCGAGATGATGCCGCCCTCCTGGTTCATCGACTGTTTCTGGTGCTTCTTGACAACGTTGACGCCGCGCACCACCGCCCGCTCATCGGTCGGGATGACCCGCAGGACCTCGCCCGTACGGCCCCGGTCCCGACCGGTCGTCACGACGACACGGTCGCCCTTCTTGATCTTCGCCGCCATCACAGCACCTCGGGCGCGAGCGAGATGATCTTCATGTGGTTGCGGGCGCGGAGCTCGCGCGGAACCGGCCCGAAGATGCGGGTGCCAACCGGCTCCTTCTGATTGTTGATCAGCACGGCCGCGTTCTTGTCGAAACGGATTACCGACCCGTCGGGCCGCCGGAGGTCCTTGGCGGTCCGCACGACGACCGCCTTCATGACGTCGCCCTTCTTCACCCGGCCGCGCGGGATGGCTTCCTTAACCGACACCACGATGATGTCGCCCACTCCGGCATATTTGCGCTTCGAGCCGCCGAGCACCTTGATGCACATCACGCGACGCGCACCGGAATTATCGGCGACATCCAGATTGGTCTGCATCTGGATCATGACTAAACACCTCTCTCTGTCTCAGCCGGTTTCCCGTCCGACGAACGGGACTTCGACTGACGGGGATCTCGCGCCCCCAACTCTGTCACTCCGGGGCTCGCGATAGCGAGAAACCCGGAACCATGTTTACACTAGGCACTTCGATCCATGATCGCTCGGCTTCGGACGACCATGGGTTCCGTGTTCGAACCTTCGGTTCGCCCCGGAATGACGGGCTAAGAAAGCCCGACCGCCGATTTTACTCTGTCCACCACGCTACCGACTGCGCCCGTCACGCTATTGACTACGCTCGACACTAGCCCGCCCTCGCCGTCCGTCGCGACGCCGGCCTCGACCAGCTTCCACGTCTTCGTCTTGGAATACGGCCTCGATTCCTCGATCTCAACAATCTGTCCAACCTTAGCCACGTTGCTCTCGTCATGAGCATGATAGTTCTTCGTACGCCGAACCGTCTTCTTCAAGACCGGATGAGTGAAGCGGCGCTCCACTTTCACCACGATGGTCTTATTGGTCTTGTCGCTGACGACAACGCCTTGCAGCACGCGCTTTGGCATAGAACGATCTCCTCAGGCGCCGAGGGCCTGAGCCTTCGGCTCAGACTTCGCTGCGACACGCTGCCGGCTCTGCAGCGTCTTGATGCGGGCGATATCGCGACGAACGATGCGCACGCGCGACGTGTTTTCCAGCTGCCCAGTAGCGCGCTGAAAACGTAGGTTGAACTGCTCCTTTTTCAACGCAAGAAGCTCATCCTGGAGTTGATCGACAGAGAGCTGCCGAAGATCGCCGAAACGGGCTTTGGACTTCATGGCTCCTACTCCGCGATACGCTGCACGAAGCGCGTGCGCACCGACAGCTTCGCCGCCCCGAGGCGTAGCGCCTCCCGGGCGATGTCCTCGGATACGCCATCGACCTCGAACATGATGCGGCCAGGCTTGACGCGGGCGGCCCAGAGTTCAATTGCACCCTTGCCCTTGCCCATGCGGACCTCAGTCGGCTTCTTCGAGATCGGAACGTCCGGGAAGATGCGAATCCAAACCCGGCCCATGCGCTTCATCTCGCGGGTGATCGCTCGACGGGCCGCCTCAATCTCGCGCGCGCCGACGCGCTCCGGTTCAAGGCACTTAAGGCCGAATTGCCCGAAACTGAGGTCGGTCCCGCCCTTCGCGGTGCCGTGGATGCGGCCCTTGAACTGCTTGCGAAACTTGGTCTTCTTAGGTTGCAGCATGTGAGCTTACCTTGGATCTCGCGGCCGATTCACGCCGCCTGCTCGGCGCCGCGGCGACCGGTCGAGCGGGCGCCAGCCTCCTCGTTCATCCGCCGATCCTGCGCCATCGGATCATGTTCGAGGATCTCGCCCTTGCAGATCCAGACCTTGATGCCACAGGTGCCGTACGTCGTGAACGCGGTCGCAGTCCCGTAATCGACGTCCGCCCGCAGCGTGTGCAGCGGGACTCGGCCCTCGCGATACCACTCCATGCGGGCGATCTCGGCTCCGCCAAGCCGGCCCGAGCAGTTGATCCGGATCCCTTGAGCGCCAAGCCGCATAGCGGACTGAACCGCGCGCTTCATGGCGCGCCGAAACGCCACGCGGCGCTCCAATTGCTGTGCGATCGAGTCGGCAACCAGCACGGCGTCGACTTCCGGCTTCCTGACCTCGACAATATTAATCGCCACCTCGGCCTTCGTCATCGAGCCGACCAGCTTCCGGAGCTTGTCGATATCCGCCCCCTTCTTGCCGATCACGACGCCGGGCCTGGCCGAGTGGATGGTCACCCGGCATTTCCGGTGCGGGCGCTCGATCACGATCTTGGACACAGCCGCCTGCTTCAGCTGCTTCGTCAGCATCGCCCGGATGGCGATGTCCTCGTGCATCAATTTGGCGTATTCGCTCTTTCCGGCGAACCAGCGCGAGTCCCAGGTGCGATTGATGCCGAGGCGCAAGCCGATCGGGTTGACTTTTTGACCCATGGTGGACCTCAGGCCGCTTCGGCTTGCACTTCGCGAACCACGATCGTGAGGTTCGAGAATGGTTTCAGGATACGCGCTCCGCGGCCGCGGGCACGGGCGTGGAAGCGCTTCAACACGAGCGCCTTGCCGACGAAAGCTTGGGCGACGACTAGATCGTCCACGTCGAGATCGTGATTGTTCTCGGCATTGGCGATGGCGCTCTCGAGGCACTTTCGCACCTCGGTGGAGATGCGCTTCCGCGAGAACTGGAGATCGGCCAGCGCGGCCGCAACCTTCTTGCCCCGTATGAGCTGGGCGAGCAGGTTCAGCTTCTGCGGCGACACACGCAGCATCCGGGCGACGGCCTTGGCCTCGTTCTCCGGCAAAGCGCGGGGTGTGGCGGCTTTGCCCATGTCAGCGCCTCTTGGCCTTCTTGTCAGCCGCGTGGCCCGTGAAGGTGCGGGTCGGCGAGAACTCGCCGAACTTGTGGCCGACCATCTCCTCGGAGACGTAGACCGGGATATGCTTGTGGCCGTTGTAAACCCCGAAGGTCAGACCCACGAACTGCGGTAGGATCGTGGAGCGACGACTCCAGATCTTGATCACCTCGTTGCGGGTCGACCCGCGCGCGGTGTCGGCTTTCTTGAGCAGGTAGCCGTCAACGAACGGCCCCTTCCAGATCGAACGTGCCATGACGGCGTCAGCCCTTCTTCTTGCGCGCGTGGCGGGACGCGACAATGAACGTGTCCGTCCGCTTGTTCGAGCGCGTCTTCTTGCCCTTGGTCGGCTGACCCCAGGGCGTGACAGGATGCCGACCGCCCGAGGTGCGACCCTCGCCGCCGCCATGAGGGTGGTCGATCGGGTTCATGGTGACGCCGCGGTTATGCGGCTTCAGCCCGAGCCAGCGGTTTCGGCCGGCCTTGCCAATCGAGATGTTCATGTGGTCCGGGTTCGACACCGAGCCGACCGTCGCAAAGCAATGACCGTGGATCAGACGCTGCTCGCCGGACTTCAAGCGAAGATTGACGTAGCCGACGTCGCGGCCAACAATCTGCGCATAGTTGCCGGCCGACCGCGCCAGCGCGCCGCCCTTGCCAATCTTGACTTCGACGTTATGCACGATTGTTCCAACTGGCATGTTGCCGATCGGCATGGCATTGCCCGGCTTGATGTCGACATTCTCGCCCGACACGACGATGTCGCCACCCGACAGGCGCTGCGGGGCTAGAATATAGGACAGATCCCCGTCCGGGTACTTGATAAGCGCGATAAAGGCAGTCCGGTTCGGGTCGTACTCAATCCGCTCGACGCTCGCGGCCTCGCCCGCATGCTCGCGCCGCTTGAAGTCTACGTAGCGATAGGTCTGCTTGTGGCCGCCGCCCCGGAACCGCACTGTGATGCGGCCGTGGTTGTTGCGTCCACCCGAGGCCGACTTACCCTGGGTGAGCGCCTTGACGGGCTTGCCCTTGTAGAGTTCGCTCCTGTCGACGATCACAAGCTGGCGAAGGCCAGGCGTGATCGGCTTGAATGTCTTCAGTGCCATACGCGATCCTCGGCCATCAGAGCCCGGTCGTCACATCGATGGATTCACCCTCGGCAAGGGTAACGATCGCCTTCTTAACGTCGGCGCGCCGCCCCTTTCGACCTCGGAAGAACTTCTCCTTGCCCTTGGTCACGAGCGTATTGACGCTCAGGACCTTGACATCGAACAGCCGTTCAACGGCCTCTTTGATCTGTGGCTTAGTCGCATCCGGGGCCACCCGAAACACGACCTTGTTGAAATCCGACTGGTTCGTGGCCTTCTCGGTAATCACCGGGCTCACGATCACGTCGTAATGACGCGGATCGGCACTCATGCGAAACGCGCCTCCAATGCGTCGACGGCAGCCTTCGTCAGGACCAACGTGTCCCGGCGCAAGATATCGTAGACGTTGATGCCCTGCACGGGCAGGACGTCGATGTTCGGCAGGTTACGCGCTGCAAGCCCGAAATTGATGTTCACCTCGCTGCCTGCGATGATCAGCGCCGAGGAGAGCCCCATCCGACGAAAGTGTTCTCTCAGGGCGGCCGTCTTCGGCTCGTCGAGACGAGCGTCGTCCACAATAATCAGCGTCTGTGACTTGGCCTTGCTTGACAGAGCGTGGCGAAGCGCCAGCGCGCGCACCTTCTTCGGGAGATCATGCTCATGCGAGCGGACCACAGGTCCGAAAGCACGGCCACCTCCGCGGAATTGCGCCACGCGGGCCGAACCGTGACGGGCATTGCCGGTACCCTTCTGCTTATAGAGCTTCTTCCCCGTTCGCCAGATCTCCGCCCGGTTCCTAACCGCGTGAGTGCCGGCGCGGCGCTTCGCCAGCTGCCAGCGCACCATACGGGCCAGGATGTCGGCTCGAGGCTCGAGACCATAGATCTCGTCCGCGAGATCGACAGCCCCTGACGCGTCACTGCCAAAGGACTGGAGATCGAGCTTCATCACGCGTTCTCCTCGGCTGTAAGGACCGGGGTCTCCAAGGTCGCCTCGCCCTCGCCCTCGCCGCTGCGCGCCCGGAACTTACCCGGTATCGGCAAATCCGCGGGCGCTTTGCGCTTCACCGCGTCGCGGATGTAGATCCAGCCTCCCGCATGTCCCGGCACCGCGCCCTCGACCATAACAAGGCCGCGTTCCACATCGGTCTGGACGACGCGCAAGTTCTGCGTCGTGACCCGCTCGACGCCAAGATGTCCGGCCATCTTCTTGTTCTTGAAGGTCCTGCCAGGATCCTGCCGACCGCCGGTGCCGCCGATGGAGCGGTGGGAGACCGAAACCCCGTGCGTGGCCCGAAGGCCCCCGAAGTTCCACCGCTTCATGCCGCCCGCGAAACCCTTGCCGAGCGTGGTCCCGGTAACGTCCACGAACTGGCCCGGGACGAAATGGTCAGCTGTGATCTCCGCGCCGACCGGGATCATGCCGTCTGCCGACACACGGAACTCGGCTAATTTCCGCTTAGGCTCGACTTGGGCCACCGCAAAGTGGCCGCGCTCCGCCTTCGAGACGTTCTTCACCTTCGCGGTACCAACACCAAGCTGGAGCGCCACATAGCCATTTTTCTCCACCGTGCGATGGCCGACGACCTGGCAACTGTCCACCTTCAGCACAGTGACCGGCACGTGCTCCCCGGCATCGGTGAAGATGCGGGTCATGCCAACTTTTTGGGCGATGACGCCTGAGCGCATTGTCTCGTCCTCTGGGGGCGTTGCAGTCAGCTCGAAGCCGCCAGGCCTAGAGCTTGATTTCCACATCGACGCCGGCTGCGAGGTCGAGCTTCATCAGCGCGTCCACCGTCTGCGGCGTCGGGTCGACAATGTCCAGAACCCGCTTATGGGTGCGCATTTCGAACTGCTCGCGCGACTTCTTGTCGATGTGAGGCGAGCGGTTCACGGTGAAACGCTCGATACGGGTCGGCAGCGGGATCGGGCCGCGTACCTGCGCGCCGGTGCGCTTCGCGGTCGACACGATCTCGCGCGTCGAGGCGTCGAGGACGCGATGGTCGAAGGCCTTCAGCCGGATCCGGATATTCTGATTCATCTCATTTCTCTCCTGTCGAGCCGTGCTCGTCCCGGCAATAACGCCCTGGAGCTTGCTTATTCGACGATAGAGGCGACCACGCCCGCACCGACCGTGCGGCCGCCCTCGCGGATGGCGAAGCGCAGCTTCTCCTCCATGGCGATCGGAACGATCAGCGTGACGTCCATCGTCACGTTGTCGCCCGGCATCACCATCTCGGTGCCCTCGGGAAGCGTGCACACGCCCGTCACGTCCGTCGTCCGGAAGTAGAATTGCGGTCGGTAATTCGTGAAAAACGGCGTGTGGCGGCCGCCCTCCTCCTTGGTCAGGATATAGGCCTCCGCCTTGAACTTCGTGTGCGGCTTGACCGAGCCGGGCTTGCAGACGACCTGGCCGCGCTCGACGTCCTCGCGCTTCGTGCCGCGGAGCAGGACGCCAACGTTGTCGCCGGCCTGGCCCTGGTCGAGCAGCTTCCGGAACATCTCGACGCCCGTCACCGTAGTCGTTTGGGTCGCCCGGATGCCGACGATCTCGACCGTCTCGCCGACCTTCACAATGCCGCGCTCGACGCGCCCCGTTACGACGGTGCCGCGACCGGAGATCGAGAACACGTCCTCGATCGGCATCAGGAAGGGCAGGTCAATCGGGCGCTCCGGTTGCGGGATGTACTCGTCGACCGTCTTCATCAGCGCGATGACGGCGTCGTGGCCGATCTCCGGCTGCTTGTTCTCCAGCGCCATCAGGGCAGAGCCCTTGGTGATCGGGATGTCGTCGCCCGGAAAGTCGTACTTCGAGAGGAGCTCGCGAACCTCGAGCTCGACCAATTCGAGGAGCTCGGCGTCGTCGACCATGTCGACCTTGTTCAGGAAAACAACCAACGCCGGTACGCCGACCTGCCGCGCGAGCAGGATGTGCTCGCGGGTTTGCGGCATGGGGCCGTCGGCCGCGGACACGACCAGGATCGCACCGTCCATTTGCGCCGCACCGGTGATCATGTTCTTCACGTAATCGGCGTGGCCGGGGCAATCGACATGGGCATAGTGCCGGTTCTTCGTCTCGTACTCCACGTGAGCGGTCGAGATTGTGATACCGCGGGCCTTCTCCTCCGGCGCTTTGTCGATCTGGTCATAGGCCGTGTAAGTCGCACCGCCGGTCTCGGCCAGAACCTTAGTGATCGCTGCCGTCAGCGACGTCTTGCCGTGGTCGACGTGACCGATCGTGCCGATATTGCAATGCGGCTTGTTGCGCTCGAATTTCGACTTGGCCATGACAGCGTCCTACCTTCTAGTCGGATCGGGTGGAGCCGGAACGCGCCCCGGCGTCCCGACATCGTGAATTGATCAGGCGTATTTCGCGACGACCTTCTCGGCTTCGCCGCGCGGCACTTCCTCATAATGGTCGAACTGCATCGTGAAGGTCGCGCGGCCCTGCGACATGGACCGGAGCGTATTCACGTAACCAAACATGTTGGCGAGCGGCACCATTGCGTTCACGATGTTGGCGTTGCCCCGCATGTCCTGTCCCTGAATCTGCCCGCGCCGCGAGTTCAGGTCGCCGATAACTCCGCCGGTATAATCCTCAGGGGTCACCACCTCGACCTTCATGACCGGCTCCAGCAGGACCGAGTGGCCCTTCTGCAGGCCTTCCCGCATCGCCGCCCGGGACGCGATCTCGAAGGCCAACGCCGACGAGTCCACCTCGTGGAAAGCGCCGTCGATGAGCTGCACCTTGGTGTCAACTACCGGGAAGCCGGCCAGGATGCCCGCTCCCATAACGGAGTTGAGGCCCTTCTCGACTCCCGGGATGTACTCCTTGGGCACGGACCCGCCGATAACTTTCGAGGTGAACTCGAACCCCTTGCCGGGCTCGTTCGGCTCGACCACCAGCTTGACGCGGGCAAACTGCCCCGTGCCACCCGTCTGCTTCTTGTGCGTGTAGTCGATCTCGGCCCGCCGAGTGATCTTTTCGCGGTAAGCCACCTGCGGCGCACCGATGTTAGCGTCGACCTTATAAGTGCGCCGCAAGATATCGATTTTGATGTCGAGGTGAAGCTCGCCCATCCCCTTGAGGATGGTCTGCCCGCTCTCCTGATCGGTCGAAACCCGAAAGGACGGGTCCTCGGCGGCGAGCTTCGCCAATGCCAGGCCGAGCTTCTCCTGGTCCGCCTTTGACTTCGGCTCGACCGCGATCTCGATGACGGGTTCCGGAAACTCCATCTTCTCGAGGATCACCGGCTTTTGCGCATCGCAGAGCGTGTCTCCGGTGCGGACCTCCTTAAGGCCGGCCAGCGCCACAATATCGCCCGCGAAAGCTTCTTTGATGTCCTCGCGGCTGTTCGCGTGCATCAGGAGCATTCGGCCAACGCGCTCCTTCTTGTCGCGCGTTGAATTCAGGATGCCCGTGCCGGACTCCACCTTGCCGGAATAAACGCGGCTGAACGTGATCGTGCCGACGAACGGATCGTCCATGATCTTGAAGGCGAGCATAGAAAAGGGGTCGGAATCGAGCGCATGCCGCTCGATCGGCTGTTCCGTGTATGGATCGATGCCGGAGATCGATTCTCGGTCGGCCGGAGACGGCAGGAAGTCGACGACTGCGTCAAGGAGCGGCTGCACGCCCTTGTTCTTGAAAGCCGACCCGCACAGCACGGGATGGAATGCGCGGCGCTGCACGGCCGTGCGCACGAGACGGCGCATGGTGGGCGCATCAGGCTCGGTCCCGTCCAGATATGCCGTCATGGCGTCGTCGTCCATCTCGACACAGGCCTCGACAAGCTTGATGCGGTACTCCGCCGCTTGCTCCCTCAAATCGTCGGGGATCTCAATCACGTCATAGGTCGCGCCAAGCGCCTCTCCAGACCAGACGATCCCCTTCATCTCGATCAGGTCGACGACGCCCCGAAACGTGTTCTCGGCTCCTATCGGCAGCTGCAGGCACACAGGCTTACCGGCGACCCGCTCGATGATGTCGTTGACGCATAGGAAGAAATCGGCGCCGATTTTGTCCATCTTGTTCACAAACACGACCCGGGGGACATCGTACTTGTCGGCCTGCCGCCAGACGGTCTCGGTCTGCGGCTCGACACCCTGGTTGCCGTCGAGCACGCACACCGCGCCGTCGAGCACGCGCAAGCTACGCTCAACTTCGATGGTGAAATCAACGTGGCCCGGCGTATCGATGATGTTCAAGCGCTTGTCGCGCCAGAAGCAAGTCGTCGCCGCTGACGTGATGGTGATGCCGCGCTCCTGCTCTTGCTCCATCCAGTCCATGGTGGCGGCTCCCTCATGGACCTCGCCGATTTTATGGGACTTGCCGGTGTAGTAGAGGATCCGCTCCGTGGTCGTGGTCTTCCCGGCATCGATGTGAGCCATGATGCCGAAGTTGCGATAATCCTCGATCGCGTGCATGCGGGGCATGATCTGTGCTCCTGACCTTCCTGGCTACCAGCGGTAGTGCGAGAAGGCACGGTTGGCCTCGGCCATCCGGTGCGTGTCTTCCCGTTTTTTGACCGCGTTGCCTCGGTTGTTCGCGGCATCGAGCAGTTCCGCCGAAAGACGGTCGACCATCGTCTTATCGTTGCGGCCGCGGGCTGCTTGGATCAACCAACGGATCGCCAGCGCCTGTCGGCGTTCGGGACGCACCTCGACTGGAACCTGGTAAGTGGCACCGCCAACGCGACGTGACCGCACCTCGATCGCGGGAGCAACATTCTCGAGCGCCGCCCGGAACACCTCAATCGGGTTCGCTCGGGCGCGGTTCTCGACAATCTCGAAGGCACCGTACACGATGCGCTCGGCTGTCGACTTTTTGCCTTCGTACATGATGGAATTCATGAACTTGGTCAGCACCACGTCCCCGTATTTCGGGTCCGGGATGATCTCTCGCTTCTCGGCCTTGTGGCGGCGGGACATCTCGTCGTCCTTGTCTCTAGTTTTTTCATCCCATCTCGACTGTCGGGGCCAAGCTTGGCCCGGCGATAAAGTCGAAAGGTGGATTCGTATTCCTGGCAATCTCCGGGGTGAACCTTAGGCTCTCTGCCGAAGGTTCACTTCGGCCGCTTGGCCCCGTACTTCGACCGGCGCTGCTTCCGATTCTTAACGCCCTGCGTGTCGAGCACGCCGCGCAGGATGTGGTAGCGCACGCCGGGCAGGTCCTTTACGCGGCCGCCCCGGATCATCACCACCGAGTGCTCCTGGAGGTTGTGCCCCTCACCCGGAATGTAGCCAATCACTTCGAACCCGTTGGTTAGTCGAACCTTGGCCACCTTGCGGAGCGCCGAGTTCGGCTTCTTTGGCGTGGTCGTGTAAACGCGCGTGCATACCCCCCGCTTCTGCGGGCAGGCCTGCATCGCCGGAACCTTGTTCCGGGTCGCGGGCACGGTCCGCGGCTTACGGATCAACTGACTGATCGTCGGCATTCGATCCCCGTCCCAAAACCGCCGAGGCGGTTGAAGTTCCTGAGGGCACCTCGACAGCCGCCCCAATGGAAAAGACGCGGAACGGGTTCAACAGACCCCGGCCGCGAAAACGTCGCAGAGGACCGCCGCGGTCACCCGCAACGATCTTGCCAACCATGCTAGCCGACGGCCAGCCCATATCCGATAAGCACGGTCAGCGTTTAAGCCCGATACGTCGAACCTAGTCGGTTCAACCCGCGAAACTTACGGCCTGCTGTGGATGACCCCGTACTTAATGAACCGCTTAGACGCCGTCAACCGCTAAGTCGGCCACCGGAGCTTTAGGAGCCCGGCTGCCCCCGTTGGAAAACCGCCTCTACTCCGCGGCCGGCGACAGCTCGACCAGCGCGGCCGCGGCCATGGCTGCCGCGGATACGTCCGCCCTCGCCTGCGCTTCGGCGTCCCGCTGTGCGACGATGAGTTCGTCGCGCTTCGTCGCCACTTGGCGGATTTGCGTGTTCATCGCGCCCGTCCCGGCCGGGATGAGCGAACCGACGATCACGTTTTCTTTCAGGCCGTCCAGGGTGTCGATCTTCCCGTTGACCGCAGCCTCGGTCAGCACCCGCGTGGTCTCCTGGAACGAAGCCGCAGAGATGAACGACTTCGTCTGCAAGGACGCCTTGGTGATCCCGAGGAGGACGGGAACGCCGACCGCCGGCGTCTTCTTATCGGCGATCAGCTGTTCGTTGATCTCCTGGAATTCGAGCCGGTCCATCTGCTCACCCGTGAGCAGCTCGGAATCGCCACCCTCAGTGACCTCGATCTTCTGAAGCATCTGCCGGACGATCACCTCGATGTGCTTGTCGTTGATATTCACGCCCTGTAGCCGATAAACCTCCTGGATCTCGTTGACGAGGTATGCGGCAAGCTCCTCCACGCCCTTGATCGCCAGGATGTCGTGCGGCGCCGGGTTGCCGTCTACGATGAAGTCACCGAGTTCGACCTGGTCGCCGTCTTGCAAGTGGATGTGCTTGCCTTTAGGGATCAGGTACTCGACAGGGTCTGAGCCGTCATGCGGATGCAGGGATAGCCGGCGCTTGTTCTTGTAGTCGCGCCCGAACTGTATTGTGCCCGACTTCTCGGCAATGACGGCAGCGTCCTTCGGACGACGGGCCTCGAACAACTCCGCCACACGCGGCAGGCCGCCTGTGATGTCGCGCGTCTTGGCCGAATCGGTGGAGACGCGCGCCAGGATATCTCCGGCCTTAACCTTGGAGCCGGGGTCAGCTGCCAGGATCGCGTCGACCGGCAGAAGCCAGCGTGCATCGCCGCCCCGCGCGAGTTTCGCGATCTTGCCATCCTTCGTCTGCACGATCATCGCCGGCTTGAGGTCCGACGTGCGGGCCGACCCGCGCCAGTCAATCACGACACGCTTCGAGATGCCCGTCGACTCGTCCGAGGTTTCGGTCATCGACATGCCGTCGATCAGGTCTTCAGTGCCGACGATGCCGTCGACCTCCGTCAGGATCGGCCGGCCGTAGGGGTCCCACTCGGCAATGCGCTGACCGCGCTTTATCTGGTCGCCTTCGTCAACCCGGAGCTTCGCGCCGTAGATGATCCTATGGATGGCTCTCTCCTGGCCGTCTGCATCGACGATCACGACCGAGTTGTTTCGGCCGACCGCAATCAACTCGCCGTCCGAGTTCCGCGCGACCTGACGATTCCGAATCCGGACCACTCCCTCGAAGTTCGACTCGACGAAGGACTGGTCGGCGATCTGCGCGGCCCCGCCGATGTGGAATGTCCGCATCGTGAGCTGCGTGCCCGGCTCGCCGATCGACTGAGCCGCGATTACGCCCACCGCCTCACCGTGGTTTACCGGCGTGCCGCGGGCGAGATCACGCCCGTAGCAGGTTGCGCAGACGCCGTTCTTCGAGGCGCAGACGAGCACAGAGCGGATCTTCACCTCCGTGATGCCGGCGGCCGTGAGCGCCGGAACATGCTCCTCCTCGATCATGGTCGAGGCAGAGACGATGACCTCGCCGTCAGCCGACACGATATCCTCGGCCGTGAAGCGGCCGACAATGCGCGACGCGAGCGAGGCCACGATCTGGCCCGCATCGACGATCGCCCGCATGCGGATGCCTTTCTCGGTGCCGCAATCCGGCTCGCGGATGACCGCGTCCTGGGCGACATCCACAAGGCGGCGCGTCAGATAGCCCGAATTCGCGGTCTTCAGCGCCGTATCCGCGAGGCCCTTCCGGGCCCCGTGCGTGGAGTTGAAGTACTCGAGCACATCGAGGCCTTCCTTAAAGTTCGAAATGATCGGGCTCTCGATAATCTCACCCGAGGGCTTTGCCATCAGGCCCCGCATCGCGGCGAGCTGCTTCATCTGCGCCGGTGACCCACGGGCCCCGGAATGGCTCATCATGAAGATCGAGTTCACCGGCTTGTCGCGGCCATGCTCGTCCTTCCCGACGGTAGAGATGCGGTTCATCATCTCGCCCGCGAGCTTGTCCGAGCACTTGGCCCACGCGTCGACGACCTTATTGTATTTCTCGCCCTGGGTGATCAGGCCGTCCTGGTACTGCTGCTCGTAATCTTTGGCGAGCGAGCGGGTCCCCTCAACGATCTCCCACTTGTTCTCCGGCACAACCATGTCGTCCTTGCCAAACGAGATGCCGGCCTTGAAGGCATGGTGGAAGCCGAGCGCCATCGCCCGGTCGCAGAAGATCACCGTCTCCTTCTGCCCGCAATTGCGGTAGACCGTGTCAATCATCCCGGAGATCTCACGCTTCGTCATGAGCTTGTTCACGAGATCGAAGGGCACCTTGGCGTGTTTCGGCAGCACGCGCGACAGGATCACCCGGCCGGGCGTCGTGTCATAGAAGCGCGTCACGGGCTTCCCGTCGTCGTCAAGGCCGCTCCACCGGTAGCGGACCTTCGTATGCAAGTGAACGACCTTCTCCTCGAGCGCGTGCTCGAGCTCGCCGATATCGCCGAACGCCTTGCCCTGGCCCGGAGCTCCATCTGCTACGATTGAGAGATAATAGAGCCCGAGAACGATATCCTGCGACGGCACGATGATCGGCTGACCATTGGCCGGGTGCAAGATGTTGTTCGTCGACATCATCAGCACCCGCGCTTCGAGCTGCGACTCGAGCGACAACGGCACGTGCACGGCCATCTGATCGCCGTCGAAATCGGCGTTGAAGGCCGCGCAGACGAGCGGATGCAGCTGGATAGCCTTGCCCTCGATCAGCACGGGCTCGAAAGCTTGGATACCGAGGCGGTGAAGCGTCGGCGCCCGGTTCAACATAACCGGGTGCTCGCGGATCACCTCGTCGAGGATATCCCAAACCTCGGGCTTCTCCTTCTCCACGAGCTTCTTGGCTTGCTTGACCGTGGCTGAGAAGCCCTTGGCGTCGAGCCGGGCGTAGATGAACGGCTTGAACAACTCGAGCGCCATCTTCTTCGGAAGGCCACATTGATGCAGCTTCAGCTCAGGCCCGACGACGATGACGGAGCGGCCCGAATAATCGACGCGCTTGCCCAGCAGGTTCTGTCGGAAACGGCCCTGCTTACCCTTCAGCATGTCGGCGAGCGACTTCAGAGGTCGCTTGTTGGCGCCCGTAATGACACGGCCGCGGCGGCCGTTATCGAACAGCGCGTCAACGGCCTCCTGCAGCATCCGCTTCTCGTTGCGGATGATGATGTCCGGGGCGCGCAGCTCGATCAGCCGCTTTAAGCGGTTATTGCGGTTGATCACGCGTCGGTAGAGATCGTTCAGGTCCGAGGTCGCAAAGCGCCCGCCGTCGAGCGGCACGAGCGGGCGCAGGTCCGGCGGGATCACTGGAACAACGGTCAGAATCATCCACTCGGGCTTGTTGCCGGAGTTCATGAAGGCCTCAATGATCTTGAGGCGCTTCATCAGCTTCTTTGGCTTCAGCTCGGACGTGGTGACCGAAATCTCATGCCTGATGTCGACCGCAATCTTCTCCAGGTCGAGTTCCTGCAAGATTTTCCGGATCGCCTCGGCCCCGATGAGTGCCGTGAACGAATCCTGGCCGTACTCTTCCTGAGCCCGAAGGTATTCATCCTCAGTGAGGAGCTGGCGCTCCTTCAAAGGCGTCAGGCCGGGCTCGATGACGACGTACGATTCGAAATAAAGGATCCGCTCCAGGTCCTTCAGCGTCATGTCGAGCAGAAGGCCGATGCGCGAGGGCAGCGATTTCAGAAACCAGATATGGGCGACGGGGGCGGCGAGCTCGATATGGCCCATGCGATCGCGCCGGACGCGTGCGAGTGTCACCTCGACACCGCACTTCTCGCAGATCACGCCTTTGTACTTCATGCGCTTGTACTTACCGCACAGGCACTCGTAATCCTTGATTGGACCGAAGATGCGGGCGCAAAAGAGCCCGTCCCGCTCCGGCTTGAATGTCCGGTAATTGATCGTTTCCGGTTTCCTGATCTCGCCGTAAGACCAGGACAGGATCTTTTCCGGGCTGGAGATTGAGATCCTTATTTGGTCAAAGCTCTGGGGCTGAGCGGTCTGATTGAACAGATTCATGACTTCTTGGTTCATGATCTTCTCCTCATCCTTCGTAGCGACGACGGCTTGTAGCCAGTCGGCCCAATCCGAAGGCGGCGTCGATCGACGCCAGTACCGAAACTCTGTCCGCCCCCCTCCGGGAGCGCGGACATCCGGGAGCGCGGAGCGAACCCGGAAAGAGACACTGGATTCGCGCTACTCGGCAGCCTCAGCCGGGGGCAGCTCGTGCGGCAGGCGCTTGGTCGAGGTTAGCTCGACGTTTAGCCCAAGAGACCGCATCTCCTTCACCAGCACGTTGAAGCTTTCGGGGATGCCGGACTCAAAAGCGTCGTCGCCGCGGACGATCGCTTCATAGACCTTGGTTCGGCCGGCGACGTCGTCCGACTTCACCGTCAGCATTTCCTGAAGCGTGTAAGCCGCGCCATACGCTTCGAGCGCCCATACCTCCATCTCGCCAAAACGCTGTCCACCGAACTGCGCCTTCCCGCCCAACGGCTGCTGGGTCACGAGCGAATATGGCCCAATGGAACGGGCATGGATCTTGTCGTCTACCAGATGGTGCAGCTTGAGCATGTAGATGTAGCCGACGGTCACCTTACGGTCGAAAGCCTCGCCGGTCCGCCCGTCGTAAAGCGTAACTTGCCCCGATCTGTCGAGACCAGCCTGTTCGAGAAGCCGCTCGATGTCGGCCTCCTTGGCGCCGTTGAAAACCGGTGTCGCGATCGGCACGCCCCGGCGGAGGTTCTGGCCCATTTCGGCCAGTTCCTGATCGGTCATGTCGGTCAGGTCTCCGCCGTCACCGTAGACGTCGCTCATGCATTTTCGCAGCGCTTTGCCGTCGTTCGAACTTTGGTAGGCGTCAACCGCGGCAGCGACCTGCCGGCCGAGGCCCGCTGCTGCCCAGCCGAGGTGCGTCTCCAGGATCTGTCCGACATTCATGCGGGAAGGCACACCAAGCGGATTGAGCACGATGTCTGCGTGGGTGCCGTCATCGAGGAAGGGCATGTCCTCAATCGGCACGATCCTGGATACGACGCCCTTGTTGCCGTGGCGACCAGCCATCTTATCGCCCGGCTGGATCTTGCGCTTCACAGCGACGAAAACCTTAACCATCTTCATGACGCCCGGCGGAAGCTCGTCGCCGCGTTGCAGCTTCTCCACCTTGTCGAGGAAGCGCTGCTCGAGCCGCTTCTTCGACGCGTCGTATTGCTTCTGCATGGCTTCGAGTTCGGTCATGACCTTGTCGGCCATCACCGCGAAATGCCACCACTGCGAGCGAGGATACTCGGCGAGGAGTTCGCGGGTGAGTTCCGCGTCGCGCTTGAAGCCCTTTGGCCCCGCCACGCCTTGCTGTCCGGCGAGCACGTCGCCAAGCCGGGCGTAGGTGTTGCGATCGAGGATCGTCTGCTCGTCGTCCCGGTCCTTTGCGAGCCGCTCTATCTCCTCACGCTCTATCGCCTGAGCGCGCTCGTCCTTGTCAACTCCGTGCCGGTTGAACACCCGCACCTCGACGATGGTGCCGGTGACGCCCGGCGGCACGCGCAGCGAGGTATCGCGCACGTCGGAGGCCTTCTCGCCGAAGATGGCGCGAAGCAGCTTCTCCTCGGGGGTCATCGGGCTCTCGCCCTTGGGCGTGATCTTGCCGACCAGGATATCGCCCGCGTTCACCTCAGCTCCGATATAGACAATGCCAGCCTCGTCGAGGTTCTTCAGCGCCTCTTCGGAAACATTCGGGATGTCGCGCGTGATCTCCTCAGGCCCGAGCTTGGTGTCGCGGGCCATCACCTCGAATTCCTCGATGTGAATGGAGGTGAAGACGTCATCCTTGACGATCCGCTCCGAGAGCAGGATGGAGTCCTCGAAGTTATAGCCGTTCCACGGCATGAAGGCGACGAGCACATTGCGGCCTAGCGCCAGCTCACCGAACTCAGTCGAGGGGCCGTCGGCGATAATGTCGCCCTTGGCCACCTGATCGCCGACGCGGACCAGCGGCTTCTGCGTGATGCAGGTGTTCTGGTTCGATCGCTGGAACTTCTGCAGCCGATAAATATCAACGCCGGGACGGGTCGGATCCATCTCCTCGGTGGCTCGCACAACGATACGGGTGGCGTCGACCTGATCCACGGTGCCGGCGCGCCGAGCCCCGATCGCGGCGCCGGAGTCTCGTGCAACCACCGCTTCCATGCCCGTGCCAACAAAGGGCGCATCCGCCTGGACCAGTGGGACCGCCTGCCGTTGCATGTTTGAGCCCATCAGGGCGCGGTTCGCGTCGTCGTTCTCAAGGAACGGAATGAGCGCAGCTGCAACCGAAACGAGCTGCTTCGGCGAAACGTCCATAAGGTCGACGCGATCAGTCGGCACCACGACCACTTCGCCCGCCTTTCGGCAGACGACGAGGTCGTCGGTTAGGGTGCCCTGCCCGTCCATGGCGGCGTCCGCCTGGGCCACGTGGTACTTCGACTCTTCCATGGCGGACAGGTAGGTGACCTCGCTCGTCACCTTTCCTTCGCGGATGCGACGGAACGGCGTCTCAATGAAGCCGTACTTGTTCACCCGCGCGAATGTCGCGAGCGAGTTGATGAGGCCGATATTCGGACCCTCGGGTGTCTCGATCGGGCAGATCCGGCCATAATGGGTCGGGTGCACGTCGCGCACCTCGAAGCCTGCGCGTTCGCGAGTCAGACCGCCGGGACCAAGCGCGGATAGACGCCGCTTGTGCGTGACCTCTGAAAGCGGGTTTGTCTGATCCATGAATTGCGACAGCTGCGAGGAGCCGAAGAACTCGCGCACGGCCGCGGCCGCCGGCTTCGCGTTGATCAGGTCCTGCGGCATGACCGTGTCGATGTCGACGGACGACATGCGCTCCTTGATAGCCCGCTCCATGCGGAGCAGCCCAAGGCGATACTGGTTCTCCATGAGCTCACCGACCGAGCGCACACGGCGATTGCCCAGATGGTCGATATCGTCGATCTCGCCCTTGCCGTCGCGCAGGTCGACGAGCGCCTTGACAACTGCGAGCATGTCTTCGCGCCGCAAAGTACGCTGGGTATCTGGGGCGTCCAGATCGAGCCGCATGTTCATTTTCACGCGGCCAACGGCCGAGAGGTCGTAGCGCTCGGAATCGAAGAAGAGCGAGTTGAACATGTTCTCGGCAGTCTCGAGCGTCGGCGGCTCCCCGGGTCGCATGACGCGGTAGATGTCGAACAGGGCCCCCTCGCGGCCAATGTTCTTGTCCACCGCGAGTGTGTTCCGAATGTACGGGCCTACGTTAACGTGGTCGATGTCGAGAACCGGTAATTCGTTGATGCCGATATCGATCAACGAGGCCAGCAGCTTCTCGGTAATCTCGTCGCCGGCTTCGGCGTAAATCTCTCCATTCTCCGGATTGACGAGGTCCTCGGCGATGTACTGGGTATAAAGCTCCTCGTCGGAAGCCCTGAGCGCCTTAAGACCCTTCTCCGCCATCTGGCGAGCCTGGCGCAGGTTGAGCTTCTTGCCTACCTCGAGCACGATTTCGCCGGAGTCGGCATCCACGAGATCGATGGCTGCCTTGAAGCCACGCATCTTCTCGGGGTCGAACGGGATCCGCCACCCTTCCTTGTCCCGCGTGAATACGATGCGTTGGTAGAAGGTGTTGAGGATTTCCTCCGCCCCGAGTCCGAGCGCGAAGAGAAGCGACGTCACCGGGATCTTGCGCTTCCGGTCAATGCGGGCGTGCACGATGTCCTTGGCGTCGAACTCGACGTCGAGCCAAGAGCCGCGATACGGGATGATACGGGCAGCAAACAAGAGCTTGCCCGAGGAATGCGTCTTGCCCTTGTCGTGATCGAAGAATACGCCAGGCGAGCGGTGCATCTGGGAAACGATGACGCGCTCTGTGCCGTTGACGACAAAAGTACCGTTGTCTGTCATAAGCGGCATCTCGCCCATGTAGACGTCCTGCTCCTTGATGTCTTTCACGGACTTCGCGCCTGTATCAGGATCGACGTCGAACACGATCAGCCGCAACGTAACCTTCAACGGTGCAGAGAAGGTCATGCCGCGCTGACGGCACTCGTCGACGTCGTATTTCGGCGGCTCGAACGTGTACTTTACGAATTCGAGGAGCGCCGTGGAGGCAAAGTCGGAGATGGGGAACACGGACTTGAAGACGCCCTGCAAGCCCTCCTCACCGCGACCTCCCTGCGGCTCCTCCACCATCAGGAACTGATCGTAGGACGCTTTCTGGACCTCGATCAGGTTCGGCATTTCGGCCACCTCGGCAATCTTGCCGAAGAACTTGCGGATCCGCTTGCGTCCAGCCAGCGTGCTGCCCATCATGGACTCGCTCCTCAATCACACCTGACCGGGCTCCTTCTTGCGGGAGCCCGGTCAGGTGCGGGCGGCCATGGCCGCCTTTGGTTTCGTTTTGTTCCCGGCACTCGGAAACGGAAATAACGTCCCGGGCTGAGGCCCGAGACCGTTCATCCCAAATTTAGGCCGTCAGGGCGGGCGGGCCAGACCGCACGTAGGACGCCCGGTGAGCCGAGCTCCTAAGACGTCCGCTCCGTCCGAGAATGGACCCCAAGCTCGCCGTCGGCTTACTTAAGTTCCACCTTGGCCCCAGCCTTCTCAAGCTGCGCCTTGAGCTTGGCGGCATCATCCTTGGAGACGCCCTCCTTGACGGCCTTTGGAGCCGCCTCGACGAGATCCTTGGCTTCCTTGAGGCCAAGGCCCGTAATCGCGCGAACCTCCTTGATCACCTCGATCTTTTTATCGCCGATCGCGGCCAGCATGACGGTGAATTCGGTCTGCTCCTCGACCGGGGCAGCGGCTGCGCCACCCGGCGGTCCGGCCGCAACTGCGACCGCAGCCGCGGCCGAGACGCCCCACTCCTCCTCGAGAAGCTTGGCGAGCTCAGCCGCTTCAAGCACAGTGAGGGAGGACAGGTCGTCGACGATTTTCGCTAGGTCTGCCATGATATAGATATCCTTGAACGGTTCGAACAGGGGTTAAAGCCCGCTCCGGACGCGAGCACAGCTTCAGGCCGCCTCGTCCTTAATAGCGTAGGCCCCGAACACCCGCGCCAGCTTGGCGGCGGGGGCGTTGACGACCTGCGCAATCTTGGTAGCCGGAGCCTGGATGAGGCCGACCAGCTTCGCCCGGAGTTCGTCGAGCGAGGGAAGCGTCGCGAGCGAGCGCACCCCTTCGATGTTCAGCGCCGTCTTGCCCATCGCTCCGCCCAGGATGACCAGCTTGTCGTGGGCCTTGGCGAAATCGACGGCTACACGGGGCGCCGCGACAGGATCGCTCGAATACGCGAGTAGGGTCGGCCCATTCATCAGAGATCGGATCGATGCCACGTCCGTGCCTTCGAGGGCGATGGTAGCGAGGCGGTTCTTGGCGACCTTTACGGTAGCGCCGGCGAGCTTCATCTGCGCACGCAGTTTCTGCATATCGGCGACCGTTAGGCCCTTGTAGTGGGCGACGACGACGACGGCCGTGTTCGTAAACACCCCGTTCAGCGTCGCGACGAGCTCGCGTTTGGCTGCTCTTTCCACTTGGCTCTCCTATCGAGCGGAACCGCAAAGCGCTCCCGCCAGTTTCAGATGCCGTCTCGACCGCGCCAGACGCGGTCGAGCGACGACTAGAGCCTGTCCGCCCGTTCCCGCGTCGAGCCGTGGGTCTGAGCGAGATGGTTCGAACCGTCTACATAACCCTGCTAAGGGCAGGGCTGATCCGGCTTCCCCGTCTATGCAGGCGGATATTAAGCGTTGGATCCCGATCCAGCGGATCGAAGCACCTCGGCACCTGCAGTCTTGGACAGGACAAGACCGTATCGGACACGGGAACTTTCCGGGTCCACCAGCCGTCCTTCCGACCAGTCACCCAATCGGAATGCGAATACGATCACCGGCCCGGAAGGCGCTGATCGCCAAGATTTAGAGACATGAATCGTCTCTTACAGCCTTGTGCCTACGATGCCAAGAGGATAACCGCCGCTTTTCCCTACTTCGCCACGGTGGAGGATCGGCCCCGCCGCGAGCTCCGACATACCGATATCTTCGAGACGATCCCTGGCTGAAAGGCGGCGAGCGTTGCTCCCGCTTACCAGGGCGGACGGCGCCGACCAAGCGGTTGTCAGCTTTCCGACAGTGTCGCCAGATCCACCTTCACGCCTGGCCCCATGCTCGACGAGAGCGCGATGCGCTGGATGTAGGTGCCCTTGGCGCCCTGAGGCTTGGCCTTGGAGACAGCGTCCGCAAAGGCGCGGATATTCTCGACGAGTTTGCCTTCCTCGAACGAGACCTTGCCGACGCCGCCATGGACGATGCCGGCCTTCTCCACCCGGAACTCGACCGCGCCTCCTTTCGCATCCTTGACCGCCTGCGCAACGTTCATGGTGACGGTTCCGACGCGGGGGTTCGGCATCAGTCCGCGCGGCCCCAACACCTTACCGAGGCGGCCGACGAGGCCCATCAGATCCGGTGTGGCGATGCAGCGGTCGAACTCTATCTTGCCGCCCTGCACGGTCTCAAGCAGGTCCTCCGCGCCGACGATGTCCGCGCCCGCAGCCTTCGCCTCCTCCGCCTTGGCGCCGCGCGCGAATACAGCCACCCGGACCGTGCGGCCGGTGCCGTTCGGGAGGTTGCAGACGCCGCGCACCATCTGGTCGGCGTGCCGGGGATCGACGCCGAGATTCATCGCGATCTCGATCGTCTCGTCGAACTTCGCCGTCGACCTCGACCGCACCATCGAGACCGCTTCGGCGAGCGGGTAGAGCTTGGTTGCGTCGATGCCCTCTCGGGCGGCTCGGACGCGCTTTCCAGCCTGTGCCATCAACTCCTCCTCACGCCGTGATCTGCAGGCCCATGGCCCGGGCTGAACCCCGGATCATGGCGACCGCCGCATCGAGAGAAGCGCAATTCATGTCGACCATCTTCTTCTCGGCGATGTCGCGAAGCTGCGCCTCAGTGATCGCACCCGCCGGAGCGCCCTTCCCCGGCGTCTTCGATCCGGAAGCAGGCTTCTTGCCGATCTTCATGCCGGCGGCGCGCTTGAGGAAATACGAGACGGGCGGCTGACGCATCTCGAACGTGAATGAGCGGTCCTGGTAGGCCGTGATGACGACGGGGATCGGCGTTCCCTTCTCCATCTGCCCGGTGCGGGCGTTGAAGGCCTTGCAGAATTCCATGATGTTCAACCCACGCTGACCGAGCGCGGGACCTATCGGCGGCGACGGATTAGCGGCGCCCGCCGGGACCTGAAGCTTCACGTAACCCGTGATCTTCTTAGCCATGGGATATCTCCCGTTATGCCGCTCGCCCCGGCTGCCAGCCAGGAACGCGACGTTCCAGAGATCCGCGGTGCGCGGCCCCTTGGACAGCCCGGCTGGCGACCGGGCGGGGCCTCCCGCGACTTGTGACGGCTCTCGCCGTCATTCCGGGGCTCGCGCCGCGAGAACCCGGAACCCAAGTCTCATAAGGAGCGTGGGTGATCGATGCGCAGCATCGTCGGGTGTTCAGCATTGGCCTGCGGCCAACCCGAGTGAAAGACGCCTCAGCTCTTCTCAACCTGGCTGTATTCCAGCTCGACCGGAGTCGCCCGGCCGAAGATCGACACTGCAACCTTGAGACGGGCGCGAGGCTCATCGACCTCCTCGACCGTACCGTTGAACGACGCGAACGGCCCATCCGCGACCCGAACGACCTCTCCGATCTCGAAGTGGATCGACGGCTTTGGCCGCTCGATACCCTCGGCGACCTGTCCCTTGATCCGTTCAGCCTCCGAGTCCGGGATCGGCACCGGCTTCGCTTTGTCGGCGCCAAGGAAGCCAGTCACCTTGGGGGTATTCTTGATAAGGTGATAAACCTCGTCGGTGAGGTCACAATTCACCAGAACGTAGCCTGGAAAGAACTTGCGCTCAGCGTCGACCTTGCGGCCCCTTCGAACCTCAACAACCTTCTCCATCGGGACCAGCACTTCCGCGAACTTGTCCGCGAGGCCGCGCTGCGCTGCCTGATCCTTGATCGACTGAGCGACCTTTCCCTCGAAGTTCGAGTAGGCGTGGACGATGTACCAACGGGTCGCCATGTTGTTCTCGTCAGATCCCGATGCCGAGCACGAGGCCGACGGCCTTCTGCATGATGAAATCGGCCCCAAGGAAGAAGATGCTCGCCATGACCACCATCACGAACACCATCGCGCTCGTGATCAGCGTCTCCTTGCGGGACGGCCAAGTGACTTTCTCGCCTTCGGCCCGGACCTGAGCCAGGAGCTCGAGCGGGGAGGTCCGCGGCTTCTTCTTCGGCGCCACCACTTGGGGGGTCGCTTGCAACTTCGCCATGTAGATCAACCGTCCGGGCCACCAACCGGGACGGCGCGGCGACCGACTGGCCGACCACGCCCCAAACCCCGACCTCGCGTATGAGATGTGAGAGGCCTTAGCGCAACATCAAGGTCATGTCGACAGGGTTGGCGGCTACGGTCCGAGGAGTCTACGCTGGCAGGAGTGGAGGGACTCGAACCCCCAACCCCCGGTTTTGGAGACCGGTGCTCTAACCAGTTGAGCTACACTCCTGAGTCCGGGCAAGCCGGGCACGGGCCCTTTATCATGCGTATCTGCTCGTTGCCAGCAAGTGCCGGCCGGATCGGCCGGCTCACGCGGTCAGCAGCCTCGGAGGCAGACAACACCGGCGTATGACGACCCCCAACGGGAGATCGGCATGGTTAGGAAGGCCCACCGGATGCGCCGTTACAACTCGGGAATGCGGATAACCGTTCGGCTAGGAAGCACCACCGCCGGCAATCCTGACCCGCTGTGACACGCCGAGTCCGTTCTGTGGTCAGCCAAGCCTGAACGCCTGGCGGTAGCGCCAGAAGCAGCGGGCGCCCGCCTCAAGCCGCATCAGCGCACCTTCGGCTATGGCGCGCGCCGTTAACGGGTTCGCGGCGGCCAGCGGTTCAATCGCCTCCTCGTTCCAGGCTGCGGAATGCTTGACGTCGAGAATGGAATGGAGCGCGAAGTAATGACGGTTGCCGGCTCGAAGCCCGAGCCGCTTTAAGCCCGCGTTCACGGCGGCCGAGCGCGCCGGCGCCGTCATCTCGATAACCCCGAGCGCTCCGACCGAATGGTAAGCGTAGCGCCGGTTCGCCGCGAGCCCGCTCATCGTGTTCGCGAGCGCGAGCGCTTCCCAAACGGTAGTCTCAAGCTGCGGCTCGAGGCCGAGGTGCTCGGCCAAGCTGTCGAGGAGCGGTCCGTGCATACCCTTCGGATTACCCCGGCCCATCTCGTCCCAGTAGTTGCGCGCCAATTCAAGCTTCGGCCGTATCGGCAGCTTGATCTGCGTCAAGGCCGTCAGATCCTCGAATCCGGCCTCCCCCGCCACCTCCTGGGTAAGAAACCATTTCATCTCCTCGATCGAGCAATCGGCGGCGAGCCATGGGAATAGAGGATCGCCCTGCCCCGGCCCGGTCTCCCGAAGCGCCTCAAACCATGCCGTGAAGCCGTTGGCATCGGTCGGAGCCTCGGCGGCCCGAGCCGTAACCGCGCCCCGCTCCCGCTCGAGGTACTCACCTTCGAGCCGCAGAAACTCGGTCGATCCATGAAGGTCGTCGAGCCATCGCCCGCTCGGTAGCCCAGGAGAGAACCGTTCATGGTTGAAGGCCGCCAGCCGCCGGTGCAACAACTCGTCGGCACTCGGCGAGCCACTAGGCAGCGGGCCTCGTTTCATCGTCGGAGACTTAAGCTCCAGCATCTTTTCCGCCTTTCCGAGTGACCGTCAGTACGACGGCCGCGATTCTGTCCGCCTCACCGTATGTAGCCGTGTCGAGTTCGTCTCCGAACACGTCCGGGTCCATCTCGGCGTAGGACCAATCAACGTCTCGCCCGCCCAATCTTTCTGCGACATGTTGGCGGAATGGGTCCAGGCCCTTCACGATGGCGACACCGGTGTAGAGGAGCAGCGTGCCTCCTGGAGTGAGACGTTTCAGCGCCGCGCCAAGGATGAGTTCCGACAGACCCTCCCCGAGCGCGCCGCCTCCGTGCCTGTACGCGCGCCGCAGTGGGTCGTTCAGATAGGGCGGGTTCGAGACGATCAGATCGAAATCACCTTCGACATCGCGCAAAACATCGCTGAGCCGGAAAGCGATGTTCCGGGTTCCGGCAAGCACCGCATTGATCCGCGCGAATCGCAGGGCCGCATCGTTGATGTCGACGAGAACCACCTCAGCACTTGGCGCCCGTCCGGCGACGAGGATGCCGCCAGGCCCGGCCCCGCAACCGATATCCGCTACGCGGCGAAGATCGCCCGACCGTCCGAGCCGTTGCCAGGATTGAATCGCGTTTGCGAACCGATAGGTATCGGGGCCAAAAAAAACCGAATCGGCCGAGCCAGTCGGGTAGGCCGAGTGGACGAACAGTTCTTCGCCTAACGACGAGACCCGGATCGTGCTCCGAAACTGATCCCCCTCTCGAACCAAAGCACCGGCCCGGGCCAGCAAATCGAAGAGTTCGGTCCCGAGTACGTCCGCGCTGAACGGCCGGCTCCACCCGAATACGCCGGCAAGATCCGACGCCATCGCGTTCTCGCGCCGGTGGTTAACACGCGCATGAGTGGAGGGCGAGACGGTGATGAACCGGTAACCTCTCGCCCGCAGGAACTCCACAACCGTCCGGAGCGCGCGTTCGACGTCCTCCTCGATAAGCTCGAGCATTCAACGCTTCTCGGCGTTCATGATTGCTGGACAGCCACGTCGAGATTGGCAACTGCACGGTTTTGAGGCCGACGACGGCTGTCCCGCTCCGACGAACTCTGGGAGTTCGAGAGCGCAAACATAATGAGCGATGAAGACCGGAGCCGGTGCGAAGAGCGAAAGCTCAGACTCACGCTCGGGCTGAATCCCAAGGTCTGAGCGGTTCGGGAACGCGGAAATCGGCCGGCACCTTAAATTCGGATGCTCGTCCCCGCATGGCGCTAGGGCTGCGCGGGAAACCGCTTCGGTCCCGGTAGGTCGGGTGGTCCGCGCCTCCCAGGCTTTTCTCGGACGTGAGCCCCTGCGCGCAAATGACGTCGAGAATCGTCACGCCCGCGACGGCGGCCGTCGCGAGCGTCAGATTGCCCGTTTCCGGGTTATCGCGGGAGAACCCCGTCGCTAAGGTCGCAAGGTCTAAGGCGTCGCCGGCCACCCTGCCCCAAATCCAGGGCGTTGGGTCGTGGCTCATGAGGATCGCGACCCCGGTCATCATCTCCCGGGTGCCATACGCACGAACCAGGGTTTCCTTGTTTTTCATGCCAAGGGCGCGGCAAAGCGTTCTTGGAGCAAGCAACTGCGCCAGCCCGAGCCCAAGCGAGAACCAGCCCAACCCTCTCGCAAGCCGCTCATGCCCCGAATGAGCCCCGAGTCCTCGGGCACCGCGCAAATCCGCATATCCGCCATCGCGCATCATGGCCTAATCACCACTTTGATGCAGCCATCCTGCTTGTCTCGAAACGTCTTGTACATCTCGGGACCGTCTTCCAGTCCCACCCGGTGCGTGATCACAAATGAGGGGTCGATCTGCCCATCTTCGATCCGTTGCAGGAGGTCCTCCGACCAGCGGTTGACGTGGGTCTGTCCCGTGCGGACGGTCAGCCCCTTGTTCATGATCGCGCCAATCGGAAACTTGTCGGCAAGCCCGCCGTACACGCCCGGGATCGACAGCACGCCTGCCGGACGGCATACCATGACCATTTGGCGCAGGACGTGAATGCGGTCCGTGGCCATGAGCATGGCCTGCTCAACGCGGTCATAGACAGCGTCCACCGCGCCTGTGGCGTGGGCTTCAAGTCCAACCGAATCGATGCATTTTTCCGGCCCCTTGCCACCCGTCATGTCATTCAGCCGGCCGACGATGTTGGATTCTTCGTCGTAGTTCAGGACCTCGGCCCCGCCCGCTTCCGCCATGGTCAACCGTTCGGGCACGCGGTCGATCGCGATCACCCGTCTGGCGCCGAGAAGGATCGCGGAGCGGATCGCCATCTGGCCAACGGGACCACACCCCCAAATCGCAACGGTGTCAGTCGGCTGAATGTCGCATTGGACGGCTGCCTGCCACCCGGTTGGGAAAATGTCTGACAAGAAGAGGAGCTTCTCATCGTCGATGCCGTCTGGGACCTTGATGTGAGTGGCGTCGGCAAAGGGCACGCGAAGGTACTCCGCCTGCCCGCCCGCATAGCCGCCGGTCAGGTGCGTGTAGCCGAAAAGGCCAGCTGTTGCATGCCCGAAGGCTGCGTCGCCTAGTTCCTTGTTCCGGTTGGTGCGCTCACAAACCGAGAAGTTGCCACGCCGGCATTGTTGGCATTGGCCACAGATAATGGTGAACGGGACGACGATCCGGTCGCCGACCTTCAGCTTCTTGTTTTCGTGGCCGACTTCGACCACCTCCCCCATAGTCTCATGACCCAGGATGTCGCCGGCTTTCATACCGGGCATAAAGTGGTTGTAGAGGTGGAGATCGGAGCCGCAGATCGCGCAGCTGGTCACCTTTATGATGGCATCACGCCCGTCCTCTATTTTAGGATCGGGAACGCTGTCGCAGCGGATGTCGATCGTCCCGTGCCAGACCAGAGCTTTCATCACCATCCTCGCGGCGGTCTCGCAGCATGTGCTCACTTGAGCTGCCTGGTCGCAGACCCTTGCCGACTTCAAACTTGCCTGCTCGGGCCCGGTTCAGGCTTGGGCTGGAAGCGTACGCCGCAGAACATTCGTGGAGGGAGCGGGCCAGATTCAGGGGTGGGCATGGCTGCAACGGTCCCCGGCACGGACCGGGCGGCCCTTCGGACTTCGGGAGATTGAGGGGTTGTGGCCAGGAGAGTTTGCCACGGACGAGCTTTGGTTGCACTCAGTCTACAATTTGTCGCCCGGCAGGCATTCGGCTGCCGCCTCCACAGAGAGTGCTCCCCTGCTTCCGTGGTCGATGCTGGACGTTGCGGAGGTGCCGGGAACAGACGGCCGGTTGCGTCTCATGCAGCGGGGTGCCGAGTTCTCGATCGTGCTCGGGAATATCGAACTGATGAACAGTCGCCTCAGCCGGTCCGAGGAGGCACTCGCCACGGTAGCTTGCGCGAAGATCAGGGACCGCCGGTGCTCCCGAGTCCTGATCGGAGGCTTGGGAATGGGCTTCACGCTTCGCGCCGCACTGAACCAGCTCGAGGCGGATAGCGAGATCATCGTGGCGGAACTGGTGCCGGCCGTCTTGCAATGGGCCAAGGGCTCGCTCGCTGACATTTTTGGCGGCTGCTTAGCTGACCCGAGGGTCAGCATCCTGGAAGGGGATGTTGGTCCCCTGATCCGCTCTCGAACTTCTGCTTACGATGCTATCCTCCTCGACGTCGACAACGGCCCCAATGGGCTGACCCGGCAGGCCAACGACGGATTGTACGATGTGGCGGGTATCAGTGCCGCGAAGGAAGCGTTACGTCCGGGCGGAGTACTGGCCGTCTGGTCAACGGGGCCTGACAGGCGTTTCATCGACCGGCTTCGCCGGGGCGGGTTCAACGTGGAAGAGTTGCGCGTCCGCGCTAACCGGGCCCGCAGGGGTCCTAGGCATGTTATTTGGCTCGCGACGGCCGGAAAGGCGCCTCAGCCAGCCTGTACCGCACCTGACCCAGCGTAACGAGACAGCCTTCAAGGTTACTTGCCAAGATCACAGGCGAGGGTGGAAGCCTTCACCTCGTTAGGCGCAGCGGCGGGCCGCTCTTATGGCGCGGGCGACGGGGCTCGAACCCGCGACCTCCGGCGTGACAGGCCGGCACTCTAACCAACTGAGCTACGCCCGCATCCGCCGCGAGCGGCGAGGGCGCGGTTTAGGAAGCTGAAGGTTGGCTGTCAAGAACGCGGGCTGGGGCTGCCATGGCTGGTAGGCGGTGACGGGCTCGAACCGCCGACCCTCTCGGTGTAAACGAGATGCTCTACCAACTGAGCTAACCGCCCCTATTCGGGATAACACGGGAGGGGACGACGGTCACGCGGGAGTGACCTCGTCGGGCATTGTCGTGCCTTTAGGCCGTCATCTAAAAGGCTCCTAGAGTCGCCCAGAGAGCCCTTCTTGCATGCGAACCGTTCAGTGCGCGACGAAGCCGGCTTTGTCATCCTCCGCAACCGGAAGAGGAGCCGCTGCCGGCTCTTCCCAATCGACCCGCTCGGGCGAGGCGGTGAGCGCGTGCTCAAGGACCTGCTCCATCCTGGCGACGGGAACAATCTCCAGACCGTTCTTGACGCTGTCCGGAAGCTCAGCAAGATCTTTCGCGTTCTCTTCCGGGATAAGTACCTTCTTGATCCCGCCGCGAAGCGCCGCGAGGAGCTTCTCCTTCAAACCCCCGATCGGCAGCACGCGACCTCGGAGCGTCACCTCACCCGTCATTGCGAGATCACGACGGATCGGGATGCCGGTGAAAACCGACACGATCACGGTTGCCATGGCAATGCCCGCGGAGGGGCCGTCCTTCGGGGTCGCGCCTTCCGGTACGTGCACGTGGATGTCACGACGGTCGAAGAGCGGCGGCTTGATGCCGAAATCAAGCGCCCTCGACCGCACGTAAGAGGCAGCGGCCGAGATCGACTCTTTCATCACGTCCTTCAGGTTGCCGGTCACCGTCATCCTGCCCTTGCCGGGCATCATGACGCCTTCTATCGTGAGGAGTTCGCCCCCGACCTCCGTCCAAGCAAGTCCCGTCGCCACCCCAACCTGATCCTCGGCCTCGACTTCGCCGTAGCGGAACTTCGGCGCACCTAGGAATCCGGCGAGGTTCATGAGCGTCACCTCGACGCTCTTCACCTTAGAGAGCAGGATCTCCTTTACGGCCTTGCGGATCAGGTTCGACAGCTCGCGCTCGAGATTGCGTACGCCCGCCTCGCGGGTATAGCGGCGGATGAGTTCGAGCATTGCCTCGTCGTCGACGGACCACTCCGTCGCGGCAAGCCCATGCTTCTTTAAAGCGTTCGGCACGAGGTGCTTGCGGGCGATCTCGGCCTTCTCCTCTTCCGTGTAGCCGGCGATGCGGATCACCTCCATCCGGTCGAGCAGCGCCGGCGGGATGTTCAGCGTGTTCGCCGTCGTCACGAACATCACGTCCGAAAGGTCATAATCGACCTCCAGGTAGTGGTCGTTGAAGGTGTGGTTCTGTTCGGGATCAAGCACCTCGAGCAGCGCCGCGGACGGGTCGCCGCGAAAATCCATTCCCATCTTGTCGATTTCGTCGAGCAGGATGAGTGGATTCGAAGCCTTGGCCTTACGCATCGACTGGATGATCTTGCCCGGGAGCGAGCCGATATAGGTCCGCCGGTGTCCGCGGATCTCGGCCTCATCGCGCACGCCGCCGAGCGACATGCGAACGAACTCGCGACCGGTCGCCCGCGCGATTGACTTACCGAGGGACGTTTTGCCGACGCCGGGAGGGCCGACGAGGCACAGGATCGGCCCTGTCATCTTGTTCGCACGCTGCTGAACGGCGAGATACTCGACGATCCGCTCCTTGACCTTCTCAAGACCGAAATGGTCGTTGTCCAGCATCACCTGCGCGCCAAGCAGATCCTTCTTTATCTTGGAGCGCTTGCCCCAGGGGATGCCAAGGAGCCAGTCGAGGTAGTTCCGGACGACCGTCGCTTCAGCCGACATCGGCGACATGTGGCGCAGCTTCTTTAGCTCGCCGCGAGCTTTCTCGCGCGCTTCCTTCGTGAATTTCGTCTTTCCGATCTTCTCCTCGAGCTCGGCCAGCTCATCCTTGCCGTCTTCGTTGTCGCCGAGCTCCTTCTGGATCGCCTTCATCTGCTCGTTGAGGTAGTACTCGCGCTGCGTCTTCTCCATCTGCCGCTTGACCCGGGTTCGGATGCGCTTTTCCACCTGCAGGACGGAGATCTCGCTTTCCATCAGGCCGAGCACCTTCTCAAGGCGCTGCGCGACGGTCGCGGTCGCGAGAACTTCCTGCTTGTCAGCGATCTTGACCGCGAGGTGCGACGCGATCTGGTCGGCCAGTTTCGACGGGTCCTCGATCTGGGTCACAGCCGCCACGACCTCGGGCGAGACTTTCTTGTTCAGCTTCACGTAGTTTTCGAACTCGGACACCACCGAGCGAGCGAGCGCTTCCGCCTCGACCTTGTCGGAGGCCGCATCGACCAAGGCCTCGGCCTCCGCCTCGTAGAACTCGTCCGTCTGCGTGTAGCGACGGATCTTGGCCCGGCTCGCGCCTTCCACGAGCACCTTTACGGTTCCGTCGGGCAGCTTCAGAAGCTGAAGCACGGACGCTAGCGTGCCGACGTCGTAGATCGTCCCGGTCGCCGGGTCGTCATCCGTCGCGTTCATCTGCGTGGCGAGCAGGATATGACGGTCGCTCTTGACGACCTCCTCCAGCGCTTTGATGGACTTCTCGCGGCCGACGAAGAGCGGCACGATCATGTGCGGGAACACGACAATGTCGCGTAGCGGCAGAACCGCGTAGGTGCCAACCGAACCAGGCTCCACCGGCAGACGTGTCTTCTGGTCAGACATCAACGATGATCCTCATCACCTCGCCCGCTATACCCCCGATGGGCAGGCACGCGGGTGAAACGCCGGGGCGCTCAAGCCGGCTGGAGAAGCCGGTCGCACCCAGGCACGCGAGTACGCACCTTGGAACATGAGCGTGCGCAGTTCCGCGCAACCAATAAGGTGGCGAATGCGCAGACGGCTTTCAAGAAATCAACCGCCGCAGGCGCTGACGCAGGCAGACTGGACTCATTTTGACCACCGGCGAGCCACAAGTGGCCCGCATCGGAGTAAAGCTTCGCGACCCGCCACGCGTCCCTCCAGGAGGGGGCCGACCGATATCCGACCGGAGGCGGTCACGCGCTTTCCTTCGCTGCCTCCTGGCCGCGGTCGCCGTGGATGAAGAGAGGTCTGGTCTTCCCTTCGACGACCTCTGGCCCGATTACAACCTGCTCAACCGAGTCGAGCCCCGGTAGGTCGTACATCGTATCGAGGAGGATGGCTTCGAGAATGGACCTTAGGCCGCGAGCGCCGGTTTTCCGCTCGATCGCCTTGCGGGCTACCACCGACAGTGCCTCGTCCTGAAACGTGAGATGGACGTCTTCCATCTCGAACAAGCGCTGATACTGCTTCACGAGCGCGTTCTTCGGCTCCTGCAAGATACGCTTCAGCGCGACCTCGTCCAGGTCTTCGAGCGTCGCCAGCACCGGCAGGCGACCGACAAACTCGGGTATGAGCCCGAACTTCAGCAGATCCTCCGGCTCGACCTCACGGAACACCTCGCCCGTGCGGCGGTCATCAGGCGCCGAAACCGAGGCTCCGAACCCAATCGACGTCCCCTTGCCCCGGGCGGAGATGATGCGCTCGAGCCCGGCGAATGCCCCGCCGACGATGAACAGGATGTTGGTCGTGTCGACCTGCAGGAACTCCTGCTGAGGATGCTTGCGGCCGCCTTGAGGGGGAACGGACGCGACGGTCCCTTCCATGATCTTCAGGAGCGCCTGCTGCACACCTTCTCCCGACACGTCTCGGGTGATGGAGGGATTGTCGGACTTACGGGAGATCTTGTCGATTTCGTCGATGTAGACAATGCCGCGCTGGGCTCGCTCGACGTTGTAGTCGGAGGCCTGGAGCAGCTTCAGGATGATGTTCTCGACGTCCTCGCCGACATAGCCGGCCTCGGTCAGCGTCGTCGCGTCCGCCATCGTGAACGGCACGTCAAGGATGCGGGCGAGCGTCTGGGCGAGTAGCGTCTTACCGGAGCCCGTCGGGCCAATGAGCATGATGTTCGATTTGGCGAGCTCAACGTCGTTGTGCTTCGTCGCGTGCGCCAACCGCTTGTAGTGGTTGTGAACCGCGACCGACAGGACCTTCTTGGCGTGATCCTGGCCAATGACGTAGTCGTCGAGGACACGACGGATCTCCTTCGGGGTCGGGACGCCGTCGCGCGACTTGACAAGCGAGGATTTCGATTCCTCGCGAATGATATCCATGCACAGCTCGACGCATTCATCGCAGATGAACACCGTCGGGCCCGCGATCAGCTTGCGGACCTCGTGCTGGCTCTTTCCGCAGAACGAGCAGTAGAGCGTGCTTTTCGAGTCGTTGCCGCCGGCCTTGCTCATCACCGTCTCCAGTCGGACTCTGGGCCGCACGCACGTCCCACGAATCACCTTTCAGGGTATCGGCGGCAACCTTACGAAAAAGTCACCGGCTCGAAGGTCACGTCGACCGCGACCCGGCGATGCGCCGGGCCCGGATGCAACCACGCAAACGGGGCTGCGATCAATAGGACCGCCGACCAGTCATATCGACGCGTTCCCGCTCAGGGAGTCGCGCCCGTCTCGGGCCGCTTGACCAGCACCTGATCGACGATGCCGAAGTCGCGCGCCGCTTCCGCCGTCATGAAGTAGTCGCGCTCAAGAGCCACGTGGATAGCGTCATAATCCTTGCCGGTGTGCTTGACGTAGATCTCGTTCAGCCGGCGCTTCAGCGCCTCGATCTCCTTAGCGTGGATCAGGATGTCGGTCGCCTGACCCTGGAAGCCACCCGACGGCTGGTGGACCATGATGCGGGCGTTCGAGAGCGCGAAACGATGCCCTGCCTCGCCGGCGCAGAGGAGAAGCGAGCCCATCGAAGCCGCCTGCCCGACGCAAAGTGTCGCGACGGGACAACGGATGAACTGTATCGTGTCGTAGATCGACAGGCCAGAGGTCACGACGCCTCCAGGCGAATTGATGTAGAAGGAGATCTCTTTCTTCGGGTTCTCGGCTTCCAGAAATAAAAGCTGCGCCACGATTAGAGAGGCTGAATAATCTTCAACCGGTCCGGTCAGGAAGATTATGCGCTCCCGCAGCAGTCGCGAATAGATATCGAAGGCTCGCTCGCCCCGGCTCGATTGCTCGACAACCATGGGCACGAGCGTGTTGTTGAAGACGTCGACTGGATCCCTCATTGCCCTCATCTCAAACCCTAAAAAATGCGGCGGCTGCTCCACCCATCCCATGTGCTGCCAAACGGCCGACCGCTGGGAGCTTTGGAGGTTCAAGCCTCCGGTGAGCCCACGATCGCCTGAGAACCCGAAACGTCGCTCGCCGGCGGCGTCCCGCTCGGGCCTGTCTCCTCGTCGTCACGGAACAGTACCTCGCGGGAGGTCTGCTCCTCGATGACTTGTACCTGGCCGAGGATGTGGTCGACCGTCTTCTCCTCGAAGATAGGAGCCCGAAGCTCCGCCTTCGCGCCGGGGTTTTTCTGGTAGAACTCCCAGACCTGCCGCTCCTGTCCCGGGTACTGCCGCACCCGCTCCACGAGAGCGCGATCGACTTCCTCGTCCGAAACCTTGATATCGGCCTTCTCGCCGACCTGCGCAAGGACGAGGCCGAGCCGCACGCGACGTTCAGCGATGCGGCGATACTCCTCACGGGCCTTCCCCTCCGTCGTGCCCTCGTCGGCGAACGTGCGGCTGTTGTTCTTCAGATCGGCCTCGACCTGGCTCCACACCGCGTTGAACTCCTGCTCGACGAGGCCAGGCGGCAGGTCGAACCCGTATTTGACATCGAGAGCGTCGAGCAGCTCCTTCTTCAGCTTGCGACGCGCCTGCGCGTCGAAGTCGCGGCCGATCGCGGCCCGAACCGCGTCCTTCAGCTTGTCGAGGCTTTCCATGCCGAAGCCGGTCGCGAGCGCGTCGTCGATCACTGTCTCGCCGGGAGACTGCACGGTCTTCACGGTCACGTCGAACTCGGCCGGCTTTCCGGCAAGCTCGGCGACCCCATAGTTCTCCGGGAAGGTGACATTCACCTTCCTCTCGTCTCCTGGGCTCGCGCCGACAAGCTGCTCCTCAAAGCCCGGGATGAAAGAGCCGGCGCCGATCTCGACGTCGATGCCGTCAGCCGTGCCGCCCTGGAAGGCCTCGCCCTCGGTTCGGCCTACGAAGTCAACGGTGACGCGATCGCCCTCCGCGGCCGGGCCGTCCTTAGGCGCAAAGGAGCGGTTCTGTGCCGCCATGCGGGTCAGGGCTGCGCCGAGGTCCTCATCGGAGACCTCGGCAACCTGCTTCTTGACGGTTACGTCAGAGAGGTCGGCGAGTTCGAATTGCGGCAGCACTTCCAGCGCAACCGTGAAATCGAGGTCTCCTTTAGCTTCGAGCGCTTTCTCGACCTCGGCCTGATCGCTCGACATGTCGATCTTCGGCTCGAGAGCGAGCTTCAGGTTGTTGTCCGCCACGATCTGGCGGTTTGCCTCGTTGACGGCGTTCTGGACGACATCGGCCATGACCGACCGGCCGTAGAGCTTGCGCAAATGGGCCAGCGGGACCTTGCCTGGCCGGAACCCGTTGATCCGCACCTTATTCTTGAGCGTCGCGAGTTCGCTTGCCAGCCGGGCCTCGAGCTCGGTCGCGGGCAGGGTCACCCGGAACTCGCGCCGGAGCCCCTCGGATCTGGTTTCGGTGACCTGCATGACCATGCCTCGTCGAACGGGGAAGTGTCGTCGCCCGGCCAGGGGCGATTCAAAGACGTCTCGGGGGCGGCGGGAATGGTGGTGCGGGCGGAGGGGCTCGAACCCCCACGACTCTCGTCACGGGAACCTAAATCCCGCGCGTCTACCAGTTCCGCCACGCCCGCCGAAAACGCCCCCGACAGCGCCCGGAGAATGGGCCCGAAGAAAGGGCCCGGAGAATAACCCCCCTGGTGCCGCGCCGCGGTGGCGGGCTCTTGTCACACAACGCCCGCACCGGCAACCCTGGCCGGCGGGCCGGCTCGAGGTTCAGAGGTGGAGACATCATGACGGAAACCCTGGACCGCCGGACCGCGCTCGCGGCGCTCGCCTCGACGCTGATCCCGCTGGGAGGCGCTCTCGGGCAAGCGCTGGGGGCTGGAGCCGGAGAGCGGATCCTGCACGCCGCCCCCCTCGCCGCGAAGCTTTTCGCGGACGCATCGAGCGAGGCCGATTTGTGGGCCTTCGACGGCCGGGCTGCCGGGCCGGTCCTTCGCATCCGGCATGGCGACGAGTTCAGGATCGCGCTCCGGAACGACACGCCGAAGCCGCTCTCGCTGCACTGGCACGGCGTACGGGGACCCTCGGCCAGCGACGGCGTGGGCGGGCTCTCGCAGCCTCCGGTCCCGCCCGGCGCGACCGCCTCCTACCGCTTCGCGCCGCCGGATGCCGGGACATTCCTGATCCGCCCGATGGTGCTCGGCGGCGGATCGGGCGAGCCGTCCGGGCGCGGCCTCGCCGGGCTGCTGATCGTGGAGGAACGCGAGCCGCCGCCGGTCGACGCCGATTTCGCGCTCCTCGTGCGGGACTGGCTTCTCGACGCCTCGGGCACCCTGGCGCCGTTCGGCGCCACGGGCGAAGCGGCGCTCGCGGGCCGGCTCGGCAACAGGCTCGCGGTCGAGGGCGCCGACGCGCCGAAGAGGATCGAGCTTCCACCGGGCTCACGGCTCCGTCTCCGTATCGCGAACGGCTGCAACGCCCGGATCATGCGCATCCGGTTTGACGGGACGCGGGCTTTCGTGGGCGGGGTGGACGGGCAGCCGACGGACACGTTCGAGCCGCTGCACGCGTCGCTGCCTTTCGCGCCGGGCAGCCGCTACGACATCTTCCTCGATGTCCCAAAGGAAGCGGGCGCCACGAGCCGGATCACGGCGCTGATCGGGCCGGGCGTGCCGCTGGTCGAGGTGGTGGCCGCCAAGGCCGAGCCGGTGGAGCGTCCGGCCGTCACGGCACTGGCCCCCAACCGGCTTCTTCCGCCCGAGATCAAGCTCCAGAACGCCCTTCGAAAAAGCGTCACCCTCTCGGGCGGAGCGAGCCGCGGGGAAGGCGGCGCGGTCATGTTCACCGGTGACCCAAAGCGCATCTGGACTCTGAACGGCGCGTCCGGGGCGACCGCCTCCCCTCCCCTGTTCTCGGCCCGACGCGGGCAGCCGGTCGTGCTCGCGATCACCAACACGACCGGGTTCGTGCAACCGATGCACCTGCACGGCCATGTCTTCCGCCTCCTGCACGCGCTCGATGACGGCTGGGAGCCGTACTGGCTCGACACGCTGCAGATCGCCGAGGGCAAGACCGTCCAGCTCTCGTTCCTCGCCGACAATCCGGGCCGATGGCTCCTCAGCTCCACCGTGCTGGAACGGCTGGATACGGGGCTGTGGACCTGGTTTGAGGTGTCCTGAAGCAGGTCGGAGTGAGGTTCAGGGCGGCCAGCCGAGTAGCCCTCGCCACACAGCCGGGAGCATCTCCGGTAGATCCTCGGCGATCAGGCCCGGGCCAAACCGGGCAGCGGCATCGGCATGCATCCACACGGCCGCTGCCGCGGCCTCGAAGCCTGACATACCCTGGGCCATAAGGCCGGCGATCATCCCGCCGAGGACGTCCCCGGAGCCGGCCGTCGCGAGATAGGCAACACCGTTCGCATTGACAGCGGCCCGCCCGTCGGGCGCCGCGATGACGCTGTCGGGTCCCTTCAGCACGATGACGGCGCCGGTAAGTTCGGCCGCCCGGCGGGCCCGGTCCACCTTGGAGCCGCCGGCTGGGATCCCGCTTCCGGAGAACAGCCGCTCGAACTCGCCGTCGTGCGGGGTGAGCACGACCGAAGTCTCGCGTCCGACTCCGATCAGTGCGACCAGCGTATCGAGAGCCTCCGCGAAGCTCGTGAGCGCGTCCGCATCGAGAACGGTCGCGCGATCCGCCTCGAGCGCGGCCGAAACCCAGCCCCCGGTCGCTTCCCCGACGCCCAGCGCGGGCCCAAGCGCAAGAGCGTTGAAGCGGTCGTCCGTCAGGATGTCGGAGAATTCGTCGGGATCGTCGGCGACGCGGAGCATGATGGCGGTGAGGTGCGCGGCATTGACCGCCAGCGCGCGGGGGGAGGTAATCACGGTGACGAGCCCCGCTCCAGCCCTCAGCGCGCCGCGTGCGGCGAGGCGGGCGGCCCCGGTGTGGGCAGCCCCCCCAGACACCACGATGGCATGCCCTCGATCGTACTTGTGACCGCTCGCCTTGAGCCGCGGTAGCGCACCCGCCCACGCTCGAGGGCCATTCGCAACCAGGCGCGAACCTACCGCCGTCAGAAGATCGGCCGAAATGCCGATATCGGCTACCTCGACGATCCCAGCGTACTCGCGCCCTGGAAAAAGCAGGTGGCCGGGCTTGCGGGACGCGAAGGTGACCGTTCTGTCGGCTCGAATTGCCACCCCTCTCACCTGCCCGGTATCGGCGTCGATCCCCGAAGGCATGTCGACGGCAAGCACCGGTCTGCCCGCCGCGTTAATCCTGTCAATCACATCCGCGACGGGTCCTTCGAGGTCGCGCGCGAGCCCGGTGCCGAACAGGGCGTCGACGATCAGCTTCGCGCTGCCGAAATCGGCCTCCCGCGGGGGACGGACCAGGCCGTCCCACCCCGCTGCGGCCTTCTCCGCCTCCCCGGAAAGTTCTCCAGCGGGACGAACGGCCGTAACCTCCACGCGGCGTCCGGCCCCGCGAAGAAGGCGCGCCGCGACGAACCCATCGCCGCCGTTGTCGCCCGGTCCGCAAAGAAGAAGGACGGAGTCGCCGTCCGCCGTCATCGCAACGGCGCGCTCGGCGACCGCGGCGGCGGCTCGCGTCATCAGGTCGGAGCGCTGCGTGCCCCGCGCGACTGCACGACAGTCGACCTCGCGGATCTCTGCCGCTGTGAGAAGCAATTCGCCTGCGATCACGTCATCGACTCACCTTTGGAAGGCGCCTAATGCACACTCATTGAGCCGTCAGCACGGGTTTCGAGCATGACGTGCTCCCGTGGCCACAGATTCGACATGGCCCAGGCTGGCGGGCGATGATACAGGATCGCGCGGCACCCGCCATTCAGGATCGAACGAGCCCGTCGGCGATGAAGAAGATCGAAGCCATCATCAAGCCGTTCAAGCTCGACGAGGTCAAGGAAGCACTCCAGGAGGTGGGGCTGCAGGGCATCACCGTACTCGAGGCGAAAGGCTTCGGCCGACAGAAGGGCCACACCGAACTCTACCGCGGGGCCGAATACGTGGTCGACTTCCTGCCGAAAGTGAAGATCGAGATTGTTCTCGGCGACGATCTTGTCGATCAAGCCGTGGACGCGATCCGCAAGGCGGCGCAGACCGGCCGTATCGGAGATGGCAAGATATTTGTTTCGAGCGTCGAGGAAGCCATCCGCATTCGAACGGGTGAAACCGGCCCCGACGCCGTCTGACGGTACAAAACGACGTCCCGAGCCGGCTGAGGCTGGCGATTTTCGCTGTGACCAGAGAGGATCAGCCCAAGATGAAGACGGCCAACGATGTCCTGAGCGCGATCAAGGACAACGACGTGAAGTATGTCGATCTGCGCTTCACCGACCCGCGCGGCAAGTGGCAGCACGTCACCTTCGACGTGTCGATGATCGACGAGGACATCTTTGCGGAAGGCACGATGTTCGACGGCTCGTCGATTGCCGGGTGGAAGGCGATCAACGAATCCGACATGATCCTGATGCCCGATCCCGCGACGGCCCAGATGGACCCGTTTTTCTCGGCATCCACGATGTCGATCGTCTGCGACATCCTCGAGCCCTCAACCGGCGAGCCTTATGACCGCGACCCGCGCGGGATCGCCAAGAAGGCAGAGGCCTTCATGAAGTCGGTCGGCATCGGGGACACCACCTATTTCGGGCCGGAGGCGGAGTTCTTCATCTTCGACGATGTGAAATTCATGGCGGACCCCTACAATACCGGCTTCAAGCTCGACGGCATCGAGTTGCCGACCAACGGCGACACCGATTACGAGGGCGGGAACCTCGGCCACCGCATCCAGACCAAAGGGGGATACTTTCCAGTTCCGCCGCTCGATTCGGCCCAGGACATGCGGGGCGAGATGCTCGCGGCTATGCAGGCTATGGGGGTCAAGGTCGAGAAGCATCACCATGAGGTCGCGTCGGCGCAACATGAGCTTGGCATGAAGTTCGACACGCTTGTCTTGATGGCGGACCAGATGCAAATCTATAAATACTGCATCCACAATGTCGCCCAATCTTATGGTAAGACTGCGACCTTCATGCCGAAGCCGGTCTACGGCGATAACGGCTCGGGCATGCATGTGCACCAGTCGATTTGGAAGGACGGCAAGCCTGTGTTCGCGGGCAACAAGTACGCTGATCTCAGCCAGGAATGCCTGTGGTACATCGGCGGCATCATCAAGCACGCCAAGGCTCTGAACGCCTTCACCAACCCGTCGACCAACTCATACAAACGGCTCGTGCCCGGCTACGAGGCGCCCGTTCTCCTGGCCTATTCGGCCCGTAACCGCTCGGCGTCCTGCCGCATCCCGTGGACGCAGAACCCAAAGGCGAAGCGGGTCGAAGTCCGTTTCCCCGACCCGACCGCGAACCCCTATCTCGCTTTCTCGGCAATGCTGATGGCCGGCCTGGACGGGATCCAGAACAAGATCGATCCCGGTCCGGCGATGGACAAGGACCTCTATGACCTCCCGCCGCGCGAGCTGAAGGAAATCCCGACCGTTTGCGGATCTCTCCGAGAAGCGCTTGAGAGCCTCAACCGCGACCGGGCCTTCCTGAAGGCGGGTGACGTGTTCTCGGACGACTTCATCGAGAGCTTCATCGAGCTGAAGATGACCGAGGTGGCGCGCTTCGAAATGACGCCGCATCCGGTCGAGTACGTGATGTATTACTCCTGCTGAGGGAAACTCTCGGCGTAGATGGAGGCCGCGGGCACGTGCTGCGGCCTCGTTATTCGTGTTAGTGGCCGGTCCGGGCTGGCGGCCGATGGCGCATCCCCTCTCGTGATCTGAAAGGAAGGCGGAGCCCGCCTACGGTGCCCGCCTCGCAACCGACGTGTTCGAACTTCTCATCGCGTTCGTTCTGATCCTCCTGAACGGCGTTTTCGCGCTGTCGGAACTCGCGATCGTATCGGCGCGTCGTACCCGGCTCAAGACCCTGGCGAATACGGGGCGCGCCGGCGCTCGGGCGGCTCTGGCGCTCGTCCAGGATCCCGGTCGTCTTCTCTCCACGACGCAGGTTGGCATCACGCTGATCGGGATCCTGGCCGGTGCGTTTTCGGGCGCGGCGCTCGGGGAACGGTTGACCGGCATCCTGGAGGATGGAGGCCTCTCGGCGAAGATCGCCGAGCCTCTCGGCTTCGGGATCGTGATCGCGGCGATCACCTACATGTCGGTTGTGATCGGCGAGCTCGTGCCGAAGCACCTCGCGTTGCGCAACGCCGAGGGAATCGCCTGCCTCGTTGCCCCGACGATGAGCTTCGTCGCGCGATGCGCCGGCCCCATCGTGTGGCTTCTCGATGCCTCGACCCGGCTCGTCTTCAGATTGTTCGGCCAAACGACCGGGTCCGACTCGGCTATAACGGGCGAAGAGATCCGAACGCTCGTCGCGGAGGCCGAGAGCGCCGGCGTGATCGAGAGCGATGCGCGCCAGATGATCGCGGGCGTGCTGCGCCTCAGCAACCGCACCGTTCGCGGGCTGCTGACGCCCCGAACCGAGGTCGATTGGCTGGACCTCGACGACGACCAGGACACGCTGCGCGCCTCCCTGCTCGCAACGCATCATTCCCGGTTGCCGGTGGTAAGAGGGAATTCGGACGACATCCGAGGCGTGGTCCATGTGCGCGACCTGCTGGCGACGCTGGTGGCCGGAGACCCGCTCGACCTCGCGTCGAAGATCCGCAACGCCCCGATCGTGCCCGACACACTGGATGCGCTCGACGTCTTGAAGGTGCTCCGGGACGCCGACGTCCCGATGGCCATCGTGCATGACGAGTACGGCCATTTCGAAGGGATCGTCACGCCCGCAGACGCGCTCGACGCCATCGTCGGGGCGTTCAGGTCCGACACGGACGAATCAGGAGACCCGGACAGCGTGCTTCGCGAGGATGGCTCCTGGCTCCTCGCGGGTGCGATGCCTTTCGACGAAATGGCCGAGCTGATCGGTTTGCAACCGACCGGAAGCCGCACCTACGAGACCGTGGCGGGCTTCGTGCTCGACCTGATGCAGCATCTGCCCGCGACCGGCGAGCACGTCACGAGCCAGGGCTGGCGTTTCGAGGTTTTGGATCTCGACGGTCGCCGCGTCGACAAGGTGCTGGCAAGCCGGGTCGAAGCCGCGCCGAGCTACATCCCGAGTTAAGGCTGATGACGCATCACACGCACGGCTCCGCGGCCGCACATTCGGGAGCTTCTCGGTCACTTGATCGCGGCCGCCCTAGTCCAAGACGAGGTTCTTGCCGGGCGTGCCCGAGAGGAAGCGCGTCGCATTCATGGCACCTTGCGGCTCCATGCCGGGCGGGCGGCCCCAGCCGGTATCCATCTCGATGCTTTGTGGTTGGACGCTGTGGCGGATGTGGACAACCCGGGCTTCCAGCAGCAGCCGCTGCGCGCCTCGCCAACCCTGCCGGCCGGCTGCCCGATCGCACTCGCCGAGCTGACCGGCCCCGAACTCGCGATCGAGATGCCGAAGCGCGGATCAGGGACTCGGCCGCGACGGGCTGACACCCGGGATTGCCGTCGGGCGCCCGTCTCCCCTATCTGGTGATCAGACGGCCCTGACAGGGTGGCGACCCTCGCCACCACAGCGGCGGTAGCGAGACCGAGTGCCGGAGCGAACGATCCGACCCCGAAGCCACGGCCGAGTTCCCTCACGCGAGGAGATCGCTGCGTTCGTGGCGTCCGCCGAGGGCAACGTCGGTCGGCGGGAGATCGCGCGCGCCTTCGGGATCGTGGGCGGCGACCGGCTCGAGCTGAAGCGGCTGATGCGCGAACTTGAGAACGACGGCGCCCTCACCCGGCGCGGACGGCGAGTTCACGCCTCCACGGCCCTGCCCCCGGTCCTGCCCGTGACGATCTCGTCCCGCGACGACGACGGCGAGCTCGTCGCCGAACCGGCCGAGTGGAATGCCGCAAATGGGGCCGCGCCGCGCATCGCCATCATTCCGGGCCGGCGGCTTGGCGGGCGCGAGCGCCCCGCCGGAATCGGCGACCGCGCCCTCGTCCGGATCGACGCTCGCACTTCGGGCGCGGCGGGCTATTCCGGCCGGATCGTCAAGGTGCTCCCGAAGGAGCGCGCGACGTCGCTCGGCGTCTTCCGGTCCGACCCGACGGGCGGCGGACGGCTCGTGTCCGTGGACAAGAAGTCTCATGGCCGGGAGCTTCCCGTTCGGCCGGGAGATGAGAACGGAGCCCAGGACGGCGACCTCGTGGCTGCCGCTGTCGTGAAGTCGGGGCCGTTCGGGGCCACCGCGAAGATTCGGGAACGGCTCGGCTCGATGACGTCCGAGAAGATGGTGAGCCTCGTCGCGATCCACGCCCATGCGATCCCGCACGTTTTTTCCCCGGCTGTCCTGGCCGAGGCCGAGAGCGCCAGGCCCGCGACCCTGGCAGGGCGCGAGGATTGGCGTGAGCTCCCTCTCGTGACCATCGACCCTCCGGACGCCAAGGATCACGACGACGCCGTTCACGCCGCGCCGGACGACGACCCGGAGAACCCCGGCGGCGTCGTCGTGACGGTCGCGATCGCGGACGTGGCGGCCTATGTCCGGGTCGGCTCAGCGCTCGACCACGAGGCGCTGGAGCGCGGCAATTCGGTCTACTTTCCGGACCGCGTCGTGCCCATGCTGCCCGAGCGGATCTCGAACGATCTTTGCTCGCTTCGTGCCGGCGAAGCGCGTCCCGCCCTCGCGGTTCGCATGACCTTCTCGGCCGAGGGCCGGAAGTTGCGGCACCGCTTCCACCGGGTCACGATGCGGTCGGCTGCCAAGCTCTCGTACATACAAGCGCAAGCCGCGATCGACGGCCGGCCGGATGACGTAACAGGGCCGCTCCTCGAGCCCGTGCTGCGCCCGCTCTGGGCGGCTTATGCCCGCCTCGCAGCGGCGCGGGACGCACGAGGTCCGCTGCTCCTCGACCTTCCGGAGCGCAAGATCCTGCTGAAGCCGGATGGCACGGTGGACCGGGTCACGGTCCCCGAGCGGCTGGAGGCGCATCGGCTTATCGAGGAGTTCATGATCGCCGCGAACGTCGCCGCGGCCGAGACGTTGGAGAAGGCGAAGTCGCCTTTGATCTACCGCACCCACGACGAGCCTTCGCTGGAGAAGATGCGGGCTCTCGGAGAGGTGCTAGGCTCGGTCGGCTTCAAGCTGCCCAAGGCCGGCGCGGTCCGGCCGGCTTTGTTCAACGGCATCCTTCGCCAGGTCGCCGGATCGAAGCACGAGACGTTCATCAATGAGGTCGTGCTGCGCTCTCAAGCTCAGGCCGAGTACGCGGCCGAGAATTACGGCCATTTTGGCCTCAACCTCCGGCGCTACGCGCATTTCACATCACCGATCCGCCGCTATGCGGACCTCGCCGTCCATCGCGCGCTGATCCGGTCGCAGCAGCTCGGCGACGACGGCCTCTCGGGCGACGCGACGGCGGAAGGGCTCGGCAAGATCGCGGAGCAGATCTCGATCGCGGAACGGCGCGCGATGGTGGCCGAGCGTGAAACCGTCGATCGGCTGATCGCCTTCCATCTCGCCGACCGGATCGGGGCGAACTTTACGGGTCGCGTCTCGGGGGTGGTGCGTTCGGGCCTGTTCGTGAAGCTGGCCGAGACCGGGGCGGACGGATTCGTGCCGGCCGCGACCATCGGTGCCGAGTACTACCGTCACGACGAAGTCCGCCATGCGCTGGTCGGGGAGCGGACAGGCGAGACGTACAGGCTCGGCGATCCGGTGGAGGTCCGGCTGGTCGAGGCGGCGCCGATCGCGGGCGCGCTCCGGTTCGAGATCCTAAGCGAGGGAGCTCGGGGCGGGGCCGTTCGGGGAGGCAAGGGCAAGTCAGGCGGACGGTCCCGCGGATCGCCGCGCCTCGTCGACGGACACGGCACGGTTAGGGGACGTGGACGCGCATGATCACCATCTCGCGGTCCGGGCCCGGCACCCTTGCGCCTGCGCCCATCGACACGAAGGGAGCCGTCTGGCGTGGCCTTCGCGGACGCTGCCCCGCTTGCGGGACGGGGCGCCTATTCGGGCGCTTCCTGAAGGTCGCGGACGGCTGCACGGAATGCGGACAGGCGTATCATCACCACCGCGCGGACGATTTCCCACCCTACCTCGTTATGTTCGCGGTCGGCCATCTCATCGGTTTCGGCATCTATACCGCCGAGACCCGGTTCGAGGATGTCCCGATCTGGTTTCACGCCTTTGTCTGGCCGAGCCTTGCGATCGGGCTGTCGCTGGCGTTACTGCAGCCGGTGAAAGGCGCCGTCGTCGGTCTGCAATACGGGCTCGGCATGCACGGTTTCGGGGCGGGAGCGGGAGCGTCGGAGGAGATCGATGGTGGGGGAGGAACGGGGCGAGCGGCTGAGGTCGGCCTTCGAGAGCGCCGACTGGCCGAGGCTCTGGCCGAACCAGCGCCCGAAGGACGCCGCCACCTTGATCCTGGTCGACAGGGGGGCTGACGAGCCGAAGGTCCTGATGGGACGGCGTCACGCCGGCCACAAGTTCATGCCGGGCAAGTTCGTATTTCCGGGCGGCCGTCTCGAGACGGCGGATCGCACGATGAGGTCCGCGTCGGAGCTGAGGCCGGAGGCCACATCCCGTCTCAAGACCCGCGTCGTCTCGCGCTCGGCAGGACGCGGTCGGGCGCTGGCATTGACGGCGATCCGCGAGACGTATGAGGAAACCGGTCTTCTTCTCGGGCGGCAGGTCGAGAACGGAACCGAGTATGCCGGAGCAGCTCCGAGTTGGCGCCCGTTCTTCGAACATGGCGTCCTCCCCGACCTTGAGCCGGTGGCGTTCGTCGGTCGCGCGATCACGCCGCCACGCCGGCCGAAGCGATTCGATACGCGCTTCTTCGCGCTCGACCGACGCGCGATCTGCGCCGAGATTCCAGGCTTCATCGGACCCGACAAGGAACTCGTGGAGCTGGTCTGGGTCGATCTCGCCGCCGCCCGCGAGCTCGACCTGCCGCGGATCACCGCGATCATGCTGCAGGAGGTGGAGCATCGGTTGGAGGCGGGTTTCCGATCGGACTTGCCGGTGCCCTTTTACCGCGAAGAGCGCGGCCGCTTCCTCCGCGACCTGTTATGACGGCTTTTGAGACCCGCCCTCGCCTGCCCAGCGTTCTTGACGATCCGGCCTCTTTCAGCAACTAGACGTGCACGATGCCGCGTGGGCGCACGTTCGCGTTAGAGCGCCGCCCCGGCCGATCCCACAGGAGAACACCATGGCCAAGGCTGTCACCATCAAGGTGAAGCTCGTGTCGACGGCGGATACGGGCTACTTCTACGTGACGAAGAAGAACTCGCGAACGATGACCGACAAGCTTTCGGTGAAGAAGTACGACCCCGTAGCGCGCAAGCACGTCGTGTTCAAGGAAGCCAAAATCAAATAGAGCGTTTTGGCTCCGCGCCAAGCCACGAACCGCTCCGCTTTGGAGTCTGTTCAACGGGTCCGACCGCGACGGTAGGGGATGATCCGCCGCGGCGGCCGGCCTTTTCAGATGGAGGCGCTCCCATGGCGTCTTGGGGTGATATCAACGCGGCGCTCAACCGGCTCGTCCGGGAAGGTGTAATCTCAGGGTTCAAGACCAATCGTGGTGAGAAATCCCACGATACCGGGCTGCATGTCAGCGTGACCCCCGCGGCTGATGACGACGCGGAGAGCGTTCGCGACCGCATCATGAGCGTCTTGGAACCGCTCGACGACGAGGTAACGGTCACGGTCACGGTCGGGGCCGACACGCCGACCCGGGCGTGAGGCCCTTGCCATTGGGGAGACGAATTGATGCGGTACCGGTTCTTGGCCCTGGTCCTCGGCGCGGCTATCTCGGCCGCCGGTTCGGCCCCGGCTGATGCGATCCAGAGCTGCAGCGCCAATCGCACCGTCTGCGAGTCCGTCTGCACGCCCGATCGCATTGCCCGCTACCATGGCGGGCTAGCCCGGCGCTGCACCGCGAGCTGCGAGCCGCGCTGGCAGCAATGCCTACGCACCGGGGTCTGGGTCGATCTGGAACGTCGCTCCAGCGGATGGTGGGAACAGGCCCGCCGGCTCTGACCGTGGCGCCACTGAAAGGGAGAATGGTGGCCGGCCGGGAGCGACGATGAGGAGGCTGGTGCCGCTCCCGAACCGGCCTAGCCCTCGAAACCCAGGAGATGCGGCGGACCTGAGCATCGTAGGGCGTCCGATTTGCGCGTCCAAGGACGCGCTGAACACCTGATGCAACCTACATAATCCGACGCGGAAAAGACAATACGAACGAGCCTGGCTCGACCTTTAAACCTCTGTTTAGGTTAAGCGTTAGCGGGTTTGCCCGAGCCAACATCGGCTCAGGACACGGCTTAGCCTGGACCAGATTAGGCGGCCTCCGCCATGACACGGTTGCGGCCGGCATCCTTGGCGCGGTAGAGCGCGACATCGGCTCGCTTCATGATCTCGGCCGGGCTGAGGTCGCCGGCGCGCCGGGCCGCAACGCCGATCGAAACCGTGACGTCGAGCTGACACTCACGCCGTTCGAGCGCAAACGGGACGGTGCCGATTCTTTGTCGGATGCGCTCGGCCACGGCGCGGGCTTCGCTGAGTGAGGCGTCCGGCACCACGACAACGATTTCCTCGCCGCCATAGCGGGCGACAAGGTCGACACCGCGGGTCAGAGTTCCGATCCGCTTGGCGAACTCCCGGAGCACATCGTCCCCGGCATCGTGCCCATAACCGTCGTTAACCGATTTGAAGCGGTCGATGTCGAGGAGCAGGACGGCGATGTCAGCGTTTCGCCGGAGGGCGTCCTCGAACAGAGCGGCGAAATGAACGTCCAGATAGCGCCGGTTGTGAAGGCCTGTGAGCCCGTCAGTCACCGCAAGCTCCAGTGAAAGCTGAACGCCGTCGCGCAGCCGTTCCGCAAAGCGCTTTCGGCGTACCTGCGTTCGGACACGAGCGACGAGCTCGTTGCGGTCGATGGGACGCACCAGGAAATCGTGGGCGCCGATATCGAGCCCGCGGAGAATCCGGGTCTTGTCGTCCATATCCGCGAGGAGCACGACCGCGACGTTGCGGGTGCGGTCGAGCGAGCGCAACTGGCCGCAGAGTCTCAGGCCATCGAAGTCCCGCAGGTCGAGGCTGACCAGCACGACATCGACATTCTCCTCCGCAGCCCTCGTCAGCGCACGATGCGGGTCCGGCTCGACCTCCACCAAGTGATAGTGCGTCAGCGCCGCCGTCAGCCGTTCATAAGAGCTCGGCCGGTCGTCGACGAGAAGGACGCGCCCGTTCTGGCCGGTCTCGGCGGCCGCCGAGACCAGAGGATCGCCGAAACCGAGGTTGCGCGACCCGACGATGCGGGCCCGGAGCTCATCCATTACGGCCTTCAGCCGGGCAAGGCTGCGCACCCGCGCGAAGAGGGCCGTATCGTCCACCGGCTTCGTCAGAAAGTCGTCCGCGCCGGCGTCTAGCCCCCTCACCCGATCGCTGGGCTGGTCGAGGGCGGTCACCATCACGATCGGCAGATGCGCGGTCTCGGGCGAGCTCTTGAGCTGACGGCAGACCTCGAAACCGTCCATGCCGGGCATCATAACGTCCGTGAGGACGATGTCGCAGAGGCCCTGTTCGCAGATCGCGATCGCGTCCGGACCGTTCGTGGCCGTCAGGACCTCGAAATATTCGGCCGAGAGCTTCGTCTGCAGCAGTTTCACGTTTGTGGCGATATCGTCGACCACGAGCACACGCGCAGGCATGATCCGTCTCCCGAATTCAGGCCGCTTGGAGATAAGTGCGAACGGTTTCCAGGAACTTCGCAACCGAGATGGGCTTCGACAGGTAGGCCTCGCACCCGCCCTCCCGGATGCGTTCCTCGTCGCCCTTCATGGCAAAGGCCGTGACAGCGATGACTGGGATCGCTTTCAGGTCATCGTCCTCCTTGAGCCAACGCGTCACATCCAGGCCGGAGACTTCCGGCAGCTGGATGTCCATGATGATCAGGTCCGGACGCTGAGCCCGGGCGATCTCGATCGCCTCGATCCCGTTGCCGGTTTTCAGCGTCGCGTAGCCGTGGGCTTCCAGGAGGTCGCCGAACAGCTTCATGTTGAGCTCGTTGTCCTCGACAATGAGCACTGTCTTGGTCATCAATCGGGCCTCGATCGAACAGGCAGCCCGTCTGAAACTCGGGCGCTTGTCAATGCGAATGGAGGTTATCGAGGACATCTTGATGAAACGAGAATCGCGGCAGCCAATATCCCGAGGACGCGATGGCGTCGTGCCCGATGCAGAATCGCTGGCCGTACTTATTCTCGACCGTCTCGTGGCTGAACCGGAGCGGCTCGGCAGGTTCCTGGCCCTGACCGGGCTTAATCCAGCGTCGGTTCGAAAGGCCGCCGCATGTCTGGATTTCCTTCCCGCGATCCTCGATCATGTGATCTCAGACGAAGCTCTACTGATTGCCGTCGCGGGCGAGACGGGAGTTAGGCCCGAAGCGATCGCGGAGGCTCAGCGGCAGCTTTCCCCGGTGGCCGACTGGAGCCCATGAGAGACGTCGTCTCGCCACGCTCGATCTGTCGCGACTGCGAGGCGCTCGATCGGTCGGAGGATGGCCGATGTGTGTGCTGCGGCTCCCCGCGCCTCGCCGCCCATCCCGAACTCGCCCAACTCTCCGTTGCGCATATCGATTGCGACGCCTTCTTCGCGACTGTCGAGAAACGCGATCACCCGGAGCTGCGCGACAAACCCGTCATCGTCGGTGGCGGCACGCGGGGGGTCGTCGCGACCGCCTGCTACATCGCTCGCATTCACGGCGTCCGCTCCGCCATGCCCATGTTCAAGGCGCTGAAGGCCTGCCCCGGCGCCGTCGTCGTGCGGCCCGACATCGAGCGATATGTCCGAGTTGGCCGAGATGTCCGCCGCCTCATGGGTGAGCTCACGCCCATGGTCGAGCCGATCTCGATCGACGAGGCGTTTCTCGACCTGACCGGAACGGAACGTGCGCACGGCGCGGTCCCGGCGCTGTCTCTGGTGCGCTTCGCGGCTCGAGTCGAACGCGATGTCGGAATCAGCGTCTCGGTCGGCTCGCGCCGAACAAGTTCCTGGCCAAGATCGCATTCGATCGCGACAAGCCGCGCGGCTTCTCCGTGATCGGCCTGAGGGAGGCGGTGGATTTCCTCGCCCTTCAGCCGATTACGATCATGCCGGGCGTCGGCCGCCGGACCGAGGAACGGCTCGCGAGGGCAGGGCTGACCCTGGTCAGGCACTGCGCGAGCACCCATTGCGGGAGCTGACCGAGATCATCGGCCGGGACGGTGAGCGGCTGGCGCGCCTCGCCCACGGCCACGACGCGCGCCGGGTCGAGCCGCAGCGCGTGACCAAAAGCGTTTCCGCCGAGACGACCTTCAACGCGGATATCTCGACGCCGGCCGAGCTCGAACCGGTTCTCTGGCGACTTTGCGAGAAGGTGTCGAAGCGCCTCAAGGCCGCGTCTCTTGCCGGTCGAAGCGTCACATTGAAGTTGAAGGACCGAACCTTTCAGACCGTCACCCGCACCCGCTCAGGGCTGCCTGCGACCCAGCTCGCCCGACGGCTCAACGAACCATCCCGCACGTTGCTGAGAGCGACGAGCGACGGCTCCGCCTACCGACTGATCGGGGTCGCTGCGGGCGAGCTCTGCGAGAAGAACGAAGCCGACCGAGGCGATCTTGCCGATTCGGGCGTCCGCGAGGAGGCCAAGATGGAGGCCGCTATCGACCGGCTCCGCGATCGCTACGGCCCTGGGGCGGTGCAGACCGGCCTTGCCTTCCCGTTCCGTCAACGCTGACAGGCAGCCCCCTCGCCGAGCATCTCGAGACGCGTCATTTCGCCCTTCAGAACGAAGTCGCCGTAATCGAGCCGCAGCGCTCGGCTGACGCCGTTTTCGTAGAGGTCGAAACCGAGAACGTAGACGGGCGTCCGATCAGCCCGCCCCGGCTCGAAATAGCTGACCGTCACGGGCCAGCGAGGCAATGTTGCGACGCCGTCCTGGCGGGCTGCATCCTCGAGCGACTCGCCCGACCGCGGCTCGATGCGGGAGCCGATGACCGCCAACGTTTCGTATGTCTTTCGGCCATCATCGGAGCCGTCGAACAGCTTCAAGGCGACGGTGGTCCGGCCCTCCCTAGCGCTTGCGATGATGTCCTTCATCTGAGCATTTGGGAAGACGGCATCCCCTGCAAGCGACAGGGTCGCCCGTTTGGGACTTTTCAGCCGGACGAGGAGCGAGCCGCCGGCGCGTTGCTCCGCATTTCCGTCCACGGTTGTTTTCGGACTCCCTTCGGTCAGATTGTCGTTCCGGAAGCGGAAGGTCTTCCCGTCGCCGCTCTCGAAATTTGCGCTGCGCAGGTCCGAGGTGGTGGCGCCTTTCTCGGCGCTCTGGAGCACGGTCACCTGCCGGAATTTGAGGGTGTAACCCTCACAGGCATTGCCCAAGAACTCGAACGCGATGCGTCCGCGCGCGCTCTCGACCCCCCGCATGCCGCGGCTTGATACAAGCGACAGGTCGTAGACGACACGATGCGGTGCGAGCCGAATCACATGCGAGTCGGCCGGTCCGCGTGCTTCCGCTATGACCGACGAAAGCGACAGGGTCAGCAAGAGGACAAGGCGACATCGCGACATAGGAGGCTCTGGCGAGGATGTTCGGACCTTAGCAGCCATGCGCCGGCCCGCAACGCGCTTGCGATGGGCGGTCTCATCATCGAAAACGGGTCGGAACGGGATGCACGGCATGGGACTGATCGAGAAGCGCCTGCACGAACTCGGCATCGTGCTTCCCTCCCCCGCGGCGCCGGTCGCGAATTACGTTCCGTTCGCCCGCTCGGGCTCGCAGGTCACAGTGTCCGGCCAGATTTGCCTGGGGTTCGATGGCGTGATCGCGCCCGAGCATCTCGGCCGCGTCGGAGCGGAGGTCTCGCCGGACCGTGCGAAAGCTGCAGCCCGACTCTGCGCCATCAACGTGATCGCGCAGCTTCGGGCCGCCATCGGCGACCTCGACGCCGTCCATCGCTGCGTCCGCCTCGGCGGCTTCATCACCAGCGCACCCGACTTCACCGGACAGGCAGCCGTGATGAACGGAGCCTCCGACCTGATGGTCGAGATCTTCGGCGACAAGGGCCGGCACGCCCGTACCACAATCGGGGTCGCGGCCCTGCCGCTCGGCGCCTCGGTTGAGGTCGAGGCGTTGTTCGAGGTGGTATGACGGCGCCGGTCTGGTTGATGTCCCGCCCTGTCGCGCATCGTGGTCTACACGCCAGGGATCGCGGGCGCGTCGAGAACACGATGGTAGCCGCCGAGGCGGCGATCGCCGGCGCCTATGCCATAGAGTGCGACGTCCAGATCTCGTCCGACGGCGACGCGATGGTGTTTCACGACCATGATCTCGACCGACTGACCGAAGCGTCAGGGCTTGTCCGGAAGCGGAGCGCGGCCGAGCTCGCCACCCTTCAGGTGGGCGGCACGGCGGACGCGATTCCTACCCTCGCCGCCTTTCTCGACCGGATCGACGCGCGCACCGCGCTGGTGATCGAGATCAAGAGCCGCTTCGACGGAGACGAACGGCTGGCGCGGCGCGTGGCCGAGATGGTTGCTGCCCGAGCCGCGCCGATCGCCCTTAAATCCTTCGATCCCGCGATCGTGAGCCTCCTGCGACGCATCGCGCCCGCGATACCGCGCGGCATCGTGGCGCAAGCGCGCTACGAAGGCGGCGAATGGGACGCTCTCGACGAGGGGCGGCGTCGCGCGATGGCCGAGTTCCAGCATTGGGGCGAGACGGAGCCGGACTTCATCTCCTTCGGGCACCTCGATCTGCCGGGTCAAAGGACGCTGATGCCGCGCATCCTCTCCGGAAAGCCCGTTATGACCTGGACGATCCGGTCGCAGGCCGAGTCGGACCGGGCGCTCGCCTTCGCCGACCAGATCGTCTTCGAAGGCTTCGTTCCTGCTTGACCGGCTCAGGCGGGCGCTGGGAGCAGGCCGCCCGGGGAGGCCTCACGTGACCGATCGCGTGCCCGACAGGAGCGCCGGTGGCGAGGTGAAGGTGGCGCAGGGGCTCGCGGCCGTGCCGGAGGCCGAATGGGATGCCTGCGCCAATCCCGGCGCGACGCTCGGGCTCGACGAAACGCACAACCCCTTCGTATCGCACGCCTTCCTGTCCGCGCTGGAACAATCAGGCTGTGTGGGAGGGCGAACCGGATGGACGCCCCTCCATCTTCTCGTGTCGCCCCCCGGAGGCTCGCTCGAAGCGGCCGCGCCCTGCTATCTGAAAACACACTCGATGGGCGAGTACGTGTTCGATGGCGGCTGGGCAGACGCCTACGAGCGGGCTGGAGGGCGCTACTATCCCAAGCTCCAGGTGAGCGTGCCCTTCACGCCCGTGACTGGCCCACGGCTCCTCGTTCGGGGGGACGCCGAGCCCGCGCGCGAGCTCCTGCTCGCCGGGCTTGCCTCGCTCCGGAAGCAACTGGGCGCCTCGTCCACTCACCTCACCTTCATCAGCGCCGAGGAGAGCGAGGAGCTCGCCGGGCGAGGGTTCCTCATGCGGACCGACAAGCAATTTCACTGGCTCGACGATCGATTTGGAGACTTCGAGGGGTTCTTGGCGGCGCTCGCCTCGCGCAAGCGGAAGGCGATCCGTCGGGAGCGCCGAGAGGCGGTCTCGAGCGGGATCACGATCGAGCGGCTGACCGGGCGCGACATCACGGAAGCGCATTGGGACGCCTTCTTTGCCTTCTACATGGATACGGGGTCGCGCAAATGGGGTCGGCCCTATCTCAATCGACGCTTCTTTTCGCTAATCGGGGAGCGCATGGCCGACCGCATCCTGCTCGTGATCGCGAAGGGTGGCGGCAGGCCCATCGCGGGGGCGATCAACTTCATCGGCGATGTGGCGCTCTATGGCAGGAACTGGGGCTGCATCGAGGATCGTCCATTCCTGCACTTCGAGGTCTGCTACTATCAGGCCATCGAGTTCGCGCTCGAACGTGGCTTGACCCGGGTCGAGGCGGGCGCGCAAGGCGAACACAAGCTGGCCCGAGGCTACCGGCCGGTCACCACCTACTCGGCTCACGACATCGCTGATCCGGGGCTGCGCGGCGCAGTCGCCGACTACCTCGCCCGGGAGCGTGCCTACGTCGCGGCCGCCCAAACGGAGTACGAGGGAGCGATGCCCTTCCGGAAATGCGAGGCGGAGTGAGCCTCCTGTAAACGGCCCCGAGCCCTCAAGGCGAAGACGGATGTGTTGACCTCCTGTGCCGGGGAGGCGAAGACGCCGCGCCATCTGCCGCGAGCGAGCCCATGACGCCCTACGACCCAAATAACGTGTTCGCGAAAATCCTCCGGGGCGAGCTGCCGTGCCAGAAGATCTACGAGGACGATCGTACACTCGCGATCATGGACATCATGCCCCGTTCGGACGGGCACGCGCTCGTAGTCCCGAAAGCCGCGAGCCGAACCTTCCTCGATATGATGCCCGACGACATTGCCGCCACCTACGCGACGGTGCAGCGGGTAGCGCGAGCCGCCAAGGGCGCCTTCGCCGCGGACGGCATCACCATCCAGCAGTTCAACGAGCCGGCGGGTGGCCAGGTCGTGTTCCACACCCATGTCCACGTGCTGCCGCGGCTCGATGGCGTGGCTCTGCGTCCCCACACCAGTGAAATGGCGAAACCGGAGGTGTTGGAAGCGAACGCGGCGAAGCTTCGCTCCGCGCTGGCCGACGGCAACATCTGACAGCCACGATGACCGGCCCCAGCGCCGCTGCCAAGGTGCGCCGGAGGCCGCTTTCATCGAACGCCGCGATGGCGCCAGGAGTGTCGCCGGCCGCGAAGACAGCCGCGCAGAACCTCGTACGGGGCTTCGGTCAAAGGGCGACACCCTTCGCCGTGAGGGCCGCGTCCACCCAGGAGCGGTCGATCGTGCCATTCTCGATCGAGGCCAGGATGTCGACCTCGCGGCGCACCTGCGCCCGAGCGAGTTCGGCGACCCCAATCGCGTCCTCGCGAGAGATCGCGAGGACGCCGTCGGCATCCCCGATCACGATGTCGCCCGGCGACACCGGCTGACCACCGACGCTGACCGGCACGTTGATCTCGCCCGGCCCATCCTTGTAGGGCCCACGATGGCTGACGCCGCGGGCGAACACGCCAAGGCTCGATGCGGCGAGCGCCTCAGAGTCGCGGATCGCCCCGTCGATGACGAAGCCCGCGACGCCGTTGCGCCGGGCGAGGCCTAGCATGATCTCGCCGATAAGGGAGTTCGTGAGCTCGCCCCCGGCATCGACCACGATGACGTCGCCGGGCTCCGCGATGTCGATCGCCTTGTGGACCATCAGGTTGTCGCCGGGTCGGGTCCGGACAGTTAGCGCAACCCCGATCATCGGGGTTCCGTCGTGGTGTGGGCGCAGGACCGCCCCGCCTGCGTAAAGCCGGCCCATGTTGTCGCTGATGATGGGTGTCGGGATACCGCGCAGGCCGTCGATCAGGTTCCGATCGATCGCGGGCGGGCGGAGCTGGATGCGAAAGCCGATCGCCATGTCTGGCTGAGCCTTTGATGCGGACGCGCTTTGGGCAGCAGCGCGCGAGACTTCTATTAACCTGCCCGAACGGGATCGGATATTGCCATGCTGTCAGCTTAACCGTTCGCGGGCGAGCTTCGCGCCCGCTCCCAGCGCCCGCAGCTTGGCAAGCGCAACAGCTCGGGGCATGGGGGCGATCCCGCAATTCGTGCAAGGCAGGACGCGCTCGGCCGGGACGAAGCGCATCGCCGTTTCGATCGTGGCGAACACATCCTCGGGTGTCTCGACCTCGTTCGTGGCGACGTCGATCACGCCGACCATGACGTCCTTGCCGTGGAGCAGGCTCATCAGGTCGGGCGGCACGCGCGAGTTGCGGCACTCCAGCGAGACCTGGTCGATCCGGCTCGCGGCAATCGCCGGGAAGATCGCCTCATACTGTCGCCACTCGCGGCCGAGGGTCTCCTTCCAGTCGATATTCGCCTGGATGCCATAGCCGTAGCAAATGTGGACGGCCGTCTTGCAAGTCAGACCTTCGGCCGACCGGTGCAGCGTATCGATGCCCCAGGCCACGACCTCGTCGGTGTAGACGTTGAAGGCGGGCTCGTCGAACTGGATCACGTCGACCCCATCGGCTGCGAGCGCCTTCGCCTCCTCGTTCAGCACGGCCGCGAAGGCCGCCGCCATCTCGATGCGATCACCGTAAAATCGGTCGGCGATCGTGTCGACGATCGTCATGGGGCCGGGCAGCGTAATCTTCAGCTTCCGGCCGGTATGAGCCCGGGCCGCCCTCGCCTCCAGCTGGTGCACTCGGCCCTTCAGCCGAAGCGGGCCGGTGACGGTCGGCACCATCGCTTTGTAGCGGTCCTTGCGAATACCCATTTCGACCTTGTGGGCGAAGTCGATGCCCTCGACCTGCTCCAGGAAGCCGTGCACGAAATGCTGACGCGATTGCTCGCCGTCGGTGACGATGTCGAGCCCGGCATCCTCCTGCTCCTTGATGACGAGGAGCGTGGCGTCGAGCTTGGCGGCCGCGAGGTCCGGGCCTTCCAGACGCCACGACGCCCATAGCTTCTCCGGTTCGGCGAGCCACGACGGCTTCGGCAACGAGCCCGCGATAGTCGCTTCGAACATAGACCTGTCCCTCTGGAGGCCTGCGGCAGCGACTATAGGCTTCTCGTATCGCTAACCAAGAAGCCAGAGGGGCTCTCCGCCGACCCACGACCTGCTGTAGAGGTTGTAAGTTCGCGAACGTCGGAGGTTCAACACCAAATGCGACCGTCCTCCCGCTACAATTCGTCGATCCTTGGCGTCCTTCTCTGGTCGGCTTTGGTGCTGCCTGCCGCAGCCGAAAAGCTGGTGGTGGCAGATGGGATATCTGTGACGCGCACCTCGTATGCCGTTCCCGGCAACGAGCAGCCGTTCTCCGGCTTTCTGCCGAAAACCCCAGCTCAAGCCGAAGCCAACAAGAACTTCTTCGAATTCGTGGATCGCGTCTCCCCAAACCGCCCCGTTGCCGCCGAGCATGCAGCCGCTCGCGGCTGGCAAGCCATCGAGGCTAGAGACTTCGGCTTGGCGGCGAAGCGGTTCAACCAGGCCACCTGCTCGATCCACAGCTCGCCTCGATCTACCACGGCTTCGCGGTCGTCGTAGCGCAACGCTTCAACGACCACGCGTTCGCGGACGAGCTGTTCACCGTCTCGGCGAGGGCCGCCAAGCCTCTTCCATCCCTGCCGGGAGATCACGGTCGCGTGCTGCTGATCGCCAAGCAACCGGCAAGGGCGCTGCCCTTGTTGGAGAAGGCTGTGGCGGCTGCGCCTGGTTGGCCCGTGCCGCGAGTAAACCTCGCCTGGGCGAAGCTGCAGACCGGCGACAAGGCAGGCGCCTGCGCTCTGGTCCTTTCAATCGACCCTGGCAGAAACGAGGCGCTTGCCGCCGACCTCGCGAAGCTGAAGTCGCTCTGCGAGGTGTGAACTCTCAGCGATCGAGCCTGATGATCCGACACGGCTCACCGGCGGCGGCGGCGGCGGCGTGCGGCGGCCGCACGATCAGCGCCTCCGACGCCGCGAGCACGGCTAGCATCGAGGAATCCTGGCGAGGATGGGGGCTCGCCTCGAAACGGCCGTCGCTCACACGCCTCAGCGTCGCTCGGAGGTAATCCTGCCGGGCGTCGTTCGGGGCGAGGTCGGTCCCGAGCACGGCCGCCTCGCTCGGGTCGTCCCCGGCATGCTGGTCGCCGAGGAGCGCCCTTATCGCGGGAGCGACGAACAGGATGGCGCACACGATCGACGAGACGGGGTTGCCGGGCAGTCCGATGAGAACCATGCGGCCGAGCCGGCCATGCATCAGCGGTTTGCCGGGCCGGAGCGCGACGCGCCAGAAACCAAGCTCCATCCCGTCTCGGGCGAGAGCCGATTGCACGAGGTCATGGTCGCCGACCGACGCGCCCCCAAGGGTGACGAGGAGGTCGGCCTCCAGCCCCTTGGCCTCGGAGATGCAGCGCGCGAGATCAGCGAACGTGTCCTGCGCGATGCCGAGATCGAGCGGCTCGCCGCCCGCGCGCTCCACGATCGCCTGCAGGGCGGAGGGGTTCGAGGCGACGATCTGGTCCTGACCCAGCTCTTCGCCGGGCCGGACGAGTTCGTCTCCCGTGGCGAGGATGGCGACGCGGGGTCGCCGCCGGACCTGCACCTTGCCGTGCCCCATCGCAGCCGCGAGCGCGAGACGACGAGCATCGAGGCGCGCGCCCGCCCGGAGGAGTGTCTCGCCCGCCCGGAAATCGAGGCCGGCCGGCCGCACGTGACGGCCTAGAGGCCCGCCTTCGCGCAGCGTGACGAGGCCGTCCAGCAGATCCGCATCCTCTTGGATGACGACCGTGTCGGCCCCCTCGGGCACCGGCGCGCCGGTGAAAATGCGCACCGCCTCTCCCTCGTGAACCTTGCCCGGAAATCCGCGCCCCGCCGCGCTCGTGCCGACCACACGCAGCGCTCGAGGCAGAAGCACCAGGTCGGCGGCCCGCACCGCATAGCCGTCCATGGCGGAAGCCGAGAACGGCGGCTGGTCCCGATGAGCCGCGAGATCGGTCGCGAGCGTCCGACCGGCGGCGCGACCGATCTCGCTCACCTCCGACCCGACCGGCTCCGCGACGCTGGACAGGATCCGGGCGAGCGCCTCTGCGACCGGGATGGCGTCCATCCCTAGCCCGCCCGGTATTCGCCGGACCGGCCGCCGCTTTTGGCGAGGAGGCGGATGCCGTCGATCCGCATGCCGCGATCGGCTGCCTTGACCATATCGTACAGCGTCAGGCACGCGACCGAGACCGCGGTGAGCGCCTCCATCTCCACCCCCGTCTGACCGGAGACGGACACCTCCGCCTCGACCCGGATACCGGGAAGATCCTCGTCGAGCACGCACTCGACCTTCACCTTGGTCAGGAGCAGCGGGTGGCAGAGCGGAATCAACTCGTGAGTCCGTTTCGCGGCCATGATGCCGGCCAGACGCGCGGTGCCGAGCACGTCGCCCTTCTTGGCGTTCCCGGCCCGAATCAGAGCGACGGTGTCGGCCGTCATCGTGATCCGGCCTTCCGCCCGTGCAACGCGAACCGTTGCGGGCTTGTCGGACACGTCGACCATGCTGGCCGCGCCCGTGCTGTCGAGGTGGGTGAGTTCCGCCATGCGAGCTAGCCCGCGACCACGGGCGGGATTGGCGCCAGGAGACGGCGGGTCGCTTTCGCCACGTCCGCCTGTCGCATCAGGCTCTCGCCGACCAGGAAGGTGTGAACGCCGACAGCCTGCAGCCGCGCGATGTCGGCCGGCTCCGAAATGCCGCTTTCGGCAACAACGATCCGATCGCTCGGCACAAGGGGCGCCAACCGCTCCGACACGGCGAGCGACGTCTTGAACGTCCGCAGGTCGCGGTTGTTGATGCCGATCAAACATGCGTCGAGCGCGATCGCCCGTTCGAGTTCCGCCTCGTCGTGGATCTCGACCAGCGTGTCCATGAAGATGGCATCGGCCGTGCCGATCAGCGCTTGCGCCTCGTCGTCCGTCACCGCGGCCAGGATGACCAGGATGGCATCGGCCCCGAGCGCGCGTGCCTCGAACACCTGATAGGGATCAAACAGAAAGTCCTTGCGCAAGGCGGGCCGAAAACACGCGCGTCTGGCGGCGGCTAGGTCCTCGTGACGCCCCTGGAACGAAGGACCATCCGTCAGAACCGAGAGACAGGCGGCGCCGCCGTCTTCGTACGCCCGGGCGAGCGCGGCCGCGTCAAAATCGTCGCGGATCAGGCCTTTCGAGGGGCTCGCCTTCTTGATCTCGGCGATGAGAGCTGGGCGACCCTCCGCATGACGGGTGCGGATCGCCTTCAGGAAGTCGCGGGGGCGGAGCGCCGCGAAGGCGCGCGTCTCCATATCGTCGAACGACACCTCGAGCTTCGCCTGCGCGATCTCCTCGCGCTTGTAGGCCGCGATGCGGGCCAGGACGTCGCTCATGATGGGCGGCCGTTCGAGACGGCAACGAGGCGATCGAGCGCGACCCGGGCGGCCCCGCTGGCGAGCGCCGAGGAGGCGCAGTCCACGCCGTCCTTGAGGTCCTTAACGGCTCCCGCCACCGCGAGCGCCGCGCCGGCATTCATGACCGCGACGTCGCGGTAGGCGTTCGCCTCGCCCGCGAGGACGGCCCGCACCGCGGCCGCGTTGTGCTCGGGATCGGCGCCCTTCAGGTCCTCCGGCCGCGAGCGGGCCAAGCCGACATCCTCCGGCGCGACAGTGAAGGAGCGCATGGCGCCCCCTTCGAGCGCCACGATCTCGCTCGGACCGGTGGTCGTGATCTCGTCGAGGCCATCCGACCCGTGCACGGCCCAGACGCGCTCGGAGCCGAGCTCGCGCAGGGCCTCGGCGAGCGGCATCATCCAGGCGCCGGACGGCACCCCGAGAAGCTGCCGCTTCACGCCGGCCGGATTTGCCAGAGGCCCAAGGAGATTGAACAGCGTGCGGGTCCCGAGCTCGACCCGGACCGGGCCGACATGGCGCATGGACGCGTGGTGGGTCTGGGCGAACATGAAGCACAGTCCGGCTTTGGCGAGGCACTCCTCCAACCCGGTGGAGTCGAGCCCGATCCGTACACCGAGCGCCGCGAGCACATCCGCGGCGCCTGAGCGGGAGGACGCCGCTCGGTTCCCGTGCTTAGCGACCGGCACCCCGCAGCCGGCCGCGATGATGGCCGCGAGGGTCGAGATGTTGTAGCTGCCGGACCCATCTCCGCCCGTTCCGACGATGTCGATCGCGTTGGCAGGGGCGGCCACCCGCAGCATGCGGCCCCGCATGGCCTCGACCGCGCCGATGATCTCCGATCGCGCCTCGCCCCGGACCCGAAGCGCCATGAGAAACCCGCCGGCCTGCGCCGGTGTCACCTCACCGGACAGCAGCGTCTCGAACGCCTCCCGGGCCTCGTCTCGCGTCAGGGCCGCGCCCGTCGCGACCTTTGCGATGTAGGGCTTGAACGAGTCCATGCGGGCTCAATGCACGGGGCGATCTACGTTGTCACCCCGCAGACACGCGGCTCGCCGATCCGGCTTCGGGCCGAGGAGTGCGTCGGAGATCGGACGGTGCGGTCGTGTTACAACGAGAACTTCACGGTGCAACCGTAAGGCCGGGCCGTACTGGTCGAAACGGGCCTGCCCTCGGCGAGTTCGGTCAGGGCCGCGTCGATGTAATTCTTGGCGCCCTTGAGATCTTCGACCCTGGTCGAGGGCTTGTCGTCGATTCCGCCCATATAGGCCAGCATGCCGTCCGGCTTGATGACGTACATATGCGGCGTGACCTGCGCCTTGTAGGCGCGCCCGACATCGGCCGTAGGGTCGAGCAGAACCGCGGTGGGCGTAGCGCCCCGATCGGCGCTCAGCCTGTTCGCCTTCTCGGCCGTGGCGTAGCCTTGCTCGCCGGGAGGCGAGGAGATGACCGTCAGCCAGACGACGCCCTTGCCGGTCCACTTCCTCTGGAGCGCCTGCATGCTCTGACCGGTGTAGTGCTTGCGCACGAACGGACATTCATCGTTGGTCCATTCGAGCACGACGGTCTTGCCCTTGAAATCGGCCAAGTTGTGCTTGCGGCCGATCGAATCCGTCGAGGTGAAATTCGGAGCGGGTGCGCCGACGCGCGGGCCGGACGTCGTCTGCGCCGCGGCCAGGGTCGCAGCCGCGCCGGCAGACGCGCAGGCGAGTAGGGCCGTCGAGAAGGCGGCACGTCGGGTCATCGTCATCGGCTCACTCCTGTCGCTTGCAAGGTTAGAAGGTCGGCTCTTTTCACGAGACTGGGCACACGGCCGAGGCTGTCCAGGACGATGGAGGCGGTGAGGATCTCCGGCAGGACGACCGGCTCGCCTCGGCCCGGATACAGCACGTACAGGGGAACGCCGCTGCGGCCGTGTCGTTCGAGGAGGCGCGTGATCTCCGGGTTCTGGTTCGTCCAATCACCCTTCAGGTACGTGATTCCGGCCTCCTGGAATCGGGCCTTCACGGCGGCCGTGGACAGAACCGCGCGTTCGTTGACGATGCAGGTGATGCACCAGGCGGCCGTCATGTTGACGAAGACGGGCCGGCCCTCGGCCCGCAAGGCATCCAGCCGGGCCTGTGTGAAGCGCTCCGGGCGTGCTGTTCCGGTCGAGCGGAGCGGCATGTCAGGAGCGGCGCGGTCGGAGTGGAGCACCCACCCGATCGTGCCGAGAGCGCACAGGGAGGCGACGACGGCGCCTCGCCCCAGGCCACGTGGCCAGCCCTCGACCCGGTTCGCGATCTGCCAGGACCAGAGCGCAAAGGCGACGAGCACGAGCCCGAGAAGCGCGGCGAAGAGGCCCGATGGGCCGACCTGCTGCGACAGCACGAACAGCAGCCAGGCGACCGTTGCGTAAAGCGGGAAGGCGAGGACCTGCTTCACGATCTCCATCCAGGCCCCCGGCCGGGGCAGCCGCGCGAGCAGCCCCGGCCAGAACGCGAGGAGGAGAAAGGGCGCCGACATCCCAAGGCCCAGCGCGATGAAGACGGTCAACGCCACGGCCGCCGGCGCCGTCAACGCGTAGCCGATCGCGGCTCCCATGAATGGCGCGGTGCAGGGCGCCGCCACGGCAGCCGCGAGGACCCCCGTGAGGAAGGAGCCGGATGCGCCAGGGCGGTCCGCAAGGCCGCCGGCCCGCCCGGCGAGAGACGTCCCGATCTCGACCGCGCCCGAGAGCCCGAGCCCCATGGCGAACAGCAGACAGGCTAGGCCCGCGACGACCAGCGGGGATTGCAGCTGGAAGCCCCACCCGACCTCCGATCCTCCTGCCCGCACGACGAGCAGGATCGCGGCGAGCGCCGCGAAGCTCGAAACAACGCCCGCCGCATAGGCGACGCCGCCGAGCCGGATGGCGGCCCTACCCTCCCCTGAATGCGTAAGGAGGCTCAGCACCTTGATCGACAGCACGGGAAATACACAGGGCATCAGGTTCAAGATGAGCCCGCCCAGGAAGGCGAGGAGCGCCGCCTGGAGGATAGCTCTGACGGAGACAGCGCCTCGGACGGGGGCCGGGGCGGCCTCGGACCAGACCGTCGCCGCCGCACGTGTCCCGCTTCCCGTGGCGGAGACGGAGCCGATCCCGAACGCCTGGCGCGAGGCGCCGCCGCCCGAGACCCGCTCCAGGACCAGCACGCCCGGAATATCCCGCCTCGGTGCCGCTGCCGCCAAGGCGCTTGGCTGAAGGGTGAGGGTCAGGCCGCCCTCGTCGATCGCGAGCGTCTGCTCCCCGGCGTGCTCGACCACCGTCTCGTCCGTTGGGAAGAAATAGGCGGATCGCAGGTCCGCGGGCAGGCTGGCGGCCTCGACCCGCAGCTTCAGACGACCGTCCGCCGGCTCGAGCCGTGTCGGCCAAGGTGCCGGCTGCGGCAGGCTCGCGCGAGCGGCCTCGAAGATGTAACGGGTGGCGCCGTCCGGACCGGACCCCTCCGGACCGGACGCGACCTGAAGGCTGGTCGACAGGGCGGCCTCGCCGGGAATGCACTCCCGTTCGCAGACGAGATAGCTCACAAGCGCCTTCAGCTCGACCGGCCGATCGACCGAAAGGTCCATTGGAGCCGTGATGTCGACGAGGAGCGTCGTCTCACCCTCGTAGCCGTAATTCACGAGGTGGCTGACCGGGATGCGGGTCGGCGTCGGCCAATGGATCTGGCCGGCCGAGAAGCCAGACGGCAACGTCCAGGCGATCTCCGTGGAGAGACCGGAATCGCCCGGGTTGCGCCAATAGGTGTGCCAGCGATCGGCCATCGTCAGCCGAAGGCCGACCGTGAAGGTCTGGCCCGGGGAGATCGCCCGCGGCTCAGCCAGGAGTTCGGCCCGGACGAGGTCCGCCGCCTTCGGGGCAGCGCGACTTGCCGCCGGTAGCAGGCTCACGCTGATCAGCCCGAGGATTGCTGCGAGAAGGGCGCGCATGGTTCCGAGTTCGTCGGCGGAGGCCGGCATGTTACCCGAAAACGTGCTGGAAACGTGGCCGCCCTTCAAGGCGCCTCGCCTTGAACTCGGGCGAGCGCCGCGATACCGCGGATTGCTCTCTACGGTCACGCCATCGCCATGGATGCCTCTGCGCTCGCCTCCGAATTTCCGGCCGCCACGCGAGAGGCCTGGATCGCCGCCGTCGGGCGCGTGCTGAAGGGTGCGGATTTCGAGAAGACGCTGGTCGGGCGGACCTATGACGGGCTCCGGATCGAGCCGCTTTACGAGAAGGCCGATAGCCGAGCGGTCAGTCCGGTCCGTGCTCCCGGGCCCTGGCGCGTCGGCGCGCGGGTCGATCACCCGGATCCTGCCGAGGCGAACGCTCTCGCGCTTGCCGATCTCGAAGGCGGCGCGGACGCGTTGACTCTCGTCCTTCCGGGCAGCGCATGGGCGCGCGGGTTCGGCCTCCTGGGCCACGGGATCGAGGCGCTCGACCGGGCTCTCTCCGGGGTCATGCTGGACCTCCTCGCCTTGCGGGTCGAAGGCGGGGCAGCCGGACGGGAGGCAGCCGCAGCGGTTCTGTCTCTGGCCGAGCGGCGCGGGCACTCGCTTGCCGAACTCGATCTCGATTTGGGGCTCGATCCGATCGGCGATGCGGCCCGGAGCGGGAATTTGTTGGCCGACTGGGACCGAGCGGGCGCGGACCTCGCCGGAACGCTCGGCGGCCTGGCCGGTCGCGGCTTCACCGGACGGCTCGTCCTCGCGGATGGCCGTCCCTGCCACGAAGCCGGCGCCTCCGACGCGCAGGAGCTCGCGGCCGTGCTGGGCACGGCCGTCGCGTACTTGCGGGTTTTCGAGGCGGGCGGCCACGATCTCGCATCGGCCCGTGACGCCATCTCGTTCCTCCTCGTCGCCGATGCCGACGAGTTCCTGACGGTCGCCAAGTTCCGCGCGCTTCGCCTGCTCTGGGCGAAGGTCGAGGCGGCCTGTGGGCTCGAGCCCGAAGCGGCCCGCATCCACGCCGAGACGGCCTGGCGTTCGATGACGCGGCGGGATCCGTGGGTGAACCTCCTGCGGGGAACCCTCGCGGCGTTCTCGGCCGGCATCGCCGGCGCCGACGCGATCACGGTGCTGCCGTTCACGAGCGCGCTCGGCCTTCCCGACGCCTTCGCGCGCCGCCTCGCCCGCAATACGCAGCTGGTCCTGATGGAGGAATCAAATCTGTGGCGCGTCGCGGATCCGGTCGCCGGGTCCGGAGCGTTCGAGGGGATCACCGAGGCGCTCGCTGCGGAGGCCTGGTCGCTGTTCGGAGAGATCGAGCGCGAAGGCGGCATAGTCGGGAGCCTACAGGCAGGCGCGCTACAGGGTCGGATCGCGGCGGTCCGGGCCCGCCGCGAGGACAACGTCGCGACGCGGCGAGATTCGATCACCGGGACGAGCGAGTTCGCCGACCTCCGCGAAGCGCCGGTCGCCGTGCTGCTCCCGTCCCGGCCGGCCGCGGAGACAAAGGAGGCGGACGGCGCCTTTCCGGGCCTCCTCCCGATGCGCTCGGCCGAACCGTACGAGCGGCTGCGCGACCGCTCGGACGCGCTGCTCGCCCAAACGGGCCGGCGACCGCGGGTGTTCCTGGCCAATCTCGGACCGGTCGCGGCCTTCTCGGCCCGTGCGTCGTTTGCGCGGAATGCATTCGAGGCCTGCGGGATCGAGTCCGTCACGAACGACGGATTCGCCTCGCAGGACGCCATGGTCGCGGCCTGGGCACGATCGGGCGCCGAAACAGCCTGCCTCTGCTCCTCCGACGCGATCTACGCGGCCGAGTCCGCCCGTGCGGCGACCGCGCTGGCCGCGGCCGGCGCGACGCGGCTGTACCTAGCGGGGCGGCCCGGAGAGCTGGAAAACGAGTTGCGGAATGCGGGGGTGACCGGCTTCATCCATGTCGGAGCCGATGTGCCCGCGACCCTCGAGGCCGCCGTCGCGGTTCCTTGACCCGGCGGGCCGGCGTTCCACGTCAGCTCTCCTGCAAGCGACCAGCCCCGATCTTCGCCCCCTCCGACCTTTGAACCTGCCGGGCTGCCGCTCGTCGCCGGCGCCATGCCCTCGCCCGATGGATGCAGAGGTCGGCCGCGACGGCCGCCTTGCCGAGCCAGGTCCTGCCCCCGATCGCGGATACGAGGTCGACCCGGGCGTTGGCGAATCTCAACTTGTACTCCTCGGCGCCGCACAGGAAGTCGATCTCCCGGATACCCTCGTCGATGGCCCGCATGAGGTAATCCGACATCAGGAGGCTGCCGACCGAGGCGCGCTCGAAAGCGTGATCGAAGGCCGAGAAGAGGGCCATCATCCTCCCGCCCTCGACGAAGTTGATGGCTCCCGCGACAAGCATGCCGTCGCATTCGAGGACGAACAGCCGCAGGATTCCGGCTCGGGCCAGCACCCCGGCCAACGCTTTCAGCGGCTCCGCCTCGTCGGCCAGCACGGGGGAGACGTTGCCGGTCCTCGCGAGCCATTCGAGCTTCATCTCGGCCAGCCGTTCGACGATCGGACCAAGCGGCTCGTCCGGCCCGATCTCCCGGAAGCAGGCGGTCCCAAGGTCTCCGAGCGCCTTCTTTCCCCGCCGGTAGTTCTGGCGCGCCTTCTTGGTCTGGGCGTTCATCCACGCATCGCCGCTCGCCACGTCCGACCGGACCCGGAGGCTCGTTTCGCCCCGGTGGCTCAGACCAAGCCGGCGCCCGCCATCGAGCAGGGCGCGGGCGTGCGCGCCCGGCAGCAGATGGCTCAGATAGGCCAGGTCGTAGCCTCCGGCCGCCGTCACGCCCGCCCAAAGCTGGCGGACGGCGCCGTCGGGATCGAGGTCGGGCGCGACCAGCGCGTCGCAATAGTCGGTCTGCTCCTTCGCGGCCCATTCCAGAACCCGCAACCCCCGTCGGCGGGTGACGGCGAACGCCATGACGGCCACGAGCTCATCCGCTCGCCAGCCGAGCGCGATCCTGAGCTCGCGCCCGGCTGAGTCCGATCCGGCGTGCCACCAGGCCTCGATCCAGGCATGGCTCTGAAAGATCGACGCCGTGGCGCGCGACCAGAGAATGGTCCAAGGCTCGCGGAGCTTGTCGAAGCGCGCCGGCTCCCGCACGAGCTCGAATCGGAGCGGAACCGGAGAGGCGCTCACGGCTCGGCTCCCGGGCCGGTCGCCCGTGCGGCGTCCGAGGGCGGCGACGCCGGGCGACGGCCGAGCCCGACATGGCCCAGCATCTTGCGGAGCGGTAGCACGTAGAGCCCGTAGAGTGAGTGGTACTCGCTCCGGTCGCGCTCGATGAGCCCAAACTCGAACCTCTCCCCCTTGTCGGGCACCGCCAGCGTGCCGAACAGGCGGTCCCACACCGAGAGCACGAGGCCGAAATTCCTGTCCCAGTGCTTCCGGGCGGTCGAATGGTGGAGCTGATGGTAGTGCGGCGAGATCACGACGTGATCGACGATTCCGAACGAGATCGGCAGGTGCGTGTGGCGTACAAAATCCATCATCAGGATGTTGCGCATCACATAGACGTTGATGCCGAACACAGTGACCTCGACCGGGTCGAGCGCGACCAGCGACCAGATTCCGAAGCATATCCCCGGGATCAGCCCATCCCAGGCGCGGTTCATCAACTCGTCCAGCGGATGCACCCGGTCCTTGGTGATCCCGACCAGCACCTCGGCCGAATGATGAACCTTGTGCAGCTCCCACAGGACCGGGAAGCGGTGCTGCATGACGTGGTAGATGTAGTAGGAAAGGTCGTAGGCCAGCAGCATGGTCGCGGTGAACACGACGATGAGGATCGGGCCGGCGGGCGCAGTCTCGACGTGGTCGATCCCGAACAGCTTCATCAAAAGGATGCGCGTCCCGTACCCGACTGCGACCACGAAGGTGATGCCGGCCGGCAGGAACAGGATTGGCGTGATGATCTTTTTCGTGACCCAAAACAGCATGTCGGCCCGCGCCGAGGGATGCCCTACCGCCTCGGACGGAAAGGCGAAGCGGAGGAAGTCCCGGATCGAGACACGGTCGGTCGACCGGACGTAAGTCACGAGCGCGCAGACGAGCGCCGTCGCGAGCAGCAGGAGAAGCGCCGCAACGTTGGCGACGGTCAGCTTGGCTGCGACCGCATTCCAGACCGAGTCTAGCATCGCCTTACCTGCCCGGACACGCCGAAAACGGCAAGGTCACCAGGAACCACGCGCCAACCGCAATTCGGATGCCCGGCTAGGCCGGGGCGAACTGTCCCAAAAGGGAACGCGCTTCGTCAGGAAGATCGACCTCCGTCCCCGATCGACCCTAGCGGTTGCGGCCGGTTCAACGACGCGACGAGCGAATAGCTGATGATCATGAGCAGGAACCACGATCCCAGCTTCGCCGGCGACACCATCGACCACACTGCCCGCTGGTTCGGGTAGAGCCAGGCCCCGCTCGCCGTTCCGATGTTCTCGGCGAACCAGATGAACACCGCCACGAGACCGAAGCCTAGGAGGAGAGGCATCTGCCGGTAGGCCCGCCAGACTTTGAAGAAGATGATCGTGCGACCGAACAGGAGCGCGGTCGCACCGAACAGGATCACGCGCAGGTCGGGCGCATAATGGTGGGAGAAGAAGTTGACGTAGATCGCGACCGAGAACGCGACGAGGCTCCAAACCGGCGGGTGCCGGCGGAAGCGGAAGTCGAACAGGCGCCAGGCGCGGGCGATGTAGCTGCCCACGCAGGCATACATGAAGCCGGTGAAGAGCGGCACGCCGCCGATCCGCAACAGGCTCGGCTCGGGGTAGATCCAGGACCCAACCGCAGTCTTGAAGATCTCGATGGCGGTGCCGACGAGGTGGAAGAGAAGGATGACCTTGGCCTCCTCCCAGGTCTCGAGCCGGAACGCGAGCAAGGCCGCCTGGACGGCGAGGGCCGCGAGGACCAGGAAGTCGTAGCGGGCGAGCGCCGCTCCGCGCGGGTAGACGAGGTGGGTGCCGATCAGGAGCGCGACCATGATGCCGCCGAACAGGCAGGCCCAGCCCTGCTTCGCCCCGAAGCGCCCGAACTCGTAGAGCCCGGCCTCCCACGGCCCGAGCGCCGCGGCGGCTTCGCCGAGCGCGGAGTCCCCGGCGATGAAGCGGGCGAGCGGCGGCCAGAGAAGGGCGGCGCTGTCGCGCGGCGAAGGTTGGCGAGGCATATAGGTCATCGTCCTCGCGACTACCGGCCCGAGCTGTTGACAACGTCTCGAGAGACATATGCGCGCTAGCCCGGGAGAAGGCTCGGCTCCAGGCGTTCCGACGCTGGGCGTTGGACAGCGCAGAGACGCAGGCGTATCTCCTCAATTGCGAGGCGCTCGACCTCATGAACAAAGATGAAGCGTCGCGTCGAGGCTAGGTGAAGGGTCAGCGCATGAGCCGGATCCCCGATTTCACAACGATTTCTATCGAGAGCCGGCCGCGCCCTGCCGCCCTGTCGACACATTCCAACGCGGAACCCTGGCTCACCCCTGAGGGTATCACGGTGAAGCCCGCGTACGGCCCGGGCGACCGGGAAGGGCTCGACTTCCTCGACACCTATCCCGGCCTGCCGCCCTACGGGCGCGGCCCCTACCCGACCATGTACGTCAACCAGCCCTGGACCGTCCGGCAATATGCCGGGTTCTCGACGGCAGAGGATTCGAACGCCTTCTATCGCCGCAACCTTGCGGCCGGGCAGAAAGGCTTGTCGGTCGCCTTCGACCTCGCCACCCATCGCGGCTACGATTCCGATCACCCGCGCGTCTCGGGCGACGTCGGCATGGCCGGGGTGGCGATCGACTCGATCTACGACATGCGCACGCTCTTCTCGGGCATCCCGCTCGACCGGATGAGCGTCTCGATGACCATGAACGGCGCCGTCTTGCCTATCCTGGCGCTCTATGTCGTGGCGGCCGAGGAGCAGGGGGTCGCGCCCGACAAGCTCGCCGGCACCATCCAGAACGACATCCTTAAGGAGTTCATGGTCCGCAACACCTACATCTACCCGCCCGCGGGCTCGATGCGAATCATCGGCGACATCTTCGCCTATACGGTGGCGAACATGCCGAAGTTCAATTCGATCTCGATCTCCGGCTATCACATGCAGGAGGCGGGAGCGACGCAGGACCTCGAGCTCGCCTACACGCTCGCCGACGGCGTCGAGTACATCCGGGCCGGTCTCGCGGCCGGGCTCACCATCGACCAGTTCGCGCCGCGCCTGTCGTTCTTCTGGGCGATCGGCATGAACTTCTACATGGAGGTGGCGAAGCTCCGCGCTGCGCGCCTCCTCTGGGCCAAGCTCGTGAAGGGCTTTGGGCCGAAATCGGACAAGTCGCTGCCGTTGCGCACGCATTGCCAGACCTCGGGCTGGTCGCTTACCGCGCAGGACCCGTTCAACAACGTGGTACGAACTTGCATCGAGGCGATGGCCGCGACCGCGGGGCACACCCAGTCGCTTCACACTAACGCCTTCGACGAGGCGCTCGCACTGCCGACCGACTTCTCGGCCCGAGTCGCCCGCAACACCCAACTCCTCCTGCAGCAGGAGAGCGGCACAACGCGGGTCATCGATCCCTGGGGTGGGTCCTATTTCATCGAGAAGCTCACGGCCGATCTCGCGGCCCGCGCGTGGGAGCATATCGAGGAGGTCGAGCGCGTCGGCGGGATGGCGAAGGCGATCGAGGCCGGCATCCCGAAGCTCCGGATCGAAGAGGCGGCCGCCCGGACGCAGGCCCGCATCGATTCCGGCGCGCAAACCGTGGTCGGCGTGAACAAGTACAAGCCGGTCGAGGATCGTGGCGTCGACGTCCTTCGGGTCGACAACGCGGCCGTGCGCACCCTGCAGATCGACAAGCTACGCCGCCTCCGGGGCGAGCGAGATCAGGCGTCCGTGACGGCTGCCTTGGACGGGCTGTCACGATCGGCCGAAACCGGTGAGGGCAACCTGCTTGCCGGCGCGATCGAGGCCGCGCGGGCGAAGGCGACGGTCGGAGAAATCTCGGACGCGCTGGAGCGTGTCTGGGGCCGGCATCGGGCCGAGATCAAGGCTATCTCGGGCGTCTACAAGCGGGAGGCGGGCGGCATGTCGCCGGCAGTGGAGCGGGTGCGTCGCCTCGTCGAGGCGTTCGAGCAGGATGACGGCCGCCGGCCCCGCATCCTGGTCGCCAAGATGGGCCAGGACGGGCACGACCGCGGCCAGAAGGTGATCGCCTCGGCCTTCGCCGATCTCGGCTTCGACGTCGATATCGGGCCGCTCTTCGCGACCCCGGCCGAAGCAGCCCGACAGGCGATCGAGAACGACGTCCACATCGTCGGCGTCTCCTCCCTCGCGGCCGGCCACCTGACGCTCGTGCCGGAGCTCCGGACCGCCCTGGCCGAGTACGGCCGGGAGGACATCATGATCGTGGTCGGCGGCGTCGTGCCGCCCGGCGATTACGACGCGCTCTACGCGGCAGGCGCCTCCGCCATCTTCCCGCCCGGCACCGTCATCGCGGATGCGGCGGAACGGCTCGTCCACGAGTTGAACGCGCGGCTCGGATTCGTGGCCCGCGAGGCGGCGGAGTAGCCGCAGGCCCCGAGTTGCCCGCGCGCCTACCCGCCGGCCATGATCCTGTCGCGCATCCAGGGTAGCCGCGCTTCGATGGCCCGGATGCGAGCGGTGTGAGCCGCCCAGAACCGGTTACCCCGCAATGCTGTGCGGCCCGGCGACGCCCGCCGTCCTCGGCCGGCGCGAGGGCTAGAACGCTCCTTCGCGTTGCTCATGGGTGAAGTAGTTGCAAGGGCGGTCGTGCGCACCCGTTCGGTCCCGAAATCTCGGGCCGGCAGCGCCCCGGCGCCGAGCGGCGAGCCGATGGCCGCGAGATGAGCCTTGGCGCGTCGGCAATATTCGACGGAGAGCGCCGACATGCGTTCCTCGTTGTGCCCCGCCCTGTATTTCATCAGCGCCCTGCACAGGTCGCCGCCCGCGAGCCGCCAGGCCACGGCGAGATAACGCACCCCAAGCCGGATGTTGGTTGCGGGATCGGCGAGTTCGTCCAGCGAACCCCGATGCCCGAGCAGGGCCGCAGTCGCGGGCATCACCTGCATGAGGCCGCGCTCGCCGGCGCCGCCCACCGCGTTCGGGTTGTAGCCGCTCTCGACCCGCATCACTGCATCCGCGACCTCCGCAGGAAGCTCGCGCCCGTTGGCTTCAGCGGCCACCATAGGGAAGTAGAGGCTCCGACCCGCGGGAAGGAGAAACGACAATCCCGACAACACCGGGACGTCGGGCGGCAACGGCAGATCCAGGAGCTCGGGCCGCGCCGGCGGCAACAGCTCCGCCGAGCCCGGCCCACTGGCCAGAAGCGAACAGACAAGAAAGCCGAGGATCGAGAGTTGGTGTCCGCGCATCTGCCGAAATCCGTTCCCTTCGATCATGGCGAGAAAAGACCAACGAAGCCCTTCCGTGACCAGCCCGCTCCCAACCGAGGCGTGAGGCGAAAGTTCGGTTGAGATCACGCGAGGGTGGATGCTAAACGTCGCAGGAACATCAGGACGGGCGCAAAACCCGCCGATCGGGAGGACAATATGGCCCATCTGACCCGCCGAGGCCTGGTCGCCTCGGCATCAATCATCCTCGCGGCTCCGCACGTCGCCCGCGCCCAGGCCGCCTACCCGGCGCGACCCATCACCATGATCTGCCCATGGGGCGCGGGCGGCGGGACGGACGCGACCGTCCGGATCGTGTCCGCCCTGCTGGAGCGGGAGCTTGGTCAGCCTGTGAACGTCGTGAACCGCACAGGCGGCAGCGGCGTGGTTGGCCATGCCGCGCTCGCGGCGGCTCCGCCGGATGGCTACACGCTCGGCATGCTGACGGTTGAGATCAGCATGATGCATTGGCAAGGCCTGACGGAGCTGACGCCCAGGAGCTACACGCCGCTCGCGCTCGTGAACGAGGATCCGCCCGGCGTCCAGGTCAAGTCCGACTCGCCCTACAAGACCCTGAAGGACCTCGCCGAGGCGATCAAGGCGAGCCCGCCCGGCAAGCTGAAGGCGTCCGGGACCGGCCAGGGCGGCATCTGGCATCTCGCCCTCGTTGGCTGGCTGCGCTCGATGGGGCTGCAGCCGAATCACGTCGCCTGGGTTCCGTCGAACGGGGCGGCGCCCGCCATGCAGGACCTCGCGGCCGGCGGCCTCGACATCGTGCCGTGCTCGGTCCCCGAGGCCCGGGCCATGATCGACGCCGGCCGGGCCCGCAGCCTGGCCATCATGGCTCCGCAGCGGAACCCGCAATTCCCGAACGTTCCGACTCTCACGGAGGAGCTCGGGACCGTTTACGCCACTGGGGCCTGGCGCGGCATCGCGGGGCCGCGGAACCTTCCGGCCGATATCCAGGCGAAGCTCGGGGCCGCGCTAAAGAAGGTCTATGACGGCTCCGGCTACAAGGAGTTCATGACCAATCGCGGCTTCGGCATGAAGTGGGCCGATGCCGCCGCCTTCGCGATCTTCATGGATGACGGCGACAAGCAGATGGGCGAGGCCATGAAGGCGGCAGGCCTAGCGAAGACCTGAGGGCCGCGACACCGCTCGGCGCCCGGCGGAGCCCGCCATGCTGCTTTCGGACCGCGCGACGGGGTTCGCGGTCGCGGCTTTGGGCGCCGCGGCGGCCTATGGCGGCTCCCGCCTGCCCCCGGTTCCTGGTCAGCAGGTGGGGCCGAGCGTGTTCCCGATGGTGATCGGGATCGGGCTCGTCGGCTGCGGATTGCTGATCGCGGCCGGCATCGGGCGCAGCTTCGAGGACGAGGCCGAGGCGGACCTCGCCTCGATCGAGGGCAGCCGCGAAATGCTTGCGGCCGCCCCGCCCCCCGGGCTGGTGGCGGGACTGCGGGCGCTGCTGCCGCCTACACTCCTAGTGTTCTACGTGCTGGCCGTCGACACGCTCGGCTTCGTGCCGACGGCGGCCGCCATGATCTTCGTCATGGTGCTCGCCTTCCAGGGGACGCTGCGGCTGGCGATCCCGCTCGCCGCCATCGCGCCGGTCGCGATCCAGCTCGTCTTCTACAAGGTCCTGCGGGTGCCGCTGCCTGACGGGCTTCTGCCGATGCCCTGGTAGATGAGCACTTTCGCCGAAGCGCTGAGGATGGTGGCGGCGCCCGACGTCCTCATCGCAATCCTGGCCTCGTCGGTCTACGGCCTGGTCGTCGGCTGCCTGCCGGGGCTGTCGGCCACCATGGCGACGGCCTTGCTCGTGCCCGTCACGTTCTACCTCTCCCCGATCGCGGCCGTCGCGACCATCATCTCGGCCTCCGCGATGGCGATCTTCTCCGGCGATATCCCGGGAACGCTGCTTCGCATCCCGGGGACGCCCGCCTCCGCGGCCTATACCGACGAAGCCTATGCGATGACCCGCAACGGCATGCCGGAGCTCGCGCTCGGCTGCTGCGTGTGGTTCAGCGCCATCGGGGGGATCGCCGGCACGATCTCGCTCGTCGCCATGGCGCCGCTCCTGGCCGAGCTCGCCTTCAGCTTCTCGACTTTCGAGTATTTCTGGCTCGCCGTGATGGGGTTGATGTGCGCGACGCTCGTCGCCCGCTCCTCGCCCGTAAAGGCGATCGCCTCCATGCTACTCGGTCTTCTCGTCTCCTGCATCGGCATGGAGAACCCGGGCGGCGTGCCCCGCTTCACCTTCGGGCTCACGGACCTTCTCGGCGGCATCGAAGCCGTGCCTGCCCTGGTCGGCGCCTTCGCGGTCTCGGAGGTGATGCGCGCGCTCCTGGTCCCCGAGCCGCCGAAGCTCGCCCGCCGGCGCTTTGGCTCGATCATGGCCGGCCAGATCGAGCTGACCCGGATCTATTGGCGGCAAATGATGCGCGGCAACGTCATCGGCATCATCATCGGCGTCCTGCCCGGCGCGGGCGCCGACATGGCCGCCTGGGTCAGCTACGCAATGTCGAAGCGGTTCTCGAAGACCCCGGAGAAGTTCGGCACCGGCCACCCGGAGGGTCTGGTCGAGGCCGGGGCCAGCAACAACGCGAGCCTCGCCTCGGGTTGGGTACCGTCCTTGCTCTTCGGCATTCCAGGCGACACGATCACCGCCATCGCGATTGGCGTCCTCTACATGAAAGGCCTCAATCCCGGCCCGACCTTATTTACGGAGCGGGCGTCCAGCATGTACGCGCTCTACATCATCTTCGTGATCGCCAACATCATCATGATCCCGCTCGGGATTGCGATGATCCGCGCCACGAGCTTCGTGATGCGGGCGCCCCGGGCCTCGATCATGCCGGTCGTGATGCTCTGCGCGGCCGTCGGAGCCTTCGCGACAGGCAACAATCTCTCCGCCGTGCTCGTGGTCGCGGCGTTCGGGATCATCGGCTACGTCATGGAGGCGAACGGATACCCCGTCGCGGCCCTCGTCCTTGGGATCGTGATGGGCACGATGGTGGAGCAGAGCTTCGTCACCTCGCTGATCAAGTCGGATGGCAGCATCCTGCCGTTCTTCGAGCGCCCGGTCTCGGCGATCCTGGCTGCGATAACGTTCTCTGCCCTGCTCTGGCCGGTCGGCGCCTGGCTGTACCGGCGCGTGTCGGGCGGACGCCGGCTGCAGGCCGCGTGATCCTGGCCTACGTCTCTCAGAGCCTGACTCGGAACGTAAAGCACCAAGCTGCGTCATGCTGAGGAGCGCCGAAAGCGCGTCTCGAAGCCCGCCCCCGCACTTGGATTGGGGGGCACGCGCGACCGTTATGCGTCCTTCGATACGGCCGGCTTTGCCGGCCTCCTTAGGATAGAGGGCTTTGCGCGAACACCTAGCCTCATCATTCCGGGGCATCGCGAAGCGATGAACCCGGAACCCACGTCCGGGCAAGCGCTGTTCAACTGCGCCCTCTGTCTCACCTCGTCGTGGGTTCCGGGTTCTCGCCTCCGGCGAGCCCCGGAATGACAGAGTGGAGCAAAGTCTCCAGGATGAAGTCGTCCTGGCGGACGACATGCATCGTCTGATCATCGCCTCTCGGCAGTGACGGCTTCGACACCTAACCACCATATCATCGTGACGTCTCCCTCGCCATTCCACGCCTCCCCGCCGTCGGTCTCGCTCCGGTCCGGCCCTCGCTCGCGCCCGCCATGATCACGCTCCGCATCGTCGTTTTCATCCTCGTCCTCTTCATCCTGCCGCTCGCGACCCACGCCGTCTGGTGGTCGCTGCGCGACGACCTCGCGCCGGATTGGAGCCGGGCGGACTGGTCGAGCGCCAAGCTCCTGCCCGACCCGCGGGCGCACGAGCCCGCGATGGCGCGCATCTACGCGGCCCGGACCGGCCGCTGGAAAGGCATCTTCGCCCACCACAGCTGGATCGTGGTGAAGCCGGTCGGCGCCTCCCGCTACACGCGCTTCGACAAGGTCGGCTGGGGCTCGCCCGTCCGGACCGACGCTTGGCCCGCCGATGCGCGCTGGTTCGGCAACCCGCCCCAGCTCGTCCTCGCCCTCGACGGCGAGGCGGCCGAGCGCCTCATCCCCGAGATCCGAAAAGCCGTCGCAGACTACCCGTTCCGGAACGGCGGCGACTACCGCGTCTGGCCGGGGCCGAACTCGAACACCTTCGTGGCCCATGTCGTCGCCCAGGTGCCCGGGCTGTACGTCGCCATGCCGCCGACGGCGCTCGGCAAGGACTTCCATTCCTTGTCGGACGTCGTGAGCCTCACCCCCAGCCGGACCGGCATCCAGATCCAGCTCGGCGGCCTTCTCGGGCTCACGATCGGCTGGGTCGAGGGAATAGAGGCGAACTTCCTCGGGCTGGTCACAGGCTTCGACCTACGCCGACCCGCCTTGAAGCTGCCCGGATGGGGCCGGATCGGGGTGCCCCTGGAACCCTCGGGCTGACGCGCAGGCGCCCTGCCGATTTCGGTCTGGACGAGGGGGCCGCGGGTCTGATTATGGGCCAGTGCACCCCCTCGCCTCCGGCTTTCCAGCCACCCGCTCTCTCCGGCCCGCCTTTGCCGGAGCGAGCGCCACCTTCTCGGGACTGGGTCTCGGCCGCTTCGCCTACGTCCCGCTCTTTCCCGCCATGGTGACGGCGGGCTGGGTCACGGGCGCCGAAGCGGGGCTTCTCGGCGCCCTGAACCTGGCCGGCTACCTCGTCGGCGTGCTCGGGGGACGATCGCTCGCCCGCCGTCTCGGCACCGGGGCGGCGCTGAATGTCGGGATGGCGCTGGTCGTATTGTCCTTCGCGGCCTGCGGCTGGAACGGCGGCACGGCGTGGCTGGCCGCCTGGCGCTGCCTCGTGGGGGTGGCCGGCGGCATCCTCATGGTTCTGGCCGGGCCCGCCGTGCAAGGCGCCGTGTCTCCGGCCCAACGGGGTCTCGCCGGCGGGATCGTAATGACCGGCGTCGCCACCGGCGTCGTGACGTCTGCTGTCGCGGTGCCGATGCTCCTTCCGGCCGGATTGTCAGCTACGTGGCTCGGATTGGCCGCGCTAGTGGTTCTGTTGTGGCTGTTCGCCGGCCGGGCCTGGCCGGGGACGCCGGTTCCGGCGCCGACAAGGGGCTTGCCGGCCGGCACCGGTGTGCTCACGGCCGCCTACGGGCTCTCGGCCGCGGGCCTCGTCCCGCACATGGTCTATTTCGCCGACCTCGTCGTCAGGGGCCGCGGCCTCGACCTCCTCTACGCATCGCTGGCATGGGTCCTGTTCGGCGTCGGCGGATTGGCCGGACCTCTTCTGGGCGGACGCGCAGCCGACCGTTGGGGCGCCCGGCCGGTCGTCCGAGCCTGGCTGCTCTTCCAGGTCGGCGCCCTCGCCCTGGTATTCGTTCCTCATCCGGCGGCGCTCATGAGCGCGGCCCTGCTCGGCGGGTTCGCGTCGATCGGACTGACTGCGGTCACGCTGGCGCGGGCTCGCGAGCTCGCGGGCGCGGGGGCCGGCGCCGTATGGGCCCGAACCACGGCGGCCTTTGCGGTAGCCCAGGCCGTCACCGGCTTCGCGCTCGCCGCGCTCTTCGCCCGGACAGGTTCGCATGATGCGCTGTTCGCGACGGGCCTCGCCCTGTCCGCCGCAGCCCTCCTCCCGACGCTTCTTCCGGAGCGCCGCCTCGGAGCGGATGAGCGCTCGACAGCGGCTGCCGCGCACGGCAGGACGCCGCATGGACCGCAATAGCCCGCCCGACCCGGAGGCCATCATGGCCGGAGATCGGGCCGCGCTCGCGCGGGGTATCACGCTGGTCGAATCGAAGCGCCTCGCCGACCGGGCGGCTTCGCGCGCGCTCCTCGACCGCCTCATGCCGCGGACCGGGCGAGCCATCCGCGTGGGGATCACGGGCGTGCCGGGGGTCGGCAAGTCGACCCTGATTGACGCGCTGGGGGCCTTCCTCATCGCCCAGGGCCACCGCGTCGCCGTTCTGGCGGTCGATCCGAGCTCCAGCCGGACCGGGGGCGCGATCCTCGGCGACAAAACCCGCATGGCCCGCCTCGCGGCCGACCTCGCGGCCTTCGTCCGCCCCTCCCCGACGTCGGGCAGCCTCGGCGGGGTGGCCGCGAAGACCCGGGAGGCGATGCTGCTCTGCGAGGCGGCTGGGTTCGACGTCGTCCTGGTAGAGACGGTCGGGGTCGGGCAATCCGAGACCGCGGTCGCCGATCTGACCGACACCTTCGTGGTGCTCGCCCTGCCCGGCGCCGGGGACGAGCTTCAGGGCATCAAAAAGGGCGTGATCGAGCTCGCCGACCTCATCGCGGTCAACAAGGCAGACGGGTCCGGCGGAGAGCGGGCCGCGGCGGCTGCGGCCGAGTACCGCTCGGCGCTTCATATCCTGGTGCCGCCGGGTGCGCTCTGGACCCCGCCGGTGCTTCTCGTCTCGGGGCTCGCCGAGATGGGACTCGGCGCGCTCTGGGGACAGGTCATCGAGCACCGCCGTCGCCTCGAGAGGGCCGGCGAGTTCGCGGCCAAGCGCCGGCGTCAGGATACGAGGTGGATGTGGGCCATGGTGCATGACCGCATCCGCGACCGCATCGCGACCGATGCGCGTTTGCGCGACCGCCTGCCGGCGATCGAGTCCGCGGTCGCGGAGGCCTCGCTCTCGCCGGCCGCCGGGGCGGACGAGATCGCGGCTCTGCTCGGGCTCTGATCCATGCGGCTTCTCGTCACCGGTTTCGGGCCGTTCCCGACCATGCCCCGCAACCCGAGCGCGGCGCTCGCGACCGCCGTCGCGGCGTCGCCGCGCTGGCCCGTGCGGGGCGTGGCCGCGGAGGCCCGCATCCTCACCACCGCCTATGCGGCGCTCGGGAGCGAGCTCGGTCCCGCCCTCGCCTCCCGGCCCGACGCGGTGCTGATGATCGGGGTCGCCGGGCGCTCGAAGCGAATCCGCGTCGAGCGGCGCGCCACGGCGCGGCGGAGCACCCTCTTCGCCGACGCGGCCGGAGAGGCCGCGGCCTCGCCGAGCATCCGAGGCAGTCCCTGCACGCGAGTCGGGCCCGTCCCTCCCGCGCCCGCGCTCCGCATCCTGCGTCGGTACGGGCTCCCGTCCCGCATCTCCCGCGATGCCGGCCGCTATCTTTGCAACGCGGCCTATTTCCGTGCGCTCGAGGGCCCGGCTCCAGTGCTCTTCATCCACATTCCGAAGCCGCCTCGCGTCGCCCGCCTCGCCGCTGCGCCCCGTCGCCGCGCCCGCCAGGGCTGGAACACGCGCCTCGCGGCGGCTCTCGTCGACATTGTCATCATGATGCTCCGAAACGCCCAAAGGGGCCGGGCATAAGCGGACGACCGGTTTCCGAGAGTCAGCCGGATTGCCGGTCCGCCGATAGCTGGCGCGAGGAAAACCAGACCTCCTCGTAGATCCCGGTCGCGGTCTCGTCTGGGGGAGCCTCGTCGGTGAGCCAGATGGAGCGGGTCTCAGCGCTGCGACGCCTGTTCGGCTGCGCGCCCCCGCTCGGCGCCCCAACGCAGGCGACGAAGGCGACGCCGCTCAGGAGCTCGACCCCGAAGCCAGCCGGGCTGCGTGTCACGACGGCGGCGATCCCGTGTCCCGGGTCCGGCTGCCACGGGAAGATCAGCCGACCCCCTGGACGGAGGCAGCGCAGCCAACCGGGATCCGGGGCCGCTGCGGCCGCGGACACGTACACGACGTCCGCCTCCGGCAAGGGCGCCCCGACCCCGGAGGCGGCATGCACCGTCACCTGAGAAAGCGGGCCGAGGTTGTCGCGTGCGATGGCGGCGAGGCGGGGCTCGATTTCGTAGGCCTCGACCCGGCCCCCGTCGCCCACGAGCTCGGCCAGGATCGCGGTATAGTACCCGGCCCCGATCCCGATCTGCACGATCCTCTCGCCCGGCCGGGGGTCGAGAGCCGCCATCCAGGCGGCGTGGAGGGAGGGCTGGCCGTTATTGATGCCCTTGCCGCAATCGAGGACGACGAGGACATCGTCGTAGAGCTTCGCCGGATCGGACGTCTCGTCGTCCATGAACCCGCCGGGCGCGAAGATGCGCCAGGGCGGCGGCGTGAGATGGCGCTCGCGCGCGACGGCCGCGAACGCGGCCTCGACGCGCCCATGCCGGGTGCGTGCGGAAGCCAGGAGCTCGCGGGCGTAACGGGCCCGGAGGCCGGAGAGGTCCTGTCCGGTCATCCGGCCCTGCGGCTCAGCGCATCGCGATCGGCGCGACCGTAGAGCCCGACCCGCCCTGGATTTTCAGGGGCTGCATCGTGAAGGCGAATTCGTGGACGCCTTTCTGGGCAAGCTCGTCGAGCTTCATGTTCTCGAGGAGGTGCACGCCGTGCACCACGAGCGCGAGCTGGTGAACCGGGAGCGACAGGTTCGTGTCCGGGTTCGGGCTCACCTAGACCGGCCAATTGTCCGAGCCGAGCAGCATCGGGTTCCTGTCGATAAGCCATTGCGCGGCCCTGACCCCGAGCCCCGGGCAGGATTTCACGAAGCGCGCGTTCTCCTTGCCCCAGAGCTTGCCCCAGCCCGTATGGACGATGATGGCGTCGCCGGCCCGGATGGTCGTGTTCTGCTTCCGAAGCGCGTCTTCCAGATCCTGGACCGTGATCTCGTAGGCGTCCGGCAGGGTCTCGACACCCTTCAGCGCGGCAACGTCGATCAGGACGCCACGGGTGACGATCGCGCCGACGCCGTGGATGCCATACTTGCTGAAGCCGCCGCGGGTGACGTTCTCGTCGACCTTGACGCAATTGTATCAGCTGTTCTCGATTGTCTGGTGCGCGAAGCCGTCGAACTGGGTGCCGACCTGGCCGATCTCGGACACCACGATCTCCTCGTTCGAGCCGCGCCGGTTCGTGCCCGTATTCATGAACGTACGCTTGGCGTGCATGTCGAAGCGACGCGTGCCGAAGAACGGCATGGTCGGGCCGAGCACATGGGCGAGTTCGATCACCTCGCCCGTCCTGACGAGCTTCATCGCTTCCAGCACCGTCGCGGGCTTCATGTGATTGGCGGAACCACGCTCGTCGGACGCGCCCCATTTCGACGGGCAGCGCTCGCTCTCGGGCGGCGGGGACCAACTGGGCGCCTGGGCAAGGGCCGGCGCAGCGAGCAGGCAGGCGCCGAAAGCAGCGGTGGTGAGCCTCATGGTGGTCTCCCAGGGTGGTCCGCCCGGTTGAGCCCGGGTCCGTCACGAGGATGAGGCGAAGAGGGGCGAGGGGCAAGCGGGAGGCCAGTGGGAGGGAGCCGGCGCTCGCCGACCGAAATCCAGGACGTGGCGTTGCGGAAGCTTCGTTTCCTCAACAATGCGCGCCAACTCGACGATCTGCGCCTCCCGCCCGGCAACCGCTGGGAGGCGCTGAAGGGAGCACGCGATGGGCAACACTCGATCCGCATCAACGACCAGTGGCGTATCTGCTTCGTCTGGCGCGACGCGCATGCGCACCACGTCGAGATCGTCGACTGCCACTGACCTGCTGCATAACCCTCGTCCGGGCGAGACCCTTCTGGAGGAGTTCCTGACCACGGGGGGGCTGTCGCAGACCCGACTTGCCCGCGCCGTCGGCGTGCCGCCGCGACGCATCAACGATATCGTGCTCGGCAAGCGGGCGGTGACGGCCGACACGGACCTGCGGCTCGCGTGCTACTTCGGGATGTCGGACGGGTTCTTCCTTGGGCTGCAGACCGACTATGAGCTGATAGAGCGGGGGCGGCAGGTGGGTGAGCAGCTGGAGGCGATCAGGCCTCGGGCGGCGTGCCGCTTACTTTTCACCCTTACGCCGCTTCCGCTCCTCCTCCGAGGCTGCCACTCCCTCCTCAAGCGTGCCACCGATCGGGATGTACGGCCGCGCGATCTCTATTAGATGCTCGAGAGTTTCGATCAGCTTGTCATCTCTCTCCCGATCAGCTCTGTGGTTAGCAAGACACGCCTCCGCTTCCTGCAAAGTTAGCTTGCGAGGTGACTTGTTCTTCCGAACCTTCTTTCCTTCCTCCACTCCGTCAATAACAACGACTTGGTCGAGACCAGCAAAAAGATCCAGGGTTGGCTCCATAGATCGAGGCGGCTTGCGTCGCTTCAATGCTGAAGCCATTTGCACCAGCGCCATGTCCTCAAGCGTGCCTGACGCTCGCTTGATTAGGTGCAGGTACTTCGAGCGCAACGCTTTTACCACCGCGCGGGAGGATGCGCCCTCGGCGGTGTTGCTGAGTTCAAGGAGAACTTTATTTAACTGATCTCGTACGTCCGCTAACGCGCTCGTCGTCACGACAACCCAGTGCCTCCGCGAATCGGCTCAGCCAATTTATGGCGGCGTCAACTTCACTGCGAATGGCCCCACCTTCACTCGTCGAGGTTATGCACAGGATAACCTCTGCCGGCTCTCGTGAGATCGCCGCCAGCTGATCGAGGGCCCGACGGAAACGGCGCGCGTCTGCTCGGTCCCGAGTGCGGCCTCGAAGCTCTTCTCTCTTTGATCGCCGATCCGCCACCTCGGAGGGGCTAAGTTCCGGCTGCATGCTCTCGTCCAAGGCCCGAACTCTCGCACCCATCAACCGCCCGATTACTGCCGCCTCGGACCGACCGGGCCTGCTTCCGTGCTTGATAAGGTAAGCGGAGTAGAGGTTCGCTCCATATGTCAGCTCTAAGCTCTCGGCTTCGCTTCGAAGAGCTGCGGAAGCTCCTGCAGTTCCGCGAAAGTTATCTAGACGAAATACATTGGACAACTCACTTGCATGAGCTTCGGCTGCGGCCACCACGGAGGTAAACATCGGGCGAGCCTTGGACGATATGGTTAACCGAGGCTTAAACAAGCGTCACTCAAATGTCACATCCGGAACACCCCGAACTGCGTATCGGGCACCGGCGCGTTCAGGGTGGCGCTGAACGCCAGCCCGAGCACTCGCCGCGTCTCGCTCGGCAGGATGATGCCGTCGTCCCAGAGCCGCGCCGTCGCGTAGTACGGGCTGCCTTCGGCCTCGATCTGGTCGCGGATCGGGGCCTTGAACGCCTCCTCCTCCTCCTCCGACCACGCACCCCCCTCCCCTTCGATGTTGTCGCGCCGGACGGTGCCCAGCACGGAGGCGGCCTGCTCGGCGCCCATGACCGAGATCTTCGAGTTCGGCCAGGTGAACAGGAAGCGGGGCGAGTAGGCGCGGCCGCACATGCCGTAATTGCCGGCCCCGAAGGAGCCGCCGACCAGGACCGTGATCTTCGGCACGGCAGCGCAGGCGACTGCGGTCACGAGCTTGGCGCCGTTGCGGGCGATGCCGGACGCCTCGTAATCGCGCCCGACCATGAAGCCTGCGATGTTCTGCAGGAACAGGAGCGGGATCTTCCGCTGGCAGCAGAGCTCGATGAAATGCGCCCCCTTCAGCGCGCTTTCCGAATACAGGATGCCGTTGTTGCCGAGAATGCCGACCGGGATGCCCCAGATGCGGGCGAAGCCGGTCACGAGCGTCGTGCCGTAGAGGCGCTTGAACTCGTCGAACTCGGAGCCGTCGACCAGGCGGGCGATGACCTCGCGGATGTCATATTGCTTCTTGAAATCGGGCGAGACGATCGCCTCGATTTCTGCCGCGTCGAGAACGGGCTCCTCCGGCTGGGCGAGGTCGATCGCGACCTCCTTGCGGGTGTTCAACGTGCCGACGATGCGGCGCAGGATGGCCAGCGCGTGGTGGTCGTCGGTGGCGTAATGGTCGGCGACGCCGGACAGGCGGGCGTGGACGTCGGCGCCGCCCAGATCCTCGGCCGAGACGACTTCGCCGGTCGCGGCGCGCACGAGCGGCGGCCCGCCGAGGAAGATCGTTCCCTGCTTGCGCACGATGATCGACTCGTCGGACATCGCCGGCACATAGGCGCCCCCCGCCGTGCAGGAGCCCATGACGCATGCGACCTGCGGGATGCCCTCGGCGGAGAGGTTCGCCTGGTTGTAGAAGATGCGGCCGAAGTGCTCGCGGTCGGGGAAGACATCCGTCTGCTGCGGCAGGTTCGCGCCGCCGCTATCGACCAGGTAGAGGCAGGGCAGCCGGTTCTCGCGCGCGATCTCCTGGGCGCGCAGGTGCTTCTTCACCGTCATCGGGAAGTAGGTGCCGCCCTTGACGGTCGAATCGTTGCACACGATGGCGACCTCGCGGCCCATCACCCGGCCGATGCCGGCGATGATTCCGGCGGCCGGGATGTCTCCGCCATACATCCCGTTCGCGGCGAGCGGCGCGATCTCGAGGAACGGCGATCCGGGGTCGAGAAGGCGCTGCACGCGCTCCCGCGGCAGGAGCTTTCCGCGGCCGACGTGCCGCTCGCGGGCCCGGGCCGGGCCACCCTCGGCCACGAGGGCGCGGGCGGCGGCCAGTTCGTCGGCGAGGCGGGCCCAGGCGGCCCGGTTCGCGGCGGCCACGTCCGAGACGAGGTCGGCCGTGGATTGAATGACCGGCACGCTGCGCTCTCCCTGACTGAGGCGGCCTTACCGTGTCAGGCCGACGGCGGCAAACCAGCCGAGCGAGGCTGCCCCGCCTATTAGTCCACAGACGCGTTGACCATTTCTGTTGATCTCCACTTCCTCAACCTGTAGTTTAATCGATGCGTGTGAGAGGCTCCGAGATGGCGACTAAACCGACGAAGTTCCCCTGCTATCACAAGTACCCGGATAGCCGGGGTGAGTGGCGCTGGACGTATTACGCCACGAACGGCGAGGAGATCGCAGTGAGCAGCGAGAGCTACAAGGCCGAGCGTGACTGCGACCGAGGTATCGAGATCATGAAGACCTCCGGCAGCTCTCCGACATCGAAGTAGCGGCCGTCGCTCAAACGATCGGAATAAGCGAGGGCGCGTTCCGGACGGGCCCGAACACCTCCTCGAACGCGGCCCGTAGCGCCACGTCGGCATCGTGCATCGTCACCGGCAGGCCGAGGTCGACCAGGCTCGTCACCCCGTGCTCGCGCACGCCGCAGGGCACGATGCCGTCGAAATGGGAGAGGTCCGGCTCGACGTTCAGGCTGATGCCGTGGAACGTCACCCAGCGCCGCACCCGGATGCCGATCGCCGCGATCTTGTCCTCCCAAGGCGCGTCGCCCTGGCCGGGCGCGCCGTCCTCCCGGGGCGGGTCGCCCTCGGAGGGTCTTTGCTCGGAACGCCGCACCCAAACCCCGACCCGATCCTCGCGTCGCTCCCCGCGGATGTTGAAGCGGTCGAGCGTCCCGATCAGCCAGGCTTCCAGCGCGGCCACGAAGCGGCGCAGATCCGGGCCCTGCCCGGCAGAGCTGCGACGGGCGAGGTCGAGCATCACGTAGGCGACCCGCTGGCCCGGCCCGTGATAGGTGTATTGCCCTCCCCGGCCGGTGCGGAACACGGGAAAGCGCGACGGCTGCACGAGGTCCGCATCCTGGGCGGAGGTGCCCCCCGTATAGAGCGGCGGATGCTCGACGAGCCAGACGAGCTCCGGCGCGCGCCGCTCGGCGATTGCCGCGACTCGCGCCTCCATGACGGCGACCGCTTCCTCGTAGCCGACGAGGCGGTCCTCCACCGACCATTCGACGGCGGGCGAGCCGTCGGAGGACGCGAGAGAGAAGGGCAGGTCGTCCCGGATCTTTACCAAGCCTTCACCATGCGCCCGCGAGATGGTCACCGTCGCCCGCGCGACACGGGGTCTTCGTCCTATGGCGCTCGCATCCTTGCAAGTGGAGCTGACGGAGGTTCTCGGGAAGACCCGGCTGCCGCTGCGGAAGCTCCTCCGCATGGGCCGAGGGGCCGTGATCGCGCTCGACGCGAGCGAGGTCGATGCGGTCGACATCCTGGCGAACGGACTTCTGATCGCCCGCGGGCGGGTCACGGTCGAGCGCGGCGCGGTCGAGGTCATCGAGCTCGTCCGCAAGGTCGAGGTCACCCGGGTTCCGGGCTCCCACGATCGGGGGGCGGTTGAATGTCGAGGCCGAGCCCGCCGCCGTCGCGGCGTGAGCGGGGCCGCGAGGCTTGTGAGCCGAAAACCGATCTGTTAGAGGCACGCCACCTCCGGACCGCCCTCGCGCGGCCCCGACCTGCGGCCATGGCGGAATTGGTAGACGCGCTAGCTTGAGGTGCTAGTCCCGAGAGGGGTGGAGGTTCGAGTCCTCTTGGCCGCACCATCAAATCCCGCATCCGACGCCCGGCGCGGCTGGCGGGCGACGCACTTCCGTGCCTCGTCCCGTGTGGCCGTCAGGCACCTGCCGGGTAGCTGTCCGCCTCGCGATTCCATAGCTTCGGCCGTGCAGCCCAACCTACGGAGGCCGTTCGTGCGTGTCATCACCCTCCTCGCCGCCGCGACCGTCTTCGGGGCGATCGCCCCCATCTTGACCGCCCCTGCCGAGGCCCAACCGGCGAACGCTCCCGACCAGCGTCCCGCCTTTTCCGGCCAGACCTGCGCGCCGAAACCCGAGCGCGCGACCGCGGTGACGATCACGCCCGTAGTGGAAGGCCTGCAGAATTCCTGGTCGCTGGAGTTCCTGCCGGACGGCCGCATGCTGACCAGCGAGAAGGCGGGCGGCATGCGGATCGTGTCGACCGAGGGGCGCGTCGGCCCGCCGATCGCTGGCGTGCCCCGGGTCGATTCCCGCGGTCAGGGCGGGCTTCTCGACCTCGCCTTGAGCCCCACCTTCAAGACCGATCGCCTGATCTATGCCAGCTTCAGCGAACCGCGTGAGGGGGGACGCAACGGCACGTCGGTCGCCCGCGCCCGCCTGGTCGAGGAGGGCGGCGGAGCGCGGCTCGATGACCTGCGGATGATCTTCCGCCAGGAGCCCAGCTGGACGAACAACCTCCATTTCGGTTCGCGGCTCGTCTTCGCGCCGGACGGCAAGCTGTTCGTCACCGCGGGCGAGCGCTCGGATTCCGCCACCCGCGGGCAAGCCCAGCAGCTCGGAAGCGGGCTCGGCAAAGTGTTTCGCATCAATCCCGACGGCTCGGCCCCGCCCGACAATCCCTTCGTCGGGCGCGCGGGGGCGCTCGCCACGATCTGGTCCTATGGCCACCGCAACGTGCAATCGGCCGCGCTCGACGAGCAGGGGCGTCTCTGGACGGTCGAGCATGGCCCCCGCGGCGGGGACGAGCTCAACCGGCCGCAGGCGGGCCTGAATTACGGCTGGCCGGAGGTGACCTACGGGCTCGAATATAGCGGGGCCAAGGTCGGCGCCGGCCTCACGAGCCGCGAGGGCACCGAGCAGCCCGTCTATTACTGGGACCCCGTCATCGCGCCCTCCGGGATGGCGATCTACAAAGGCGCGGCTTTCCCGGGCTGGCGCGGAGCGATCCTGGTCGGCGGCCTCGTCAGCGAAGGGCTCGTCGTGCTGCGGATGGAGGGAGACCGCGTCGCGAGCGAGGAGCGGATCCCGCTCGGCGCGCGGGTGCGTGACGTAAAAAGCGGACCCGACGGAGCCGTGTACGTGCTGACGGAACGTGATCGCGGAGGTTCGCGTATCCTCAAAATCGCGCCTAGCCGCTAGCCAACCTTACGGAATCGAGAGAGGCTGGTCGGCCGCTAGAACGCCGACGGCCCGATCAGGATCACCGCGCCGAGCAGGACGCCGAGATCGCAAACCCGCGCAAAGTTCCTGAAACGCGCCGGGCCGCGCCTTCATCCGGGTCACCGTGGAGCGGCAGTTCCCAAAGCGCGGCCAGACAGCGCGATGCTTGTCGATGAACGCGATCATCGCCTGAATGGGCGGTCGAGCTCCGCCACCGCAAAATACGCCGACGCCTTGCGCAGGATCTCGTTGGCCTGGCGCAGCTCGCGGTTCTCGCGTTCCAGCGCCTTCATCCGTTCCGCGACATCCGTCGGCGTGCCGGCTCGCACCCCGCTGTCCACATCGGCCTTCTTCAGCCACGCGTTCAGCGTCTGCGCCGTGCAGCCGATCTTCGCCGCGATCGA